>OBLF01000001.1_pt1 | contig 505572 bp, 475 predicted proteins | sample 1519231 | NCBI WGS metagenome assembly OBLF01 (sample SAMEA2602895, study PRJEB22501) | metagenome
GTCATGCAATTGCATGACGCGCACCTCGCAGCAAGAATGCCGAGGCATTCTTGAAATAATAAAAGGAAAGTTTAAAATATGGCAGCAAAAAATGAAAAAAGACAATTTATTAAAATACGAGGTGCAAATGAGCATAATTTGAAAAATATAGACTTGGATATTCCAAGAAATGAACTGGTAGTTCTTACCGGACTTAGTGGTTCAGGAAAGTCCTCTCTGGCGTTCGATACCATTTATGCGGAAGGACAGAGGAGATATATGGAGTCTCTGTCTTCTTATGCAAGACAGTTCCTGGGGCAGATGGAGAAACCGGATGTGGAGAGTATTGAAGGACTTTCTCCGGCAATTTCCATTGATCAGAAATCCACGAACCGCAATCCAAGATCTACAGTAGGAACAGTGACGGAGATCTATGATTATTTTCGTCTGTTATATGCGAGAATCGGAATTCCACATTGTCCGAAATGTGGCCGTGAGATTAAGAAACAGACGGTAGATCAGATGGTAGATCAGATTATGGAACTGCCGGAGCGCACGAAGATCCAGCTCCTTGCTCCAGTTGTCCGTGGAAGAAAAGGACGCCATGAAAAGCTTCTGGAGAGAGCGAAGAAAAGCGGATATGTACGTGTGCGTGTGGACGGTAATCTGTATGAATTATCCGAAGAGATCGCATTAGATAAGAACATCAAGCATAATATAGAGATTATCGTGGATCGACTTGTGGTGAAGCCGGGAATTGAGAAGCGTCTGACGGATTCGATTGAAAATGTACTGCATCTGGCAGAGGGGCTGATGATTGTAGATATTATTGACGGGGAGCCGATGAATTTCAGTCAGAGCTTTTCCTGCCCGGACTGTGGAATCAGTATCGATGAGATAGAGCCGCGAAGCTTCTCTTTCAACAATCCATTTGGCGCATGCCCGGAGTGTTTCGGGCTTGGATATAAGATGGAATTTGACGAGGATCTGATGATTCCGGATAAGAGACTGAGCATCAGCGAAGGGGCGATTACCGTAATGGGATGGCAGTCTTGTACGGATAAGAAGAGTTTTACCTATGCGATTCTTGACGCGCTCAGTAAAGAATATGATTTTTCTCTGGACACGCCATTTCAGGACTATCCACAGGAAATCCACGATGTGATCATCCACGGAACGAATGGACGCGAGGTGAAAGTTCATTATAAAGGCCAGCGCGGAGAAGGTGTCTATGATGTTGCATTTGAAGGACTGATCCGCAATGTGGAACGCAGATACCGGGAGACTTCATCTGAGACAATGAAGGCAGAATATGAAGAGTTTATGAGAATCACTCCGTGTAGAAAATGTGGCGGCCAGCGACTGAAGGCAGAAGCGCTTGCAGTGACGGTCGGTGGTAAAAATATCGCAGAAGTGACAGAGATGTCCATTGAAAACCTGCAAACATTTATGGGCAGTCTGGAGCTTACGCAGCAGCAGAAGATGATCGGAGGACAAATCTTAAAAGAGATCCAGGCAAGAATTAAGTTTTTGATGGATGTAGGTCTGGATTACCTGACGCTTGCCCGTGCTACCGGAACATTATCCGGAGGAGAAGCGCAGAGAATCCGTCTTGCGACACAGATTGGTTCAGGTCTGGTGGGAGTGGCTTATATTCTGGACGAGCCGAGTATCGGCCTGCACCAGAGGGATAATGACAAACTGCTCGGAACACTGAAGCATCTGCGTGATCTTGGGAATTCTGTCATTGTCGTGGAACATGATGAGGATACGATGCGTGCGGCAGACTATATTGTGGACATTGGACCTGGTGCCGGTGAGCATGGAGGAGAAGTGATTGCATGTGGAACCGCAGAGCAGATCATGAAGAATAAAAAATCCATCACAGGGGCTTACCTTAGTGGAAGAATGCAGATTCCGGTACCGGAGCACCGCGCGGATCCGTCAGGCTGGATTAAGATTAGAGGAGCAAGAGAGAATAACTTAAAAAATGTGGATGTAGAGATCCCGCTTGGTGTGATGACCTGTGTGACAGGTGTGTCTGGATCTGGAAAGAGTTCGCTTGTAAATGAAATCCTGTACAAACGTCTTGCAAGAGATCTGAACAGAGCAAGAGTGATTCCGGGAAAACATAATGCCATTGATGGCCTGGAGCAGCTGGATAAAGTGATTGCCATTGACCAGTCACCGATTGGAAGAACACCAAGATCAAACCCGGCAACCTATACGGGAGTATTTGATCTCATCCGTGACCTTTTTGCATCTACAGCAGACGCAAAAGCACGTGGATACAAGAAAGGAAGGTTCAGTTTCAATGTGAAAGGCGGACGTTGTGAAGCCTGTGCCGGAGACGGAATCCTGAAAATCGAGATGCATTTCCTGCCGGATGTTTATGTACCTTGCGAGGTTTGCCACGGAAAGAGGTATAACCGGGAGACACTGGAGGTAAAATACAAAGGAAAGAGTATTTATGATGTACTCAATATGACCGTGGAAGAGGCATTGCATTTCTTTGAAAATGTACCAAGTATCCGAAGAAAGATGGAGACGCTTTATGATGTGGGACTTTCCTATATCCGTCTCGGTCAGCCTTCCACACAGCTTTCCGGAGGAGAGGCGCAGCGGATCAAGCTGGCGACAGAACTGAGTCGGAGAAGTACGGGAAAGACCATCTATATACTAGATGAACCTACGACAGGATTACATTTTGCAGATGTGCATAAACTGACAGAGATTCTGCATAGATTATCAGCGGACGGCAATACAGTCGTAGTCATTGAGCATAATCTGGATGTGATCAAGACAGCAGACTATATTATTGATATGGGACCGGAAGGCGGTGACAAAGGCGGAACCGTTATTGCAAAGGGAACGCCGGAAGAAGTGGCTGAAAGTCCGGTATCATACACCGGAAAATATATCAAGCCGATGCTTGAAAAATAAGTATCTTCACAAATATTTAAGGAAAAAAGGGTTGCACTTCCTGAGAAAACGAAAGATAATGATATGGATAAAAGGGATAGCAGAAAGAAAGAGGTTATATCATGGCAGTAGATATTGGAATAGATCTGGGAACAGCCAGTATTCTTGTATATGTGAAGGGAAAGGGAGTCATACTCAAAGAACCTTCTGTCGTTGCATTTGACAGAGACAGCAATGAAGTGAAGGCAATCGGCGAGGAGGCACGTCTGATGCTGGGAAGAACGCCAGGCAATATTATCGCAGTGCGTCCTTTGCGTCAGGGAGTTATTTCCGATTATACTGTGACAGAGAAGATGATCAAGTATTTTGTTCAGAAAGCACTGGGAAGAAGAACATTTCAGAAACCACGTATCAGTATCTGTGTGCCAAGCGGTGTGACGGAAGTTGAGAGAAATGCGGTACAGCAGGCGACATTTGCGGCAGGAGCCAGAGATGTCTATCTGATCGAGGAACCTGTGGCGGCAGCAATCGGTGCAGGTATTGATATTTCCAAAGCATGTGGTAATCTGATCGTAGATATCGGGGGAGGTACGACCGATGTGGCCGTGATCTCTCTTGGAGGTACGGTAGTCAGTACCTCACTGAAAGTTGCCGGAGACGATTTTGACGAGGCAATTGTACGTTATATGAAGAAAAAACACAATCTGCTGATCGGAGACCGGACCGCAGAAGACATCAAGATTAAGATTGGAACGACGTATCCTCTGATCGAAAATGAAGCGATGGAGGTCAGTGGACGGAATCTGGTTACAGGACTGCCAAAGACAGTTACGGTGACTTCGGCAGAGACAGAACGGGCACTTCAGGGAACATCCAACCAGATTATTGAAGCAATTATCAGCGTTCTGGAGCGTACGCCGCCAGAGCTTTCCGCAGATATTCTGGAACGCGGGATCATGCTGACCGGAGGCGGAGCAAAGCTTCGCGGGCTGGAAGAGATGATCGAGGAGAGAACCGGAATCAATACAATGACTGCAGAGGAGCCGACGCAGGTCGTAGCAATCGGAACCGGAGAATATGTGGAACTTATGAGCGCAAGACGGGAACTGTAAAGAATGCCGAGGCATTCTTGAACTGTCGGGCAGATTTGGGACAATAGATGGAAGAGATTAAGGGATATGTAGAGCACATTGTATACCGGAATGAAGACAACGGGTATACAGTATTTAATTTGAATAATGATGACGGAGACCTGACCTGTGTAGGAAAGTTTCACTACATTGAAGAGGGAGAACTGTTGGAGCTGACGGGAGAGTACATTGTACACAAAGTGTATGGAACCCAGCTTCAGGTAGAGACTTCGAAGGTATGTCAGCCGGAAGATAAGGTGTCGATTGAACGTTATCTTGGTTCCGGAGCTATCAAAGGTGTCGGACCGTCGCTGGCAGGACGGATCGTGAAGAAGTTCGGTGGTGATACATTCCGCATTATTGAAGAAGAACCGGAGCGTCTTGCCGAGGTAAAAGGGATCAGCGAGCGGAAAGCCAGAGAGATCGCCATTCAGGTGGAAGAAAAAAAGGATATGAGGGAAGCCATGATCTATCTGCAAAAATATGGCATTTCTACGACACTGGCGGCAAGGATTTATCAGCATTATGGTCAGAGCGTTTATCGTGTAATAGAAGAAAATCCATATCAGATGGCAGATCATGTGCCGGGAGTTGGCTTTAAGACGGCCGATGAGATTGCGTCGAAGGTCGGGATACACACAGATTCCGATTACCGGATCCGAAGTGGTATTTTCTATACATTGATTCAGAGTGTCAGTGAAGGACATGTCTATCTTCTTCAGGAGGTTCTGCTATATCGTGCCAGTCAGCTTCTCGATGTAGAGATTCAGCATATTGAAAAATATGTGATGGATCTTGCTATGGAGAAAAAAGTTGTTCTGAAAGAGTCTGATGAAGGTCTTCGTGTTTATTCCGCCCATTATTATTATATGGAACTCACGGTTGCAAAGATGTTGCATGATCTGAATGTAGATTTTGATGTGACACCGTCTGTTTTGGAGCATCGCATCCATATGATAGAAGAACAGGCAGAACTGGCACTGGATGACAGACAAAGAGAAGCTGTAATGGAAGCAGTGCGGCACGGAATTCTGATCGTGACTGGAGGACCGGGAACCGGAAAAACGACGACAATCAATGCAATGATCCATTTCTTTGAGGAAGAAGGAGCAGATATCCTTCTTGCAGCGCCGACCGGACGTGCGGCGAAGCGCATGACAGAGGCAACCGGCTGTGAGGCTCAGACCATTCATCGCCTGTTGGAAGTCAGTGGCAATCCGGAAGATGATGATAAGAGAGATAATGTTGGATTTGGAAATGGATTTGGAAGAAATGCAGAGAATCCGCTGGAGTCAGATGTGATTATCATTGATGAAATGTCCATGGTAGATCTGCCGCTTATGAAGGCACTCCTTGACGCGATTATGCCGGGGACCAGACTGATCATGGTCGGAGACGGAAATCAGCTACCAAGTGTAGGCCCTGGAAGAGTGCTTAAAGATATGATCGCATCGGATTGTTTCCCGGTTGTAAAGCTGGAGAAAATCTTCCGGCAGGCAAAAGAGAGTGATATTATCGTAAATGCACATAAAATTAACCGTGGAGAACCAGTCATATTGGACAATAAAAGTATGGACTTTTTCTTTTTAAAACGGTCTGATCCAAATGTGATCATCAGTGTTGTAATTACGTTGATCCAGAAAAAACTTCCAAAGTTCGTAGATGCCTCACCTTATGACATTCAGGTGTTGACACCGATGCGAAAAGGAAATCTGGGCGTGGAGAGGCTGAATAAAATCCTTCAGCAGTATCTGAATCCGCCATCACCCCAAAAGCAGGAAAAAGAAGTGGGAGACCGCCTGCTGCGTGAAGGTGACAAGGTGATGCAGATTAAGAACAATTACCAGTTAGAGTGGGAAGTCTGCACGAAATACGGAATGACCATTGACAAAGGACTGGGCGTATTTAACGGCGACATGGGAATCATCAAGAATATCAACACTTATGAGGAGACGGTTACGGTTGAGTATGACGAACAGCGCCAGGTGAAGTATCCATATGCGATTCTTGATGAGTTGGAGCTTGCTTATGCGATCACGATACATAAAGCTCAGGGAAGTGAGTATCCGGCGGTTGTGATCCCGCTTCTTCAAGGACCAAGACAGCTTTACAACCGGAATCTGATCTATACAGCAGTGACAAGAGCAAGAAAATGTGTCACACTTGTGGGCAGTGATTCAGTATTTCAGGAAATGATCCAGAATACCAGCGAGCAGCGGCGAAATACAAGTCTGGCGGAGCGAATCCGAGAACTTGCATAGTGATCATAGAAAAATATAATAAAAAAAAGAATGTAAAATATAATAAAAAGTACGAAAAAAGCAGAGAAAGACAAGGAGAAATATGGTCAGAAAAGGTGTTGGATATTTTCTGGCCTTCTATCTGCCCTTTTTGTGGAAAGGTAAATCGTGGGGGAGTATGCCCTTTGTGCAGGAAAGCTGTGGAAAAATTAGAGATTCATGAACCGCGATGCCTGAAATGTGGGAAACCAATCTGCTGTGAAGAGAGGGAATTTTGCCATGACTGCTATAACACAGAACACATTTATGAAAGAGGGTTGTCGGTGTGGCTTCATAAACCTCCGGTGAACCAGGCAATTTACCAGTTAAAATATCATAATCAGAGATATGTTGCGAAGTATTTTGCACAGGAAATCTGTATAAAATATGCAGAAGAGATCCGAAGATGGAGACCGCAGGCACTTGTCCCGGTACCTCTGCACAGAAAAAGGCGCAGGAAGCGTGGTTACAACCAGGCGGAGCTTCTGGCAGAAGAGATAGGGAAAATACTTGGGATTCCGGTTGTTGCGAATCTGGTAAAACGGGTTCATTACACTGGTTATCAGAAAAAGCTGGATCCCATAGGGAGAAAAAAGAATCTAGAACATGCATTTGCTCCGGGAGGAGATCCGGACAGACTTCCGACAGATTTTCGACGTGTCATTATTATCGATGATATTTACACAACAGGGAATACCGTGGATCAAGTGGCAAAAGTATTGAAAACTATGGGGTTCCAAAAAGTTTACTTTTTGACTATAAGTATTGGACAAGGGTACTGAGATTTGCTATACTGAAAATGATGTTTCATCGATAAAAAAGGATTTTGAGGTGCATATATGTTAGATGAGCGAAAAGTCAAGCTAATGACTCAGCTTGCTCTGTATGATCAGACGCAGGGAAAAGAGGATTTTAAAATCAGTGAATACTATCGAAAAGATTATGCCGGAGTGCACATTTTATATACGGTTCTGTGGGTGACAATAGGCTATATAGCAGTCTGGGCAATTGCGATGATCGCAGGACTTGATACTCTGATGGAGAAGATGTCAACAGCATTACTGATTACGTTGGTTCTCGCGGCAGTTGTTGGATATGTGGTAGTTCTTGTGTCTTATATTGGAATTGCAAGCCACCTGTATAATAAAAAGCATCAGGAAGCGAGACAGCGGGTAAAGAGATATAATCACATTCTGACGAGATTGTTGAAGATGTATGAAAAGGAGACAAAGTAATGGACAGTTTATATGTAATACGGGAGAGAATGCAGGATTTGTATTCCAGATACTCAATTGTGGCGGATAAAGCAATACAATTTGTTCTGGCGGTCATGACATTTTACATGATCAACAATAATGTAGGATTTATGAAGACACTGGCATCGCCGGTGGTGGTACTGGCACTTGCAATTATTGCAACTTTCTTTCCACCAATCATTACAGTGATTCTGGCAACAGCACTGATCCTTGTACATATGTATTCAGTATCCATCGCAGCACTTGTTGTAACAGCATTGATTTTCCTGATTATGTATATTTTTTATCTTCGTTTTACACCGAAGATGGCAATCGTTGTACTTTTGACACCACTGGCATTTGCACTTAAGATTCCGGTTGTTGTTCCAATCTCATGTGCGCTTTTAATGTCACCTATTTCCATGGTGGCAGTGGGATGTGGAACGGTTGTATATTATATGATGGCTTATATGAAAAAAGCAGCCTCCGGTATGCAGGGCGGTTCTGTGAAAGGTATGATGGGACAGATTGGAAAATATGCAAAACAGGTCTTCCAGAATAAAGAACTGTGGATTGTCCTTGTTGCATTTATTATCTGTACACTGGTTGTTTATACGCTTCGCAAACAGGCAATCGCACATGCATGGACTATTGCAGTTATAACGGGAGCTGTTGTGAATATTGTAGTAGTGGCAATCGGAGATGTTGCTATGGGAGTCCATGCATCTTACGGTTCACTGATTTTTGGAAGTATCGGAGCAGCGGTTATCGGAGTGATTCTGGAACTGTTCTTTTTCTCCGTAGATTATTCAAGAAGTGAGAATCTTCAGTACGAAGATGATGAATACTATTACTATGTAAAAGCAGTTCCGAAGATTGTAGTATCTACACCGGAGAAGACGGTGAAGCGGATCAATGAACGACAGGAAACGGAGATCATGGATACTGCGGAAGTTAGAAAAAAAGCAAAAAAACAGGCACAGGAAAAGGCACGTCAAAGCGAGCAGGGACAAAAAAAGAAAAAACGTCCGGCATCAAAAAGACGTAATGTTATGGACGCTGATGTGGATCAGGAGCTTTTAAGAAGAAGTTTTGAAAATGATCCTGATATGAGATAAAAAAGAATTTTAAATGGGAAGATAAATAATTATAGCAAAAGGGGGGTGACCGGGTGAAACAGTATATTATGCATGTATTAGGATCTGTCAGTCAGGAACTATATTTTCCAGATGCGCATCTGACAGATATTATTGAAATCCTGATTTTGACATATCTGATCTATCATATTGCAATGTGGCTGATCAATACAAAAGCATGGATGCTGATGCGAGGAATTGTTGTACTTGGTATCTTTGTATTGCTTGCAGCAGTTTTTAAGATGCATACAATTTTATTTTTGGCAAGGAATTCGGTAACGGTACTGGCTACGGCGGCAGTTGTAGTATTTCAGCCGGAACTTCGAAGGGCTCTGGAAAAGCTTGGGGAGAAGCAGTTCCTGAGTTCAATCGTACCATTTGAGACGAACAAAGAAAGCAGCAGGTTCAGTGAAGATACCATGGACAGTATTATCGATGCAGCTTACAACATGGGACGCGTGAAGACAGGAGCACTGATCGTGGTGGAACAGGCAATACATCTGACGGAGTATGAAAGTACCGGGATTAAGATGGACTGTCTCGTATCCATGCAGGTACTGATGAATATATTCGAGCACAACACACCACTTCACGATGGCGCTATCATTATCCGTGGTGACAGAATTGTATCTGCGACATGTTATCTGCCATTGTCTGATAACATGGGACTTAGCAAGGAGCTTGGAACAAGGCACAGAGCAGCGGTAGGCATGAGTGAGGTCAGTGATGCTTTGATTATCGTTGTGTCTGAGGAGAACGGCAAGGTATCTGTAGCACAGGGAGGCGTGCTTGACCGGGCAGTAACGAGGGAAGAACTTCGCGAGAAGCTGACTTATATACAGAACAGAAAGCCGGAGAACAAGAATTTCCTGCAGCATATATGGAAAGGAAGGAATAAAGATGAAAAAAGGACTGATGAATAATTGGGGCCTTAAGATATTATCCTTCCTCCTGGCAGTGATGCTGTGGCTGATTGTGGTAAATATCGATGACCCGGTAACAACCCAGACATTTAATAATATACCGGTAGCGGTAACGAATGCAGAGGTACTTGCGGCGACCAATCAGACTTATCAGATTGAGGATGGCACGCAGAATGTCTCTGTGACAGTACGGGCAAAGAGATCTGTACTTAATAAGATAAAAGCAGATAATATTAAAGCGACTGCAGACATGAAAGAGCTGACGCTTCAGACACAAATTCCGATTAGCGTTGAGATTGCAGGAGTCAACTATGAAAGTGTAGAAGTATCTCCACGTAATCTTCAGGTAAAACTGGAAGATGAAGAGACGAAGAAATTCCCGATTGTTCCAAAGACGACAGGAACCGTCCGAGATGGTTATACACTTGGAGAGATTCAGGCAGTACCGGAGATGGTATCTATCCGGGGACCGAAGTCTGTCATTGATTCCATCAGTAAAGTTGAGGCATCTGTCAGTGTATCCGGATTATCTGAAGACGTTGTGACAAAATCAGAGCTTGTATTATACGATAGTGATAACAATGTGATCGACCAGTCACTTCTTGCCAATAACCTTGGTACGGAAGGTGTATCTGTCAGTGTACAGGTGCTTGAGACGAAGAGCGTTAAGGTTGAATTTGATACTTCACAGATTACAGCAGCAGACGGATATTCCGTCAGCGATATCAAGTATGAGCCGGATCATGTAAATGTGACCGGCAGAGCGGAAGAACTGAAAAAGTTGAAGAAGATCTCAGTTCCGGCATCGGCACTCAATATGTCCGGACTGACTTCTAAGACAGAGAAAGTTGTGGACATCACAGATTATCTTCCGGAAGATATTTCACTGACAGATGAAAATGCCGGATCTGTAGTTGTGACTGTAGGAATTGACAAAGATGGAACAAAATCTTATGATATTTCTATGGGAGCCATCAAGGTAAATAACCTGGCAAATGGATTATCACTAAGCTATGAATCAGCAGATGTACTGGAGATTCAGATCCGCGGGCCGGGAGATATACTGGATCAATATAAGATCAGTGATAATGTAAGCATTGATCTTAAGAACTACCAGACGGCTGGAACTTATACAGTCCCGGTAACGGTAGGCGTTCCGGATGGCTGTGTGCTTGAGAGCACGGTATCTGTAAATGTTATATTGGAAGAGAAATAAGGAGCAGAGCTATGGTAAGTCAGAAAGTAAAAATCACAAATCCAACAGGACTGCATCTGCGTCCGGCTGGAATTTTCAGCAATATTGCAAACAAATTTGAGTGCCGGATCACATTTGAGTATGAGAATTCTATTGCCAACGCCAAGAGTGTACTAAGTATCCTTGGTGCCGGAATCAAATCAGGAGATGAGATTCTGCTGATCTGTGAAGGGGAAGAAGAAGAAAAAGCATTAAAAGCAATGATAGAAGCTATAGAAAGCGGGTTAGGGGAGTAATAAATTGATTCGAAATATTTTATGCTATGCAGAGGAGTCTGCCCGGAGATTTCCGAGTAAGACTGCCTTTGCAGATGAAGAGACAGCGTGCACATACGACGAACTGATCAAAAGTGCCAGAGCAGTAGGAACAAGACTGGGAAGGGAAGTAACTCCTGGAAAACCGGTTCCTGTACTTATGGAGAAAGGCGTAAAAGCTATTTATGCATTTATGGGAATCGTATCCGCAGGCTGTTTTTATATTCTGTTGGATCCGAAACTTCCGACAGAACGTCTGAGATCAGTGTTGGATACATTACAGGCAGAAGTCCTGTTGACGGATCCGGCATATGATAAACCAAGAGAGCGTCTGGAATTTGACGGCAAAGTCATTATGATGGAAGAGGCACTTCAGACACAGGAAGATGCGGAGTATCTTGATAATGTAAGAAAACAGAGCCGGGATGTGGATCCGCTCTACGCAATCTTCACTTCCGGTTCCACTGGTGTGCCAAAAGGTGTAGTTGTAAGCCACAGATCGGTCATTGATTTTATAGAAGAATTTACGAGATTATTCAATATTACAGAACAGGATGTTATTGGAAATCAGGCACCATTCGATTTTGATGTGTCGGTAAAAGATATCTACTCTACTTTAAAATGTGGAGCAACTATGCAGATCATCCCAAAGAAGTTTTTCTCATTTCCGACAAAACTTCTGGATTATCTGGTCGAGCGGGAAGTAACGACTCTGATATGGGCAGTTTCTGCACTATGCATCATATCCACATTAAAAGGATTTGATTATAAAGTGCCGCAGAAGATCCGTAAAGTCATATTCAGTGGAGAAGTAATGCCGGTGAAGCATCTGAATATCTGGAAGAAATATCTGCCGGAAGCTATGTATGTGAATGTTTACGGTCCGACTGAAATTACATGTAACTGTACGTATCATATTATTGACCGTGAGTATGAACCAGGAGAAAATCTTCCGATTGGAAAACCATTTCCAAATGAAAAGGTATTTCTCTTAGATGAAGAAGACCGGGAAGTGACAAAACCTGGAGAAAAAGGAGAAATCTGCGTATCCGGTACTGCTTTGTCACTTGGATATTACAATAACCCGGAACAGACGGCAAAAGCATTTGTGCAAAATCCATTGAATCAATCTTATCTGGAGCCAATCTACCGGACAGGAGATCTGGCATATTACGGCGAAGATGGGAATCTGTACTTTGCATCACGAAAAGATTTCCAGATCAAGCATATGGGACATCGCATTGAACTTGGAGAGATTGAGACTGCACTGGAGACAGTGGAAGGACTAGGTCGGAGCCTTTGCATGTATGATGAGGCAAAGGGAAAAATTCTTGCATTCTATGAAGGAGACCTGGAAAAGAAACAAATCGTCCGGGCAATCGGGACAAGACTTCCGGGATTCATGATTCCGAATGTATTTGTGAAAGTAGAAGAATTTCCACTTACGAAAAATGGAAAAATCGACCGTAAGAAACTGGAGGAAGCTTATGAATCAGGAAATCTTACAAGCTTATCTTAGACAGGAAGAGACTCCTGCGTATATCTTTGATCTGGATATGCTAAAATCCAGAGTTCAGATGATGAAAACGATACTGGGTGAACGGGCAGAAATCTGTTTTGCAATGAAAGCCAATCCATTTCTGATCGGACCGTTAAAGGATACGGCAGACAAATTCGAGGTATGTTCCCCAGGAGAATTTCACATTTGTGAGACAGTCGGAATTCCAATGGAGAGAATTGTACTGTCCGGTGTGAATAAGGAAAAATGCGACATCACCCATGCGATGCATACTTACGGGAATGCAGGTGTGTATACAATCGAATCCAGGAAGCATCTGGAGCTTTTGGAAATGTGTGCAAAAGAAGAAAACATTACGATTCATGCACTGATCCGTGTGACAAGTGGAAACCAGTTCGGCATAGATGAAGAAGAAGTTTTTGATATTGTTTCCCAAAAGGACTACTACTCACATGTGCGAATTGAAGGGATCCAATGCTATTCCGGTACTCAGAAAAAGAAGTTCTCTAAGATTGAAAAAGAGCTGCACTGGCTGGATGACATACTTACCCGTCTGAAAGAAACATGCGATTATGATGCTGAAGTTCTGGAATATGGACCGGGATTTTATATCCCTTATTTTGAAAATGAAGATGAGGTAGATGATGAGTCATTGCTGCAGCAATTTGCAGATACACTTGCAACATTAAAATTCCAGGGGAAAATCACTTTGGAAATGGGACGCTATATTGCAGCGTACTGTGGTTATTACGTGACTCGTATCGTAGATCAGAAAGTCAACCACGGACAGAACTACTGTATCGTAGATGGAGGACTGAACCATCTGAATTACTACGGACAGGCAATGGCTATGAAGATGCCGCATCATAAACACATTCCGGATGCTCCATCGGAGGCATCGGACGAACAATCAGAAGAACAATCAGAAGTTCTTTGGAACATCTGTGGCTCGCTGTGTACGGTCAATGATGTACTGGTGAAACAGATGCCGCTGAAGCATGCCAAGATTGGCGACGCTCTTGTATTTGAACGGGTGGGTGCTTATTCTGTAACAGAAGGAATCTATCTGTTCCTGAGCCGGCGCATGCCAAGGATTCTGTTCTGGTCTGAAAAAGACGGATTTACAGAGGCCAGAAAAGCAACAGAAAGTTACCCGATCAACACGGAATGTACAGAAAAAATGAAAAAATAGAAAAGGAGATAATAACTATGGAAAAATTAATTGAGATTTTAGAGGACATTCAGCCGGATGCTGACTATGAGACATGTACAACATTGATTGATGATGGAATCCTGGATTCTTTTGCAATCCTGTCTATCGTAGGAGAATTGGAAGACGAGTTCGATGTATCAGTAACACCTGCTGACATTATTCCGGAAAACTTTAACTCAGCACAGGCACTTTGGGCTATGGTACAGAGACTGCAGGCTGAATAAGAGAACAAACGGGGACACGAGAATGACAAAAAGTACCATGTTGACACGAGAAAATGCCTAACATGGTACTTTTTATGTTTTGCGATAACATTTTTTTATCGCAGATAGTCCGGCCAGTCTTTGACCGGATGATACATCAGAAAAGTGGAAAGGCTGGCTAAAAAGTCTCCGACAGATGGTCTTGCGGTCATGCGATATCCAACAACAATCTGGAATAAAAATTGGTTCTTCTCCCAGATGACTGCAATCATTGTACGGATATTCCGTTCAACGCAAGGAAGCGCAATTTCGCAGGATTCGGCAACTTTTGGGTAAAGTCTGGTGGTAAGAGATGTCAACAGCTGTTGGTCCGCCAGAACATATTGAAGAGCTGTTACGGCTGGCGTAAAGCCGGCATAGACCGGAGAAGCACCAAGAGTCCGAAGCAGCTGTTCAATATCCTGTGCTGAGACATCAGAACCAGATAAAGGAACCAAAAAAACCCCTCCTTTTCAACAAATCTCACCTTATTATAACAAAAACGAATAGGTATGCAACATTTAAACTAGAAAAAGAATAGTTCCGTATTATGAGACAAAATGTTATAATTGAAGCAGTGCCAGAGGATTTGGTTCATAAATTGACGAAAGAGAAAACAGGTGACAGCATGCAAGTAGGATTGAACATTAAGATTAAAAGAATCGGAAGAGGGTATACACAGGAAGAGATTGCAGATGCCATCGGTGTCGCCCGTTCTACATACACAAGATACGAGTCAGACAAGAGACTGCCGGACATATACAAATTATGTGCACTGGCAGATTATTTTGATGTATCATTGGACGACCTGGTGGGAAGAGACTGGAAACCGAAAAAAGAGCACAAAGGACGGAACATCGCGATCAAACCACAGCCGAAATACATATAAGGTAAGAGGCGGAAACAGAATAAAGGCAGAGGGACAAGATATCCAGTGATTGTTAAAAGACGAAAAGACATTCACTGGATATGTTTTATTGCGGGAAAATACAGTGTGTGGTATAATCATGGGAGTTTGAAAGAAGTTTTAAGTTCAAAGGGATTAACAAGAGTATTTGGAATAATAAGATAAAGGAATAAGATAAAGGAATAAAAATATGTCACTTATATCAATGGAATTTTTAACATTTGTTGCAGTAGCGGTTATCGGATACTACCTGATACCGAAAAAATATCAGTGGATCTGGCTGCTGGCATTCAGTTATATATATTATGCATCATCAGGTATGAAGTATCTGGTGTTTTTGTTGTATACAACAGTTGTAACTTATGGGATCGCAAGAATGATTTATGGAGCAGATCAAAAGTTTGCCAAGCAGAAAGAAAAGATAAAAACTTATAAGAAAAGTATTATGGTGTTAGCATTGCTTCTGGATTTTGGAATGCTGGCAGTGTTGAAATACACGAATTTTGCAATCTCGAATGTCAACACATTGTTTCATGCAGATATTAGAATGGTAAAATTCCTGCTTCCACTTGGAATTTCCTTCTATACCTTCCAGTCAGTAGGCTATATTCTGGACGTATATTGGAAACGTTATGAACCAGAGAAAAATATATTTAAATTTGCGCTTTTTGTATCATTCTTTCCGCAGATTCTTCAGGGACCGATTGGACGGTATTCGAATCTGGCTCATCAGTTTTATGAAGAACATAGTTTTGACTTTATGAGAATAGAACGTGGTGTTCAGAGAGTTTTATGGGGATTCTTTAAGAAGATGGTCATTGCAGACACTGCAGCAGTATTTGTAGATGCGATATTTGATCAGTATCAGACTTACAATGGTCTGGCAATTCTCGGAGTACTTGCATACTCTGCACAGCTTTACGGAGATTTCTCCGGAGGAATGGATGTTGTAATTGGAATTGCTAGTATGTTTGGAATAGAAATGGACGAAAACTTTAAGCGTCCATACTTTTCAATATCTATTACAGATTTCTGGCATCGCTGGCATATTACACTTGGAACATGGATGAAAGATTATCTGTTCTATCCTTTGTCTCTTTCAAAAGGAATGGGCAAATTCGGCAAGTTTGCGAAGAAAACATTTGGAAAGACTTATGGACGGGCATTACCAATCTGTGTGGCAAATATTGTGGTATTTCTTGTAGTCGGTATCTGGCATGGTGCCGCTTGGAAGTTTATCGTGTATGGTCTGTATAATGGTATTATTATCGGATTTAGTGGTCTGATGGCAAAGAACTATCGAGACTGGAAAAAGAAATTTAAAATCAACGACAAGTCAAATGGCTGGCATATATTCCAGATTGTAAGGACATTTATACTGGTTAATATCAGCTGGTTCTTTGACCGGGCAGATACAATTCCGCAGGCACTCACAATGATGAAAAATGCAGTGACTGTGTGGAAACCGGTGCAGGTTTTGGATATTCGAATTGGAACTTCCGGACCAGCTTATACAATAATGGCAATTGGGATTTTGTGTATAGGTTGTCTGGTGCAATTTATTGTAAGTTATAAACAGGAGCGCGGAATGCAGATTCGAGAAAGTATTGCAATGCAACCAAGACTGGTAAGGTGGGCTGTATATATGGCATTGGTTCTGTCAATTTCAGCAATCAGTTTACCGGCAAATACAGCGGGAGGTTTTATCTATGCGCAATTTTAAAAAAAATATATATCCTGTATTGTTCCTTGCTGTGATTATATGTATGAATCAGATATTGATACTGGCTTTAAAACCATGTACAAATTTTCGGAATGATATTCATAAGCTGGAAACAAATCAATATGACGATTTATTTGTAGGAACTTCACATGGTAAGGCTGGAATTAATCCGGAAGTAGTAGATAAGATTACTGGAGAGAGGAGCCTGAATCTTTGTCTGGGAGGCGAGGAAGTTCAGGATAGTTATTATATTATAAAAGAAGCCTGCCGTGTGAATAAACCAAAGAAGATTATTTATGAATTAGATCCGGGATACTGGGTGTCCACTGCAACGCTTGGTCCTGAATTTCGGACGATATATGATGAGTTGCCATTGTCTTCTGTGAAAGTGGAATATTATGTAGATAAAATCTGGAAAACGGATTTCAGGACAACATTGTTTCCATGGTATTTATATCGAAAAGGAATCAAAGGGGCTAAAGAGAGATTTGTATCTAAATTTAGCCAGGCATACAGAAATTACGATGATCAGTTCTACAATCAGAATTTACAGGCTTATACAGAGAAGGGACAGATCCGTATTCACAAAAATGATATGCCGAAAAATGAAAATAATCTGATTTTATGGGATAAGGAAAAGTTAAAACCTGAGGCAGTAAAGGCGTTTGAGAATATTGTGAAATTGTGTAGAGACAAAAAAATCAAGTTTATGGTAATTACAATGCCTGTTCCAAAGGAAACGTTAGAAAAATATCAAAGCAATTTTGAAAAGGCAGATAAATTTTTTTCAGCATTTATGGAAAAACAAGGGGTCGAGTATTATAATTATAATTACCAGAAGATTCAAGAATTCGATCAATCTCTAAATGGATTTTCAGATTATGAAGGACATATGTATGAAGATCAGTCAGATATATTTAGTGACGAACTTGGAAAGATAGTGAAAGATATGTAAAGAAGAAGGAGGAGTATGAAAAAAACACAGCAACTGTTAGACGTGACATTTTGGAAGTTTGTACTGGTAGGAATTGCAAATACACTGGTTGGCACAACTGTGATGTTTGTTGCTTACAATGCACTACATCTTAGCTATTGGATTTCATCAGCATCAAATTATGTGATAGGTAGTATTGTAAGCTATTTTTTGAATAAGTATTTTACATTTCAAAATAAAGAAAAGTCGGTAAAACAAGTGGTAATATTTATCTTTAATATTACAATTTGTTATTTGCTGGCATACGGATTTGCAAAACCAATCATATCTTGGGTTTTAAGTAATCAGAGCAAGCCAGTGCAGGACAATTTGTCCATGCTGGCAGGAATGGGAGCATTTGTAGTGTTTAACTATCTAGGACAGCGAATTTTTGTATTTAAGAAATAATATTAAGTTTTAAGAGGAGTCTAAAAGTGAAAATTCACAAAGAGAAAACAATAAAAAAAATTATTCTTGTACTTCTGATTATGATTTTAGGGAGCACTTTGATAGAATTAGGAACTAATATCAAGTCTCTGTATATGAAAAATCAGAATATTATGAAAATTGATGAAGATCATATAGAGTTGAAAGGTTTTGTAAAAAAAGGAAAAGGATATTATTTGTCAAATGCAGAAGGGGTTTTGCGATGTGATTTAAATAATAAATATGTAAAAAAATTCGTATATGATTTTGATACCGGTGATATGGTCGATGCAGAAATTAAGGTGGGATATGACAATTCAATGGGAAAAGAAGAAGTCATGATAATAGAAGATAAAAATCCTATCTTATTATCTGAATCTGTTGTAAATGTTAATAAAAAAGTCAAGTGGATAGAAATTTCGTTGTCAAGTGTTGAAGGCGGAAGTGGAATCTATATAAAAAATATAAGGATTAATAATCAAATTGAAATAAATAAATATAGAATTTTTTGCAGTAGTGTATTGATTTTAGGGATATGTGTGTGCGTTATTTTCAGAAAAAAAATAACAAAAGAAATAGAGTATGGTTTTGGAATTATCGCTTTAACACTGGGGATTATTTTTGTTATATCTATTCCGACTAATAAAGTGGGATGGGATGAAGAAACACATTTTAAAAGAGCATATCAAATGTCCATATATCCTGGAGGAGAAAAAATTTCTACAGAGATATCTGGACAGTTTACGACGGATACATTATACAACTATCCTTATTTTCAACCACAATCATATGAAGAAAAGCAAAATCTGAATGGAATTATAAATAATTATTATAAAAATGGAGATCATGCGGTAACGGTAAAAGGAGAATTGTGTGGAGTATATACGGTGGGATTAGTACCGCAAGCTATTGCAATAAAGATAGTACGTTGCATAGGAATGCCATTTACTTATATTTTTTTGGCAGGAAGATTTGCAGAATTAATGACGTATATTATAGTTATGTTTTTTGCAATTCGGATTATTCCAATAGGAAAGCGTGCATTGACGTTTATTTCCCTTACACCTACAGCCCTTTTCCTGGCAGTAACATACACATATGACACCATTGTATTTTGCTTTATTTCACTGGCAATAGCAATGATTATGAGGGAATGGTTGAAAGAAAAAGACCGTGTGAATACAAAAAAAATATTTATTGCGAATCTTTTCATGATAATAGGATGCTTGCCCAAAGCTGTATATGCTCCGGTTGCTTTGATTGAAATGCTTATTCCAAGAGAGAGATATGAAAATAAGAAAAAGAGAAATCAGGTAGTCATTATAGCAGGAATTGTATTTTTAATACTAATGTCAACCTTTATAATACCACAATTGTTAAATCCTAATGCAATGGAGGATACGAGAGGTACAAATGTGGATTCTGGGCAACAAATGAGCCTGATCCTGGCGAAACCTTTTGCATATGCAGGCATAGTATTAAAGAATATTTGGAATACATTTCCCAATTTTGCATTTGCAGAATCATGCTACAGGTTGATGGGACATCTGGCACCAGGTGGTTTTCAGTATTTAATTCCAATAATTGCAGTTTTACTGGTTTCAACCGATTACTCAGCAAAGTTAAATAAAAAAATAAAATGGACACAAAAAGTTGGAATATTAGTTTTACTTGGAATGTCAGTGGTATTGATATGGACAGCTCTCTATATTGCATTCAGTGAACCTGGATCTAGTAGTATAGGAGGAGTTCAAGGTAGATATTACAGACCGTTATTATGGCTTCTATATTTGGTATGTAGTAATAATCTTATTCAAGTTCGTGTATCAGACAGAAGGTATAATCAATTTGTATTAGGGATGAGTGTATTGATATCCGGCATTACAGTTTATAATGTTTTTGGAACGTTTTGCATATAGGGAAAGATTTTTTCTGATAAGGAGAAAAGAATGAATAAAGTAAAAAAATTTATATCAGTGGTATTGTGTATAGCATTACTTTCCGGAGTGGGAGTCCAGCAGGTATTTGCGGAGGGAAAGATTTCAAATGTGGAACAAAATGAAGAAGTAGTTCTGGATGATCAGAACGTGAAAGATAATAATGAAGTAACAGGAGAAAATCTGGAAGATGTTTCAAAAGAAAATTCGGATATCGGTGATTCGGAAATTTCACAGGAAGACAATGAAAAACAAGAGCAAATTGAAATTAGAACGGATGAAAAGATAACTTCTATGGACGAAAATGGAAACATTACAGAAGTAGAGAGTGTAAATGGTACTTTGGCAGATCAAGGAATAGCATTGTTAAATGGTGACAGTTCTGCAAAGATTGTTAATTTTAACACAAAAGGAAGTGCTGTAACTGAATATACAGAATATAATACAGGATATGAGGGCTATACGAATGGAATGTATGGTGCAGATGCAGCTTATCTGGGTTATGAAAATGGAAAAGTGAAATTTATGTTGTCAGGAGTCATTGGACTTGTCAGTACAGATGAAGTACAAGTTATTGATTTAAACCAGGCAAGCTCAATTAGTTATTATACGGTAAGTAGTGGGCGTCTCTTTCATAAAGTGACTACTAATATTGCAAAAAATAATTATCAAACTTCACTTGATAATGGACCGGCACCGGCTTATTTGCAAGAGGGCGGAATATATTATAGTTATGATGGACATTATTTTTATACAAGAGACAGCTTTGGAAGCATGTTAGATGATTATAATAATAGTAATAGAAAACATTCAATCAATGAAACTCAACCATTTTATAATTATTTTCAATATCTACCGTTTCGAAGTAAAACAGATTATTCATCAGATCAGTTGAATAGTATTTTGAACAATAAGATAAATGGAAGAAATTCTGTAATGACCAATAGTGCAGGTTTGTTTTTGAATTATCAAAATCAGTATGGTGTAAATGCTATGCTTGCAATTGGTGTCGCTGCAAATGAAAGCACTTGGGGTACAAGTGATATTGCGGTGACGAAAAATAATTTATTTGGGTTGAATGCGGTCGATACTTCCCCAGGACAGAGTGCGAATACATATGAGAGTGTTGACTCATGTATAAAGACATTTATGGAAACTTATATGTCGAAGAAATATTTAAATCCAGGTGCTAGTCTGTATGCAGGAGGATATTTGGGAAATAAGGCAAGTGGTATTAATGTAAAGTATGCTTCAGACCCATACTGGGGAGAAAAAAATGCTAATATTGCATGGATGATTGACAAAACATATTCGAACACAGAATATGCGAAATATACATTGGGAGTGAAGGATACAATTGGTACAGAGCATACTAATCTGAATGTCAGAACACAAGCTACTACGTCTTCAACAAAAATACATACAACAAAAAAGTATTCTAATCAATCATTTATAATTCTAGGAAAGGAAAATGATTTTTACAAAGTTCAAAGTGATGCAGTGTTAACTGATGATCGTTCATCCATCGCAAGCGTTGGAAATTATGATTATGATAAAATGTATGTTTATGTTAGTGCGAATTATGTAGAAGTTGTACTTGAAGGCAAAAATGGAATTGGGAAAAATGAAGAGGTGAAAGTCCCGGATTCTGTGAAGGATGCTGTTGAATATGAAGGATGTGTGCAGGGGTCTGGTTGGAATGATTATGTTCAAAATGGACAAATAGCAGGAACGACAGGGCAAAACTTAGCGTTGAATGCTGTAAAAATCAACATAAAAAATTTGGAACAAGTGGGAATTGAATATAGATCGCACGTAAGTAATGTTGGATGGCAGAATGTGGTCACTGATGGACAGACATCAGGAGATGAAAGTCAATCCAACTGGATTGAGGCAATTCAGGTAAAACTTTCCGGTGATAAAGCATCGGATTATGATATTTATTATCGAAGCCATGTGGCAGAAATGGGTTGGCTTGATTGGGCAAAAAATGGTGAGTTATCTGGTACACAGGGGTATGCTTATGCTGTACAGGCAATACAAATTGTACTTGTACCTAAGGGCAGCAGTGCACCTGGTAAAACGCTTGTTCCATTTAAAACAGGTACTGTAAATCTGCAGTATCAGGCATATATCCAGGATACAGGCTGGCAGGAAGCTGTCAATAACGGTGAAGTGGCTGGGATTACAGGTAAAAATTTAAAAATTGAAGCATTAAATGTGAAATCAAATACTGTAAAATACCGTGTATATGTACAGGATGCCGGTTGGCAGGAATTTAAACAGAATGGGGAGATTTCAGGAACAATTGGAAAAAATCAAAGACTGGAAGCTCTTCAGATAGAACTGACAGATGAGAATAAAGATAATTATGATATCTATTATCGAGTCCATGTACAGGATAAAGGATGGCTTGGATGGGCAAAAAATGGAGAGGCAGCTGGAACGGTCAATTATGATTTGAAAATAGAGGCATATCAAGCTTTGATGGTGCCAAAAGACACTCCAGAGATAAGCGATGGAACGTCAGCTTTTTACCAGGCACCTACAATTATACAATATAGTGCATGTGTACAGGATGTCGGTTGGCAAAATGAAGTAAAAAATGGAGCAACAGCAGGAACAGTTGGAAAAAATAAAAAAGTTCAGGCGCTTAAGATTCGCTTAAGAGGTCAGGAATATACAGGCGACATAAAATATTCTGTGAAAGCAGGTGGAGAGGACTGGCAGAAGGACGTAATATCTAATGAAATAGCAGGAACAGTTGGCGAGAACAAATATTTAGAAGCTGTGAAGGTAGAATTGACGGGTGAAATGAAAGAGCAGTATAATATATATTATAGAGTACACTTGTCAGATATTGGGTGGTTAGACTGGGCTGTAAATGGAAATCTTGCCGGAAATGAAGGATATAATAAAAAAATAGAAGCTATTCAAATTCAATTGGTGAAAAAAAATGGTGCTGCACCGGGAAATACAGATAATCCGTATTTAGTAAAAGTAGCAGACATTGTTTATCAGGCACATGTACAAGATATAGGCTGGCAAAAAGAAGTTGAAAATGGTACTATAGCCGGAACGACCGGAAAAAATAAGCAGTTGGAAGCGGTTAAAATTAAGTTAGATAATCAATCTGTAAGTGGAAGTATTCAATACCGGGCACATGTACAGGATATAGGCTGGCAAGATTATGTGAATGCAGACAAAATCATGGGAACTGTTGGTAAGAGTAAAGCGATTGAAGCAGTCAGTATAAAACTGACAGGTACAATTGCTGAGAGCTATGATGTGTATTATCGTGTCCATGCACAAGATTTCGGATGGCTTGGATGGGCAAAAAATGGTGAAGATGCAGGAAGCCAGGGATATGCAAAACATGTAGAGGCAATCCAAATTCAGTTGGTGAAAAAAGATGGCACGGCACCGGGAAATACAGATAATCATTTTTATAAAAGGTAAAAAATGGAAGGAATTAGAAAGTAATGCTTGAAAATCTGTGGCATACTCCGAAAGAAAAGATAGAACAGAAAAGTGTATTTTGGAATATGATGTCCAGTGGACTTAATTCAGTAGTATCCATGTTTTTATTGTGGATTGTGACTATGATAAACGGTGTCTCAGATGCAGGAATCTTTTCACTTGCTTTTTCAACATCACAGATGATGTTAACGATAGGAAATTATGGGATGAGGAACTATCAGGCTACAGATATACGAAATAAGTATTCTACGGGCGTATATTTATCTTCCCGTATTTTCACTAATGCTATTATGATGAGTGCAGTGGGGATTTTTGTAGTTGCAAAAGGATATTATTTTGAAAAAAGCTGTATCACAATTTTACTTTGTCTATTAAAAGCAACGGATGCGATGGATGATATATATGGTGGGTTTTATCAGAAAAATGGACGTCTGGATGTTGCCGGAAAGATGATGACTATAAGAATTGCTGCATATGTCATTACATTTTGTATATCGTTGGTTATTACACATAATATGATCTTTAGTTGTTGTATTGCAATTGCAACTGCAGGAACAGTGTTGGTGATATTAGTACAATCAACAAAATCGGAATTTGTGTTAGAAAAACCAATCTTTAACTGTAAAAAAATTGGAGAACTCCTAAAAGAATGTCTGCCATTGTGTATCAGTGCATTTTTACTTAATTATATGGGAAATGCTCCTAAATATGCAATTGACACATACATGACATCGAGTGAGCAGGCGTATTATACATATCTTTTTATGCCATGTTTTGTGACAAACCTTTTTGTAGGATTTGCATTGCAGCCACTATTGGTGCGTTTGTCTGAAAATTGGGTAAAGAAACATTATAGTCAATTTATAAAACTGTGTGGTGTTATATTTCTGGCCTCTCTGATTATTGCTACATTTGTAGTTGTTGCAGGAGGATGGCTTGGATGCCCGATTTTATCTCTTGTATTTGGAGTTTCTTTACAGAAATATCGTAAAGATCTAATTATTTTGTTGATAGGAGGTGCATTTTTCGCATTTGCAGTAATTGAGCAGGTGATACTGACGGTAATGAGAAAGCAGGTGTATTTATTACTCGGTTTTGTTCTGGCAAGTGTAACTGCATTTTTTGTTTCAAATCCACTGGTGAAAAAAATGGGACTGATGGGAGCTGGGTGTGCGTACTCTTTATCGGCAACAGTATTATTTGGAGTGTTAGGAACGATGATAGTTATATTTTTTATTAAGGAAAAAGGGGGAAGAAAATGAAAAGAAGGAAAAATATAAAAAGGGTTCTGGCAAGTTTGTTGACATTGCAAATGATTTTGTTTACTGGGTTTGTTGCATATCCTCAACAGGCATATGCAGAAGAGACGGTGAACAATCAAGGAAATGAACAATATTTATCCGAAGACAATTATGAAGGTCCGAAAGAACAGAATGATTCTGGACAGGAAGAAAAAGAAATACAGAAAACAGATGAAAAGCTGGAAGATTCTTTAGAAATACAGCAACAAGAAGAAAAGTCATCAATCACAGAAAGTGATGATATGGAAAATCAACAGACAGCAGAAAGTGCTTTTGAGGAGAGCGAAAGTCAGGATCCCACGTTGACTTATCGTGTGCATGTGAGTAATGTTGGCTGGCAGAGTGAAGTTGAAAATGGTGATGTGGCAGGTACGACTGGAAAGTCACTGGCTGTGGAGGCGTTGCAATTGAATCTGGGAGTGCCAAAGGGCAAGCAGGGAAGTGTAGAATATGCAGCATATGTAAGTGAGCTTGGCTGGCAGAATAAGGTTGAAAATGGCGAAATTGCTGGAACTGTCGGAAGAGCTAAAAGTGTAGAAGCTTTTAAGATGAATCTGACGGGAGAAATTGCAGATGAATATGATATTTATTACCGTGCACATTCTTCAGGATTTGGATGGCTTGGATGGGCTAAGAATGGAGAATATGCGGGAAGTGCCGGTTATGCAAAAGCGGTAGAAGCAGTCGAAATCAGACTGTACAAAAAAGATGTGGCAGAGAAACCACAACAGGATCAGAAGAGTTATATGGCTGAAACAAATCAAGGTAGAGTTATATATCAGGCCAATATGCAGAATGGAGGCTGGTTAGAAAACGTAACAGATGGAAATTTAGCAGGGACTGCTGAGGAAGGCAATAAAATACAGGCGTTGAAAGTAACTGTGGCAGATGATTTGAAATGTTATGGACAGATAAGTGGGTCTGTGGTGTATCAGACGTATGTTGAGAATGCTGGCTGGCAGAATGAAGTGAAAGATGGACAGTTGGCAGGAACGGTCGGTAAGAATAGACAGATAGAGGCAGTGCGAATTAATCTGACAGATCAATTAGCGGAGAAATACGATATTTATTATCGGGTAAATATTGAGGGATGTGGTTGGCTCGACTGGACTGCAAATGGTACAGATGCAGGAAGCGCTGGATTGGATTATGCGGTACGTGGAATCGAAATTAAAATCTGCTCAAAGGATGAAGAACATCCGGAAATTGGTGCGAGAGCTTTTGTTTCAAGTGAAAACTTTGGAAATATTGTATATCAGACTCATGTACAGAATATCGGTTGGCAAAAACAGGTGGCAGATGGAGAAACTGCTGGAACAGTCGGACAGAATCTTGGAATAGAAGGATTCAAAATCTATTATTTGGGTTATGGAGAAGAACCAAAGACAGAAGGTTCAGTTATTTATCAGGCTCATGTTAGTGATGTAGGATGGCAGCCGGAGGTAACAGAGGGGCAACTGGCTGGTACAGTTGGAAAAAACCAGAGAGTTGAGGCGGTCAGAATAAAATTAAGTGGTGCACTGGCAGAAAAATATGATATTTATTACAGAGCTCATGTTGCAAATTATGGATGGTTATCTTGGACAAAGAACGGAGAAATTGCAGGAAGTACAGGATTTGGGTGTGCAATAGAAGGCATTGAAATAAAATTGTATCTTAAAGACAGTACAGAAACTCCAAAAGAGGGAAGAAGTGCATTGACAAAAGAGGATATTCCGGTAATAACAGGACAGGCGCACATATCGGGAGATGGTTGGAAAGATAGTCAAAATACAGAAGAACTACTTGGAACAACAGGACAAAAAAAGGGGATAGAGGCAGTCAAATTAAATGTTGGGACTGTTGGGAACCAGTTTACCGGAGGAATTGAGTATCAGGCTCATGTGCAGGATGTCGGTTGGCAAAATTGGACTAATACAGGAAATATAGCAGGGACAACAGGGCAGTCTAAACATATAGAAGCAATGAGAATACGACTTACCGGAGAAGTGGCACAATATGCAGATGTATATTATCGAATGCATGTTGCTAATTTTGGATGGCTTGGATGGGCTAAAAATGGGCAGGATGCCGGAACCAGTGGGTACGGATATCAGGTAGAGGCAATGCAGATTAAGCTTGTACCTAAAAATACGGCAGCGCCTGGAAGTACAGCAAATGCGTTTAAAAAAGCGCCTCCACGTATTGTAAATGATATGCAGATCAGAGCAAACATGTATAGCAGTTCTACACCATATTTGATTTTAGTGAATAGAAGTACACATAGAGTCGGAATATTCAGAGGATGGCAGGGAAACTGGCAAAGTATTCAGTATTGGTCCTGTTCTGATGGAGCGCCAAGTACGCCAACGGTAGAAGGTGTATTTACAGTAGGAATTAGAGGTTATTATTTTGATTCTGGTGCAGCAAGATGTTATTGGTATACACAGTTCAAAGGTAATTATTTGTTCCATTCTGTACTCTATAATAAAAATGGTACTTTAAGAGATGGAAGATTAGGAATGGCATTGTCTCATGGATGTGTACGTCTTGATATAAATAATGCGAAGTGGATTTATGATAATATTCCATCTGGAACAACGGTTGTTGTATATCATTAGTAACAGAATATAATATGAGTGAACAGAGAATACACAGATTGAAAATTCAATCTGTGTATTCTTTATAACTGAGATTATTGGGAATTGCCTGTTAGTACTTTACGTGTTATAATTACGAAGGTTTATATAAAATAATTAAGTCAGATGAAAGAGTATTTCCTGAAATATTTATTTTGATTGTAAAAATAAGAAAGAGGTAGTTAAATGAAAGTTTTGCTGATTGTACCGGCATATAATGAAGAAGAAAATATTGTGCGGGTATGCAATAATTTGAGAGAAAATTTTTCGCAGTATGATTTTGTTGTAATTAATGATGGTTCATCAGATAATACGTTGAAATTGTGTGAAGATAATCACTTTCCAGTGATTTCCTTACCGGTGAATCTGGGACTTGCTGGCGGATTTCAGACAGGAATGAAATATGCTTATAGAACTGGTTATGATTGTGCTGTTCAGTTTGATGCAGATGGACAGCATTTGCCAGAATATGTGAAAACTTTAATAAAAGAGATTGAAAATGGAAGTGATATCGTAATAGGTTCTCGTTTTGTTACAAAGAAAAAGCCATTTACGATGAGAATGTTGGGTAGCTTTATGATTTCCACGGTCATTAAATTGACAACAGGAAGAAAAATCAAAGATCCGACTTCAGGTATGCGGGCATTCAGTAAAACTGTTTTAAAAGAATGTGCAGAAAAAGTGAATTATGGTCCTGAGCCGGATACGATGGCTTATTTTATTAAGCAAGGGAAAAAAGTGGAAGAGGTTCAGGTTGAAATGACTGAAAGAGTTGCGGGGGAAAGTTATTTAAACTTTTCAAGATCGATAATGTATATGCTGAGAATGATGATTTCTTTGATTTTTATTCAGAGTTTCAGAGATTAAGGAGGATGGAATAATGCCAGTCGTTTTACGTATAGTATTAATTGTAAGTTCAATTTTAATGTTGATATATATGTTGAAAAAGGTGAAAAAGAGCAAAGTACAAATCGAACATACAATTTTTTGGATTATATTTGGAGTATTTCTTATATTGATAAGTTTAATTCCACAAATCGTTTATTTATTTGCTCATCTTTTAGGAATACAGTCTCCTGCTAATTTAGTTCTAGTATTTATTATTTTTATATTACTCATCAAACAGTTTTTGATGACTATTGAAATGTCCCAATTAGAAATAAAAATTCGGGAACTGGTTGAGGAAATTGCATTGAAAGAAAAAAAAGATGAAGAACTATAATGTATATGAAAAATCAGCTGTTCAGATACATGGAGGAATTTTTAAAATGAGTACAATGAAAGAAAAACATACTTTTGTGATATGCGCATATAAAGAAAGTGCTTATCTGGAAGAATGTGTAAAATCGCTGAAAGAACAAAAAAAAGAATCAAATATTATAATGGTGACATCAACTCCGAATGATTATATAAAGAACATATGTGAAAAGTATGATGTTGAATTAAAAATTAATCATGGACAAGGAGGAATAGTGCAAGACTGGAATTTTGGCTACAATCAGGCAAGAACACCATATGTTACAATTGCACATCAGGATGATTTGTATTTTTCGGATTATTCCATAAGAGCTGTCAGAAAATTAGAAGAATCAAAGCATCCTTTAATATATTTTTCGGATTATTGTGAAATTAGAAATGGTGAAAAAGTAAGGAATAATGGATTGTTAAAAACAAAGAGGATGTTGCTTTCGCCTTTGAAGATTAAAAGATGTCAAAAAAGCAGGTTCCTTCGTAGAAGAATTTTATCTCTTGGAAACGGAATTTGTTGTCCTTCAGTTACGTTTGCAAAAGAGAATTTACCAAACCCTGTATTTCGAGTGCATTTTCGGTCCAACGAAGACTGGGAAGCATGGGAGAGACTATCAAGATTAAAAGGAGATTTTTTATACGATTCAACAATCCAAATGGGGCATAGAATTCACGAAGAATCAGAAACTTCTGTTATTATCGGAGATAATGCCAGAAGTAAGGAAGATTATGAAATGTTTTGTAAATTTTGGCCAAAATGTATTGCTAAGTTCTTATCAAATTTTTATGCGAAAAGTGAAAAATCCAATAAAATAAATTAGTGGGGCTGAAAATGAAAAAAATAACATTAATTTTTCTGGCGTTGGCAGTTGTTATAAATAGTTTTAGTGTAGCGAATGTTCAGAGTGAAGCAGCAGAAAATGATATTGAAAATGAGGTACATACAGAAATTCTGGAGCAATCTGGAAATGAATGGAACAATCAAGAGAATCAGAAAAATTCTTCGGATTTTTCTGATTCAGATACGATTCAGGATAATTCTGACATAAATGCTACAGAGAATGGAGTAGATGCGGAGAAACAGGATGATACGAAGGTAGAAGATCCTCAGAATATGGATGATCCAGAATTGACTGATCGGGCGAATAGTTGGCGTTATACAGACGGAGTTCTGTTTCATCAGGAAGAGATAGGTGGAAAAGCAAGAAGCAGAGCAAAGGCTGCATATAATCCAAATGCAACGCGGACGGGAATAGATGTGAGTCATCATAATGGGACAATTGACTGGGAAAAGGTAAAAGATTCAGGAGTTGATTTTGTAATTATCAGATGTGGATACGGAAAAGATGAAAAGGGGCAGGATGACAAACAGTGGTCCCGCAATGTATCGGAATGTGAACGATTAGGTATTCCGTTTGGTGTGTATCTATATTCTTATGCTAAAGATACACAAAGTGCACAAAGCGAAGCACAACATGTTTTGCGTCTGATTAATGGACATAGACTGACCTATCCAGTTTATTATGATATGGAAGATGATTCTACTCTTGGAAGTGATTTTGCGTCTATCGCTACTACATTTTGCAATGCGATGAAAAATGCAGGATATCCGGTTGGAGTATATGCGAGCCTGAGTTGGTGGAATAATTATCTAACAGATTCTTGTTTTGAAGGATGGTACAGATGGGTAGCACAATATAATAATTCATGCCAGTATAAAGGAAACTATGCCATGTGGCAATACACATCAAAGGGAAGTGTATCGGGGATTACGACAGATGTGGATATGAATTATTTGATTGGATATCCAAGTGATCATGGCACGCCGTCTGGTATAAGTGTTCCAGATGAAACAAAGGACATGATCACCTATTCAGCACATGTATCGGATATCGGATGGATGAATGCGGTATCAAATGGTTTGATTGCAGGAACAGTAGGGCAAAACGGACAATTAGAGGCCATAAAATTAAAAGTTGATGAAAGTAAAGGAGTGGGTATTTCCTATCAGGTAAAAGTGAAAAATAATGGGTGGCAGGAAATGGTCACTGATGATCAAGTGGCAGGAACAACAGGAAGTGGATTGCCGATAGAAGCTGTCAAAATACAGCTTATCGGTCAAAATGCTTCTAAATATGATATATATTACAGGACATATGTTCAAAATATCGGCTGGCTTGACTGGGCTAAAAATGGTATAAGTTCAGGAAGTGATACATATGGTTTAGAGGCATATCAGGTGGCGGTACTTCCAGTAGGAAGCGAGGCTCCGGGAGATACGATATATACATACCATACAATTGATATGAAGATGCAGGCACATGTGTCAGATATCGGCTGGCAGGATAAAGAAAATAATGGAAAGATTATTGGAACTACTGGAAAGAATAAAGGAATTGAAGCATATAGTTTATCAATTCAGAAAGAAAATTTAGGCATTACTTATACAAGCTGTATCAATGGAAAATGGCAGGCAGATGTTTCAGATGGGCAAATGTCTGGAACAATAGGGCAGGCGAAACATATAGAGGCTATAAAAATTCAACTGACCGGACGGGAAAAAGAGAATTATCATGTATATTACAGGGTACATGTATCGAATATCGGCTGGCTTGACTGGACAGCAGATGGAGCACCGGCAGGAACAAAGCATTACAAATACCCAATCGAAGCTATTCAGGTGGAAGTGATTCCAGATGATGCAGATAATGTACCAGAGATGGGAAAAGCTTATAAAGAAAAAAGTGATAATGTCAGATATTCAGTAAGTGTATCTGATGCAGGATGGCAAGAATATTCTGCAAATGGTGAAATTGCAGGAACAACCGGAAAAAACAAAGCAATTAAAGCGTTAACTGTAGAAACAGATATTCCTGATTTAAATGTTGAATATACAAGTTACAATAAAGAGAATGACTGGCAGGATTGGGTAAATATGGGAGAAGAGACCGGAAATGATAAAGCTGTGGAAGCAATAAAAATAAAGCTTTCTGGAGAAGCCAGTAGTGAATATCATGTATATTACAGAGTACATGTGTCGAATATCGGCTGGCTTGACTGGACGAGTGATGGTGAAGCAGCTGGAACGAAAGGGTATGGATATAATATAGAAGCTCTTCAGATTAAAATTCTGAAAAATGGAGATACAAATTCACCGGAACTGGGTGAAGGATATCGGGAAAATGGAGTCGGAATATCATATCGTGCACATGTCAGAAATTTGGGTTGGCAACCGTATGCAGAAAATGGAGATCAGACAGGTACAACCGGAAAAGCACTTTGTATTGAAGCGCTGCAGATTAAAAAAATGAATTTGGAATATGAAGGAAATATAGAATACTGTGCTCATGTTTCCAATATTGGCTGGCAGGACTGGGTGAAAGATGGAAAAACGGCAGGTACAACTGGAAAAGCACTTGCTGTGGAAGCTGTTAAAATTAAATTGACTGGAGACTTGGCGGAACATTATGATGTATATTATCGTACGCATGTCAGAAATATCGGCTGGCAGAGCTGGGTAAAGAATGGAAATCAGGCAGGTACGACCGGTCAGGCAAAATCTGTAGAGGCTATCCAAATTAAACTGGTAAAAAAATAAAGATTATTTTTCTATTAGTGCATCATTTTAGGATAGATTGCTAAATGGTACAGTAAAGATGATAATGTAGAGTTGCATTTGATTTGTGTGAATGATATAATAGCATGAGATTACGAAAGGAATCGTGAACTTATGAAGGAATATCAAATAAAAAATATTAACAGACTATAGAGCAGACAGCCGTATCGATTGATACGGCTAGTTTGCATTATCAGGAGGTACAGAGTGAAAAGTTATTTGCAAAATTTTAAAAGATTTCGACCGCTGCTGGAAGAGCTTGTAGCGAGAGATGTGAAAATCAAATATAGACGGTCCGTTCTTGGAGTATTATGGACTTTATTGAATCCGTTATTCATGATGATTATTTTATCAGTAGTTTTTTCAAATTTGTTCAAATTTGATGTAGAGAATTATTCTCTCTATATTTTAAGTGGACAGGTTGTATTTAACTTCTTTTCAGGAGCAACAACAGATGCGATGTCTGCAATATTTGGTAATGCATCGTTAATAAAAAAGGTGTATGTACCGAAATATCTGTTTGTGGTATCGAGAGTTTTTTCAAGTTTCATAAATTTGCTTGCGTCATTTACGGCATTACTGTTGGTTATGATTGCAACAAGAGCTGAGTTACATTGGACAGTACTTTTAGTGCCAATTCCAATGCTGCTTTTAGTAGTATTTTCATTAGGTGTTGGACTTGTGCTTTCTGCAATTACAGTAAAGTTTAGAGATATAATGCATTTGTATACTGTTTTTACAACTGCATTATTATATTTGACTCCGGTAATTTATCCGATGTCGATTCTTCCATCATGGTTATATAAGATTGTTATGTTAAATCCATTGACTCCAATGTTGATGATGTTCAGAAATGTTATGATAAATAATACACTTATTGATATTCCAACGTTATTAATAACGTTGGTGGAGACAATTGCTATGTTTCTGATTGGATTATATGTATTTTATAAAAATCAGGATGATTTTATTTTGAATTTATAGGAGAATGATAATAATGGATAGGCAAACAGTTATAAAAGTGGATCATGTGTCGATAAAGTTTAACTTATCGTCAGAGAAATTTGATTCATTTAAAGAATATGTAATAAAAAGTATTAAAAAACAGGTTTCTTTTGAGGAATTTTGGGCATTGAAAGATGTTTCATTTGAAGTGTTAAAAGGCGATTCGCTTGGACTAATCGGACTGAACGGAAGTGGAAAAAGTACGATGCTCAAAACAATTGCAGGAGTATTGAAGCCGACAGAGGGAAGTGTAACGGTTAATGGTATTGTTGCACCGTTGATCGAGCTGGGAGCAGGTTTTGATTTTGATCTGACAGCTAAGGAAAATATATATTTAAATGGTGCAATACTGGGACATTCCCGTGAAGTGATGGATCAGCACTATGAGGATATTGTAGAGTTTTCAGAACTGAGAGATTTTATGGATGTCCCGGTAAAAAATTATTCTTCCGGAATGGTCTCAAGACTTGCTTTTGCAATTGCGACAATTGGCACTCCGGATATACTGATTGTGGATGAAGTGCTTTCAGTAGGAGATTTCAGGTTCCAGCAGAAGTGTGAGCAAAGAATTCATAATATGAAAGAAAAAGGAACAACAATACTTTTTGTATCTCATAGTATAGATCAGGTGAAATCTATATGTAATAAAATTGTATGGCTTGAAAAAGGCCGCGTAAAGCGTTTTGGAGATGTAGAATCTATTTGTGAAGAATATAGAAATTCTTATTAGTGAGGCGAAAAAATGAAGAATTTAAAACGAGTAATAGCTATAATTATTGTAGTTTTATTAGCTTTCGCATATGGTCATATAGCAAAGCTTAATAATATTTATGATAAAACGGTTGATAATAGTAAATATCTTGGAACAGGGGTGACAGAGGGACCGGTTGAACAAAGTTTTATTTGTACAGAGGATACACTGGATGGCGTTAAAGTGAAAACTCAGATTGTGGGAGATGTACATGGCATAAATGTGAAATATTCATTAGTTGATGTTGAGGCAGATAAAGTAGTAGGCGAAGGTAATGTAGATGCAACAACTATTAAGGCAAGTAAATTTTATAACTATTCTTTTGATACAGTAAATGGATGCAAAGGAAGAACTTATAAAATTATATTTGAAAATGTTGGTTCAACAGAAATGGCAGGAGTTGGATTTTTTTATCAGCCGGTGACAGAAAAGAATACTGAACTGATTATATCAGATAATCACACCGAGGGAACTCTGATTCTGAAAACAATTACAAACCGGTTTGATTTTGAAACATTTGCAGTATTATTGATATTTGTTCTCTATATTGTTGTATTTATGAAATTTTTATATCGCTTATTTAAGTAAATACAGGGAGGGAAAGGAGCATTTGATGAAATATTATATTGATGGGAAAAAATATCGTGTAAAACCAGAAGAAGCATATATTCGTGTAAATGGATGGTGTTTTGATGAAGAAGGCTTAGATTATGAACTGAAGGCTATGGTTGACGGAAAAAGATGTGAGATTGTGCAAAAACAGATTGCAAGATCGGATGTTCAGAAAAAATATGGTAAAAAGTGTAAAGTAACAGGACAATGTGGATTTAGTGTAAAAGTGTTTTTGGAAGATAAGGATAAAAATCCTGAGAGTTTTGTTCTTTATGCTGAGAGCAGGAAAGAAAAGCAGATTTTACTTCAGATGAACGGGAAGTCATTGATGAAGAATTACGATGACAGTACCATTTCTTACAGTATTGACTGGATCAATCTTGAAAAAGAAAAAATGGTAGTATCCGGATGGGCAACATCCATTTATGGAGTGGATACAATTAAGCTGAATGTAGCAGAAAAAGGTGGAAGTGATATCCCGGAGATTAAGACGAAAAGAAATGCGAGAAAGGATATTATTGATGCAGGATTAGCGAAAGAGGAAGATATTAATTGTGGATTTATATTGGAATTCCCGTACAGAATAGATAAAGAATACGAATTTACAATAGCTGACAGGAAACGCTGCAAACACATTACAATCAATCCGGTGCAGGTGAAGAAACATAATTCTGTTGCAAGTAAAGTGGGATTCACAAGACAGTTTGTAAAATGTCTGAACATGAAGAACATTAAAAAAGGTATCGGTTACATCAGTAAGAATGGATTCAAAGGTCTGAAAGAATATGTTGTAACGAGAGTGAATTCTCAGGGAATGCCTTATAATGAATGGTTTGAGCTTCATAAGCCAAGCAAAGAAGAACTGGAGAAAGAAAGAAAAGTTGAATTTGACTATGCGCCGAAGATTAGTATTATAGTACCGACATACAAAACACCAATTAATTTTTTGCGTGATATGATTGATTCGGTCATAGATCAGACATATTCTAACTGGGAACTGTGCATTGCAGATGGTAGTGAAGGAGATATGGCAGTAGAAGCAGAATTAAAACGCTATTCAGAACAGGACAGTCGTATCCGTTATAGATTATTAGAGAAAAATGAAGGGATTTCAGGAAATACGAATGCAGCCCTTGAGATGACAGAGGGAGAATATGTAGGACTTTTTGACCATGATGATATACTTGCACCAAATGCATTATATGAAGTAGTAAATGCATTGCAGGAAAAGAAATATGATATTCTGTATACAGATGAGGATAAGATTACGGGAGATGGAAAAGAGCATAATGATCCGAACTTTAAACCTGATTTCAGCATGGATTTGTTCCGCTCACATAATTATATTACACATTTTTTTGTAGTTAAGACAGAAATTATAAAAGGCATCGGAGGATTTAGGGCAGAATATGATGGTTCCCAGGATTACGATTTGATGTTCCGCTGTATTGAAAACTCAGAGAATATTAAACATATTCCGATGATTTTGTACCATTGGCGTATTCATATGAATTCTGTCGCGGGTGATCCTTCCAGCAAGATGTATGCTTATGAAGCGGGCAAGAAAGCGATTGAAGATCATTTGAAACGAATGGGAATCAAAGCAACAGTGGAACATGTTGGATTATGGGGAATGTATCATGTAATATATGACACGCCGGGAGATCCATTGATTTCTATCGTAATACCGAATAAAGATCATGTTGATGATTTGGATAAATGTATTCAGTCAATCTTAACAAAGAGTATTTATAAGAATTATGAATTTGTTATTGTAGAGAACAACAGTGAAGAACAGAAGACTTTTGAGTATTATGAAAAAATCCAGAAAAAACATGATAACATTACAGTTGTAACATGGGAGAAGGGATTCAATTATTCTGCAATCAACAATTATGGAGTACAGTTTACAAAAGGCGATTATTTACTTTTCCTGAATAATGACACAGAAATGATTACAGAAACAGCGTTGAGCGAATTGCTTGGATGCTGTATGCGTGAAGATGTAGGAGCAGTTGGTGCAAAGCTTTTGTATTCAGATGATACGGTACAACATGCAGGTGTTGTAATTGGCTTTGGAGGATATGCAGGTCATGTAAATATGGGAATTAAGCGTGATGACTATGGATACATGGTAAGAGCTAGAATTAACTGTAATTACAGTGCTGTAACAGCAGCTTGTATGATGACGAAAAAATCTTTGTTTGAGCAGGTGGGCGGATTTGATGAGCAGTTCGTCGTAGCATGCAATGATGTAGATTATTGCTTGAAGATACGAGAGCTTGATAAATGGGTTATATATAATGCATTTTCAGAGTGGTATCATTATGAGTCCAAATCCCGTGGATATGAAGATACACCTGAAAAGTTAAAGAGATTTGAAGGTGAAGTTGAAAAATTCCAGAAAAAATGGCCTGAAATTCTGGAAAAAGGAGATCCGTTCTATAATCCGAACTTCCCGATAAACAGAGCACCATTTACATGGGGGTAATATTGAACAGAAAGAGATTTGATGACATGTTTTCATCAAATCTCTTTTTTGTTAATGAAAGAAAAAAATATATATGATACAATATAAAAAAGCTTTGTGATAAGTGGGAAGAGGTAAATGAAAGTGAAAAGAGTAATTACATATGGAACATTTGATTTGATTCATTATGGTCATATTAATTTGTTGGAGAGGGCAAAAAAATTAGGTGATTATCTGATCGTTGGGTTATCGACAAATGAATTTAATGAGAAGAAGAATAAAAAATGTTATTTTTCTTATGAAGAAAGGAAGCGGTTATTGGAAGCGTTGCGTGTTGTAGATCTGGTGATTCCGGAGGAATCCTGGGAACAAAAACGAAATGACATAAATTTATATCAGATTGATACATTTGTGATGGGGGATGACTGGAAAGGGAAATTTGACGATTTAAAAGATTTATGTGAGGTTGTTTATTTAGAACGGACGCCTGAAATATCGACAACAAAGATAAAGACAGAACTGAAAAATTTTAATGAGGAGAAAGTATAGAAATATATAGTGAAGTGAATGAGAAAAGAATATGATAAAAAGTTAATGGTCTTTGAATCTTGTCCTGATTTTTCGGATAATTCCAGAGGATTTTGGGAATATGTTGTTAAGAATACAGACTACAAGACATATTGGGTTATCCGGGATGAAGAAGTGTATGAGGAATTAAAAAAACAGGGAGTTGTCTGTGGACTGGATAATTCGGAAGAAGCCAGTCAGATGATTGAGAAGGCACAGTTTTTGATTTCTTCAACCTTTGATTTTGCTGTTCAGAAGAATGTAGGACAGGTACATGTTTCTGCGTGGCATGGATTCCCGTTAAAAGTAATCGGGTTTTTTGACAGTGCATCTTCAGAAGAAGATACATTTGACAGTCTGAAAGTAATTACGACACAAACAGATATAATTACTGCGACTTCAAGATTTTCGCGTCTGACACTGAGTGGAATGTTTGCTGTTGATCCCCGGAAAGTAAAAGAAACAGGATATCCACGGAATGATATTATGTTCTGGAGTGATGCAAAGAAAGAACTCTCGAAATTGTTACCGATAGATGTGTATAACAGTAAATTATTTTTCTATCTGCCGACTATGAGAAAAGGGCTAAAAGGGGAAGGGGAACAGTTCGACGATAATATTTTTAATTATTTAGATTATGACGCGGATGAAATAGACTGGTTTTTAGAAAAAAATAATGCATATATTGTTGCGAAAGTTCATTTTGCCGATGCAAAGAAGTATAAAAGTGGAGATTTTAAGTTACCTGAGAGATTGATTTTTCTGGATAATCAGGAGCTGGAGCGTCATTTCTGTACGATTTATCATATTATGAATGCGTTTGATGGATTGATAACGGATTATTCTTCTGTATATGTAGATTATATGCTGTTGGATAAACCAATTATTTTTTCGTGTCCGGATATTGAAAAATACAAGAATGACAGAGGATTTGTTGTAGATGATCCGACATTATTAATGCCGGGTATTATGATTAAAACACAGAAGGGATTACTGGAAAATCTCGATAAAATACTAAAAGGTGAAGATGAATATAAATCAATTAGACAGGAAAAGATACCATTTTTCCACGGACATGTAGATGGTGATTCTTCAAAACGCTTATTACAGGAAATGGAAAAACTGGCAGGGGCGGATGAAATAGATTCGGGTAAAAAGCTGGCACATTTGTTCCAGAGAGCGGATAATCCATTGTCACAGTATGCAATCAGTGATATAGAGGCGGAAATTTTCTTTGATGTGGGAGAGGGATTTAGCGAAAAGAATAAAATGATAAAAAAATATGATCTGGTAAAAGGAAACGATGAAAAGGTTGTATTCGAAATAGAATTGCCAGAGAAGACGAGAAATATTCGCTTTGATCCAGATCATATAGGAAGAGTTAGGATAAGATCGCTGAGTATCTGGGAAGACAATCATCGAATCAGTGACTATCAAATTGTGAATGGCAGTAGGGTAAAACACGAAATTATATTTGAAAAAGAAGATCCACAGATTATTATTTCTTTGGGAGATAAAGAAGTTAAGAAAATCAGAATAGAATTTATCTGTAATGATTTATATTGTACATCAGGTAATATAATAAATGAAATGAATGAAAAGATGCAACAGGTAAAAAGAGAAAATTCTGAACTGCGGAGAGTATTGAATGAAATTTGTACTTCCACATCATGGAAAGTAACAAAACCTCTCAGAATAATAAACGGTTATATTAAAAAAAATAAAGGAGATAAAAGTTGTTAGCATTTGTGGGAATTCCAGTATATTTGTTCGTTATGTGTATCTGTACTGGAGAGGTATTTTTGAAATTATTTGGAAAAGGGGAAGGGAAAAATGCAGGAAAAAATATCATAGCAGGATATGTTATATGTGCTGGGCTGTTCCATATTATATCAACTCCGTTTATGTATTACGAATTATCGTTTTCGCCGTTGGTGTATATATGCATTGCATACAGTGTTGTAATTATTGCTGCTTACATTATTTTGAAAATAAAAGAAGAGAAAACATTATTTGAAAGAGTCCGATTACCAGAAAAGAATGCAATACAGAAAGATAAAGTCTGGCTTGGATTGAGCATTGTTTTTATCATAGCATTTCAGATATTTTATGTTGTGTACTATCAGCATACAGATATAGACGACAGTTATTATCTGGCGCAGATTAATACAATTATTCATACGAATAAGATATCAGCGATTGATCCGGCATCTGGGATTGCGGAGCTGAACTTTAATCCGCAGTATAAAATGGTCAGTTATGAAGTGCTTATGAGTTTTATTGTAAGACTATTCCATGTAAATACGGCGTTTTTTATGCATACGATTTTACCTGTTTTTCTGATTCCAGTTCATTATATAGTTATATATCAGATTGGCAAATTTATCAGTCAGAGATATGCATATCATTTTGTGCTCTTATACAGTGTATTTAATTTGTTCAGTGCATATTCTGGATATAGTCAAGGAGCTTTTTTGCTATATCGGATATGGCAGGGGAAATCCGGAGTCATTAATATTATTGTTCCGATACTGATACTTACATTCTTATATATATGCGATAAAAAAGATATAACGGTTACAGATATTATCTTTACCGGAATGGTTTTGGTTGCAGGACTGCATGCAACAGCAGTGGGAATATATTTGGTGCCGGTGGCTTATTTCACTCTGGTGGCTGGGAACTTTTTGATCTATAGAAATATCAAAAATACATGTAAATTAGTAGTACCAGTTGGCATTGTAATGCCATTTGTTTTGCTAAAAGCTTATATATTATTTACGAGCAGTCTCAGCAGTAGAGCTTCAGTAGTTGAGAATGTAACAGATGGTTCGGAAGCTTTAAATTTTATAACGGAATTTGTAGAAAAATATATGGCAGGATATTCGATGATTATTTTGTTATATGGTATTGCTGTGTTATATTTGTTGATTTATGGAAATAAAAAGATTAAAGCAGTAGTCGTGATGCCTTCTATTGTGTTAATGATTACCTTTGTAAATCCATTTTTAATTAATTTTATTGCGCAACATGTAACAGGAACACCGGTATATTGGAGATTATATTGGCTTCTGGAGATTCCGTTAGTCATTGTAACAATGTTTGTGGTGATGATGCAGGAAGAATATGACAGGCACGGAAAAGTGTTTGCCGGTATAGGAGTCGTGATAATAGCGATTAGTGGAAGCTTTATATTAAATGGTACAGGCTTTGAATACAGGAGTAATAAATATAAGTTGGATTCACATGCAGTTCAGATTGCAGACAGTGTTAATGCAGATATCCAGAATCAGTCAGCAAGATTGTTGCTGCCACTGGACTGGTCTTATGGAGTAAGAGAATACTGCGGCAATATTGAATTGCTGATAAACAGATATACAGATGGCACATTTCAAAGTAGTGGAAAAGGTGATGAATTAGAGGAACTATATGATGAACTGGTGAATCCATTATATGTAGAAAAAGAGTGGAATTCAGCTGATTTATACACAGGATTAAAAAAATATGATGTTGATTATGTTGTGATTTTTCAAGATGCCCTGGTAAATAATCAGATATCGGACAGCTTAAAAAAGATTTTCAGCAATGAAGAATACGGTGTATATCAAGTGAAATAATTAAACAAGAGGTGAAGAAAACTGAAAAAGCCGGGTTATTATTCATCTGGAGAGTTCACGGGGATGGCGCATGTGACTCTTTGGACAATCAGGTATTATGATAAACAGAATATTTTAAAATCATCATATGTGACAGAGACAGGAGCCAGTATATTTTGGAACGGTATAAAGAGTTCTAGACTTATATGTGAAAAAAGCCAAAAAGGCTTCAGGATAAAAAAGATGCGGAGTGTTTATGACGGAAATATGTTGAAACTAGTGTTGTTTTGAGGAGAAGATTTTATGGATAAAATGAGCATCTATTGGTTGGTTATTATGGCTGTTTTGATTTTTTCTATAAGAAGTTTGAAATTGTGTTGAAAAAAAGATATCGTAGCAGTGAAAACAAATGAAAGAATAAAGAATATATTTGAAAAAATGATTAATAAAAAGCGATATGTATTTGTGGGTATGTGTTTTTTATGGATGTATTTTGCGGGAGGTTGGACAAGTGTATTCTAAAGGGATTTGATAGAATTGGTAATCGCAATGATTGTAGGAGCCTTGCTTAATGTTATTGCTCATGATGAAGAAGTATTAATTGTATTTGGAATACTGATGATATTTGCGCGTGACATAGGAATAATTTGCTTAAAAATGGAATGGAGAGATATCATGAGGTCTATAATATTAGGTAGCATTTGGAGTGGTTGGTTAATGTTCTTTATTAATAATGAAAAAAATCGAAGAGAAAATTAATAAAATATAGTGAAGCTATAGTATGAAGGTGGAAAAGTGATTCGATACAATATCCCGATTGGTATTTCTGAATTTGAGAAGATTAGGAAAAATGATAATTACTATGTGGATAAGACGGAACTGATTCAGGCTTTGGTGAAGACAGAACCTGCGGAGATTACACTTTTTACAAGACCTCGCAGATTTGAAAAGACGCTTGTGATGAGTATGTTGGCTTCTTTCTTTGATATTCGCAGAGATAGTAGAGATTTGTTTGAAGGTTTGAAGATTGCTGAAGATCAGAAACTGTGTGAATTGTGGATGAACAAATGGCCTGTGATTTTTTTTGAGTCTTAAGGATGCAGGTGGGGAATCCTTTGAAGATGCATATGGGTTATTACAATCTATTATTTCACAGCTATATGTAGAACATGCCTACTTAGAAAAATGCGCTGAAATTGATGGATCGTATAAAGAGATTTTTACCAGACTGAAACGTCGGCAGGGGAATAAAACAGATGTACAGATTTCACTTAGAATATTAATATGTATGATGCAGATATATTATGGAAAACAGGTGATTCTGCTGATTGATGAATATGATGTGCCAATGGCAAAGGCAGGAGCTAAAGGATATTATAATGAGATGCTGGATGTAATTGGTACAATGATGAGCCAGGCATTAAAAGATAATACAGCGCTTAAATTTTCGGTATTCACAGGCTGTCTGCGTATTTCGAAAGAGAGTATTTTTACAGGTACCAATAATTTTGTGGCAGATACCATTGCAGATGAAAGATTTAGCAGCTTTTTTGGATTTACCGATGAGGAAGTACGAAAACTTTTAGAGAATACTGGTAATCTTGAATATTTTGATTGGATTAAAAAGTGGTATGATGGATACTGTTTTGGAAAGACAGAGATTTACTGCCCGTGGGATGTGTTGTGTTATTTAAATAAACTGGCATTCGAATCAGAAAGCGAACCGGAGAATTTCTGGGAAAATACAAAGCATAATGATATCATTCGTACATTTTTATCATGTGAAGGCATGGATGTGACAGATTCTTTTGAGAAGCTTCTTGCAGATGAGACGATAGAGGTTAATATTACAGAAAACCTAACGTATGAGAAGCTGACAGATTTGGAAGAAAATCTGTGGAGTGTGTTGTATCTTACGGGATATCTGACCAAGGATATTAAAAATCCGGTGTCTGGAAAGACGAAAGCTTTTTTGAAAATCCCAAATGCAGAGATTATGGATATTTTTAGGAAAAGTGTAGTGCGTTGGTTTGACGAGCGGATAGCCGTTCGTGACAGAAGTGAATTGTTCAAGGCTTTGTGGAATGAAGATGCTGGCAGATTGTCAGATCTGATATTGGAGTTGTTGTTTGAGACTATCAGTTATCATGATTATGCGGAGAGTTTTTACCATGCATTTTAGCAGGCTTATTTGCAAATGCAGGTTATATTGTGGAGTTTAATTATGAAAGTGGACTGGGAAGACCGGATCTTGTAATAAAGGATAAGAAAAAGCGTCGGGTAGTTATTATGGAAATGAAGATTACTGACAGTTTGGAGAGTATGAAGAAAGCGGGAGAAAGGGCATCGAAACAGTTAGAGGAGATACGTTATGCAGACAGCATTTATGCTCAGGGGTATCAAAAAGTGCTAAAGTATAGTGCAGTATTTTATCGGAAGAGTTGTCTGATTGGCAGATGTGAAGAATAAAGGTGTAACAAAGGTAGAATGAAAAAGCCAGGTTATTATTCGTCCGGAGAGTTTGCGCGGATGGCGCATGTGACGCTTCGGACAATCAGGTATTATGACAAACAGAATATTTTGAAACCATCGTATGTGACGGAAGCGGGAGCCAGATTCTATACAGATGAAGATTTTGCCAGACTGCAGCAGATTCTTCTTTTAAAGTATCTTGGATTTACACTGGATGATATCAGAGAGATGACCATTGATGATGCGGATTATCATTTTATGCTGAATGCTCTGAATATCCAGCTTAAGCTTGTGAGAGATAAGATTGAGCAGATGCAGCTTGTAGAAAAAACAATACAGGATACATCTGAGTTGATTCAGAAAGAACATACCATTGACTGGAGCCAGATGCTGAATCTAATCCATCTGACAGGTATGGAGAAGAGCATGAAGAACCAGTATCAGGATGCGTCCAATATATCGGCCAGAATTAATCTGCACAGCCTTTATTCCGTGAATAAACAGGGATGGTTTCCGTGGATTTATGAGCAGCTTTGTGTGAGAGATGGCATGAAGGTACTGGAAATCGGCTGTGGTGATGGAACGCTCTGGAAGGAAAATAAAGACAAACTTCCAGAGAATATAGAGATTACATTGTCAGATATATCGGAAGGTATGCTCCGGGATGCGAGACGTAATGTGGGGATTGGAGACCATAGGTTCCGGTTCCGGCATTTTGACTGCCACAGAATTCCGTATGAGGATCAGAGCTTTGATCTGGTAGTTGCCGGACATGTATTGTTTTACTGTGAGGATATATCACAGGTGTGCCGGGAAGTAAAGCGTGTACTAAAGCCTGGCGGAAGATTTGTGTGCAGCACTTATGGTAGCGAGCATATGAAAGAAGTCAGTGAATTGGTACAGAGCTTTGATGACAGAATTGTTCTTTCGGCAGAAAAACTGTATGAAAGATTTGGAAGAGAGAATGGGGCGGAGATACTGGAGCAATATTTTACGGATGTTCATTGGAGAACATACGAAGATGAACTTGTAATTCCAGATCCGGAACCATTGATTTCTTATATATTGTCCTGTCATGGAAATCAGAGCCAGTATATATTGGAACGATATAAAGAGTTCCAGACTTATGTGCAAAAAAAGACGGAAAAAGGCTTCCGGATTACAAAAGACGCGGGAGTGTTTATAGCATGGAGTTCCTGAAGATTTTCTTAAATATTACAAAAAAGTTACATTTTTTGTAAAAAGTACTTGAAGGTGACCTAGGGTCACCTTTTATAATGCAATCATGAACATGCCATAACTTTAGAAGATATGGTGAAACTATGTATTGTATTTATTACAAGGAGGTTCCTATATGAAAGGAATTATTTTGGCAGGAGGATCAGGAACACGTCTTTATCCTCTGACTATGGTAACATCAAAACAGTTATTACCTATTTATGATAAACCGATGATTTATTATCCGATGTCTGTGCTGATGAATGCAGGTATCCGTGATATCTTGATTATCTCTACACCGCAGGATACACCGAGATTCAAAGAACTGTTAGGGGACGGACATCAGTTTGGTGTACATCTTTCTTATGCAGTACAGCCAAGCCCGGACGGACTTGCCCAGGCATTTATCATTGGCGAGGAGTTTATCGGTGATGATACAGTTGCTATGGTTCTTGGAGATAACATTTTCGCAGGTCATGGACTGAACAAGCGTCTGAAGGCAGCAGTAGAAAATGCTGAGACAGGCAAAGGTGCTACAGTATTTGGTTACTATGTAGATGATCCGGAGCGTTTCGGTATCGTTGAGTTCGATCACGAAGGAAAAGCAATTTCCATCGAGGAGAAGCCGGAGCATCCAAAGAGCAACTACTGTGTAACAGGACTTTACTTCTATGATAATAAAGTTGTAGAGTATGCAAAGAGCCTGAAACCAAGTGCCCGTGGAGAATTGGAAATCACAGACCTGAACCGAGTATATCTTGAGAAGGGCAACCTGAATGTAGAACTTCTCGGACAGGGATTCACATGGCTGGATACTGGTACACACGAGAGCCTTGTAGATGCTACAAACTTTGTAAAGACAGTTGAGACACATCAGCATCGTAAGATTGCATGTCTGGAAGAGATTGCATACTTAAACGGATGGATTTCAAAAGAAGAAGTTCTGGAAGTTTACGAGGTATTGAAAAAGAACCAGTATGGTCAATATCTGAAAGATGTCTTAGACGGAAAATACCGAGAGAATCTGTACTAAGATATAAGAATAAAAAACGAAGAATTTTTATAAATTTTGACTAAGTAATTCAAAGGAGATTTTTAATTATGACAATTATCGTAACCGGCGGAGCTGGATTTATTGGAAGTAACTTTATTTTTCACATGTTAGACAAATATCCGGATTATCGTATCGTTTGTCTGGACTGCCTGACATATGCAGGTAACTTATCTACACTTGCACCAGTGATGGACAACCCGAATTTCCGTTTTGTAAAAGAGAGCATCACAGACCGTGAGGCTGTTTACAAATTATTTGAGGAAGAGCATCCGGATATGGTTGTAAACTTTGCAGCAGAGAGTCATGTAGACCGTTCTATCGAGAACCCGGAAGTTTTCCTGGACACCAATATCAAAGGTACAGCAGTTCTTATGGACGCTTGCAGAAAATATGGTATCAAACGTTATCATCAGGTATCTACAGATGAGGTTTACGGAGATCTTCCACTGGACAGACCAGACCTGTTCTTTACAGAGGAGACACCAATCCACACAAGCAGCCCATACAGCTCATCAAAAGCTGGTGCAGACCTTCTTGTTCTTGCATACCACAGAACATACGGACTGCCTGTAACAATTAGCAGATGCTCTAACAACTACGGACCATACCACTTCCCGGAGAAGCTAATTCCGCTTATGATTGCAAATGCACTGAATGATAAACCGCTTCCGGTGTATGGAAAAGGTGAAAATGTGCGTGACTGGTTATATGTAGAGGATCACTGCAGAGCCATCGACCTGATCATCCATAACGGACGTGTGGGAGAAGTTTACAATGTTGGTGGACACAATGAGATGAAGAACATTGACATCGTTAAGATGATCTGCAAAGAGCTTGGAAAACCGGAAAGCCTGATCACATATGTAGCAGACCGTAAAGGACACGATATGCGTTATGCAATCGACCCGACAAAGATCCACAATGAGCTTGGATGGCTGCCGGAGACAAAATTTGCAGATGGTATCAAAAAGACAATCCAATGGTATCTGGATAACAAGGAGTGGTGGGAGACGATCATTTCCGGAGAGTATCAGAATTACTATGAGAAAATGTATGCAAACCGGGAGGGCATGAAATAATGAAAGTACTGGTAACTGGAGTAGCAGGTCAGCTCGGACATGATGTGATGAATGAACTGGCAAAGCGTGGCTACGAAGGAATCGGTTCCGATATCGCGAAAAGCTATAATGGAATCCAGGATGGTACACCGGTTGTATCTATGCCATATGTGCAGATGGACATTACAGATAAAGCATCTGTAGAGAAAGTTCTTACAGAAGTAAATGCGGACGCAGTGATACATTGTGCAGCATGGACGGCAGTTGACCTTGCAGAAGATGAGGATAAAAAGGATAAGGTTCATGCAGTAAACGCAGAAGGAACGAAAAATATTGCGGAAGTATGTAAGAAGCTTGACAGTAAGATGGTCTATACCAGTACGGACTATGTATTCAATGGTCAGGGAGAAGAACCATGGCAGCCGGACTGTAAGGATTATCAGCCGTTAAATGTTTACGGACAGTCAAAACTGGACGGAGAGTTGGCAGTTTCTGAGACACTGGACAAATACTTTATCGTGAGGATTGCATGGGTATTTGGAAAGAATGGTAACAACTTTATAAAGACCATGTTGAAAGTTGGAAAAAATCATGATAAACTTCGTGTAGTGAATGATCAGATTGGTACACCGACTTACACATTTGATCTGGCAAGACTGCTTGTAGACATGATCGAGACAGATAAGTATGGTTATTATCATGCGACAAACGAGGGCGGATACATCAGCTGGTATGATTTTACAAAAGAAATCTTCCGTCAGGCTGTAGAACAGGGACATACAGAGTACGGAGAAGACAGAATTACAGTTGATCCGGTTACAACTGCAGAGTACGGAGTGTCCAAAGCTGCAAGACCATTTAACAGCAGACTGGATAAGAAGAAACTGGTGGAGAATGGCTTTACACCACTCCCGACCTGGCAGGATGCACTTGGACGTTATCTGAAAGAGTTGAACATAGGTGAACTCTAAAAGTTTCATGAGATGCGTATAGACTCAGATAAGAGACATTGTAAGACGAATAAAAAGAGTGAAAATGAAATGGACGGGTGCACATAATATATGTGTGCCCGTATGCATCATAATCGTAAAAAAGGAGATATGCAAGATGGGACAGATTAAAGTAGAAAAAAATGCAGGTGGAATAAAGGGACTTTGTGTCATTGAGCCAACGGTTCATGGTGATGCAAGAGGATACTTTATGGAGACATACAATCAGAAGGATATGGAAGAGGCAGGACTTACGATGCAGTTCGTACAGGACAATCAGTCTTGTTCTACAAAAGGTGTTCTTCGTGGATTACATTTCCAGAAAGAGTTTCCACAGGGAAAACTTGTACGTGTCGTAAAAGGTTCAGTATTTGACGTAGCTGTTGATCTTAGAAGTGACAGTGAGACATACGGAAAATGGTTCGGTGTAGAACTGACAGAAGAGAACAAGAAACAGTTCTATATTCCGGAAGGATTCGCCCATGGATTTCTTGTTTTAAGTGAGATTGCAGAGTTCTGCTACAAGTGTACAGACTTCTATCATCCGGGAGATGAGGGTGGTCTCGCATGGAACGACCCTGAGATTGGTGTAGAATGGCCACAGCTTGTAGGGGAGTATAAGGGCAATGCCTCCGCAGAAGGATATCATCTGGAAGATGGAACAGCATTGAACTTAAGCGACAAAGATCAGCTTTGGGTAGGACTGAAAGATACATTTCATTTTTAAGTAACAAAAAGGGCGGGCAATTTGCCCGTCCGATTTATTTCTTAAATAGCTTTCTTGAAAACCAGTCTTTGATATAGTCGAAAGTATATTTTATTAAATCAATCTCAATTACCAGATAATTACCAAGGTGTTTGAATTGGAATTTTACTTTTTTCTGCTGTTTTGCAGTTTGTAGCCCTTCTATGAATCCTTCTTTATAATCTTTTCCAAAACCAATTTTACAGAAAAATAGATATTTTACAAAATATCCAATAGCTAAAGGAATAAAATTTAAAACTAATTGTAAAGCTGGCATATTTTTATAATTCAGATAAAGATTGTTGCGTGCTGCCAGTTTTACTTTGAAAGAGTTGTACTTGGAACCGCTTGTACCACTTCCGACATGATAAACAAGAGCGGTAGGACAATACATATTATAATAACCGTAAATACGTGCGCGGTAACCAATATCAATGTCCTCTAAATAAGCAAAATGATTCTCGTCAAAATAGCCGATTTCATCAAAGACACTGCGACGATAAATAGCAGCTCCGGCGCAGGCTGTGAAGATTTCATCATATTTTTGGTAATTGGAGACTGGACGACCGCAGCCACGGCAGACTCCCCAGCCTAATAATGTATACAAATCACCTGCACTGTCAATGAGTTCAGGGTGGTACATTTGAATCATTTTACTGCTGACGGAGAAAATCTTTGGCGATTTTTCTATAGCCTTGACCATCTCTTCAACATAGCGAGTGTCTACGGTAGTATCATTATTCAATAAAATTACATAAGGTGTTCTGGAATGTTGAATACCTATATTAACAGCTTTACTGAATCCAAAGTTTTTCTGGAGTTTAATAAGTTCTATGTCTGGATAGTTTTCTTCCATATATTCAATACTGCCATCAGAAGAAGCGTTGTCGACAACGAGAATGTGAAAATTTTTGTAAGTTTGTTCGGATAAAGAACTTAAACATGGTTCCATGAAGTGTTTTCCGTTATAATTGGGAATAACTATTGTTACTTTCATTATATGTCCTCAATTCTGATAAATAATTTTTACTTATTATAACAGAGATTTGCATATTTAACAAATGTTGCGAAATTATTAATAAAATGTTAAGAAAATGGGAGGGGCGAAGGGTTGTCGATTGTGATGAGATATAGTATAATTTGGAAGAAAATAAAGCTATATCTAGTAAGAATGGGTGGAAAAATTGATAAAAGATAATCAGAAATTATTAAATAGATTGCATGTAGTATTAGATGCATTAATTATAGTATTTTCATATGGAGTATCATGGCTGATACGATTTAAAAGTGGTTTTTTTGAATTATCATCATGGTATTTATCACTGGAACAATATATGAAATTATTGATTTATATTGTTCCGTTGTATTTGATTTTGTACTATGCGTTTCATTTATACACATCTAAAAGAGTTCAGGGAAGAAGGCTGGAAGCCTGGCATATTGTTCAGGCGAATTCGGTCGGATTAATGATTCTGATATTATTCCTATATTTGGGGAAAATGATGGATTATTCCCGTAAAATGTTTTTTGTTTTTTATTGTGTAAATATTTTCTTAGAAATCGTTGTACGTAATTTTATTCGCATGGTTTTAAGAAAGTATAGAAAGCAAGGATATAATCAAAAACATGTGTTATTAGTAGGATATAGTCAGGCGGCAGAAGGATACTTGGATCGTGTGATGACACATCCTGAGTGGGGATATATTGTGAATGGAATTCTTGCAGATAATGTGCCGGATAATACAGTATATCGAGGTGTTAGAGTTTTGGGAGGCACTGAAGAATTAGCTCACATTTTGCCGGAAAATAAAATGGATGAAATTGTAATTACATTAGGGTTGTCAGAATATCATAAATTGGCACATATTGTAAACATGTGTGAAAAGTCAGGTGTTCATACAAAATTTGTTCCTGACTATAATAATGTCATACCAACAAAGCCATATACAGAAGATATTCTGGGAATGCCAGTGATTAATATCCGGCATGTGCCACTTAACAGTAATATGTTAAATGCATTTGTGAAACGGTCAGTTGATATTTTTGGCGCTGTAGTGGCAATTATTTTATTTTCGCCAGTTATGTTAGTGACTTCGTTTATTATAAAGGCAACATCACCAGGACCATTGATTTTTAAGCAGGAAAGGATAGGTAGACATAATAGACCATTCTATATGTACAAATTCCGTTCTATGGTTGTACAAGATGAGAAGGATGAGAAAAAAGGCTGGACAACCAAGAATGATCCGCGTGTAACTCCAATCGGAAAGTTTATACGTAAGGCAAGTATTGATGAGCTGCCACAGCTATTTAATATTTTAAAAGGGGACATGTCTCTTGTGGGACCAAGACCAGAACGACCACAGTTCGTAGAGAAATTCAAAGAAGAGATACCAAGATATATGATAAAGCATCAGGTACGCCCGGGTTTAACCGGTTGGGCGCAGGTGAATGGATACAGGGGAGATACGTCTATTCGCAAGAGAATTGAATATGATCTTTATTATATTGAAAATTGGACATTGGGATTTGATTTTAAAATTATTTTCCTGACATTCTTTAAAGGTTTTATCAACAAGAATGCATACTAGAAAAGGGGAGTGTAAGATGGCACAGAAACGGATGAATAAACGACAACAGAGGTTGGAACGGCAACGTAGAATAAAGAAAAAACGTCGTAAGAGACTGGCTATTATATTGATTGAAATTGTAATACTTGCAGGACTTGGAGTTGTGGCGTATGGAATGTTTGTAATGGACAAAATGGACACTACAACATTAAATAAAGATAAATTGGAAGTGTATAAGGATACTGGAGATTATACGAATATAGCATTGTTTGGTTTGGATTCCAGAGAAGGTGAACTGGATGGAGGAGTACAGAGCGATTGCATTATGGTTGCAAGTATTAACAATAAGACGAATGAAATAAAGCTTGTTTCAGTATATCGAGATACATTAATGAAAGTGACATCGGAAAAATATGGAAAAGCTAATTCGGCATATAATAGTGGTGGACCGACAGATGCAATTGCACTTTTGAACCGGAATCTGGATTTGGATATTGAAAAATATATTAGTGTGAATTTTAATGCACTGGCAGATGTGGTAGATGCATTGGGTGGCATTGAAATAGATATGACAGAGGAAGAGGTATATTGGACGAATGGGTACTGCACAGAGACTTCAAAAGTAGTTGGAAGAGAGACAACTGAATTGAGTGGCGCAGGTGTCCATAAATTAGATGGTGTTCAGGCAGTATCCTATGCCCGGATTCGTTATACAGAAGGTATGGATTTTAAACGTACACAAAGGCAGCGAATCGTATTGGAAAAAATTGCTGAAAAAGCACAAAAGGCAAATGTAATTACTTTGAATAATATTGTAAATAAAGTAATGCCTCAGATTTCGACTAATTTATCGACTGCAAACATGCTCGGACTCGCTGCTCATGCTGCAGATTACAAATTAGGACAGATGTCAGGATTCCCGTTTGAAGTAACAACTTGTGAAAAGGTAAAGAATCATAAAGGGTCTTATGTGACTGCAGTAGGACTTGAAAAAAATGTAAGTGAATTGCATGAATTTCTTTTTGGAGAAGAGGATTATGAGCCATCTGCTACTGTAAAAGATATCAGTAACGAGGTGATTTATATGACAGGTGTGGATCCGGAAACTTATAAGACAACGACAGATTATACTTATAAAAGTGGTGGAGATGATTCTGAAAATTAAATAAAGGGGTTAAAGAAATTGAAAGTAGATGTGATAATTCCGACATATAAGCCGGGAAAAGAATTTGAAGAGTTAATATGCAGGCTTCAAAAGCAGACATATTCCATACACAGGATTATTATTATCAATACACAAACAGGAGTTTTTCCAACAGAATTGGAATCAGAACCATATCAGATAGAAATCATGCATATTAGGCCGGAAGATTTTGATCATGGTGGAACAAGAAACATGGGAGCAAGTATTTCATATGCTGATATTGTTCTGTATATGACACAGGACGCGGTTCCGGCAGATGAGCATTTAATTGAAAAATTTGCGAATGTATTTGAAATGCATCCAGAGCTTGGAATCGCATATGGAAGACAATTGCCAAGAGAGGATTGCAATATAATAGAAAGATATACAAGAAGATTTAATTACCCGGAAAAAAGCAGGATCAAATCAAAAGTTGATTTGCCACAGCTTGGAATCAAAACATTTTTTTGCTCAGATGTATGTGCAGCTTATCGAAGAAATTATCTTTTGAGTGCAGGAGGATTTGAAGATCCAACTATATTCAATGAAGATATGATCTTTGCTGGAAAGAGGATATTAGCTGGAGATAAGGTGGCATATGTGGCAGAAGCGAAAGTGATACATTCGCATAATTATACGGGAAGCCAGCAGTTTCATCGTAATTTTGATCTTGCAGTGTCACAGGCACAGCATCCGGAAGTATTTGAAGGAGTTCCGTCAGAAGGAGAAGGAATCCGTATGGTAAAAGCGACTGCAAAATACCTGATCCGGAGCGGACAGCCTTTGAAAATATGGAATCTGGTATATCAGTCAGGATGTAAATATATAGGATATTTCTTAGGAAAGAGATACGAAAAGTTACCAAAATGGGTTGTATTAAAATGTACGTCAAGTATAAAATACTGGAAAAAATCTTAAGAAACACAATTTCTGTTGAAATTTGTAGAAAAATAGGATATTATTAATCTGTTTAATTCTGTTCAAAGAAAGGAAGTTTCGATGGCAAAGCAAAGAAGAAGTAATAGGAAAGTACATAGAGGTAGAAGAAAAAAAAGAGGGTTTTCTACTTGGTCACTGGGGAAAAAAATAGGTGTGATTTTTGTTAGTATGCTGCTTGTAATTGTGATTGGTGGTGGAGCAGCAGCTGCGGCATATGTGACCAGCAAGATGGATAAGATGGAAGTCGAGCAGCTGGATGCTAATAAATTGGAAATTAATCAAGAAGTAGAACATAAAACAGGATACTTGAATGTAGCATTATTTGGAGTGGATTCAAGAGAGTTGTCACTTGGAAAAGGAACTCGTAGTGATACAATTATTGTTGCTAGTTTGAATCAGGAAACAGGAGAGATTAAATTATGTTCTGTTTATAGAGATTCCTTATTACAACAATCAGACGGAAGTTACAATAAAGCAAATGCTGCATATTCATTCGGTGGAGTAGAAGGTGCTGTGGCGCTTTTGAACAAAAATCTGGATATGAATATTGAACATTACGTGACTGTGAATTTTAATGCGCTTAGTGATGTGGTTGATGCATTAGGTGGATTAGATATTGAAATGACACATACAGAAGCAGAATTAACAAATGGATATTTTGAAGAAGTTGCAAAGGTTACTGGACGTGAATTTGAAATGGTAGATGGTTATGAAGGATTGATTCATGTGAATGGTGGGCAGGCAACAGCTTTTTGTCGTATTCGCTATACACAAGGTGATGATTTTAAAAGAACAGAACGTCAAAGACTTGTTATTGAAAAAATTGTTGAAAAATTACAGTCTGCTAATTTAGCTACAATAAATAAAATTATTGATGATGTATTTGATGAAGTTGGAACAAACTTTACTTTGCCGGAAATATTATCTTATGCGAAAGATTTTAAAAGTTATAAATTAGGAGAGACAACAGGATTTCCATATAATGTTTCAACAGGAACTTTGAGTGGAATTGGAAGTACAGTTATTCCGACTAGTTTAACTAGCGATGTACAACAATTGCATCAGTTCTTCTTTGGAGATGACGGATATACGCCGTCTGAAACTGTGCAAAATATTGAAGCAGGAATAAAAAAGAAAGCAACTGATGTTGGTAAAGGTACAACAAAAGATAATGACAGTTATTACGATGACAGCTCCAACAGTTCTTCTAAGGGTTCATCAGGAAGCAGTTCCAATAAATCTTCAGGAGCTTCAAGTAGAGGCTCCGGTAGCGGCAATTCCTCTGGCAGTGGAAGCTCCGGTGGCAGTAAATCAGACAGCGGAGCAGGCAGTGGCTCCGGCAACAGTAGTTCAGGCAGTAGCTCCGGTGGCGGAAGTGAATCTGGCGGAAGCAGCTCTGGTGGCAGCAGTTCTGGTGGCGGAAGTGAATCTGGCGGCAGCAGCTCCGGCGGCGGAGAATCTTCCGGCGGTGAAAGTGCAGAATAATGCATAACCATTCTTAAAATACAGAAACTATAGAAAAAAGAGGTAAAGTACATGAAGTTTTTAAAGAAAGTACTGGCTGCAGTTGCCTGTGTATGTGTGCTGGCTACCAGCGTGACACTGACATCCCATGCAGCTGGCGGTAGAATTTCTTTTGCAGATCCGAGTACGGCTGTGGGAGATATGGTAGACGTAAAATGTGTTTTAAAATCCAGCAGTGGATCTCTTGGAAGTTCATCAGTAACACTTTCTTATGATGCCAGTGCATTGAAGTTTAATTCCGGTGATGGAGTGACCGGTGGTGATGGAACCCTGACATACTCAGGAAATGGCGGCTCTTCAGAAGTGTCATTTACCATGACATTCCAAGCACTGCAAGAAGGTTCCACAGAGATTACGGTAGCATCTCAGGATGTGAAATCCAGTTCTGGTTCAGAGGTTAAGTTGACAGAAGGAAAATCTACAGTGACAATCGCTGCCGGAGATCCTTCTAAGATCGTGGATGATACTCAGGCAGCAGAAGGTGCTGACACAGCAGCTAGTGGCGATGTTACAGTTGAGGTGAACGGTACATCTTATACGCTGAGTGATTTTGTAGAAGCTTCTGTTCCAGCAGGATTTACAAAGACAACAATGAATTATGAGGGCGCTGACCGCCCAATGGCTTATAACGAGACAAATGGTGTTTACCTTGCTTATCTGACATCAGCGGATGGTAATTCCAATTTCTTCTTATATGATGATTCAAATGCAACATTTGCACCATATGAAGAGATTGATATTTCCGATACAACAACGATTGTTCTGTTAAGTGATACAAGTGTGAAGCTGCCATCTAATTATGCGCAGACAACACTGACGCTGAACGGACAGGAATTCCCTGTATGGCAGGATAATGACAAAGATGGATTCTATCTGATGTATGCTGTAAACAACAATGGTACGAAGAATTTCTACGAGTATGATTCTCAGGAGAATACGTATCAGAGATGTGATGTAAAGCAGGATACCGGAGCAAGCAATGCTAAGAAAAAGGCCAATGGTTTCTTTAATAAGATGCAGAATGTGATCGACGGACATTTTAAAGTATTTGCGATTATCTTTATTGTTATTTTACTTCTTCTCATTATCCGTCTGATCGTGGTTCGTGTGAAGCTTCGTAACCGTGATATTGAGCTGGATGATCTGTATGATGAGTATGGAATCGACTTAGAAGAGGAAGAACCGGAACCGGCTCCGAAGAAGAAAAATAAAAAGAAAGCTCAGCCAGCTCCGAAAAAAGGCAAAAAGAAAAAAGTCGTAGACGAAGATGATTTTGATGACTACGATGATGACGAATTTGATGAATTTGACGATGATGACGATCGTTATGATAGCAAGCGTTATGATGACGAAGATGATTATGCAGATGATGACTTTGAAGAAGAGAAATTTGATGAAGTCAGAGAAGCACCGCTTCGTACAGTGAAATTCGATGATTTTAATACCATTACGGATATGTCTTTATATGAAGATGAGAACTTCGAATCATTTGTGATGGATGAGGAGGAAGAGGATGATATGGTAGATGATTTAGATGATCTGCTCAGTGAGCGTCCGAAGGAGAGACGCAGTCATTCTGAGAAGGATGACACATTCCAGGTAGATTATATTGATCTGGATTAATAAGAGTGAAATGAGTAACCAGGGAGGAATGCATAATGTAAGATGCATTCCTCTCTTAATAAATGGAACTTAAAAGGCATAAATGGAGTTTGAAAGGAATAAATGGAGCTTAAAAGGCAGCAGGAGGGATTATGTACGATTATATTATTGTAGGGTCTGGGCTTTATGGAGCAATCTTTGCCCATGAGGCTATGAAGGCAGGAAAGAGCTGCCTCGTTGTAGAGAGGCGTTCGCATATCGGTGGAAACATTTATACAAAAGAGATGGAAGGAATCCAGGTGCATCAGTATGGAGCACATATTTTCCACACAAGTAATAAAGAGGTGTGGGATTACATTGGACAGTTTGCAACATTTAACCGTTATACGAACTGCCCGGTGGCATATTATAAAGGCCAGATGTACAATATGCCGTTCAATATGAATACATTTCATAAGATCTGGGGTGTAATCACACCGGCAGAGGCGAAGGCTAAGATTGAGGAACAGGTGAAGGAATATGGCGTGAAGGAGCCGAAAAACCTGGAAGAGCAGGCAATCAGCCTGGTTGGAAAAGATATTTATGAAATTCTGGTCAAGGGGTACACCGAGAAGCAGTGGGGGAGACGTGCGACAGAGCTGCCGCCGGAGATCATTAAGAGACTGCCGGTCCGCCTGACTTATGATAACAATTATTTTAATGACCTTTATCAGGGGATTCCGATGGGAGGCTACACGCAGATCATTGAGAAGATGCTGGAAGGCGCAGAGGTCCGTTTGAATGTGGATTATCTGAAAGAAAAAGAAAATCTTCGCCCACTCGGTAAAAAAGTAGTGTATACTGGACCTGTAGATGCATATTTTGACTATTGCTTTGGTGAATTAGAATATCGTACGGTCCGTTTTGAGACAGAGATTCTGGATACAGACAATTATCAGGGAAATGCGGTGGTCAATTATACAGAGTATGAAGTTCCATATACAAGAATCATTGAGCATAAGCATTTTGAATTTGGAACCCAGGAGAAGACCGTTATTTCCAGAGAGTATCCAGTGACATGGAAGAAAGGGGACGAACCTTATTATCCGGTCAATGATGAGAAGAATACAGCACTTTATGCAAAATACAAAGAGCTGGCAGAGAAGGAAGAGAACGTAATCTTTGGAGGGCGTCTGGGACTTTACCGTTATATGGATATGCATCATGTAGTGGATGCGGCGTTACAGGCTGTAAGAGAAGAAATGAAATAAATGATAACGAGGTTAGAAACCGGGTATCATCAAAGGAAGATAATGAATGTAAAGAAGGAGAAAGTATTATGAAATGGAAGCAGTTTCGTTTAAAAACAACGACACAGGCGGAGGATATTGTGAGCAGTATGCTGGCAGATCTTGGAATTGAAGGTGTGCAGATTGAGGATAAGATTCCGCTTACAGAACAGGATAAGGAGCAGATGTTCGTGGATATTCTGCCAGATATCCCAGATGATGACGGAACAGCATATTTAACATTTTATCTGGATGAGGAAGAAGATGTGGCGCCGGTTCTTATGAACGTGAGAAAAGAACTGGAAGATATGCGCGCATTTCTTGATGTTGGGGAGTGCACCATCGAGGAATCTGAGACGGAAGATGTAGACTGGGTCAACAACTGGAAGCAGTACTTCCATCAATTCTATATAGACGACATTCTTGTAATCCCATCCTGGGAAAATGTAAAGCCAGAGGACAGCGACAAGATGGTCATTCACATTGATCCGGGGACAGCATTCGGAACAGGTATGCATGAGACGACACAGCTTTGCATCCGGGCGTTGAAAAAATATGTGACATCCGAGACAGAGATTTTAGATGTTGGTTGTGGAAGCGGGATTCTTGGAATGCTGGCGCTTAAGTTCGGGGCAAAGCATTCTCTTGGAACAGATCTTGATCCATGTGCCATTGATGCGACTCACGAGAATATGGAAGTGAATGGGATCCGCAAGGATCAGTATGAGGTCATGATCGGAAACATCATTGACGATAAGGCTGTTCAGGATGCGGTTGGATATGAAAAATATGATATTGTAGCAGCAAATATTCTGGCAGATGTCCTTGTTCCGCTGACGCCGGTCATCATTCATCAGATGAAGCCGGGTGCTGTATATATTACAAGTGGAATTATCGAAGATAAAGAAAATGTTGTAGTAGAAGCTGTGAAGGCTGCCGGGCTGGAACTTCTGGAAGTGAATCACCAGGGCGAGTGGGTATCTGTTGTAGCAAGAAAGAATGCCTAGAGGAGTAAAGAGAAAATGCAGCATTTTTTTGTAGATGCCTCTCAGGTATCGGAAGAAACAATCCGGATCGAAGGTTCTGATGTGAATCATATGAAAAATGTGCTCCGTATGCGGATTGGTGAGGAAGTGACGGTCAGTGACGGTCAGGGAAAAGAATATCTCTGCCAGGTTCGGGATTTTGAAGAGGAGCAGGTGCAGTTGAAAATCGTAGAGACGAAAGCTTCAGATGCGGAACTCCCATCAAAGATCTATCTGTTTCAGGGTCTCCCGAAGCAGGAGAAGATGGAATTGATCGTGCAGAAATGTGTGGAGCTTGGGATTTATGCGGTAGTCCCGGTCTCCATGAAGCGATGTGTGGTGAAGCTGGATGCGAAAAAAGGGGCGAAGAAAGTGGAGCGTTGGAATACAATTGCAGCCAGCGCAGCCAAACAGTCCGGGCGGGGGATCGTGCCGGAAGTGATGTCTGTGAAGACTTATAAGGAAGCCCTTGAGATGGCAAAAGATTTGGATGTTGTATTGGTGCCTTATGAGTGTGCAGAAGGTATGGATCACACAAAGAAACTGATACAGTCCATAAAGCCGGGACAGTCTGTTGGAATATTTATCGGACCGGAAGGTGGATTTGATCCAGATGAGATTGCGCTTGCATGTGAGACAGGCGGTCAGGTCATAACTCTCGGAAAGCGTATTTTACGGACAGAGACAGCGGGACTTGCGCTATTGTCTGTGCTGATGTTTCAACTGGAGCAAGTTACATATTAAATTGCAGGGACATATATTGATGATAAGAAGAGACAGTGATCAACTGTTATTGGAAAAAAGAAAACAGGAAGTGAGATAGAATGAAGGAAGTATATCTGGACAATTCTGCTACGACGAGAGCATACCCGGAAGTGGGAGATCTGGTCCGTAAGGTATTGTGTGAAGATTATGGAAATCCATCTTCCATGCACCGTAAGGGCGTGGAGGCTGAAAAATATATAAAAGAAGCGAAAGAGACATTTGCAAAGCTTTTAAAGGTGCAGGAGAAAGAAATTTTTTTCACCTCCGGAGGTACGGAAAGTGATAATCTGGCATTGATCGGGGCAGCAAAAGCGAATCGAAGAGCAGGGAATCATCTGATCGCATCCGGAATTGAGCATCCGGCGATCATTAATACGATGCGTTATCTGGAAGAGGAAGGGTTTCGTGTTACATTTCTTCCGGTGGACCGCTTTGGAAGAATCAGTCTGGATGCACTGAAGGATGCACTCTGTGAAGACACGATCCTTGTATCTGTGATGTATGTGAATAATGAGGTGGGATCCGTACAGCCGATCCAGGAGGCTGCCAGCATGGTAAAAGCGTATAACAAGAACATTTTGTTCCATGTGGATGCAGTGCAGGGATTTGGAAAGTATCACATTTACCCGAAGCGCCTGAAGGTGGATATGTGTTCCATCAGCGGACATAAGATTCATGGGCCAAAAGGAATCGGAGTGCTTTATATTGATGAACATGTGAAGATAAAACCAATCGTATTTGGCGGTGAACAACAGAAAAATGTCCGTTCCGGTACGGAAAATGTACCTGGAATTGCAGGGATTGGTCTTGCTGCGAAGATGATTTATGAAAATCTGGATGAAAAAGTTGCAGCGATGCGTGCGATGAAGGAGCATTTTATTGAAGGCGTGAAGCAGATCCCGGATACGACCATCCATGGTCTTTATGATGAGACCAGTGCGCCACACATTATCAGTGTTGGATTTGCGGGAATCCGAAGCGAGGTTCTTCTGCATGCGCTGGAAGATAAAGGCATCTATGTATCCAGTGGTTCTGCATGTGCTTCCAACCACCCGCAGATCAGCGGCGTGTTAAAAGGAATCGGAGCCGGTCAGCAGTTTTTGGATGCAACGCTTAGATTCAGTCTTTCTGAGTTTAATACGATGGAAGAGATTGACTATACATTAGATACTCTGTATAATATAGTACCGATGCTTAGAAAATATACCAGACATTAGAGATAAATGAGGAGAAGATCGATGAGATTTCATACATTTTTATTGAAATACGGGGAGATTGGTATCAAAGGAAAGAACCGTTATCTTTTTGAAGATGCTCTTGTAAGACAGGTGCGTTATGCGTTAAAAGATGTAGACGGGAACTTTGATGTCCACAAATCCCAGGCAAGAATCTATGTGGACTGTGAGGGTGATTATGATTACGAGGACACGGTGGAACATTTGAAAAGAGTGTTCGGACTGGTCGGAATCTGCCCGGTTGTCCGTATGGAGGATAAAGGTTTCGAGGAATTGAAAAAAGACGTGGTAGCTTATATGGCAGAGATGTATCCGGACCGCAACTTTACATTTAAGGTAGAGTCACGCCGTGCCAGAAAGTCATATCCGAAGAACTCTATGGAAATAAGCCGTGACCTTGGAGAGGCGATTCTCTATGCGTTCCCGGAGATCAAAGTAGACGTACATCACCCGGATGTACTGGTAAATGTAGAAGTGAGAAATGAAATCTATGTTTATTCTGAGATTATTCCAGGAGCAGGCGGAATGCCGGTAGGAACCAATGGAAACGCTATGCTTCTGTTATCCGGTGGGATTGACAGTCCGGTCGCAGGTTATATGGTATCCAAACGAGGAGTTGGTCTTGAGGCAACTTATTTCCATGCACCGCCGTACACAAGTGAGCGTGCAAAGCAAAAAGTTGTTGATCTTGCGAAGATTGTGGCAAGATATTCCGGACCGATCAAATTACATGTTGTGAACTTTACAGATATTCAGTTGTATATTTATGACAAATGCCCGCATGACGAGCTGACTATTATTATGCGCCGCTATATGATGCGTATTGCGGAAGAATTCGCAAGACGTGATGGCTGCCTTGGACTGGTGACGGGAGAGAGTATCGGACAGGTGGCAAGTCAGACTATGCAGAGCCTGGCTGCAACGAATGATGTATGTACGATGCCGGTATATCGTCCACTGATTGGATTTGATAAGCAGGACATTGTAGATGTGGCAGAGAAGATCGATACTTATGAGACCTCCATTCTTCCATTTGAGGATTGCTGTACCATTTTCGTGGCAAAGCATCCGGTCACAAAGCCGAATATCGAGGTTATCCGCCGTTCTGAGGAGAATCTGGCAGAGAAAATCGATGAACTTATGCAGACAGCGTTAGATACAGCAGAGATCATTGAAGTGAAATAGAAAAAGTGAAATAAAAAGGGGGCAGCCCTTCGAAAAGAGGAACTGCCCTGTTATCTTTGCTGCTTTGCTTTTGATATATGTTTTTTGGCCTGAATCCTACTTAGGATCTTCGCTTACGATATAAGGCTTGATTGCTTCAAGAATAGAACCCATCTCAGAATCTGTTGCGTGGATATTCAGAGTTGTTGGCTCATTCAGATCCAGACTGAAGATTCCCATAACAGACTTAGCGTCTACGATATATCTTCCGGAAACAAGATCAAAGTCGTTGTCGAATTGTTCAAGCTCGTGAGAAAAAGAGTTCACCTTTTGGATTGAATTTAAATAAACCTGTACAGTTTTCATTGTACGTTACCTCCTTATTTATCATACTTCTATCATCTCTATCTTAAAAGTATGACAGATAAAAGTCAAGAAACAAATTACCAAATATTTTGAAAGGAATGTGTAAAATGAAAAAGAAAGCTGCGCTCCATAATCTGGGCTGCAAAGTAAATGCATATGAGACAGAGGCTATGCAGGAGCTTCTGGAGCAGAATGGATATGAGATCGTGCCATTTAAAGAAGGGGCAGATGTCTATATTATCAATACATGTACAGTCACCAATGTTGCAGACCGCAAATCCCGGCAGATGCTTCATAAAGCACGGAAAATGAACCCGGATGCGGTAGTTGTGGCGACAGGCTGTTATGTGCAGGCAAGAGGAGAAGATATCGACCCTTGTGTGGACATCGTAGTTGGAAATAATAAAAAGAAAGACCTGATCGCGATTCTGGACGAGTATTACAATGCTCAGCATAAAGTAAAAAAAGAGCTGCTTGATATCAACCATGAGAAAGAATATGAGGAGATGCAGGTCACCCATACAGCAGAGCATACCCGTGCGTATATCAAGGTCCAGGATGGGTGCAATCAGTTCTGTTCTTACTGCATCATTCCGTATGCGAGAGGACGTGTCAGAAGCCGTAACCTGGAACATGTATTAGAAGAGGTGCGGACACTGGCTGCTTCCGGATATAAAGAAGTTGTGCTGACAGGAATCCATCTGAGTTCTTATGGAATTGATACCGGGGAGAGCCTTCTGGAACTGATCCAGAAAGTACATGAAATTGACGGCATTAAAAGAATCCGGCTTGGATCTCTGGAGCCGAGGATCATTACAGAAGAATTTGCTTCCAGTATTGCGGTACTTCCGAAGATGTGTCCACATTTTCATCTGTCATTACAGAGTGGCTGCAATGCGACCCTGAAGCGTATGAATCGTCGTTACAGTGCAGAAGAATATATGGAAAAATGTGATCTTTTACGGAAATATTTCCACAATCCGGCACTGACAACAGATGTAATCGTAGGATTTCCGGGGGAGACACAGGAAGAGTTTGCCGAGTCCATGGATTTTGTAGACCGCGTGAATTTCTATGAGACACACATTTTCAAATATTCCAGAAGAGCAGGAACGAAAGCAGCCGTGATGCCGGATCAGGTTCCGGAGGAAATAAAAAGTGAGCGAAGCGCGAAAATGATCGAGCTTGGACATAGAAAACAGAAAGCTTATGAAGAAAAACTCCTTGGAACGACACAGGAAGTGCTGATGGAAGAGGCAGTTGAGACGGAAGACGGCATTTACCAGGTCGGGCATACGAAAGAATATGTTAAAATTGGTTTAAAAACAGAAGAAAATCTATCAAATCAACTGAAAAATGTTAAAATCGAAGATACAAAGCAAATAATTCATTGAATTTTGACAAATGATAGGTTAGAATAAGATTGAAGAAATGTAATTATGAAGATGTGAGAATAATTACAAAGTAATGTGAAGGACGTGAGTAGTATGAAAGAATTAAGCAATACGCAATTTTTTCAGGTAGAGAGTGCACCACAGATTCAGGCAAAAGATATTCTTGAAATTGTGTACAAGGCTCTTGTGGAAAAAGGGTATAATCCGGTGAACCAGATCGTAGGTTATATTATGTCAGGTGATCCGACTTATATTACCAGTTACAATGGTGCCCGCAGTCTGATTATGAAGATGGAACGGGATGAGCTGGTTGAAGAGATGTTCAAGACGTATATTGAGCATAATAAGTGGGGATAATATATATGAGGATTATGGGACTGGACTACGGCTCGCGTACAGTCGGGGTGGCTGTCAGTGATCCTTTGGGGATAACTGCGCAGGCTGTAGAGACTATATGCCGTAAGGACGAGAACAAGCTTCGGAAGACATGTGCCCGCATCGAGGAACTGGTGGCAGAGTATGAAGTTGAGAAGATTGTGCTCGGACTTCCGAAGCATATGAACAATGATATTGGAGATCGGGCGGAAAAATCTATGCAATTTGGTGAGATGATCGGACGACGGACCGGCCTTGAGGTCGTGATGTGGGATGAGCGTCTGACTACTGTTTCGGCAGAGCGGACTTTAATCGAGAATAAGGTAAGAAGAGAAGACCGCAAGAAGTATATTGACCAGATTGCGGCTGTTTTTATATTGCAGGGATACCTGGACTCCGCACACCTGAATAAAGAAGGGTAGAAGATTTATGGAAAAGATTACATTTGCGTCTGCAGATTCACAGGAAAATGAAGAGTTTTTTGTGTTGGAGCAGACAAAGTTAAATGGAGTATCTTATATTCTTGTCACGGATTCGGAAGAAGACGATGCAGAATGTTGGATTTTAAAAGACACGTCACCGGAGGAATCATCCGAGGCAATCTATGAGTTTGTGGAAGATGAAAAAGAACTGAATGGGATAATGGGAGTTTTTGAAGAACTTCTGGAAGATGTGGAAATTGAAAGGTAATGAATTATGTCAGTCAGTCAGGAGAGTTTTAAGAAAAAGTTAAAAGAAAAAGGGCTTAAAGTGACGAATCAGAGACTGCTTGTACTGCAGGTTCTTGCAGAGAATAAGGACAGACATCTGACTGCTGAAGATATCTATGAGCTCGTAAAAGAAGATTACCCGGAGATCGGGCTGGCAACCATTTACCGAACAGTGCAGTTGTTACTGGAAATGCAATTGGTGGATCGTATTAATCTGGATGATGGATGTGTGCGTTATGAGATCGGGGAGACGCTGGATGGCACAGGAAAGCACCATCATCACCATCTGATATGTAAAACATGTGGAAAAGTACTGCCTTTTAAAGACGACCTGTTGGATGAACTGGAGCGGCATATAGAGGAAGAGACAGGATTTCATGTGTTAGACCACGAATTAAAGTTCTACGGACAGTGCAGTGAATGTAGAAAGAAACAGAAATAGACCCTTTGTTACACTGGGGGTCTGTAATTACGTGGAGGTGTAAACTTGAAAAAAGAGAATATTGGAAGTATGCGTATCATTCCACTCGGGGGACTCGAGAAGATCGGAATGAACATTACTGCCTTCGAGTACGAAGACAGTATTATTGTTGTGGATTGCGGATTGGCATTCCCGGAGGACGGTATGCTTGGAATTGACCTTGTTATTCCAGATGTGACATACCTGAAAAACAATATTGAGAAAGTAAAAGGATTTGTTATCACGCATGGTCATGAGGATCATATTGGAGCATTAAGCTACATTTTACGGGAGATCAATATCCCAATCTATGCAACAAAGCTTACGATGGGTATTATAGAGAAGAAGCTGACAGAGCACAATCTGCTTCGCTCAACGAGAAGAAAAGTAGTAAAACATGGACAGTCTATCAACCTTGGACAGTTCAGGATAGAATTTATTAAGACGAACCATAGTATCCAGGATGCAGCAGCACTTGCAATCTATTCCCCGGCAGGAATTGTTGTGCATACAGGAGACTTTAAGGTAGATTATACACCAGTCTTTGGAGATGCTATCGATCTTCAGAGATTTGCAGAGATCGGGAAAAAAGGAGTACTGGCACTTTTGTCAGACAGTACCAATGCAGAACGAAAAGGCTTTACACAGTCTGAACGTACGGTAGGTATTACCTTTGATCATATATTTGCAGAACATCAGAATACAAGAATCATCATTGCGACATTTGCGTCTAATGTAGACCGTGTACAGCAGATCATCAATTCAGCGTGCAAGTATGACCGTAAGGTTGTGGTAGAAGGACGCAGTATGGTGAATATCATTCAGGTAGCACAGGAACTCGGATACTTGAATGTTCCGGAGAACACGATGATCGAGATTGACCAGCTTAAGAATTATCCGCCGGAGAAGACGGTTCTGATCACGACCGGAAGCCAGGGTGAGTCTATGGCGGCTCTTTCCAGAATGGCGGCAGACATTCACAAGAAGGTAACGATCATGCCAGGCGATACAGTTATTTTAAGCTCTAACCCGATCCCTGGAAATGAGAAATCCGTATCCAGAGTTATCAATGAGCTGTCTGAGAAAGGTGCAAATGTTATCTTTCAGGATGCTCATGTATCCGGACATGCGTGTCAGGAAGAATTAAAGCTGATTTATTCACTGGTCAAACCAAAGTATGCAGTACCGGTACATGGTGAGTACCGTCACAGAAAGGCAAATGCGAACCTGGCAAAATCTCTTGGAATTCCAAAAGAGAATGTCTTCATGCTTCATTCCGGAGATGTACTGGAAGTCAGTGAACAAGAGGCAAAAGTCGTAGATAAAGTCCATACGGGAGAGATTCTTGTAGACGGACTTGGTGTCGGTGATGTGGGAAATATCGTACTTCGAGACAGACAGCATCTGGCAGAGGACGGAATTATGATCGTAGTCCTGACGTTAGAGCGCGGAAGCAACCAGCTCCTGGCAGGACCGGATATCGTGTCCCGTGGATTTGTCTATGTTCGTGAGTCAGAAGATCTTATGGAAGAGGCAAGACAAGTCGTAACTGACGCAGTAGAAGATTGCCTGAATCATCAGAGAAATGCTGACTGGAGCAAGATAAAATTAGTGATTCGCGATACAATGAACGAATTTATCTGGAAAAAAACAAAACGTCGTCCGATGATTTTGCCGATTATTATGGATGTATAAAGTGATATTTATTTAACAGGGGACGTAGTACTTTGAAGAAGTGCTACGTCCCCAATTGCGAAGAGGGGTGTCCCCAATTGCGAGGTGGGGTGTCCCTGATTGAGGAGAGAGGTGGTTGTAAATGATCGTAGATGAGCGGATGGTGACTTATATCCGGTCGCTGGAGGTGCCGGAAAGCGCGGTAATTGAAGCGATTGAGCAGGAAGCTTTAAGAGACCGTGTGCCGATTATCCGGAAGGAAATGCAGAGTTTTCTGAAGGTTCTGCTGATGATCAAAAGACCGATGCGAATTTTGGAAGTAGGAGCTGCGGTTGGTTTTTCGTCAATTCTTATGAGTGAATATATGCCGGAAGGCGGGCATATTACAACAATAGAAAATTATGATAAACGAATTCCGATAGCCCGGGCGAATTTTAAACGGGCAGGGAAGGAAGAGCAGATTGATTTGATTGAGGGAGATGCCCTGGAAGTGATGCATGGCCTGGAAGGGCCGTATGACCTGATATTTGTGGATGCGGCAAAAGGGCAGTACATTCATTACCTTCCGGAAGTTATGCGGCTTCTTGGGACAGATGGAGTGCTTGTGTCAGATAATGTGCTGCAGGAAGGTGATATTATTGAGTCCAGATTCGCGGTGGAGCGCAGGAACCGGACTATTCACAGCCGTATGCGGGAATATCTCTATGAGTTAAAGCATCATGATCAGTTGCAGACATCGATTATTCCACTGGGAGACGGCGTGGCATTAAGTGTAAAGCGCAGTGATATTTAAATAGTGATAGATATTTAAGCAGTGATATTTAAGAAGAATAGAAAGTTAATAAAAAGAGAAGGAGAAGAGAAGTATGAGTCAGAAACGTCCGGAATTATTGATCCCGGCCAGCAGTCTGGAAGTATTGAAGACTGCGGTTATGTTTGGTGCAGATGCAGTATATATTGGTGGCGAAGCATTTGGGCTTCGTGCGAAAGCAAAGAATTTTTCCATGGAAGATATGAAGAAGGGTGTGGAATTTGCGCATGCACATGGTGTAAAAGTACATGTGACGGTCAATATTCTTGCGCATAATGATGATCTTCCGGGAGTAGAAGAGTATCTGAAAGAATTAAAAGAAGTTGGACCGGATGCGCTTATTATCGCAGATCCCGGTGTGTTTGAGCTGGCAAAGGAAATCTGCCCAGAGATTCAGCGCCACGTCAGCACGCAGGCGAATAACACGAACTATGCGACCTATCAGTTCTGGTGGAAGCAGGGAGCTTCCCGCGTAGTATCTGCCCGAGAATTATCCTTGAGAGAAATCAAAGAAATCCGTGAAAGGATCCCGGCTGAGATGGAGATTGAAAGCTTTATTCACGGAGCAATGTGTATATCATATTCCGGAAGATGTCTGCTTAGTAATTTCTTTACCGGTCGTGACGCAAATCAGGGAGCATGCACGCATCCGTGCCGCTGGAAATATTCCATCGTGGAAGAGACGAGACCGGGAGAGTATATGCCTGTCTATGAAAATGAGCGTGGAACATACATTTTCAACTCAAAAGACTTATGCATGATCGAGCATATTCCGGAAATGATCGATGCCGGAATCGACAGCTTTAAAATTGAAGGGCGTATGAAAACGGCTCTTTATGTTGCAACAGTTGCAAGAACTTATCGCAAAGCGATAGATGACTATCTGGAAGATCCACAGAAATACAGAGATAACATGCCTTGGTATCTGGATCAGATATCTAATTGCACATATCGTCAGTTCACTACAGGATTCTACTTTGGAAAACCAACCGAAGAGAGCCAGATTTATGACAGCAATACTTATGTAAAAGAATATACTTATCTTGGAATTGTAGGAGAAATCTGTGACGGGCGCTGCAAGATTGAGCAACGTAACAAATTCTCAGTCGGTGAGACAATTGAGATTATGAAACCGGATGGAGAAAATGTAGAAGTCACAGTCAAACGGATTATCAACGAAGAAGGTGAAGACCAGGAGAGTGCACCACATTCTAAACAAGTGCTCTATATTGAGTTAGAAGGCGGTCAGGCAAGCCCATATGATATTTTGCGCAGGCAGGAGCCAGAAGTTCAGTAAGGCGGTAAATGAGAACTTGTTGCATAGAATATCATGAATTTCACTTCTTGTGTAATAAAAAAAGATGCGCTGGCGAAGCGCATCTTTTTTAATATGTATCAATGTCAATATCGATGGAGTGCGATACTTACATTCCAGGCTCAAGCTCTGCTTCTGCCATTTCTTCGGCTGCTTCAGATGCTTTCTCGTAAGTTCCGTTTTTCATACGAATGTGTTTGAAAATTGTTCCACCTACAAGTCCTGCAACACTTCCTCCGATAGCTGCGAACAGAAGAGCAAGTAATACATTCTGAACCGGGTTAAATGCAAATGGTGCTAACAGTCCAGGGATTGGAGATGCTGTACCAGGTGCATCGTTCACAATGTGGAATACTGCTGCTGAAATTCCGGCAAATCCACCTCCGAAGAAGTTAGAACCGTAAATCGGAATCGGGTTAGAAGTAACGATTGGAGCCTGTGTTAATGGCTCAAGCATAACGCCGATCACATTACCTTTGTTACCAAGTTTCAGTTTGTGGAATACAAGTCCATTTGTAAAGGATCCACCAAAACATGCGATGGCTGCAATACCCATTGGAAGACCGGTCAGTCCTAACATAGCTGTGAGTGCCATAGAACTAAGCGGCGATGTACAGATCATCTTCATCATTCCACCTAACAAGAATCCCATAACGATTGGAGACTGGTCTGTAGCAGCAGAAATAGTAGCACCAATGTGTGACAGAATCCATGTTACACCAGGATCAACAACTGTTACAATAATACGGGCAACTGGAGCAATTACAAGTGCTCCTGCAATAATGTTAATTCCAACAGGAAGTTTCTTTTCAATAATCGGAGCGATGAATCCGATGACGTAACCTGCGATAAATCCAGGAAGGATTCCGAATCCACCAACAGCAACACCGGCTACAACTGCGAATAACGGGTTAGCACCCATTGCAATTGGAACAAGAGTAGCTGCGGCAACACCGCCCATGCTTCCGGAGATATCTCCAACTTCACGTAAGAATGCAATGCCAATCAGATCACCGGAAATATACTTATGAATTGCTTCAACAAGGAATGTTGCAACGGCTGCGTCTGCCATACCGCCCATTGCAAGAGATCCTTTTGGCATCTTCAGACTGAAAATAGAGAAGACTGCCAGAGTGACGAGTAGTAAACCTACACCAGATAAAATTGTTACCATACTTTGTACCTCACATTTCTTTGATTTGTTATTTTAATAACATCGCTGTGTTTATTGATGAGATTAATATATAAGCATGGTTACAAAAAGTATCAAATGGTGTCAAAATAACATTAAAAATTTAACAAATCGCGATAACTTTGTGCATTATTGACAATAAGAGGCCAATGCGTTCAAAAACTGTTTAATCCTTACATTGCCGTGCTTATCAGTCTTTCCACGTATAAAATCCATTTCCCTGCGAACCTGCTCAAAATTGTATAATGTGCTGGAATAGTCTACAAAAATTTCGTTACTATAATCTTCAAGACCAAGGTGAGCCAGGTTTACAAGACCATTAAATGCTGTTCTGCGTATGCGCTGCTCCATAGATTTCGGTGTATCACAGAAGCGGCTGCACAGATCACTGACTGTCAGTGAGTCAGCATGATCCTGGTGGTCGACCAGATATTTGACAATAGAAATGATATCTTTACTGCCAATATCCCCGATAATACCGATTCTTGTAAGGATTGTGCGAAGGGAATTCTCAATCTGCTCACTATTGTCAGGTACAGTCACAGTTGCAGGGCTGGTATCTTCCATAAAAATGTTTTGCATTTTGCGGACCATTCGTTTCATAGATAAGCCATCGGAAACTTTTTTGATGACAGCTTCTACTTCCACACTATTAATTGGTTTCTGGATAAAGAATTCAATCCCGGCTTCATAGGCAGAAGCAATCATATCTTTGGAGGACACTTGAGACAGCATAATATAAGATGCATCTGGTACTATTTTTCGAGCCTGTTTTACAAAGCTGATTCCGTCCATCTCAGGCATGAGCAGATCTACAATTACAATATCCGGTTTAGCTGAAGGAAGATCTTCCAGTGCTTCAGCCGCATTATTAGCACTGCCGCAACATACCCCAAGTCCTCGTTCATTTATAATTAGTTTCAAAATGTTACAAATATTTTTGTCATCGTCTATAAAATAGAAAGACATCATTTTGACATTACCTCCAATTCATTTAAAGGAATGCAGATGGTAAAAACTGTCCGACCCGGAATAGAGGTCAGACCAATTGTTCCATGTAATTCCCCTTCTACAAGATCTTGTACCAGATTCAGCCCAAGTCCCCGGCTGACTTCCCCTGTCTGGAAATTAATCTTGGTTGAGAATCCAGTCTTAAATACTTCTCCTATGTATTCAGCCGGAATTCCCGGGCCGTCATCAGTAACGGTAAAAATAGCCTGCCCATCTTCGATGACCTCTGTGACAGAAAGATTAACTGTGTCAGTCTTCGAAGCTTCCAAAGCATTTACAAAAAGGTTACGGAAGATGGAAAGAAGGGCATAGTGGCTGGAAGTATAGAAATTTTTCTGATATTCATAAGTAAGATTCAGTGTCTTTCCCTGTGATTCCGCCAGATTGGTGATGGAAGATTTTAAAAGGGAGAGCACTTCTTCCAGATACATACCGTCATTTTCCAGTTCCTGTTCCAGTGCTTCGGAAATTCCACGCATGATCAACAGATATTCTTTCTTTATCTCGTGAATATCTTTTGCAGTAGTAAGCGCAGAAGAGGCAAGGGCAGGATCGTCACCTGAGTCACGCAGTGTTTCAAAGAGCCGGTAAGAATTATTCATAGTTTCTTCGATTAATGTAGTATTTTTCTTCATCCAGACAATTTCCCCATTGAGTTTGGAGAAGAGAAGTACCAGTTTCTGATAACGTTCCTCATGTTCTTTCTTAATTAAAAAGATTCGGTATTTTTCAAAGAGCAACATGACAAGCCATGTGAGACAGGAACGCATAACAGCAGCCAGAAAGATTCCGGACTGCATGTGAAGCACAAGGGAACTGAGTTCCAGTCGTACGAGAAGCTCGATAAAGTTTGCCAAGTAGTCGATCAGAATCAGAGCTCCCAGTGTCAGGTTCCGCTTTTCATGAATAGCAGCCGACAAATGATCAAACCGTCTGATATACAGATGTAGAAGAAGTCCGTAGCAAAGATAGAAAGCTATCTCCGGCATATAGTGAGAAGGACTCGTCCAGTGCCCGTGGGTGATCCAGTAGACGATCATACGCATAGAAAATACACCGATTGCGGATAAAAATGTAACCGGAATCAGTGGGAAATTGGACATTAATAATCCACAAGCGGCCAGAATAACGACTGCAATGGATATTTTAAAGTTTGCTGTGAACCAGTTAATACTGAGCTGCGAAGTTAAAGCAATTGCGAAACTGTAAAATATAGATTTTTTCAATATATCTTTCATAATATATACCACACCCTATACCTAATATAGTACAGGAAAAAAGAAGACTGCGCAAGTATTAAAAATACCCACGCAGTTTTTCAATAGCGCTCTTTTCGATTCTGGATACATAGGAGCGGGAGATGCCAAGAAGCTTTGCAATTTCGCGCTGTGTATATTCTTCTTCGTTATACAGACCATAGCGCATTTTTAAGACCAGACGTTCCCGGGTGGATAATTTAGACTCTACGTGTTGATATAATTTCAAAATATCATCTTTTTCCTCGATTTTCCGGTGGGCCTCCTGATCGTCTGTCTCAATTACATCGAAAAGCTGGATTTCGTTGCCTTCCCGGTCCGTGCCGATTGGTTCATAAAGGGAGACTTCCCGAGAAGTTTTTTTTCTGGCACGCAGATGCATCAGAATTTCATTTTCAATACAGCGTGCAGCGTAAGTTCCGAGACGTACGTTTTTTCCCGGATTAAATGTAACGACTGCTTTGATCAGCCCGATGGTGCCAATGGAAAGCAAATCTTCAGCTTCTTCTACATTTGCCTGATATTTTTTGACAATATGAGCTACGAGCCGGAGATTATGCTCAATCAGGATATGCTTGGCATTTAAGTCGCCCTCGATATATTTTTGCAGGTAATATTGTTCTTCAGAAGCAGTCAGGGGAAGGGGGAAAGATTTCAAGAAATGCACCTCGAGACAGATTTGATATAGTTTATGATGGAAAATGAAAATTTGTGCTTTTCCCATGTGGAAAAGTGTGCTATACTGATGCTACTTCAGATAGGAAATTCTTCCGTCTGCAGGAGATCTGTTGTATCGGGCGGTATCCGCCGGAGAATCCAACGATTTTGATTGAGATTGATTGTTATTAATTGTTACCTGATTATCGAAAAAATCTATGAGTGACTGAACATGAAAATGTGAATAAAAAGTATAGTTCAGTTAGAAATGAGGTGTATGAATGGCATTTAGTTCAATTGCGTCTGCCTGTGTTCAGGGACTTCACATTGAAGTAATCCATGCAGAATCAGATGTTAGTAATGGTCTTCCGATGTTCCATATGGTGGGCTATCTTTCGTCGGAAGTGAAGGAGGCTGCTGAGCGGGTGCGGACTGCGATCCGTAACAGTGGATTTTCGCTTCCACCTAAGAAAATCGTAGTAAATCTGTCGCCGGCAACGGTGAAAAAGAAAGGAGCATCTTATGATCTTCCAATCGCATTATCTGTATTAGAAGCTGTTGGCAATATTCCGGCAAAAGCGCTGGAGAGAGTTCTTGTAGCCGGGGAACTTAGCCTGGACGGGAAAGTACGTGAAGTAGAGGGAGTTCTGCCAATCGTTCTGGAGGCAAAGATGCAGGGATTTCACACATGTATTTTGCCCGAAAAAAATGTAAGAGAAGGGCGTCTTGTTCCGGGAATTCGTATTATAGGTGCCGGGACATTGGAACAATTGTGCCGGGATTTAAATAAGAAGGAAGGGTTAGGGGGAAAAATATCAGAGACGAAAGCAATCACTGAGTTTAAACAGATATGGGAACCGGAGATGTTATATGATGTGGATTACAGTGATATCTGTGGACAGGATATGGTGAAGCGGGCGGTTGAAGTTGCAGTAGCGGGTGGTCATAATCTGTTGCTTGTAGGTCCGCCGGGAAGCGGAAAATCCATGGTGGCAAAACGAATCCCGACCATCTTACCGCCGATGCAGTTGGAAGAGAGTATGGAGGTGACAAAGATTTACAGCGTGGCAGGGATGGTAGACCGGGAACATCCGCTGATTATAAAACGTCCATTTCGAAGTGTACATCATACGGTAACGAGAGCAGCACTTATTGGTGGTGGTGTGATACCGAATCCGGGGGAAATCAGTCTTGCACATGGAGGTGTCTTATTTCTAGATGAACTGGCGGAATTCCATAAGCCAGTGCTGGAAGTTTTAAGACAACCTCTGGAGGAACATAAAATCAGGATTTCCAGAAACAGTGGATGTTATGAGTATCCGGCTGATTTTATGTTGATTGCGGCAATGAATCCGTGCCCTTGTGGAAATTATCCGGATTTGAACAAATGTAATTGTACAAAAACGCAGATTCAAAAATATCTGGGTCATGTAAGCCAGCCTTTTTTAGATCGTATGGATTTATGTGTAGAGGCTTCAAGGGTAGAATACGGGGAATTACACAAGACTGGAAAAGAGGAAACATCAGCAGAAATACGTAACCGTGTCTGCACGGCGAGAAAAATCCAGGAGCAGCGTTATGAGGGGACCGATATCCGGACAAACTCCGGAATCGGAGTACGGCAGATGGAAGAATTTTGCCAAATTGGAGAAAAAGAAGAAAAACTGATGCGATGTGCATTTTCAACGATGAATCTGACTGCCCGGACTTATCATAAAGTATTGAAAGTCGCCAGAACGATCGCTGATCTAGACGGGGAAGAACAGATTGGATGCAGCCATCTGAAAGAGGCGCTTGGATACCGTATGCTGGATAAAAAATACTGGGGGAGGTAATGTGGGTGATTTATGAATACTGGTTTGCCAGGATGAAAAATATCTCTGATAATAAGAAGAAAAAACTAAGAGAGGCATATGGCTCTGCAAAAGAGATATATTATATAGAAGAAACTCAACTCAGATTACAGAATTTCCTGACAAAAAAGGATATAGAACAGCTGAAAATGGCGAGAAAGCAGAAAGATTTAGAAGAAAAATATTATAATATGGAAGAAAAAGGAATTGATTTTGTACCGTATTTTCAAAAAACATATCCGAAACGGTTGTCGGAGCTTGACGCTGCACCGTATGCGCTTTATGTAAAAGGGAAACTGCCGGAAGAAGACCGGCCTTCGGTAGCGATTATCGGAGCAAGAAGATGTAGTAATTACGGGGAAGGGCAGGCGCTGGAATATGGGAAATGTCTGGCATCAGCCGGGGTACAGATTATCAGTGGTCTTGCACTTGGGATTGACGGGGCCGGACAACGGGGTGCACTAAATGGAGGGGGAACAACTTATGGCGTGTTAGGCTGCGGAGTGGATATTTGTTATCCGAGAGAAAATATCGGTCTGTATATGGATATTCAGAGAGAAGGAGGGATAATTTCGGAGCAAATACCAGGAGAACCACCTATGTCATATCATTTTCCACTGAGAAATCGTATCATCAGTGGATTGTCAGATGTAGTGCTTGTGATGGAAGCGAAAGAAAAAAGCGGATCTTTGATTACCACAGATATGGCACTGGAACAGGGGAGGGACGTATATGCTCTTCCAGGGCCTGTCACAAGTACTCTTAGTCAGGGGTGCCACAGGCTGATCAGACAAGGTGCGGGCATATTGATCTCGCCGGAAGAATTCCTGAAAGAACTGCAGATTGAGGTTTCTGAAAACTCTACAGAATTATTAAAAAATGAAAAAATGCTTGAAACAACAGAAAAAGTGGTGTATAGTTGTCTCGATTTGTTCCCCAGAAATGTAAGTGAGATTCAGGTGAAGACCGGGCTTGATGCACGGATTCTTATGGAGACACTTATGACGCTGGAGATGGAAGGATATATAAAAGAAACGGCAAAGAATTATTATGTCAGAATGTCAGATGTGAGATGAAGCATTTGCATTTGAACGAAAATAGTGTACGGGAATTTGCCCGATACAGATAACATGGAGGTTAGATACAGATATGGCACGATATCTCGTGATAGTGGAGTCACCGGCAAAGGTGAAAACAATCAAAAAGTTTCTGGGAAGTAATTATGTGGTGGCTGCGTCAAATGGACATGTCAGAGATCTTCCGAAAAGTCAGCTTGGTGTAGATGTGGAGAATGACTACGAACCGAAGTATATTACGATACGTGGAAAAGGTGAGATCCTTGCAAATCTCAGAAAAGAAGTGAAAAAAGCAGATAAAGTTTATCTCGCAACTGACCCGGACCGCGAAGGAGAGGCGATTTCCTGGCATCTGAGTAAAGCATTGAAACTGGAGGATAAGAAAGTTTATCGTATTAGCTTCAATGAGATCACCAAGAATGCGGTGAAGGCATCTCTTAAGAACCCGCGGGATATCGATATGGATCTGGTGGATGCACAGCAGGCGAGACGTGTGCTGGACCGTGTGGTTGGATACCGCATCAGTCCCCTCCTCTGGGCCAAAGTAAAGAGAGGTTTAAGTGCCGGTCGTGTGCAGTCTGTAGCGCTTCGCATTATAGCAGATCGTGAGGCGGAAATCGATGCATTTATTCCAGAGGAATACTGGACTCTGGATGCAGAGCTGAACGTAAAAGGTGAGAGAAAGCCTTTGATCGCGAAGTTCTACGGAACAGAGAAAGAGAAGATGACGATTGAGTCGAAAGAACACTTGAATAAGATTTTAAAGGAGCTTGATGGTGCGGACTATGAAGTGAGTGAGATCAAAAAAGGAGAGCGTACAAAAAAGGCACCGGTCCCATTTACGACAAGTACACTGCAGCAGGAAGCTTCCAAAGCTTTGAATTTTGCAACCTCCAAGACGATGCGTATTGCGCAGCAGCTTTATGAAGGAGTTGATGTCAAGGGAAGTGGAACCGTGGGTATTATCACATATCTTCGTACGGATTCTACCCGTATTTCCGAAGAGGCAGATGCGAATGTAAGAAGCTATATTGGAGAGCAGTATGGCAGTCAGTATGTGGCAGCAGAAGGCGCCAGGAAAAGTGGCAGTCAGAAGATTCAGGATGCTCATGAGGCAATTCGTCCGACGGATGTTACCCGCACTCCGGCTATGTTGAAGGATTCCTTGTCCCGTGACCAGTTCCGCCTGTATCAGCTAATCTGGAAACGTTTTGTTGCAAGCCGTATGATGCCTGCAGTTTATGAGACCACTTCTGTAAAAATCGCAGCAGGAAAATATCGTTTCAATGTTGCAACATCAAAGATTGCATTTGAAGGATTCCGTCTGATCTATACGGAGGCGGGAGAAGAAAAAGACGAGAAGGGTGTGCTTTTAAAGGGACTGGATGAGAACAGTGAACTTTCTCTGGAACAGTTTGACAGTAAGCAGCATTTTACACAGCCGCCGGCTCACTACACAGAGGCGTCTCTTGTAAAGACTTTGGAGGAGCTGGGAATCGGACGCCCAAGTACTTATGCACCGACAATTACATTGATTATAAATAGAAGATACGTTGCGAAGGAAAATAAAAACCTTTATATGACAGAACTTGGAGAAGTTGTTAATAATATAATGATGCATTCATTCCCAAGTATTGTGGATGTCAGTTTTACAGCAAATATGGAAAGTCTTCTGGACGGTGTTGCGGAAGGAAAAGTCAGATGGAAGACGATTATTGAAAATTTCTATCCGGATTTGGATGCAGCCGTGAAAAAAGCGGAAGAAGAACTGGAAGAGGTAAAAATCGAGGACGAAGTAACGGATGTAATCTGTGAAGAATGTGGCAGAAACATGGTTATCAAATACGGTCCACATGGAAAATTCCTGGCATGTCCGGGATTCCCGGAATGTCGGAATACAAAGCCGTATCTGGAAAAGATTGGTGTAAAATGTCCGATGTGCGGAAAAGATGTAGTAATTCGCAAAACGAAGAAGGGAAGACGCTATTACGGTTGTGAAAATAATCCGGAATGTGAGTTCATGTCCTGGCAAAAACCGTCTGAAAAGAAGTGTCCTCAGTGTGGAAATTATATGGTAGAAAAAGGGAATAAACTTCTTTGCAGCAATGAACAATGTGGTTACACTGAAAGTATAAAAAAAGAGAAAGAAAATTAAGGAAATTTATTGAATAAGCGTGAATTGTATGATAATATACACTCATAGATGGAGGAATTGCATATGGGCGTACAATTATTAGATAAAACTAGAAAAATCAACAAATTACTACACAACAATAATTCGAGCAAGGTTGTATTTAATGACATTTGTGATGTCTTGACTGAGATACTGGAGTCAAATGTTCTGGTAGTCAGTAAAAAAGGAAAGGTGCTTGGAAAAAGTCGGTGCCTGAATGTACAGCCGATTGGAGAACTGATTGCCTGTGAGGTTGGCGAGCATATTGATGGTATGTTGAACGAGAGATTGCTTAGTATCTTATCAACAAAGGAGAATGTAAATCTTCAGACACTGGGATTTTCTGCTGAGGCAAGCGGAGGATATCAGGCAATCATCACGCCAATCAATATTGCAGGAGAGCGTCTCGGAACATTGTTCATTTACAAAGTAGATAAACCATATGAGATTGATGATATCATTCTCAGCGAGTATGGAACAACAGTTGTAGGACTGGAGATGCTCCGTTCTGTTAACGAAGAAAGTGCAGAGGAGACAAGAAAAGAACACATTGTACAGTCTGCGATCAGTACATTATCTTATTCAGAACTTGAAGCGATCATTCATATTTTTGATGAGCTGGATGGCTCAGAGGGAATTCTGGTTGCAAGTAAGATTGCAGACAGAGTTGGAATCACCCGTTCTGTAATTGTAAATGCTCTGCGCAAGTTTGAAAGTGCAGGCGTGATTGAATCTCGTTCATCAGGAATGAAAGGAACTTATATCAAAGTTGTAAATGATTATGTATTTACAGAACTGGAGCACATCAAGGAAGAAAAGAACAGAGGTTAAACTTTGAAAAATCGGAGGATGGACAACATGTATGAAGAGTGTCCGGCGCTGCTTCAGATGACGCGGACGTTTTTGGAAGATGGAGAAAAAGATGAAATCATTCATCATTGTAAAGTAATCCGGTATGATCCGGAAGAAGAGAACATATACTTAATTGCAGGAAAATCAGATATCACAAGTTTTTTGCTGGATGGAGTATATAGATGTACGATCAATAGTGAAAAAAAAGAAATCTGGTGCCAGGGCGTCATACGTGAAAGATACTGTAATAAAGTCGGAAAAGTCTTAGTATTTCGTGTACAAAATGGCTTTTATGAAAAAAATATAAACAAGATAAAATAAATAAAAGAGTGTTGACAAAAGAGAAAGAGAGTGCTATTTTATACCTAGAGTTTTTAATAGCACTCTCTTTTTATGAGTGCTAACAACATAAAAGAGATGTTAAAGCAAGGAGGAATAAATATGAAATTAGTACCATTAGGAGACAGAGTCGTATTGAAACAGATCGTGGCTGAGGAGACTACAAAGTCAGGAATCGTATTACCTGGACAGTCTAAAGAAAAACCACAGCAGGCAGAAGTTGTGGCAGTTGGACCAGGCGGAACTGTTGATGGAAAAGAAGTGAAGATGAACGTAACAGTAGGACAGCAGGTTATCTATTCTAAATATGCAGGAACATCTGTTGAGATTGAAGACGAAGAATATATTGTTGTGAAACAGGATGATATTTTAGCAATCATCGAATAAGGAATGTTTGTTAATTTTAAATATTTTGTGTGAAATCAGTAAAGTCTAATTTAGGAGGCAGTTTAATCATGGCAAAGGAAATTAAATACGGAGCAGAAGCAAGAGCAGCCCTGGAAGCAGGAGTAAATCAGTTAGCAGATACAGTAAGAGTGACACTTGGACCAAAAGGACGTAACGTAGTACTTGACAAATCATTTGGCGCACCACTGATTACAAATGATGGTGTTACAATCGCAAAAGAAATCGAGTTAGAAGATCCATTTGAAAATATGGGAGCTCAGATCATCAAAGAAGTTGCATCTAAAACAAATGATGTAGCAGGAGATGGTACAACAACAGCTACTGTACTTGCACAGGCTATGGTACATGAAGGGATGAAGAACCTGGCAGCAGGTGCTAACCCGATCATTCTCCGTAAAGGAATGCAGAAAGCTACAGATGCAGCCGTTGAGGCAATTAAGAATATGTCCAGCAAAGTTAACGGTAAAGACCAGATCGCTAAGGTTGCAGCTATTTCAGCAGCAAGCGAGGAAGTAGGCCAGATGGTAGCAGATGCTATGGAGAAGGTTTCTAACGATGGTGTTATCACAATCGAAGAATCTAAGACAATGAAAACAGAGCTTGACCTTGTAGAAGGAATGCAGTTCGATCGTGGATACATTTCTGCATATATGGCAACAGATATGGATAAGATGGAAGCTAATCTGGAGGATCCATATATTCTGATCACAGATAAGAAAATCAGCAACATTCAGGAAATCCTTCCAGTACTTGAGCAGATCGTTCAGTCAGGATCCAGACTCCTGATCATTGCAGAGGATGTTGAGGGTGAAGCTCTTACAACCCTGATTGTAAATAAACTGCGTGGAACATTCAATGTTGTTGCTGTAAAAGCCCCTGGATATGGTGACAGAAGAAAAGAGATGCTCAAAGACATCGCTATTCTGACAGGTGGACAGGTAATTTCCGAGGAGCTTGGATTAGAGCTGAAAGATACTACTATGGATCAGCTTGGACGTGCAAAATCAGTCAAAGTACAGAAAGAGAATACAGTGATCGTAGACGGCTGTGGAGACAAAGATTCCATCCAGGCAAGAGTTGCCCAGATCAAAGCTCAGATTGAGGATACAACATCTGAATTCGATAAAGAAAAACTTCAGGAGAGACTTGCAAAACTGGCAGGCGGAGTTGCAGTAATCCGTGTCGGAGCAGCAACAGAAGTTGAGATGAAAGAAGCAAAACTTCGTATGGAAGATGCTCTGGCAGCAACAAGAGCAGCAGTAGAAGAAGGAATTATCTCCGGTGGCGGTTCTGCATATATCCATGCAGCAAAAGAAGTAGCAAAATATGCTGCAACACTGGAAGGTGATGAAAAGACAGGAGCTAATGTAGTTCTCAAAGCACTGGAGGCTCCATTATTCCACATTGCTGCAAATGCAGGACTGGAAGGCTCTGTTATTATCAATAAAGTATCTGAGTCTGAACCAGGCGTAGGATTTAACGCATTGACAGAAGAGTATGTAGATATGGTAGAGGCAGGAATCCTTGATCCGGCTAAAGTAACAAGAAGTGCACTTCAGAACGCAACAAGTGTAGCATCTACGCTTCTGACAACAGAGTCTTGTGTAGCGAACATCAAAGAAGATACTCCGGCAATGCCAGCAGGCGGCGGAGCAGGCATGGGAATGATGTAAGAATAGTGTATTAGCAATTCTAATAATCATAGATTAGTATTATGAAAACTCCCCCTTTAGGGAGTTTTCTTTTTAATACAATTTGTGGTAAAATAGAGAAAATGGTTGACAAATGCCGACTGTTTTTTGTATCATAGCTTTTAAATATTACAAAGGAAAGTGAGGATAATAATCATGGGAAAGATTATTGGAGAAGGTATTACATTTGATGACGTACTTTTAGTACCAGCTTATTCAGAAGTAATTCCGAATCAGGTTGATCTGTCAACATATCTGACAAAGAAGATCCACCTTAACATACCGATGATGAGTGCAGGTATGGATACGGTTACAGAGCATCGTATGGCAATTGCTATGGCTCGTCAGGGAGGAATCGGTATCATTCATAAGAATATGTCTATTGAGGCTCAGGCTGAAGAGGTAGACAGAGTAAAGCGTTCTGAGAATGGTGTTATTACAGATCCATTTTATCTTTCACCGGATCATACACTGGCAGATGCTAATGAATTAATGGCTAAATTCCGCATTTCAGGTGTGCCGATCACAGAGAATGGAAAGCTGGTCGGTATTATCACGAACCGCGATCTGAAATTTGAGGAAGATTTCTCAAAGAAGATCAAAGAGTCTATGACTTCTGAGGGGCTCATCACAGCACCGGAAGGAATTACACTGGAGGAAGCGAAACGGATTCTTGCAAAAGCAAGAAAAGAGAAACTTCCAATTGTAGATAAGGATTTTCACTTAAAAGGACTTATTACAATTAAAGATATTGAAAAACAGATCAAATACCCTCTTGCAGCAAAGGATTCACAGGGACGTCTTCTTTGTGGTGCTGCTATTGGTATTACAGCAAACTGTATTGAGAGAGCTCAGGAGCTTGTTAATGCAAAGGTTGATGTTGTTGTTCTTGATTCTGCACACGGACATTCAGCAAATGTTATCCGCACAGTGGATATGATCAAGTCTAAATTCCCGGATCTTCAGGTTATTGCTGGTAACGTTGCAACAGGAGCGGCTACAGAGGATCTGATCAAAGCAGGAGCTGATGCAGTTAAGGTTGGTATCGGACCTGGATCTATCTGTACAACACGTATCATCGCAGGTATCGGTGTGCCTCAGATTTCAGCAGTTATGGATTGCTATGAAGCAGCAGATAAATATGGAATTCCGATTATTGCTGATGGAGGAATCAAGTACTCAGGAGATATGACAAAGGCAATTGCAGCCGGAGCAAATGTATGTATGATGGGAAGTATCTTTGCAGGTTGTGACGAGAGCCCTGGAACATTTGAGTTATATCAGGGAAGAAAATACAAGGTTTACCGTGGTATGGGATCTATCTCCGCTATGGAGAACGGAAGTAAAGACCGTTACTTCCAGACAGATGCCAAGAAACTGGTACCGGAAGGTGTCGAAGGACGTGTCGCTTACAAGGGAAGCGTAGAAGATACTGTATTCCAGTTAATGGGAGGTCTTCGTTCCGGTATGGGTTACTGTGGAGCACCGACAATCGAAGATCTGAAGGAAAAAGGAAGATTTGTCAAGATTTCTTCTGCATCATTAAAAGAGAGTCACCCACATGACATCCACATCACAAAAGAAGCTCCGAACTACAGTGTAGATGAGTAAGATCAGTAATTCACTGGTGAGCTGCTTTTGCATTGAAAGATAGAATTTGTGGCTGAGTGAACAGCAGATAATAAAATTCATAAATTAATAAGAATTCATTCATAAAATGTTTCGCCGGAATATGTAGAATATATATCAGAGGAGTGATGACTCCCACCTCTATAGGTGGCGGGCAGCAAGAATGCCTGAGGGTATTTTGGAACAGAAAAAAGGCGGGGCAAAGAACGTGCAGATGAAGAGGAACAGAAAAAGAAGAACTCTAAGCGCGGTAAAGAAGAAAAGAAAGACCCAGCGGAATATCCGGCTGGGTTTTCTTATTCTTGGAATTGTGCTAGTGGTCATGTTGATTATAAAAATAAATAATCCGGGATTTTTTTTCAATAAGTATTATGAGGTGGATACGAAAGCAGTGGATGCATCAGAGCCTGATATTGATGTGGAGCTTCTGACACCGAATCCATATTCCAGATCGCAGGAGAAGACAGACAAGATTACAGGGATTGTTATTCACTATACAGCTAATCCTGGAGCAACGGCTATAGGTAACCGGAATTATTTTGAAGGGTTAAAAGACAGTCACGAGACGAAAGCCAGCAGTAATTTCGTGGTGGGACTGAACGGGGAGATCGTGCAGTGTATTCCGACCTGGGAAGTGGCGTATGCATCGAATGACCGGAATTATGATACAGTATCCATCGAATGTTGCCATCCGGATGCGACTGGAAAGTTTAACGATGCGACTTATCGTTCTATGGTCCAACTGACAGCGTGGCTTTGTCTGAAGTTCAACCTGACAGAAGAAGATGTGATCCGCCACTATGACGTGACTGGGAAAATCTGTCCGAAATATTTTGTGGAAAATGAAGGCGCATGGGATCAGTTCCGGAAAGATGTAAAGTCAGCTATGGCGATGAACAAGAATCCGGAATAGGAATGAATAGAAAAAATAAGGCAGTTGCGAAATAGGACAATTGTTGGTATAATACACCCGATAAGACAGAAAAGAAGTGGATAAAGAGGCCACATTTGACACAGGAGTAATATACGATGAACGATTTGGAAATGTACAGAGAGAGTCTGGCGCTTTGTGATGATAAGATTATTGACGCACTTGTTGAAAGAAGTAAAATAGTAGAAAAAATCATGGCATATAAAGAGGAATATGGTATGCCGATTTTACAGCCGCAGCAGGAGGCAAAACAGGCCTTGAGACTGGAAGAAAAGCTGAATGATAATAAGTACAGAGAAGAGATTATGGATATCTTTGAATGTATCCGTATGAACAGCAAGAAGATCCAGGCGAGAAAGTTATTCGATTACAATATTGTAATGATCGGATTTATGGGAGCTGGAAAATCAACAGTGGCAGAGTATTTAAGTACCATGTTTGCCATGGAAGTTGTAGAGATGGATCAGGAAATTGTGAAAGAGGAAGGAATGAGTATTCCGGACATTTTTGCAACTTATGGCGAAGAATATTTCCGTAACTGTGAGACAGAACTCCTGAAGAAAATGCAGAGCCGCAAAAATGTACTCATTTCCTGCGGAGGCGGAGTTGTACTTCGAGAATGCAATGTAGAACAGATGAAGAAGAATGGAAGAGTCGTTCTTCTGACTGCCAGTCCGGAGGAAGTTTATGAGCGCGTGAAAGATTCTGACGACAGACCGGTTCTCGCAGGACGAAAGAATGTAAAAGGTATTGCAGAATTGATGGAGGCACGTCGTGAAAAATATGAGGCAGCAGCCGATATTATTGTCAATACGGATCACAAGACTGTTCTTCAGGTGTGTGAAGAGTTAGTACAGAGACTGACAGAAATGGATGGAGAGTAATGTTTGACAGATTTTTCCCGGATAGATATGTGGCTTCCACATATGTGATTGATTTCGAAAAATTATATGAAGAAGGATATCGTGGCCTGATCTTTGATATTGACAATACACTTGTACCGCATGGAGCACCGGCTGATGCGAGGGCAATCGCACTCTTTGACAGATTAAAAAAGATTGGATTTAAATGTTGTCTCATTTCCAATAATCAGGAGCCGCGTGTAAAGATGTTCAATGAGCCGATTCAAGTAGATTATGTGTACAATGCGCACAAGCCATCAACAAAGAATTACCGGAAGGCTATGGAGATTATGGGGACTGATGAGACAAACAGTGTGTTTATCGGAGATCAGTTATTTACGGATGTCTGGGGTGCAAAAAGAACGGGGATTTCCAATATTCTTGTGAAACCGATTCACCCAAAAGAAGAGATTCAGATTGTGCTGAAGAGATATTTGGAGAAGATTGTGTTGTATTTTTATGCAAGAAGCAAGAAACAGGCGAAAAAATAGTTGAAAAAAGGCACAATCTATTATAAAATGGTAAAAGTGAAAACGTATAAAGTGCCATTCGGGTGCGATTAAGGAGGATATATACAATGGCTGATGCTTATATTGAAAAAGGTACGACGTATGAGATCGACGGAAAGGTATATGAATGTCTGGAATTCTTACATGTAAAACCAGGTAAAGGTTCTGCTTTCGTCCGTACAAAACTGAAAGATGTTATCAATGGTGGTGTTGTTGAGAGAACATTTAACCCATCTAAAGATGTATTAAAGAAAGCATTTATCGAGAGAAAGACAATGCAGTATTCCTATGTTGACGGAAACCTGTATTACTTCATGGACAACGAGACATTCGAGCAGATTCCGGTTGATTCTGAGGATGTTGGAGATAGCCTGAAGTTCGTAAAAGAAGGAACAGACGTAACTCTGAAATCATATCAGGGTAAAGTATTTGCAATTGACCCACCGACAACTGTTGAGCTTCTGATCACAGAGTCTGAGCCGGGCGTAAAAGGTAACACAGCAACAGGTGCTACAAAACCGGCTATCGTTGAGACTGGTGCGCAGGTTATGGTTCCTCTGTTCGTTAATGAGGGAGAGGTCATCAAGATTGATACACGTTCCGGCGAGTATCTTTCAAGAGCATAAGTTTAAGGAAAACATAAGAAAAATAAACGACAAAAGCCTTGCATTTTTTGCAGGGCTTTTTTATAATTCTAATACCATAATATTTGAAACACAGAAACTGCTGCTGTCTGAGGAAAGGAGATATATGGATTATAAGCAGTTTTTAGAGACAGTAGAGAAAAAAGTAAGAGAGAACATGGGGACACACATCAGAGTCAGCACACGTACCGTGAAGAAGAATAACGGAACCGAGCGGAGCGGGCTTCTGATTGAGGATGACAGTACGAATATTTCACCGACCATCTATCTGGAAGAATATTATCAACAGTTCCTTAGCGGCAAAGGAGTTGATAAGATTGCAAAAGAAGTGGTCGATTTGTATGAGGATTTGAAAGTTGACCGGCCGTGGGATGAGCAGAAGCTTGGAGAATACGATAAAATCAAGGAAAAAGTGATTTATCGTCTGATTGGTCGTGAGGCAAATGAAGAACTCCTTCAGGAAGTGCCATATGTGCCATATCTTGATCTGGCAATTATCTTTTGTGTACTTTTTGAAGCAGGAGATTATGGCATGGCGACAATGATGATCCGTAACCGGCATCTGAAACTGTGGCATGTGACAAAAGAGGACATTTATCATCAGGCAAGATATAATACATGGCATGAACTTCCGGGAGAATTTCTGACTATGAGTGATCTGATTGCGGAACTTACAGGAATAAAGGAGAAATGTCCGGAAGAACCTATGTATGTATTGACGAATCAGATCCGCAATTATGGAGCATCAGCAATTCTGTATCCAGACAGACTTGCAGGTATCAGTTTATGTCTTAAAGAGAATTTCTATGTGGTTCCAAGTAGTGTCCATGAGATGATCATAGTGCCGGAGAGTGCTTCGCCGGGACGGAGAATGCTGACAGAGATGTTAAGAGAAGTCAATGAGACACAGGTACCGGACGAAGATATTTTGTCAAATCATGTTTATTATTATGACAGAAAAGAACGGAGATTGCGATTATAAGAAAAGTGAAGAGCAGTCAATGCAAGTAGCGAAAGATAATCTATGATATAGAAGAGTATTATGATTGGTGTATGGGAGCGCCAGCGGTCAAGAATGCCGAAGGCGCTCTTGCTATAATGTTATAATGATTCGAATTGTGTAGAAAATTATCTCATGTATTTACTTTACTTTGTGAGATAAATGTGTTACTATTACAAAGTCAAATTGACCAGGCACCCGTAGCTCAGGGGATAGAGCACCGCCCTCCGGAGGCGGGAGCGGCGGTTCGAATCCGCCCGGGTGTGTATGAATAACGAGTACTGATGTGTGGAGGAGATCTATGAAGAGAAGGTGGATTGTCCTCCTGCTTCTTTTTATGACGATAGGAGCAGCGGGGTATGGATTTACCAGAGAAGAAGCACAGAAGGTACAAAAGACAAGTTCGTTGAAGATACAGGCTGTTTATCTGGAATGTGAATCGGAAGAGGCAAATCCGCTTTTGGAAGATGCAGTTTTGGAAGTGAATCGGGCAGTGGAAGAACACTTTGCGAAGATGCAGGAAGAGACAGGCTATGTAGAAGCTTATCATAATCTGCATGTGTATACAAAGGAAGGAAAAGATGCGGATACATATGTGACATTTGTGACATACGATATGAAAATCCGAGGGATTTATACAGAAGTACCAGGACTTGCAACATTTTATGCAAAAAAAGAAAAGGACAAGATGCAGGTAATCTCAGATCCAAAAGAGAGTGACGTACAGAGATACATTGCAAGACTTACGAAACACCAGGATGTTCAGAATCTGTTCCGGAAAGTGAATGAGGAGTATAATGGAGCACTTCAGTCCGATGCACTTTTGCGGGAGGCGTTGAGCGAATTGCAGAATGCATATGGAAGTACGGAAGATAACGGTTAAATATTTTAGAAATAGAGAAGTATGCTGTCAGAAGCATGCTTCTTTTTTAAATTTATAGATTTGACAAGATTTCATCACAATTCGAACACATTTAAACGATACAATCTATTACAGAAATGAAGGAAAGGAGATTATTGATATGGAAAATCAATATACTTATTATAAACCAGAACCTGATGACATGAATGGTATGAACGAGGAAACGCCAAAGACAAAAAAGAACCGAAAGGTGCCAAAACCAGTGAAACTTGTATGCGCCGGAGTTGCATTTGGTCTTGTGGCAAGTGTAACATTCCAGACAGGAAATTATGTGGGAACAAAAGTGTTCGGCACAACAACTACAAACGGTAAGACTGCCAAGACAGCACAGACAGTGGATGGTGCGAAACTAACAACATCATCAAGCAGTACAGGAACTTCCGATGTTGCAACGATTGCAAAGAATGCAATGCCATCTATCGTATCTATTACGAATATGAGTGTTCAGGAAGTACAGAGTTTCTTCGGAGGAACACAGCAGCAGGAGAGTACAAGTGTCGGATCTGGTATTATTATCGGCCAGACAGATAGCGAACTTCTGATCCTTACAAATAATCATGTAGTGGAAGGCAATGAAAAGCTTACAGTTTCTTTTGTGGATAATGAAAGTGTTGAGGCTAATGTAAAAGGAACTGATTCCACAAAAGATCTTGCAGTTGTGGCTGTCAAGATCAGCGATGTGAAAGATTCTACTATGGATGAGATCGCAGTTGCGACAATGGGAGATTCCAGTAAGCTTGAGGTAGGTGAACAGGTCGTCGCAATCGGTAATGCACTTGGTTATGGACAGTCTGTAACATCAGGTATCGTATCTGCAACGGAGCGGACACTGGACGGTTATGAAGGAGGTACTCTGATTCAGACAGATGCAGCAATCAACCCTGGTAACAGTGGCGGAGCACTTTTGAACTCTAACGGTGAAGTTATTGGAATTAATACCGCAAAAGTTGCAACAGACAGTGTAGAAGGTATGGGCTATGCTATTCCAATTTCTGATGCAAGCGATACGATCCAGAATTTGATGAATCAGGAGACAAAGACAAAAGTGTCTGAGGCAGAACAAGGATATCTTGGAATCCAGGGTGTAGATGTCTCGGATGAAAGTGCCAAGATGTATAATATGCCTACTGGAGTTTATATTTCCGATGTTGTAAAGAATGGTGGAGCCCAGCAGGCAGGTCTGACAAAAGGCAGTGTTATTACAGGACTTGAGGGAACCACAATCAGCGATATGAATTCACTGAAAGAACAGCTTCAGTATTATCGTGTGGGTGATAAAGTCAAGGTAACAGTACAGGTTCCTGGAAATAATGGCGAATATACTGAAAAAACTGTCGAAGTAACACTTGGAAGTAAATCATAAAAATGATATAATTGTCCCCATAGGAGGGACAGGACTATGTATACATTTGATGAAATTGAAAAGACAGACAGCGAAATAGCAGATGCGATCAAGGCAGAGATGGAAAGACAGAACTCACACATCGAGCTGATCGCATCTGAAAACTGGGTAAGTAAAGCAGTCATGGCGGCCATGGGAAGTCCGCTGACGAACAAATATGCAGAGGGGTATCCGGGAAAGAGATATTATGGCGGCTGCCAGTGTGTAGATGTTGTAGAGAATCTTGCCAGAGACAGAGCGAAAGAGTTATTTGGCTGTGAGTATGCAAATGTTCAGCCACATTCAGGAGCACAGGCAAACCTGGCAGTATTTTTTGCAATGCTGGAGCCGGGAGATAAAGTAATGGGAATGAATCTGGATCACGGCGGACATCTGACACACGGCTCACCGGTCAATATTTCCGGAAAATATTTTAATATTGTGTCCTATGGTGTCAATGAAAAAGGCGTGATCGATTATGATAATGTAAGAGAGATCGCTTTGAGAGAAAGACCGAAGTTAATTGTCGCAGGAGCAAGTGCTTACGCGAGAACAATTGATTTTAAAAAATTCCGTGAGATTGCAGACGAAGCAGGCGCATATCTGATGGTAGATATGGCTCATATTGCAGGTCTTGTTGCAGCAGGACTGCATCCAAGCCCGATTCCATATGCTCATGTGACAACGACAACGACTCACAAGACTCTTCGTGGACCAAGAGGAGGTATGATCCTGTGTAACCAGGAGGCAGCAGATAAGTTCAACTTTAACAAAGCTGTATTCCCGGGAATACAAGGCGGACCATTGGAACATGTTATTGCTGGAAAAGCAGTATGCTTCAAAGAGGCATTACAGCCAGAGTTTAAAGAATATCAACAGCAGATTCTGAAAAATGCACAGGCACTCTGCAAAGGATTACAGTCTCGTGGCGTGAAAATCATTTCCGGAGGAACAGACAATCATCTGATGCTTGTAGATCTTCGCGATGAAGAGGTGACGGGAAAAGAGCTAGAGCGTCGTCTTGATGAAGCTCATATTACCTGCAACAAGAATACAATTCCGAACGATCCACGTTCACCATTTGTTACAAGTGGTGTAAGACTCGGAACACCAGCCGTTACAACAAGAGGCATGGTAGAAGAGGATATGGATGTGATTGCGGAAGGTATTGCACTTGTGATTAAGAGTGAGGATAATATTGAAAAAGTACGCGAGATGGTAAAAGGTCTGACTGACAAATATCCATTGATCTAAGAGATAGATAACAGGAGGTATTGATGATGAAGTGTCCAACATGTGGCGGACCATTGAAACCAAGCAAAAAAGATCCGGATTATCTGCTTTGCTATACATGTAAGAAAAAATTTAAAGTTCCACAGCATCAGGCGGAAGATGTGGCTCCGAAAACAGAGCGTATGTCTGCGAAGAAAGAGGCTGGTAGAAGAGATAGTGCGAAAAAAGATAGCGCAAGAAAAGAGAATGTAAAGAAGGAACGTTCTGTAAGAGAACAGAAGTATTCCAATATTCCACCAAAGGAAGTACGTGATAAGCGGGAACGCGAGATGAAAAAAGCGTATGATGACATGCTTTCTGTTGAGGAAGAGAAGGTGTCTAAAGCACCGATTATTATTCTTGCGATTGCAATTATCGTAGTGGCAGCAGTTATTGTGTATATGTTATTAAAGTAAGATGTAAAAGCTGAAAGTTTTCTTTAGGAGCCTTTCCTGAATTTTTTACAGAAACTGAGATTAATATTTTGTTATAGAAACTGAGAGTGTGGATGATCCACACTCTCATTATTATTTTGCAGGAGACTGCGTATACTTTCGGAAGGTATCGTTGGACATTTTTGGCTAATTGAATTAAGATTTAAGATCAAATTCAGGATTAATTGCATAGAAGTTCTTACTATCCAAGTGATCCTGGATGATTCTGAGACTTTCGCCAAATCTTTGGTAATGTACGATTTCACGTTCTCTGAGAAAACGAATCGGATCGCAGACTTCAGGATCTTTTACAAGCCGTAAAATATTGTCATAAGTCGTTCGTGCTTTTTGCTCTGCTGCAAGGTCTTCATGTAGATCTGTGATAGGATCACCTTTTGACTGAAATGTTGTTGCGCTCCAAGGTGTGCCGCTGGCTGCCTGAGGCCAAAGTGCTAACGTGTGGTCAACATAATATTGGTCGAATCCAGATTCCTTTAATTGTTCAGGTGTCAGGTCGCGGGTAAGCTGGTGCACAATGGCGCAGATCATCTCGAGATGGGCAAGTTCCTCAGTACCTATATCTGTCAGTGTTCCTGTTACTTCCTTATATGGCATCGTGTATCGTTGAGAGAGATATCTCATAGATGCGCCTAATTCTCCATCAGGTCCACCATATTGCGTAAGTATAATCTGTGCGATTTTTGGGTTTGTTTTTGTGATTTTCACCGGATACTGTAATCTTTTTTCATAATTCCACATAGACTAGCACCCTCCTTCCTGCCACGGCCACGGTGTATCAATCCATTTCCACTTATCAGCAGGAGTACACATGGTATCCAGTGTCAATGGACCATAATACTTTGCATATTCCTGAAGTGCCTGCATTCTTTGATTTTTAAATTCCTCGTAAAATTCTAAGGCTTCTGTGTTACATGGGTGAGTGTCCAGAAACAATTTTGTATCATCGCATACAAAACTCACAGTGTTGATCCAGTCCAGAAGCTCTGCTTTGCAAGGTCTGTTATCTGCCATTTTGACAACCTCCTATTCCACGGAAAGGTTTATCCAGATCCTGAAAAATGGTTCCTCTTCGTAATCCTTTTTCAGCCTCATAAATATTCCGCCATTTCGTCCACGGTACATAAGCCATAGTCACAGGCATTTGGTCTAATGCTATACCTGCACATAATTCTTGATTATTCATTTGCCGATGAGGCGTACTGCAGGAATCCTGGTAAGGCGTGTTACAGGGATCCTGACAAGGTATGTTGCAAGGATCTTGATATGGCATATCACAGAAAGTATCTGATTTCGTATTGTCTCGTCTGGAATCTGGCTGTCTCATACAACCTCTGGGATTTCCTGATGAGCGATAACGGTAATTTTGCATTTTCCATATTCCTTTCATAATTGATTGCACTATCATATTATGTTTCAATCTGAAAAACTGTGAATTTACTGTACTCATGAATTATCTGTTGTTTTTGAAAGCGTGTCCCGTTATAATAGAAACGATTGGAGAGTATAAAAAATGACAGAAAGAAAAAAGAAAAAAAGAAATACAAGGAATGTTAAGAGTACAGACCAGTATTTTGACTACAGTATGCTGGCTGTTCTGATTTTTTTGATTTGTTTTGGATTGGTAATGCTATTTAGTACCAGTTCTTACAGTGCCCTGATAAAACAAGGGGACAGTATGTTCTATTTAAAGCGCCAGTTGATTTTCTGTGTGGTTGGTTTTTTGGGAATGATAATCGTATCAACAATAGATTATCATTACTATATTAAATTGGCGAAACCGTTGTATTGGTTTTCAATCTTTCTGATGGCGTTAGTTAAGACGCCGCTCGGAAAGACGGTCAATGGAGCGAGAAGGTGGTTAAGGCTTCCGGGAAATCAGCAGTTACAGCCGGCAGAGATTGCAAAAATCGCAGTAATTTTGTTTATACCGGTAGTGATTATTGAACTTGGAAAAGAGGCAAAGACTCTGAATGGTATTTTGAAGATACTGGCCTGGGGTGGATTCAATGCCGCGTGCGTATATATTCTGACAGATAACCTAAGTACAGGTATGATTGTACTTGGAATTACATGTATTCTTATTTTTGTTATGCATCCAAAGACGAAACCGTTTCTGATGCTTGTTGGAGCCGGGGTGGTAGTGGTATCAGCCGGAGTGTTTATTTTGTCAAAGACTCTTGAGACAAGTACAAGCTTCCGACTTCGCCGTGTCATTGCATGGCTACACCCGGAAAAATATGCTTCAGACGGAAGTTATCAGACTTTGCAGGGACTGTACGCAATCGGTTCTGGCGGATTCTTTGGAAAAGGGTTAGGAAACAGTGCTCAGAAAATGATTATTCCAGAGGTGCAAAATGACATGATTTTGTCAGCAATCTGTGAGGAACTGGGAGTGTTTGGTGTTATTATGATCCTTGTGATTTTTGGATTGCTTTTATACAGACTGTTGTTTATTGCCCAAAATGCGCCAGATGTGTATGGTTATATGATTGTAACCGGAATTTTTGCTCATATTGCACTTCAGGTCATATTAAATGTAGCGGTTGTGACTAATGTTATTCCCAATACAGGAATTACATTACCGTTTATCAGTTATGGAGGTACGTCGGTTCTCTTCCTGATGGCAGAAATGGGAATAGCTCTTGGAGTATCAAGAAAAATTAAAATATAAATATTTCTTTTCTTTCTATTATAAATGTGCTATATTACTAATGTAGTATTAGAAACTACATATAATAGAAATGAACACGTGTCTTTGAGATATAGATAAGATACTAAGTCGGGAGGCAAGTATGAGTTATAAAGTGATTGTGGATAGTTGTGGAGAATTAACACCGGAGATGAAAGCTTCCGGTATTTTTGAGACAGCGTCATTGACAATAGAAGTAGGGGGACACCATATTGTAGATGATGAGACATTTGACCAGAAGCAGTTCTTGCAATACGTGGCAGAAGCAGCAGAATGTCCCAAGTCTTCTTGTCCATCACCGGAAAAATATATGGAAAAGTATGACTGTGATGTGGATCGGGTGTACGCAGTGACATTGTCAGCAGAACTGAGTGGTTCTTATAACAGCGCAGTTCTTGGCATGAATCTGTATCATGAGGAGCACGGCGAGAAGAATATCCATGTTTTTAATTCGTGTTCTGCATCGATTGGAGAGACGTTGATTGCGTTGAAGATTCGTGAATGCGAGGAGCAGGGTATGACATATGAACAGGTCATAGAGACGGTGGAAGCATACATCGAATCCCAGCATACATATTTTGTGCTGGAGACACTGGACACATTGAGAAAGAACGGGAGATTGACAGGAATTAAGGCGCTTGTTGCGACAGCTCTGAATATTAAGCCGGTCATGGGAGCTACTCCGGAAGGGACAATTTATCAGATCGGGCAGGGGCGTGGCATGAAAAAATCCCTTGGCAAGATGGCAGAAAGTGTGCTGGCTGAGCTGTCAGATCCGCAGAATAAGATACTTGCAATTTCCCATTGTAACTGCCCGGAACGTGCAGAAGCGTTTAAAGAGCTGTTGGTGAAACATGCAACATTTAAAGATGTGATTGTTTTGGATACGGCGGGGATCAGTAGTATGTATGCTAACGACGGCGGTATCATTGTAGTTGTGTAGGATTCGTAGGGCTCAGGCTTTGATAGTAAAATCTGGTTGTGCAAATGCGTGGGATGTGCTACAATATGAAAAGCGAACATAGACAAGGAGCATTTGAATTATGAGCCAGGCGAAAGTGGATAGATATAAAGAAGAAAAAGCAAACAGAAAGAAAGTCATGCGCAAGGAGAAGATTGCCAACAGACTTCGCAAGTGTGCGGTGGCAGTTGTAGCAGCAGCGCTTGTTGTGTGGATTGGATATTCTGCTTACAATATGTATGAGTCCAGCAGACCGGTGAAAGAAGCGGAAGTGAATTATCAGTCTGTAGATACATTTAATCAGGAGATTGCCAGTGCAGCAACAACAGCTGAGTAACAGATAGAGAGTATACAGATAAGAATTGAAATTGCATATTAGAAGATAAAAAAGAGAACTGAAGAAATTCGGTTCTCTTTTTTTGTACAAAACAGGAAAAAGTGCTTGAAATAGGTGGAAAAGTGTTTTACAATGGTTTCAAGTGGTAGAAAGTGGTGATGAGTGGTACAAAGTGGTGGAGATGTGGAGAAAATATCCGCCATGGGAGAGAAGGTGAGTTTCATGTTGAAAGGAGAGTACAGTCATAATATTGACGCAAAGGGAAGATTGATCATTCCTGCAAAGTTTCGTGACGATCTAGGGGAGAATTTCGTCATAACAAAAGGAATGGAAAATTGCCTTTATGTATATCCGGAAGATGAATGGAACGACTTCGAAAAGAAACTCAATGCATTACCAACCACTACAGATAAGAAAGCCCGCGCTTTTGCCTATTTCTTTCAGGGAAGCGCAGCAGACGGCGAACTTGATAAACAAGGTCGTACTCTGATTCCTTCTGTGCTCAGAACCTATGCAAAACTTGATAAGGAAGTTGTGTTTGTCGGTATGGGGAAGCGTGCCGAGATATGGGACAAGGCCAGATGGGATGAAAAGAATGCTGAAGTGGAGCTTAACATTGAAGAGATTGCATCGGATATGGAAGCAAGCGGGTTCAGTATCTAGAGGGAGAAGATATGGAATTCAAACACAAATCAGTATTACTAAATGAGACAATTGACGGACTGAACATTAAGCCGGACGGAATCTATGTAGATGGAACGCTCGGTGGAGGCGGACATGCATACGAAGTGTGCAGACGTCTCGGAGAAAAGGGGAGTATTGTAGGAATAGACCAGGACGCTGCAGCAATCGAGGCTGCAAGTGCCCGATTAAAAGACTTCGGGGAGAAGGTTACAATAGTCCGGAGCAACTATTGTGATATGAAGTCAAAGCTCCATGAACTGGGAATTGACAAAGTAGATGGGATCGTGCTTGATCTGGGCGTATCATCATATCAGCTTGATACGGCAGAACGGGGATTCTCCTATCGGGAAGATGCACCTCTGGATATGAGAATGGATACACGTCAGAAGATGACGGCCAGAGACATCGTCAATGACTACACAGAAGCAGATCTTTACCGAGTGATTCGCGATTACGGGGAGGACAAGTTCGCGAAGAACATAGCCAAGCACATTGTGCAGGCTCGCGCGGTGAAGCCTGTAGAGACGACAGCGGAATTGTCGGAGATTATCCGTGCATCAATTCCTATGAAGTTTCAGAAAAAGTCTGGACATCCTGCAAAGAGGACGTTTCAGGCAATACGCATCGAGTTGAACAGAGAACTTGATGTGTTGCGCGATTCGCTGGACGATATGATCGATCTGCTGAATCCGGGTGGGAGATTATGCATTATTACATTTCATTCGTTGGAGGACCGTATTGTGAAGAGTGCGTTCCGAAAGAATGAAAATCCATGTACCTGTCCACCGGACTTTCCGGTTTGTGTATGTGGGAAAAAATCAAAAGGGAGTATTATAACAAAGAAGCCGATTCTGCCAAGTGAAGAGGAACTTGAGTACAACAGCAGATCTAAGAGTGCGAAGCTTCGTATTTTTGAACATTGCTAAAATCGGCGGATAGATAATTGAGGTGAGTATTATGGCAGCGGGAAGAACCGTGCATACACAAAAGAATAGAGTGAACAGACAGGGACAGTATGTGTATGGCAATGTTGTGACAAAGCCGTCATATGAGCCACAGAGACGAACGAGTGCTCCAAAGAGAAAGAAGAATGTAAGCAGACGGGTCAGCCAAAATCGAAAAAAGGCTCTGGCTATGAACCGTGCTTATGTAACATTTCTTGCGGTGGCAGCAATATTTGCACTGATCCTGTGCGTGAATTATGTGCAGATGCAGTCAAGAATTACAAGTCATTCAAAAGAAGTAAGTTCCTTGCAGAAGGAGCTTGCAGATTTGAAGGAGCAGAACAATACGAAGTATAATTCAGTGATGGATTCTGTAAATTTAGATGAAATCCGAGAGAAAGCTATGAATGAACTTGGTATGGTATATGCGACTTCTGATCAGGTGATTGAATATGAAAGCCCTTCTGGAGATTATGTGAAGCAATACGAAGGAATTCCGGAGGATGGAGTACTTGCCCAGTCTGATAAGAATGCGAAATAGGTGATAGAATGGCAAGAAGACCAAGAAAAAACAAATTTCGAAAAAAATTTACAAAACTTATGCAAAAAAAGCTAGTATTACTCTTCGCGGGGATTGTACTGGCTTTTGCTTTATTGGTAGGAAGAATTACTTATATCAATGCTTTTAACGGGGATAAATATTCTAAAATCGTGCTGGATCAGCAACAGTATCAGAGTAGAACGATTCCATTTAAACGAGGTGATATTGTAGACCGGAATGGCACGAAGCTTGCAACAAGCCAGCGGGTATACAATGTGATTCTGGATGCAAAGGTCATGAACAGTGATGAAAAATATGTTGACCCGACAATTCAGGTGTTGGCAGACTGTTTTGGACTTGATAAAAGTGACGTGGAAGATCAAGTGGAGGAGAATCCGAACAGCCGTTATCTGATTATGAGAAAGGGTGTCAGTTATGAAAAAGCTCAGGAGTTCGAAAAGATAGATGAGGATGATGAGAATTATCCGAATGTCAATGGAATCTGGCTGGAAGAGGATTATGTGAGAACATATCCGTATAATACACTGGCCAGTGATGTGATTGGCTTTACCGTGTCTGGAAATGTGGGAAGTAATGGAATCGAGGCTTCTTATAATTCTATTTTAAATGGTACAGATGGCAGAGAATATGGATATCTGAGCGAAGATTCATCCTATGAAAAGACAGTGAAGGAAGCCCAGAACGGAGATACGGTTGTGTCAACAATTGATCTTCAGGTACAGAGTGTAGTGGAAAAATATATTACACAGTTCAACGAGGAGAACCGTTCCGGTACGACACTTGGAAGTAAGAATACGGCAGTTATGGTTATGAATCCGCAAAATGGAGAGATTCTTGCGGAGGCATCTTATCCGAATTATGATCTCAACAATCCACGTGATCTGACAAAACTACACACAGAAGAAGAACTGGCAGCACTGTCTGATGAGGAGAAAGTCAAAGAACTGAATTCACTTTGGAATAATTTCTGCATCAGCAGTGGATATGAGCCAGGTTCCACATTTAAACCGTTTACCATATCGGAAGGTCTGGATCTTGGAGTGCTGACCGGAGATGAAAGTTATGTCTGCAATGGTGTTCTTCACGTAGGAGACCATGATATTCACTGTAGTAACCGTGATGGACATGGAACACAGTCATTAAAAGTAGCTTTGGAAAATTCCTGTAATGTTGCACTGATGCAGATCGGTTCAGCAATAGGAAAAGAGCAGTTTGTAAGATATCAGCAGTTGTTTGGATTTGGACAGTCTACTGGAATTGATCTTCCGGGAGAAGCAGCAGGACTTTTATACTCACTAGAGGATATGGATTCCTCTACGCTGGCTACCAACGCGTTTGGACAGAACTTTAATGTTACAATGACTCAGCTTGCAGCATCGTTTTGTTCACTGATCAACGGCGGAAATTACTATGAGCCACATGTGGTAAAGCAGATTCAGGATGAAAATGGAAATGTGACAGAAAATAAAGATCCGGTTCTTGTAAGACATACCATTTCTAAGGAGACAAGTGATATTATCAAAGATTATATGCTTGGAGTTGTGGAAGAAGGAACAGCTAAGACTGCGGCAGTAGAAGGTTATGACGTTGGAGGTAAGACTGGAACTGCGGAAAAACTGCCAAGAGGAAATGGGAAGTATCTGGTCTCTTTTATTGGATATGCACCACAGGAAAATCCACAGGTCATGGTCTACGTTGTGATTGACGAGCCAAATGTGGATAATCAGGCAAATAGTAAACTGGCAACGACAATGGCATCTCAGATTATGACAGAGATATTCCCGTATCTCGGAGTAGAAAAATCTGCAGATGCTAAGGCAGCAGATGCAAAATCATCTGATAGCAGTGCGAGCAGTGACAGCAGTGGTGATACACCAGATGACATGGCAACAGAGTCCGGTGACGGAGAATAGATATATTTGAAAATTAACAGGAAAAATTAAATATGAAAATGAATAACCTCGGAAGTGTCCTAATAAATTGATAAAAACAGCGCTTCTGAGGTTTTTTGTATTGAGAAATAAAACATATAATAAAAGGAAAATTATGATTGTGTTTTTGGCGGCACTTTTGATGATTTTGGGTCTGATAGGACGAATGGTCTATCTGATGGTTTTTGATGCGGAGTATTATCAGAAAAAGGCGGAAGATCTTCACGAGCGGGAACGAAAGATTAAGGCAGCCAGAGGAGAAATTATCGATACGAATGGTACAGTGCTGGCAACAAACCGGACGGTGTGTACAATTTCGGTCATACATAGCCAGATTAAGGAACCAGAGGTGGTGATAAAAAAACTGAGCAAATGTCTGGGCATGGAGGAAGCGGAAGTTAGAAAGCGGGTGAAGAAGGTGTCTTCCATGGAACGGATTAAGACGAATGTTGATAAGGAGACAGGGGATAAGATACGGGAAATGGAACTTGCCGGAGTGAAAGTGGATGAAGATTTTAAACGGTACTATCCGTATAATGAGCTTGCTTCGAAGGTGATTGGATTTACCGGTGGTGATAATCAGGGAATCATCGGACTGGAAGTTAGATACGAAGATTACCTAAAGGGGAGTAACGGCAGGATTCTGACAACGACAGATGCAAGAGGTATTGAATTGGAGGGTGTAGCTGAAGACCGGGTAGAACCGGTGGCAGGCAAGACGCTTCAAATCAGTATGGACTATAATATTCAGATGTACGCCCAACAGATGGCAGAAAAAGTCATGGAAGAAAAACAGGCGGATAAGGTTGCGATTCTTCTTATGAATCCACAAAACGGAGAAATCCTTGCCATGGTAAATGTACCGGAATTTGATCTGAATGAACCATTTACGTTGAATCAGGATCAGAAAATTTCAGAGAAATCAAAAGAAGCTTTGAATCAGATGTGGAGAAATGGATGCATCAATGATACATATGAGCCGGGTTCCACTTTTAAAATTATTACGGCGTCAGCCTGTCTGGAAGAAAGGGTGGTATCTCTTTCAGATACATTTTCCTGTCCGGGCTACCGGATCGTGGAAGACCGGAAAATCCGGTGTCACAAAGTAGGGGGACATGGAGCTGAAACATTTGTACAAGGGATACAGAATTCCTGTAATCCGGTATTTATTGACATTGGACTGAGATTGGGAACAGGACGATTCTGTGATTATTTTGAACAGTTCGGGCTTCTTGGAAAGACGGGAGTAGATCTTCCGGGGGAAGCAGCAACGATTATGCATAAGGAAGAAAATATTGGTCAGGTGGAGCTTGCGACCATGAGTTTCGGTCAGTCCTTTCAAGTGACACCGATTCAGATGGCAGCGACTGTGAGTGCTCTGGTCAATGGCGGAAAGCGCGTGACACCACATTTTGGAGTCCGGATACTGGACAAAGATAAAGAGACAGTGCGGGAATTAAAATATGACGATGGAAAGCAAATCGTGTCGGAAGAAACTTCCAGGACGATGCAGGCATTGCTGGAAAGTGTTGTGTCAGAGGGATCTGGGAAAAATGCAAAGATCGAAGGATACCATATTGGTGGAAAGACAGCTACGTCTCAGACACTTCCAAGAAGTGCGAATAAGTATATTTCTTCTTTTATAGGGTTTGCACCGGCTGACAATCCGCAGATTCTCGGCATGTGTGTTATTTATAACCCACAGGGTGTATACTACGGGGGGACCATCGCAGCTCCGGTGATACGGGATATATTTGACAACATATTCCCGTATCTTGGCATTGAAAAAGACGTCGAAATGCAGTATACTAACTAAAGCAAAATGAACAAAAGAAATGAAGAGGTGTGTTATGGATTATACGATATTTTTACCGGTGATTATTGCATTTGCACTGAGTGCGGTTATGGGGCCTTTGATCATTCCGGTGCTGAGAAGACTGAAAATGGATCAGACAGAACGCGAGGATGGTGTGAAGTCTCATTTGAAAAAAGCAGGAACTCCGACTATGGGAGGAGTTATGATCCTGCTTAGTGTTGTGATCACATCCGTATTTTATATTAAAGACTATCCGAAGATTATCCCAATCTTGTTTCTGACACTTGGATTCGGTCTGATTGGATTTTTAGACGATTATCTGAAAGTTGTTATGAAACGTTCTGATGGTTTATATCCAAAACAGAAAATGGCACTTCAGATTGTAGTGACAGCAATTTTTGCGTTTTATATGGTAAAGTACAGTGGAGTTTCTCTTGCAATGCTGATTCCGTTCTCTGGTGGAAAGTATCTGGATATCGGCTGGCTTGCGATTCCTTTGATGTTCTTTGTCGTGATTGGTACTGTTAACGGAACAAATTTTACAGATGGTCTGGATGGTCTTGCTTCAAGCGTGACTGTTCTGGTAGCAACATTTTTTACAGTTGTTGCAGTTGGAACAAAGAGTGGAATTGAGCCGATTACATGTGCAGTTGTAGGTGCATTGCTTGGGTTTTTATTGTTTAATGTGTATCCGGCAAGTGTGTTTATGGGAGATACAGGATCTCTGGCACTGGGCGGTTTTGTTGCGTCCGCAGCTTATATGCTCCAGATGCCGATTTTTATTGTGATTGTCGGACTCATTTATCTGGTAGAAGTATTATCTGTTATGATTCAGGTAACTTACTTTAAAAAGACAGGTGGAAAGAGATTTTTCAAAATGGCTCCGATTCATCATCATTTTGAATTATGTGGCTGGTCAGAAACAAGAGTCGTCGCTGTATTTTCCATTATTACAGCACTTCTGTGCCTGATCGCACTGATGGCCATGTAATGATGCCAAATCTCAAAAGTCCGAAGCACGAAGCCGAGGCATTACGTGAAGTAGAGAGAAAATATGAAAATACCGAATCGCGAGATTGGGTATGAATGCAGGAGGAAGATAAAATGGTAGTAGCAGGAAAGAAAGTGCTGGTATTCGGTTCTGGAATCAGTGGAATCGGGGCAGTGAAATTACTGGAAGAGAATGGAGCGGATGTGGTGCTCTATGACGGAAATGAAAAACTGACTGAAGCAGACGTGCGCGCAAAGCTTCAGGAAGGAAGCAAAGCCCGGATCATAATCGGTGCTTTTCCAGAGGAACTTCCAAATACGCTGGATCTGGTGATCTTAAGTCCGGGTGTACCGACAGATCTTCCGATTATTTTAAAGATGAAAGAAAAAGAGATTCCGGTTATCGGAGAAGTGGAACTTGCATATACATTTGGTAAGGGAGACGTACTTGCAATTACCGGAACGAATGGCAAGACGACAACAACAACACTTCTCGGTGAGATCATGAAGGCTTACCAGGATGATGTGTTCGTAGTTGGAAATATCGGGAATCCCTATACTATTGCAGCAGATCTTATGACAGAGCATTCCATTGCCGTGGCAGAGATGAGTAGTTTTCAGCTAGAGAGTATCGTGTCATTCCGCCCAAATGTAAGTGCGATTCTGAATTATACACCGGATCATTTGAACCGGCATCATACGATGGAAGCTTATATTGCTGCTAAGGAGAATATTGCAAGAAATCAGACAGAAGACGATTATTGTGTTCTGAACTATGAAGAGCCGGTTATGCGTAAATTCGCAGAGACATTAAAGTGTCATGTTCTGTTCTTCAGCAGTCAGCATAAGCTGGAAAAAGGTATTTATCTGGATAACGATAAAATTATTTACAAGAATCCGGATGAAGTCGAAGTCTGCCATGTTGACGAACTTCAGATTTTAGGAACGCACAATTATGAAAATGTTATGGCAGCTGTATGCATGGCAGCTGTTTATGGCGTTCCGATGGAGACAATCAGGAAGGCAATTCTTGCATTTAAAGGAGTCGCACATCGTATAGAATATGTGGCTGAGAAAAACGGAGTTGTTTATTACAATGATTCTAAAGGAACGAATCCGGATGCCGCAATTAAGGCAATCCAGGCAATGCGCCGGCCGACAATCCTGTTAGGCGGGGGATACGACAAGGATTCCGAGTATACAGAGTGGATTAACAGTTTTGATGGAAAAGTCAAGAAACTGATCCTGATGGGTGCGACAAAAGAAAAGATTGCGAGAGACTGTGAAAAATGTGATTTTCATGATTATGTGTATGTGGACACATTTGAAGAAGCTATGAATCTTGCAGTGGAGATGGCAGAGCCGGGAGATGCAGTGCTTCTGTCTCCGGCGTGTGCAAGCTGGGGCATGTTCCCGAATTATGAAGTACGTGGAGATAAATTTAAAGAGATTGTAAATTCCTTATAAGGAGTGCGAATGGATTGACACGTATGGCAGCAAGAGGCAGATACGATTATACGCTCCTGACAGTACTGGGAATTCTGGTGCTGTCAGGTCTTATCATTCTGTATAGTACAAGTGCGTATAATGGGGAAGTGAAATTCTGTGACAGTTCCTATTATCTGAAAAAGCAGGTATTTGCGACTTGTCTTGGTTTTCTGGCAATGTTTTTTACTGCACAGCTTGATTATCACAGATTGAAGAACATAGCGTGGCTTTGTTACCTTGTGGCGCTGCTTCTGTCGATTGCTGTCATATTTGTGGGCAGGGAGTATAATGGTTCCAAGCGCTGGCTTGCACTTGGTCCACTGTCATTTCAACCATCGGAATTTGCAAAGGTTGCGGTTATTTTATTTCTGGCTTCTTACGTCACACGCAATGTGAAAAAAATGTACCGTATGCGGACATTGATAAAAATCATGATAGTCGTGCTGCCGATAGTAGGATTGGTCGGAGCCAGTAACTTGAGCACAGCAATCATTATTCTGAGTATAGCAGTCGTCTTGATTTTTGTGGCGAGTCCAAAGTACGGGCAGTTTATTTTTCTGGGAGCGGCCGGGGCAGGATTTATGGGAATCTTTCTTGCTTTGGAGAGCTACCGGCTGGAACGGCTTGCAGTCTGGAAGAATCCGGAAGCTTATGAAAAGGGATATCAGACTCTGCAGGGATTGTATGCAATTGGGAGTGGAGGATTATTTGGAAGAGGGCTGGGACAGAGTATTCAAAAACTTGGCTTTGTACCGGAAGCCCAAAATGATATGATTTTTTCCATCATTTGTGAAGAACTTGGATTATTTGGCGCATGTTTTATTCTGATGCTTTTTCTGCTTCTGATCTGGCGTTTTTTTGTCATTGCAACGCAGGCAAAAGATCTGTTTGGAGCATTGATTGCTTCCGGGGCAATGGCACATATGATGATTCAGGTCATCTTAAATATTGCGGTCGTGACCAATACGATCCCCAATACTGGAATTACGTTGCCATTCATTAGTTATGGCGGAACTTCAGTTGTATTTTTACTGGTAGAAATGGGGCTTGTACTAAGCGTCTCGAAAAATGGAAGTTACTGTGAAGAGGAGATTACAGAATAAGGAGCAGGGGTGAATGAAAAGGGAAGAATACCTGGACGACTATCAAGATCATGCAGAAAGACGTCCGAAAAAGAAAAAAAAGAAGAAAAAACGAAAACATAGAGTTTATGCTTTTTTTGTATTGCTCTTTGCCTTTTTAATTCTTGTACTTGGAATTTTTATTTTGTTTCATGTCCAGAAAGTAGAAGTGAAGGGAAATGATTATTGTAGTACAGAAGAAATTGTAAAATCTGTTCAGAACGATAAATATTCGGTCAATGGGCTGTATGTGCTTGCAAAATATAAACTCGGTTATGGAAAACAGCCGGACTGTTTTGAAAGTATTAAGGTAAGTCTTAAAAATCCGTGGACGCTTAAGATTACAGTTCAGGAGAAGGAAAGAATCGGATATGTAATGGATTCAGATGGAAAGTATTACTATTTTGACCAGGATGGTATGGTCGTAGATGTAGAGGAAGCACCGGTAGATGGAATTCCGCTTGTAGACGGTATAGATCCGGACGAACTTAAGCTTTACCATAAATTGAAAAAGAAAAGTTCGATTATCTATCAGGAGATACTGGAAGCTACCAGAGAGATGAAAAAGTACGAGTTGTCTGTCACAAAGATTATGTGTCGTTCTGACAGAATTTATGTGTACATCGGGAATGTATGTGTGAGCCTTGGAAATGATGTCACTTCCGTGAAAGTTGCGCAGATTCCTAAGATTCTTGAAAAGCTGGAAGGAAAAGAAGGAACGCTTCATCTGGAAAATTTTTCTGATGAGAGTGACACAGCGACTTTTGATATTGGAGTTTTTCCGGAAGATGCAGGATAAAACAAAAAAAATTGAAAAAGTCATGAAATTCTATTGATATTTTGGACAAAAGTCTATATTATAGAAATATATATGGGTGTATAATGTATAATAAGGATAACAAAGGAGGAGAAACCCTTGCTAGAAATTAAAACCAACGAGTCAGAAGCAGCGGCTAAGATCATAGTTGTAGGAGTCGGCGGTGGCGGTAACAACGCTGTGAACCGAATGATCGACGAGCAGATTGCCGGTGTGGAATTTATTGCAATTAATACAGATAAACAGGCACTTCAGTTAAGTAAGGCTCCGACACTTTTACAGATCGGAGATAAGATTACCAAAGGTCTTGGTGCGGGAGCAAGACCGGAGATTGGTGAGAAAGCTGCAGAGGAAAGTTCCGAAGAGATTGCAGCAGCATTAAAAGGAGCAGACATGGTCTTCGTTACCTGTGGTATGGGTGGCGGAACAGGAACAGGAGCTACACCGGTTGTAGCACGTATTGCCAAGGAACAGGGTTCCCTGACAGTCGGAGTTGTAACAAAACCGTTCCGTTTTGAGTCCAAGACACGTATGAACAATGCTCTTGCAGGAATTGAAAAATTAAAAGAAAGTGTAGACACACTGATCGTCATTCCAAATGATAAGCTTCTTGAGGTTGTTGATAGACGTACAACTATGCCGGAAGCACTTAAGAAGGCTGATGAGGTGTTACAGCAGGGTATTCAGGGTATCACAGACCTGATCAATGTACCATCCTTGATCAACCTGGACTTTGCAGATGTTCAGACTGTTATGACAGACAAGGGAATCGCACATATCGGTATCGGTATGGGACGCGGTGACGATAAAGCGCTTGAGGCAGTAAAACAGGCAGTTGCCAGTCCTCTTCTGGAGACAACAATTGCCGGAGCTTCTCATGTTATCATCAATGTATCCGGAGATATCACTCTTATGGATGCATCAGATGCAGCTGAGTATGTTCAGGATCTTGCCGGAGAAGATGCGAATATTATCTTTGGTGCAATGTATGATGATTCCAAGGCTGATGAGGCTACAATCACAGTTATCGCAACAGGACTTCACAATGTAGGAGGTACAGCTTCCAAATTAAAATCCAGACTGGAGAGCCAGCGCCCGGCAGCAAATGTGGGGCATACGGCTACACATACAGGACATGCTTCTGCATATGACAGACAGCCGGTTCGCCAGCAGGCAGCTCCAAAGCTTGATATGAGTATGGGATCTGTGAACAGAACAGTGGAAGAGCCGGAAGTTCCTAGAAGAACAGTTGGAGGAACATCACCTTCCATGGAGACACCGAGAACTCCGACAAGTCGTGTAAAAGAGCAGTCTATCAAGATTCCGGATTTCTTTAAAAAATAGGAATTCATATTAGAATACAAGATTGAATGAATAAAAGAGTCAAAGAAACGAATAAGTTTCTTTGACTCTTTTTGTATATAATAGGAAATTGCATTTCCTATTATATACAAAAAGCCTCCGGCAGGATGCGCACTGCGGCGTACAATGATGATGTCGCAAACGATTGCCGCAGGCGCCAGAATATGCCAAGGCACATTCTTTATTCATCATTGTAAAAATACATCGACAAAAAATTCGTTCATTTGTGGTAAATACATGAATTATGTCATATAAAATTACATGGCGAAAAAACATGGAAAAAGAAAGGATAATGCGTAAAATCCTGTCGTAATAAACTGAATTGTTTCTTTCATTATCTGACAAAATCTACGTGTGGTCACACGTATAATAAAATCACTCAAAAGTACAAAATCGATTGCGTATACAAGAGGAAGAAGGTGGAACATGCACTATGAGCTGTACATAGATCTGTTTTTTCTTATTAATTTTCTGATGGATTATTTCCTGTTATTAATGGTAGGAAAGATGCTTAAGTGCCGGATCAGACGTCTGCGAATTATTGCGGGAGCAATGGTCGGTGCGTTTCTGACTTGCATATTTGTGGTCTTTTTGCGAGGAAAGATATGGAGGCTTGTGTTGTTTCACGGAGTCATGAATATGTGTCTGTTGAAAACAGGACTTGGGATAAAAGAAAAGCGTACTCTGATAAAAGCATGGATATTGCTGTATGTCAGTGCATTTTTGCTGGGCGGAATACTGAATGTATTTCAGCCATACGTTCGTGGAGGTGCAGTGTTTTTAATACTTGCATTTGCAGGATATCATCTTTGTCTTGGAATATGGGATTTGCTGGCTTATTTTCATAAAAATATGGCTGGCTCCTGTAGAGCCAGGCTGTATCAAAACGGAAGAGAATGTGAGATTTATGCCATTATCGACACTGGAAACAGGTTGCGGGATTCGTTGACGGGAAGACCGGTTCATGTAATTACAGGAGAGATAGCCGAAAAACTTGGCTGCACAGATTTTTCAAGTAAACGTGTAATCACCTATCAGAGTATTGGAAAGGAAAATGGTACGATGCCGATCTTTATGCTGGATTGTTTGTGTTGTCAGTGTGAAAAGGAAGAAAAATGGGTGGAAAAACCACTTGTGGCAGTCAGTGAGAGACAGAAGCTTTCCAATGTATATGACATGATCCTGAATCCTGATGATTTATAGCAGGCAGAAGAATAAATCGGACATTGAAAAATGTATTTATAGTCATTGGCGAAGTAAATAGTGGATTTAATATGGAAAGACATCTGTGAAAATGGAAGCTATGAAATGACTGATAAGTAAATAAAAAAGTTAATTTGTAAATGGAGGAATAGATATGTTAATGAAAGCAGTTATGCCCAAAAAGTTTCAGTTAAACGTAATTCCGGATTTTCGGACATTTTTATTTCCGGACGGAGGAGAGATACACTATATAGGAGGGTCAGACATTTTGCCTGCACCGTTAGAAGCAGATGATGAGGCGAGAGCAATCGGTTATCTGGGAAGTGCACATGACGAAGAGGCGAGGAAACTTCTGATAGAACATAATTTGCGCCTGGTCGTTTATATAGCGAAAAAATTTGATAATACTGGTATCGGAGTGGAAGATCTTATTTCCATCGGAACAATTGGATTGATTAAGGCAATTAATACATTTAACCCGATGAAAAATATAAAACTTGCGACCTATGCTTCCCGCTGTATTGAAAACGAGATTTTAATGTATCTGCGACGTAATAATAAAACGAAACTGGAAGTGTCAATCGATGAGCCGCTGAATGTGGACTGGGATGGAAATGAACTCTTGCTGTCAGATATTCTAGGCACGGAGGAGGATACGATTTATAAGGATCTGGAGCAGGAGGCAGAGAGGAAGATTCTGATAAAAGCACTGAATTTGTTGTCAGCAAGAGAACGTTCCATCATACAGATGCGCTTTGGTATCGGAACTGTGGACGGGGAGGAAAAGACGCAAAAAGAGGTGGCAGATCTGCTGGGGATTTCCCAGTCCTACATATCCAGACTTGAGAAAAAAATTATGGTGCGCCTGAGAAAAGAAATGGTGAAGTATTCCTGAAAAAGTGTTAGAATGAAAATAAAAAGGGGATACGTGTATGAAGCTTACTTTTATAGGAGCGGACCACGAAGTGACAGGTAGCTGCCACCTTGTTGAGGCCTGCGGAAAGAACATTCTGGTAGACTGCGGTATGGAGCAGGGGCCAGATCTTTACGAGAACCAGGAAATCCCGGTTGCATCGGGAGATATAGATTATATTCTCCTGACGCATGCACATATCGATCACTCCGGAAAGATTCCGATGCTCTGCAAACAGGGATTTCATGGAGAAATCGTAACAACATTTGCCACATCAGATCTGTGTAATATCATGCTGCGTGACAGTGCCCATATTCAAGAGTTTGAGGCGGAATGGCGGAATCGTAAAGCAAGGCGAAGCGGCGGACCGGAATATGAGCCGCTCTATACAATGGCGGATGCCGATGCAGCAATCAAATTGCTGGCACCGTGTGATTATGATCAAAGAATTACACTGTGTGACGGAATAGATATTCGTTTTACGGATGTAGGGCATCTTCTTGGCTCTGCGGCAATCGAGATGTGGATCACAGAGGGAGATATTTCCAAAAAGATCGTATTTTCCGGAGATGTGGGAAATCTGGATCAGCCGATTATCAAGGATCCAAAGAAAGTGACAGAAGCAGATTATATTTTGATTGAATCTACATATGGAGACCGGGTGCATGGGGATGTAAGACCGGATTATGTCGGAGAGTTTACAAGAATTTTAAAGGAGACTTTTGACCGCGGAGGGAATGTGGTCGTTCCATCCTTTGCAGTGGGACGTACACAGGAACTTCTGTATTTTATCCGTGAGATCAAGGAGAAAAACTTGCTGCCGGACTATCCGAATTTCGAGGTTTATGTGGATAGCCCGTTGGCAATTGAAGCAACGAACGTATTTAATAAGAATGTAAAATCCTGTTTTGACGAGGATGCACTTGCGATTATTGAGAAAGGAATCAATCCACTTGTTTTTCCGGGCTTAAAAACAACGATTACAAGTGATGAGTCCCGGATGATCAATTTTGATACGAAACCGAAGGTTATCTTATCGGCATCAGGAATGTGTGAGGCAGGACGAATCCGTCACCATTTGAAGCACAACCTGTGGAAAAAAGAAAGTACGATCTGTTTTGTAGGATATCAGGCGGTGGGAACACTGGGGCGAAAGCTGATTGAGGGTGCGGAATGCGTCAAGCTTTTTGGTGAGACAGTCGAAGTCAATGCGAAGATCGAAAGTCTGAAAGGTATCAGCGGACATGCAGACCGGAACGGACTTTTAGACTGGCTGTCAGGATTTGAGAACACACCGCAGCATGTATTCGTAGTTCATGGTGAAGATCAGGTTACGGATACATTTGCAGAAGCAATTACGGAAAAGTTTGGCTGGCCGGCCATGGCACCGTATTCTGGAGGATGTGTGGATCTTGCTACAGGTGAAATCCTGTCCGTTGGAATTAAAGAACCGAAAAAGGCAGTGGAAAAACCAGCACAGATCCGTAAGCAGAATGCATTTTACAGAGTGGTCGCAGCGGCAAAGAGGCTGCTTGATGTGGTATATAAGAATGAAGGACTTGCAAACAAAGAACTGATGAAGTTCGAGAATCAGATTAATAATCTGGCAGACAAGTGGGACAGATAAGAGTGTCAGATTTGGCAAAATAATCAGACCTATAAAGTGGTTTGCATGGCTGGCGGGATAAGATGATGCCGGACATGTGATGTCAAGGGGCAAAAATTTTTTAATTTCATGACACTTACGAATAAGTAACCTGCATATGGAGAGAATTTCTACTAGACGTAATCAGAAAACATCTGGCAGGAGGTTCGAAAAAATGCAGGGAAAAGTTGAAATATGTGGTGTGAATACGGCAAAGCTTCCTATCCTGAAAGAAGAGGAGAAGGAAGCTTTGTTTGCGCGTATTAAAGCGGGAGATGATGAGGCAAAAGAGGAATATATCAAAGGAAATTTAAGACTGGTTCTAAGTGTGATCAAACGATTTCATTCCAGTAATGAAAACCCCGATGACTTATTTCAGATTGGTTGTATCGGGCTGATTAAGGCAATCAATAATTTTAATACGGAGCTGGACGTCAAATTCAGTACTTATGCAGTGCCTATGATCATTGGAGAAATTCGGCGTTATATGCGGGATAACAGCAGTATACGAGTCAGCCGTTCCCTTCGTGATACCGCATACAAAGCAATTTATGCGAAAGAAAATTATGTGAAACACAATATGCGAGAGCCTACAGTTCAGGAAATCGCACAGGAGATTGGAATAGCCAAGGAGGACATTGTCTATGCGCTAGATGCCATTCAGGCACCTATGAGCCTCCAGGAGCCAGTGTACAGTGACGGAGGCGACGCACTTTACGTGATGGACCAGATCAGCGATCACAAGAATAAAGAAGAAAAATGGGTCGAAAGCCTGTCGCTACAGGCAGCCATGGAACATTTAAACGAACGGGAAAGATACATTATTTCCCTTCGCTTTTTTGATGGGAGAACCCAGATGGAAGTGGCAAGAGATGTGGGAATCAGCCAGGCACAAGTAAGCCGCCTGGAAAAAAACGCACTTCGCATAATGAGGCAGTATTTGGTGGAAAGTTAAAAAGGGACAGGTGTGAGAAGCACTAAAGCCCGTAAAAACGTAGGTGGGGTTAAAAAAAGGGACAGGTTAAAGTCCAATTGGGGACGGGGTTTTTTTGAAAAAACCCCGTCCCCAATTGGTAATTGACATCTCCGACGTCTCATACTATGATATTGGCATGGAGGATTTTTTGGCAATGATTAAGGCATGTATTTTTGATCTTGATGGTACGATTGGTAATACGTTGGATTCCATGGTCTATTCGGTTAACCTGACATTAAAAGAGATGAATCTTTCGGAGATTTCTAAAGAACAGTGTCGGGAGTTCGTAGGGAATGGTGCGAGGGTGTTGATGGAGAAGGCGCTGGGTGCATCGGGGAATCCTGGTGCGACCAGAATTGAGGAAGGTATGCAGATTTATGGACGCATATTTGATGAGAATTGTACATATCATGTAACACCTTGCGAAGGCGTCCCGGAAATGCTGTATAAGTTAAAGAAACAGGGAGTGAAATTGGCGGTGCTGTCCAATAAACCTCATTGTCAGGCGGTGAAAGCGGTTCATGCAATTTATGGTGAGAAGTTGTTTGACTGGGTACAGGGACAGAAGGATGAAATTCCAAGAAAACCGGATCCGGCGGGAGTGTTTTATGTGGCGAAAAAGCTCGGTGTAGATTACAAGGAGTGTCTGTATGTAGGAGATTCTGAAGTAGATGTGGTGACTGGAAAGAATGCAGGAGTAAAAACTATCGCAGTGACGTGGGGATTTCGTACGAAAGAAGAGTTAATGATTGCCGGAGCCCAGTATATGATAGACAAGGCAGAGAAATTGCAGGAATATCTATAAAAAGGAGGTTAAGAGGTAATGAATGAGTTTGATGAGGAATGTCTGAACGTATTTCTTGAAAATCAATCACAACTTTTTGAGGAGGCAGTTGCAGAGACGCTGGAAGATGCAGAAGCATTTCTGGAGGACTGCATGGCAGTTGTTGTGGAAAACATTGATGAGGTAAAAGAATTCCTGGAAGAAGAAGGAATGGATATTCAGGGAATGTCTGATGAGGAACTGGAAGAAGCAGCAGAAGTGTTCCCGATTCCGGACGGAAGATATCTGATTGTGGAAGGTTAAAATCCGGTGCAGTAAAATGTCCGGAAAAGAGGTTGAAGCAGCACAGATAATAAGAAAACTACATAGAAGAGAAAAAGCCGTAACTATCTGGTGGTTACGGCTTTTTTTAGGGCATCATCAATGGCGTTGATGATGATTTGAGAGGTATATGGATTGTCGGAGGAATAAGAAATGTTTTCTAGCGATTGTGTCTGGCAGATCTGGTCTGCGATTTCTTCCATAGTCGGCTGGATCAACGGATACATGGTGGTGACGGTGTCGTCCAGGTTGGAAAATCGGATAGAGTTGATATGATTTTCGTCGACTGTGACTTCTACTTCCAGCTCTTTATCACCCAAAGTAAGCTGTGAAGTGTAGATGCCCGGTTGATAGGAAGTGCTCTTTGATGAGGAAGTTTCTTTGTTTTTCGGGTGGAACATAAATGTAAGCAGTGCCACCAGCAAAATGCCGAGACAGATGAACAGGACTGTATAAATAATTTCCTTCATGTGAAGTACAACGATTTTTGTTTTTGAACTCATAATAACCTCCTGTATTTGTTTTCTTAGGTTTTTGTTCTTTATAATGTATGAAAAAGGTTGGAAAATTATACAGCTTTTTTCGTGACAAAAGAATAGATATCCTGTAGAATGGGTAGAGATAAAGAGGTGGAAAATATGATTATTATAGCAGGACTTGGAAATCCGACAAAAGAATACGAAGGTACAAGACATAATGTAGGATTTCAGGTGATAGATAAAATCGCAGAAAAATATAATATTGCAGTGGACGCAAAAAAAGGGCGTGCCTATGTTGGAAAAGGAATCATCGAAGGTCAGAAGGTTCTTCTTGTTAAACCGCAGACTTATATGAATTTAAGTGGTGAGAGCATTCGCGAGTTGGTGGATTATTTTAAGGTGGATCCGAAAGAAGAGCTGCTTGTGATATATGATGATATCAGTCTGAACCCGGGGCAGATCCGGATTCGTAAAAAAGGAAGTGCCGGTGGACATAACGGAATTAAAAATATTATTGCCCAGCTTGGGACAGATACATTTCAAAGAATTAAAGTCGGAGTGGGAGAAAAGCCGAAAGGATATGATCTGGCTGCCTATGTTCTCGGACATTTTCATGGAGAGGATCTGGAACTTATGGAAGAGGGATATGAAAAGGCAATTTCTGCCACAGAAGAGATATTAAAAGGTGAGATTGATGCGGCCATGAATGAGTATAACCGTAAAGTGAAGCCGAAGGAGGAGTAAAAGTGCAGGCGTTACTTAAGCCGCTTTTGGAACTGGCAGAATATGAAGATATCGTAAAAAAGAAAAAAGAAGCTCCGGGAGTTCTGATGCTGACAGGTTGTGTGAATTCCCAGAAGACTCATATGATGTACGCACTTAGCGATGGCTGTTGTTATAAAGTCATCGCCTGTTCCAGTGAGGCAAAAGCGAAACAGATTTATGAAGAGTATCGTTTTTTAGATGCAGCCATTAGTTTTTATCCAGCAAAAGACTTGCTGTTTTACCAGGCAGATATTCGTAGTAAAGAGCTGGTCAGTCAGCGAATGCAGGTGATACAGGCAGTTTTAAAAGGCGAACCGATAACTGTGGTTGCTAGTTTTGATGCATTTATGGATGCACTCCTTCCAAAAGAAATGATAAAGAGCAGGGTGATCAAAATATGCTCCGACGAGACTCTGAATCTGGATGAATTGTCTGTGAAGCTGGCACAGTGTGGGTATGACAGAGAGATAGAGGTGGCAGGACCGGGGCAGTTTGCGGTCCGTGGCGGCATCTTGGATGTATATCCGCTGACGGAGGAGCTCCCGGTTAGGATTGAACTTTGGGGAGATGAGGTGGATTCTATTCGAACCTTTGATCCGGAGACGCAGCGATCTATCGAGAAGCTTGACGAGGTAGAAGTGTTTCCGGCTACAGAATTTCCAGAGGAAGAAGAAAAAAGAGTTTCTTTTCTAGATTATTTTGAAAAAGAAAATACAATTCTTTTCTTAGATGAGCCTGTGCGTTTGAAGGAAAAAGGGGAAGGAGTGGAAGAAGAATTTCTGGAAGCCCAGAAACGACGTGCCCAGAGCGGATACGAAGTAGCCGACAGCGAAGCTGTGCTTTTTACAACGCAGGAGATTATGGGGAAAATGAATGAATATTCCAGCGTGGGATTTCAGGCGTTGGATATGCGTTGCCCTGGGTTGAATATCCGGGCAAGTTATAGTCTTCAAACGAAAAATGTGGATCCATACAATAGAAGTTTTGAACTTCTAACGCAGGATCTGAAAAAAATGAAACGAAATCAGAGCCGTGTCATTCTGCTTTCCGGTTCCAGAACAAGAGCAAGGCGCCTGGCAGAAGATCTTCGAGATTACAATCTGAGCAGCTTTTACAGTGAAGATATGGATCGTGAAGTAGAACCGGGAGAAATTATGACTGCTTATGGTTATATTGCAGAAGGCTATGAGTATCCACTTTTGAATTTTGTTGTAATTTCAGAAACGGATATTTTCGGAAAGAATAAAAGGAAGAAAAAACGCCGTACCACTTATGAAGGGCGTAAGATCCAAAGCTTCTCAGAATTAAAACCTGGAGATTATGTGGTACATGAGAATCATGGACTGGGAATTTATCAAGGAATTGAAAAAATCGAAGTGGATAAGATTTCCAAAGACTATATGAAGATTTCCTATGCTAAGGGTGGAAATCTTTATATTCCGGCAACACAGTTGGATCTGATCCAGAAATATGCCGGTTCTGATTCAAAAAAACCAAAACTTAACCGTCTTGGAACTCAGGAGTGGACAAAGACGAAGGCAAAGGTTCGGGGGGCAGTTAAAGAAATTGCAAAAGATCTGGTAGAACTTTATGCAGCAAGACAGAATCAGGATGGGTTTGTTTACGGGGAGGATACAGTCTGGCAGAAAGAATTTGAGGAAATGTTCCCGTATGAGGAGACAGAAGATCAGCTTCTGGCGATCAATGCTGTGAAGAAGGATATGGAAAGCCACAAGATCATGGATCGTCTGATCTGTGGTGATGTAGGTTATGGAAAGACGGAAATTGCAATCCGTGCGGCATTTAAGGCAGTACAGGAAAATAAGCAGGTGGTCTATCTGGTACCGACCACTATTTTGGCACAGCAACATTACAATACATTTTGTCAGAGAATGAAGGATTTCCCGGTCCGGGTAGATCTGATGTGCCGATTCAGGACTCCGGCTCAGCAAAGAGATACGATTCAGAACTTGAAACGCGGGCTGGTGGACATTGTGGTTGGAACCCACCGTGTGCTCAGTGATGATATTGAGTATAAGGATCTGGGATTGCTGATCATCGACGAGGAGCAGCGTTTTGGAGTCCAGCACAAGGAAAAAATCAAAAAGTTAAAGAAAAATGTAGACGTTCTGACGTTGACGGCAACGCCGATTCCAAGAACTCTTCATATGAGCCTTATCGGAATCCGTGATATGAGCGTGCTGGAGGAGGCACCGCAGGACCGGCTGCCGATCCAGACGTATGTGATGGAATATAATGATGAGATGGTCAGGGAGGCAATCGAACGAGAATGTGCGAGAAACGGACAGGTCTACTATGTGTACAATCGAGTGGAAGACATTGCAGAGGTAACAGCGCATATTCAGAAACTTGTCCCGGAGTTAAATGTATCCTTTGCCCACGGACAGATGAAGGAGCATGAGCTTGAAAAGATCATGTATGATTTTATTAATGGAGATATTGATGTGCTTGTGTCGACAACGATTATTGAAACGGGTCTTGATATATCCAATGTAAATACCATGATTATTCACGACGCAGACCGGCTTGGCCTTTCCCAGCTCTATCAGCTTCGTGGCCGCGTCGGGCGTTCCGGGCGTATGGCCTATGCATTTTTGTTGTACCGGAAGGACAAATTATTGAAAGAGATTGCAGAGAAGCGTCTGGCGGCAATCCGGGAATTTACAGATCTTGGATCGGGATTCAAAATTGCCATGCGTGATCTTGAAATCCGTGGAGCTGGAAATCTTCTTGGTGCCGAACAGCACGGGCATATGGAAGCGGTCGGATACGATATGTACTGCAAAATGTTAAATGAGGCAGTCAAACATTTAAAAGGGGAATTATCAGAAGAGGATACATTTACGACAGCATTGGATGTCAATGTCGATGCGTATATTCCGGATTCTTATATACCAAATGAATATCATAAGCTGGATATTTATAAGAGAATTGCTGCCATCGAGTCTGAGGAAGAGATGGACGATATGATAGAGGAGTTGATTGACCGTTTTGGAGATATTCCTAAAAAAGTGGAGCTCCTTCTGGAAGTAGCAAGGCTTAAGAATCTGGCGCACCAGGCGTATGTGACAGAGGTGACTCAAAAAGGTGTGACCTATACATTCCGTATGTATGAAAAAGCAAAAATCCATGTAGAGCGGATCCCGGATCTTTTAAAACAATTTCCGGAAGATCTGTCATTTAAGGCGGATATATCGGATCCCAAATTCATTTACCAGAGAAAGAAGAAAACAAAGCGTGGTGAAGTGGAGAATCCAATTGAGGTTGTGAAAAAAGTGTTAATTGGTATAAAAGGATTGCTTGACTAGAAAAAAGAAGATATAATAAAAAAAGTGGACATTTCTTTGCCCATCAGAATGAAGGAGGATACGAAAACGATATGAAAAAGAGATTATTTGCGCTGGCTCTTGCGGGAGTATTGGCTGCTGTAACACTGACCGGATGCGGATCATTAAAAGGAGACGAGACGGTTGCGACAGTCGATGATACAAAGATTGATGCGGATCTGGCCAATTTCTTCGCAAGATATACACAGGCAACATATGAGACATATTATTCTGCTTATCTGGGAGAAGATATGTGGAATTCAGATGCTTCTGACGGAGAGACATACGAAGAATCTGTAAAGAGTTCTGTACTGAAGTCACTGGAAGATATGATTCTTCTTGAAAAGCATATGGAAGATTATGATGTGTCAATTACAGATGAAGATAAAGCAATGATCAAGGAGACAACACAGCAGTTTCTGAATGATAATTCTTTAGATGACAAGAATCTTGTATCTGGCAATGAGAAGACTGTAAATCGTGCATTGACACTGATGGCAGTTCAGCAGAAGATGCGAACTGCGATCCAGGCCGGGGCAGATACAGAAGTCTCAGATGAAGAAGCAGCACAGAAGAGCATGGATTATGTGTTCATTTCTTATCAGACAAAAGATGATTCCGGCAACAGCAAAGACGTTTCCGATGATGAAAAAGCGCAGTTAAAGTCTCAGGCAGAGGCGATTGCTTCCGGTCTGAAGGAAGGTGGAGATTTGAACGCGCTTGCAGAAGAGCAAGGGGCAACGGTTCAGACACTGACGTTTGATAAAGATACAACTTCTCCTGATGAAGATTTGATTAAAGCCGCAGATGCACTGGGCGAGGGAGAATCTACAGATGTGATTGAGACAGAAAAAGGCTGTTACGTAGCAAAAGTTACAAGCCTGTTAGATCGTACAGCAACGGATTCTAAGAAATCACAGATTGTACAGGAACGTCAGACAAAGCTTTATGATGATACAGTGAAAAAGTGGAGAAAAAAAGCAGACATTAAAGTGCATAAGGGTGTATGGAAAAAAGTAAGTTTCCAGAAAGTGTCTGTAAAGATGAAGACTGAGACTCAGACACCGTATACAGATCAGGTGCAGACAGACGATCAGGCTCAGACAGATAATTAAAATGCAGTAAGTTTGAAAGACATGAAAAAATTTCTATAGAGAAGAAAAGACCTGCCGGTTGGCAGGTCTTTTCTATCATATAGGAGATGGAATTTCCTATATGGTAAAATTATTTGAAATATGTGGATACAAGATCATTGACAAGCTTACCATCAGCTTTACCTTTTACCTTTGGCATCAGATGTTTCATGATATTTCCTTTGTCTTTTCCGGTTGGGTTCTCGATACCAAGTTCAGATAACACACCTTCGATGATTGCCTTTATCTCGTCTTCGCCCATCATTTTTGGAGCGTAGGCTTCCAGAACAGTCAGGCGGCGGTTGCATTCTTCAATAATATCAGTACGGTCAGCAGGTGTCATCTCCAAAGTCTCTTTTGTCTGCTTGATTTCTTTCATGATAACCTGAATCTCTTCTTCTTCTGTCAGATCTGCACGTTTGTCGATCTGTTTATTCTTAAGAGCTGCCAGAAGCATGGATAAAGTTTCTTTTTTCTCCTTTTCGCCGGCTTTCATAGCTGCGACCATAGCACTTCTAATTTCATCAATTTTACTCATGATACATATCCTCCTCGAAATTACTACTTTTATTATACAAGACTAGATTGAAAATATCCAGCCCTGGATTTTGAAAGAAAGATTCGTACAGAAATAATGCTTCATTCTGATATTAGAATTAACAGAAAACTAACAAAAATTTTGGAAAAACAATAAGTGAGTTTGTAGAAAAAATAACTGAAATATAGTATAATATTTTTTATATCAAGAATAAATAATCTGTCATTTTACAGGTAGATGATAGAATTAGAAAGGGGAACTATAATGGGCAAAGAAATGATAGCAATGTTACTTGCCGGAGGGCAGGGCTCCAGACTGTATGCGCTGACCCAGAAGCTTGCAAAACCGGCAGTTCCATTTGGCGGAAAGTACCGAATCATAGACTTTCCACTTTCAAACTGCGTAAATTCAGGTATTGATACAGTAGGTATTCTGACTCAGTATCAGCCTCTGGAGCTGAATGAGTATATCGGAAATGGGCAACCGTGGGATCTGGACCGAATCTATGGAGGAGTTCATGTATTACCACCATATCAGAAGGCATCTGGCTCAGATTGGTATAAAGGTACAGCAAATGCAATTTACCAGAATATTTCATTTATCGAGCGCTATGATCCGGAATATGTCATTATTTTGTCGGGAGATCAGATCTGCAAGCAGGATTATAGTGATTTTCTTAGATTCCACAAAGAAAAGAACGCAGAATTCAGTGTTGCGGTTATGGAAGTCCCGTGGGAGGAGGCACCAAGATTCGGACTTATGGTCACGGACGATGATGACCGTATCACGGAATTCCAGGAAAAACCGAAGAATCCGAAATCCAATCTTGCCTCTATGGGTATCTACATATTCAACTGGGATATTTTAAAACAATACCTGATTGAAGATGAGGCTGACCCGGAATCTGAAAATGATTTTGGAAATAATATTATACCGAATCTGCTGCGTGATGAGAGAAAAATGTACGCGTATCACTTTAACGGATACTGGAAAGATGTGGGAACGATTCCATCTTTGTGGGAAGCGAATATGGAAGTACTGGATCCGGAACACAGTGGAATTAACCTGTTTGATGAAGACTGGAAGATCTACAGCAGGAACAGTGGTATGCCGGGACATAAGATCTGCGCCGGAGCCAATGTAGAGAACTCGATGATCACAGATGGATGTAAGATCGCAGGCAGCGTGAAACATTCCATCCTATTTGCCGGAGTGAAAGTAGAAGCCGGAGCAGTTGTAGAAGATGCAGTCGTTATGGGCAGAACAACGATTAAAGCCGGAGCCAGTGTAAAGCATTGTATTGTTGCGGAGAATGTAGTGATCGGTGAAAATGCTGTGGTAGGAGCTATGCCGACAGAAGAAGAGCAAGGAGTTGCAACCATCGGACCGGATGTCTGCGTCGGAACAGGTGCCAAGATTGGATCGAATGCCATGATCAGTGAAGATGTAAAGGACGGTGAAGAAAAATGATAAATGCAAATGCGGACGCAATGGGAATTATTTTCCCGAATAATTATGATAAGTTTGTTCCGGAACTGGTCAGCGAAAGACTAATGGCTTCCATTCCATTTGCAAGCCGTTATCGAATGATCGATTTTTTGTTATCCAGTATGGTTGGCTGCGGAATTGATAAAATAGAAGTGCTTGTTCGTGAGAATTATCATTCGCTTGTAGACCATTTAGGTGGTGGCCGAGAGTGGGATCTCAGCCGTAAGAACGGAGGACTTAGTATCTTTCCTCCATTTGCCCAGAAGTCTATCGGCAGTATGGGAGGAGGAAGAGTGGAAGCGCTCGCCAATATTCTTCCGGTACTCAAAAAGCAAAAAGAAAAATATGTGATTATGGCAGATACGAATATTGCTGCAAATTTTGATTTCAATGCGCTGATCGCACAGCATGTAAAAACGGATGCAGATATTACGTTCGCTTATACAAAAGAGGAATTGCCACAGGAACTGACTGGTGCAAAAGATGCAAGTAAAGGGCTTTATTATACGTTGAAGCTGGATGGAGATAAAGTAGAAGACATCTACATCAATAAGCAGGAGCAGGGTGTGCAGAATTTCTCTATGAATATATACATTGCGAATAGAGAGTGGCTGATCGATACCATTAATGCAGCGTTTATGCGTGGAGCTATTTCACTGGAGAGGGATATCCTGATCCCGCATCTGGATACATATAAAGTCATGGCTTATGAGCATAAAGGATATGTGGCGAGAATCACCGGACTTAAGAGCTATTTTGATGAGAACATGAAACTTCTGGATGATAAGAATCTTGAGGAGCTTTTCACAGGTAATCCCATCTATACAAAGATTCGTGACGATAATCCGACCAGATATATCGGCAATGCAAAAGCAAGTAATGTTATGGTAGCAGACGGTTGTGTGATCGAAGGTGAAGTGGAGAACAGTATTTTATTCCGTGGTGTGAAGATCGCAAAAGGTGCGAAAGTGAAGAATTGTGTTTTAATGCAGGATACGATCGTTGGAGAAGGTACAAAGCTGGAATATATCATTTCAGATAAGAATGTAAAAATCACCGATGGAAAAGAATTAAAGGGTGATGAAGCGTTTCCTGTATTTGTTGCGAAAGGACAGGTTGTCTAGTGAACGGGTGCATGTTATGCCCGAGACAGTGCCAGATTAAGCGAGAAGAAGGAAAGCGTGGCTTTTGTGGGGAGTCGGATTTGGTCCGGCTTTCCAGAGCCGCGCTTCATATGTGGGAAGAACCGTGTATCTCCGGGATAAATGGATCCGGAGCTGTTTTTTTCTCTGGCTGTACGCTTCGATGTGTATATTGCCAGAATTATCACATTGCCAACAGTGAGATTGGAAAAATAGTAAGTGTTGAACGGTTATCGGAGATATTTCTGGAGCTTCAGGAACAGGGGGCGAACAATATTAACCTTGTGACACCAACGCACTTTGTACCACAGATTATCGCGGCACTGGATCAGGCAAGAAAAAAAGGGCTTAATCTTCCAATTGTTTATAATACAAGCGGCTATGAAAAGGTGGAGACTTTACGCAGGCTAAATGGATATGTTGATGTATATCTTCCGGATTTTAAATATCTGGATCCGGAGCATGCAAAGAAATATTCCGGGGCAGAAGATTATCCTGAGGTGGCAAAGGCTGCTCTGGAAGAAATGGTCCGGCAGACTGGGAATCCTGTATTTAATGATGCGGGGATTATGACAAAAGGTGTAATTGTGAGACATTTGTTATTGCCTGGGTGTCTGAGAGATGCGAGAAGAATTGTGAAATATCTCTATGAAACATATGGTGACCAGATTTATATGAGTCTCATGAACCAGTACACTCCGCTCGATACGTTGAATCGGGAAAAATATCCGGAGCTTGCCAAGAAAGTGACGAAAAAAGCATATGATGTTCTGGTGGATTATGCCATAGATCTTGGCGTGGAGCAGGCATTTATTCAGGAAGGCGAAACGGCAAAAGAAAGCTTTATTCCTGATTTTTCCTACGAAGGAGTGTAATGAAGAACAGATGCCAGAAGATATGAAGAGCTATCGGCATTTCATTATTGACATTTGAAGAGAGTTCTTGAATAACAGGAACGTGAATGATAAAAAGGTAAAGAAAATTTAACGAAGGAGTAAAGATATGGCAGACAGAGCCCAGTTTCAGAAAAAATTAGGAGAGCTTCTTGCAGTTGCAGCAAGCCAGAATAATAAAATGACCAGTCAGGAAGTGCAAGCTTTCTTTCAGGATGACAATCTTACAGATGAGCAGATGAATCTGGTTCATGAATTCCTGATGTCTCAGAAAGTGGAAGTAATCGGATATACAGGAACTATAGAAAATACAGAAAAAACAGAACAAGAAGAAAAAGATACATTAAGCCAGCAGGAAAAAGACTATGTGGCAGAATATCTGATCGATATTGAAAAAATGGCGAAGCAGACGGAGGAAGAGGTAACACTTGCATATTATCTTCCCAAAGTTGTGGAAGAAGCAGTAAAGCTGCATATGCCAGGAATCTTCATCGGTGATGTGATCCAGGAAGGCAATGTCAGTTTGATGCTGTACTTAGGTGAGAATAAGAAAGCAACAGAAGCAGAAGTGCTGGAGCAGGTGCGCGCTGGAATCCGGGTGATGCTAGAATCCCACACCGAAGAAAAACGCCGCGATAAGAAGATGGTCGAGCGGGTGAATGATCTGGATGAGACAATCAAAAGCATGAAGGAAGAATACGGAAGAAAAGTATCGGTCGATGAAGTGGCGGAGCGTATGGGTATTACGGAAGACACCGTGGAAGATATCCTGAAGCTTGCAGGCGAAGAAGTGAAGGATGAGTAAAGGTGAGTCCTGCCTGTAAGTGGAGGTTGTTATACGCGATATCTGGGTGGAATGTTGTGGACATTTGAGCGCATTTGATATTATTCTGAAATTAACCAATCAATCAAATTGATGGATTTTATGCCATTATATGAAGAGTCCATTCCGGGATTTAAAGAAAGAATAATTTTTCCAATATGGAATACGCAAAAAATTCTGCTTTCTTTATTAGAATAATTTTCATGCATTTTCACATAATAGCATTAAAAGTAAAATTTAGCATGAGAAGAAAGAACAGCCATGCGGAATCAATCATGGAGGAATCATATGAAGGCAACAGGAATTGTACGTCGGATTGATGACCTGGGACGTGTGGTCATTCCGAAAGAAATACGAAGAACACTTAGGATCAGAGAAGGTGATCCACTGGAGATATTTACCGACCGGGAAGGCGAGATTATATTGAAAAAATATTCACCAATCGGAGAGCTTGCTGCATTTGCAGGTATGTATGCAGACAGCCTGGCAAAAGAGGCAGGGTGCCTTGTGTGTATCTGTGATATGGATCAGGTCGTGGCAGCTTCCGGAAATGGGAGAAAAGAGGTGCAGGAAAAGTATATTAGCAAAGTTCTTCAAGGGGAACTGGAAGAAAGAAACAGTATTCTGGCAAAGGTAGATGAGAAGAAATATATCCGGGTGTTCCGGGAACAGGAAAAGGATTATGTATGGGAATCTATTACACCGATCATTTGCGAAGGAGATGTTGTGGGGGCAGTTATTTTACTGTCATCAGATGAAAAAGAGAAGTTTACAAAACTGGAACAAAAGCTGGGGGCATGTGCGGCAGGATTTCTTGGAAAGCAAATGGAGTGATAAAATTTGCAGAAGCAGTCATATTCGCCGGATCTGGCTCATACCTTGTGGTAGACAAGGAGGAAAGAGATGGAGAATATGCAAAAAAATATAAAGGTCATATGGTGGATCAAGTCACTTCTGGCTTCTTATATTGTCACCGGTATATTACTTTTGGTTTTGACATTTTTTATGTATAAATTTGAATTAAATGAAAAAATTGTATCGGCGGCAATTGTTGGAATCTATGTAGTGTCAACACTGATCGGAGGAATGATCATAGGGAAACTGACAAAATCAAAACGGTACTTGTGGGGGATGGTTCTTGGAATCATATATTTTGTATTGCTTTTGCTCATTACACTTGGAGTTTACAGAACTCTGAATGGAGACAGTGTAAGTATTGTCACATCACTGATACTATGTGCAGGCGGCGGTATGACCGGTGGCATGATATCATGAAAGACTAAAAAATAAGAGCTGCGTATATCTCTTGTAAAAAGGAAACAGATATAGGCAGCTTTTATTTTACGTACGGTTCATAATCGTAATGACGAATGTATATGTCCCTTACAGAAAGTAGAATAGTTACAGTTCGAATCAGAAAGTTTTTGCCACATGTAAAAATGTAAAGATACCAGAATGGAAAGTGTTTCCACCGGCATCTTATGAATTATGGTCTACCTGATCCATGTACTTGATGAGGCGGAAAATCTGGCTTGTATAGCCCCATTCATTATCATAGAAACAGATGACCTTAAAGAAGTGAGAATTTACTTGAATTCCCTGTCTTGCATCAAAGATAGAAGCGTGTGAATCTCCGATGAAATCAGAAGATACAACTTCATCATCTACATAATCAAGAATGCCGGACAAATATGTCATGGAGGCTTCCTTTACTTTTTTGCAGATATCCTCATAAGATGCAGACTCTTTTAGTGCGACGTTCAGATCAACGATTGAGACGTCTGTAGTTGGAACACGATAAGAAATACCACTCATCTTGTCCTTCAGAGAAGGAATGACGAGAGAGATAGCCTTAGCGGCTCCGGTTGTGGATGGAATCAGATTGCCGAATGCAGAACGTCCGGTACGCCAGTCCTTGAGAGAACGGCTGTCCACAACTTTCTGCTTGGCAGTTGCGGCGTGGATCGTAGACATCAGACCATATTCAATTCCATAATTGTCTTCCAGTACTTTACAGATAGGTGCCAGACAGTTGGTCGTGCAGGATGCATTGGACACAACGGACATATCTTTCGAATAACCGGTATGGTTGATTCCCATGATGAATGTAGGTGTTTCTTCATCTTTTGCAGGTGCAGAAATAATGACTTTTTTTGCACCACCTTGCAGGTGAGCACTTGCCTTTTTTGCCGTGCAAAATGCTCCGGTTGCATCGATGATGTATTCGGCACCGCAGGAACCCCAAGGGATGGAAGCAGCATCACCTTCTGTGAAGACAGGAATCTTCTGCCCGTTAATGATAAGTCCGTGTTCATAAGTTCCAAGTTCTCCATGGAAACGTCCAAATGTAGAGTCGTAGCGGATCATATAGACCATATAATCAAGATCCGCATTTCTTGCGTTAATTCCACATAATTTAAAAGTTTCCGGTCGACTGATGGCGATACGGAGTGCAACGCGTCCAATACGTCCGAATCCGTTAATGCCAATTGAAATTGCCATGTTACAATTACCTCCTATAAGACATATTAATGAAGTGGCAATTTCTGATTCATTTGTAATCTAACGCAAGTGTAACATAGTAAAATTGAAAAAACCACCTTTTTGCAGGTAATTAAAATATTAACGGGAATAATTAAAAATTAACGATTCAGATAAAAATATTGCGAAAAAGAAAGGAAGATGCTATACTTATAAAAGTCAAGAAAGACAAGGAGGAATGTAGTGATGAAACATGTGAAAACATTGAATACACAGACTCTGAACAAGACAGTGAAAAAAGGCGGTTGCGGCGAATGTCAGACATCTTGCCAGTCAGCATGCAAGACTTCCTGTACAGTAGGAAATCAGACCTGTGAGCAGAGCAAATAAGTAAAAGAACATAGGTAAAAAACCAGGAGACAGCGGTCTTAAAAGGGTCGCTGTCTCTGTTCTGTTGCCAAATAACCATTAAAATTTTAAAGAGATAGAAAAAATAGAAAAGGAGATTATTACTGTGATTCATCAGTATAAGAATAACGGATATAACATTGTTCTGGATGTATACAGTGGAGCCGTACATGTGGTTGATGACCTGTGCTATGATGTGATCGCTGTACTGAATGAACCGGACGAAGAACCAACAGCTGAGATTTTAAAGAGTGATCTTACATGGGAGAATCTGAAAAAGCGGCTTGGAGATACATATAGCGAGAAAGATTTAAGAGATGCTCTTGATGATGTCATTGAACTGACAGAGGACGGGAAATTATTTACAAAGGATGAGTTTGAATATCTTGTTCCAATCGTGAAGAAGAGAAAGACAGTTGTAAAGGCTCTTTGCCTTCACATTGCACATGACTGTAATCTGGCCTGCAGGTACTGCTTTGCAGAAGAAGGCGAGTATCATGGAAGACGTGCTCTTATGAGTTATGAAGTCGGAAAGAAGGCATTAGATTTCCTGATCGCAAATTCCGGAAGCAGAAGAAATCTGGAAGTAGATTTCTTTGGAGGAGAGCCACTTATGAACTGGCAGGTTGTCAAAGATCTGGTAGCATACGGAAGAGAACAGGAAAAGCTTCATGACAAGAATTTCCGATTTACAGTTACGACGAACGGCGTTCTTCTGAATGATGAGATTCAGGAGTTTGTCAATAAAGAGATGGACAATGTTGTGCTAAGCCTGGATGGACGAAAAGAAATCAATGATAAGATGCGTCCGTTCCGCAACGGAAAAGGAAGCTACGATCTGATCGTGCCGAAATTCCAGAAGCTGGCTGAAAGCCGTAATCAGGAGAAGTATTATATCCGTGGAACATTTACAAGAAATAATCTGGATTTCTCCAATGATATCCTGCATTTTGCTGACCTTGGATTCAAGCAGATGTCCATTGAGCCGGTCGTAGGTGACGAATCCGATCCATATGCGATCCGTGAAGAGGATATTCCACAGATCAAAGAAGAGTATGATAAGCTTGCCAAGATTATCATTGAGCGTGAAAAAGAAGGAAAAGGATTTAACTTCTTCCACTTTATGATCGATCTGGAAGGCGGCCCATGTGTGATGAAACGTATGTCCGGCTGTGGTTCCGGAACAGAATATCTGTCTGTCACACCATGGGGAGATCTGTATCCATGCCATCAGTTTGTCGGACAGGAAGAATTCCTGATGGGAAATGTAGACGATGGAATTGTAAAGCCGGAGATTGCAGATGATTTCAGAAGCTGCAGTGTATATTCAAAAGAAAAATGTAAAAATTGTTTCGCTAAATTCTACTGTAGCGGTGGATGTATGGCAAACTCTTATAATTTCCATGGAACGATCCATGATTGTTATGATGTTGGCTGTGAGATGCAGCGTAAACGTGTGGAATGTGCCATTATGATCAAAGCAGCACTGGCAGATGCATAATGTGTAACATAGAATCCTTCGAAGGAATGGAAGAAAGAGAAAGGAAGTAAATCATGAAAAAAAGCAGAGGCATACTTAGTCTTATTGTGGCAGCAGCCTTGATCGTACTGCTTGGTTTTACGACAATTGTTGGATTCGGAAAAGGCCATACAGGTTCTATGAAGAATATCAAACTGGGTCTGGACCTTGCCGGTGGTGTAAGTATCACATATCAGGTCAAAGATGACAATCCATCGGATGAAGAGATGAGTGATACAATCTATAAGCTGCAAAAGCGTGTAGAACAGTATAGTACAGAGGCAAGTGTATATCAGGAGGGAAGCGACCGTATTAATATCGAGATTCCTGGTGTTACAGATGCCAATGAGATTTTAGATGAACTGGGACAGCCGGGTTCCCTGTATTTTATTGCACAGACAGGCAGTGACGGCTCAGCAAACTACAGTCAGGTGAACAGTACGGGAGATGCGTCCAAAGATTATCAGCTCAACAAGACAATTGAAGAATTGCAGGCAGACGGTTCTATTGTACTGAGTGGCAATGATGTAAAAAGTGCCCAGGCTCAGACAACAGAAGACCAGCTGACAAAGAATAAACAGAATGTTGTATCTCTTACATTTACAAAAGATGGAACAACAAAGTTCGCAGATGCAACAACAAAAGCACTGGCAGCAAGCCAGAGCATTGGTATCTATTATGACGGAGCATTTGTAAGTGTTCCGAATGTACAGGCAGCCATTACAAATGGACAGGCTCAGATTAGTGGTAACATGACCTATGAAGAAGCAGATGCGCTTGCTTCTACAATCCGTATCGGTGGTCTGAAGCTGGAACTGGAAGAGTTGCGTTCTAATGTTGTAGGAGCCCAGCTTGGTGAGCAGGCAGTTGCGACCAGTTTAAAAGCCGGAGCAATCGGACTTGCAATTGTATTTGTATTCATGTGTTGTGTATACTTGCTTCCGGGACTTGCATCCGGACTTGCACTTTTAATCTATACAGGACTTGTACTTATAATCCTGAATGCATTTGAAGTAACATTGACACTTCCGGGTATTGCCGGTATCATTCTTGGCATTGGTATGGCAGTAGATGCCAACGTTATCATCTTCGCTCGTGTACGTGAAGAGATGGTACGCGGAAGAAGTGTAAAGAATTCTCTGAAGATTGGTTTCCAGAAAGCTTTATCAGCAATCTTAGATGGTAATATTACGACTCTGATCGCAGCAGCTGTATTGTGGTTCAAAGGTTCCGGTACAGTAAAAGGATTCGCGCAGACACTTGCAATTGGTATCATCGCATCTATGTTTACAGCACTTGTTATTACAAGATTGATCGTAAATGCATTTTATGCAGTTGGACTTAGAAGTGAAAAATTATATTATCGTCCAAAGAAAGAGCGTGAGCCAATCGATTTCCTTTCAAAGAAAAAAGTGTTCTTTACAATTTCTCTTGTATTAATTGCAGCAGGACTGATCACGATCGGTGTCAATGCAGGAAGAGGAAATGGAGCATTTGCATACAGCCTTGAATTCCAGGGCGGTACATCTACAAATGTAACATTTGATAAAGATTACTCTATTGATGAGATTGATAAGGAAATTGTTCCGGTTGTAGAAAAGGTAACTGGAGATAACAATGTTCAGACTCAGAAAGTAGCCGGAACCAATCAGGTTATTATCAAGACAGTTACACTGGATCTTGACAAGCGTGAAGCACTGAATAAGGCTATGGTTGATAACTTCGGTGTGGACGAATCAAAGATTACGGCAGAAAATATCAGTTCTACAGTAAGTAATGAGATGCGAAGAGATGCAGTTATCGCGGTTGTTATTGCGACAATCTGTATGCTTCTGTATATCTGGTTCCGATTCAAAGATATCCGTTTCGCTACCAGTGCGGTACTTGCTCTTTTACATGACGTCCTTGTTGTAGTAGGATTCTATGCAATTGCAAGAATCTCTGTTGGTAATACATTTATCGCGTGTATGCTGACAATCGTTGGATATTCCATCAACGCGACCATTGTTATCTTTGACCGTATCCGAGAGGAAATGCGTGGTAAGACAAAGAGCAGTGATGTTGCAGCAGTTGTAAACAAGAGTATCACACAGACGCTGACAAGAAGTATCTATACATCTCTTACAACATTTATCATGGTAGCAGTACTTTACGTCATGGGTGTAAGTTCTATCAAGGAGTTTGCACTTCCATTGATGGTCGGAGTTGTATGCGGAGCTTACTCATCTGTATGTATCACAGGAGCGCTGTGGTATGTAATGAAACGCTTCAAGAAGTAATTTTAAATACTATAGAACAGCCAAAGTCATATTTTATGGCGAGGCTGTTCTTTTCTTAAAGTAAATATTTGCAAAGTAAATAAAATGATGTTGGAGATTCCTGTCGAAAGTGTAGTATTTACTTTGCAAATATTTATTTGGATAAAACAGGAGAGACGAAAATTATGGAACGCTGGGTACTTTTAAGAAAAGGTGCTGATTTTGAGGCTATCAGTAAGAAATTTCATATTAGTCCGAGACTGGCCAGTCTGATCCGTAACCGGGATGTTATTGGAGATGAAGCAATCAACCAATATCTGAACGGTACAATTGCGGAACTCTACGATGGAATGCAGATGAAGGGTATGCCACAGGCGGTGGAAATTCTGACTGAAAAAATCAGGGACCGGGAAAAAATCCGTGTCATTGGAGACTATGACTGTGATGGGATCAATGCGACATATATTCTTTTAGAAGGTCTGGAAAAGCTTGGCGCAAAGGTGGACAGCGACATCCCGGATCGTATCAAAGACGGATATGGATTAAATCAGCATCTGATCGACCGGGCACATGAAGATGGAATTGATACGATCATTACCTGCGATAACGGAATTGCGGCAGCGAAAGAAATTGAGTATGGAAAAGCGCTTGGTATGACGATCATCGTAACAGACCATCATGAAGTGCCGTACAAGGAAAATGAAGCGGGAAGAAGATATATTTTACCGCCGGCAGATGCAGTTGTTGACCCAAGGCAGGAAGGATGTGAATATCCATTTAAAGGATTATGTGGTGCAGCGGTTGCATACAAGCTTGTAGAGGCGCTCTGTGAGGCAAATGGTCAGGATGTGGCGGATCTGGATTATCTTTTGGAAAATGTTGCAATTGCAACAGTGGCAGATGTGATGGATCTGACAGAGGAAAATCGAATTCTGGTGAAGCAGGGTCTTGAGATGCTAAAGAGGACCTCTAATCTAGGACTACGTGCCCTGATCCAGTGTATCGGGCTGGAGGGAAAAAAGATTCAGGCATATCACATCGGATTTATTCTTGCTCCGTGTCTGAATGCCAGTGGTAAGCTGGATACGGCAAAAAGAGCACTGGCACTGCTTCGGGCAAAGACAGAGCGGGAGGCAGATATGCTGGCAGGTGATCTGAAAGCATTGAATGAAAGCCGTAGAGATATGACAGACCGCGTTGTAGATGAGGCAATGGCGAAAGTGGAACAGACAGATATCCGGGGGGATAAGGTGCTTGTTATCTATCTGCCGGATTGTCATGAAAGCCTTGCCGGCCTTGTGGCTGGACGTGTGAGAGAAAATTACTATCGTCCGGTATTTGTATTGACGGATTCCGAAGATGGAGTCAAAGGATCGGGAAGATCGATCGAAAGCTATTCCATGTATGAAGAACTGACAGGCTGTGGGGATCTTCTGACAAAATTCGGCGGACATCCGATGGCGGCAGGACTTTCACTTGATAAAGAAAATGTTGAGAAATTCAAAAGAAGACTAAATGATCAGTGTACGCTTTCAGAAGAAGAACTGACAGAAAAAGTAGTGATCGATATGGAACTGCCATTTGCTGCTATTACAGAACAGTTTATAGAAGAACTTGAATACATGGAACCATTTGGAAAAGGTAATACAAAACCGGTTTTTGCGGCAAGAGGCGTCGTCATGCAGCATGTGAAGATCATCGGGAAAAATAAAAATGTTGCAAAAGCAACAGCAATCGATGCGGCGGGAAACCGGATGGAAGCCATCTGTTTTCATGATGCACAGGAATTTGCAGAACGATGTGAAAGAAATAATGGTAAAATGTCCATTACATTTTACCCTGGAATCAATGAATTCCGGGGAGAAAGACAAATTCAGATTGTAATTACCCATTATCGATAGATTTTTTTTGAAAAATGGAACAAATAATGCTATACTAAAAGATATACTTTACCTTGAAAGAGAAGAAGGAGAGAATAATTATGAAACCGATAGAAGATTATGTAGTAAGTATTCCGGATTTTCCAGAACCGGGGATCATATTTCGTGATGTGACAAGTGTATTACAGGACGCGGAAGGACTGCATCTTGCAATTGATCTGATGCAGGAAAAATTAGAAGGTCTTGACTTTGACGTAGTAGTCGGACCGGAATCCAGAGGATTTATTTTCGGGGTACCGATCGCATATAATCTGAAAAAGCCATTTATTCCGATTCGTAAAAAAGGAAAGCTTCCAAGAGAGACGGTTTCTGCAGAGTATGAATTAGAGTATGGCACAGCAACTATCGAGATGCACAAAGATGCGATCAAGCCAGGGCAGAGAGTTGTGATCATTGATGATCTGATCGCGACAGGCGGAACGAATGAGGCAATGATCCATTTGATTGAAGGTCTTGGCGGAAAGGTTGTAAAGACTGTGTTTTTAATGGAACTGGCAGGACTTCATGGACGTGACAGATTACAGGGATATGATATAGATTCAGTTATTGTATATCCTGGAAAATAGAAAAAGATATACATTTGAGAGACTAGAGAGGGAAGGAGGCGTTAATATGTCAGAGAATAAAACAACATATGAGTCACTGGACGGCAAGATTGCTCCGGAAGCATTGCTAAAAGACACAAGAGGGAAACTTCAGATGGTAGATGGGCACGGGATCAAACAGGAGGCAGATTATGATGATCCGGATAAGCTTTATGGCATGTTAATTGCCCGTATTCAAAAGTATCATCCGTCTGCGGATGTTACTCAGATCGAGAAGGCATATAATCTGGCAAAAAAAGCGCATGGAGACCAAAAGAGAAAGTCGGGAGAACCGTATATTATCCACCCGCTCTGGGTAGCAATTATTCTTGCGGATCTTGAGATGGATAAGGAGACAATTATCGCAGCTCTTCTTCATGACGTAGTGGAAGATACTCGGATTGGAGAGGATTATATCAAAGAAGAGTTTGGAGAAGAGGTAGCTCTTTTGGTAGACGGTGTTACGAAACTTGGCCGTGTAGCTTATTCTGCGGACAAACTGGAACTTCAGGCGGAGAATTTGCGAAAGATGTTCCTTGCTATGGCAAAGGATATCCGGGTTATTATCATTAAACTTGCGGACCGTCTGCATAATATGCGTACACTGCAGTTCATGACTCCGGCCAAACAGCAGGAAAAGGCTCGTGAGACAATGGATATTTATGCGCCGATCGCGGGAAGGCTTGGTATTTCTAAAATTAAGACAGAACTTGACGATCTGTCATTGAAGTATCTGAAACCAGATGTATTTTTTGATCTTGTAAATCAGATCAATGCCAGAAAAACAGAGCGTGAGGAATTTGTCCAACAGATTGTGGATGAAGTGTCCATGCATATGAAAAATGCGGGGATTAAAGCAGATGTAAATGGACGTGTAAAGCATTTCTTCAGTATTTATAAGAAGATGGTCAATCAGGATAAGACAGTAGATCAGATTTATGACCTGTTTGCAGTCCGTATCATTGTGGATTCTGTCAAAGACTGTTATGCGGCATTGGGAATTATCCATGAGATTTATACGCCAATTCCTGGAAGATTTAAAGATTATATTGCCATGCCGAAACCGAATATGTATCAGTCTCTGCATACAACGCTGATGAGTTCGATTGGTCAGCCGTTTGAGATCCAGATCCGTACACAGGAGATGCATAAGACAGCCGAATATGGTATTGCTGCTCACTGGAAGTATAAAGAGTCCGGCGGCAGCAAGAAAGGTGTTATGGCTGAAGAAGAGAAAATGAGCTGGCTCAGACAGATTCTGGAATGGCAGAGAGATATGTCTGACAACAAGGAATTCTTAAGCCTCATCAAAGGAGATCTGGATCTGTTTGCAGATGATGTGTACTGCTTTACACCGCAGGGGGATGTAAAGACATTGCCGACGGGGTCCACTCCAATCGACTTTGCTTATTCCATACACAGTGCAGTCGGCAATAAGATGGTCGGTGCCAGAGTGAATGGAAAGCTTGTTCCGATTGATTACAGAATCCAGAATGGAGACAGAATAGAAATTCTGACCTCCCAGAATTCGAAAGGACCAAGCCGTGACTGGCTGAATGTAGTCAAGAGTACACAGGCAAAAAATAAGATTAATCAGTGGTTCAAAAAAGAATTTAAAGAGAGCAATATTATCAAAGGAAAAGAGATGGTGGCCTCCTATTGCAAAGCAAAATCTCTCAACCTTTCTAATCTGCTCCAGCCAAAATATGAAGAGATCGTACAGAGAAAATATGGATTTAAGGACTGGGATTCTGTGCTTGCCGCGATCGGACATGGCGGCTTAAAAGAAGGACAGGTCGTGAATCGTCTGGCGGAAGAATATGGCAAGGATCACAAGCAGGAACTGACAGATGAAATTGTACTTGAAAAAGTTGCAGAGGCGGCTAAGAATAAAGTCCATATTGCCAAGTCCAAGAGTGGAATTGTCGTAAAAGGAATTGATGATGTGGCAGTCCGGTTCTCCAGATGCTGTAATCCGGTACCGGGAGATGAGATTGTCGGATTTGTTACAAGAGGAAGAGGACTTTCGATTCACCGCACGGATTGTGTTAATATGATACATTTGACAGAAGCAGAACGTGCAAGACTGATTCCGGCTGAGTGGGAAGGAAATGTGGCAGAAGAGACAGGAGGTCAGTATCTGGCTGAGATCAAGATGTATGCAAGAGATCAGCAGGGACTTCTGATGAGTATTTCCAAAGTATTTACGGAGATGGAGATGGATGTCAAATCCTTAAATATCCGCACGAGCAAGCAGGGAACTGCGACTATCGAGGCTGGATTTATTGTGCATGGCCGAGAGGAACTTGCAAAAGTAATTGGTAAACTGCGTCAGATTGATGACGTGATCGATATTGAGAGAACAACAGGCTAGGAGGAAAGAAAAAGCAATGAAGATAGAGAAATTTCCCCTTGGGATTTTGGGGGCAAATTGTTACCTTTTGATAAATGAAGAGACGAAGGATACAGTTGTAGTGGATCCAGGTGGACATTCTAAGAAGTTTACAGCATACATTGAGGAAGAAAAACTTAACCTTGTGGCAATTCTTCTGACTCATGGACATTTCGATCATATTATGGGAATTGATTCTATTCTGGAAAACTGGAATATTCCGGTCTATGTAGAGGAAGAGGATCTTCCGATTATGACGGATCCAGAGCTGAATCTGTCTTCGTCTTACACGAACGGCTATTCCTTTGATGGTGCAAAACCGTTAAAAGACGGACAAAAACTGGAACTGGCAGGTGAGACGATAGAAGTCATTCATACACCGGGACATACGATGGGAGGCTGTTGCTATTATCTGCCTGTAGAACATGCAGTATTTAGTGGAGATACTTTATTCCAGCGTTCTGTCGGACGTACGGATTTTCCGAACAGCAGTCAGGATGCAATCGTACGATCTGTAAGAGAACGACTGTTCGCACTTCCGGATGATACGATTGTTTATCCGGGACATATGGGTGAGACAAAGATAGAGTATGAGAAGCTTCACAACCCATATGTACAGGAGGGCTAAGAATGATCCGGGTTATATGCAATCAGGAGACATTTGTATATAATGCATATCATATGGTGAAGGCTTTTTATCCATCGGAGACAGTTGCGTCTTCAGTGGACGAAAAAGCCTCTAATTATGTAACTGTGGAATTTGCAGAAGATGGTACAGACGGGCAGAAAGAGGCGATGATTGAAATTGCAGACAGGCAGACAAATGACATGCCAGCGGAGAAATCTGCAATGAAAAAATATCTCGACCGGATGTTATACAAAAAGTTGTCAGAGCAAAGTGGCAGAACTCTTGCATGGGGAATCCTGATGGGAGTACGACCGACTAAAATTGCTATGAGAAAACTGGAAGAAGGTATGACACAGGAGACGTTTGTCCCGTGGTTCCAGAAGGAAAATCTGGTGAGTGAAGAAAAAGCACATCTTGCATGGCAGATTGCAGGGAGAGAAAAAAAGCTTCTGGATCAGTTGGATTATGAAAATGGCTATAGTCTTTATGTGGGAATCCCATTTTGCCCGACGGTTTGCAGTTACTGTTCGTTTAGTTCGGGTGCCTTAGGTGACTGGGAGCACCGGGTAGAAGACTATCTGGCTGCACTTATGAAGGAACTGGAAGCAATTGCGAAAATGTCTGAAGGAAGAAAAGCTGACACCATTTACATGGGCGGTGGAACACCGACAACTTTGAATGCGGATCAGTTAGACCGGCTGCTTACATGCATTGATAGACATTTTGTAAGGGAAGGACTTCTGGAGTTTACGGTGGAAGCCGGACGACCGGACAGTATTACGAAAGAGAAACTTCAGGTGCTTCGAAATCACGGTATTAATCGAATTTCTATCAATCCTCAGAGCATGCAGCAGAAGACCTTGGATACAATTGGACGTAAGCATACTGTAGAACAAGTGTATGAAGCATTTCATATGGCGAGAAAGCTGGGATTTGATAATATCAATATGGATATTATTGCAGGACTTCCGGGAGAGACACCGGAGGATATGGAGGACACTCTAAGACAGATTGCGTTACTTGGACCTGATAATCTGACGGTACATTCCCTTGCAATTAAACGTGCAGCTAAAATGGGCCAGGAAGAGAGAGAAGGGAAACGATTAACGATCATACAAGATGAAATAGGTACGATGGTAGAGATGGCAGGAAATAAAGCCCGACAGATGGGACTTTTTCCGTATTATCTGTATCGTCAGAAGAATATTGCCGGAAATTTTGAAAATGTGGGCTATGCAAAGGTTGACAAAGCAGGAATATACAATATACTAATTATGGAGGAAAAGCAATCCATTATTGCAGCAGGTGCAGGTGCGTCTACAAAAATCGTACTGAAAGAACCTGTCATAAATCCTGAAAGCAAAAAGAAGAAAAAAACCAGTCTGATCCGGCAGGAGAATGTAAAAGCAATCGATGCTTACATCAGCCGGGTGGACGAGATGATAGAACGAAAAGGAGAATGGCTATGGCGTTAAAGAAGAAACCAGTAACCGGTATGAAAGATGTAATGCCGGCAGAGATGGAAATCCGGGATTACCTGATCGGCCTGATTAAAGACACCTATAAAACATTTGGATTCCAATCTATGGAAACTCCATGTGTTGAGCATATCGAGAACCTGTGCAGCAAGCAGGGGGGAGATAACGAAAAACTGATCTTCAAGATTTTGAAACGTGGAGAAAAGTTAAAAATTGACGAGGCAAAAGAGGAAAATGATCTTGTGGATGGAGGACTTCGGTATGACCTGACGGTTCCGCTTGCAAGATATTATTCTAATCATGCAAATGAGCTGCCGTCTCCTTTTAAAGCACTTCAGATTGGAAGTGTATGGAGAGCAGACCGCCCGCAGAAAGGACGTTTCCGCCAGTTTGTGCAGTGCGATATCGATATATTAGGAGAGGCTTCCAATCTTGCCGAGATCGAGCTGATTCTTGCCACAACGGCGATGCTTGGGAAACTGGACTTTAAGAATTTTACTGTATGTATTAATGACCGTAATATATTGAAATCTATGGCTGCTTACAGTGGTTTTAAAGAGGAAGACTATGATGAAGTCTTCATTGTTCTGGATAAGATGGATAAGATAGGACCGGAAGGTGTCGAGGCAGAGCTTATTGAGATGGGATATACCAGTGAAAGTGTTAAGACCTACCTTTCTCTTTTTGATGAGGTTGCTTCTGATGTATCCGGAGTCCGTTACCTGAAAGAAAAGCTTGGAGATTATCTGAGCGATGAGACAGCTGACGGTCTGGAATTGATTATGTCAAGTGTAGAAGCTGCAAAAGAGTGTGATTTTAAACTTCAGTTCACACCGACCCTCGTAAGAGGACAGTCCTACTATACCGGAACAATTTTTGAGGTAACTATGGACGACTTTGGCGGTTCTGTTGCCGGAGGCGGACGTTATGATAAGATGATCGGCAAGTTTACAGGGCAGGATACACCGGCATGCGGATTTTCCATTGGATTTGAGAGAATTGTCATGCTGCTTCTGGAAAATGGATATAAAGTTCCGGGAGGACGCCAGAAAAAGGCATATCTTCTGGAGAAGAAGCTTCCAAAAGAGGCCATGTTGAAGGTCCTTGCTCTTGCAAAAGCTGACCGGGAGGCAGGACGACAGGTGCTGATCGTCAATATGAAGAAGAATAAGAAGTTTCAGAAAGAGCAGCTAATAGAAGATGGATATACAGAAATTGCAGACTGTTATGCAGATTCCGTAGACAGGCTGTAGAGAATAGAACGCACAAGTGAAAAAGGAGATATAGAAAAATGGCAGAGTCAATGCAGGGCTTAAAGAGAACCCACAGATGTGGGGAACTGTCAGCAGCTAACGTAGGCGAGACAGCGACCATTATGGGCTGGGTACAGAAAAATCGTAATAAAGGAGGTCTCGTATTTGTAGATGTAAGAGACCGTTCCGGAATTATCCAGGTTGTATTTGATGAAGGAAGTGTAGATGCAGCACTGATCGAGAAGGCTGCAAAGCTTCGCAGTGAATATGTTGTTGCAGTTGTAGGAAAAGTTGCAAAACGATCTGGTGCAGTCAATGAGAACATTGCAACAGGTGAAATTGAGATTATCCCAGAGGAGCTTCGTGTACTTTCTGAGTCAGAGACACCTCCGTTCCAGATTGAGGAGAATTCTAAGACAAAAGAAGAAGTCCGTCTGAAATACAGATATCTGGATCTTAGAAGACCGGATATGCAGCGCAATCTGATGATGAGAAGCAAGGTGGCTACACTTGCACGTCAGTTTATGGCAAATGAAGGATTCCTTGAGATTGAGACACCGGTACTCATCGGAAGTACACCGGAGGGAGCAAGAGATTACCTTGTACCAAGCCGCGTTCATCAGGGACATTTTTATGCACTTCCACAGTCACCACAGCTATTTAAGCAGCTTTTAATGTGTTCTGGTTATGACAGATATTTCCAGATTGCAAAATGTTTCCGTGACGAGGATCTTCGAGCAGACCGTCAGCCAGAGTTCACACAGATGGATATGGAGCTGTCTTTCGTAGATGTTGATGATGTCATTGATGTCAATGAAAGATTCCTTGCGATGCTGTTTAAAGAAGTTCTTGGTGTGGAAGTTCCGCTTCCGATTCCGAGAATGACATGGCAGGAGGCTATGGATCGTTACGGTTCCGATAAACCGGATACAAGATTCGGCATGGAGCTTGTCAATGTGACAGATGTCGTAAAAGACAGCGAGTTTGTTGTATTTAAGGGTGCTATAGAGAATGGTGGTACCGTTCGTGGTATCAACGCAAAAGGCCAGGGAGGAATGGCACGTAAGAAGATTGACAAGCTGGTTGATTATGCAAAGGATTACGGTGCAAAAGGACTGGCTTACATTGCAATCCATGAAGATGGAACTGTAAAATCTTCTTTCGCAAAATTCATGACAGAGGATGAGCAGAAGAACTTGATTCAGGCTATGGACGGTGAGAATGGTGATCTGCTTCTCTTTGCAGCAGATAAGAATAAAGTTGTATGGGATGTATTAGGTGCGCTTCGTCTGGAACTTGCACGCCAGATGGATCTTTTAGATAAGAATGAGTACAAATTTATGTGGATCACAGAGTTCCCGCTTCTTGAGTGGAGTGAAGAACAGAACCGTTTCACAGCAATGCATCACCCATTTACAATGCCAATGGAAGAAGATCTTCAGTACATCGACAGTGATCCGGGAAGAGTCCGTGCAAAAGCATACGATATTACTCTGAATGGAAATGAGATTGGTGGAGGAAGTGTGCGAATCTTTAACCCTGAGATCCAGCGCAAGATGTTCGAGGTGCTTGGATTTACACCAGAGCAGGCACAGGAGCAGTTCGGATTCCTCCTGACAGCATTCAAGTATGGAGTACCGCCACACGCAGGACTTGCATATGGACTGGATCGTCTTGTTATGCTCATGGCAAAACAGGATAGCATTCGTGACGTGATAGCATTCCCGAAGGTAAAAGATGCTTCGGATCTTATGACAGAGGCTCCAACAAAAGTTGATCAGAAACAGCTTGATGAATTGGGACTTGAAGTAGTAGCTGAGGAAGAATAAAAGTTATTTAATGATGAAAAAATCCCATCCGGATATTCTCGCATTGAAGAATACCGGATGGGATTTTTTCTTGAATTATTGATCTTTTGGTGAACGTCCATCTTTGTGCTTATTCCAGATATTAAATGCAATTAAAAGACCTGCTGTGTATAAGATGCTGATCAGAATTGCCGGGCTGTCTTTTAAGAAATAGATTACCAGAACAGCGGCAATTAATGCAATGGTCATCTGGAATGCAATCCAGATTCTTTTTTCACGAATTTCTCTGGCATGCTGCTGGGATTCCAGACGCTTCTGTTCTAATTTTAAGTATTCCATCAAGTCCTTGTCCGGAATACGGGAAAGTATAATTTCATCGCGAACAAGTCTGGCTTCGCGGCGGGAGTGGATATTTGCAATTTTAGCAGAAAAACGGGCAAAAAATCCGGAGGAATCACGCTCTTTTTCAGCTTTGTCAAACGGATCCATCTCAGAATCCAAGTCATAAGCAGATTCCGTTCCTGGAGCAGTAGCATTATTGATGACAGATGCATTTTTCCGGGCAGTTGTGCTACCGGAAGTAGACGTATCTTCCTGGATAGTTGAACTTTTAGAAGCAGACGTATCTTTCTGGATAGTTGTGCTGCTAGAAGCAGATGTATCTTCCTGACCAGATGCATTTTCTGCAGCAGATGTATCTTTCTGACCAGATATAGTTTCTGTAGCAGATGCATGATCTATTGTAGTTATATTTTCTTCTGTAGTTGTATTTTCTTCTGTAGTTGTATTTTCTTCTGTAATTGTCTCTGACATAACAAACCTCCTATGTGAATTATATATATCAGCTGCGCAGTAGAAGTATGTCATGCAATTGCATGACGCGCACCTCGCAGCAAGAATGCCGAGGCATTCTTGAATCATCGTTTTGTTTATCATAACAGTAAAAAAAATAAAAAACAACTGATTTTCCAAGATTAGTCTTATTAAAAGAAAGGAGATTAGAGACTTTCATATATGAGAAGTGTGCAAAAAAATGGAATAAAATATATTGCATCAAAAATTTTGAAAAAAATTAAAAAAAGCTGTTGACAAAAGTCTGATTATCCTGTATAGTATGTATTGTTCCAAGGAACACAAGAAACAAACGGAACAATATAATGAATGCGACAGTGGCTCAGTTGGTAGAGTACGACCTTGCCAAGGTCGGGGTCGCGGGTTCGAACCCCGTCTGTCGCTCTTATAAAAATCTCAATCTTCGGATTGAGATTTTTTCGTATATGATAACTTGTATTTTCTATATATTCAAGAATGCCGAGGCATTCTTGCTGCGAGGTTCATGCATTAAAATTCTCCTATAATTCCAATAATTACAGATAGAAAAACATGCGTAAAATAAAAAATTATGATATGATATGAGAGTCAAATCTCAGAAAGAAACAATGTTGATAAAAAGTGGAGGCAGATTATGGAAGCATACACTCTGGATTGGCAAAAAGGACAGCTTATTCAGGATAGGATGCAAGAAGCAGATTACAAGAGGATAAGTGATAAAAAAATAGATGATACTATGAAGGTTCAGATTATGAATCTGAAAGAATACGAACAGATTAAGGAATATATTCCACATAAGAAGAATCTTCTATACAGTATGAATCATGTCAGGTATTGTAAAGTAGATTCTTTTCATGATTGTGTACAGGGAATTATGCGGGTGCCAGATTTGAAAAATCATGAAATGTTCGTATTTGGCTTTTGCATGTATAAGCAGACTCTTTATTTTGTGGAGGAAACAAATCAGATTCAACTTCTTATGGAACATGTGAAGAATGATGTCTATAAAAACTGCAGACTTCATGAAGTTTTGCTTATGATCTTAAACTATCTGATTGATGATGATGTGTACAGAATGCAGAAGATTGAAGAACAACTGGAGAAAATCGAAGAAAATGTAATTGGACATGTCCAGAAACATCTGGATGAAAGAATTATGAAGTATCGGAAACATTTTTCGGAACTGATGGTGTCTTATGATCAGATGACCAATATGGGTGAGCATATGCAGCTTTATATGAACAGAAATGAAATCCAGGATGAAGAAATGGGTTGGGAGCGTTATGTTCATAGAACTGAGCGTTTGCATCAGTATGCCGCGGAGATGAAAGAGTATACTCAGCAGATCCGTGAAATTTATCAGACCCAGATTACCTTGCAGCAAAATAGAGTTATGAATTTTCTGACAGTAGTGACGACAATATTTATGCCATTGACATTGATTACCGGGTGGTATGGAATGAACTTTTATAATATGCCAGAACTTCACTGGCAATATGGATATATTTGTGTCATCATAATATCAATCGTAGTAATTATTGCGGAATGTATTTACTTTAAAAAGAAAAAAATGTTATAAAGCAGGAGGAGAACAGGAATGAGCAAGCCGCACAAGATAAAAATCGGACTTTTAGGACTGGGAACAGTTGGAAGTGGGGTATATAAGTTAATTGAAAAGCAAAAAGAGGAGTTTTGTAAAAAGGCAGGAGCAGATGTTGAGATTGTAAAGATTCTTGTACACAATATGGAGAAAAAGCGTGAAGGTGTGGATCCATCTCTTCTTACCGATCACTGGAGAGATATTATTGATAATGATGAGATTCAACTCGTAATTGAGGTGATGGGTGGAATTGAGCCGGCAAGAACCATGATCCTGGATGCTTTAAATGCAGGAAAAAATGTTGTGTCTGCTAATAAAGATCTGATTGCTGAGCACGGAAAAGAACTTCTGGATGCAGCAGAAGAGCATGGTGTGGATTTTCTGTTTGAGGCTGCAGTAGCCGGAGGAATCCCGATCATCCGTCCGTTAAAGCAATGCCTGGCGGCAAATGAGATTGATGAAGTCATTGGAATCATGAATGGTACAACGAACTATATCCTGACAAAGATGTTTGAAGACAATATGGATTTTGATGAAGCATTGGCAAAAGCGACAGAGCTTGGATATGCAGAGGCGGACCCGACAGCAGATGTTGAAGGATTAGATGCCGGACGTAAAGCAGCAATTCTGGCTTCCATCGCATTTCATTCCAGAGTTGTGTTCAAGGATGTATATACAGAGGGAATTACAAAGATTTCTTCAAGAGACATAGCATATGCAAAAGAATTTGGCAATGTTATCAAATTACTTGGCGTGGCTCATAATACAGAAGATGGAATTGAAGTGGGTGTTTATCCGATGATGATTTCGCAGAATCACCCACTGGCATCTGTCAGAGATTCTTTTAATGCCGTATTTGTGCATGGAGATGCAGTTGGAGATGTAATGTTCTATGGACGTGGTGCTGGAGAGTTCCCGACTGCCAGTGCAGTTGTCGGAGATGTGATCGACGTAGTGCGTGACACGCAGTATCACTGTACCGGAAGAATTAGTTGTACCTGTTATCGGACAACACCAGTCAAGAATTTTAAGAATGTGAAAAATAAATTTTTCCTCCGTATGCAGGTGGAGAATAAACCTGGAGTTCTGGCTTCCATTGCCATGGTATTTGGTGTTCACAAGGTCAGCATTACAAAAGTCATGCAGAAGGAACAGTGCGAGAACGCTGATGTAGCTGAACTTGTTATTGTAACAGAGGCTGTCAAAGAAAGCCAGATGCTGGATTCTCTGGAGCATCTCAAAGATATGGAGACAATTCGCGAAGTCAGCAGTGTCATTCGTGAATATTAGTAGAAATATTGGAGGGTTAGGTTTGGAAGAAAGTGTAAAGGTCAATCCGCTTGCAACAGAGAAGGTCGAGCGGTTGATATTAAAATTCTCCATCCCGGCAATCATCAGTATGCTGGTCAGCTCGCTTTATAATATTGTAGACCAGATATTTATTGGACAAGGTGTAGGACTTCTTGGAAATGCAGCGACTAATATCGCATTTCCAATTACGATTATCTGTACTGCAACGGCATTGCTTCTTGGGATTGGAAGTGCTTCAAATTTTAATCTGTCCTCGGGGGCAGGAGAGCAGGAATGTGCGTGCAGGTATGCAGGGACAGGACTTGTAATGCTGATGCTTTGCGGTGTGACGATCGCGGTCATCGTATTATTGTTCTTAGATCCGCTGCTTCATGTATTCGGTGTTACAAAAGACGTCCTGCCTTATGCACAGGATTATACAGGGATTACAGCATTTGGAATTCCTTTTCTGATCCTGACGACAGGGGGGAATCATCTGATCCGTGCAGACAGAAGCCCGACTTATTCTATGACTTGTATGCTTACGGGGGCAATCATCAATACGATTCTGGATCCACTGTTTATTTTTGGATTCCATTGGGGAATTAAAGGAGCTGCATGGGCAACTGTAATCGGTCAGATCGCGTCTGGGTGTCTGGTAATTGTGTATTTTGTACGTTTTAAAAAGATGGGACTGACAGTGGAGATGCTAAAACCCCGTGGAATGTATATCAAAGGCATTCTCACACTTGGTATGGCTTCATGCATCAATCAGATAGCTATGGCAATCGTGCAGATCGTGTTAAATAATACATTGAGATATTATGGTTCTCTTTCTGTATATGGATCAGATATTCCACTGGCGTGTGTCGGTGTAATTGCAAAAGTCAATATGGTGTTTATGGCAATCTGTATCGGTCTTGCCCAGGGATGCCAGCCAATCTGGGGTTTTAATTATGGAGCAGGCAATTATGTGAGAGTCAGACACACCTATAAGCGATCCATGCAGATAGCGCTTGCGGTCGGCGGTATCTGTTTTGTGTGCTTTCAAGTATTTCCAAGACATATCGTCAGTATTTTCGGAAATGGAAGCAAAGAATATTTCCGGTTTGCAGAGAGGTATTTCCGCATTTATATGTTTATGACGTTTGTAAATGGAATCCACCCGGTCTGCTCGCAGTTTTTCACTGCAATCGGAAAAGCTGCAAAGGGAGCAGTTGTGTCTCTGACGAGACAGATATTATTTCTTTTGCCACTCATTATTATATTCCCGATATTTATCGGAATTGATGGTGTAATGTATGCAGGTCCGATCGCGGACGGAGCGGCAGCAGTAGTTGCAATTGTGCTTGCGAGAAGTGAGATAAAAAAGATGAGCTGATAAGTAAAGAGAAGGTTGTCAGGATCTGGGATTAAAAGAAAGGATAAGGCGTATGCAAAAGAAGAGAACGATAGGATTTATGTTCAAGCAGATAAATAATGTGTATGAGAAGGAATTTAATAACCGGCTGCGTACGCTTGGCATTACCGCATCACAGTGTGCAGTACTGGATTATCTGTTCGACTGTGAGAAAGAAGAAGTGACACAGAGGGACATTGAAAAAGGATTGAATCTCAGAAATCCTACCGTGACCGGTCTGCTGAAACGGCTGGACGAAAAGGGATATATCTTATCAGTTCCAAGTAATACGGATAAGCGCTGCAAGAACATTTACCTGACGGAGAAAGCTTACGATATCCAGAGACGCATGGAGAATCAGAGACGGAAGCTGGATAAGATGCTGACAATCGGAATGAATAAAAAAGAAATTGAGGCTTTGGAGAAGATGCTGAACAAAGTATTGTATAATATTGCAGAGCCGTAGGAAATATAAAAGGTATCATGTATGAAAATGCATGGTGCCTTTTTTGATAAAAGACAATCATTTAAAACAGTTGCATTACACTAACCTCTATGATATTATAAACATGCAAATGATAATCAAAATCAATTACGGATGAGGATATGCAATGTCAAAGGAAGTAGTGTCTTATATGTTATCTGGTATGGATAATATGAAAAGTCTGCAGGTTCAGTTAATTCTGCAGTGTGCGCCGTTTCTGAAAGGAATCAAGATTGCCTGTATTTTGAATATTACGGAAGAAAACAGTAGAGAGCTTTATGAAATCTTGGAAGGAACAGGGATCAAATTTAAAATTCTGACAAGAAATCATGGAAAATGTCTTGTATTATTGTACCGGCGCGAGTCGTTTTCCAGATATTTGAAACGGACAGATGTCAGGGAATTTTTAGGTTCCTACGGATATGAGGACGTGGAACCGGAGAAGATGCTGGAACGTCTCTCGAAACGTGTCTGTCAGTATTCAGATGGAGAAATCTGTTTTCCGCATGAGATAGGAGCATTTTTAGATTATCCGATCGATGATGTAAAATGTTTCATTGAAAAAGACGGAAAAGACAGTCTGTTTTCCGGATACTGGAAAGTCTATAACAATCCAGGGAGAGCAAAAATGATTTTCTGGGCGTATGATAAGGCAAAGACCAGTGCGGTAAATGAATATCTGATTGGAAAGAACATTCGAGATATTGCATATGTGGCAGCGTGTTAAATGATAGTTGATTAAATAGAACAGCAGGAGGATAGTAAATCATGAGTATTTCAGTAGTATATTGGAGCGGAACAGGTAACACACAGGCAATGGCAGAGGCAATTGGAGAAGGAATTGAAAGTGCAGGAGCACAGGCGAATGTAATCTCTGTAGATCAGGCAAGTGTAGATGCGCTGGCAGAAGAAGATGTATTTGCCCTTGGCTGCTCTGCTATGGGAGCTGAGGAGTTAGAAGAGTCTGAGATGGAGCCATTTGTAGCTGAGCTTGAAGGAAAAGTAAGTGGAAAGAAGATTTTGTTATTCGGATCCTATGGTTGGGGAGACGGAGAATGGATGAGAAGCTGGGTAGAACGTATGACGGCAGCCGGAGCCAAGATGGCAGAACCAGAAGGCGTAATCGCAAATGAGACACCGGGAAGTGATGATTTGGATGCATGCAAGGCGGCAGGAGCAAAACTTGTTGATTAATATGGAACAGGATATAGCAGATCAGGAATGGAAGAAAGCAAGACATAAATTATGCTAAAATATTCGTGGTCTGTGGCATTGCTAAAAGGACAGGTGATAAAAATGAGTGTAGTAATCATTGGCGGCAATGAAAGAATGGAACAGCAGTACAAGCAGATCTGTAAAAAGCATAAATGTAAAGCAAAAGTATTCACGAGAATGTCCGGTAATCTGAAGACACAGATCGGACAGCCAGATCTGATCATCTTATTCACATCAACTGTGGCACATAAAATGGTACATTGTGCATTGAAAGAAGCAGAGCGTTACAATATCCGCGTGGAGCGTGCACATTCCAGTAGCGCAAGTGCATTGGAAAATGTACTTCAGGGCTGCTGTTAATAAGGATATGTTTTCACAAAATAAAAAGAGGAATGTAAAAAAATAACATTGCATTCCTCTTTTTTTTGTATGCAATTCATGGTACAATAATCAAATGGTTTGATGCTACAAAGCAATAAATGATAAGAATGCAGGAGGAAAGGCAAATGAGTTATGCCGATCAGGTATTTATAGATATGTGCCGCGACATCATCGACAATGGAACAGACACAAGAGGGGAAAAAGTGCGCCCGGTGTGGGAGGATAAAACACCGGCTTATACAGTAAAGAAATTCTGTGTGGTAAACCGGTATGATCTGTCTAAGGAATTTCCGGCACTGACACTTAGAAGAACTGCGATTAAGAGCTGTACAGATGAACTTTTATGGATATGGCAGAAGAAATCGAACAACATTCATGATCTGAACAGTCATATCTGGGACAGCTGGGCAGATGAAGATGGATCGATTGGAAAAGCCTATGGATACCAGATGTCCGTAAAACATCAGTACAAGGAGGGAATGTTCGATCAGGTAGACCGTGTGATCTATGATTTGAAGAATAATCCGTACAGCAGAAGGATCATGACGAATATTTATGTACATCAGGATCTTCATGAGATGAACCTGTACCCGTGTGCGTACAGTATGACATTTAATGTTACGAAAAAAGAAGGACATGAGAAGCTTTCGCTGAATGGAATGCTCAATCAGAGATCCAATGATGTACTCACTGCGAATAACTGGAATGTATGTCAGTATGCAGTGCTTCTTCATATGTTGGCACAGGTGTGTGATATGGAAGTCGGGGAACTGGTACATGTGATTGCAGATGCACATATTTATGACCGCCATATTCCGCTCGTGGAGGAATTAATAAAAAGAGAGCCGCTTCCGGCACCGAAGTTCTGGTTAAATCCGGAAGTGAAGAATTTCTATGATTTTACACCGGATGATGTGAAACTGATCGATTATGAGACACATGAGCAGATTAAAAATATTCCGGTGGCAGTTTAAGAGAAAAATAAAGTAATAAAAAACAGGGGGAAACCGGCATGAATTTGATTGTGGCAGTGGATAAGAATTGGGCAATTGGAATGGACAATAAGTTACTTGTAAGTATTCCGCAGGACATGAAGTTCTTCCGTGAGACGACAAAGGGGAAGGTCGTTGCCATGGGAAGAAAGACATTGGAAAGTTTTCCGGGCGGACAGCCTTTAAAGAACCGAGTTAATGTTGTTCTGACATCAGATAAAAAATACAATGTGAAAGGAACTGTTGTGGTCCACAGCATTGACGAAATGGTGGAAGAACTGAAAAAATATAACGATGAAGATATTTTTGTGATCGGGGGAGAGAGCATTTACAGACAGCTTCTGCCATACTGTAAGACGGCATATATTACAAAGATCGATCACGCTTACCAGGCGGATACATTTTTCCCGGATCTGGATCAGGACCCACAGTGGCAGATGACCAAGATCAGTGATGAGCAGACGTATTTTGATCTGGAGTATGTATTTACAATTTACGAGAGGGTATCATGAGAATTTTAAATGTAACAGCGCAGAAACCGAACAGCACCGGCAGTGGAATTTTTCTGTCGGAGCTTATGAAGGAATTTGCAAATAAGGGACACACACAGGCACTGGTAGCCGGTGTGTATCCTGAGGAGAAAACTCCGGTACCGGATCGGGTCACATTTTATCCGGTATATTTTGAACAGGGGAAACTGAACTTTCCGATTGTAGGAATGTCGGACGAGATGCCATATCCGAGTACCAGATACCGGGATATGACACCAAAGATGGAAGCGGCATTCAAAGAAAGTTTTTTGAAACAGCTGGATGAGGCAGTAAGAGATTTGAATCCGGATCTGATTTTGTGCCATCATCTTTATCTTTTGACTGCCATCGTACGGGAACATTTTCCAGATCGGAAAGTCTTTGGCTTTTGCCATAATACAGATTTGCGGCAGATGCAGAAGACAGATTTGGAACGGGAGTACATTGCGGGGCAGATTCGAAGACTTGATCGGATTTTTGCACTGCATGCAGAGCAGAAGCGGACCATTCAGGATATTTATGATGTGCCGAAAGAAAAAATACAGGTGATTGGAATGGGGTATAACAGCCATATTTTCAAGAATGAAAGCCTGCGTGTGAATGACGGTGTGACAAGAATTGCATTTGCCGGAAAGATTTCGGTGAAAAAAGGAGTGGAAAGCCTGATCCGGAGTCTGGATTATCTGGAATATGAAAAGGAAAGGATTGAGCTTTTGCTTGCCGGAGGAGCCGGGAATGAAGAAGAGTATGAGCAGATAGTAGAGCTTGCGAAAAAATGTCCGTATAAGGTGACATTTTTAGGAAAGCTTCCACAGAAAGAGCTGGCGAAAGTCTACAATTCCTGTGACATCTTTGCACTTCTGTCATTCTCTGAAGGACTGCCTCTTACGGTCATTGAGGCGCTTGCATGCGGAGACAGAGTAGTCATGACAGACTTGCCCGGAGTGAAAGAATGGATCGATACTTATGCGCCGGGGGCAGATATAAGATATGTGACACTGCCATTGATGCGTAATGTGGATGAGGCAGTTCCTGCGACACTGCCGGATTTTGAAAGGCGGATCGGTCAGCGAATCTGGGAGTCTGTGGAGGCAGGTAAAACAAAAGAAGTAGATGTCAGCGGACTTTCCTGGACAAAAATTGCAGGCGAAGTGCTGAAAGTATTATCTCTGACATCATAAAATATATCAAGAAAACAGATGAAAAATGTCATTGACAGTAACACAAAGTTATGATTATAATATATAAAAATATTCGATAAAACAGTTTTGTGAAATGCAATGACGGGGAGGAGTACATAGATACCGGAAGCTAAGAGAGAAGACGGGTGGTGTAAGTTTTCATGAAGGGTTTATGGAAGTAGCCTCTGAGCAGTGAACCGAAAAGATGAATGGCTGATAGTGCTTTTGAAAGAAAGCATCTATAGTTACATGATCTGAGTAGACTTCAACGTCTGTCCCGACGTTACAAGGGAGCAATATCGGATAATCGTTATGGTTTCCCGTATTGACATGAGTGCAGAGAGAATTCTCTGAATTTAGGTGGTAACACGGATGGTATATTCGCCCTAAGCTATTTCGCTTAGGGCGTTTTTCTATATCTGACGGGAAATGCATACTCTGTTGGATATTCATGACGAAGCAAAATCTGGGAATGTTAAAGGAGGAAGACATTTATGAAGAAAATCAGTGGCAATAAGTTATTAGTAAAAGCCTTAAAAGAAGAAGGAGTAGATACTCTGTTCGGTTATCCTGGGGCATGTACCATTGATATCAGTGACGAACTTTACAAACAGGATTTTACGAAAGTAATCTTGCCAAGGCAGGAAGTGGCACTTGTCCATGAGGCCGATGCCTATGCAAGATCTACCGGAAAAGTCGGTGTTTGCCTTGTTACAAGTGGTCCGGGAGCAACGAACTTGGTAACAGGTCTTGCAACAGCATATTATGATAGTGTTCCGCTTGTGTGCTTTACCGGTCAGGTGTCCAGACATCTGATTGGAAATGATGCATTTCAAGAGGTTGACATTGTAGGAATTACAAGAAGTATCACCAAGTATGGAGTAACGGTGCGAAACAGAGAAGACCTTGGAAGAATTTTAAAAGAAGCATTTTACATTGCAAGAACAGGACGTCCAGGTCCGGTCCTTATCGATCTTCCAAAAGATGTTATGGGAGAACTTGGAAGCGCAGAATATCCGGAAACTGTTAATATCCGTGGTTATAAGCCGAATACAAGCGTACATATCGGACAGTTAAAACGTGCGATCAAAATGCTCGGACGTGCAAAAAAACCATTATTTTTAGCAGGTGGAGGTGTGATTATTTCCCGTGCAAACGAAGTATTTACCAAATTGGTGGAGAAGACGAATATTCCGGTCGTAACAACAGTAATGGGACGCGGGGCAATTCCGACAAACCACCCACTCTACATCGGAAATCTTGGAATGCATGGAGCATATGCCTGCAATATGGCTGTCAGTGATTGTGATCTGTTGTTTTCAATCGGAACTAGGTTCAATGACCGAATTACCGGAAAGCTGCATTCATTTGCACCGAATGCACAGATTGTACATATCGATATTGATACAGCTGCAATTTCAAAAAATGTACAGGTAGATATTCCGATTGTTGCGGATGCAAAAGATGCAATTGAGAAGATGTTAGAGTATGTAGAGCCGAATGAGACATCAAAGTGGCTGGAACAGATTGAAAGCTGGAAAGAGGAACATCCTCTGAAAATGAAAGAAAAACCGATCATGACACCTCAGGATATTATTGAGACGATCAACCGTATGTTTGATGAAGCAATTATTGTAACTGATGTAGGACAGCATCAGATGTTCACGGCGCAGTTTGCTGAGATTACACAGAAGAAGAGACTTCTTATGTCAGGTGGACTTGGAACAATGGGGTATGGACTTCCGGGAGCGATTGGTGCTAAAATCGGTAATCCCGATGTACCGGTCATTTCCATCTCCGGTGACGGTGGGATGCAGATGAATATTCAGGAACTTGCAACAGCAGTATTAGAGGAACTTCCAATCATTAGCTGTATTTTTAATAATTATAACCTTGGAATGGTTCGCCAGTGGCAGAAATTATTCTATGGAAAACGTTACTCTATGACGAATTTACGATCCGGTGCTGCAAGCAGAAGGGCAGCAGATGATGAGAATTTTGAATATCCGGAGTATACACCGAACTTTATCAAACTGGCAGAAAGTTATGGCGCAGTAGGAATCCGTGTGGAGAAAAAAGAAGATATTGAGCCTGCATTCAGAGCAGCACTTGAAAATAAACACAGACCGACGATTATCGAGTTTATGATTGATCCGGAGGATCTTGTATATCCAATGATCAAACCGGGCGGAACTCTGGAAGAGCTGATCATGGATTGTTAGAAGGGAGAATGGAATTATGAGTGGAACAAATAATGGAATGAAAAAACGCTGGATATCACTTTATGTAGAAAATCAGGTAGGTGTTCTGTCTAAAATTTCCGGACTCTTTTCTGGAAAGTCATATAATCTGGACAGCCTTACTGTAGGAACAACAGAAGATCCGACTGTGTCGAGAATGACAATAGCAACGGTCAGTGACGATGAGACGTTTGAACAGATCAAAAAGCAGCTCAACCGTACGGTAGAGGTTATTAAAGTCATTGATTTTACAGATGTTTTTGTAAGAATGAAAGAAATTATGTACATTAAAGTTCAAAAATGTACACCGGAGGATAAGGTGGAATGTTTCCAGATTGCGGAGACGTTTAAGGCAAAAGTCATTGACTACGGAAGAGATAGTCTTTTGCTGGAATTTGTACAGACAGGAACCAAAAATGACGCAGTTATTAAGCTGATGAAAGAAGAGTTCAAGAGTATTGAAGTTGTGCGTGGAGGAAGCGTTGGAATTGAGTCTATTAGTATGATGGAAAGATAATTCTAAAAAAACAGAGCGCACTCTTGAATTTTAAATATGATGGTATTATAATAATGTCAGTAGAATAGTTAAAAAATTAAAGTTATATAGATGAACGGAGGAAATTATCATGGAGAAAAAGAACATTGACTGGTCAAACATCGGATTTGGCTACATGCAGACAGATAAGAGATATGTATCCAACTACAAAGACGGAGCATGGGATGAAGGAACTCTTACCTCCGACGCAACCATAACAATCAGTGAGTGCGCAGGTGTACTTCAGTATGCACAGACATGCTTTGAAGGAATGAAAGCTTACACAACAGAAGACGGACATATCGTAACTTTCCGTCCAGATTTAAATGCAGCAAGAATGGCTGATTCAGCAGCAAGACTTGAGATGCCGGTATTCCCAGAGGACAGATTCGTAGATGCAATCAAACAGGTCGTAGCAGCTAATGCAGCATATGTACCGCCTTATGGATCAGGAGCTACACTTTATGTAAGACCGTATATGTTTGGTTCCAGTCCGGTTATTGGAGTAAAACCTGCAGAGGAGTATCAGTTCCGTGTATTTGCTACACCAGTTGGACCATACTTTAAAGGCGGCGCTAAGCCGATTACAATTAAGGTTTCAGACTTTGACCGTGCCGCACCGCATGGAACAGGTCATGTAAAAGCAGGTCTTAACTATGCAATGAGCCTTCATGCAATCGTGACAGCACATGGAGAAGGATACGATGAGAATATGTATCTGGATGCTGCAACAAGAACAAAAGTAGAAGAGACAGGTGGAGCAAACTTTATCTTCGTAACAAAAGACAATAAAGTCGTAACACCGAAGTCATCTACAATCCTTCCTTCTATTACAAGACGTTCTCTGATGTATGTAGCAGAGCATTATCTTGGACTGGAAGTAGAAGAAAGAGAAGTATACCTTGATGAAGTAAAAGATTTTGCAGAGTGTGGACTTTGTGGAACAGCAGCAGTTATTTCACCAGTTGGCAAGATTGTAGATCATGGCAAAGAAATCTGCTTCCCAAGTGGAATGGAAGAGATGGGACCAGTTACAAAGAAACTGTATGAGACATTGACAGGAATCCAGATGGGTCACATTGAAGCACCAGAGGGCTGGATCTGCAAGATCTGCTAGGATTGAGAAAAAGCCAGGCACAAGAACAATCACAGACTCTACATTGTTTTCAGATAATACAAGATTCATATGCGAGATGAGGTTGACGGAAAAATAAGAATTTTGTAAAATAATGTCAAGACATATGGAGCGGGACAGAAACGCGAAAATCTGTCCCGCTCTTTTTGCAATATAGGGAGTTTCCCTTTTAACGGAATCCGGGAGCGGACATGATGCGGGGATTCTGCTTTTGATGGAAAAGTATCATATTCCATTGATTCTGTTATCTATGGGCAAGAAATGAAAAGGAACTTGGAGAGATGCTGGAGTTTGCCAATGCAGCAGCATCTATTGTAACAACAAGAAAAGGGGCGCTTCGGGTAATGCCCAAGTTAGAGGAGATTTTGCATGTGCAAAGAGGAGTGTAAGTCAGAAGAAATGAAATATCGCCTGGCGGAAGCTGTGAAAGTCTGCATGAAGACGACATCGGTGGAGAAGATTACGGTAAAGGAAATCGTAGATGCGTGCGGAACGACCAGACAAACATTTTACCGGCATTTTCAGGATAAATATGACCTGGTTAACTGGTATTTTGATAAGATTCTTCTGGAATCATTTGAACATATGGGAGAAGGCGAGACCATCTATGAAGGACTGGTGAAAAAATTCCAGTATATTCAGAAAGAGAAACTTTTCTTTAAAATGGCATTTAAATCTGATGATCAGAACTGTCTGAGAGACCATGATTTTGAACTGATCCTGGCATTTTATTCAGACCGGATCCAGGAAAAATCCGGAAAGCCATTGTCGGAAGATTTAAAATTTCTGCTGGGAATGTATTGTCAGGGTTCTATTTACATGACTGTACAATGGGTGTTTGGAAGGGTGAAACGCACGCCGGAGGAACTGGCAGCAGATCTCGTGAAAGCAATGCCGGAAGAACTGGCAGGGGTGTTTGAAAGACTGAATCTTTTATGATCCGGTCACGTTACATTTTCATAATTTTGTAACTTTCATTTTTTTAATAACATTGTTAAAATAAAAACATAAAAGCTGAATAAAAGCAAATTATGTCATGTAAGAAAAGGAGAGATTGAAATGGCAAACAGAATTATGCTGAATGAGACATCTTATCACGGAGCAGGAGCAATCAAGGAGATTGCAACAGAGGCAAAATCAAGAGCATTTAAGAAAGCATTTGTATGCTCTGATCCAGACCTTATCAAATTTGGGGTAACAAAGAAAGTGACAGATGTATTAGATGAGGCTGGACTCGCATATGAGATTTATTCTGACATCAAAGCCAATCCTACGATTCAGAACGTACAGAATGGTGTTGCAGCATTCAAGAGCGCTGAGGCTGATTACATTGTAGCAATCGGTGGAGGATCTTCCATGGATACAGCAAAAGCAATCGGTATCATTATTGCTAATCCGGAATTCGAGGATGTAAGAAGTCTGGAAGGTGTTGCGCCAACTAAGAAACCTTGTGTACCGATCATTGCAGTTCCGACAACAGCAGGTACAGCAGCAGAGGTTACGATCAACTACGTTATTACAGATGTAGAGAAGAAGAGAAAATTTGTCTGTGTTGACCCACATGATATGCCGGTCATCGCAGTTGTAGACCCAGATATGATGTCCTCTATGCCAAAAGGACTGACAGCTTCCACAGGTATGGATGCTCTTACACATGCAATTGAAGGATATACAACAAAGGCTGCATGGGAGATGACAGATATGTTCCATATCAAAGCAATCGAGATTATTTCCAAATCCTTAAGAGGAGCAGTTGCAAATGAGAAAGAGGGTCGTGAGGGAATGGCTCTTGGACAGTATATCGCAGGAATGGGATTCTCAAACGTAGGTCTTGGAATTGCTCATTCTATGGCTCATACACTTGGAGCTGTTTATGACACACCACATGGTGTTGCATGTGCTATGATGCTTCCAATCGTTATGGAGTATAATGCTGAATGCACAGGCGAGAAATACAAAGAGATCGCAAGAGCTATGGGTGTCAAAGGTGTTGATGATATGTCTGTAGAAGAATACAGAAAAGCAGCAGTAGACGCTGTTTCGCAGCTTTCTATCGATGTTGGAATCCCAACAAAACTGGAAGCGTTAAAAGAAGAGGATCTTGACTTCTTAGCTGAGTCTGCACACGCAGATGCATGTGCTCCGGGTAACCCGAAAGACGCAAGCGTTGAAGATCTGAAGAATCTGTTCAGAAAATTAATGTAATGATGCCAGAGCGGATTGTGGGAGTGCAAAGCACAGAGTAATCCGCATGCATCATGCATTATTACATAATCTAGGATAAGAGAACTCCTGACATTGATATCCAGTGCCAGGAGTTTTTAATATTTCGAAAAATTAAAATGAGAAGAAAACAGTATAAAACAGTATATAACAGTTGACAACTGTTATATACTGTTTTATACTGTTTATAACGAAGGAGGAGTTTTATGGATATCATAGTAAACCATTCATCCATGCAGCCAATCTATGAACAGATTGGAGATCAGATAAAAGAAAAAATCATGCATGGTGTATTAAAGGCAGATACCTCGCTCCCATCAGTTCGTACTTTAGCTAAAGAACTTAAGGTCAGTGCACTGACCGTGAAAAAAGCATATGATGCTCTGGAAGAAGAAGGATTTGTAATTACGATTCATGGAAAAGGAAGTTTCGTAGCATTTGCAGATCAGGAGCTGATGCTGGAGGAGAAGAAAAAGGAAGTGGAAGCTGATTTGGAGATGGCCATCCGAAAAGGCAAAAGCTGTGGAATGACGGATCAGGAATTACTGGAGTTGTTTCAGATTGTTTTGGAGGATTGATAAGTATGTTGAAATTTGAGGGTGTGAAAAAGCACTATGAAGATTTTGAACTGGATCTTACCCTGGAAGTACCGGAAGGTTATGTTACCGGACTGATCGGAGCCAATGGTGCAGGAAAAAGTACAGCGTTTAAAGCAGCATTAGGTCTGATCAGACCAGACGCAGGTGTTGTAAAGATGCTGGGAAAAAATGTAGAAGATTTTACAGTGCAGGATAAAGAGTGGATTGGAGTTGTTCTGGCTGATTCTGGTTTCAGTGGATATTTACGTGTGAAAGATATACTTCCGATGCTTGAAAGTATGTACCATAAGTTTCAGAAAGAAGATTTCCTGGAAATGTGCAAAAAATACCAGTTGCCATTAGACAAAAAGATCAAGGAATTTTCAACGGGAATGAAACGTAAATTACAGATTGCAGCGGCAGTTTCACATGGCGCAGATGTGTTGCTTCTGGATGAACCGACCGCAGGACTTGATGTTATGGCAAGAGATGATATGCTGGAAATTTTAAGAGAATATATGGAAACTCCGGGACGTTCTATTCTGATTAGTTCACACATTTCCACAGATCTGGAAGGAATCTGTGATGACATTTATATGATTGATGAAGGAAAGATTCTTTTGCATGAAGAGACCGACAAACTTTTGGATCAGTATGGACTTTTAAAGGTGAAGGCAGACCAGTACGAGGCGCTTGACAAGGCGTACATTTTGGCGCATAAGAAAGAAGAGTATGGTTATAGCTGCCTGACAAATGAACGGCAGTATTATCAGGAAAACTATCCGGATATCACCATTGAAAAAGGAAAAATTGATGATGTGATTATTATGATGAAAAGGGGGCAGCAAGAATGAAAGGATTGTTGATCAAAGATTACAAACTCATGTTGGGACAAAAATCCTTTTTGGGAATGGCAGCTCTTATGGCGGTATTATATCTCATTATTTACAAAGACCCTATAGTTGCTGTTATATTTATTACGGTCATGTGTACTATGTTTACCGTTAGTACACTAAGTTATGACGAATATGAAAATGGAATGGCTTATTTGTTTACACTTCCAATCAGTAGAAACACATATGTATTAGAAAAGTATGTATTTGCATTGGTGAATTGCATCGTGACAGGAGTGATCATGTATGCTATGGCATGTGGATCCATTAAAATCCGCGGACTGGCAATATCACAAAGCGATATGTATTCAGGTCTGGCCGGTGCCTGCTTTGTATCAATTATTATGATAAGCTATATGATTCCGTTGTATATAAAGTTCGGAATAGAAAAGAGCAGAATTGTGTCAGTAAGCGGAATGGCAGCTATATTTTTAATACTGTACCTGGGAATAAAAATATCAAAAGAACGGAATGGGTCGATACTGAAAATCGTAAGTCGAGCTGAAAAATTAAGTGATGGAATTGTGATTTTACTGATTTTTGCAGTTTCGGTTATCCTAATTTGCATTTCAGTAGTGTGCGCAATGAAAGCAATGAAAAAGCGCGAATTTTAAAAAGGGACAGGTGTGAGAAACAGTAAAGACTGAGAATACGTGATGGTAAAAAAATTGGGGACGGGGTTTTTTTAGAAAAACCCCGTCCCCAATTTTTAAAAAATGCAGTTTTATTGTCTGTGGCTTGCAATTATTAGCCGTACTGTCCGATACAGATAAGGCTTATATTCTTCGATGGACAGTGGTTCGTTATATAAAATCGAATTATATGCCGTGGATCCGGTCAGTTCTACGATGGTGAATAGCATAACGTCCGGACATTCGTATTTGTAAGAATCTTCATTAACGAGATTGAGAAATTCTTCATAAAAATCTGGTTCGGTCCGTTCTTCGGTGAGAAGGGCGGAGCGAAGTGCGCCCATGACTAGATTCTTGGAAATAAAGTTTAACAATGCCTTATTGCTGGCGAGAGCATCTATAATGTAATCAATGATAAAGATTAATTGTTCTTCCAGCCCGGAAATGTCTGCTTTCCGTAATGCTTTTGCTGCTTTTTCAAATAGTTCATGAGTCTTGAAAGCGGTAAGTTTATTCTTGATATCATATTTGTCTTTAAAATATAAATAGAAAGTTCCTTTTGCAACACCGGCTTTTTCTACAATATCAGAAATAGCAGTAGCATTGATACCTTTTGTGGTAAAAAGTTCGTATGCGGTGTTGAAGAGGGCTTCTTTTTTCTTTTTTTTATTTTCGTCTACTTTTCCCATGATTATCCTCTTTTCTGTTCAACAGCAATTATAACTGTACGGCAAGGTAATGTGCAAGTTAATTTTTTGCTTAAAGGTAGAAAACGTGAGTGCATTTCTAATGTATGATTGTAAAAGTAATGTGTCATATTTTTATTGATGAAAATATCTTAGCACAAAAATGACCAATAGTCAAAAATATATTGACTATTGGTCATTTTTGGTGTATTATGCTGTTTGAAAAAGAAAATGACTAACAGTCATAAATGAAAGGGAGAAGGAGTTATGGTTAACTTTGGAAAGAAAGTGGTGAAATACAGAGTATTGATACTGATACTTGGCGTGCTGTTGCTGATCCCGTCAGTCTTCGGTTATCTGAATACCCGGGTCAATTATGATGTGCTGACTTATCTTCCAGATAATATCGAGACGATGAAAGGACAGGATATTCTGGTGAATGATTTTGGAACCGGAGCATTTTCTATGTTCATTGTTGATGGTATGGAAGAGAAAGATGTAGCGGAACTGAAAGAGAAGATTGAGAAAGTCGATCATGTGGCAAATGTAATATGGTACGACTCTATTGCAGATATTTCCGTGCCGATGAGTATGTTGCCGGACGACATTTACGATGTATTTAATTCCGATACCGGAACGATGATGGCGATTTTCTTTGATGAGGGAACATCTTCAGATGGAACGATGGACGCAATTGCACAGATCCGGAAAATTGCCGGCAAGCAATGTTTTTTAAGTGGAATGTCCGCAGTAGTTACGGACACGAAGAATCTGGCAGAAAAAGAGACTCCGGTCTATGTACTGATTGCCGTTATTTTGGCGGTCATTGTACTTGGACTGACAATGGAATCATTTTTCGTACCGTTACTTTTTATGTTGAGTATCGGAATGGCAATCATTTACAATCTGGGAAGTAACTATTTTATGGGAGAAATTTCTTATATTACGAAAGCGTTGGCAGCGGTATTGCAGCTAGGTGTTACGTTGGATTATTCCATTTTCCTGATGCACAGTTATGAAGAACAGCAGGTGAGATACGACGGAGATAAGAAGCGTGCCATGGCACATGCGATTTCCCAGACATTTTCATCAGTTATGGGAAGTTCCATTACAACAATTGCCGGATTCATTGCATTATGCTTTATGTCCTTTACACTGGGACTGGATATTGGAATCGTTATGGTAAAAGGAGTTATTTTTGGAGTGATTGCATGTGTGACCATTCTTCCGTCTATGATTCTTTGTTGTGACAAAATCATTGAGAAGACGAAACACAAACCATTCCTCCCGGATATTGGAAGAATTTCTGACAAGGTTACGAAACGATACCTGGTATATGTAGTATTGTTTTTGTTATTCTTATTTCCTGCAATTTATGGAAATAACCATACAGCAGTTTATTACAACCTGGACGAGACATTACCAAAGGATCTGCCAAGTATCATTGCAAATGAAAAGTTAAAAGAAGATTACGATATGAATACAACGCACATGATTCTGGTGGACAGTTCCGTATCTTCAACAGATGTCAATAAAATGATAAAAGAAATGGATAAGGTAGATGGTGTCAAATGGGCACTTGGGCTGGACTCTCTTGTAGGTCCGTCAGTTCCGTCTGATATGATTCCGGAGTCCGTATCCAGTATGCTGAAAAATGATAAATATCAGCTGCTTCTTGTAAACTCTGAATATAAGGTAGCATCTGATGAAGTCAATGCCCAGATTAAGACATTGAATAAGATTTTGCATAAATATGATAAGACCGGAATGCTGATTGGTGAAGGACCGCTGACCGCAGATCTGATTGATATTACAGATCAGGATTTTAAGACAGTCAGTGCAGTATCCATTGGAATTATATTTGTCATTATCCTTGTGTTATTCAAATCTATTTCACTTCCGGTCATTCTGGTAGGTGTTATTGAATTTGCAATCTTTGTAAATATGGGAATTCCTTATTACACAGGCACGAAGCTTCCGTTTGTTGCTTCTATCGTTATCGGAACGATTCAGCTGGGATCTACGGTTGACTATGCAATCCTGATGACGACAAGATATAAGCGTGAACGAAACCATGGGGCAAATAAACATGATGCCATTACGACAGCCCACCGTGTATCAGCACAGTCCATTATGGTCAGTGCCTTAAGCTTCTTCGCAGCGACCATCGGAGTCGGACTTTATTCCAACATTGATATGATCAGTTCGCTGTGTATCCTGATGGCAAGGGGAGCGCTGATCAGTATGGTAGTCGTAATCTTCGTACTGCCATCCATGTTTATGGTATTTGACAAAGTAATCGTAAAAACAAGTAAAGGTTTTCTGCCGAAAGAGGCATAAGATTCACAGGAGGGATCACTATGAACGGAAATAAAAAAATCGCAAAAAAAATTGTAGCAGGATCTATGGCTGTCATGATGGCTGCCGGACTTGCCGGAACATATGAATATCACAATAATGTCATGCAGGTACAGGCAGCAGAGCAAAAGGACAAAGACACTCAGGAATTAAAAGAGACTGCGGAAAATGTATTGGCAGACCACGCAACGGATTCTGAGGATACAGGATTTTCAAAAGAGGAATCTGTGTATGTAAAAGCAGATGCAAGTGGAAATGTAAAGAAAACGACGGTATCTGAATGGCTGAAAAATCCGGAAAAAGGAACCATTTCTGACACATCTGAATTGAAAGATATTAAAAATGTAAAAGGTGACGAAACATTTGAGACAGGAAGCAACAACAACGTAAGCTGGAAGTCTGAAGGAAATGACATTTACTATCAGGGAACAATAGATAAAGAGCTCCCGGTAGATGTGAAAGTATCCTACAAACTGGATGGAAAGAGCATTTCCCCGAAAGATCTGAAAGGTAAAAGCGGAAAGGTTGAGATTCAGTTTAGCTATGACAACAAATCAAAACAGACTGTCAATGTAAATGGTGAAGATGTAGAAATGTACACACCGTTTACCATGGTCAGTGCAATGATGCTTTCCTCTGATGAGTACAGCAATGTGTCTGTTGAAAATGGAAAACTTATTTCTGACGGAGATAAAAATATTGTAGTCGGAGTTGCATTCCCGGGACTTGCAAATGATCTGAATCTGAAAGATCTGGATATGGACATTGATATTCCGGAGACAGTAACAATTACAGCAGATGTCAAAGATGCAACAGTCGGAACAAGTATTACAATGGCTTCCGCAGAGCTGATGAATGAATTCGGACTGGACGACATCGACAACTTTGATGACTTGCAGGATTCTATCGATGACCTGGAAGATGCAACAAATCAGTTGGTAGATGGATCAAAGGAAGCAGCAGATGGATCAAAAGAGCTGGCAGACGGAGCTGGAACATTGAATGACGGAGCCGGAACACTGGCAAGTGGAGCCGGAACACTGGCGGACGGTGTAAACACACTGAATGAAAAGAGTGGAACACTGGTCAGCGGAGTGAACACACTGGCGAGCGGAGTGCAGGCTTATACTGGTGGAGTAGAAGAATTATATGCCGGAAGTAATGACCTGGTTTCAGGAGCACAGACATTGGCAAGTGGAGCGGCTGCAGTAAATGAAGGTGTGAAAGCGGCAAAGAGTGGAGCAGATGCGCTGGCAGCAGGAGCAGAGTCAGAAAAAAAAGGATTTATAACGGCAAAAAATAATTTACAAACAGCTAATGAACTTATCGGAACGATTAGCGCACAGAAAATTCTTGATAGTGTGAGTGTAGATACATCGAAAGTAACTGCGAGCGTAACAAAACCGAAGGAAGAAAGTATAGCAGCTATTGCAGCAAGTACCGGATTATCAGAGGACGATCAAAAGAAAGTAATTAAGGCAATAAATACAGCATTAGACAGCTGTGAAGTTACAACAGACACAAGTAGCATATCGAAATCATTAAATAATACGGATATATTGACTAATATGGGCTATGCTCAAGCATATATAAACGGAGTTGGTACATCTCTTACAACTAAATCAGAAAATCCAAAAGCACCTAGTCTGTATGACGGAATTGATTCTATCGAATCGGGAGCATCTGAATTAGCAGGAAAATTAAGTGTTGGTGATGGAAAGACAGAAACGATTGGCTTAGGAGCAGCAGGATTAGCTTCTGGAAGTGCATCACTTCTTGAGGGAACTCAAAAACTTCAGGCAGGAGTATCGCAGCTCCATGAGAACAGTGCACCTCTTATGGCTGGTGTAACATCCTTAAAGGATGGCGGTGCCCAGCTTGCAAGCGGTGTCAGCCAGTTAGCAAGTGGTGCTAATCAGGTTGCAGACGGAGCCGGAACATTATCTAACGGAACTCAGACATTATTAGATGGAGCGAACACCTTAGCGGATGGAAACCAGACTCTGGCAGATGGAATGCAGGAGTATAAAGAAGAAGCAATCGATAAGCTGACAGATCTTTTTAATGGTGATATCAGCAGTGTGACAGACCGAATTGATGCAATGTCTAATCTTGCAAAAGAGTATAATTCATTTGCAGGAATCAGTGATGGAGTATCCGGAACAACAAAATTCATCATCGAGACAGAAGGTGTCGATGACTAATATCAGCTGGGAGATGACTCCCACCTATAGGTGGTGAGAAACAAGCTGGTATCAGTGGCGGGAGTCAATCCCCAAGCTGATATAGCCTCCGGCAGGATTGCAGAGGTGCGCAGTAGAAGTAAGTCATGCAATTGCATTCTTGAATTTTCCTTATAAATTGAGTAAAGAGAAATAATCAATCACAGGGCGGGAGTGAAAAGACTTCCGTCCTTTTCAATCTTATTTCTTAAGGAAAAGATAAGAAAATATTTCTTGAGTTCATATCACGACTATGCTATTCTATCTACACGCAGACGATGGTTCTAATTATCTGCAAAGTATCTATATTGATTTCATTCATTTTCGGAGCTAGAAGAATCGGCAGCAATTCCTAAAGTGATGATAAGCAGACAGATAAATTAAGTTTGAAAAAATGAAGTGAAATTTTCTTCATATACTGGAATATACTGAAAGTATATGTTAATCTATAAGTAGAAATCATAGCATTTTCTTTCAGACAGACATTTATCTGCAAAAAGAAAGGAGAAGCTATGGCAGCAAAAGAGAAGAGAAAACTGAAAGACCTGAACCTGTTGGATAAGTTCCTGTTTGATGAAGCGATGGAAGATGAGGAAAATATGAAGACGCTTCTGGATATCATTCTGGGACAGGATACGCATCTGAAGCAACCGCCACAGACGGAGAAGGAGTGCAGAAGTTCTTTAGAAAAACGTCAGATAAGACTAGATGTTTACACTGTCGATGAAGACGATGTGGTGTATGATACAGAACCACAAAAGACAAACACGAAAAATCTTCCAAAACGAAGCCGGTTATATCAGGGAATGATAGACAGCCGTTTGTTACCGCCGGGGTGCATTGATTTTAATTTGCTAAATCCTGTGGTAATTATAATGATTATGCCATTTGACTTATTTGGATATGAGTTATATCGCTATACATTCAAAATGCAATGTGAGGAAGTTCCGGAACTGGAACTGGGAGACGATGCAACGAGAATCTTCCTGAATAGCCATGGAAAACACCCGGAGTTAGTCAGCCAGGAATTGATTGAACTTCTGGAATACATGGAGAAATCCACAGATGTGGTTGTGGAGGAATGTGAAAGTAAACGGATCCATCAGATGCATGAACGAATCAACAGGCTAAAGTCGAGCAAAGAAATGGAGATAAAGTTTATGCAGAAGTGGGAAGAAAAAGAAATGGAAAGACAGGAAGCATATGCAGAAGGCGAACGTGCTGGAGAGGCACGAATTAACAAACTGATCATGTATTTGATTGAGCAGGGGCGCAATGAAGACTTGGCAAAAGCAGCAGCGAATTCCGAGTATCAGGCGAAGCTTTTAAAAGAACTGGGGTTGTAGATGACATGTTCAATGTATATACTAGTAGTTTTCAGTAGTTTTCAGAAGCAAAATCTGCATTGTTTAATAGTTGGCATATCCGGAAAAATAAGATATAATGGACGATGGTAACGGATGCGCTACCTGGAATATGATACGAAAGTATAGAAGGAGTCTTTCTGAATATGGAAGCTTATACGAGTTTTGCGAGGGTATATGATACCTTCATGGATAATGTGCCGTATAAAGAGTGGGCGGATTATCTGGGGAAAATATTAAAGGAATATGGAATTGATGACGGGCTTGTTCTGGATCTTGGCTGTGGAACTGGAAGCATGACAGAAATGCTGGCTTCATCCGGTTATGATATGATCGGTGTGGATAATGCAGAAGAGATGCTGGAGATTGCCATGGAGAAGAAGGTCGAGAGTGGACATGATATTTTGTATCTTCTTCAGGATATGCGGGAATTTGAATTATACGGAACGGTCAGAGCAGTTATAAGTGCCTGCGATTCTGTGAACTATATTACGGACGATGAGGACCTGACGGAAGTTTTTCGGTTGGTGAATAATTATCTGGATCCGGAAGGGCTGTTTGTATTTGATTTTAATACGGAGTATAAGTATCGGGAGATACTTGGAGAACAGACAATTGCAGAAGACCGTGAGGAATGCAGCTTTATCTGGGATAATTATTACGATGAAGACGAACGGATCAATGAATATGAACTGACTCTTTTTGTGCGGGACGAAGAACAACCACAGCTTTATCGTAAGTATCAGGAAGAACATTTTCAGAGAGCATATACGCTGGAGCAGATCAGACATATGCTTACTGAGGCAGGACTTGAATATGTAACTGCCTACGATGACTATACAAAAGAAAGTCCACATGACCGGAGTGAGAGAATCTGTGTAGTGGCAAGAGAACATGGGAAAGGATTGGCATAAGACAATTATGGAAGATTATATTGTAAGAGCGACAGCGGCAGGAGGACAGATGCGTGCATTTGCTGCGACAACGAAAAACCTTGTAGAGTCTGCAAGAGTGCATCATAATACAAGCCCGGTTGCGACTGCGGCACTTGGAAGGACACTGACAGCAGGGGCAATCATGGGAAGTATGATGAAAAATGATACAGATATGCTGACACTTCAGATTCGTGGAGACGGACCAATCGAGGGCATCACTGTAACTGCAGACAGCCATGCAAATGTAAAAGGATATGTTGGAAATCCGGACGTGATGCTTCCACCAAAGAATGGCAAGCTGGACGTCGGAGGAGCAGTTGGTATCGGTCTTTTACAGGTGATTAAAGATATGGGACTGAAAGAGCCTTATGTGGGACAGACAATTCTTGTAAGCAGTGAGATCGCAGAAGATCTGACTTATTATTTTGCAAGTTCCGAGCAGGTACCTTCCTCAGTGGGACTTGGTGTTCTGATGAATAAAGATAATACTGTACGCTGTGCAGGTGGATTTATTATTCAGTTGATGCCATTTGCAACAGAAGAGACTATCAGCCAGTTGGAGGAGAATCTGAAGGATGTGACTTCTGTTACAGATTTTCTGGACAAGGGCTATACACCGGAGCAGATGTTAGAGAAACTGATCGGACATTTGGATCTTGAAATCACAGATACTATTCCAACACAGTTTTACTGTAATTGTTCTAAAGAACGCGTAGAGCAGGCAGTTGCAAGTATCGGAAAGAAAGACATTCAGGAAATGATCGATGAAGGAAAAGACATCGAAGTAAAATGTCATTTTTGCAATACGGCATATAACTATACAGTCGAAGACTTGAAGAACATTCTGAAAAGAAGTAAGAAATAATCAGGTGAATAGACCGGATAATAGAATAGTAGAGAGAGAATTGCGGTCAATTTATGACCGCAATTCATTATAAGATATTAGATGTAAATTTATATGGAGGAAGATTATGAGACATGGTTTTATAAAAGTCGCGGCAGCAACACCGGATATCCGGGTAGCGGATGTGGATTACAATAAAGGGCAGATTATAAAGCAGATGGATGAGGCAGCAGAAGCAGGTGCCAAGATTATTGTATTTCCGGAGCTTTGTATTACAGGATATACATGCAGTGATCTTTTCCTTCAGGATATTTTATTAAATAGTGCGAAAAAAGCACTTGTAGAAATTGCAGAACATACAAAAAATCTGGATGCGCTTGTGTTTGTGGGAGTCCCTATTGCAGTTGGCGGGGAACTTTATAATGTAGCAGCAGCTTTGAACCATGGAAATATATTAGGTTTCACAACGAAGAGCTTTCTGCCCAATTATGGGGAATTCTATGAGATGCGCCAATTCCGTCCGGGACCGAAAAAAGCAGAGAAAATTCTGTTTGGCGAAAAAGAGATTCCATTTGGACCGCAGCTTTTATTTGTGGAAAAACAGATGACTAATCTGATCGTGTCAGCAGAAATCTGTGAGGACGTGTGGTCACCGGTTCCACCGAGCATTGAGGCGGCAAGAGAGGGAGCGACTGTGATCGTCAACTGTTCGGCCAGTGATGAGACGATTGGAAAGGCTTCTTACCGGGAGGCATTAATTTCCGGGCAGTCTGCAAGGCTGATCAGCGGGTATATCTATGCCAACGCAGGAGAAGGTGAATCGACTACAGATCTTGTATTTGGCGGACATAATCTGATCGCGGAAAATGGAACGATTCTGGCAGAGGCGAAGAGATTTTCGAACGGGATTATTTATACAGAATTTGATGTACAGAAAATTGCGAATGAACGCAGAAAAAATACGACATTTACAGAGACACAGGAACATGTACTTCCGAGGATTCCGTTTGGATTAGAACAGACAGAAACTATTCTTACAAGAACATTTCCGTCCAGACCATTCGTTCCTCGTGATGATCAGGAGAGGGCAAAGCGCTGTGAGGAGATTTTAACAATTCAGGCAATGGGACTGAAAAAGCGGCTTGCACATACTCATGCAAAAAGTGCAGTAGTTGGAATATCCGGAGGTCTGGATTCTACATTGGCACTGCTTGTGACAGCCAAGGCATTTGATGCACTGGGACTTGAGCGCAGCGGTATTACGGCAGTGACCATGCCGTGTTTTGGAACGACAGACAGAACGTATCAGAATGCATGTAAAATGTCTCTGAAAGTCGGAGCAACTCTCAGAGAAGTCAGAATCGGTGATGCAGTTATGCAGCATTTTAAAGATATTGGACATGACCCACAAGACCACAGCGTAACTTATGAGAATTCACAGGCAAGGGAACGGACACAGGTGCTTATGGACATTGCTAATCAAACGGGAGGACTTGTAATCGGAACCGGAGATATGTCGGAGCTGGCACTTGGCTGGGCAACCTACAATGGAGATCATATGTCTATGTACGGAGTAAATGCTTCCGTGCCAAAGACGCTGGTCAGACATCTGGTTCATTATTTTGCAGATACTTGTGAAGATTCATCGTTGAAAGAAGTGCTTTATGATGTGCTTGATACGCCGGTAAGTCCGGAACTTCTGCCGCCAAAAGACGGTGAAATCGCGCAGAAGACAGAAGATCTTGTAGGACCATATGAACTTCATGACTTTTTCCTGTATTATTTCCTGAGAATGGGATATGAGCCAGGAAAGATTTACCGGATCGCGAAGCTTTCCTTTGCCGGGGAGTATGACGACGAGACAATTTATAAATGGCTTCGTACGTTTTGCTGGAGATTCTTTTCACAGCAGTTTAAGAGGTCCTGTCTGCCGGATGGTCCGAAGGTCGGAACGGTTGCATTGTCTCCGAGAGGCGACTGGAGAATGCCGAGTGATGCGTGTGTGGCATTGTGGATACAGAATCTTGAAAAAGAGGCGGGAAAATAACGTCTATAAAGGTAATAAGAGATCAAAAAAAGGAACATCGCCGAATTATAAAGATTACGGGAATGTTCCTTTTTTGTTGCCAAGCATACGACAAAAAGGTCCGGTGGACCTTTTTTAGTTTTACAAGTAAATGAAAAGTTTTATAATTGGATGTTCTTGAAAAGATCGCCAAGGCTTGTTCCGATGTCTTCGCTCTTTGGAATCTCGACCTTAACTTCTTCCTCCTCCTGGATGGCTTCCTCAAGAGCTTTCATGCTCAGGCTGATCTTGCCATCTTTGACACCGATGACTTTGACCTGAACTTCATCACCTACATTCAGGACATCTTTTGGGAATTTGATACGTTTCTGGCTGATCTGGGAAACGTGTACAAGTCCGGAAAGTCCGTCTTCCAGACGTACAAATGCACCGTAGTTCTGGAGGGATTCTACGGTTCCGGTAAGAACGCTTCCTACTTTGATGTTTGCAATTTTTTCTTCACGCTCTTTTTTCTCTTTTTCTTTGAGAAGTTCACGGGCGGAAAGTACTAGCCGGTTATTTGCCTGATCCACATCAATGACCTGAACTTCGATATCTTTTAACAGATAAGATTCCAGATCTTCGATATAGGATAAAGAAAGTCGGGAAGCAGGAATAAATCCACGGATTCCTTCTACCATTGCGATAGCACCGCCATTTACAATTCCTTCGATTTTTACAGGGAGCACAGTTCCTTTTTCGAGGTAGGACTGAACTACATTCCATGGATTTGCATCATCAAAATGATCTTCCAGATCTGCCATAGTTACATTTTCTTCGTTGAATTCTTCGCTCATAGTATATTCCTTCCTATCAGTAAAATTGTTGCTTTTAGTATAGCATAAATAAACTGCTTGTACAAAGAAAATTAACTATGTTAGAATATGTTGTAGAAAATAAGTAACAGTTCGAGTGAGATATACGAATTATTGGGGAAATGATGAGTATAGCCGGATGCAATCAGAAAAACTGATATGGACTGCTCGAATTAGCAAGAAGATAATAAGGTGATATGTATGGGAAAGAGAAAAGAAAAGATTTATGTGATCGGACATAAGAATCCGGATACAGATTCTATCTGTTCCGCGATTGCCTATGCAGATCTGAGGCAGAAAGTGACCGGACAGGTTCATGAGGCAAAGCGGGCAGGACATGTGAATGATGAGACTGCTTATGTGCTGGATCGTTTTGGGGTAGAGGCTCCCAAGCTTCTTACAGATGTCAGACTTCAAGTGAGAGATCTGGATATTCACGAGATGCCGGGGCTTAAGCCCAATGCGTCCATTCGTGATACATGGGAGCGTATGCGGCAGGAGCAGGCAAAGACACTGCCAATCGTGAAGGATGATGAGCTGGTAGGAGTTGTATCTACCGGAGATATTGCAAAATCTTATATGGATGTGTATGATAGTGAGATATTATCAAAAGCGAGAACCCAATATCGGAATATTGTCAAGACACTGGACGGTACAATGATAACAGGTAATGAGCATGGGTATTTTATGAGAGGAAAAGTAGCAATCGGAGCCTCAAGTCCGAATCTTATGGAAGAGTTTATTGAAAAGGACGATCTGGTGATATTAGGAGATCTTGAGGAAGCGCAGGCATGTGCCGTGAATATTGATGCCAGCTGTATGGTTATCTGCAAAGATGCAGAAGTTTCTCCGAAATTGATTCAGAAGGCAAAAGAACAGAGTATAGTGATCATTCAGACTCCGTATGATACATTTACGACAGCAAGACTGATTAATCAGAGCATTCCGGTGAAGTTTTATATGACCTCTGGACCACTGACTATGTTCCGGATGAATGATTATGTTGATGATATTAAAGATATTATGGCGAAAAAGCGTTTCCGCGATTTCCCGATTCTGGATCGTCATGGCAGATTTAAAGGATTCATTTCCAGACGTCGTTTCCTCGGTGCCAGCAAGAAAAAAGTAATCCTGGTGGATCATAACGAACGGTCACAGGCAGTTGATGGAATTGAGGAAGCAGAAATCATTGAGATAATTGATCATCACAGACTTGGAGATATCGAGACAGTCAGCCCGATTACGTTCCGTAATCAGCCAGTGGGATGCACGGCGACGATTATTAACCAGATGTATGAGGAGAATGAGATCGAAGTTCCAAGAGAGATTGCCGGGATTTTATGTGGCGCAATTATTTCGGATACATTATTGTTCCGTTCACCGACCTGTACGCCGTTAGATGAAAGGACTGCGAAAAAACTGGCAAAAATTTCAGATATTGACCTAGAGCAGATGGCGCAGGAAATGTTCAATGCAGGAAGCAACTTGAAAGGCAAGAGTGCAGAGGATATCTGTTTCCAGGATTTCAAGCAGTTTACAGTCAACGACACGATATTTGGTGTAGGACAGATTACGTCCATGAGCAAAGAAGAACTGGCAGCTATTCGCGATATGATGACGGAGCATTTGCCAAAGGTACTGGAAGCACATAACCTGAATATGATTTATTTTATGCTGACAGATATTCTGGCAGAATCCACGGAGCTTTTGTGTGTGGGAACCGGTGCGAGAGGAATTGCCCTCAGCGCATTTGATCTTCCGGATAATGCAAAGAGTCTGATATTAAAAGGAGTTGTGTCCAGAAAGAAACAGCTGATACCAGTGCTGGTCGAGACCATGCAGCAGATGTAGAAAGGATAGCGTACTATGGGAAAAGAATTATGGAAACCGGGGAATATGGTGTATCCGCTCCCGGCGGTTATGGTAAGTTGTGCGGACAAAGAAGGGCATGACAATATCATTACAATTGCATGGACAGGGACAATCTGTACAAATCCGGCAATGTTATATATATCCGTGCGTCCGACGAGATATTCTTATCATTTGATTAGGGAAAGCGGAGAATTTGTAGTGAACCTGACGACAAAAGATCTGGTAAAAGCGACGGATTGGTGCGGGGTGCGTTCAGGAAGAGATGTGGACAAATGGAGTGAAATGCATCTGACTCGCGGAAATGCTCAGACACTTATCTATGCTCCGATAATTGAGGAAAGCCCAGTCAATATTGAGTGTCAGGTCGTGAAAGTCGAAGAGTTGGGTTCACACCACATGTTTCTTGCAAAAGTGACCGGCGTGCAGGTGGATGACCGGTTCATGCAGGATAATGGAAAATTTGCACTGAACAAAACAGGACTTCTGGCATATTCCCACGGGGAATATTTTGATCTTGGAAAATCACTTGGAACATTTGGCTACAGTGTGAAAAAGAAGAAAAAGGTGAAAAAGAAAAAATAATAAAGCGCAGGATTTCATATATATAAAGAGACTGGTAGTGCAAAGGTAACAGGTCTCTTTATTATGAAAGAATGGAAATTAAAAAAAGTGATACAGATTCTTACAGCGTGTCTGGCAATGATAGTTGTTTTAAATGTTTCAGGAATTTCTATGAAAACAATGCAAATAATTGATATTAATAAGAAAGAATCAAAAACGAACCGACGAGATTCAAATCTGCAAATGGAGTCAGAAACACGGGAAACAATATCCCGGATTTTGAATGAGCAGATACAGACAGAGCTGCCTCAGATTGCCATTACATTTGATGACGGACCCAGTGTGTGCACACCGGCACTTCTTGACGGATTAAAAGAGAGAGGTGTGAAGGCAACATTTTTTCTAGTAGGAGAAAATGTTGAGACCTATCCGGATATTGTGAAACGAATTTATGAAGAAGGACATTTAATTGGAAATCACACGTATCATCATGTTGAGATTACGAAACTTTCTGATGAAGAAGCAATGTATGAAATTAACAAGACTGATGAGCTGATTGAGGCAATTACCGGACAGCGCGTGCAGTATATCCGTCCGCCCTTTGGAGTCTGGCAGAGAGAACTGGAGAATTATCTGGACGTATTACCTGTCATGTGGACGGTAGATCCTTTGGACTGGACTACGGAAAATATAGATGAAGTTGTGAATAAAGTAGTGCCGCAGGCGAAGGAGAATGATATTATTTTATTACATGATTGTTATAAATCCTCGGTAGAGGCGGCGCTTCGGATTGTAGATCTTTTAAAGGCAGAAGGCTTTGAATTTGTGACAGTAGATAAACTGATTCTTGAGTAAGGAAAACCAGAAGAAATCAGGAAGAATGGAGATAGAAAAAGCATGGATTTGTTTGAATATGCAAGACAGAAAAATATGGATCAGGAGGCACCGCTGGCGTCCAGGCTTCGGCCGACAACGCTGGAGGAAGTGGTAGGACAGCAGCATATTATTGGAAAAGACAAGTTGTTGTACCGTGCAATCAAAGCAGATAAGTTAAGTTCTATTATCTTTTATGGGCCGCCGGGAACCGGTAAGACGACACTGGCGAAAGTGATTGCCCATACGACAAGTGCAGAATTCACCCAGATCAATGCAACGGTGGCAGGCAAGAAAGATATGGAAGAAGTGGTACAGAAAGCGAAAGAGACGCTGGGCATGTATCAGAAGAAGACCATTCTTTTTGTAGATGAGATTCATCGTTTTAACAAAGGACAGCAGGATTATCTGCTTCCATTTGTGGAGGACGGAACAATTATTCTGATTGGAGCTACCACGGAGAATCCTTATTTTGAGGTCAATGGAGCATTAATTTCCCGTTCCAGTATCTTTGAACTTCATCCGCTTGAAAAAGAAGATATCAAAACACTTTTGAAGCGGGCAGTCTATGATCAGGAAAAAGGTATGGGAAGCTATCATGCGGAAATTGACGAGGAAGCACTGGAGTTCCTTGCAGACATTGCAGGAGGAGATGCGAGAAATGCATTGAATGCTATTGAACTCGGGATTCTCACGACAGAGCGAAGCGCGGACGGAAAGATCCATATTACACTTGACGTGGCGTCCGAGTGTATTCAAAAACGTGTAGTGCGCTATGACAAGACAGGAGACAATCATTACGATACGATCTCTGCATTTATCAAAAGTATGAGGGGGTCAGACCCTGATGCGGCAGTATATTATCTCGCAAAAATGCTATATGCAGGGGAAGACGTGAAATTTATTGCCAGAAGGATTATGATCTGTGCATCGGAAGATGTTGGAAATGCAGATCCGATGGCGTTACAAGTGGCTGTGGCAGCAGCCCAGGCAGTAGAGCGGATCGGAATGCCGGAATCGCAGATCATTTTATCTCAGGCAGTGACATATGTGGCAACAGCACCAAAGAGTAATGCGGCAGTCAAAGCAATCAGTGCCGCTATGGAAAATGTAAGAAATTATAAAACTACGGTGCCGGCGCATTTGCAGGATGCTCATTATAAAGGTTCACAAAAACTTGGACATGGTGTGGGTTACAAGTATGCACATGATTATCCGAACCACTATGTGGAACAGCAATACATGCCTTCCGAAATCCAAAAAGCAAAGTTTTATGAGCCGAGTGACAACGGACATGAAAAAGAAATAAAAGAATGGATGGAGTTTTTAAAGAAGAATTCATAGAAAAGCTTGAATTTTTTATAGAGAAAACGTATAATCGAAGCAGAATATGTACTGTCGTCAGAAATGTGGCGCCAGAGTGTATGTTATTATCAGGAGGGAAAATAAAATGAAGGTATACGATTCAGTAAACAAAACAGAAGTAGAAGTAGACGGAACACAGGGACTTATCGATATCATGGTATCCGGACGTCAGGTAGATGTTTATCTTAAAGGAGAGAAATCTGATGCAGATGGATATCTGACATGGGATGTTGAGCACTGGTCAAGCATTGACAAGCAGAGATTTATCCGCTGCTATTCTTACAAAGGAAGGGTTCTGAGCGAGTCTACAGGACACAACATCTACGATTTACAGAACGACTTCAAGCCAGAAGAGGCAGAGAAGATCGAGTTAAGCTAATATAAAAAATCAAAGTAGCTGAAAACAAAAGAATTTAAATCTGTAATAAAAAAAGAAACTGACAGATGCAATTTTTCCCAATTGCATCTGTCAGTTTCTTTCGTATAATGGAAAGATTATTTTTCTTCATATTTATTTCACAAAAAAAGTAAGAAATGTTGTTGACAAAAGTCAAATCGAGTGATACATTAATAGTCGAAAGGTGTTAGCACTCCAATATAATGAGTGCTAACAAATCCGAAAGAAGGAGGCATATGATGATTCAGGAACAGGAACTGAGCGAACGAAAATTAAAGATCCTTCAGGCAATCATTAAGAATTATCTGGAGACAGGCGAGCCGGTGGGTTCCAGAACAATTTCCAAGTACACGGATCTGAACTTAAGTTCAGCAACTATTCGTAATGAGATGGCGGATCTGGAAGAACTTGGATATATTTTACAGCCTCATACGTCTGCTGGACGTATTCCTTCGGACAAAGGCTACAGACTCTATGTAGATATGCTGATGGAGCAGAAAGAACAGGAACTAAGTGAGATGCAGGATCAGATGCTTGAGAAAGCAGATAAGATGGATCAGCTTCTGAAACAGGCAGCAAAAGTTCTGGCGAACAGTACGAACTATGCGACATTGGTTTCTTCACCGATGAACAATCGTAACCGGATCAAGTTCATACAGCTTACGATGGTTGATGAGGAACAGATGATTGCAGTAATCGTACTTGAGGGAAATGTGATCAAGAATAAGATTATACATGTAGATGAGCCAATCAACAATGAAAACTTGTTAAAGCTCAACATGCTTCTGAACACAACACTTAATGGTATGTCTATAGAAGAGATTAATCTTGGACTGATTGCGAGACTGAAAGAAGGAGCCGGAATCCACAGCGAGGTTGTGGGGAATGTACTGGACGCAGTTGCAGATGTTATTCAGGTCGATGAAGACATGCAGATCTACACAAGCGGTGCAACAAACATTTTCAAGTATCCGGAACTTAGTGACAAGCAGAGTGCACAGGAAATTATCAGTGCATTTGAAGAAAAGCAGCAGCTTACAGATCTCGTTACGCAGACCTTGTCCAATGAAGAGAACACAGGCATTCAGGTATATATCGGAGATGAAGCTCCGGTGAAGACTATGAAAGATTGCAGTGTTGTCACCGCCACTTATGAATTAGGAGACGGTGTGAAGGGAACGATAGGTATTATCGGACCGAAACGAATGGATTATGAGAATGTGTTAAAGTCAATGAAGCGTCTCCAGAGTGAACTGGATCAGATGTTTCATAAAGAGGAATAGAAAGGTGGAATTGATCCTTGGAAGATAAAGAAAAGAAAAGCCAGGAAGATATGGTAAAAGAAGCCGTAGAAGAGGCAAAGAAAGAAGCAGAAGCTTCAAAAGATGGAGCAGAAGAAGCCAAGACAGAAGAAGCTTCAGAAGAACAGGAAGCAGAGACAGAGGATCAGACAGAAGAAAAAGCTTCCAAAAAATTCTTCGGCAAGAAGGATAAGAAAGACAAAAAGGACGAGAAGATCGAAGAACTGACAGACAGACTTACTCGTCAGATGGCAGAGTTTGATAACTTCCGCAAACGTACAGAAAAGGAAAAATCCCAGATGTACGAAGTAGGAGCGAAAGATATCATAGAGAAGATTCTCCCGGTGGTAGATAACTTCGAAAGAGGATTAGATGCAGTTCCGGAAGAGAAAAAAGAAGACCCGTTCATTCAGGGAATGGAAAAGGTCTACAAACAATTTATGACAGTTCTGGAGAGCGTTGAGGTTAAGCCGATAGAGGCACTTGGCAATCAGTTCGATCCGAATTTCCATAATGCAGTGATGCATGTGGAAGATGAAAACTTCGGAGAGAATGAAGTCGCAGAAGAGTTCCAGAAAGGTTATATGTATCGTGACTCAGTAGTGAGACACAGTATGGTAAAGGTAGCAAATTAAGGAGGAATAGATCATGGGCAAAATTATTGGTATTGACTTAGGAACAACAAACAGCTGTGTAGCCGTTATGGAAGGTGGACAGCCAACAGTTATCGCAAATACAGAAGGAGCAAGAACAACACCATCAGTTGTAGCATTTACAAAGACAGGTGAGCGTCTTGTTGGTGAGCCTGCAAAACGTCAGGCAGTTACGAATGCAGAGAGAACAATCTCTTCTATTAAGAGAGAGATGGGATCTGATTACAGAGTAACAATCGATGATAAGAAATATTCTCCACAGGAGATTTCAGCTATGATCCTTCAGAAACTGAAAGCAGATGCAGAAGGATACTTAGGAGAGAAAGTAACAGAGGCTGTTATCACAGTACCTGCTTACTTCAACGATGCTCAGCGTCAGGCAACAAAAGATGCTGGTAAGATTGCAGGACTTGATGTAAAACGTATCATCAATGAGCCTACAGCAGCAGCACTTGCTTATGGACTTGACAATGAGAATGAGCAGAAGATCATGGTATATGACCTTGGTGGTGGTACATTTGATGTATCTGTTATCGAGATTGGTGATGGAGTTATCGAAGTATTATCAACAGCAGGTAACAACAGACTTGGTGGAGATGATTTCGATCAGAAGATTACAGACTACATGATTGCTGAGTTCAAGAAACAGGAAGGCGTTGACTTATCTACAGATAAGATGGCACTTCAGAGATTAAAAGAAGCTGCAGAGAAAGCGAAAAAAGAGCTGTCTTCCGCAACAACAACAAACATCAACCTTCCGTTCATCACAGCAACTGCTGAAGGACCGAAGCATTTTGATATGAATCTTACAAGAGCTAAATTCGATGAGTTGACACATGATCTTGTTATGAAGACATCTGAGCCGGTACAGAGAGCTCTGTCTGATGCAGGAATCACAGCATCTGAACTTGGTCAGGTACTTCTTGTAGGTGGATCAACACGTATCCCTGCTGTACAGGAAGAAGTAAAACGTCTGACAGGTAAAGAGCCAAGCAAATCTCTGAACCCAGATGAGTGTGTAGCACTTGGAGCATCTGTTCAGGGCGGTAAACTTGCCGGAGATACAGGCGCTGGAGATATCCTTCTTCTTGATGTAACACCACTGTCACTGTCTATTGAGACTATGGGTGGAGTTGCTACAAGACTGATTGAGAGAAATACAACAATTCCTACAAAGAAGAGCCAGATCTTCTCAACAGCAGCAGATAACCAGACAGCCGTTGATATCAACGTTGTACAGGGTGAGAGACAGTTCGCAAAAGACAACAAGTCTCTCGGAAGATTCCAGCTTGACGGAATCGCACCAGCTCCAAGAGGAGTACCGCAGATTGAGGTTACATTCGATATCGATGCAAATGGTATTGTAAATGTATCTGCAAAAGACCTTGGAACAGGTAAAGAGCAACATATCACAATCACAGCAGGATCCAACATGTCTGATGATGAGATTGATAAGGCTGTAAAAGAAGCAGCAGCATTCGAAGCTCAGGATAAGAAACGTAAAGAGGGCATCGATACAAAGAATGAGGCAGACGCTTTAGTATTCCAGACAGAGAAAGCAATCCAGGAGGTTGGAGATAAACTGGATGCTAATGATAAAGCAGGTGTAGAGGCTGACTGCAAGGCACTGAAAGAAATTCTTGAGAAAGTAAACATGGACGATATTACAGACGCTCAGATCGCTGAGATCAAAGCTGGTAAAGAGAAACTTTCTGAAAGTGCTCAGAAACTGTTCACAAAGATGTATGAGCAGGCAGGAGCAGCTGCACAGGGAGCACAGGGAGCAGGTGCTCAGGCAGGACCAGAGGCAGGACCGGCACCGGATGGATTCCAGGGAGACGATGTAGTAGACGGAGATTATAAAGAAGTCTAAAGCATAAAATGGCGGAATAATACCGCATCGAATGCGAAGGCTGTTCCGCGGAATGTGACTGAATTTTAAGGAGGTCAGGTTTCGCGGAACTTCCTTTTATTAAGGAGAGAAAGTAATGGCAGAAGCAAAGAGAGATTACTATGAGGTTCTCGGCGTCAGCAAAGATGTCGATGAAGCGACTTTGAAAAAGGCATATCGTAAAGTTGCCAAAAAGTATCATCCGGATATGAACCCGGGAGATGCAGAGGCGGAGAAGAAGTTTAAAGAAGCTTCGGAGGCATATGCGATACTTAGTGACCCGGAAAAGAGACGTCAGTATGATCAGTTTGGTCATGCAGCATTTGAAGGTGGAGCAGGAGGAGCCGGCGGATATGGCGGCTTTGATTTTAATGGAGCTGATTTCAGTGACATCTTTGGCGATATCTTTGGTGACATATTTGGTGGTGGAAGAAGCAGAGGCCGCAGCCAGGGACCGATGAAGGGTGCAAGCATTCGAAAGACTGTAAGAATTTCTTTTGAAGAAGCAGTATTTGGATGTGAGAAGGAGCTTGACGTAATTTTAAAGGATCCATGCCCGAAATGTAATGGAACAGGTGCAAAACCAGGAACAACCCCAGAAACATGTTCAAAGTGTGGTGGAAAAGGTCAGGTTGTATACAGCCAGCAGTCACTGTTCGGTATGGTACAGAATGTCCAGACTTGTCCGGATTGTCATGGAACAGGTAAGATTATTCGTGAAAAATGTCCGGATTGTGCCGGTACAGGATATATTTCCAGTAAGAAGAAGATTTCTGTCAAGATTCCGGCAGGAATTGATGACGGACAGAGTGTAAGAATTCGTGATAAAGGTGAACCGGGAGTGAATGGCGGACCAAGAGGAGATCTTCTTGTGCAGGTCACAGTATCCAGACACCCAATTTTTCAGCGTCAGGATGTACACATTTTCTCAACGGTTCCGATTTCCTTTGCACAGGCAGCACTTGGTGCAGATATCCGCATCAAGACAGTAGATGGGGAAGTTATCTACAATGTGAAACCAGGTACTAAGACAGATACGAAAGTGCGCTTGAAAGGAAAGGGTGTTCCATCACTTCGTAATCCGCAGGTTCGCGGTGATCACTATGTAACACTGGTGATCCAGACACCGGAGAAGTTGAGCCATGAGGCAAAAGAAGCACTTCGTAAGTTCGATGAACTGGCGGGAAATACACTAAATCAAGCAGGAAAAAATGACGGTGAGAAAGAAAAGCCGGAAAAGAAGAAAAAAGGATTTATGGATAAAGTAAAAGAAGCCTTTGATGATTAAGTTCATCAGGGGCTTCTTCCCGTTTATATAAATGTAAATTATGCGGTCTGACGTCTCATACGGCCTGCAATGAGGGCGAGACTTAAGAATGCGAGGGCGAAGAGAAGCTGTATGCCGTAGCAGGTGTACAGGGTGTGAATCTGTGTTCCACTGAATGTGTTGTGGCTTTTCAGCAGGTTATTTGCAACTTCGTACCAGTAGACCGGAAGAAACTGGGCAATTTTCTGTACACTTTTTCCGAGGATATCCATACTGACGAAGACTCCGCACAGGAAGGACATTCCAAGGCTGACCACATTGACGACTGCACTGATCAGTTGTTCTTTGTCTGTAAATGTGGAGACAAAGAATGCCAGGCTTAGTGCAGACAGAGACATCATAAAACTGTTGGTCAGATAGTATGTAAGGTTTGTGTCTGCCAGAAATGTTTTTCCATACAATATGATTGGAAGCAGTGTGCATAAAAACCAGACGGCAAGTCCGATGACTGTGCAGCCGAGCGCAAGCTGCAGGTTGTACTTCCGGCTGGAAATGGAAGTACACAGTATTCGTGAGCGGACTTCTGGATTGTTGAATGACATCATGATCGTTATAATGACATAGCATAGAATGGACAGGATAATGTAAGGCATATACTGATACATGTATGCGTGCATCGGAATATTTCCACCATATCCGTTCTGATCCAGCATCGTTACATGAGATTCTTCTGTCATAGCCTCCTTAAGCATTACAGTGGCATCTTCGGCTGAATAACCGGAGGCAAGAAGCATATGCATTTCCTGAACCCATGCATTGACCTGACTGTCTACATAGTAACCACTTGTACTGCCCGGAACTTTTGTGACGGTAAGACTTGCAGTTTTGCTTTTACAGCTTTGAGTGAAATCTTTTGGAATCGTCAATACATAATAAACGTGCCGGTAGAACAGGTTATCCTGAATGGCAGTTTTGGTATCCGGAATATCAATCAGATTGTGCCGGGAAGCCAGATAATCGGTCAGGGCTTCGGACACCGGACTTTTGTCATGGTCAATGACTGCAATGTCGAGTTTTGTCTGTTCAAACATTTTATCGGTATCTGTAAGTTCACTTTTTTGTACAGCAATTGTAATTGTGAGAAAAATGATAATATACATGAAAACATATCCGAGATTTCTTTTTGTAATTGTCAAAAATCCTTTAAATACTGTCATAACGTTCCCTCCTTACTCCTAAGAATGCAATACCAAGGAAAAGAACACTCATGATGAGCAGAGTGATCATACATCTCTGGTATCGTAACGTGTCATTGTAGACACTGATGCAATAGTAAGCATCACTTAAAACAGCCGCCGGATTGATACGGTTCAGAATAGGGGCATTCTGTTCTATTATATCTTTCATATTGCCAAACATCAGACCAGACAAAAAACCGGTCAGTAAAGTTGTGGAGGTACAGATGCCGATTTTTGCTGAAAATGTAAGTTTCCCGATGCAGCCGATCATGAGTCCCAGGCAGATTCCGATGAGGCTTCCCATAAAATTCGTGGCAAGGATAGCCAGATAATTATTCCCCAGGTCAATGTCAAGAATATAGTTCACATAAAAAGTCAGAATCATTACATTTATGAAATGTATAAAAATCAGCACCAACATATCAATAAAAATAAGAAATTGTTTTCGGTAAGGGGTGATACTTCGTCTGGCTCCTAAGGGACTTAAGTTCGCCTGGGTATCACGTACTGCTTCGATACTTAGATATGCACCGGACATACAAGCATAGGCAATCAGGGCGAAGAAATACAATACAGTCGGATTTAATGTTTTTCCACCGACACTTTTTTCCGTGATGAAACTGCCATTCGTCTGCAAGGAAGCAACAGCATCAGTCAGACGCTCCGGATGAGTTCTGGCAATCTCTTTGAACAGATGTGCATTCTGGTTATAAGTATTTAAAAGAGAAGTCAGAATACTTTGGCTGACTCCATTTTTTGTGATTGTAAGAGACGGGATCTCTTTTACATAGTAGATTCCAAGAATCTCATCATTTTCCAGTTTCTTTTTCGCGTCTTTTTCATTCTTTACGTCTTGAATATCTAGAACGCTACCGTTCATGGCGTCAAGGAAATCTGCAAAAAATGTACCGGATGACTTCGTTTCAAGCTTATTGATAACAGCAACGGGTACCGGATCCCAGTCGGAGTCTCCGGTGGCAGATATGCCGATATTTCCAAAGGAAATGTAGAACAGTGTGCCGAGAATCATTGGGAATGCAAGTGCCCAGAACATCATAGGCCGATTCCTTGTAATCTGTAGAAAACGATATTTTATTAAATGACACATAAAAATTCCTCCTTAGTCCCGAAGTTCTTTTCCCGTGATTTCCAAGAAGACATCGTTGAGTGTTGGAAGTTCTGAAAATACGCGCCCGAAAGAAATGTTGTGATCACCCAGGTATTTTAAGAGGCTGATCAGATTGTGTTTTCCTCCACTTAGGCGGATTTTTAATACCTGTTCTTCATAGGTCAGTTCAAATACATTTGGCATCGTACGGATTTCAGAGAGTGTTTCCGGATTTAGGTTTATAGCTTCGATGGTGATCGTCTCACCGGTTTTGATCATATTTTTCAGCTCTTCACATGTTCCGGTCGCAAGTACATGGCCATGATCAATGATTGCAATACGGCTGCAGATCTGTTCAACTTCTTCCATATAATGGGAAGTATAAATGATTGTAGATCCCTGACGGTTCAGTTCTAAGATTCCTTCCAGGATCCGGTTCCGGCTCTGTGGATCGACAGCTACCGTTGGTTCGTCCATGATGATAAGCTTTGGCTTGTGGGCAATACCGCAGGCAATGTTGAGTCTTCTAAGAAGACCGCCGGACAATTTTCCGGGACGTTTTTTTGCATATTCCGTAAGTCCCACAAAATCCAGTGCTTCGTCCACCAGCTTTTTACGCTTTTGTTTGTCAGTTACATACAGACCACAGAAATAGTCTACATTTTCACGGACACTCATCTGAGGAAACACAGCCACATTTTGCATGACAACACCGATCTCTTTTTTGATATCGTAACTGTCCGGGGTCATGTTTTTGCCAAAAATCTGAATCGTACCTTTGTCATATTTCAATAGCGCCAGCATACAGCCGATCGCGGTGGATTTTCCGGAGCCGTTTGGTCCCAGAAGTCCAAAAATCTCCCCTTCTTTAATGTCCAGGTTCAGGTGATCTAGTGCGATCAGATCACCATATCTTTTTACAAGATTTTCAATATGGATCATAGGAAATTCCTCCAGTTCTTAGTTTTGAGACTTGCATATTTCTTACTTGTAATTATAAATGTCTTATGCTTATAATGTTAGTGGCAGACGTCATAAAACGATGTGACAAATGTCATGTTTTGCTTTTTAGAAAAGTTAGGAGAGAACAAATATGAGAAGAATGACAGGGCAGCTTCTGTTAATTTTATATAGTTTTCTTTTTTTGTTGCTTTCGCCGGCTGACCTGAATTTTGTGGTGGGCTTTCTGGTGTCATTGATCTGTATTGGCATGCAGATGTTCTTAAAAGATGACTGGGAAAGGTATGTTCTGTTAATATGTATTTTAGCCGGAAGTTGGTACTGTGTGGGAATCTGTGAATTCCTGCCGGTTCTTTTTTATGGATTCTGGACGAAAGAGAACCGGGGTATCATGATACTCGCTGTGGCAGGAGGGATATTTACCGGTGCGTCAGGGAATGTGAATCTAAGTCATGGACAAATGTATTTTTTGATAGTTGGAATTTTACTGTCGCTTGTGTTGAAGTTAAAAGAAGAGGCTTATGAGGAGTTGGAACAGGAATACCGGAAAACCCGTGATGACAGTAAGGAAAGGAATCTGCTTTTACAGGAAAAGAATCGCAGCCTGATTGAGAAGCAGGACTATGAAATATATACGGCAACACTTCAGGAGCGAAATCGCATTGCAAGAGAAATTCATGACAATGTGGGACATTTGCTTTCAAGATGCATCCTTATAGTGGGCGCAATGAAGATTGTAAATGAAGACGAAAAACTGTCCTCTTCCATTGAACAATTGGAGGAGTCGTTGAATACAGCCATGACCAGTGTGCGGGAGAGTGTCCACGACCTTCATGATGATTCTGTGAATCTGAGAGAAGTGACAGAAGAACTGGTGGGGGAGTTTACATTTTGCCCGGTAGATTTATCTTATGATATGGGATATGATGTTCCAAGAGAGATTAAATACGGCTTTATCGCAATTGTAAAAGAGGCACTTCACAATATTGTAAGGCACAGTGATGCAAGTAAAGTGAAGATAGTCATGCGGGAGCACCCAGCGCTTTATCAGCTGATCGTGGAGGATAATGGGACTGTGAAAGAACCAATACAAAGTGGCGGAGTAAAAGCTGTATCCAGAGAATATCAGTCTGGACAGGGTATGGGACTTCGCAATATGAGCGACCGCGTCCGGATGCTTGGAGGCATGATGCAAATTGTAAGAAAAGAGGGATTTCGTATTTTTATTACGATCCCCAAGGAGGTATCTTAAAATGAGAATCGTGATTGCAGATGATGATATGCTTGTATCAGGGGCACTTAGGACGATTCTGGAAAAAGATCAGGATATAGAAGTTCAGGGTATTGCCTCAAATGGGAAGGAAGCTATAGAACTTTACCGGAAATATGAGCCGGATGTGCTGCTGATGGATATCCGCATGAGTCCAATGAGCGGTCTGGAGGCATCGGAAGAGATTTTAAAAGAAAAACCAGAGGCAAAGATATTGCTCCTTACAACATTTTCTGATGACGAGTATATTGTAAAAGCGTTGAAATGTGGTGTGAAAGGATATCTTTTAAAACAGGATTATGCAAGTATTCTGCCGGCAATTCGGGCAGTGTGCACGGGGCAGACGGTGTTCGGAACTCAGATCATATCTAGACTGCCGGAACTTTTAGAGCGAAAGAGTGCTTTTGATTATGCGACTTATGAGATTACAGAAAAAGAACGCGCTGTTATGAAGCTTGTGGCAGACGGAAAGAGCAATAAAGAAATTGCAGGGGAAATGTTTTTAAGCGAGGGAACGATCCGAAATTATATCAGTGGGATTTTGGATAAATTGAATTTAAGAGACCGTACACAGCTTGCAGTTTTTTATCTCAGAAATTGCACATAAAATTATTGGCAGGCGCCAGAATGTGCCAAGGCACATTCTTTGTTCTAAATATCAGAATTGTAGCTGTGGATGAAAAATATAAAAAAGAAGGAGAAATTGATGATGCAGAGTTTTGTACAGTATACCCCGACGAAAGTTGTATTTGGAAAAGACACGCAAAAAGAAGCTGGAAAGCTGGTCAGTGAATTGGGGATAACGAAGGTATTTCTTGTATATGGCGGTGGAAGTGTTATAAGAAGTGGGCTTCTCGATGAAATTAAGAAATCTCTTGATGAAGAACACATTTCTTATGAGGAACTTGGCGGTGTAAAACCGAATCCGCGTCTGTCCTTTGCAAGAAAAGGAGTTGAAAAAGCGATTGCTTTTGGAGCAGAACTGATTCTTGCAGTAGGCGGTGGAAGTGCAATCGATACAGCAAAAGGAATTGCGATAGGTGCTGCAAATCCGGGCACAGATATCTGGGAGTTCTGGAAGAATAAAAAAGAATTAAAGAAGGCACTTCCGGTAGGAACCGTTTTGACAATTTCAGCAGCCGGAAGTGAGATGAGTAATTCTGCGGTACTGACAGATGAAGAGACGCAGGATAAATCTGGAATCGGAAGCGATCTGATTCGTCCAAAATTTGCAATTATGAATCCAAAGCTGACATACACACTTCCGAAATATCAGCTTACTTGCGGAATTGTAGATATTTTTATGCATACAATTGAACGTTATTTCACACCGGTACATGGAAATGAACTGACAGATGAGATTGCAGAAGGACTGATGCGTACATTGATCCGGAATGCAGCAAAGGCATATGAGAATCAAGAAGATTATGATGCCATGAGTGAAATCATGTGGTGCGGAAGTATTTCCCATAATGGAATTACCGGACTTGGAAGACCAAAGGATTTTCTGTGCCATAAGCTGGGACATCAGCTTGGTGCAAAATTTGACGAAGCCCACGGTGCAACATTATCTGCAGTCTGGGGAAGCTGGGCGAGATACGTCTATCATCTGGACGAGGAAAGATTTGCAAATTACGGAAGAAAAGTATGGAACATTGATGAGGAAAATGATGAAAAAACGGCTGTGGCAGCGATTGAGAAAACCGAAGAATTCTTCCGGTCTTTGCATATGCCGACTTGTCTGGGAGATATGAAAATGGGTGTACAGCCGGATGAAGTATTAAAAGAAATGGCTGGCAAGGCGACTGCAGGAGATACCATGAAAGTGGGCGCTTTCCAGAAAATGGGGGAAAAAGAGTTATATGAGATTTATAAAAAGGCAAACCACAGATAATCTAAATATTGACTGGCATGCATTTTACAAAAATGTATTTGCCTTAATTATTCCGATGGCACTCCAGAATCTGATCAACGTCGGAGTGACTGCAGTTGATGTTATGATGCTTGGAAGAGTGGGAGAAAAAGTGTTGTCTGGTTCTTCGCTGGCAGGACAGATCCAGTTTATTATGATGCTGATTTTTTTCGGCATCACATCTGGAGCAACAGTACTGACAGCGCAGTACTGGGGAAAGAAAGATATCAGAACTATTGAGAAGATTCTTGGTATGGGACTTACAATCTCACTTGCAATTGCGGTAATTTTTATGACATTGGCCTTGACTATTCCGGGTCCTTTGATGCGTATTTTTACATCGGATCCGGAAGTAATTGCAGAGGGAGTGAAATACTTACGGATTGTTGGAATATCTTATCTTTTCATAGCGGTAACGCAGGTTTATCTGAATATTATGAGAAGTATTGAACGGGTGATGATTGCTACTTTTGTATATTTTATGTCTTTGGTTGTCAATGCAATTATTAATGCAATTTTGATTTTTGGACTTCTTGGATTTCCGGCACTTGGAATACAAGGAGCTGCAATCGGCACATTATGTGCCAGAATGACAGAGACATTGATCGTGCTTATTTATGCACATTTCATGAATCAGGATGTGAAAATTCGTCCTCGATTTATGATACAGATTGACAGGGTACTTGCAAAAGATTATCTAATCTATGCCATGCCGGTTGTGTTAAATGAAATGATGTGGGGACTTGGAGTTTCTGCGAATACTGCTGTCATCGGTCATCTTGGGAGTGCGGCGGTTGCATCAAATTCAGTTGCACAAGTAGCGAGACAGCTTGCCCAGGTCGTTGTATTTGGAATTGCAAATGCGACAGCCGTCTATCTGGGTAAGACGATCGGGGAGCGTAAATTCGATTATGCGAAGGCTTATGCAAAAAGATTTATTCGGCTGGCACTTATTATGGGCTGTTGTGGTGCATGTGTAATTTTAATCTGTGCTCCGATTGCAAATACATTTCTTGTATTATCGCCTGAGGCAAAAGAATATCTTTATATGATGTTTGGCGTCATGTCTTATTTTGTCATTGCACAGGCAGTCAATACAACATTGGTAGTAGGTGTATTTCGTTCAGGAGGAGATACGAGATTCGGATTAATTTTGGATGTGTCTACGATGTGGGGATTTTCTATATTACTGGGTGCAGTCGCAGCATTTTTCTTACACGCAAGTGTACCGGTCGTTTATATACTTCTGATGAGTGATGAGCTGGTGAAATTACCGCTTACGCTAAAGCGGTACCGCAGTTACAAATGGCTCAAAGATGTCACGAGGAATAACCTGGAAATTTAAAGCTGTGAAAAAGGGAGTAAAAGCAAAGATTAAAGGTAATTCAAGGTTGATAAATTACCTGAAAAGGTAGTACAATAGATTCAGAGCTCAGAAATACAGAGCAGTTTCAGAATAATGAAAGAGAGGTATAGGATTATGAAAGTAATCGCAACAGAAAAAGCACCGGCAGCAATCGGACCATATTCACAGGCATATGTTAATAACGGAGTTCTTTATACATCCGGACAGCTTGGAATTAATCCTGAGACAGGAAATCTTGGCGGAGATACAATCGAAGAGCAGGCTGAGTGGTCTTGCAAGAATGTAGGAGAGATTTTAAAAGCAGCAGGTACAGATTACGAGCATGTACTTAAAACAACATGTTTCCTGTCTGATATTGCTGATTTCGGAGCATTCAATGAAGTTTATGCAAAATATTTCACATCTAAACCGGCAAGAAGCTGTTTTGCAGTGAAAGATCTCCCTAAGGGAGCACTCTGCGAGATCGAAGTAATCGCAGCAGTAGAAGAGTAAAAGAGGCCAGAAAGGAAGTTTTAGTTATGTCAGAGAATCAGAAAGGATGCTCACCATCCGATTGCCAGGGGTGTGCACATGCAGGGACTTGTAATAGTAAACCGCAGGATTTTCATAAACCGGCGAATGCAAAATCACACATTCGTAATGTGATCGCAGTTGTCAGTGGAAAGGGCGGAGTCGGAAAATCGATGGTAACTGCATCATTGGCAAGAATGATGAGAGAACAAGGATTTTCTGTAGGAATTCTGGATGCAGATATTACAGGACCGTCTATTCCGAAGATGTATGGAATCCATGATACAGCAAAAGGAAGCGATGATGGAATCTTTCCGGAGATTGCAAAAGACGGAACAAAGATTATGTCTGTCAACCTGCTTTTACCGAATGAATCGGATCCGGTAATCTGGAGAGCACCGATTATTACAAGTGTTGTGACGCAGTTCTGGACAGATGTTATCTGGGGAGATCTGGATTATCTCTTTGTGGATATGCCACCTGGAACTGGTGATGTTCCACTTACAGTATTCCAGTCACTTCCGGTGAATGGAGCAGTGATCGTAACATCTCCACAGGATCTTGTGCGTATGATTGTAGAGAAAGCTTACAAGATGGTAAGACAGATGAATATTCCAGTGCTCGGAATCGTAGAGAATTACAGTTATCTGACTTGCCCGGATTGTGGAAAGAAGATTTCCGTATTTGGAGAAAGCCATATCGATGAAGTGGCAGCTGAGTTAGGTATTCCGGTTCTTGGTAAGATGCCGATTGATCCGGCTCTTTCTGAGATGGTAGAGAATGAGAAGTTCTATGAAGTTTCGAATGAGTACCTGGCAGATGCAGTAAATAAAATATAAGAAGATTACAAGGAATATTTTGAAAAATATTTGCTGATAAGAGTGCAGAGATGTACTTCATGTAACAATAAAAGAAAGAGTAACCGACTGATATGTGAGAAGAAAGATATCAGTTGGTTATTCTTTTTTTATCCTGGCATCATTAAAATATAAATTGACAAATCGAACAAATGTTCTTATAATAAAAACAGAACAGATGTTTGCACTATGATATTAGGAAAGCAGGAAAGAATATGAAGATACAGAATCCCATGTCTATCTATGAAAAATTAAATATTTTATCGGATGCAGCAAAGTATGATGTGGCGTGTACTTCCAGTGGAACGAAGAGAAAAGGTGATGGTTCCGGAATGGGAAACTGTACACAGTGTGGAATCTGCCACAGTTTTTCTACAGATGGCAGATGTATTTCACTTTTAAAAATTCTGTTTACGAATGAATGCATTTTTGACTGTAAGTACTGCGTGAACAGAAGAAGTAATGATGTAGTGAGGACTTCTTTTACACCTGATGAAGTTTGTACGCTTACAATGGAATTCTATCGGAGAAATTATATTGAAGGACTATTTTTAAGTTCCGGCATTCTGGTAAGTCCGGATTATACGATGGAGTTAATCTGTGCAACACTTTATAAGCTGAGAAAAGAGTGTAATTTTCAGGGATATATTCATGTGAAAGCCATTCCTGGAGCAAGTCAGGAACTGATTCAAAAAGCAGGATTTCTGGCGGACAGAATGAGTGTGAATCTGGAACTTCCGACAGCAGAAGGATTGAAACTATTGGCACCGCATAAATCCAGAAAGAATATCCTCGCACCGATGAGGCTCATCCAAGAAGGGAGGAATGAAAATAGCCGTGAACTGTCATTATACCGTCAGGCACCGAGATTTGTACCGGCAGGGCAGAGTACCCAGATGATTATCGGAGCAACTTTGGAATCGGATTATCAGATTATGAAGGTGACAGAGAGCCTGTATAAGAAGTTTGAACTGAAACGAGTGTTTTATTCTGCATTCGTACATGTGAATGAAGATAAAGCACTTCCGGCAAGGACAGATGACGGACCGCCGCTTCTCCGGGAACATCGGCTTTATCAGGCAGACTGGCTGCTTCGTTATTATCATTTTCGGGCAGATGAATTACTGTCGGAGGAGGAACCTAATTTTAATGTTCTGTTTGATCCGAAGTGTAACTGGGCGCTGAAGCATCTGGAGTATTTTCCTGTGGAGATCAACAGGGCAGACTATGAGATGCTGCTCCGTGTACCGGGTCTTGGATATAAATCAGCAACAAGAATTGTGAAAGCGAGAAGGCTTGGAACGCTGGATTTTGCAGATCTTAAGAAACTTGGAGTGGTACTGAAACGGGCGGTGTATTTTATTACCTGTAATGGGAAGACAATGTATCCGCTCAGGATAGAAGAGGAATCCATAGCCAGAAATCTTCTGGATTCCAGAGAAAAACTGCCACAGGAGGTGAGAAATCTCGGTTACAGACAGCTTTCATTATTTGATGATGTCAGGTTCCGGGAGAATTTCTATGAAAAAGATTTATGTGTGTAATGATACGATCACAGGAATATTTTCTGCAATTTATGATGCATGGAAAGAAGGAAGAGAAGAAAAAGAGTGTGGGATTGCAATAAAGGGAATGTTAGAACAGGAGCTTTTTTGTGAGTACATTTTGGTGGAGGAGAATCTTCACAAGGAACAGGCAGTAGAACGATTGATCCGAAAACATCTGGGAGGACAGGCTTATGCTGATATCTGGCATGCATCTCTTGCTTCGGATAAGGATAAGGCAGATGCAATTTATGGGACAATGCTGGCTGCAAGAAGGCTTCGTGACAGTAAAAAGGTTATGGAACATTTGAGCCACCCACAAGTTGAACGTGTATTTGAACTGAGCAGGAAGGTAGGAAGTGAAGCCCATAATTATAAAGGATTTTTGAGATTTCGGGAGTTGTCTGGCGGGATTTTGTATGGAGGGATTGCACCAAAAAACAGGATACTGACTTGTATTGCTCCACATTTTGCTAACCGGCTTCCACAGGAAAACTGGCTGATCCATGATAAGACACATCATATGTATGCAGTGCATGAGGCGGGAAAGGAATGGGTATTGGTAGAAAATGAACGGATTCAGGAGGAGAGGCTGGGACATATATCGGAAAATGAACAGATGTATGCAAGTCTGTGGACTGCCTTTTGCAGGACAATATCTATTGAATCCAGGGAGAATCCAAGAAGTCAGATGCAGCATCTTCCACTCAGATATCGGCCGGAGATGACTGAGATGGCAGGCGAGGTGTAAAATTACTTTAAAATATTTTATATTTATGTGTTATAATATGGGCGTTTACAAGAAGTGTCAGGGAAAGGGAGAAACACAATGGATCTTGAACAGCCTGTGATTCGCATTTCTGTGCGAAATCTGGTGGAATTTATACTTCGTGCGGGAGATATAGACAATCGAATAGCGTCGACAGATAAAGATACTATGCAGCTTGGAAGCAGAATCCACAGGAAGATTCAAAAGCAGATGGGTCCGGATTATCATGCAGAGATTTCACTAAAATATGAGATTCCATGTAAAGATTTTACGCTGAAACTGGAAGGAAGAGCAGACGGAATTATTGAGCTTCCGGAAGGAATTGTCATTGATGAAATTAAAGGTGTGTTAAGAGAACTGAATCAGATTAAAGAGCCGGTACCGGTACATCTTGCACAGGCAATGTGTTATGCGTATATTTATGCGGCATCTCATAATTTGCCGGAAATTGGTGTGCAGATGACTTACTGTAATATGGAGACAGAGGAGATAAAGCGTTTTCAGAGTGGTTACATATTCGAAGATTTGGAACGGTGGTTTTATGAGCTGATTGGAAAGTATGAAAAGTGGGCGAGATATCAGATTCAGTGGAAGAAAAAGAGAGATAAGTCGATCAAGAATGTGGAATTTCCATTTGCATACAGAGAAGGGCAGAAGAACCTGGTAACATCAGTATATCGGACGATACTTAGAAAAAAGAAGCTGTTTATTCAGGCACCGACCGGAGTTGGAAAGACGATCGCAACATTATTTCCGGCAGTGAAAGCAGTAGGAGAGGGATTGGGTGATAAGATATTTTATCTGACAGCGAAGACGATCACAAGAACAGTAGCCTGGCAGGCATTTGAGACATTAAGGGAACAGGCGCTTCGTATGAAAGTAATTGTTCTGACAGCAAAAGATAAAATTTGCTTTTGTGAAGAGACAAATTGTAATCCAGATTATTGCCCTTATGCGAAAGGACATTTTGACCGGGTGAACGATGCAGTCTATGAACTTCTGACATCTTCTGATGAACTGAACCGGGAGATACTAGAGGAACAGGCAAGAAAATGGAAGGTGTGTCCGTATGAGATGAGTCTGGATGTGGCGGTCTGGGTTGATGCAATTATCTGCGATTATAATTATGTATTTGACCCACAGGCGCATTTGCGCAGATTTTTCGGAGAAGGAAATAAAGGCGATTATCTGTTTTTAATTGATGAAGCACATAATCTGGTGGAACGGGGCAGGCAGATGTACAGTGCCAGTATCTGCAAAGAAGATTTTCTTGGAATTAAGAAAAAGGTCCGATATGAGGATGAGAAGCTAACAGAGAGACTGGAAGATTGTAACCGGGGGCTTCTGGCAATGAAACGGGAATGCGAAGAATATAAAGTTCTAAATAGTGTATCGCATATTTACCTCAAGCTTTTAAATCTGGTGACAGAACTGGAACGTTTTCTGGAAGAATGTGAGAAAGAAGATATCCGGGAAGAAGTTCTGGAGTTTTATTTTCACATTCGAAGCTTTATGGATATACATGAGCGGTTAGATGAGAATTATGTGATTTATAGTGAACTGGATGGGGAAGGGAAATTCCGGGTACATTTGTTTTGTGTCAATCCAGCGGGAAATTTGGGAGAATTTCTGCAAAAGGGAAACAGCACAATTTTCTTTTCAGCTACATTATTGCCAATTACATATTATAAAAAACTGCTTTCCACGGGAAAAGAAGATTATGCAATCTATGCAGAATCCCCATTTGATGTAGAGCATCGCCTGCTAATGGTTGGAGGAGATGTAAGTACAAAGTACACACGGAGAAATGAAGAGATGTATCAGAGATATGCCAGGTATCTGTGGAAGCTTGCAAATGGAAAGAAAGGGAACTATCTGGTATTCTTTCCGTCTTATCGTTTTCTGGAAGATGTCTATGAAGCTTTTGAAAAGATTCAGGAAAAGGAAGAGTTAGAAGCCTTCCCGGCTTTGGGTCATCGAATTACTTGTGTGACACAATCCCAGTCTATGTCAGAAAAGGGCAGGGAGGAATTTTTGAATACATTTGAAGAGGAAAGAAAGGAAAGCCTGCTTGGATTTTGTGTCATGGGTGGTATCTTTTCAGAAGGAATTGATTTGACGGAGGATAAGCTGATCGGGGCCGTGATTGTAGGAACAGGACTGCCACAGGTTTGTCGAGAACGGGAGATTTTAAAGGATTATTTCGATCAGCACGGGCAGAGGGGATTTGACTATGCTTATCTGTATCCGGGAATGAATAAGGTACTTCAGGCAGCCGGACGTGTCATAAGAACAGACGAGGACAGAGGAGTGATATTGTTGCTGGATGATCGCTTTTTCGACAGGCGGTATCAGGAGACTTTTCCAAGAGAATGGGAAAACCAAAGAAGCTGCAGCCTTGGAAATATGGCAGAGCAGATAGAAGAGTTCTGGAAAAAAGAAAAGGAAGAAGCACAGACCGTCCGGAGAAAAGAATAAATATTGATGCATTGTTTTTCTTGCGTCAGGCGGTCTGTGATTTTGCAGATTCCAATATATCTGGTCTATGTTGTGAATAATGCTGTTGCTGTATAACGATTATGCCAGATTTAATTTACGGTTCAGACGATAATAAGTAATAATATAAAGAATCACACTCCATATAATCATCAAAGCCAGAGAGATTCCCAAAAGACCGAGCATATACTGAGATGGTGTAGACATATAAAGTGTTGTACTTGTTCCAATCGTTACAGCCTGGGTGTTTAGCAGTCTAAGTGGGATAAAAATTAAAAGACAGCTAATGCTTTCTACAAATGTAACGATAAAGTACATGGCAACAGCGCCAAAGACGCGATGACCGGTAAATATCTGTCCCAGAGAGATGCAGGCGTAATATAATATAACATTTGCAACTGTTCCGGCTATCATGAAAAAGATGTAAAAGGCAATTGATCCAAAGACTCCCAGTTGGGATCCAAGACCGAAAAATTCCATTAGGAGTGCTTTATTGCCGGAGAGAGAATCTTTTACATATGGCACCCAGGCAGCAATGTATATAGCGGCAAAGAGTCCAATTATGTCGATTATGCACCAGATTGTTCCTGCAATGACTTTTGCAATCAGGAGAGTTCCCTTTTTGACCGGCAGGGTGTGGGTCAGATATCCTTCGTCAGAGTATGTACTCTTATAAAAATGCACAGCAATGATAATTGAGGTTGCAAAAGCAACACAGGTAAGCAGGATAATACCAAAAGAAACAGTCAATCCAAGAATTAAGAAGTAAGTATTACCCAAGTTATGAACATTGTTGGCTGTAAGTCTGCCTGTGATCAGTATACGGATAAAAAATGCGTATATAAGCAGAAATGCATGAATGATGATTAAAAAACGATTCATGGCTTTCATATCGTATTTGATGATTTTTCCTAACATTTGAATACCTCCCGGAATAATGCGTCAACAGATTTCTTTTGTTCTGACCGGATATCATCGACGGTTGCATTTAATACAAGTTCACCGTTCTGGATAAAGAGTACGCGGTCTAAAATATTTTCAATATCGGAAATCAGATGTGTTGAGATCAAAATCGTTGCATGTTCATTGTAATTACTTAAAATCGTGTGTAAGATGTAATCTCTGGCAGCAGGGTCAACACCTCCGATCGGTTCATCAAGTATATATAGTTTGGCGTCACGGCTCATAACAAGAATCAGTGCTACTTTTTCCTGATTTCCTTTGGAAAGAGTTTTCAAACGTGCTGTCTGATCTATGTTCAGGTCCTTCAGCATCGAAGTGGCTCGGATTTTGGAAAAATCTTCATAAAAGTCAGCAAAGTAAGAAACCAGATCTTGGATTTTCATGGAACCGTCCAGATAACTGTGGTCTGGGAGATAGGACACGATATTCTTGCTGTGGACACCAGGAAGTTCTCCGTCGATAAGAACAGTCCCTTCTGTCGGTGTTAAGAGGTCGTTGATCAGTTTGATCAGTGTAGTTTTCCCGCTACCGTTTGGACCAAGCAGTCCGATGATCTGACCATGGTTCAGTGTCAGGTTCAGATTGTGGAGAGCGTAGGCACTTTTATTGTACTTTTTGGAAAGCCCTTTACATTCTAAAATGGGTTTCATATTATTTTTCCTCCTTCATTGTATCTTGAACCAGTTCCAGGATTTCCGGTCTGGTAAATCCAAGATGTTCCATTGATTTTAAAAATTCACGGATATGCTCGGTGGCAGTCTCTGTTTTTAATTGTTTTATCATTGTTTCGTCCTCCGTAATAAATCGTCCGCTTGTACGGCGGGAGTGTACCAGACCAATTCTCTCCAGTTCGGAAAGTGCTTTTTGCATTGTGTTAGGATTTACGGATGCTTCCATAGCAAGTTCGCGAACAGAAGGAAGTTTGTCCCCGGGTTTATAGCTGCCGGAGATAATATCATGCTGAATTCGTTCCATGAGCTGAAGATAAATGGGACGGTCACTATCTAAATTCCATGGCATATTATGTACTCCTTTCACTTTGTATTATTGTACTATCTGAGCAATACAATAATACAGATACACGCAAGTGTCAAGTACAATTTCAAAAAAATGATTCATTTAAATATTAGTGGGCATTTTACAAGAATCTGTCAGTAGAGTTTGCTGGAAATGAGTAACAAAAAAGCAGCAAACCTTTAAAGATTTACTGCTCAGATATCTATTTGTTTAAATTTAAAGTAGTACTGACTGATTGTAATAGTAACTTAATGTTCATTTTCTGCAATAATATTATCCGGAAAATTCTTATCGAACTGGCTGGCTCTTAACATTGCAATCTCATATTTGTATGGTGCGTAAGATTTCTTCTCTTTTGTTGGAGAAGGAATATATGGAGTTTCAAGGATTTTCGGAATTTGTTCAAAATCCGGGTGGTGTACGATATAGGAGAGGGCATCAAATCCAATCTCTCCGGTGCCGAGATTGGCATGCCTGTCTTTCTTTGCACCACACACATTTTTACTGTCGTTAATATGAAAGACCGCAATCTGATCTTTACCGATCAAATGATCAAACTCGTCGATCACACCGTCGAAATTACCACGGATATCATAACCACTGTCGTGAGTGTGGCAGGTATCAAAACAGACACGCAGTTTGTCGCTGTAGACTACGCCGTCATAGATTGCTGCAAGTTCTTCAAAAGACCGGCCAAGTTCCGATCCTTTTCCCGCCATGGTTTCCAGTGCAATATGAAGAGGTGTGTCTTTTGTCAAGACTTCATTGAGCCCCTTTATGACCTGTTGAAGTCCGGTTTCAACTCCGGCACCGACGTGGGCACCAGGATGCAGAATCAGAGTCTGGCTTTTGCAGGCGGCCGCGCGGTCAATTTCTTTTGCCAGAAATTCCACGGCCAGTTCATATGTCTCAGGTTTTACGGTATTACCAAGATTGATAATATAAGGAGCGTGAACGACGATATCTGAAATATTTTTTTCGTTCATATAGTTCCAGGCGGCATCAATATTGAGTTCAGAAATATCTTTTCTTTTGGTGTTTTGTGGTGCTCCGGTATAGAACATAAATGTATTTGCTCCATAGGATTCAGCTTCTTTTGCAGAACCAAGGAGCATGCTTTTTCCGCTCATGCTGACATGAGATCCAAGTTTTAAATTCATAGATGTAACCTAACCTTTAATTTAATATAAAATGTGTCTGTCAGACAAGTTATCGCTGCTTAAATTTATCCTTGCCCTGTTTACAGATTGGACAAACAAATGTGTCTGGAAGTTCTTCAAATGGAATATCACCATCATAGACATATCCGCAGATACTACACACCCATTTGCCATTTCCGGAGGAATTACTGGAGGTGATTGAAGAATCAGAAGAAGCAGAATCTACCGTATCCAGATCTTCCGGCTGGTAAGTCGGTGCATTTTTCGGACTCTTGCCTTTGATGATATTGTGATAGTATGCATAGGTCATAGGTGTTTCCTGATTCAACATATCACAGTCAATGATTTCCCCAAGAAAGACTGTGTGGGTATTTGTTTCCATTTTATCGATGACCTTACAGACAAGATAACCGCATGCATCATCGACAACGGCAATATTATGCTTTGTAATAAAAGGAACATTCATAAATTTGTCCACATCTCTGGAAGACTGAAATCCAAGCTGGCTGATGATATTGGGGTCAGTCTTTTCAGAAAGTATGGAAACTGCGAACATTCCACTTTTTTCAATGCATTCATGCGTATAATTATCATGATTCATACTGACAGCTAAAGTTGCAGGAGAAGAAGTAATCTGCATAATACTGTTGGCAATGCAGCCGGACATACGATTCTCCCCAAGTGCCGAAACGGCATATACACCATAAGATAAATTTCGAAGTACTTTTTTGTTCATAGGTAACCTCCCATCTATTAAATTGCATAATAACAGTAATTATTACTATTATAATAGCATGGATTTGCTGGAATAGCAACCAGACTTTCTAAAAAAGCGTTGAAAATCTTGTGTGTGAAAAGAATTAAGGTTGTTGGCTTTATTTTCTTGTGCTAAAATACAATGTGACATATTTTGTAAATGAAAAATTACGATAAATAAGAGGTAGAGAGCATGAAGAGAATATCAGATTTTATAGCGGAAGAACTGGCAGCAGCTTTCGAAGCAGCAGGATATGACAGGAATTATGCAAAAGTAACATTGTCGAACCGCCCGGATCTTTGCGAGTATCAGTGTAATGGTGCTATGGCAGGAGCAAAAGCTTATCATAAAGCACCGATCATGATTGCGCAGGATGTTGTGGCAAAATTAGAAGGAAGTGGTTGCTTCTGCGATGTTCAGGCAGTAAATCCGGGATTTATCAATCTGAAATTAGACGAAAGATTTGTAGCAGATTATCTGGATGAGATGGAGACGGATGAAGACCTCGGACTGAATAAGACTGACAATCCTAAGATGATCGTGATCGACTACGGCGGACCGAACGTGGCAAAACCGCTTCATGTAGGACATCTTCGTTCTGCAATTATTGGTGAGAGCGTAAAACGAATTTCAAGAAAAATGGGACATAATGTTCTTGGAGATATCCATTTGGGAGACTGGGGATATCAGATGGGACTGATTATTACGGAATTAAAGGAAAGAAAACCAGAACTTCCATATTTTGATGAGAATTTTAAAGGAGAATATCCGGCAGAGGCTCCATTTACCATATCTGAGTTGGAGGAGATCTATCCGACAGCAAGTGGAAAAGCAAAAGAGGATGAGGAGTACAGAGAGCGTGCGCTGCATGCCACATATTTACTCCAAAACGGACATAAAGGTTATACAGCAATCTGGAACCACATTATGCATGTATCTGTAAATGATTTGAAGAAGAACTATGCGAATCTGAATGTGGACTTTGATCTGTGGAAAGGTGAGTCTGATGCACAGGCTTACATTCCGGATATGATTGAGCGGCTGAAAAAAGAAGGATTTGCACATGTCGATGACGGAGCTCTTGTGATTGATGTACAGGAAGAGTCAGACACAAAGGAAATTCCACCATGCATGATCCAAAAGTCAGACGGAGCATCTCTCTACGGAACGACAGACCTTGCAACGCTGGTTCAACGAGTGGAAGATTACCATCCGGACAAAGTCATTTATGTTGTAGATAAGCGTCAGGAGTTACATTTTGTACAGGTATTCCGTGCAGCAAAGAAGACAGGAATCGTTCCTTCTGAGACAGAACTGAAATTCTTAGGTTTCGGTACCATGAATGGAAAAGACGGCAAACCATTTAAGACAAGAGAAGGTGGTGTTATGCGTCTGGAGAATCTGATCGCTGAGATTCAGGAGGAAATGTACAAGAAGATCACAGACAACCGTACTGTAGAGGAAGAGGAAGCGAAGAACACTGCGAAAACGGTAGGTATGGCTGCAATCAAGTACGGGGATCTGTCCAATCAGGCTTCCAAAGATTATGTCTTCGATGTAGACAGATTTACTTCCTTTGAGGGAAACACAGGACCGTATATTCTGTACACCATCGTGCGTATCAAATCTATCCTGAACAAATACCAGGAAGAAGGAAAAGCTGTCACAGGACTTAAGGTAAATCAGCAGTCCGGCGAGAGCGAGAAAGCATTGATGCTTGCGCTGGTAAAATATAACGAGATGATGGAAAATGCTTACGAAGAACTTGCACCACATAAAATCTGTGCGTATATTTATGATCTTGCAAATGCATTCAATCATTTTTATCATGAAACCAAAATTCTGGCAGAGGAAAATGAAGCAAAGAAACAGGGATACATTGCACTGCTTATACTGACAAAGAAAGTATTGGAGTCCTGCATTGATGTTCTTGGATTCGAAGCACCAGAGAGAATGTAATGATAACAAGGTCGAATAGTGTGGTCGGATTGTGGGAGTGCATAGCACGGAGCAATCTGAAGGTATCATGAAGAGTAGTATATATTACAGGAAGGATTTATAGGTAACATGACAGACAAGTTGTACTACGAAAGTAGTCATAGAAAAGATTTTGAGGCACAGGTAATTTCATGTGAGCCGGAAGGAGAAGGATACAAAGTAGTTTTGGATAAGACAGTATTTTTCCCGGAAGGCGGCGGACAGTATGCAGATACAGGAATTCTTGGAGGGGTTCATGTGCTGGACGCGCAGGAGAAGGATGGAATTATCTATCATTACACAGATGGAGCACTGACACCGGGCGAGATCGTGAAAGGCGAAATTGACTGGGAAAAGAGATTCGAAAGTATGCAGCAACATAGCGGCGAGCATATCATTTCAGGAATTGTACATGGAAGATTCGGATACAACAATGTAGGATTCCATCTTGGAGCTGATTACTGTACGATGGATTTTGACGGACCGATTACAAAGGAGCAGTTGAAAGAAATCGAAGAAGAGGCGAATCGCATCGTTTACAAGAATTTGAATATAGAGATTCTTTACCCGACAAAGGAAGAGTTGAAAGATCTGACTTACAGAAGTAAGATTGAAATTGAAGGACAGGTTCGTATTGTGAATATTCCGGGCGTGGATATCTGTGCATGCTGTGCACCACACGTAGATAGAACTGGGGAGATTGGAAATATCAAACTGGTGGATATGGTGTCATACAAAGGCGGCGAACGCATCACTATGTTAAGTGGAAGCCGTGCACTTACAGATCATCAGCAGAAAGAGGAGAGCGTGAAGAAGATTTCCGCACTGCTCTGTGCAAAGGATACAGAAGTTGCCGAAGCTGTAGAAAAATTAAAAGAAGAGCAGCTTGACTTGAAAAATCAGGTATCTGCTCTCAAACAAAAATTACTGGCTTATCAGGCAAAGGAGATTGACGTTACTCCGGAACTGGTAAAGGTATTTGACAGTGAACTTAGTGGAAATGAACCGAGAGAACTAATGAACATTCTATTAGAGAGAGGTGCAAAGATTTGTGCAATTTTTGCAGGAAATGATGAAGAAGGATATCGTTATGTTATCGGAAGCCATTCTGAAGATGTAAGAGTGATCAGCAAAAAATTAAATGAGGCTTTCCAGGGCCGTGGCGGTGGAAAACCTCAGATGGTGCAGGGATCCTTAAAAGGAACTGCTAAAAATATTTCAGAAATTCTGTAGCTGCCTTGGTGATGGGAACGCGGTCATTGTAAGCAATGACCAGTTCTCTCACCGGCAGTTTTTCTTTTGTCTCAACAATAAATAATTTTTCCAGATCTTTTCCGGTAATACAGTAATCGGGTATACATGCAATGCCGAGCCCGATTTTTGCAAGGTCAATGAGAAGATCATTACTGCTCAGCTCAATTTCCGGCACGAGATCTAACTGGTGCTGTAAAAAGAGATTATGCAGGAATTCGCTGGTTGTACTTTTTTTATCCAGCATCAGAATCGGATGTTCTAAAAGTTCTTTATAGCTTAAGCATCTTCCAACAAGTTTATCAAAAGAATGATTTGCAACAAACACGTCCTGGAAAGAGCGGATATGTTTTGTTTCACAGTTTCCAAGATATGGATTTGGAGAATTGACAACAATCAGGTCAACCTGTCCATTTTCTAATAGTTCTACACAGTGGATAGAAGTTGCATTCGTTACTTTGATGTGAGCTCCCGGAAATTCCTTATGGAAACGCTCCAGGTAAGGAACAAGAAAATAACGGCAGATAGTGTCACTGGCACCGATGCGAAGTTGTCCTACACCTTCAGAAGCTTCTAAAAGCTGGATTTCCCCACGGTGAATCAGATTCATAGCTGGTTCCACATGACGAAGAAGCAATTCGCCTTCCGGTGTCAGGCGTACCTTTTTGGTACTCCTGATAAAAAGCTTTTGATTTAATTTTTTTTCCAACGCTTTGATAGACTGGCTTACGGCTGACTGAGAGATAAATAATTTATTCGCAGCTTCCGAAAAACTTAGTGTAGTTGCTACGTGGTAAAACACTTTATATAATTCGTAATTAATATCCATAATAAGACTCCCTAATAAATACTAATTTGATTATAAGGTAAATTAATGCAAAATGCAATGGCAGAATTTGTTTTGAAGTAATTTTTCTATACAGATATGAGATATCTTGGTATAATACTAGAGATAAAAACCTGGATCGCAAAAAATGCGTAGGTAGTTTAGGAAAGAAAAGGAAGATAACATGAAAATCTGGTACAGAGTTACCATTACATTTGCGATGCTTCTGGTAATCTTTGCATTGCTGATCACTGGATTTCAGCTTGCAGTTTATGGAGACAGCCATTACGGATTTTATAAAAAGGAATATGAAAAGTACCGGGTCACGGACGATCTGAATATGAAGATTGACAATGTGATGGCAGTGACAGAACATATGATGGCTTATCTGATTGGAAAGGAAGAAAAGCTGTCAATTGTCACAGATGTGGACGGTGAGCATCAGGATTTCTTCAATGAACAGGACAGGCTTCACCTGGCAGATGTGAGGAATTTGTTTCTGGGAGGTTTGAAGCTTCGGAATTATGCGGTGATTCTTGCAACTATTTTAATGATTGTTCTTAGGGCAAAAAAAGCAGATTTCCGAAGACTGGTTCCGCTGGGATATTTGCAGGCGCTGTTTGTTTATCTTATTTTGGCGGTAATTCTGGGAGTTGCCATGAGCATTGATTTTACAAGCTGTTTTACGCTGTTTCATAAATTGTTTTTTACAAATAATCTCTGGATCTTTGACCCGGAGACAGATTATATGATCCGCATGCTGCCGGAAGGATTTTTCTCAGACATGGTAATCCGGGTCGGAGTGATATTTATCGTATTACTTGCCGTGCCGGGAGTTGCAGCGGTCGTGTACAACTGGAAATGGAAAAAGAAAGAAATTAGTAAAACTTATAAAAGGATTTAAATATATTAATTTTAATAATAATGGTGGGTATGTTACAATGAAATAAATAATGAAGATTTAAAGTAACAGAACTATTACCAAATAAAAATATAAACACAATGGAGGAAGACGAATGAGTAATGTAAGAAGAGTGTATGTTGAGAAAAAGGGCAGCTATGACGTCCAGCAGAAGGCACTTGCACATGAGATTCGCAATTATCTTGGAATCAAAGACGTAGAGTATGTGCGTATCCTGAATCGTTATGATGTGGAGAATGTATCTGATGAGACATTTGAAAGAGCATGCAATGGTATCTTTGCTGAACCACCGGTAGATGTCCTTTGGAAAGAGGAGGCTCCTGTTGGTTCCGGAGACAGTCTGTTTTCCGTAGAATTTCTTCCGGGTCAGTTCGATCAGAGAGCAGATTCTGCTGTTCAGTGTATCCAGTTCGTAAAAGAGGACGAGCAGCCGGTCATCCGTACTGCAACGACTTATATTATTCATGGTAAGAATGGAGCTATTACAGAAGAAGAACTTCAGAAGATTAAGGAACACTGCATCAACCCGGTAGACTCAAGAGAAGCAGCAGAGGAGAAGCCGGAGACACTAGTGACAAAATTTGACGAGCCTGCTGATGTTATTGTATTTGACGGATTTAAGGATATGGAAGAGGAAGAGCTTAAGAAATTATATGATTCTCTTGGACTTGCAATGACATTCCGTGACTTCCAGCATATCCAGAATCATTTCAAAGGGGAAGAGCACCGCGATCCTTCCATGACAGAGATCCGCGTACTGGATACTTACTGGTCAGACCATTGCCGTCATACAACATTTTCAACAGAACTTACAGAAGTTTCCTTTGGAGACGGAGATTATCGAAAACCGATGGAAGATACTTACAAGCAGTACCTTCGCGATCACAGCGAGATTTTTAAAGGGCGTGAGGACAAATTTGTATGTCTGATGGATCTTGCATTGATGGCTATGAGAAAGCTGAAAAAAGAAGGCAAGCTTCAGGATCAGGAAGAGTCAGATGAGATCAATGCCTGCAGTATCGTTGTACCGATCAAGGTAGATGGCGTGGAAGAAGAGTGGCTTGTGAACTTTAAAAATGAAACACACAACCACCCGACAGAGATTGAGCCTTTTGGTGGAGCTGCTACATGTCTTGGCGGAGCAATCCGAGATCCATTATCAGGACGTACTTATGTATACCAGGCAATGCGTGTGACCGGAGCAGCAGATCCGACTGTATCTATCAAAGATACAATGAAAGGAAAGCTTCCTCAGAAGAAACTGGTTCGTGAGGCAGCTCATGGATATAGTTCTTATGGTAACCAGATCGGACTTGCAACTGGTGCAGTTAAGGAAATCTATCATCCGAATTATGTGGCAAAACGTATGGAAATCGGAGCTGTTCTCGGAGCAGCACCAAGACGTGCAGTAATCCGTGAGACTTCAGATCCTGGTGATATCATTATCCTGCTCGGTGGACGTACCGGACGTGACGGCTGCGGTGGAGCAACCGGATCTTCTAAAGTACATACAGAGGAGTCTATCGAGACTTGTGGAGCAGAGGTACAGAAAGGTAATCCGCCGACAGAGCGTAAGATCCAGAGACTGTTCCGCAGAGAGGAAGTCAGCAAATTAATTAAGAAATGTAACGACTTTGGAGCCGGAGGAGTTTCTGTTGCAATCGGAGAACTTGCAGACGGACTTCAGGTAGATCTGGACAAAGTACCGAAGAAATACGCAGGACTTGATGGAACAGAAATTGCAATTTCTGAGTCTCAGGAGCGTATGGCTGTTGTTGTAGACCCGAAGGATGTAGATGAATTTATGGGATATGCAGCAGAAGAGAACTTAGAGGCAACAAAGGTAGCTGTCGTAACAGAGGAGCCAAGACTTGTATTATCCTGGAGAGGTAAGAAAATCGTAGACTTATCCAGAGCATTTTTAGATACTAACGGTGCTCATCAGGAGACAAAAGTAGCTGTAGATATTCCAAGCCGCAAAGACAGTATCCTCGTAAGAGAAGAAGTGACAGATGTCAAAGGAAAGTGGATGGAGACATTAAAAGATCTGAATGTGTGCTCACAGAAAGGTCTTGTGGAAATGTTTGACGGTTCCATTGGAGCATCTTCTGTATTTATGCCGCATGGCGGACAGTATCAGATGACAGAGACACAGGCTATGGTTGCAAAGCTTCCTGTACTGACAGGAGACTGCGATACGGTTACAATGATGAGTTTCGGATTCGATCCGTATCTGTCAACATGGAGTCCGTACCACGGAGCTATTTACGCAGTGACAGAGTCTGTAGCAAAAATTGTGGCAGCAGGAGGAGATTACAGTAAGATCCGTTTCACATTCCAGGAGTACTTCCGCCGTATGACAGAGGATCCACATAGATGGAGCCAGCCATTCGCAGCACTTCTTGGTGCTTACAGTGCACAGCTTGGATTTGGTCTTCCTTCTATCGGTGGAAAAGACAGTATGTCCGGAACATTTGAGCATATTGATGTACCACCGACACTGGTTTCTTTTGCAGTGGATGTGGCAACAGAAAAAGATATTATTACACCGGAGCTTAAGAAAGCAGGAGATAAGCTTGTATGGCTTCAGATCCCGACAGACGAGTATGATGTTCCGGCTTATGAAAAAGTTATGGACCAGTATGGTAAATTTACTGCTGATATCCATGACGGCAAGATTGTGGCAGCTTATGCACTTGACAGACACGGAATCGTTCCGGCTGTCAGCAAGATGGCATTTGGTAATCGCATGGGTGTAACATTAGATGCGAGCGTAGAGGCAAAAGACTTGTTCGCACCTGCATTTGGAGATCTGATTGCTGAAGTTCCGGCTGACAAGCTGGATGGACTGACGATTGATTACACAGTCATCGGTGAAGTGACAGAAGAGCAGAATTTTGAATACAAAGATACAAAGATTGCCCTTGCAGATGCCCAAAAAGCATGGGAGAGTACACTGGAGAGCGTATTTGCTACAAATTCCAAAGCAGAGGGACAGGACGAGAAGATTGACACAGGTCTTTTTGATACAAAAGAAGTACATATCTGCGAACACAAGATCGCTCAGCCGACTGTATTTATTCCGGTATTCCCTGGAACAAACTGTGAGTATGACAGTAAGAGAGCCTTTGAGAGAGCAGGAGCAAAAACAATCGTAAAAGTATTCCGCAATATGAGTGCTTCCGATATTGTAGATTCTGTCGATGTATTTGAAAAAGCAATCGCGCAGTCTCAGATGATTATGTTCCCAGGTGGATTCAGCGCTGGTGATGAACCGGATGGTTCTGCGAAATTCTTTGCAACTGCATTCCAGAATGCGAAGATGAAAGAGGCGGTTGAGAAACTTCTTGGGGAGCGTGACGGACTGGTACTTGGTATCTGTAATGGATTCCAGGCTCTTGTAAAACTGGGACTTGTTCCAAATGGAACAATTACAGGACAGACAGAGGATTCTCCGACACTGACTTACAATACAATTGGACGCCACATTTCTAAGATGGTGTACACGAAAGTAGTCAGCAACAAGTCTCCATGGCTTTCCGGAGCAAAGCTTGGCGGAGTTTACACAAACCCGGCATCTCACGGAGAGGGACGTTTTGTTGCAAGCAAAGAGTGGCTTGACAAGCTAATCGCAAATGGACAGGTTGCAACTCAGTACTGCGACCCACAGGGAAATGTATCTATGGATGAGACATGGAACATTAATGGTTCCTATCTTGCAATCGAAGGTATCACTAGCCCGGATGGAAGAGTATTTGGTAAAATGGCCCATTCAGAAAGACGTGGACGTTCCGTTGCAATGAACATTTACGGAGAACAGGATCTGAAGATCTTTGAGTCTGGAGTAAAATATTTTAAATAAAAATAATCAGGCGCTTGCAAATTTTGCAGGCGCTTGTTCTGTATTTCGGCAAAAATACAAAATTATGCAGGAAATGAAAATTAAAATTGCACAAAATATAAAAATAACATTTTTTTGCAAAAAAAATCTTGTGTTATAAAGTAAAATACTTTACAATATTAAAGGACAAAAGCGTCGAAGGAGAAGAACGGTTTTGCCGTCTTTCTTTTTTGAATGATGAATGCAAATAAATCAAGAAATATGGCGCTTTAAATTTCATAATAACATTTTTTCAGGAGGTACAAAGGTATGTCATATGTTGATGAAGTACTGGAAAAAGTAGTGGCAAAGAACCCTGCTGAGCCAGAATTCCACCAGGCAGTAAAAGAAGTATTGGAATCATTGAGAGTGGTAATCGAAGCAAACGAGGAGAAATTCAGAAAAGACGCTTTGCTTGAGAGACTGGTTGAGCCTGAGAGACAGATCAAATTCCGTGTTCCATGGGTAGACGATAATGGACAGGTTCAGGTAAATACAGGTTACCGTGTACAGTTCAACAGTTCAATCGGACCATACAAAGGAGGCTTACGCCTTCATCCTTCCGTAAACCTTGGAATCATCAAATTCCTTGGATTTGAGCAGGTATTCAAGAACTCACTGACAGGTCTTCCAATCGGAGGAGGAAAAGGTGGTTCTGATTTCGACCCTAAGGGAAAATCCGACAGAGAAGTTATGGCATTCTGCCAGAGCTTTATGACAGAACTTTGCAAATATATCGGTGCTGACACTGACGTTCCGGCCGGAGATATCGGAACAGGCGCAAGAGAGATTGGATATATGTTTGGTCAGTACAAGAGAATCCGCGGAGTATACGAAGGTGTACTTACAGGTAAAGGATTAAGTTACGGTGGATCTTTAGCAAGAACAGAAGCCACAGGCTATGGACTTCTGTATCTGACAGAGGAACTTTTGAAACTCAACGGAAAAGATATCAAGGGTATGACAGTTGCAGTATCCGGTTCCGGTAATGTTGCAATCTACGCAACAGAGAAGGCTCAGGAGCTTGGAGCTAAGGTTGTTACAGTCAGCGATTCTACAGGCTGGGTATATGATCCAGAAGGAATTGATGTTGCAGCTCTGAAAGAAATTAAAGAAGTAAAACGCGCAAGACTGACAGAATACAAGAACTATCGTCCGAACTCAGAGTATCATGAGGGACGTGGCGTATGGTCTGTAAAGGTAGATCTGGCTCTTCCATGTGCAACACAGAACGAGCTTCACTTAGAGGATGCAAAACAGTTAGTAGCAAACGGTTGTGTAGCTGTATGCGAGGGTGCTAACATGCCTACTACATACGAGGCAACTGAGTATCTGCAGGAGAACGGTGTAATCTTTGCACCTGGAAAAGCAGCGAATGCCGGTGGTGTTGCTACATCTGCTCTTGAGATGTCACAGAACAGTGAGAGACTTAGCTGGACATTCGAGGAGGTTGATGCAAAACTGAAGAACATCATGGTAAATATCTGCCACAACATGGTAGATGCTGCAAAACGTTACGATATGGAAGGTAACTACGTAGCAGGAGCTAACATTGCAGGATTTGAGAAAGTTGTAGATGCTATGACAGCTCAGGGAATTGTATAAAAAACACTAAAATATTTGGAAAGTCCCGGATTTACGGGGCTTTCTTTTTTTGCATAACAGGAATTTTATTTCCTGTTATGCAAAAAGTCTCCGGCAGAATCAGTATTTTATGTTCAAAAGATTTTCCACTTATTAAAAAAATAATTGAATTTTATACATAAAAGAGTATAATATAAACAACTAATGTTATCGCGATAACATTGAAAAGCGTGCGGAAAATTTTATACAGAAAGGATGAAAAAAATGGGCTCAAAAATGGAAGTGTCTGAGGCAGAAATCCAGAAAGTCTACCACAGGGATTGCATTCTTCTGGCAGGGTTTGCAATATTTATGTGGTGTATTTTAAGTACGATATTGCGACAGGCTTTACAGGTAGCGGGAGATTCTACTACAAGAACAATTATGATTTGTATTGCGTTGGTGACTGGAAGTGCATTGTCCCTCGGACTTTTTGCAGTTTACAGACACTTAAAAAGAAACAAAGATGTGATTTATAAAGAGGATCTTGAAAATTTGAAATTGCAGAAGAAAGATGCGTAGCAGGAGTGACAGAAGATGGAAAATAAAAAAGAGACGAAAAAAGAAAAAATAATGCAAGTGATAGATGTGTTTTTCGTAATGATCCTATGCTTTGTGGTTTTGCTTGTGACGATGCTTTTTCAAAATCTTGCAGGTCTCAAGGAGGCAGGAAAAGCATATGTGATCCAGGCATCTACACTGGTGCCGGTTGTAGTTGCGCTGGCAGCATATGTAACATTTCTTGTGAAAAGAAGCAAAAAAGATTTAAAGGCAATTATTGAACTGGAATATAGCGAAAAGGAGCAGGAACAGGTATGAGCATATGGACAATTATAAATATTGCAGCATGGGTATTATGTGCAGTATTTCTTTATTTGATCTTGAGTGATCTGATAAAAGTGGAAAAAAGGAACAGAGAAGAGAAAAAGCTTGAAAAGAAAGACTAAGAGGCATACTTATGGAGAAAGAAAAGACAAATGAAAAGAGTCAGGGACTTTCGAAAGTTCTTGGACCAATGCATATCTGGGCTCTTGGAGTAGGAATTGTACTTGTTGGAGAGTTCATGGGATGGAATTTTACGGTCGCAAAAGGAGGATCGATTGGTTCTGTTATTGCACTTTGGACGGTAGCCATGCTTTATGTCATGATCGTGATGATGAATACGGAGATGGGTTCTGTCATGCCGGAGGCAGGCGGACAGTATACAATGGCGAAATATATGCTTGGACCTTTAGCTGCATTTAACGTAGGGCTGATGCTTGTGCTGGAATATGCAATGCTGGAAGCAGCCGATGTTCTGGTCGTCGGACAGATACTTGAATCATTGAACCCGAATGTGAAAGCGCTGCCATTTATCATATTAAGTCTGCTTGTGCTGACATATATGAATTACCGTGGTGTCTATGCAACCTTGACCCTGAATTTTGTGATTACGGCAGTTGCATTTGTGACGATATTTATTTTATTATTTTCAACAAGTTTTTATGGTCCACAGCTGACTTTGATTAATTTGAAAAAAATGACAGATGGACTTCCATATGGTTATCTTGGAATTATTGCAGCCATGCAGTTTGCAGTCTGGTTTTTCCTGGGAATCGAAGGAGGAGCACTGGCGGCAGAAGAATGCAGGTCTACCAGCAGAGCTCTGCCACTGGGAACTATGATAGGTTTGTCTGTGCTGCTGATTGGTGCTACTACAACATGGTTTGTGTGCTCAGGTCTTGTCCCGGCAGAAAAGCTTGGTGAGTCTGCATATCCGTTGTATGACGCGGCACTGGCAACTGGAAAATTATATGTTATCATTGCATTGTTTGTTGGTACGATCATGGCGTGTCTGGCTTCAGCAAATGGCTGCATTAACGATGCAAGCAGAGCTTGGTTTGCAATGTCAAGAGATGGGCTGATCCCGCCGATATTTGCAAAGACACATCCGAAATATAAGACACCGTACCGGGCAACTGTATTTTTACTGCCGATATCTATGGCATTTGCATTTACAGGAATGTTGGATCAGGTTGTTACATTTTCTATATTTTCAGCGTTGATGGTATATGTGCTGACAGTGATCATGATGTTCCGGTTCCGGAAAATGTATCCCCTTGGAACGATTGAGCGTGGATATGTTGCACCAATCCATCCGGTACCTGCATTGATCGCAGCAGTGTTGATCGGTATGACACTGCTGGGTATGTATCTGGGTTATTGGATTAATATACTAGGCGGAGTTGCATTTTATTTCCTGGCATCTGTCTGGTTCTTGAAAAGGAGACTGAAGTTTATAGATAAATCACAGTTCTTAAAAGCCGGTACTCAGAAGTGGCCGAAACCGAAGGAATTATAATTGGAAGATTGTACTTTAATATTTTTATTTTACGAAATTCATACAATTTTCATAATATAAAACTGGAATAATCAGACAAAAACTGTTACCATATAAAAGAAAATTGAATTCGATATTGAAAGAATGGAGGAATGATTATGGAACAGGTGAAACGGCCGAAAAAACCGTTGATGTTTTATTATACGATTGTGCTGATTATCCTGATACTATTTAACATTATTGCGATGCCTTACATAAAGGAAAAGCAGATCAAAGATGTAGATTATGGAACATTTATCTCTATGACCGAGAAAAAGGAGATAAAAAAAGTAGAATTGCAGCAACAGGATAATACGATCTTATTTACAGGAAAAGACGGGAAGACCATTTACAAAACGGCGATGGTCAATGATCCGGATCTGACGAAACGATTATATGAAGCGGATGTTTCTTTTTACGGAGAAGAAATTGATCAGTCATCTCCGATCCTGGTTAATATTTTATCCTGGGTGCTTCCAATCTTGTTTTTTGTAGCATTGGGAGAATACATGTCCAGAAAATTGATGAAGCGGGCCGGTGGAAAAAACGCCATGTCTTTCGGAATGGGAAAAAGCAGTGCGAAGATTTATGTGAAATCATCCGAGGGAATCCGTTTCCGTGATGTTGCAGGTGAAGATGAGGCGAAAGAGAATTTAAGCGAGATTGTAGAATATCTTCATAACCCGGCCAGATATAAAGAAATCGGAGCATCGATGCCGAAAGGAATTCTTCTTGTAGGACCTCCGGGAACAGGTAAGACGATGCTTGCAAAAGCAGTTGCCGGTGAGGCAAATGTTCCATTTTTCTCCATGTCCGGTTCTGAATTTGTAGAGATGTTCGTTGGTATGGGTGCATCAAAGGTGCGTGATCTGTTCCAACAGGCAAAAGAAAAAGCACCATGTATTGTGTTTATTGATGAGATAGATGCAATCGGTAAGAAGCGGGACGGACAGATAGGTGGAAATGATGAACGTGAGCAGACCTTGAATCAGTTGCTGACAGAGATGGACGGATTCGAAGACAACACGGGTGTGATCATTCTTGCGGCAACGAACCGTCCAGAATCCCTGGATCCGGCTCTTTTAAGACCGGGACGGTTCGACAGACGTGTGCCGGTAGAACTTCCTGATCTGAAAGGAAGAGAAGATATCCTGAAGGTTCATGCAAAGAAAATAAAAGTTGGTGATAATGTAGATTATAATAAAGTGGCACGTATGGCTTCCGGAGCTTCTGGAGCGGAACTTGCTAATATTGTAAATGAAGCAGCACTTCGTGCAGTTCGTGACAACCGTAAATTTGTAACGCAGGAAGATCTGGAGGAGAGTATTGAGGTTGTTATCGCCGGATATCAGAAGAAAAATGCGATCCTGACAGATAAAGAAAAGCGGATTGTGGCATATCATGAAATCGGGCATGCGCTTGTGGCTGCAAAACAGACTAATTCAGCTCCGGTACAGAAGATTACCATTGTTCCCAGAACGTCGGGGGCTCTTGGCTATACGATGCAGGTCGAGGAAGGCAATCATTATCTGATGACAAAAGAAGAAATCCTGAATAAAATTGAGACTCTTACAGGAGGAAGGGCAGCGGAAGAAATTGTGTTTGGTTCAGTCACGACGGGAGCTTCCAATGATATTGAACAGGCAACCAAGCTTGCAAGGGCTATGATCACAAGATATGGAATGACGTGTGATTTTGATATGGTTGCAATGGAAGTGCAGACGAATCAGTATCTGGGAGGAGATTCTTCCCTGACCTGTTCGACAGAGACGCAGACAAAGATTGATGAGAAGGTTGTGGAAGTTGTTCGAAGTGAACATGAAAAAGCAGCTGGAATATTGATGGAGAACAGAGAAAAACTGGACGATCTGGCAAGGTATCTGTATGAGAAAGAAACGATTACAGGAGAAGAATTCATGAATATTTTAAACGCCTGATCAGGAAGAGGAGTGAATACACTCAGCGAGAATGTGCAGGAGTTCGGGAAAATATATCTACGAGGTAAAACCGGATTCCACGCACAGACTCGCTTTTTCTTTTGAGTATCTATTGGAACACAGGTATTTACTGATGCGAGGGACGAAATAAAAGATGAAATTTTTGCAAATGTAGAAAAAATTGAAAAATTGAAAAAAAGTTGTTGACGAAAGTAGAATCTTATTGTAAACTTAGGAAGCTGGTTCAAGAGAGCAGCGAATATAAATATGGCGGGATAGCTCAGTTGGCTAGAGCACGCGGTTCATACCCGCGGTGTCGCTGGTTCAAATCCAGTTCCCGCTACTTGGAAAGAGAATTCACATTGTGAGTTCTTTTTTTCTTTTTATACTTTGCCATAGAAAAATATAGACATGAGAAAATAAGAAGTGCTATAATTAAAATAATATTTTGGGCAAAACAGACGAAAGTCTGCGACGCAAAGCTATAGGACCTGTAAAATGGTAGCCAGTTGTAAAAAAAGGATGCACACTGTCTATTTGGTATGGATGGATTTTTATCCAAGCCAATTGTTATTAAAGATTTGATTGATGCGTTACAACATAATCTGGAGAGAGTTTAGCACAGCAAAAATCAAACAAAGAAGGAGACGATGAGATTATGGAACAAGAAAATTATTCAATCGTATTCAGTAGTTCAACTGGTAATACAAAGAAGCTGGCTGATGCAGTCTATGAAATATTGCCAAAAGATAAGTGTGATTATTTTGGGGAGAATGATTCAAAGATCCCTCCATCCGATTTGTTGTATATCGGATTTTGGACTGACAAAGGGAGCGCGGATACCAAGACATTAGAATTATTAGCGAAACTAAAAAACAAGAAGATTTTTCTGTTTGGAACGGCTGGGTTTGGTGGAAGTGATGTATATTTTGAAAAGATTCTCGGGCAAGTCAAACAATCCATTGATTCAAGCAATGCTGTTATTGGAGAGTATATGTGCCAGGGGAAAATGCCACAATCTGTGCGTGAACGATATGTAAAGATGAAAGAAAATCCGGAACATCCAGCTAATCTTGATATGTTGATTGCAAATTTTGACTGTGCATTGTCGCATCCTGATATGGACGATCTGGAAAAATTAAAAAAGATAATAAAAAAATAAAAAAAGTTATTGACAATACTCACTATATTGATGTATACTAACGAAGTCGGTTCGAGAGAGCCACAAGATATGGGATCATAGCTCAGCTGGGAGAGCATCTGCCTTACAAGCAGAGGGTCATAGGTTCGAGCCCTATTGGTCCCATATATACCTCAATATATGGCGGGATAGCTCAGTTGGCTAGAGCACGCGGTTCATACCCGCGGTGTCGCTGGTTCAAATCCAGTTCCCGCTACTTGTATAAGAAAAGGAATTTGCAAAAGCAGATTTCTTTTTTTTGTATAAGAAATTGCATTTCCTATTGTGCAAAAAAACTCTAGCTATAGTGGCCGTTCATTGACTCTGAATATTCTCTCATGTATAATAAAAAAAGACATTGACAATGGAGAATGAAAAAAAGTTTTGTGGAGGAATTAAAATGCGAGTTGGTTTGGGATACGATGTTCACAAATTAGTAGAAGGAAGAGATCTGATTATCGGAGGTGTCCAGATACCGTATGAGAAAGGTCTTTTGGGACATTCGGATGCGGATGTGCTTCTCCATGCGATTATGGATGCCCTTCTCGGAGCAGCAGCGCTTGGAGATATTGGGAAGCATTTTCCGGATACAGACTCAAAATATAAAGGAATTTCCAGTATAAAGCTTCTGGAGTATGTACGGGAGCTGATTGATGATGAGCTGTATGTGGTTGGAAATATTGATGCGACAATCATTGCACAGCGTCCGAAGATGGCACCTTATATTGAGCAGATGAAAAAAAATGTTGCAGATGCCCTTGCAATTGAAGTAAGTCAGGTGAATATTAAGGCAACTACAGAGGAAGGACTTGGATTTACCGGAAGCGGAGAAGGTATTTCGGCACAGGCAATTGCGTCACTTGAGACGATTGTGAATTACAGTTACGGTGTCGGTCCGGCGGATGTAAGTTCTGGTTGTGCAGGCAGTTGTGGCGGATGTACGGGCTGTAGTGGATGCCAGAATCCGTAGGTATCATAGTTGTGTGCTTTTGAGCCCAACATCTATATAATCTGGAATTATAAAGTAAAATGTACAGTGTGGCTGGAGGAAAGGACATATGAAAATTGAAAAGCTGGAAGTTTCACAGCATTTAGATACGAGAAAGCTTTATGAAGAAGTGTTTTCGGAAGACGAGAAAAGCTTTGTAGATTATTATTATCAGGAGAAGACGAAGGACAATATAATTTATGTTGTTCGGGAAAACGATGATATTCAGGCTATGCTGCATTTAAATCCATATACACTGATGGTCAATGGAATTGAAAAGGAATCTTATTACATTGTGGCAGTTGCAACGAGAAAGGAATACCGTGGCAGAAGGTATATGGCCGGACTTTTAAGAGAGGCTCTTTTGGATATGTACCAGGCCGGTGTAACATTTACTTATCTGATGCCGGCAGCGGAGGCTATTTATCTGCCACATGATTTCCGGACGATGTATGAACAGAATATTGAATATTATGCTCCGGAGGAGAAACTGGCGGAAAGTATTACTGTACAGGCGGCTGAAGACAAAGATTGTGATGAAATTTCAGCTTGGGCACAGAAAGAACTGGCGAGGAAATACCAGGTTTACGCTAAGCGTGATAAGAATTATTATGAACGGTTACTGAAAGAGCTGTCATGTGAAGATGGAAAGCTTATCATCTACAGAAAAGATGGACAGATTGTTGATGTAAGACCATATTATGAAGAATCTAAAGAGACGGAAGAAGTGGAAAAAAAGGAAGCAAAACCGAAGATTATGATTCGGATCGTAGATGTCAGAAGAATGTTGATGTCGTTGAAGTTAAAAAGTCTCATGGCAGTCAGCTTTCAGATTACAGACCCACTGATTCCGGAGAATAACCGTTACGTTACAATGACAGGAACGGAGTTTTCAGGACTGATGCTTATGGATGGAAAGCCAGAAACCAGTGAAGGTATTTTGCCGGTCAGTGCATTGGGAGAACTTGTCTTTGGTGCAAAAACGGTAGAAGAAATCAGTAAAGAAGAAGGAGTTTCCATGTCAGGACGAATGGCATCGGAGCTTGAAAAGATTATTCCACTTTCCAGGATTTATCTGAATGAAACAGTTTGATTCAAGTATGCTTTTTCATATTTCTGCAATAGACGAATACAGGAAAATGTGCTATGATAAAAAGACGATGTAGTCATCGTAAATATTGGCGGGCAAAGCATTATTTTACAAAAATATTGCCCTGCATATTTATAGATTTACTTAGGAGGAATGAGAAATGAAATTTTGTCACAAATGTGGAGCTCAGTGTGAGGACGGAGCAAAGTTCTGTAAACAGTGCGGAGCGGCTTTAGCTGATGTGAATGCGAATCAAAGCCAGCAGACATACGAAGTACCACGACAGGCTCAGTATACAAGTGCAGATACGAATAATAGTCAGAATGCATATGGAAATCAGAATAATTATGGAAACCAGAATCAATATGGCGGCCCGGCAGGCGGCATGAATCAGAGATTCCCGGGAATCCAGGAGAGAAATATTGCGATTGCAGTCATTCTTTCGATTGTAACATGCGGACTCTATGGAATTTACTGGATGATCAAGCTGAATGACGAGGTTAATCAGATCTGTGGCGATACACAGGCGACAGGAGGCGGACTTGTATTTCTGTTCACATTGATTACATGTGGAATCTATGGATGGTACTGGATGTACAAGATGGGTGAAAAATGCGATCAGATCAAGGGCGTGAATGGAAGTTCAGGAATCTTATATCTGATTCTTGGAATTTTCGGCCTCGGAATTGTAAGCTATTGTCTGATGCAGGATACAATTAATAAAGCAATTATGTAGAATCTGTGATTGACAAAATGTATTTTTTCACATATTATATATTCTAAACAGGCAAAGACCTAGAACGGAAAGAGTAACAGAATAAGAATCTGACAGAGAGAGAACGTCACCGGCTGAAAGCGTTCTTAAGAGGAATATCTGTGAAGTGCCTCCGGGAGTTGACTGGGCGAAGGATTTATCGGAATCTGGTAGTGCAGTACGTGGATACGCGTTAAGTATGAAAAGTGGAGATTGGTGTCTGCATAAGATCATAAGACAGAATCTCTAAAAGAGTGGAACCGCGGATATACTTCGTCTCTTATTATGAGAGACGAAGTTTTTTTATATATGATGCCAGGGTCAAAAGGTCTAAATCCACATGAGCTTGCTCATAAGTGGATGAAAGACCTTAGGACCCGCCCCAATATGAGCCTAAAAGTGGGATGACAATCCCACGATATGCGAATAATTGGGAGGATTGTGGGAGTGCAAAGCACGGAACAATCCGTAGGCATCATAGTTGGGGCTTTTGCCCCCAACATCTATATATTTGATCATTATATGTCAAGGGAGGAACTTAAAATGGGAGTTGTATCCTATGTCAAGGAAGAAATTCAGGTGATTCGTGAGCGGGATCCTGCAATCAAATCGAATATGGAAGTATTTTTATACCCTAGTTTTAAGGCAATTCTTCATTACAGAGTCGCACATAAATTATACAAAAAGGGACATTATGTTATGGCGCGCTGGATTTCTCAAAGAGCAGTCAGAAAGACAGGAATTGAAATCCATCCGGGTGCGACCATTGGAAAAGGTCTTTTTATTGACCACGGAAGTGGCGTTATCATTGGTGAGACGGCAGAACTTGGTGATAACATTACTTTGTATCAGGGGGTAACACTTGGCGGTACAGGAAAAGAGCAGGGAAAACGTCATCCGACGCTTGGAGATAATGTTATGGTCAGCGCAGGAGCAAAGGTTCTTGGATCATTTAAAATTGGCGAGAATTCAAAAATCGGAGCAGGATCCGTTGTGTTGAAAGAAGTACCGGCTAATTGTACAGTTGTTGGTGTCCCTGGAAGAATTGTAAAGCAGGATGGCGCAAAGATTCCACGTATGGATATGAACCAGGTAGATCTTCCGGACCCGATCAGCAATGACATCAAAGAGCTTCAGGTTGATAACCTGCGTATGCATAAAAAGCTTATGGAACTGGAAAATCAGTTAAAAATGGTTGCGCATGCCCAGTGCGCAAAAGAAGAGAAGGAGCAATAAAAATGAAGATTTATAATACAATGTCCAAGAAAAAAGAAGAATTTATACCACTTGAAGAAGGAAAAGTCCGCATGTATGTATGTGGACCTACTGTATACAACTTTATTCACATTGGTAATGCAAGACCGATGATCGTATTTGATACTGTCAGAAGATATTTCGAATATAAAGGATATGATGTAAATTATGTATCGAACTTCACGGATGTAGATGATAAGATTATTGCAAAGGCAAATGAAGAAGGTGTGACTGCTGAAGAGATTTCACAGCGTTACATTGAAGAATGTAAGAAAGATATGGCTGGCATGAATGTAAAGCCTGCAACAACAAATCCGCTTGCAACACAGGAAATTGAAGGTATGATCCAGTTGATTCAGACACTGATGGACAAGGGATATGCTTATGAAAAGAACGGTACTGTTTACTACAGAACCCGCCAGTTCAAAGAGTACGGTAAACTGTCCCACAAGAATCTGGATGATCTTCGTTCCGGAGAGCGCTCACTTCTTGTATCTGGTGCAGATGAGAAGGAAGATCCATTGGATTTTGTTCTCTGGAAACCGAAAAAAGAAGGAGAGCCATTCTGGAAATCCCCATGGAGTGACGGACGTCCGGGGTGGCATACAGAGTGTTCTGAGATGTCCAAGAAATATCTTGGAGAGCAGATAGATATTCATGCCGGTGGAGAAGATCTTGTATTCCCACATCATGAAAATGAGATTGCCCAAAGTGAGGCTGCCAATGGAAAGACATTTGCAAATTACTGGATGCACAATGCATTTTTAAATATTGACAACCGCAAGATGAGTAAGTCTCTCGGAAACTTCAGAACTGTCCGTGAGATCAGTGAGCAGTATGATCTTCAGGTGCTTCGTTTCTTTATGCTGAGCGCACACTATAGAAGTCCATTGAACTTCAGTGCTGAGCTTATGGAAGCAGCTAAGAGCAGTCTGGAGCGAATTGTAAATGCAGTAGATAACCTGAACTTCCTTATAAAAAATGCAAAGGATGAGCCGATGACTGCAGAGGAAGCAGAACTTTTCGCTCAGACAGATTCGTTTGTAAAAGCATTTGAAGATGCGATGGATGATGATTTCAATACAGCAGATGCAGTAGCTGCAATTTTTGAGCTTGTAAGATACAGCAACACCAATGCAGATGCCAAGAAGACAAAAGAGTATCTTGGAAAGATCAAAGACTTGATCGTGAAGCTTGCAGATGTTCTTGGTCTTATTGTAGAGAAGAAAGAAGAAATTCTGGCAGAGGATATTGAAAAACTTATTGAGGAGCGTCAGGCTGCAAGAAAAGCAAAGGACTTTGCAAGAGCAGATGCGATTCGTGATGAATTATTAGAAAAAGGTATCATTTTGAAAGATACAAGAGAAGGAGTACAATGGAAAAGAGCGTAGATTGGCAGTTTGACAGTTATATGCAGGAGATTTTCCAGATGAAAGAGGTGGATATCAGAGAATATTCACCTCTTGCTCTGGCTTATATTGGAGACTGCATTTTTGACCTTGTAATTAAATCTTTAGTAATGAATGAGGGAAATAAACAGGTTCAGAAAATGCATAAGGAAACCAGCTCTTATGTACAGGCATCTGCACAGTCCAAAATGATGCGTACCATTCAAGAACATTTAACAGAAGAAGAGCATGGCATATACAAACGCGGAAGGAATGCCAAAAGTGTGTCTCCCGCAAAGAATCAATCCATCACAGACTACAGACGTGCTACGGGATTTGAAGCGTTGATGGGATATCTGTATCTGAAAAAGGACTGGAAACGACTGCTGGATTTGGTGAAGATCGGGCTTTGCAGTGTTTCTGACAGGTCCGCTTTAAAGGAAGAAGAATAGCTGGCAGCAGGATTTGAGTAAGTTTTGAAGAAGGAGAATTTCATGATAGAACACAAAGACAAACATGGAAATGAAAATATGATTGAGGGACGCAATGCGGTCTTAGAAGCATTTCGTTCCGGAAAACCAGTGGACAAATTATTTGTTCTGGACGGCTGCCAGGACGGCCCGGTGCGGACGATTGTACGTGAGGCAAAGAAGCATGATACTTTGGTTCAGTTTGTAGATAAAGAACGTCTGACACAGCTTTCACAGACAGGAAGACATCAGGGAGTGATTGCTTATACAGCGGCTTATGAGTATGCACAGGTAGAGGATATGCTGGCACTGGCAAAAGAGCGGGGAGAGGATCCATTTCTTATTTTTCTGGACGATATTGAAGACCCACACAACCTGGGTGCGATTATCCGTACTGCAAATCTGGCAGGTGCGCATGGAGTCATTATTCCTAAACGAAGAGCGGTAGGACTGACGGCGACTGTGGCAAAGACATCGGCAGGAGCAATCAACTATACACCGGTTGCAAAAGTGACTAATCTGACTAAGACGATGAAAGAATTAAAAGAAAAAGGGCTTTGGTTCGTGTGTGCGGATATGGGTGGTGAGTCTATGTATAAGCTGAATCTGACAGGTCCGATTGGTCTTGTGATTGGAAATGAAGGAGAAGGTGTCAGCCGTCTTGTAAAAGAAACCTGTGATTTTGTTGCAAGCATTCCGATGAAAGGGGATATTGATTCCCTGAATGCATCTGTGGCAACCGGAGTTCTTGCATATGAGATTGTAAGACAGAGGCTTGGATAATTATGGACAGATATGAGAAGATGACAGATGAACAACTGATTCAGAAGCTGCGCGATGGAGACAACAGAATCGTAGATTATATTATGGAAAAATATAAAAATCTTGTGCGAAAAGAAGCGAATGCTATGTATCTTCTTGGAGGAGAAAACGAAGATCTGATCCAGGAAGGTATGATCGGTCTTTTTAAAGCGGTGCAGAATTATGAGCCGGATCAGAATAGTTCATTTTTCAGCTTCGCAAAACTGTGTATTTCCAGACAGCTTTACTCCGCAATCGAGGCTTCCAGGAGAAAGAAACACAGTCCGTTAAATTCTTATGTTTCACTTTATGATATGACGGAGGAGAAAGAACCTCTGATCAATACGATGGAGGCACATAAAAACAGCAATCCGGAAGAACTATTAGTCAGCCAGGAATACGCAGAACTTCTGGAAAGTAAACTGGAAGAGAGCTTAAGTGATCTTGAGAACCGTGTACTTTATCTGCATCTTATGGGCACCGATTACCGCACGATAGCAAGGCTTCTAGACAAAAGCCCAAAGACGGTGGATAATGCCTTGCAAAGAATTAAAGCAAAGACGCAAAAGATTCTGGAAAAAGAGAAGCTATGAAAAACAGGAATGTTGAAAAATAGAAATACTCGATTAGGCATTGACAACAAGTGCCGGATATTGTATATTATTAACGTTGCATAGAACATATGCGCGCTGCCTTGGCTCAGTCGGTAGAGCGTCGCCTTGGTAAGGCGGAGGTCGGCGGTTCGATTCCGCTAGGCAGCTTGTTTAAATTAACCTCGTAAATTCGCGAAGAACGTGAGTTTACGGGGTTTTTACTATCTGACTTTTTAAAATCGTATGACTGCAGGGCAAAGAAGAGTATAGCTGAAAGAAGAATTTTGGGTGTTAGAAGAGAGGTGTAGAGAGAAAATATGAGTAAGAAAAGTACAGTGATGACAGAAGGGGCAATTTGGAAAGAAATTTTATTCTTCTCCATTCCGCTCATCTTGGGAAATTTATTTCAACAATTATATAATACAGTAGATTCTATTATTGTGGGAAACTGGATTGGGAGTGAGGCATTGGCAGCAGTCGGATCCAGTGGCGCGATTATCAATCTTCTGGTTGGATTCTGTATCGGTGCATCCGCAGGTGCCGGAGTCGTTGTTTCTCAGTTTTTTGGAGCCGGGAATCGTGAAGGAGTAAGGAAAGCAGTACATACGACACTTGCAATTGCCGTGGCAGCAGGAGCGATATTGACAGTGGCAGGGGTTGTGACAACACCGATGATTTTGCGGGCAATGGACACACCGCAGGAAGTATTTGAACAATCATCACAGTATCTGCAGGTGTATTTTGGCGGAATATTTTTTTCTGTTATTTATAATATGTCAGCAGGAATTCTCAATGCAGTGGGAAATTCCAGACGGTCATTAATCTACTTGATTATTGCAGCGGTTTCCAATATATTTTTAGATATATTTTTTGTTGTGATTTTGAAAATGGGAATTATTGGAGCGGCTCTTGCAACAGATATCAGTCAGCTTTTATCCTGTATTTTTATTCTGGGATTTTTAATGAGAAGCCAGGAAAGTTATCATGTAAGACTACGTGATATTCGGTTTTATGATAATCTGCTTGGAAGGATTTTGAAGATCGGTCTGCCGACAGGATTTCAAAATATTGTTATATCCATTTCAAATGTTATTGTACAGTCCAGCGTCAATAGCTTTGGTGCAGTTGTAATGGCAGGCTATGCAGCTTATGTAAAAGTAGATGGATTCAATATTCTTCCGGTGCTGAGTTTCAGTATGGCGGCCAGTACATTTGCAGGTCAGAACGTAGGCGCAGGAAAATATGACCGCGTGAAGAAAGGAATGTGGGTATCAACAGGTATGGGCGTTGGATATACCATTATTTCCGGAATATTATTGTTAATCTTTGCGCCGCAGGTCATTGGAGTGTTTTCTGGCAAACCAGATGTAGTCCAGTATGGAATTTATGTTATGAAGTTTTTCTGTCCGTTCTACTGGCTGCTTGGTTTCTTACATGTTATGGCAGGAACAGTCCGGGGAACAGGAAAGACATTTCAGACAATGGTTGTATTCCTTGTATCCTTATGTGTATGCAGAGTTATCTGGATTTGGGCGGTACTTCGAATCGACCACAAACTGTCTTATGTTATGACGGCATATCCGGTGACATGGCTGATCGGTGCAGTACTGATCGCACTCTATGTATGGAAGGGAAAATGGATGCCAGAGGCGTATTATCGAATGAAGAAAGAAGTATAGAAAGTGAGTGATGTATCATGACAGCTTTTTTAAATGATTTTAGCAAGTTTTACGGAACTGGTGAGAAAAATGAGGCGGGACAGAATCTGGAAGAATTCCTGGAATTGTATGATCCGAGAAAATATGAAACACCAAGCAATACGACAGATGCAGTCATATTTGCATATGAAGGGGAAAGTTGTGATTCTATTGACGGATTAAAGGTTCTTCTTGTAAAGAGAAGCAATCACCCAAGTATTGGTTACTGGGCACTGCCGGGCGGTTTTGCCAATATGCGGGAGAATTTAGATGAGACTGCAAGGCGTGAGCTGGAAGAAGAGACAGGTGTAAAGGGGCTTGTTATGGAACAGCTTGCAACTTATGGGGATTATGATAGAGATCCGCGGACCCGCGTGATCACGACTGCATATATGGCGGTCGTTCCGGAAAATGCTGTGAAAGTACAGGCAGGTGATGACGCCGCGGATGCTGTGTGGTGTGAGGTGAATCTACAAGGAGTCAGCACAGAAGAAAGAGAGAATGATTTGAAATGCTATGGAGGCGCCGTGTCAGATTCGGAAAAACAGATGGAATATCACTATAAACTTCACGTGAAAAATGTAAGCAGAGGCTTGGATACAGAGGCAGAAGTTGTACAGACGATCCGTGGCGAGCTGGTGCGCGAGGAACATTTTCAGGTGGAAAAAGCAGGTGAGATTGCGGTCGACCACAGTGCAATTATTGTACAGGCACTTTTAACGCTCAAAAAACGTTTGTAATCTGTGCCGTCATAGGGTAAAATATTGAGTGATATAGGAATGGAAGAGGGGCATAAGCCACTCGATATTCGAATATCCGAAGGATTGCAGGAATATGCAGCATGGAGCAATCCGTGGATATCACTAGCGTATATTTAAAATAATTCAGATAAATCAGGAGGAGAGAAATGGCAGAAGAGACAGTTTCTAAGAATTTTATAGAGCAGGAAATCGATAAAGATCTGGCAGAGGGAGTTTATACAGAGGTCTGCACAAGATTCCCGCCAGAGCCGAATGGATACCTTCATATCGGACATGCAAAGTCCATTCTTTTAAATTCCGGACTTGCGAAAGAATACGGTGGAACATTTCATTTAAGATTTGACGATACGAACCCGATGAAAGAGGATATGGAATTTGTAGAGTCTATCAAAGAAGATGTGCAGTGGTTAGGAGCAGATTATAAAGACCATCTGTATTTTGCTTCTAACTATTTTGATACCATGTATGAATGTGCAGTAAAATTGATCAAAAAGGGAAAAGCATATGTGTGTGATCTCAGCGCTGATGAGATTCGCGAGTACAGAGGAACACTGACAGAGCCAGGGAAGGACAGCCCATATCGTGACAGAAGTGTTGAAGAAAACTTAGATCTTTTTGAACGCATGAAGAATGGTGAGTTTGAAGATGGAACAAAGGTACTTCGTGCGAAAATCGATATGGCGTCTCCGAACATTAACATGCGAGACCCGGTCATTTACCGTGTGGCACATATGACACATCACAACACAGGGGATAAATGGTGCATTTATCCGATGTACGATTTTGCTCACCCAATTGAGGATGCAGTAGAGCATATCACACATTCTATCTGTACACTGGAGTTCGAGGATCACAGACCGCTCTATGACTGGGTTGTAAAAGAGTGCGAGTTTGATCCGGCACCGCGTCAGATTGAGTTTTCAAAATTATACCTGACCAATGTTGTGACAGGTAAGAGATACATTAAGAAACTTGTTCAGGACGGCATCGTAGATGGCTGGGATGATCCAAGACTTGTTTCCATCGCAGCACTCAGAAGAAGAGGATTCACACCGGAATCTCTGAAAATGTTTATCGAGCTGTGTGGAGTATCCAAGAGCCAGAGTTCGGTAGACTATGCAATGCTTGAGTATTGTATTCGTGAGGATTTAAAATTGAAACGTCCGCGTATGATGGCAGTACTAGATCCAATTAAACTTGTGATCGACAATTATCCGGAAGGAGAGGTGGAATATCTGGAAGCAGATAATAACCTGGAGAATCCGGAACTTGGAAAGAGACAGATTCCATTCTGCAAAGAGCTTTACATTGAGCGTGACGATTTTATGATCGAGCCTCCGAAGAAATATTTCCGTCTCTTCCCAGGCAATGAAGTACGTCTTATGAATGCATATTTTGTGACCTGTACAAGTTATGAGACAGACGAAGATGGAAATGTGACAGTTGTTCACGCTACTTATGATCCAGAGACAAAATGCGGAACAGGATTTACAGGACGTAAAGTGAAAGGAACGATCCACTGGGTAGCAGCACCTTATGCAAAACAGGCAGAAATTCGTCTCTATGAGAATCTTGTAGATGAAGAGAAAGGTGTATACAATAAAGAGGACGGTTCTCTGAACCTGAATCCACATTCTCTTGAAATCCGCAAGAACTGCTATGTAGAGGATAGCTTTGCAGAGGCAAAGGGATGTGACAGCTTCCAGTTCGTAAGAAATGGATACTTCTGCGTTGACAGTAAAGATTCTACACCGGAGAATCTGGTGTTCAATAGAATCGTGTCACTGAAGAGCTCTTTCAAACTGCCTAAGAAATAAAGAGGAATAACATGAACGAACTGACCATGAATCTGAAGACAGATTCAAAAGTTCCCCTCTATGAACAGATTTACAACTATATAAAAAGTGATATCCAGAATGGCAGGATTTCTTATGGAGAGAAGCTCCCTTCCACAAGAGCTCTTGCCAGACATCTGGAAATCAGCCGCAGTACGGCAGAGCTTGCGTATGAACAGTTACTGTCAGAAGGCTATATAGAATCGGAGCCGTGCAGAGGATATTTTGTAGCAAAGATTGATGAGTTATATCAGATCCGTCCTGCAAAAACACCAACAGAAGAAAAAAAAGAACAGAAGCCACGATACCGTTATGACTTTACGCCAAACGGAGTGGATTTAAAAAGCTTTCCCTACAATGCGTGGAGAAAGCTTTCTAAAGATATACTGACAGATGATAAAACAGAGCTGTTCAGATCCGGTGAATCCAAAGGGGAACTTGGGTTCCGGCAGGCAATCTGTAATTATCTGCATCAGGCCAGAGGCGTGAATTGTACACCGGGACAGGTAATCGTCGGTGCCGGAAGTGATTACATTTTAATGCTTCTTGGTATGATACTTGGAAGAGAACATGTCGTTGCATTTGAAAATCCGACATACAAACAGGCATATCGTCTCTTCCGGGGACTTGCCTATAAGACTGTTCCGGTCGGTATGGACAAAAATGGAATGAAAGTGACAGAATTATCTGATAGTGGGGCAGATATTGCATACGTGACTCCGTCTCACCAATATCCGACAGGGATCATTATGCCGATTGGACGAAGAATGGAACTTTTGAAATGGGCGAAAGAAGAACCGGATCGTTATGTGATCGAAGACGATTACGACAGTGAGTTCCGTTATAAAGGGAAACCGATTCCGGCACTGCAGGGATATGACCGGGACGGAAAAGTTATTTATCTTGGTACATTTTCAAAATCCATTGCACCGGCAATCCGTATGAGCTATATGGTGTTGCCGGAAAAACTGCAGAAACGCTATGAACGGGAATATAGTTTTGTGAATTCAACCGTTTCAAAAGTCGATCAGATGATCGTACAGCGATTTATTGAAGAGGGCTATTATGAACGGCATTTGAATAAGACAAGAGCCATGTATAAAGGACGTCATGATACGCTGATCGAGGAATTAAAGCCTCTTTTGAAAAAATGCAAGATTTCCGGAGAACATGCAGGTGTGCATCTGCTTCTGACGTTTGAAGATGGGTATTCAGAACAGGAACTGATCGAACTTGCAAAAAAATCAGATATCCGGGTCTATGGAATGTCAGATTATCGGGTGGGTGAAGAAAAAAGTAAGAAAGCAACGATTCTTCTTGGATATGCCAATTTAAGCGAAGAACAGATTAAAGAGGCGGCAAGAACCCTGTGTAAGTGCTGGGGAACATAGAAGAGTGCAGATGGATGACTACGATAGTAGTGAAGCAGCTGCGCGTATTCAAGAATGCCTCGGCATTCTTGCTGCGAGGTGCGCGTCATGCAATTGCATGACATACTTCTACTGCGCACCTCTGCAATCCTGCCGGAGGCTATATCAGCTGGGGGATTGACTCCCACCACTGATACCAGCTTGTTTCTCACCCTATAGAGGTGGGAGTCATCTCCCAACTGATATAAAATATCAGTTTATGTATAGAAAAGGAGCTGCTTTTTGGCAACTCCTTTAGTAGTTTTTTAGTAAATCTTTTAGTAATTCCCTGTTAAATTTCTTACTGTTCGGAAGTCTCTGTACCGCTACATTCCTCGGCAGCCTCATTGGATTCTGCATCAGCTTCTTCAGCTTCTTTGGCAATCGCTTCGCCTATATGTTCTTCTTCAGCTTTGTCAGCTTCCTCAACAGCGTCAGGAGCTTCTTCATTATCAGAAGCGTCTGCGTCTTCAGCCTCTTTTTTAGGTGTAAGCGGAACGTAGCCGCGCTCGCCAACTGGCTTCAGATCATTATCTAAATCAAAATCATCATCGTCCAGTTCATCATCAAAATCATCAAGATCAAGCTCTTCTTTGCTCTTAAGATAATAAACAAGACCTGCTGCAGCTCCTCCAATTGCTGCGAGACCTAATAATTTCTTTCCCCATTTAGCCATAATAATAAAATCTCCTTTCGTACGATGAAATTTCTACTAATAGCAATATTGTAATACTTTTTTAACAAAATTGAAAGGGAGAGTCTATAAAAAATATATTAATTTCCCGTAACATATTTAATAAAAATGTGAGAAATATGTCGAGCCGGGGTTGTTGAGACAAATGGGAAAATGTGCTAAAATATAGAAAGAGTATTTGTGAGAAATGACGAAACGACAGTTGAGAGGAACGAGAAGAAGGAGAAAGACATGAGTAGTGAACAGAATTTTAAAAAGTCAAAAGTAGCAAAAGTAGCAAAAAAGGGCCTTTTTCGAATTGTTTTCAGCCGAACTGGTATCATGTTGCTCCTGATTCTGATTCAGCTTGGAATCTTTATTATGATTCCGTATTATCTGAATGCTTATACAACTTACATATATGGAGCATTCCGCGCAGTGAGTCTTCTGGTACTGATCCACATCATCAATTCCAAGGGGAATCCAGCGTTTAAAATGACGTGGACACTTTGTGTTCTTGTGTTTCCTGTAGTGGGAAGTTTATTCTATCTGTTTGTCCAGTTTCAGATAGGAACAAGATTTTTGAAAGCAAGACTTGCGGAACTCAGGATAGAGACAGACCCGTATATGCAGCAGGATCAGGAAATCGTAGAGGCAATTTGGGCGAGCAAATCAGCCAATGCACATTTGTCCTATTTTCTGTCACATCAGGTAGGATTTCCGACATACCGTAATACTGCAGTTAAGTATTTCCCGTTGGGAGAAGATAAATTTGCTTCCATGGTCCAGGAATTGAAAAAGGCAAAAAAGTTTATTTTTATGGAGTATTTTATCGTAGAAGAGGGATATATGTGGGAGACGCTCCTGGATATATTAAAGGAAAAAGCGGCAGAAGGTGTAGAAGTCCGGTTTATGTATGATGGCATGTGTGCCATTTCGATGCTCCCTTACGATTATCCGGAACTCATCAGAAGTTATGGAATCCAGTGTAAGATGTCTAACAAGATCACACCGTTCTTATCTACTTCACAGAATAATCGGGATCACAGAAAAATCTGTGTTATTGACGGCAAAGTAGCATATACGGGAGGTGTGAATCTCGGTGATGAATACATTAATCGAAAAGTCCGTTTTGGACATTGGAAAGATACCGCAGTTATGTTAAAAGGCGATGCTGTCCAAAGCTTTACTATGATGTTCCTTCAGATGTGGAATATTGAGGCCAGAAAACCAGAAGATTACCGCAAGTATCTGACGCCGAAGGTCAAGGGGCTCAGACGGGAACTTGGATATGTCATTCCGTATGCAGACAGTCCATATGACGATGAGAACGTGGGCGAGGAAGTATACTTCCATATTTTAAATCATGCAAAGAAATATGTGCATATTATGACGCCGTATCTGATATTGGACAATGAGATGATCACAACATTGACTCGTGTGGCAAAATGCGGAATCGAAGTAATTATTATAATGCCGCATATCCCGGATAAATGGTATGCTTTTGCAGTTGCAAAAACTTATTACAAGGAACTGATCGAGAGCGGAGTACAGATTTATGAATATACACCAGGATTTGTGCATGCAAAGGTATTCGTATCGGACGATGATACTGCGACGGTAGGAAGTATTAATCTGGATTATCGGAGTTTGTATCTGCATTTTGAATGTGGAGTATTTATTTATAATAATTCTGAAGTTGACAAAGTGGAACGGGACTTTCAGCAGACACTTGCAAAAAGCCATAAAGTGACGCTTATGGAAGTAAAAAAACAGACACTTGCAACCAAAATATCCGGTCAGGTATTGCGCCTGATTGCTCCACTTATGTAAAAACAGCGGATTTCTGTCAGTTTTTGTGAAAATCCATTGTACAAGTGAAGAAAAATATAGTATAATGCATAAGGTGATTTATTAAGTTAATAACACAGGAGGAATAGATATGGTTAAAGCAGTAGTAGGTGCAAACTGGGGAGACGAGGGTAAAGGTAAGATTACTGATATGCTCGCTCAGGAAGCGGATATCATCGTACGTTTTCAGGGAGGTGCCAACGCAGGGCATACCATTATTAATAATTATGGAAAATTTGCGCTTCACACATTACCATCCGGTGTGTTCTATGGACATACAACAAGTATTATCGGTAATGGTGTAGCACTTGATATTCCTGTATTGATGAAAGAGATTAATTCTATCGTGGAAAGAGATGTCCCGATGCCGAAGATCCTTGTATCTGACAGAGCACAGATGGTAATGTCTTACCACAAGAATTTTGACGCATATGAGGAAGAAAGACTTGGAGGGAAGTCATTCGGATCTACAAAGTCCGGAATTGCTCCGTTCTACTCAGATAAATATGCTAAAATTGGATTTCAGGTCAGTGAGTTATTTGACGATGACTTGTTAAAAGAGAAAGTTGTACGTGTGGCAGAGCAGAAGAATGTTCTTCTTGAGCATCTGTATCACAAACCGCTGATCAATCCAGACGATTTATATAAAGAGCTGCAGGAGTACAAAGAGATGATCGCACCGTATGTATGTGATACATCATTGTTCCTTCACAATGCAATCAAAGAAGGAAAGAATATCTTGTTAGAGGGACAGCTTGGTTCATTGAAAGACCCAGATCACGGAATCTATCCGATGGTTACATCATCTTCTACATTAGCCGGATATGGTGCAATCGGAGCTGGAATCCCACCATATGAGATTCAGAAGATTGTAACTGTATGTAAAGCATACTCCAGTGCTGTTGGAGCAGGAGCTTTCGTAAGTGAGATTTTTGGAGATGAGGCTGATGAACTGAGACGCCGCGGTGGAGATGGCGGAGAGTTCGGTGCTACAACCGGACGTCCGAGAAGAATGGGCTGGCTCGACTGTGTTGCTTCCAAGTATGGATGCAGAATGCAGGGAACAACAGATGTAGCATTTACAGTTCTTGATGTGCTTGGATACTTGGAAGAGATTCCGGTATGTGTAGGATATGAGATTAATGGAGAGATTACAAAAGACTTCCCACCGACACATTATCTTGAGAAAGCAAAACCAGTTCTTAAAAAGCTTCCAGGATGGAACTGTGATATCCGTGGTATTAAGAAGTATGAAGAGCTTCCGGAGAACTGCAGAAAATACATCGAGTTCGTTGAGCAGGAGATTGGATACCCGATTACAATGGTATCTAACGGACCAGGACGTGAGGACATCATTTATCGTGAGTCACCACTTAGTAAATAATGATTGAAAATCAGAGATTGCAGACTGAGAACCGAGAGTTATAGTCATGGATCTTATACTGTAAGACGAAATAATAAGAGATTACTTCGAATGGGAGGTAATCTCTTTTTTATATGTTAGGAAAGTTCTTTCCTAACATATAAAAAACGCTACGCTAGGGATGCGCACTGCGGCGTACAAGGTAGGTGTCGCAAGCGACCGCCGCAGGCGCAAGAATGTGCCGAGGCACATTCTTTGTTCTAATCGGAAATTGCATTTATTTTATAAATTCATAAGGTTTTCTTTAGATTCCTTCCACAGGTCGTACACATTTTCCTGTTAATATTACAGATGTCAGATGAAAAATCATCTGGCGGGGAGTTCATAAACGTTGCAGAGACAAAAATGTATGGAACAAAAGCAGTCATAAAAGCAGACATAGCACCATATAATAGTAAAGTCGGGATAAACAGACTGATTAACAGGTGTTGTAGGAGGTATTGCAATGGAGAACAATAACAGGGAAACGAAAGATTACCAGCAGCCAATATCGCCGCTGGAGTATTTGAACAAAAGAAAAAAGAAAAAAGAGAAACGAAAATATGGATTTACTTCGGACTATTCTGGTCGTCCTGGTCCTCTGAGTTTATGTCAGTGTCTCTTCTAGTAACACGGTACACAAGAATATAGGCATAAATCAATACCGGGAGAATAATCGTGCATGCAATGGAAGCCCTGAGGAAAGTCAGGGATACATCCGAGTCGATAAATGCAAATATAAGTGTGCTGGCGTAGAGTGCGAATAAAAGCATGGCACCGGCAAGAGCAAGAATACGTTTTACTTTTTTCATAAGAAAGTCCTTTCAATTTGATCAACTAGCATCATTATATAAAATCGGCAGTAAAAAAGCAAACAGGTCTTTGAAAATATGAAAAAATGTTATATAATAAGACGAATAGGATGAAAAGATACAAAGGAGTATATTAAGATGAGTCGTACATTATTAGAGCAGTGGAAAGATATTGCATATGACGAGAGCGCTGACAGAGCAACTCTGCAGAGATTCTGGGGAACATATTTCCAGATTGAGAAAGAGATTTATGAACAGCTTCTTTCTAATCCGGACGAGGAAGTAAAAGGAACAGTAAAAGAACTTGCTGAGAAGTATGGACAGGAAGTTCTGACTATGGTAGGTTTCTTAGATGGAATCGATGAGAGCTTAAAAGAACCAAATCCGATTGAGACAATGGATGAGGATACAGTTGTAAGCCTTGCATTTGATAAAGAGAAGCTTTATAAGAACATGGTTGCAGCAAAAGCTGACTGGTTATATGAACTTCCACAGTGGAAAGAGATTTATTCTGAGGAAGAGCTGAAGAAGCTTTACAAAGAGCAGAAAGAATCCACAACAATCCGCAAGGAGAAGAAGATTGGAAGAAATGATCCATGTCCGTGTGGCTCCGGTAAGAAATACAAGAAGTGTTGCGGTAAGAATCTGTAAGAACTTCTTGACAACCACATCTTCGATGCTATAATGAGACATATGAAAACACGGTGAAGAGACGAGTAAGTTGGGAACGTGATACCAGAGAGAGAAGCCGCAGGCTGAGAGCTTCTTATCCACAGAACCTTCTGAAGACTACCTCTGAGTGGCTGTAAAGCAGTCCGGTGACTCCGTTATCGTCAAGAATGAAGTGAATCTGATTTTATTTATGATCAGATTAAGCAGGGTGGAACCGCGAGAAGAGAACTCGTCCCTTACAGCATATTTGCTGTGAGGGACTTTTTGTATAATGAAAATTACATCTTCTATTATGCAAAAAGCCTCCGGCAGGATGCACCAAGACACATTCGTTGTTTTTGTATTACTTAGAAAATTCAGGCAGGTGATAAGATGAATTCAATGAAAGATTGTTATGAACTGGCAAATGGTGTGAAGATTCCGTGCATGGGGTATGGCACCTACAAGGCAGCAGAAGGAAATAATGAAAGCATTATAAAAACTGCGATTGAAGCAGGATACAGGTATTTTGATACAGCATCTTTCTATGATACAGAAGAAGCGCTTGGAAGAGCGATTCATGAGTCGGGGATTCCAAGAGAAGAATTCTTCCTGACTTCCAAGGCATGGAAGACGGAGATGGGATATGAAGAAGTAAAGAAAGCATTTGCACAAACGCTTGAAAAACTAGGAACAGATTATCTGGATATGTATCTGATCCACTGGCCGCTTCCAAATCCAGAATATAAAGATTGGAAAGAACTGGATGTTGAGACGTGGAGAGGATTGGAAGAATTATATAAAGCAGGTAAAGTAAAAGCAATCGGAGTCAGCAATTTCCTTTTGCATCATTTGGAAAACCTGATTCAGAATTGTGAGATCATGCCAATGGCAGATCAGATTGAATTCCATCCGGGATTTACACAGGAAGCGACAGTTCGTTATTGCCAGGAAAAAGGAATTTATGTGCAGGCCTGGTCACCGCTTGGAAGAAAACGAGTTCTAGAACATCCACTATTAGTAGGACTTGCAGAAAAATATAACAAATCAGCAGCGCAGATCTGTCTTCGCTATGAGATACAACGACAGGTCATACCACTTCCGAAAGCATCGACAAAGGAACGGATGGTACAGAATTATCAAGTGTTTGATTTTGAGATTGAAAAGGAGGATATGTATCGGATCGATTCTATGCAGCCGGCAGGCTGGTCAGGAGAGCATCCGGATTTTCCAAGAGTAAAATAAGGAATATTTAAGAAGCATAAGATGAGTGAACAGACAAAAACATGGAATAAATATATCCACAAAGTACAGAATTACGAAACAGATCAGATGGGAATCGTACATCATTCCAATTATATCCGCTGGTTTGAGGAAGCAAGATGCGACCTTTTAGATTATATGGGCGTCGGATTTGCAGATCTGGAGAAACAGGGGATAATCAGTCCGATTCTTTCGGTGGAAGCGGATTATCTGAGAATGGTCTATTACGGAGATACGGTCAGTATTGACGCATACATTAAGGAATATAATGGAATAAAACTAACCGTTGGATATGAAGTTAAGGACGATAGAACAGGAATGGTTCATTGTCGTGGAACAAGCAAGCATTGTTTCATAGATAAGACAGGAAGACCACTGGTACTTCGAAAGTCTTTCCCGGAACTCAATGAAGCATTTGAGGCTGGGGTAAAGATACATAAAGAAAACAAAAAAGCATTAATAAAGAAGAGAGAGGATAAATAGCATGAAGATCACATTAAAAGACGGCTCTGTAAAAGAGTATGAACACAGCATGTCAGTTATCGACATTGCAAAAGATTTAAGCGAAGGACTTGCAAGAGTTGCAACATCAGGAAGAGTCAATGGAGAACTGGTAGATCTGCGTACAGTTGTAGATTCTGACAGTGAAGTAGAAATCCTGACATTTGATAATGAGGAGGGAAAAGGAGCATTTTTCCATACAACATCTCATATCATGGCTCAGGCAATCAAGAGACTCTATCCGGAGACAAAACTTGCGATTGGACCTTCCATCGAAAATGGATTTTATTATGATTTGGATCGTGAGACGCCATTTGTGGCAGAAGATCTTGAAAAAATCGAGAAAGAGATGAAGAAGATTGTTAAAGAAGATCTTGAAATCACAAGATTTACGAAGCCAAGAGATGAGGCTATCGCTTACTTCAAAGAGAAGGATGAGCCTTACAAAGTAGAATTGATCGAGGATCTTCCGGAAGATGCAGAAATCAGTTTCTATCAGCAGGGTGAGTTCGTTGATTTATGTGCAGGCCCACATCTGATGACAACAAAGCCGGTAAAAGCAATCAAGCTTACAAGTCTTGCAGGTGCTTACTGGAGAGGAAATGAAAAGAACAAGATGCTTACAAGAATTTATGGTATTTCTTATCCTAAGAAAGCACAGCTTGATGAGTATCTTACAATGTTGGAAGAAGCTAAAAAACGTGATCACAGAAAACTCGGTAAAGAGCTTGGACTCTTTATGATGTGTGAAGAAGGACCGGGATTCCCGTTCTTCCTTCCAAAGGGAATGGTTCTTAAGAATACACTGCTTGATTACTGGAGAGAACTTCACAAAAAAGCAGGTTATGTAGAAGTATCTACCCCAATTATCTTAAGCAGACATCTTTGGGAGACATCCGGACACTGGGATCACTATAAAGAGAACATGTACACAACACAGATCGACGGAGAAGACTATGCTATTAAACCAATGAACTGTCCAGGTGGAATGCTTGTGTATAAAGCAGAGCCACGTTCATACAAAGACCTTCCACTTCGTGTCGGTGAGCTTGGTTTAGTACATCGTCATGAAAAATCCGGTCAGTTACATGGACTGATGCGTGTACGTTGCTTCACACAGGACGATGCACATATCTTTATGATGCCAGAGCAGATTCGTGACGAGATCAAAGGTGTTGTAGCATTGATCGATGAGGTATACAGCCTGTTCGGATTTAAATATCATGTAGAACTTTCTACACGTCCGGAAAACAGTATGGGAACGGACGAAGACTGGGAGCTTGCTACAGAAGGACTTCGTGGTGCGTTAAATGACCTTGGACTTGATTATGTAGTCAATGAAGGCGACGGAGCATTTTACGGACCGAAGATTGACTTCCATCTGACAGACTCTATTGGCAGAACATGGCAGTGTGGAACAATTCAGTTAGATATGCAGCTTCCACAGAGATTTGAACTTGAGTACACAGGAGCTGACGGAGAGAAACATCGTCCGATCATGATCCACCGTGTAGCATTCGGTTCTATTGAGCGATTCATTGGAATCCTGATTGAACATTTCGCAGGAGCATTCCCGACATGGTTAGCTCCGGTACAGGTAAAAGTACTTCCGATCTCTGATAAATATATGGATTACGCCAATAAAGTTCTTGATGAGTTAAATGCAGCAGGTGTTCGTGCTGAGGTCGACTCCAGAGCAGAGAAGATTGGATACAAGATTCGTGAGGCTCAGATGCAGAAGATACCATACATGCTTGTTGTAGGTGAAAAAGAGCAGGAAGCAGATCTCGTATCAGTAAGAAGCCGTTTTGCAGGAGATGAAGGACAGAAGAATCTGGAAACATTTATTGCAGATATTCAGAAAGAGATTGCTGACAGAGTAAAACGAGAAGTTGTAAAAGAAGACGAAAAATAAAATAATAAGAATATTTTTGCGGCGTGAGGGCATAATAAGCTATGTTATTAAATAAAGGAGGTAGCATTATGCCAGAATTAAAATGTACAGTACAGACATGTCTGCATAACCAGAATTATTATTGTGATCTTGATAGTATCAAAGTAGGTGGAAGCTCTGCAAAACATGCACAGGATACATGCTGTGACAGCTTTGAAGAGAGAAAAGATGGAAACAGTTACAGTAATACTATGAAAGAGGCATCTCCAAAGAGTGAGATTGACTGTAAGGCTACAGAATGTATGTACAATGAACAGTGTCACTGTCATGCCGGAAAAATCAGTGTGGAAGGCGGAAATGCCCGTCGATGTCAGGAGACAGAATGCGCAACATTTAGTTGTGGCTGTCATTAGCTAAAAATGAATATATGTGATTAGAAAAAGAGAGGCAAGTCCTCTCTTTTTTGTATGTTTTCTTTAGAATTTCTTCAAAGTTTCGCAGTTGACGGGGTATATTTCTGAGGGTATAATAATTATACATGCTTAGGAAAGAAGAGAAGAATATGGGGAATATAGAAATTAAAACTCGAGAAGAAAAAAAACAACGTGAAAAAGCCTATTACGAGGAAGCGCCACAGATTGGAGGACGCAGACCATCCAGAATACGGCAGCAGATCAACCGGGGAATGACAGTATTTGTAATTGTTGCAGCCTGTATTCTGTTTTATTTTGCGCTTTTAAGATTAGGACATATTTCGGATGTGATTTTTAAAATTATAGATGTATTAAAACCGGTATTGTACGGGTGTGTTATTGCATATCTCTTAAATCCGATTGTAAAAAGGGTAGATGCATTTTTGATTCCCAAGCTTCAGGAACGCATGAAAAAGCCGGAGAATGCTGAAAAGGTATCCAGAAGTGTCGGCATCTTCGTATCGTTAATCATATTAATTGTGTTGATTACGGTATTATTAAATATGCTGATACCGGAACTCTACAGCAGTATCCGTAATATGGTACTGACATTGCCAAAACAGGTCAATGATGCACTGGATAAGATTAATTCTATCCAACTGGAAGACAGTACAACAGTTGCTATTTTGAAAAATGCGCTGGAAGAAGGAACGACAATGTTGACAAATTGGCTGCGTACTGATCTGATGACGCAGGTGAACAGTCTGATGTCGAACCTGACAGTCGGAATCTTCAATGTTATCAGTGAAGTTTTTAACATGCTGATTGGTGTAATTGTATCTGTTTACATACTTTATAGTAAAGAAATATTTGCACGACAGTGTAAGAAAGCGGTTTATGCATTGTTCCGTGCAGATCGTGCCAATATGGTCCTTCATATTACAACAAAAAGTAATGAGATCTTCGGAGGATTTGTGATCGGCAAGATTCTGGATTCAGCAATTATCGGTCTGTTGTGCTTTATTGGCCTGACAATTCTGAATATGCCATATACAATGTTGGTAAGTGTGATTGTAGGAGTGACAAATGTAATTCCGTTTTTTGGGCCATATATCGGAGCGATTCCAAGTACGATATTGATCGCATTGGAAGATCCAATGAAAGGAGTTTATTTCCTAATATTTATTTTGGTTTTACAACAGTTTGACGGGAATATTCTGGGACCGAAGATTCTTGGAAACTCTACCGGACTGTCAGCATTCTGGGTCGTAACATCTATTTTACTCGGTGGCGGATTGTTTGGCTTTGTCGGTATGGTTATGGGAGTCCCGACATTTGCAGTCATCTATTATATTGTAGATATGATTCTGGATAATAAGTTAAAGAAAAAGAAACTACCTGTCCGGTCAGATTCATATGACGAATGGAGTTATGTGGATTCTTCGGGAGAGTATATCCATTCAGAAGAGATTAAGAGTAAAGCAGAGGAAAAATAAAAGAAAAGCAGAAGGGAGCATAAATTATGCCAATTCGTGTACAAAATGACCTTCCGGTAAAAGAGATACTGGAAAAAGAAAATATATTTGTGATGGATGAACATCGTGCAACACATCAGGATATCCGTCTGATAAAAATTGGACTTCTGAATCTGATGCCGCTTAAGGAGGATACAGAACTGCAGATTTTACGATCCTTGTCCAATACACCGCTTCAGATTGATGTAACATTTGTGGCTGTATCCAGTCATGAATCTAAGAATACATCGTCCAGCCATCTGAATAAATTTTACGAGAAATTTTCAGATATAAAAGATCAGAAATTTGATGGATTTATCATTACCGGAGCACCGGTAGAACAAATACCATTCGAAGAAGTGGATTACTGGAAAGAGTTAGAAGAGATTATGGAGTGGACCAAGACACATGTTATGTCTACCATCCATCTGTGCTGGGGAGCTCAGGCAGGATTGTATTATCATTATGGAATTCAGAAAGAACAGTTAGATCATAAATTATTTGGAGTGTTCAGACATCGTGTCCTAAACCGTAGAATTCCACTTGTACGTGGATTTGATGATGTGTTCTATGCGCCGCATTCCAGGCATACAGATGTGCCGATTGAGAAGCTGCGTGCGGATGACAGAATTACAATCCTGGCAGAATCTGATGAAGCAGGAGCATTTCTGTCTATGGCAAAGGATGGACGTCAGATTTTTGTGATGGGGCATCCGGAGTATGACCGCATGACACTGGATCAGGAGTATAAGAGAGATCTTTCAAAAGGACTTCCGATTGATATACCGAAGAATTATTATCCAGATGATAATCCGGACAACCGCCCGCTTCTGACATGGCGTGCACAGGCGAACAATCTTTATACAAACTGGCTGAATTACTACGTTTATCAGGTAACACCGTATGATCTGGACGGAACACCGGATTTAGAAGCATTTACGCAGTTTCAGAAGGCTTCGCTGGAAGAAGATAAAGAATATGTTGAAAACTAAAATTTGTCATAATTAAAGGAAAAATATTGCATAAGTATAGATGATTTGATTTTGAAAATGATAAGATGTTTGAATATGATTTTACACAGAATTAGTCAGCAAAGGAATAATTTATCCAGTAAGATATAAGGAACTTGATTTTACAGTTCCGGAATTTTCCGGGTACATTCAAAGACTTGATGAATATAAAAAATGGAATAATCAATAATAGTAAACACTCATTTAAAGAGTGCCTGGATATGCTGGCAGATGGAAGCTGTTTATTATGAACTTTATCCTGATATAATGATTATGCTGATGAAAGAACGGCATAGACAACTGAATACAAGAAAGAGACGGAAGCCTCAGTAGTTAAGAAAAAACTACTGAGGCTTTTTTCTTTTTAAAATTACTTTTTACATACATTTAACATTTGACTTAACATAGATTTTACGAAGATACGTTACACTGATTTTGATAATGAGGAGGAACATGTAATGACAAGAAAAAAATGGTCATTTTTATTTACAGTCTGTCTGATGACTGCTTTAATTGGCTGCGGACAGAAAAACTCTCAGGTAGATAAAAATAATAGTGAAGAACTTAATAAACTCGGGCAAATTCAGGTGATTTCCAGGGAAGAAGGCTCAGGGACAAGAAATACATTTGCTTCGCTTGCAGGATTTAATAAAGACGGAGCTGATGGTATAGACAAAACAGTGAATACAGCTACTATTACTGACAGTATGGACTCAGTCATTGAAACTGTGAGTAAAAATCCATCTGCAATCGGTTATGTGTCAGCGGGAACTGCTGGGATCGAGGGTGTAAAGACTTTGGAGATCAATGGAGAAGCGGTTTCTGATAATAAGGGAAAATATCCGCTGACTCGTTCGTTCTATCTTGCCTACAGTGGAACACTTAATGATGTGGAACAGGATTTTATGACATATGTTCAAAGTGCAGGACAGGAAATTGTAAGTGAGCATTATGAAACGATTGCGAAGAATGCGACATTTTTATCGAACCAGTCAGAAGGAACAATACGAATCGAAGGTTCAACATCAATGGCTGCACTGATGAAGGAAATCGCAGATGCATATATGAAGATTAATACACATGCAACTATTCAAGTTACGGCAACGGATTCTACAAAGGGTCTGAACAGTGTTATGTCAGGAAATTGTGACATGGCAATGTCATCAAGAGATTTAAAAGATTATGAAAAAGAACTTTTGAACTATAATACGGTGGCAAAAGACAAAATTGCAGTGATTGTAAACCAGAAAAATCCACTATCTGATATCACATTATATATGCTGAAAAGTATATATACCGGTGGAGTTAAGAACTGGGAAGACTTACAGTAAGTAGCGTATGAAAAAGAGAAAGAGGAGAATTCGAAGATGAATGAAAAGTTACAGATTGTATTTGGCCTGCTAGGTGGTCTTGCAATATTTTTGTATGGTATGAATATGATGAGCGAATGTCTGCAGAAGGCAGCAGGAGAGAAAATGAAGACGATTCTTGCATTACTCACAAAGAATCCGATCCTTGGTGTTTTGGCAGGTGCACTTACAACAGCAGTGCTTCAGAGCAGTAGTGCAACGACAGTTATGGCAATTGGTTTTGTCAGTGCAGGACTTATGAATCTGCCACAGGCAATTTCGATTATATTAGGTGCAAATATCGGTACGACAATGACAGCTCAGATTATCGCATTTAAGCTGAGTGATTATATTTACATCATTATATTTATTGGATTTATTATTTCGTTTATTGTAAAATCAGAAAGAGCAAAGAGTATCGGACAGACTATTTTTGCATTTGGTTTATTGTTCCTTGGAATTGAGACTATGGGAAGTGTTATGAAGCCACTGGCATCCAGTCCGTTTTTCGTAGACTTAATTGCAAAAGTTGCAGATATGCCGGTGCTTGGTGTTGTAGTTGGAACGATGATGACGCTGGTTGTACAGAGTAGTAGTGCGACCATCGCAGTACTGCAGAATTTTGCATCTCAGGCAGGTCCGGATGGTGTAACCAGTATTCTGGGCCTGACCGGTGCAATCCCGATTCTTTTAGGAGACAATATCGGAACAACGATTACGGCACTTCTTGCCAGTGTCGGACAGCCAAGAGATGCTAGGAGAACTGCGGTTGCACACTGTATTTTTAACCTGTCCGGTGCACTGATCTTTATCTGGCTTATCAAACCATTCGCATATGTGATCCAGATGATTTCACCTAAGGGACCGGAGGTTCAGGTGATTTCCCGACAGATTGCAAATGCACATACAAGCTTTAATATTGTGATGACATTGATCTGGATTCCACTGATCTGGCTGATGGTGAAGATTGTTATGAAAGTCATTCCGGACGCAAAGACAAGTGAAAAGAGAGAGCCTTCACGTCCGCAGTTTCTTGATGATAAACTGATTGGACAACCGACAGTTGCACTGAGCCTTGCGAGAAAAGAGATTACAAGATGCAGTGAGATGGCAGGTGAAACACTCCAGAAATTGATCAGTCTTGTGAAAGGGGAAACCAATGAACAACTGGAAGAAGTGCTGGAACAGGGACATGATGTAGGAAAATTAACAGAGCAGATCAATGAGTATCTGACAAATATGTTTTCTTCCGGTTCCCTGACAGAGAAGCAGACTACCCAGACAGCAGGGCTTATGTATATGCTTGGAGATGTAGACCGCGTCAATGGTCTGAGTATGGAGATTGCAGAATCTGTCCGTGAGAAGAAAGAACAGAAGTACAAATACTCCAAAGAAGCCATGCGTGATCTGACGAAGAGTCTGGAGCAGATTCAGGGTATGTACCGGGAGGCAATTCAGGTACTTATGACGGGCAGTACAGAGAATGCAAAAAAAATTGTGAAGAAAAAAGAAAAGGTTCTGGATCTCACCATACATATGGGAAAATCCCATGTCGAGCGTGTAGGAAAGGGAAAATGTTCCAGTAAGCTGACGGTACCGTTTAACCATGTTCTTCAGAATATCGGAAGAATGGGAAACTGTTGTGTAAATATTGCAGATGCTGTACTTGCGCAGTCTGATTTAAATGAATTTACAGCATTTGTAAAGGAGGAAAATTAAGTAAAATGACAAATGAAACGATATTTATGAATCGGGAATTATCCTGGCTGAAATTTAATGAAAGAGTGTTGGAAGAAGCAGAAAGTGAGAAAAATCCGCTCTGTGAACGGCTGACATTTGCATCAATTTACCAGAGTAATCTAGATGAATTTTTCATGGTGCGTGTAGGATCTTTGATCGATCAGATGATTGTTTCGAAAAATGTAAAAGACAATAAAACTGGAATGACAGCAAAAGAACAGATTCAGGCAATCCTGGCACGGGTCGCAAAGCTGAATCGCAGAAAAGATACAGTCTATGAAAATCTGATGGATGAAGTTGCACAGGCAGGGATTCGCCTTGTGGATTTCCGTAAAATTGGCAAAAAAGAAGGAAAATATCTGGAACAGTATTTTGATGCAGAGATTGCCCCGCTCATTTCTCCAATTGTTGTCGGAAAAAGACAGCCGTTTCCATTTTTGAAAAATAAAGGTATCTATGCAGTTGTCGTACTGGAGAAGAAAAACGGAAAAGAAAAACTTGGAATTATTCCGTGTAATTCCGGTGTATTCCCGAGACTTGTGCAGGTGCCGGGGGAAGAAGAAACTTACATGCTTGCAGAAGAGCTGATTCTCCACTTTATTTCGAAAGTATTCAAAGGTTATTTTGTGAAGGCAAAATCTCTGATCCGCGTAACGAGAAATGCGGATATAGATGCAGATGCGTTGTATGATGAAGATCTGGATTACCGCGATTTTATGGAAGGAATCATCAAGAAAAGAAAGCGTCTGCTTCCGGTAAGAGTGGAGTTTTCCAGAGAACTGGATGGAGATATCGTGGATAAGATCTGCGAGTATCTGGATCTGGATGGCAAATATGTATTCCGTGGAAGTTCACCACTTGATCTATCCTTTGTATTCCAGATCCAGGATAGCCTGCGCAATCATCCGGAATTGTTCTATGAGAAACGAGTGCCTCAGAAGTCTACACAGATTGACAGCAAAAGATCGATTCTGGAGCAGATCAAGGAGAAAGATAAATTATTGTCTTATCCATATGAGAGTATACGTCCGTTTTTAGATATGCTTTCTGAGGCTGCAAATGATGATGAAGTTGTATCAATCAAGATGACACTGTATCGTGTCGCAAAGCAGAGCAAGGTCGTGGAAGCTTTGATCGATGCGGCGGAAAATGGAAAAGATGTATTGGTTCTTGTAGAGTTAAAAGCAAGATTTGATGAGGAAAATAATATTGAATGGTCAAGAAGACTGGAAGAGGCTGGTTGTACAGTCATATATGGTCTGGACGGCTATAAGGTTCATTCAAAATTGTGTCTGATCACAAAAAAGACGAATGGAAAAATCGAGTATTATACACAAATTGGTACTGGAAATTATAATGAGAAGACAGCAAGACTGTACACAGACCTGTCTCTTATGACGTATGATCAGGAGATTGGTGAGGAGGCAGCAGCAATTTTCCAGGCATTATTTATGGGAGAAACGGTTCAGGTCAGCAAAAAACTTCTGGTAGCGCCAAATTGTCTTCAGAACCGATTACTTGATATGATCGAGGAAGAGATCCGTCATGCAAAGAGAGGCGAAGAAGCTTATATCGGTGTGAAAATGAATTCTCTGACTGATAAAAAGTTGATGGATAAATTGATTGAGGCATCTCAGGCAGGCGTGGAGATAGAACTTATTGTACGTGGAATCTGCTGCCTTATCCCAGGAGTGGAAGGATATACAGAAAACATCCGGGTCATCAGTATTGTAGGACGTTTTCTGGAACATTCCAGAATTTACATATTTGGAAAAGAAGAAAAACAGAAAATTTATATAGCATCTGCAGACTGGATGACAAGAAATACGGTACATAGAGTCGAAGTGGCGGCACCGGTGGAGAATCCGGATCTGAAGTTGCGTCTGAACGAGATGTTTATCACGATGCTCAGTGACAATGTACAGGCAAGAGAACTGAATAGCAGCGGAAAATATACGAGATTACAACCGGGAGAAGAGGCGCCGCTTAATTCACAGGAGTTTTTCTATGAAAGTGCATATGAGGCTTTGGAAAATCAGGAGAAAAATAAGACTATTTTGCAATAGATATGAAAATTGATGTAAAATTGCAAAAAAAGAACTTGACAAAATAAGTTTAACACGTTAAAGTATAGAACATAAATAAAAACAAATATTTATAGAAACCGTTGAGAAAGAGGAGTAGATAATCTGACGAAGTTTCAGAGAGCGGCAGGTGGTGTGATTGCCGTACTAAGTGGATGATCGAATGGACTTTCGAGGGCAGCCGGAAATTCTGAATGCAGAAGATTATGGTTTGTCGGGAACCGAACCCGTTATCAATCAGGAGTGTATGTTAGTACATGAGAAAAGTGGACATTATGTCAAGTTGAGTGGTACCGCGATAATAGATAATATTACCGCCTCAAACAGTTTGTTTGAGGCGGTTTTCTTTATATCCAGATAAATCCCTCAGAACATTTTCTCTCCTAACAAGTGGTCAGTCGGCTGGCGATATGCAGACTGCAGACAGGAAAAATTTAAACAAAGAAAAGGAGACAAAATTATGAAGAAAAAATTAGTAGCAGGATTATTAACAGGAGCAATGATGGCAGCATTACTGACAGGATGTGCAGGATCCGGAAGCGACAAGAGCAGTGATGCAAAAGAAAGTTATACGATTGGAATTGAACAGTTTGCAGAGCATGGTTCCTTAGATAATTGCCGGGAGGGATTTTTACAGGGACTGGAAGAAGAAGGGATCAAAGAAGGAGATAACCTGAAAGTTGAGATGAAGAATGCAGCGGCAGATATGGGAACAGCGGGACAGATTTCCGATAGTTTTGTATCTGATAAAGTAGATCTGATCTGTGCAATTGCAACACCAAGTGCACAAAGCGCATACAACGCAGCAATGGATGCTGGAATTCCGGTCATTTATACAGCAGTTACAGATCCGGTTGCAGCAGAGCTTGCATCAGAAGATGGGACCCCGGCAGGAGAGGTGACAGGAACATCTGATAAACTTCCGGTAGAAGAGCAGCTTAAGATGATCCGTGAGATGCTTCCGCAGGCAAAGACAATCGGAATCATGTATACAACAAGTGAGGCAAATTCTGTATCAGCAATCAAAGAATATGAAGACCTTGTAGGTAAATATGATTTTGAACTTGTGACAAAAGGAATTACAACAACTGCAGATGTTTCTCTCGCAGCGGATGATCTTTTAAGTAAAGTAGACTGCATTACAAACCTGACAGATAATACAGTTGTTGCTTCTCTTCCAACGATACTTGAAAAAGCGAATGACAAGAAAATCCCGGTGTTCGGAAGTGAGATTGAGCAGGTAAAGATCGGATGCCTTGCAGCAGAGGGAATCGATTACATTTCTCTTGGAAAACAGACTGGTAAAATGGCAGCCCAGGTATTGAAGGGTGAGAAAAAAGCATCAGAACTTAATTTTGAGACGATTACAACTCCAGGATTCTATGTGAATAATAAAGTGGCAGAGAACCTTGGAATTACAGTTCCAACAGATCTTTCAGACAATGCAGTAGAAACATTTGACGAGATCACACAGAGCAAGTAAATGGAGGCATTTTCATGAATCTTATCGTAACTATATTAGAACAAGGTCTTATCTATGGAATTTTATCACTTGGACTTTATATTACATATAAAATACTGGATTTTCCGGATTTGACAGTAGACGGAAGTTTTCCACTGGGGGCGGCTGTAACAGCAGCCCTCATTACAAGAGGAGTGAATCCATATCTGACGCTTCTGGTGGCATTTGCAGCCGGTGTGCTGGCAGGTATCTGTACAGGGCTTATCCATGTAAAATGCAAAGTACGTGATCTTCTGTCAGGTATTATTATGATGACAGCCCTGTGGACCATGAATCTGTATATTGCAGGAACGGCAAATGTACCGTTGTTTTCACAGCAGAGTATTTTTAAAAATGATTTTATAAATGGACTTCCGTCAGGAATAAAACCATATATGACTCTGATTCTGATTCTGGTTTTGACGATAATCTGTAAAATCCTTCTGGATCTTTATATGCAGACAAAATCAGGCTATCTGTTAAGAGCAGTAGGAGACAATCATGTGCTTGTAACTTCTCTTGCAAAAGACCAGGGAAATGTAAAGATTCTCGGACTTGCTATTTCAAATGGACTTGTCTCTCTGGCAGGCTGTGTATTTGCTCAGGAGGAGCGAGTGTTTGAGATTTCTATGGGAACAGGAGCAATGGTCATTGGACTTGCGAGCGTCATCATTGGAACGAGTATCTTTAAAAAGATTTCATTTGTGAAGACAACAACGGCAGTTCTGGTTGGCTCGATTATTTACAAAGCATGCGTGGCAGTGGCAATCCGTAACTTTGAGCCACAGGCAATGAAGCTTATTACAGCAATATTATTCCTGGTTGTTCTTGTAATCAGCATGGGTGGAAAGAAGAAGGTGAAAGGAAATGCTTGAATTAAAAGGAATTTCAAAGTATTATAATGTAGGATCCGTCAATGAGATGTGTCTTTTTCAGGATTTTAATCTGAATATTGAAAAAGGAGAATTCCTTTCCGTAGTCGGAAGCAATGGTTCCGGAAAGACTTCCATGTTGAATATTATCTGTGGAAGTATCCCGGTTGAGTCTGGACAGATTCTGATCGGGGATACAGATATTACAAAAGAAAAAGAATATAAGAGAAATAAAAGAATCGGCCGTGTTTATCAGAACCCGTCCATGGGCACGTGTCCAAGTATGACAATTCTGGAAAATATGGCACTGGCAGACAATAAAGGGAAATTATATGGTCTTAGACGTGGGACGAATAAAGCTCGGATAGAATATTACAGAGAGCAGCTTGCCCAGCTTGGTCTCGGACTGGAAGATAAGATGGACGTGAAAGTCGGTTCTTTATCCGGAGGTCAGAGACAGGCAATGGCACTTTTAATGTCCACTATGACACCGATTGAATTTCTGATCCTTGATGAACACACAGCAGCACTGGATCCAAAGACGGCAGAGCTGATCATGCAGCTCACTGATAAGATTGTAAAAGAAAAACAATTGACAACGATTATGGTCACACACAATCTGCGCTATGCAGTAGAATATGGGAATCGCCTCGTGATGATGCATAATGGTCACATGATACTGGACAAAAAGGGCAAAGAGAAAGAAGATATGGCAATCGATGATATTCTTACCTTATTTAATGAAATCAGTATTGAATGTGGCAATTAATACGGGAGATTTCAAAAAAATGTAAGGAAAAAAAGGAGAACATATGATGGCAAAGAGAATCGCACAGTTTCACAAAGTAAGTTTTGAACAGTTCGCAGAAGGATTTCAGGACACCTTCGGAGAAATGAAAGAAGGGGAATTAAAGGAAATCTATCAGTCGATCAAGCTTCCGAAACGTGCAACGGCCGGATCTGCCGGATATGATTTCTATACACCGATTCCGATTGTGCTCGCACCAGGGAAAACAGTAAAGATTCCGACTGGAATCCGCGTGGAGATGCAGGAAAACTGGGTGTTAAAATGCTACCCGAGAAGTGGACTTGGATTTAAGTACCGTCTGCAGCTTAATAATACGGTAGGAATTATCGATAGCGATTATTTTTACTCAGACAATGAAGGACACATTTTTGCAAAACTTACGAATGATTCCAATGAAGGAAAGACTGTGGAATTGGAAGCAGGAAGTGGGTTTATGCAGGGAATCTTTGTGGAATACGGAATTACAATGGATGATGATGTAACAACTGTGAGAAATGGCGGGTTCGGAAGTACATCCCAGAGATAATTAACAGGATTACTGAAAAATGTCAGGGCATCAAGTATGATACTGCAAGTTTCAGACATACTATTATCATAGATTTTGACTTATTATTACTTTTCAAGATATACCGATTAACAGATGAAACAACGAAAAGAAAATGTAAGTAGAATTTTAGAAGATGAGGGTAAATGTATGGCTGACAAGACAAAAGTTTTTTCAAAAAGAGATAAAAATGTAGACTATATGAATCAGATGCTGCCGGTAGAAGACAGTTTTGATATCGTTCAAAGGGATATACAGATTGGAGGAAAAGACGCTACATTTTACTTTATAGATGGTTTTACGAAAGATGAGTCTATGTTAAAAATCATGGACTCTTTTTTTAATATCAAAGAGGGAGATATGCCAAAGGACGCAGCGGCGTTCGCAACGACCTGCATTCCCTATGTGGAAGTGGACGTGATCGGGGATTTTGATCAGATTTTCCGGAATCTTTTGTCAGGAGTCACGTGTTTGTTCATTGACGGATATCAGGCTTGCCTTGCCATCGACTGCAGAACATATCCGGCGAGAAGTGTGGATGAACCGGACAAGGATAAATCTCTTCGTGGTTCCAGGGACGGGTTTGTGGAGACGATCGTATTTAATACCGCCCTCATGCGGCGGCGTATCCGTGACCGGCATCTTGTTATGAAAATGCTGGAGGTTGGAGAAAGTTCCAGAACGGATGTGGCACTTTGTTATATGGAAGACCGGGTAGATCAGGAACTTTTAAAGAATTTAAATTACCGGATTCGGGATATCAAAGTGGATGATCTTCGCATGAATCAGCAAAGTCTGGCAGAGTGCCTGTTTAAACGGAAATGGTACAATCCATTCCCGAAATTTAAATTTACAGAGCGGCCGGATACCGCAGCTGCCTGTCTGCTGGAAGGGAAAGTTGTAATCCTGGTGGACAATTCACCGTCTGCAATGATTCTGCCAACGTCAATTCTGGATATTATTGAAGAAGCAAATGATTATTATTTTCCGACGTTGACGGGCATGTATTTGAAAATATCCCGGGCGTTTATTACATTTCTGACCATCTTTCTGACACCAGTGTTTTTGTTATTTATGCAGAATTTGAGCTGGCTGCCGAAAATTTTTGCATTTGTGGCGGTAAAAGATACCGTCAACATTCCGCTTATTTTTCAGCTTTTGATGCTGGAAGTAGCTATTGATGGTCTGAGGCTTGCGGCGCTGAACACCCCGAGTATGCTTAGTACGCCTTTGAGTGTGATTGCCGGTCTTGTTATGGGAGAGTTCTCCGTGAAATCCGGATGGTTTAACGCAGAAGTCATGCTGTACATGGCATTTGTGGCAGTTGCGAACTATACGCAGCCTAATTTTGAGCTTGGATATGCGTTAAAATTTATGAGACTGGAATTACTGGTACTGACTGCGGTATTTAATTGGATTGGATTTCTGGCAGGAACGGTGATTGTGATCTGCAGCATCTGCTTTAACAAAACGCTGTCCGGACGGAGTTATTTGAATATCAGATTGAATTAAAACATTAGAATTGTGTGAAATAGCCTCCAGCAGGATTGTAGAGGTGCACAGTAGAAGTATGTCATGCAATTGCATGACGCGCACCTCGCAGCAAGAATGCCGAGGCATTCTTGAAGTTAATAGAAAATATAAGAAAAATTTTGCAACCTTCCTATAAACATGGTATGATATTGCATAGGTGAGTATAGCATTTATACACTGCCAAAAAGCGGTTATATAAGGAGGACTTGCGATGAGCGACTATATCATTACTGTAAACAGTACCGTAGATACAACGAGAGAATGGCTGGCCGAGAGAGGCGTGCCGTATATTCCGTTGAAATATACAATTGATGGACAGACATATTCGGATATGGAAGGTCTGTCTTCAAAAGAATTTTTTGACAAATTAAGAGAAGGAAAAATGTCTACTACTTCCCAGATCAATCCGGACGAAGCACGTGAGGCGTTGGAGCCATATCTGAAAGAAGGAAAGGATATTTTGCATCTTTCATTTTCATCTGGATTAAGTGGAACATGCAACAGTATGAAAATTGCGGCAGAGGAACTTCAAGAGGAGTATCCAGAACGTAAGATTATTGTAATTGATACACTGTGTGCATGTCTGGGAGAGGCGTTACTTCTATATTATGTATTAAAACAAAAGGAAAACGGGGCAACGATTGAGGAGGCTGCAAAGTGGGCAGAAGAGAATAAGCTTCATATTTGCCATGATGTAACAGTGGATGATCTGAATCATCTGCATAGAGGCGGACGTGTGTCCAAGACAAGTGCTGTGCTTGGAACAATGGTACAGATTAAACCAATCATTATTATGGATGATAATGGATGTCTGAAAGTAGTTGGCAAAGAGCGTGGCAGAAAGAAGTCTCTGAACAAGATCGTAGACATGGCCGCAAAGCAGGCAGAGGGATATGAAAATGAGATCATAATGATCACACATGGTGATTGCCCGGAAGATGCAGAGTATGTTGCAAAAAGAGTTCAGGAAAAAATGGGAATCCAGAACATTTATATTAACAATATCGGAACTGTTATCGGAGGACATACCGGTCCGGGTGTTGTAGCAGTATTCTGTATGGGAGATAAAAGAGAAGTAAAGCTGTAAGGTCAGCATAGGAAAGTGTTGAAATGTCAAAAAGTCAAAAATATTTCAGGAAAAGTCAAAAAAGTTGTTGACACTACAGGATTGATGTGTTAATCTATCACTTGTGTGAAACAAAAACAAAGTAGAGTATCCACTCTCACCATAGCACAATCGGGTGACTATTGGTCAGATATTGAGCTGATAACCATAATAGGATTATGATGCAGATATATAAGTGGATAGTCTCGAACTATTCACTTATTTTATTTTTATGATGGGGGTGCACGACAATTAGCGATTTAATGATTAACGGACAGATCAGAGACAAAGAGGTAAGAGTAATTGCAGAGAACGGAGATCAGTTAGGTGTAATGCCGGTTAAGGAAGCCATGAAACTGGCTCAGGAAGCTGAATTAGATCTGGTCAAGATTGCTCCAAAGGCTCAGCCACCTGTATGCAAGATTATCGACTATGGTAAATACAGATATGAGCTTGCAAGAAAAGAAAAAGAGGCTAAGAAGAAGCAGAAAACCGTTGAGGTGAAAGAAGTAAGAATTTCACCTAACATTGATACCAACGACCTGAACACGAAGGTAAACAATGCAAAGAAATTTATCGCAAAAGGAAACAAAGTAAAAGTTACATTACGTTTCCGTGGTCGTGAGATGGCACATATGCAGCAGAGCAAGCATATTCTTGACGATTTTGCCGAGATGCTGGCAGAGGTTGCAGTAGTAGAGAAGCCGGCCAAACTGGAAGGTAGAAGTATGAGCATGGTTTTAACTGAAAAACGTTAAAAATAATTACATGTAATTTCATTAAAGGAGGAACTATATCATGCCAAAAATTAAAACAAGCAGAGCAGCAGCAAAGCGCTTCAAAAAGACAGGTACAGGAAAATTAAAAAGAAATAAAGCTTACAAGAGCCATATCTTAACAAAGAAGTCTACTAAGAGAAAGAGAAACTTAAGACACGCTACAATCGCAGACGAGACAAACGTAAAGAACATGAAGAAAATCTTACCATATTTATAAGATTTTCAGCAGATAGATTGAAGGAGGAAAATAAGACATGGCAAGAATTAAAGGCGGACTTAACGCTAAAAAGAAACACAATAGAACTTTAAAATTAGCAAAAGGATACAGAGGAGCACGTTCTAAACAGTACAGAGTTGCAAAACAGTCTGTAATGAGAGCTCTTACATCTTCATATGCAGGAAGAAAACAGCGCAAACGTCAGATGCGTCAGCTCTGGATTGCTCGTATCAACGCAGCAGCCAGATTAAATGGACTTTCCTACAGCAAGATGATGCACGGACTTAAAGTTGCTGGTGTAGATATCAACAGAAAGATGCTTGCAGAGATGGCTGTTAATGATGCAGAAGGATTTGCAACACTTGCAGAGCTTGCTAAAAGCAAAATCGCTTAATTAAATTAAGAATACTTATTTGAATAAGTATAAATCAGAGGACAAGATGTATATATTTTGTTCTCTTTTTTTTGTTTTTTTTATCTACAACTGCACTTGCATTATTCACAAAGATTATATAATATAGAAAACAGAGAGCAAAATGTCGAAAAAAGTATTGGAGGGTTATAGATTATGAAGATATTAGTCGTAATTGACATGCAGAATGATTTTATTGACGGTGCGCTTGGAACAAAAGAAGCTCAGGCGATTGTGCCCAAAGTGGCAGAGAAGATCAAGAATTTTGATGGAAAGGTGTTCTATACCCGTGATACACACGATGAAAAATATCTGGAGACACAGGAAGGAAAGAATCTTCTGGTTAAACATTGTATCCGTGGTACAGATGGATGGAAACTGACTCCGGAAATTGATGTACTCTGTGAAGGAGATATTTTAAATAAATCATCATTTGGAAGTATTGAACTTGGATTTAAGCTGAATGATTACAGAAGTAATCTTCGTGTCATTAAGAATGAAAGAGTGGAGAGTATTACACTGATTGGTGTCTGTACAGATATTTGTGTGATCTCTAATGCAATGATTCTTAAAGCCTTCTTCCCGGATAAACCGATTATCGTTGATGCAGCATGCTGTGCCGGATCAACACCAGAAGGCCATAAGAATGCACTGGCAGTCATGAAGACATGTCAGATCCAGATTGAAAATGAAGAATAAGATTATTCAGGATAGATCAATCTTTCATCAGTAATATCGTTCAGGACTTCGGCCAGATACTTTTTCGCAAGGTATTTGGCCATTCCTAAATTCTGATCCAGATAGTTGCCACAGTCACGGGCAGCAGCACCAGGAATATCGCCTTCGAATTCAGCGATAAATGTAAACATGCGCTGCATCAGTGGAACGATGTCGCGAGACTTATATTCGCCTGCAAGTACAAGGTAGAAACCAGTACGACAGCCCATAGGTCCGAAGTAGATGTCTTTTTCACCGAATTCCGGATCGTTTCTGAGGAATGTTGCGCCAAGGTGTTCAATGGTGTGCATCTCTGCAGTGTTCATAACAGGTTCGCGGTTCGGGGCAGTCATACGAAGGTCAAAAGTTGTAACCGGATTGCCTGCAACATAATCTACGCGAGATACGTAGACGCCAGGTAACAGTTTCAGATGATTTATGGTGAAACTTGTGATTTTTTCCATAATAAAATACTCCTTTTCATTCTGATTTATTGTATTGGAACATTAGAATATGCATCAATACAATAATACCAGTATAACATTTGGCAGACAGATATGCTAGAAAAATGCGAGATTGAAATGCAAAATTTGTTTTTGCAAAATAGAATTTTAGGGAACAGGTGACAGATTATGAAGTTATATTTAGTCAGACATGGACAGACAGACTGGAACAAAGAAAAAAGACTACAGGGACAGGAAGACATTCCGTTAAATGATTTTGGAAGACATCTCGCAAAAGAGACAGGGGTTGGTCTTCGCAATGTCAGATTCAATCTTTGTTTTTCAAGTGATTTAAAAAGAGCATTGGAGACGGCTAGTCTGATTTTAGATGAAGGAAGCAGTAAAGTTCCAATTATTATGGATAAAAGACTGAAAGAAATTGCCTTTGGTGAATGGGAAGGAAAAAGTGTAGCAAGAAACCAGATGGAAGTTCCGGACGAATTCCTGAAATTCTACGATGATCCGGAACATTTTGCAGGAGCACCGGGTGGAGAATCCTTTGCAGAAGTAAAAGAACGTACAGATGATTTCCTTAAATGGCTTGTAGGACAGGAGGAATACGGAGATAAAAATATTCTTTTGGTCACACACGGAGTTGCGCTGGCAACATTACTCAATAATATAAAAAAAGCACCATTATCCGAACTTTGGGCTGGCAGCATTCATAAAAACTGCGCAGTCACAGAAGTAGAGATCAAAGACGGAGAAATGCAGATACTGTCCGAAAATCAGGTATATTACGAAGATGAGGTGCCGGATTGGGCGCGGTAGAATAGTGTGAAAATATAAATAGAATCCCAAACTATAGCGTCTTGAACACGAAGGATTTTCTGGCATCAGTTGCGTCGTTTATTTTTTCGTGAATATGTAAACTCGCCTAAAAACAGGCTCAGACAGTACATATTCACGAAAACTCTACTCACTGATGCTCGGAAAATCCTTCTACCGTTCAATCCATTATAGTTTGGGATTTTTAATTCTCATCACTACTCTGACGATTAGAAGAGGAGTGGTGGATTTTTCTTCCTGTACTAATTTTAGCATTTGGAAAAGTGGTGATAGAAAGTTGTTTACACAAAGACCTCAAGGGTAGTAGCTGGACATTGGATTATTTTTCTAATATTTACGAGCCTAGCCCGTCGTACTATGGACTGTTTGAGCCTGTTCTTTAGGCGAGTTTACATAGTACGACGATCATAGGCGGCGCAGTAAATATAGAAAATAATCCAGTTCAGCGTACCCTTGAGGTTTTCTGTAAAAATCCACAACTAACTTTCTAAATACCTCATCAGATTCTCATAGTTCCGCTTCATAAGGTGATATCCATGTTCGTAAAATTCTCTTAGAACGTCGCAGTCCTGCTCTAGTCTTGATACGGTTGGGACGAGTGGACGCAGTACGAAAATCCGTCCTTCATGTTCTAATTTTTCGATGAGCTCCAGTTCTTTGTTATACATATAATTCCGGCGGATCATAGTCTTGACAGCTTCCGGATATTTGCCATAAGCGCGGCGATATAACTTTGCCATGCCTTTTGTCATTGACTTTTTGCGATATCCCGGATTGCGAGTCAGAATCACAACAATCTTCTCATTGTTCTGATGCAATGCATGCCGGATTGGAATGGAATCTGCAAGTCCGCCGTCCAGATAAGGTACATCGTCAATATTAACCATAGGACACAGAAGAGGCATGCTGCTTGATGCCCGGCAGATGCGCAACAGTCTGTCAAAATCTTGTGTTTCAATCATATATTCTGCTTTTCCGGTAATGCAGTTCGTTGTGACCTGCTCGCAGACCACGCCTTGTTCACAGGATTTCTGAAATGTTTCGAAATCAAATGGAAAGATTTCGCGTGGGTACTTGTCAAAAACCATGTCCATATCCAGAAGACTCTTTTCACGCATGAAATCACGAAGATTATTGTGATAGTTGTATTCTTTATCTTCTACGATCATACAGTTTCGTGTACGCCCAATCTGTTTTGACACGTAATCCACGGCATTACATGCTCCAGCAGAAACACCAATAACGTGGGAGAGATAAGTATCCTGTTCCATAAGATAATCTAAAACTCCCGAAGTGAATACACCTCTGGTGGCACCGCCTTCCAGTACGATTGTTGCATTTATCATAATCAACACCTCTTGTTTTGTAATAATTCGATAATAGTTTTCGGTGAAACATGATTCAAAGGCAGGGATTCCTGACTTTGGAAACATTTTCTAAGTGATATTATATAACGAAAAATAGAATCATGAAAATGCCTTTTTACAAAAAATCAGTTAAAAATGCAGGAAGTAGATAAAAAGGCAGTAAAAAGATGCGACGGAAATAGAAAAAGTGCGTAAAGTGCCGAAAAACAGTGGTTTCCCGGCTTGCTATTTTGACGTATCTTTGGTAAGATATTCTTCGTATGAGCTAAAACGTGATTGATAGATAAAAAGGAGCAAATATAATGATCAGTACAAGTAATATTACATTACGAGTTGGGAAAAAAGCATTATTTGAAGACGTTAATATTAAATTTACAGAAGGGAACTGTTATGGTCTGATCGGTGCCAATGGTGCAGGAAAGTCTACATTTTTAAAGATTCTTTCCGGACAGCTTGAGCCGACCAACGGAGAAGTCATCATCACTCCGGGACAGAGACTTTCATTCTTACAGCAGGATCACTTCAAATATGACGAGTATCCGGTTCTTGATACAGTTATGCTTGGAAATGCGAGACTGTACGAGATTATGAAAGAAAAAGAAGCAATCTATGCAAAGGAAGATTTTACAGACGAGGACGGTATCAAGGCAAGTGAGCTGGAAGCGGAGTTCGCGACCATGAATGGCTGGGAAGCAGAGTCTGATGCAGCAACATTGTTAAATGGTCTTGGAATCGGAACAGAACTTCACTATGAGATGATGAAGAACTTAAATGGTCCTGAGAAAGTAAAGGTTCTGCTTGCACAGGCATTATTTGGTAATCCGGATATCCTGCTTCTTGACGAGCCTACGAACCATTTGGATCTGGATGCGATCGCATGGCTTGAGGAATTTTTGATCAACTTTGAAAACACAGTCATCGTTGTATCACATGACCGTTATTTCCTGAATAAAGTCTGTACACAGATTGCAGATATTGACTATGGTAAGATTAAGCTCTATGCCGGAAACTATGACTTCTGGTATGAGTCCAGCCAGCTTCTCATCCGCCAGATGAAAGAGGCGAACAAGAAGAAGGAAGAGAAGATCAAAGAGCTGCAGGAATTTATTTCAAGGTTTAGTGCAAATGCTTCAAAATCCAAGCAGGCTACTTCAAGAAAGCGTGCATTGGAGAAAATCCAGCTTGATGATATCCAGCCATCCAGCCGTAAATATCCATACATTGATTTCCGTCCGAACCGTGAGATTGGAAATGAAGTATTAACAGTAGAAGGACTGAGCAAGACCATTGACGGAGAAAAAGTATTAGACAACATTTCTTTTACATTGGGACATGATGATAAAGTCGCATTTGTCGGAAGCAACGAGCTTGCCAAGACAACACTGTTCCAGATCCTTATGGGAGAGATGGAGCCAGATGAGGGAACATACAAATGGGGCATCACAACTTCTCGGGCATATTTCCCATTAGACAGTGGAAGTGAGTTTGATAATGATTATTCAATTGTAGACTGGCTGACACAGTACTCTGAAGAGAAAGATGCGACTTATGTACGTGGATTCCTCGGACGTATGCTTTTTGCCGGAGATGACGGAGTAAAGAAAGTGAAAGTTCTGTCCGGAGGAGAGAAAGTGCGCTGCCTGTTATCCAAGATGATGATTTCCGGTGCAAATGTACTGATTTTTGATGAGCCTACGAACCACCTGGATATGGAAAGTATCACAGCACTGAACAATGGAATGACAAAATTCCCAGGTGTCATTCTCTTCTCATCAAGAGACCACCAGATTGTTCAGACAACTGCAAACCGTATCATGGAAATTGTTCCGGGCGGAAAGATGATTGACAAGATAACAACATATGACGAATATCTGGAAAGTGATGAGATGGCAAGAAAACGTCAGACATACACAGTCCAGAATGACGACGAAGACTAAAAAGTAAATTTAATATGTAGAGATGAAAAGACTGTAACTTGTAAGATTGAGTTGCAGTTTTTTTGTATAATAGTGAGAATTGCATTTTCTATTATATCAGCTGGGAGATGACTCCCACCTTTATAGGTGGTAAGAAACAAGCTGGTATCAGTGGTGGGAGTCAATCACCCCAGTTGATGGAGGCATTCTTGAAAAGAAACCTCAACAGGCACTTTTATTATATGATGGAATTTGTTATACTAAAATCGTATGATGATAGGGATAAAATATCATTACAGTTTAAATACAGGGAGTATAAGATTATGAGAAATATAAAAATTACAATTGAATATGATGGCAGCCGTTATCAAGGCTGGACAAGACTTGGAAAAGATGAATCTAACAACACAATATCTGCCAAGATTATTGATGTATTAGGGAAAATGACTGGTGAAAAGAATATTGAGCTGAATTGTGGCTGCCGTACAGAAGTCGGTGTACATGCTTACGCACAAGTGGCGAATTTTAAGACTTCTTCTAATCTGAGTACAAAAGATATTCAGCATTATCTGAATCGGTATCTGCCAATGGATATTGCAATTACAGAAGTTGAAGAGGTTCCGGATCGTTTCCATGCCCAGTTGAATGCAGTATCAAAAACTTATGTTTACCGTATGACGATTATGGATGTTCCAAGTGTTTTTGAGCGTAAGCATACTTACCATTGCTTTAAGACACCGGATAAAAAGGCAATGCAACAGGCTGCTCTTTTGTTTATCGGAGAACATGATTTCCGTAATTTCTCTACTGCAAAGAAGAGCAAGAACACGACACGTGAGGTCTACGACATTGACATTTATGGAGATAATGAGGAAATGCAGATCCTCATTCAGGCAGACGATTTTCTGCACAACATGGCAAGACTTATGATCGGAACACTTCTGGATATTGGGTTTGGACTTCGAAAGAAAGAAGATATTGAGGCAATTTTTAACGGAGAAAAGACAGTTGGAAATCCTTGTGATCCGAAGGGACTGTATTTACAGGAAGTAGAATATTAATATGAAAGTAGAAAGCAGAAAAGTATCGGATTCCAGAGTAGAGACCGTTCATATTGTAAGACCAAACCATCTGAATGCAGCAGGACGTCTGTTTGGAGGCATGCTCATGCAGTGGATTGATGAGGTGGCTGCACTTGTGGCAAAACGTCATACCCACACAAATGTGACGACTGCAAGTGTGGATAATTTAAGTTTTTTAAAAGGAGCTTATCCAGGTGACAGTGTTGTGATCATTGGCCAGCTTGTCTATGTGGGACGGACTTCCATGGACATTAAGGTGGATAGCTATGTAGAATCCATGGATGGCACAAGAACATTGATTAATCATGCTTATCTGACAGTGGTAGCACTGAATCAAAACGACCATCCGATTCCAGTGCCAAGGCTTGAACCTACAACAGAAGATGAAGCCGCAGAATGGGAAGAGGCAAAACGACGCAGAGAACTTAGAAAATCACTGTAATTTTATATCAGCTGGGAGTCAATTCCCCAGCTGATATAGCCTCCGGCAGGATTGCAGAGGTGCGCAGTAGAAGTATGTCATGCAATTGCATGACGCGCACCTCGCAGCAAGAATGCCGAGGCATTCTTGAATGATAAAAGAGATGAGAGAGCTGGGATTATTTCCCGGCTCTCTTAGCATATCCGGAAACCATCCGGACCATGCGGTCAATCTGTGTCTGCTCTTCCTTTGATTTTCCCTCTTTTAAGATTTCCAGAACAAAGGACATTTCCTCCGGAGAAAAAGTGATTCCCTTTTTATGGGCACTGCTGATCAGAGACATCATGACCGGGGCGAGTGATTTCCCGTTTTTCCCCTCTGTCTGTTTCGCAGCAAGCTTTATCAGCTCCAGTTTCACAGGATCCATATTTTTCAGTGCCGGGTGGTTCAACCATTCATTCATTGTTAAAAACTCCTTTCATAAAATCCATAGGGGAGAAACCATTTTCCCCATCGGAATCAGAATTCATAGTCTGCATCATTTCCATCATATTCATGAGATCTTCCATTTGTGACATCTGCGTCTGTTCTTCCGGGCTTAAACAGGATTTTAACTGCTCCAAGACGGAACCAGGATGGTCTGTATTTAGAAATCCATAGAAATGTTCCATCGTAGCTTTCAGTTCCGAAAATTTTATGTAGATAGCTAAGGAGCGCTGCATGGAAGCAGGTGCAAAAGGCAGCATCAGCTTTAGTGTATAAAGAGAAGAGGAAGTAACAAGCATGTCAAAAGGAGTCATTAATTTGGGCTTCTGCTCCATAAGCGCTCCTTAAATTATCGTTGTAAATATATATGTGATTTGAATGGAAATTATGAAAAACGGGCATATTTTATAGTAAGAAGATATTTTAAGGAGATTAAAAATGAGTAGAAAGTTGATCATAGATGGAAATGCCGTATACGAACTGGATGAAAATTGTATGCTGAAAAAGAGACTGGAAGATGTACAGACGGAAAAGAACCAGATGGAAGAGAGGAGAAGAACTCAGGAGAATTTGAACGAATATAAACGTATGCTCAGGATGCGGCAAGGGTAGTTGTAAGAAATCTGTAATGGCAATTCCTGAAATAGTATGGTAATCTATCGACATGCGGATGATGCTTCTTTATCATCCGCAAAATGTATCTGCAAATTTCAATCATTTCGGAGCCTAATAGTAATCAGGTAATATTCCAAAGTGGTGAATAAGTGACAATAATATGTTTATAGCAATATATCTTGAATATATTTTGAATATGAGATAATATAATTATATATCAGCTGGGAGATGACTCCACCTCTATAGGTGGTGAGAAACAAGCTGGTATCAGTGGGGGAGTCAATCCCCCAGCTGATATAGCCTCCGGCAGGATTGCAGAGGTGCGCAGTAGAAGTATGTCATGCAATTGCATGACGCGCATCTCGCAGCAAGAATGCTGAGGCATTCTTGAATTCTTTCGGACATATTACATTTGTCAAAGAAAGGAGAACGAAGAAGATGAAAAAAGACGTAGAAAACATGATGCAGCCGGACAGAGTGGCAGAGGCAGTGACTTATCTAGCAGAGAAAAAGAAGCAGGGAGAGTATACCATCTCGGATTACTATGCCATTCCTGAAGATGTGAGGGCTGAACTGATTGATGGTGTGATCTATGATATGGCACCGCCTCTAAGCGTACATCAGTTGCTGTCGGCTAAAATACATGGGTATTTAGCAAGATACATAGAGAAAAAAGGCGGATCATGTATTCCGTTTTTTGCACCAATAGGTGTGCAATTGGATAAAGATGATAAGACAATAGTAGAGCCGGATATTTTAATTGTGTGTGACAGAAATCAGATTACGAGACGTGGGATTTACGGAGCGCCGGATTTTGTGATAGAGATTTTATCTGAAAGTACAAAGAAGAAAGACTCTTACCTGAAATTAATGAAGTATCAAAATGCCGGGGTACGAGAGTACTGGCTTGTTGATCCGGAAAAGAAAAAAGTGATTGTCTACGATTTTGGACAGGAAGAAATTCCGAAAATCTATGGATTTGATACGCAGGTTCCAGTTGGAATATTTGGAGGAGAATGCAAGGTGGATTTTGCGGAAATCTATGAAGAAATCCAGTTTATATATGAGAAAGAAGAAAAATAGAACGAGGGAGATTCAACCGAATCTCCCTCATTTTGACTTTATAAAAAGTCTACACTACACTTTGAAAGATGTGAACTAGCAGCAGTCGTTGCCACAGCCGCATCCACCGCAGCCACCACATCCGCCACAACCATTGCCGAGTCCACCGCAGCAGATGAGTAATAAGATAATCCACAGGCAACTGTCATTGCCGTATCCGCCACAGCCATTGCCGCATCCGCCACAGCAGATAAGCAATAAGATAATCCACAGGCAGCTATTATTTGCAAATCCGCAATCATTACCGCATCCGCAGCCATTTCCTCTTCTTCCGTCATCGCATCCACAGCCACAGTTTGTTGCGCTTAAATCGCTCATGTCAATTCCTCCGCATAAAGAATATTTACACTATATCCTATGTCTGCGGAGAAAATGTGTGAATAAATCCAGCTGTTAATAACGCAATAACTTCTTCACAGAATGCTGATAGCGGTAAGCTCGGTTCTGCAGTTTTAACTTTTCAATTTTATTCATATCATTCTTTTCATGCTCGTCATAAAGCTTCAGAAGATATGCAAGATTATAATTCCGGTTCTGATACCATTTGAACAGAAGCCAGTTCATAATATCCGGATACCAGTAGCGCTCCGGAATTTTTGCTTCGCGCAGCAGAATGATATGATGCAGTGCCTTGACAGCCAGTTCGCCAAGCACGGTCGAGTTGTTTTTCTGATGAAACAGGGCATTGCTTTGCTCGATGATATCATATAAGGCACCGGCTGCTTTCCAGTAAGTTACAAATGTAGGATGATCTGGGTCTTCAACTTCTTCAGATTCTTCATAGAGATTAAATGTCTGCATTTTCGAAGGACGGTTTCCGCGGATTTCCCGGTCATATTCGGCACGCTTTACCGGATCGGAAAGAACAAGGTAAGCCTCCAGAATTTCCTGCATCTTATCAGTTGTATCAATTCCGTTCCTCATATTGACGTCCGGGTGATAACGCTTGGCCAGTTTATTTTTAGCCAGTGTAATCTCCTGTGCGGACGCCTTTACGGAAACTTCAAGTATATCATAATAGTTTTTGGATTCCATAAATTTCCTCCCCTTATGGTGTCACTATTTACTCCCCAGTAATTAGCAAGAATATCATACGACAAATGCGTGAAGAAATCAATTTCTATTTCGTCGAATATTCTATTTTTAAAGGAAATATTTTGGAGAGACATTTATGGATCGTGTAAAAAAGATGGTGCATTATTGGTGTGATGATATAAAAAAAGCAGGGCTTACCGGAAAAGGGGTGACGGTTGCGGTTCTGGATACCGGACTTGCGCCGCATCCGGATTTTAAGAGCAGGGTTGTCGGCTGGCGGGACTGTATATATAGGAAAGAAAAATGTTATGATGATAATGGACATGGAACTCATGTGGCAGGGATCTTAGGTGGAAGTGGACAGATGTCCGGTGGGATTCTGTCCGGAATTGCTCCGCTTTGTCGCTTTGTTATTGTAAAAGTGTTGGATCAAAAAGGGGAGGCAAATGTAGCGAGTATTCTTGCAGGTCTTAAGTGGGTGGAAATGAATCACAGAAAATATAAGATACGGATTGTGAATTTGTCAGCAGGAGCTGGGGAAAATCTGGAGCCCGGGAAAGAAAAAATGTTGATCGAAGCTGTAGAACATCTCTGGGACTTGGGTCTGGTTGTTGTGGTGTCATCGGGAAATAACGGACCGGGAGAAGGAACCATTGCAATTCCTGGAAATAGTCGTAAAGTGATTACGGTCGGTGCTGTAAAAACAGAAAAAGCAGAGAAGGGGAGCTGTTCGGGAGCCGGTCCTACGAAAGAATGTGTAGTGAAACCGGACGTAATAGCACCGGGATACCAGATCATTTCCTGCAACAGTCAGATACACGGAAAGAAAGATGCGTATACGGTAAAAAGTGGAAGTTCCATGGCGACTCCGGTCGTGTCCGGTGCTGTCGCTTTATTGATGGAAAAATATCCGAGGGTTACCAATGTAGAGGTGAAATTAAGACTCAGGGAGACGTGCATACATTTACCAGGAGCAGGCGAACAGGGGTGGGGGATGCTGAATATCCGCGATTTTCTGAAACTTTAGAAGTCTAAAGAGGAAGGAATAGGGATTGTATGCGAGAAAATACAATAAAAATATAAGTGTAAAGAAAAAATACTTGACACCATGAGGCGTATCGTGTATGATAACACAGGTGATAAATGTGAATGAGATTCTAAAACAGGCTCTTCTGTTTGATTTCTATGGAGAATTACTGACAGATCATCAGAAAGAGATATACGGACAGTTTCTATTAGAGGATCTCTCCCTTGGGGAGATTGCCAGGGATGCTGGTATCAGCAGACAGGGAGTACATGATATTGTAAAGCGGTGTGAACAGGCACTGGCAGGATATGAAGAAAAGCTTCATCTTGTTGAGAAGTTCATGACCGTGAAGAATAAAGTAAAACAGATTGATGAATTGCTGGATGAGTATGAGAAAGAACGCAGGGAAGATATTTTAAGCGGAATTCGAATCTTGTCCGGAGAAATCATAGAGGAGTTATAGTATGGCGTTTGACAGTCTGACAGAAAAACTGCAGAATGTATTTAAGAATCTTAGAAGTAAAGGAAGACTTACGGAAGCAGATGTGCAGGAAGCGTTAAAGGAGATTAAGCGTGCGCTTCTGGCGGCAGATGTAAACTTCAAGGTTGTAAAGGATTTTATTAAGACTGTTCAGGAAAGAGCGGTCGGCCAGGATGTTATGAATGGTCTGAATCCGGGTCAGATGGTAATTAAGATTGTAAATGAAGAACTTTGTAATCTGATGGGATCTGAGACAACCGAGATCAAGCTTCAGCCGGGAAGTGCCATTACAGTGATTATGATGGCAGGTCTTCAGGGAGCAGGTAAGACGACTACAACAGCAAAGCTTGCCGGGAAGTTTAAGTTAAAAGGCAAGAAACCGCTTTTGGTTGCCTGCGATGTTTATCGTCCTGCAGCAATTAAGCAGTTACAGATCAACGGGGAAAAGCAGGGTGTGGAAGTATTTACCATGGGTGACAACCATAAACCGGCGAATATTGCAAAGGCTGCAATTGAGCATGCCCAGAAGAATGGCAATAATCTGGTGATCCTTGATACGGCAGGACGTCTTCATATCGATGAAGATATGATGGCTGAGCTGGAAGAGATTAAGAATACTGTTACTGTACATCAGACAATTCTTGTTATTGATGCTATGACCGGACAGGATGCGGTCAATGTGGCAAAAGAATTTGACGAAAAGATTGGTGTAGACGGTGTGATCGTGACCAAACTGGACGGTGACACAAGAGGTGGTGCTGCGTTATCCGTTAAGGCAGTAACTGGAAAACCGATTCTGTATGTCGGTATGGGCGAGAAGCTTTCTGATCTGGAGCAATTTTATCCGGATCGTATGGCAAACCGGATTCTCGGTATGGGAGATGTCTTATCTCTGATCGAGAAGGCGGAGGCAGAACTTGACATTGACGAGGACAAAGCAAAAGAGATGTCCAAGAAGATGAAAAAAGCCCAGTTTGATTTTGATGATTATCTTGAGAGCATCAAGCAGATGAAGAAGCTTGGAGGACTTGGAAATATCATGAACATGTTGCCGGGACTTGGCGGTATGGGAATGGGAAAGATGAAAGGTCTTGGCGATGAGCAGATGGATGAAGCAGAAAAAGGTATGGCACGTATGGAAGCTATGATCCATTCCATGACACCGGCTGAGAGAAGAGATCCGGATCTTTTAAATCCATCAAGAAAGCACAGAATCGCAAAAGGAGCAGGTGTAGACATCAGTGAAGTAAACCGTATGATCAAGCAGTTCAACGAAGCAAAGAAGATGATGAAGACATTTGCAAAACCAGGCAAAAAAGGCAAGTTCAAGTTGCCTTTCTAAAAATGGTATATGGTGCAAGGCACTTTATATAAATAAAACTATTAAAAATAAATATTTTCATTTATGGAGGAAAAGAACAATGGCAGTAAAAATCAGATTAAGAAGAATGGGACAGAAGAAAGCACCTTTTTATAGAATCGTAGTAGCAGATTCCAGAGCCCCAAGAGATGGAAAGTTCATCGAGGAGATTGGAACATATGATCCAAACCTTGAGCCAAGCGGAATTTCTGTAGATGAGGAAGCAGCTAAGAGATGGTTAAATACAGGAGCTCAGCCGACAGAGGTTGTAGGAAAGATCTTTAAAGCAGCTGGAATTGAGAAATAGATAATTCGTGCCTGGAGGTACAAAGATGAAAGAGTTAGTTGAAGTCATTGCAAAAGCTCTTGTCGATGATCCGGAAAGCGTAACGGTAAACGAACGCACGGAGAAGAAGACAACTATCCTGGAAGTACGTGTTGCAGATTCTGATATGGGGAAAGTAATCGGAAAACAGGGACGTATTGCCAAGGCTATCCGTTCAGTAGTAAAAGCAGCGGCAGCGAAGGAAGACAAGAAAGTGATTGTAGATATTCTGGATTAATCAGGATGGATATAGGGACAGACCGGGTTTTACCAGGCCTGTCTCTCTTTATGAAGAAAGAAATGTGTCCGCCAGAACAGTGAAAGTTCTTCGGGCGTTACCAGATATAGATATATACGAATTGATTCGAAAAAGCGGAGGAATGTATGGAACAGTTATTGCAGGTAGGTGTCATCACACAGCCACACGGGGTGCGCGGAGAAGTGAAAGTCTTTCCGACCACAGATGATCCGGTAAGATTTAAGAAACTGAAAAAAGTAATTCTGGATACGGGAAAAGAAAAGCTGGATCTGGAAGTGGAACATGTGAAGTTTTTTAAGCAGTTCGTTATTGTAAAATTTAAAGAATTTGACAATATTAATGATATTGAGCGTTATAAACGCTGTCCGCTGCTCGTGACGAGAGAAAATGCTGTGCCGCTGGAAGAAGATGAGTATTTTGTTGCAGACATGATCGGCATGAAAGTTATAACAGAAGATGGAACAGAATTCGGAACACTGAGTGACGTGATGGAAACAGGGGCGAATGATGTCTATGTGATTGATTCAAAGGAGCATGGAGAGGTTCTTATGCCTGCAATTAAAGAATGTGTTCTGAACGTAGATATGGAAAGTGGGATCATTACTGTTCATCTGATGAATGGTCTGATTTAAGGAGTGTAATCATGCAGTTTTATATTATGACATTATTTCCGGACATGGTGATGGACGGTCTGAATACAAGTATTATCGGACGTGCCATGGATAAAGGACTTTTGGATATAGAAGCGGTAAATATCAGAGACTATGCATTTAACAAACACAACAGCGTAGATGATTATCCTTATGGTGGGGGAGCAGGTATGCTGATGCAGGCAGAGCCAGTGTATCAGTGCTATGAGGCTGTGAAAAAGAAAATAGAAACGAAAGCTTTGCTAAGCAATCCGGGTACCAGGAAAAGCCCGCGTGTGATTTATCTGTCTCCACAGGGAAAGACATTTAACCAGACGATGGCAGAGGAATTTGCCCAGGAAGAAGATCTGGTATTTTTGTGCGGACATTATGAAGGAATTGATGAACGGGTATTAAATGAAGTTGTCACAGACTATGTGTCGATTGGAGATTATGTCCTGACTGGCGGAGAGCTTCCGGCTATGATTATGATCGATGCGATTTCCAGACTGGTGCCGGGGGTTCTGCATAATGATGTGTCCGCAGAATTCGAGAGCTTTCAGGATAATCTTCTTGAGTACCCACAGTATTCCAGACCGGAGATCTGGCATGATAAGCAGGTGCCAGCCATACTTTTGTCCGGTCATCATGCGAATATAGAAAAATGGCGCAGAGAGCAGTCTGTGATCCGCACAGCAAAGAACCGTCCGGATCTGATTGAAAAAGCCAAACTGACAAAAGAAGAGCAGAAGCTGGCGAAAGAAATTATGCTTGAAGCTACAGGACAGTAGAATTTAGAAAACTGTCAATTTACAATCTGGAAAGATTAAAAACATTGAATGGATTGCCGGAAAAATAAATGAAAAAATAAAATTAAAAACTTCTTGCAACATAAAGAAGTTTGTGATAAAATATAGCATGTTGTGAAGAAAAACGAGATGGTCCTCTGGTACATTTTGTATTAAGAACGTCCAATTAAACAAGGAGGTCACACAGATGAACGATATTATTAAGAATATTGAGGCAGCTCAGTTAAAAGAGCAGGCTCCAGAATTCAGAGTTGGAGATACTGTAAAGGTTTACGGTAAGATTAAAGAGGGTAACCGTGAGAGAATTCAGATTTTTGAAGGAACTGTTCTTAAGAGACAGGGTGGCGGTTCAAGAGAGACATTTACAGTTAGAAAGACATCTAACGGAATCGGTGTTGAGAAGACATGGCCAGTTCACTCACCTAACGTAGAGAAGGTTGAAGTAGTAAGAAGAGGTAAAGTAAGAAGAGCTAAACTTAACTACTTAAGAGACCGCGTTGGTAAGAAAGCTAAAGTTAAAGAGCTGGTAAAATAATTAAACGAAGAGAACAGAGTAAAAAAGGACAACTACATACATGTAATTGTCCTTTTTCTGATATAGGGATAAATCTATGAAAAAAAGTTCGATAAGGGGTAATTTTACGGGCAGAGAGAATGCCAGAAAAAGGGCGGCAAAGAAACACCGGAAACAGCGGGAAGCTAAGAGAAGAAAACTTTTAAGACAGCAGAAGAGAATACAGCAGCCGACAAAGAAAAAAGTTGTAAAGCTGTTAAGAAGCATAGACTGGTCTTTAATCCCAGTTATTGGAAAGTGGATTTTTCAGATTGCATTGACAATACTGATTGCATTTGTGTGTGTATGGTATTTCGGACAGCGTGTGAGTGTTGTCGGAGATTCCATGAAGCCGGTTCTTGAAAACGGGGATATTGTGCTCGCCAACCGGATTGTGTATAATGCAAGCAAGCCGAAGCGTGGCGATGTCATTATATTTAAACCAAAGGGAAATGAAAATTCCCATTATTATATTAAGCGGATCATTGCTCTTCCAGGAGAGAGCGTGGAGATTGTCGAAAATTCAGTCTACATCAATGGTGAAAAGCTACAAGAAGATTATGAGACTTCCAAGATTGATGATGTAGGCATTGTAAATGAAAAAATAAAATTAGGCAGTGATGAATATTTTGTTCTTGGTGACGACAGGCAGAACAGTGAAGACAGCCGTAATGCCAATGTAGGAAATGTGAAATACAGCTACATTTACGGAAAAGCCTGGTTTGTCATCTCGCCAAAATCACACTTTGGATTTGTAAAGGAGTAGAAATATGCATTTTCAGTGGTATCCGGGTCATATGACAAAAGCAAAGCGTATGATGCAGGAAAATATTAAATTGATTGATTTGATCATTGAGCTTGTAGATGCCAGGGTTCCGTTATCCAGCAGGAATCCGGATATTGATGAGCTTGGTAAGAATAAAGCGAGACTGATCATTTTGAATAAATCAGATCTGGCAGAGGAAAGATGGAATGAGGCATGGACCGAATATTTTAAGAAAAAAGGATTCCATGTTGTGAAAGTAAATTCAAGAAAAGGCGGCGGAGTAAAATCCGTACAAAGCGTGATCCAGGAGGCATGTAAGGCGAAGATCGAGCGCGACAGAAAGCGTGGGATTCTGAACCGTCCGGTTCGTGCCATGGTCGTTGGAATTCCGAATGTAGGAAAGTCTACATTTATTAATTCACTTGCCGGAAAAGCAGCCGCTAAAACCGGTAACAAGCCAGGTGTAACGAAAGGAAAACAATGGATCCGCCTGAACAAACAGGTAGAGCTTCTGGATACACCGGGAATTCTTTGGCCAAAATTCGAAGATCAGACAGTAGGATTGCGACTTGCGCTGATCGGTTCGATTAAGGATGAGGTGTTACAGACAGAAGAGCTGGCAGCAGAGCTGATCCGTTTTCTGGCAGCAAATTATCCGGGTGTACTGGAGAATAAGTATACCATTACAGCTGCCCCAGACCCATATGTAATGCTTGGGCGTATTGCAGAAAGCAGACATTGCCTTGTCCGTGGAAATGAACTGGATACGGAGAAGGCAGCCATGCTTTTGATGGATGATTTCCGGGAAGGAAAGCTTGGACGACTTACGCTTGAGTATCCACAGACAGAAGAAGCGTAAAGGTAAATAGAAATCAGAAAGGGGAACTTACTTTCTATGTCAAGAAGACGAAGAAGGAGAGAGCCGGGAATTATAAGAGAGATATTAGGGTGGATTTTTTATATTATAGTCATTCTTGTCTTAACATATGTCATCATTACTTATGTGGGACAAAGAACAAGTGTCAGCGGGTCATCCATGGAGACGACTCTAAGCGATGGAGATCAGCTTCTGGTGGACAAGCTGTCTTACCGGTTCCAAGATCCGAAACGTTTTGATATTATTGTATTTCCATATCAGTATGAGGAAAATACTTACTATATAAAACGTATTATCGGGCTGCCGGGAGAGACGGTACAGGTAGTAGACGGTTATGTCTATATCAATGGCAGCCGCTTGGAATCAGACATTTATGGAAATGAACTGATGGACGATCCGATGGCGGCATCGCAGCCAATTACCCTTGGAGAAGATGAATATTTTGTACTTGGCGATAACCGGAATCACAGTCAGGACAGCCGTGACCCGAGTGTAGGAGAAGTGAAGAAAGATACGATCATGGGAAAAGCGTGGGTGCGTATCTATCCATTTGACAAGATGGGAGTGATCAGGCATGAATAAGCGGGAAGAAGAAAAGCTGAAAAAACAGCAGGAACGTCTGGAAAAAGAGATTGCAAGAACAAAAGCAATGAGCATATTTGAAGAAGAATACAAGGATTATCCGTACATTTGCGGGATTGATGAGGTCGGACGAGGACCGTTGGCAGGTCCGGTCGTGGCAGGAGCTGTGATTCTGCCCAAAGATGATATGATCCTGTATCTGAATGATTCAAAAAAGCTGTCCGAAAAAAAGCGTGAAATGCTGTATGACGAGATCATGAACCGTGCGGTAGCAACGGGGATTGGTATGGCAAGTCCTGCGAGAATTGATGAAATTAATATTTTGCAGGCCACTTATGAAGCAATGCGTATGGCAATTGATAATCTGAAAGTGCGTCCGGATATTTTGTTAAATGATGCGGTGACGATTCCACAGGTAGACATTTTGCAGGTGCCGATTATCAAAGGTGACGCGAAAAGCATTTCTATCGCGGCAGCGAGTATTATTGCAAAAGTGACGAGAGACCGGCTGATGGTGGAATATGACAAGGTACTGCCGGGGTATGATTTTGCAAGTAATAAAGGATATGGAACGAAAGCACATATTGCAGGGTTAAAAGAACTGGGACCGACACCGATCCACAGAAGATCTTTCATACATAATTATGTATAAGAAGAATAATCGCAGGACAGGCACCGGCTATGAAAGGAAAGCAGGTGCTTATCTTGAATTTTTGGGATACAAGATTGTGACATATAATTATCGCTGCAGGCTGGGAGAGATCGATCTGATTGCAAGAGACGGAGAATACCTTGTCTTTGTAGAAGTGAAATACAGAACTACGGGTGTAAGCGGCTATCCGGCAGAGGCGGTCGATGCCCGTAAACAACAGACTATCGCAAAATGTGCCATGCATTTTCTGATGAAGCAGGGGAACGATGACGTACCATGCAGATTCGACGTGGTTGCCATAGCCGGAGCTGAGGGTCAGGAAGAAATCACGCTATATAAAGATGCATTTACACTGATGTAGTTAATGTAGTTTTTGAATTTGAAGATATGTAAATGCAGCAACGAAGTATGGACAGATGAAGTTAGGAGAAATATATGAGTCTTGGATTAAAATATAAGAATAATGAGCAGATATTTGTAGAGCGGCAGCGCGGCGGTGTGCCGTATCTGTCCTATCCGCTTTTGGAAAATACAGGAATCGTCAACCACGGATTTTCTACCAGACTGGGTGGAGTCAGCACTGGGTGCTTCAGTTCTATGAACATCAGCCTGACAAGAGGAGATGATCCGGAGGCGGTGAAAAAGAATCGTGAACTGATTGCGCAGGCAATCGGCGTAGAAGTGACAGATTTTACTTATACGCAGCAGACACATACGACGAATGTAAAGCGCGTGTACGCCAGGGAGAGGGGACAGTCCTTTCCTGAGACAGACGGAATGATTACGGACGTGCCTGGAATCTGTCTTGTAACTTCTTATGCAGATTGTGTACCACTTTATTTTGTGGATCCGGTGAAGAAAGTCATTGGACTGAGCCATTCTGGATGGAGAGGAACAGTTGGAAAGATTGGAAAAGTAACTGTGGAAAAGATGGAGGAAGAGTTTGGTTGTGATCCGGCAGATATTTTAGGAGCGGTAGGACCGTCTATCTGTCAGGATTGTTATGAAGTCAGTGAAGATGTTATTAAAAAATTCCGTGAGAATTATGACGAAAATCTCTGGCCTGAAATTTTTTATCAGAAAGAAAATGGAAAATATCAGTTGAATTTATGGAAGGCAAATGAGTCTGTTTTTTTAGAATCAGGAATTCTTCCGGAGCATATTGCAGTGACCAATGTATGTACACACTGCAACCCGGATATTTTGTTCTCACACAGAACAACAGGAAATGAACGCGGAACATTGAGTGCATTTCTTGCCCTGAAGAAATAGAGAGACTGGATATGAAAATGTAAACTAGAAAGTAAAGCAGGAGACAATAATATGAATAGCATGTTGTTAAAATTGGCAACAACACAGGGGACATCCTTAAAAGTAGATTCAGGGGATGTGTCACAAGGGGTGGCAGATGCGACAAAAGGAGTGACAGATGCAACGCAGGATGCAGTGAATGAGGTGAATCAGGCAACGCAGTATCTGCAGGAGCATCTTTCAGACCTGATCGGATTTGGAGTGAAAGTGCTGATCGCAATTGCAGTATTTATGATCGGGCGTGTTCTGATCCAATTTATACGGAAAATTGTGAGAAAATCGCTGGCAAGGTCCAGTGCAGACAAAGGAGTAGAGCAGTTCGTAGACTCTGTTTTGAAATTTTCTTTATATTTTCTGTTGATTTTTATGATTGCAGCAAAATTAGGAGTTGATACAACTTCAGTGGCAGCGATTATTGCTTCTGGCGGTGTAGCAATCGGTCTTGCTCTGCAGGGAAGCCTTTCTAATTTTGCAGGCGGAGTATTGATTCTGCTTCTGAAACCATTTGAAGTGGGAGATTATATTATTGAGGATACAAACCACAACGAAGGGACGGTAAAGGAAATTCAGATTTTTTATACAAAGTTATCGACCGTTGATAATAAAACGATTGTGATTCCAAATGGAATGCTGACCAACAACAGTCTGACGAATGCAACGGCTAAGGCGGAGAGAAAGCTGGATCTGAAAGTAGATATTGCTTATGAAGCGGACTTGCGAAAAGCAAAGGCGGTCATTGAGGAGATTATCAGACAGGACGATGCGACCATCAAGAATGAAGAAATTCTGGTATTTGTCCATGAACTTGCAGAAAGTTCGGTAGTCATTGGTGCCCGTGCATGGGTGAAGAATGAAGATTACTGGAATGCAAGATGGAGGATTCTGGAAGAAATCAAACTGAAACTGGATGAGAATGAGATTGAGATGGCATATCCGCATCTGACTGTCCAGATGGGAAAAGAGAACTGATAAGAAGCAAGAAGTAAAAAATGCTTCAGAAACTAAAAAAGTTCTTGCAAATCTGAGAAGATTCGATATAATAGTAGTTGTGGTTGTCGTACGTCAATCACAACATTTGCTGGAATAGCTCAGTTGGTAGAGCACTTCACTCGTAATGAAGGGGTCGTCGGTTCAAGTCCGATTTCCAGCTTCTTTTTTATATAGATGTGCATATAAGGGTTCTTCGAGAAAGAAGGATCCTTTTCTTTTTACAAAATGTCAAATGATACATAATAATTATACGGATAATAAAAATGGAGGAATTTTTATGTCGGGTGAAATAGCTTTTGCCAATACCGCTTTGGAAAGTTTCGCAGCATTAGTTACATTCGTATTGCTGTTTGCATGTATTGCAAAGATTAAAATGCAACGTGGAATCAAACATGTTACATCGAAGGAAGCAAAGAGGAATACATTAGATTATATTCTGATCATCTGGCTTGTGATTCACATGATCGTACTTACGGCAGATGTACTGAGCTGGACCGCTATGGATTTCGGAAAGAATGAAGTGTGGCTTCTATTTATGTTGAATCTGACTTTTACCTGTCTCTCTCTGGAATGTATGGTCTATACCTATTATGTAAAAGAGACAATCTATCAACACGAGAAGATTGGAAATACTTACGTGTATCTCGTCATGCTGTCAACAGTGATTGCAATCATATTATGGATCACCAGTGATATCAGTGGGAAGTTTTATTATCTGGACACACAGGGGAATTATACACAAGGTTCGATTTATTGGCTGTGTCAGTTTTATTGTATTATTGTGATGTGTGGAAACATTGTGATTTTGTTAAAACACAGGAAAGCGCTTGTCAGACATGATGTGTTAAGCCTTCTTATGTACGGATTGATACCGATTGCATCGATTCCGGCACAAATGCTTTGGAAATCAACCACATTTAATCTGGCGACAACGCTGGTGCTGATCTATATTTGCATTAGTGTCCATATGGCACAGTATGATTGGATCGTGGAACAGGAAAAGATTCTGATACAGCAGGAACATGAATTGTCCATGAATCAGATGCAGATGATGATTGCCCAGATTCAGCCACATTTCCTATATAATTCGCTGACAGCACTGGCGCAGCTTTGCAGCAAAGATCCAAAAGAAGCGAAGAAGGCAATCATCAATTTTGCGGATTACTGGCGCAATCATATAAACGCAATTGACAAAAAAGAATCAATTCCATTTGAAGAAGAACTAAAATATGTTAAAATATATTTATATCTGGAACAGCTTCGATTTGGAGATGATCTGCATGTAGAATATGATCTGCAGAAAACTGATTTTAAAGTACCAATGTTATCTGTGCAGCCTTTTGTTGAGAATGCAATAAACTGGGGAGTTGGACAGAAAGAAGATGGGGGAACTGTTCGAATTACGACAAGAGAGAATGAAGAACAGATTGAACTTTGCGTCATAGATGACGGAGTCGGGTTTGATATATCAAAGATGGAAGAGCAAAGTGATGGAAGACAGCACATAGGAGTCCGTAACGCAAGAATCCGGTTTCAAAAGATGTGCAATGGAACTGTAGATATTTACAGTGAGAAGGGAAAAGGAACTAAAATACGAATTAATTTACCGAAAGGGGGACAATCATGAACATTATAATAGCGGATGATGAACCATTGGCATTGGAGATGACGTGCGAAGCTGTCCGGGAGGTATGCCCGAAAGCAAATATTTACCCGTTTAGCAAACCGTCCAGATTACTGGAGTTTGCAAAGGAGACGAGATGTAAAATCGCATTTTTAGATATCTGTATGCGTGGTGTGAGCGGCATCGATGTGGCAAAACAGTTAAAAGAAATTATTCCGGACATTAATATTATCTTTGTTACAGGATATGATGAGTACACAAAAGACGCAATGGCAATACATGCCAGCGGTTATATTGAAAAACCAGTAACGGCTGGGAAAGTCAGAAAAGAGACGGAAGATCTTCGCTATCCATTGCCGGCTGAAAATGAACCAAGATTGAAAATTCAGTGCTTTGGCAATTTTGAAGTATATGACAGAACTGGAAAGCCGGCACATTTCAGCAGATCGAAGGCGAAAGAGGTAATGGCATATTTGGTGGATCGCAACGGTTCTTCCTGCTCAGTGAAGGAACTGGCAGCAGTTTTATTTGAAAATGAACCCTATGATAAAAAACAACAGTGGTATATTCAGAAGATTTTGTCATCACTGCAACAGACGTTGAAGGAGCTGGAAGCAGAAGATGTAATAGAGAAAAGCTACAATAATATTGCCATTGTTCCGGAGATGATCGACTGTGACTATTACAAATTCAATAAAAAAGATGCAGAGTTTATGAATGCATATAAAGGGGAGTATATGTCACAGTACGAATGGGCTGCGTACAATAAAAAGTATCTGAATGACATTCATAAGAGATGGAAAAAGGAAAATAAATAAAACGGCTTTTAGAGAAAAAGCTTCCAGATGAAATGTATTTGTATCTGGAAGCTTTTTCTATGTATTCCTTTTTTTATGTATTCTATCTCCTGAGAAGATTCCTGCTATAAGTGGCAGGTGAATTATAAAATATCGATGTATTCGCCGGCAAGTGCTTTGTTCATGCTTCGTACGGCACAGAATTTACCACACATACTGCATGTATCACTGTGGTCATCCTCCGGACGACGGCTGTCGCGGATCGCTCTTGCAGTATCTGGGTCAAGAGCACAGGCGTACTGTGCTTCCCAGTCCAGTTTCTGGCGTGCATCAGCCATTTTATCATCAATATCTCTTGCACCAGGGATACCTTTGGCAATGTCAGCGGCGTGGGCGGCAATCTTAGAAGCGATGATGCCTTGTTTTACATCGTCTACATTTGGCAGTGCCAGATGCTCGGCAGGTGTTACGTAGCAAAGGAAAGCAGCACCGTTCATGGCAGCAACTGCGCCTCCAATGGCAGCAGTAATATGGTCATATCCAGGAGCAATATCTGTGACGAGTGGTCCAAGTGTGTAGAATGGAGCGCCCATACAGATGCTTTGCTGAACTTTCATATTGGCTGCGACCTGGTCAAGTGGTACATGTCCAGGACCTTCGACCATGACCTGTACATTATGTGCCCATGCACGTTTTGTCAGTTCGCCGAGGCGTACAAGCTCTTCAATCTGGCATACATCTGTGGCATCGGCCAGACATCCCGGGCGGCATGCATCACCAAGGGAGATGGTAACATCGTATTCTTCACAGATATCCAGAATTTCGTCGAAATGTTCATAGAACGGATTTTCTTCTCCGGTCATGCACATCCATGCAAATACAAGACTTCCTCCGCGGCTTACGATATTCATTTTACGTTTGTGTTTTTTGATCTGTTCAATAGTTTTGCGGGTGATTCCACAGTGCAGTGTTACAAAGTCCACACCGTCCTCAGCGTGAAGACGTACTACATCGACGAAATCCTGTGCAGTCAGAGTAGCAAGATCTCTTTGATAGTGGATGACGCTGTCATAGACCGGAACAGTTCCGATCATTGCCGGACATTCGTGTGTCAGCTTCTGCCGGAAAGGCTGAGTGTTGCCGTGGCTGGATAAATCCATAATGGCCTCTGCTCCGAGATTTACAGCACTCATCACTTTCTGCATTTCGATATCGTAATCTTTACAGTCTCTTGAGACTCCGAGATTTACATTGATCTTCGTGCGAAGCATACTGCCGACGCCTTCCGGATTCAGACATGTGTGGTTTTTGTTGGCACAGATTGCAACCTTGCCTTCAGCAACGAGCTTCATCATCTCGTCAGTGGACATATGCTCTTTTTGAGCAACGGTCTTGATTTCAGGCGTGAGAATTCCTTTTCTGGCTGCATCCATTTGTGTAGTGTAGTTTCTCATGTTCATTTTGCCTCCATTTTCATTTTTTGTCTGAGTTTTTCTATAGCGGTACAAGGTGGTGTCCCCAATGTATCGCTTGTATAAAAAAAGAAGATGCGTAGAGCATCTTCCTTAATTATCGCGTTAAGATATGTTCCCTACGTTGGCATTATCCAAATCAGGTTATGGGTCGAAGCGGAATTACGCTTCCTCTCAGCCGGTTTTCACCAGCTCCCCGTATGTAATTTTCGGAATGCCCATAGAATGATATGTATTGCATGGAACGTTCCGATTTACCAGTTATTATAGACCTGAAAAAATGTAAAAGCAAGATGAAAATGTGATTTTTGCCATTTTTGCCATAACTGGAAGCATTGAAAAATAGAAATTAGTTTCCTGCATAGGGCAATGTGTGGTAGAATAGAAACATCTTGTGAGCTATAACACATGATATTTTGAAAAGAGAATGTTCAAGTAGAAGGGAAGATATATATATGAGTGGAAAGAAAGGGGAACATGAACCGGAAAAAGAAGGGGTACTTGCAACGATATGGGATTATGCCAAGACATTTCTTATTATTTTTCTGGTCGTGTTTGCACTAAATAAACTGGTCTATATCAATGCGGTGATTCCGTCTGAATCTATGCAGACAACAATTATGAAGGGAGACCGGATCATCGGCAGCCGGCTTGCATACAAATCAAAAGATCCGCAGAGGTTTGATATCGTCATTTTTAAATATCCGGATGATCCATCTAAGATATTTATAAAAAGAGTCATTGGTCTGCCTGGGGAGACTGTGGAAGTGAAAGACGGAAAAGTATACATAGATGGAGCAGAGAAGCCATTGGATGACAGTTTCTGTAACGAAGTACCGATCGGAGATTTCGGACCATATGAAGTTCCACAAAACTGCTATTTTATGATGGGGGATAATCGTAATAACAGTTTGGATTCCAGGTACTGGAAGAAGCATTTCGTAGAAAAAGATGCGATTCTTGCAAAGGCCGTTTTCCGCTACTGGCCGTTCAGTGAGATTGGGAAGGTTGAGTAGATCGGACTAATAAAAGTAAGAAAAAGGATTTGAGAGGGAAAAACAATGAGTACAACAAACAAAGAAGAAAAAGTGGCAGATGTCAGCACGGAGAATATATACCGGCTGAACGGAAGAGTGCCACTGAAAAAAGCAATTCCATTCGGGCTGCAGCACGTACTGGCCATGTTTGTATCAAACCTGGCGCCGGTGCTGATCGTTTGCAGTGCCGCGCTGGTAAGAGGAACAGGGGAACACTTGACTTCTGCAGAGATCACCCAGCTTTTACAATGTGCTATGTTCGTGGCAGGTATCGGAACATGTATGCAGTTATATCCGGTGTGGAAGATCGGGTCTGGGCTTCCGATTGTTATGGGAGTCAGCTTTACGTTTCTTGGAAGTCTGTTAGTAATCTGTACCAATCCGGAACTTGGATATGAAGGGATGGTTGGTGCTGTTATTTTAGGCGGTATTTTTGAAGGACTGGTAGGTCTTAGCGCCAGATACTGGAAGCGCTTCCTGACACCAGTCGTATCCGCGTGTGTAGTTATCGCAATCGGACTTTCGTTATTGTCCGTAGGTATGGATTCCTGGGGCGGCGGAAGCGGAGTTGCTGATTTTGGTGCATGGTATCATCTGGTTGTTGGAGCATTTACACTGATTGTATGCCTGGTAGCCAGATATTTACTGAAAGGGGTATATAAGAATCTGAATGTCCTGGTAGGATTGATTCTTGGATATCTGTTGGCAATCATTTTTACGGTTGCAGGCATTGCGCCGATGGTAGACTTTTCCGGAATTACAAAGACTGTACAGGAAGTTGGAGTCTTCAGTCTGCCGAAGCTGGTCTTTTTGACCAGCCATAAACCAATCTTTGATATGGGAGCATTTTTGACAATTGCTATTGTATTTCTTGTATCTGCGGCAGAGACAACTGGTGCAACAAGCGCCGTATGTACCGGTGCTTTAGATCGCGAGATCAAGATGGAAGAATTGCAGGGGTCACTTGCTGTAGATGGATTCTCCAGTGCACTTTCCGGCTGTTTTGGATGTCTGCCGTTGACTTCTTTCAGCCAGAATGTAGGACTTGTAACGATGACGCAGGTCATCAACCGGTTTACGATTTTGATGGGAGCATTTATTTTGATTTTGTCATCACTTTTCCCGCCGCTGGGAGCATTTTTTAATTCCCTGCCACAGGCAGTTCTTGGCGGCTGTACAGTTATGATGTTTGGTTCTATTATGTATGAAGGAATCAAGATGCTCAAAGAATGTGAGTTCGATGACCGGACGATGGTCATTGTATCACTGGCATTTGCAATCGGTGTAGGACTGACACAGACATCCGGCAACTTCTTCAGTGCATTTCCACATGAGGTGGGAGATATCTTCAATGGAAATGCAGTGGCAGGTGTGTTTGTGGTATCTCTGCTGTTGAGTTTGTTTTTGCCGAAAAAGAAAAAATAATTTTGTGAATAAAATAGCATATGTTGACCAAAAGTAGTTTGGCAGGTTATAATACAAAAAGACAATTTAAAAGAAGATAATTAAAAAAGACTCTGACGGCAAGGTAATCCGAGCGGGAATAGTCGAATATATCGGACACAGGGAAGATGCAGTTGGGGAAAGTGCATCTTCCTTGTACAAGAATCCATCATGCAGAAATCGCATCTGTACAGATTTCTCAGGGTGAATACTACTTTAGTGGCAGATATAAGGACTTTTTTCCGGAAGGAGAAAGGTCCTTTTTCGTTGGGAAAAATTGGGAGGAAGACATGTTAAAGGTAGCGATTTACGGAAAAGGTGGAATTGGGAAATCCACAGTAACTTCGAATCTGGCGGCAGCATTTGCTACAATGGGGAAAAGAGTCATTCAGATAGGCTGTGACCCGAAAGCAGATTCTACAATTAATCTGCTGGAAGGAAAGCCTCTTCGTCCGGTCATGAACTATATGCGGGAGGAAGACGAGGAACCGGAGAAATTAGAAGATATTTCAAAGGAAGGATTTGGCGGCGTACTGTGTATAGAGACAGGCGGCCCGACGCCGGGACTGGGATGTGCTGGCAGAGGTATTATCGCAACATTCCAGCTTCTGGAAGATTTGAGACTTTTTGAGACATACAAGCCGGATGTAGTGCTCTACGATGTTCTCGGAGATGTTGTGTGTGGCGGCTTTGCAGCACCAATCCGGGAAGGCTATGCAGAAAAAGTATTGATTGTAACGTCCGGAGAAAAGATGGCGTTGTATGCGGCTAATAACATTTCCAGCGCAGTTCGCAATTTTGAAGACCGAAGCTATGCACGGGTGTTTGGCATTGTACTGAATCACAGAAACGTGGAAAATGAGGTGCAAAAAGTGCAGGCATTTTCTAAGGAAAGCGGAATTCCAATCGTGGGAGAGATTCCAAGAAGCGATGAGATCATCCGTTACGAAGATCAGGGACAGACGGTGATTGAAGGAAATCCAGAGTCAGAGATTAGTGGAAGATTCTATGACCTCGCAAAAAAATTACTGGAAAGCGAGGAGTAAGGACATGGTGGGAATTACGAAGATGAAAGCAGAAAAACAGAAAGCGGAAAAAGAAGCATTTTTCTGTACAACGAAGGAACTGAGCAGGCTTGGCCTGGAACAGATTCCGACACAGTTTCAGTCACATAAGCATCTGATCTACAGTTCGCCGGCTACACTGGCATTCAATTCACCGGGAGCAGAAGGCTTTGGCGTGAAGCGTGCCGGTCTTGCAGTACCAGATTCCATTATGTTGATCGTGGCTCCGGGGTGTTGTGGAAGAAATACTTCACTGATCAGTTCGATGAAGGAATATAATGACCGGTTCTATTATCTGATGATGGACGAGACCGATATTGTGACAGGAAGACATTTGAAAAAAATTCCAAAAGCAGTAGAGGAAATCTGTAGTGTCTGTCCGAAAAAACCGTCGGTCGTTATGATCTGCATTACCTGTGTGGATGCCCTTCTTGGAACGGATATGGAGCGGGTGTGCAAAAAGGCGGAAGAACAGGTAGAGATTCCGGTCAGACCTTGTTATATGTATGCACTTACAAGAGAAGGCCGAAAACCACCGATGGTACATGTAAGGCAGTCCTTATATTCACTGCTTGAGCCGGGAAAAAAGAAAGGCAATGTAGTCAATCTTTTGGGATTTTTCTCGCCGCTTGTGGATGACTGTGAAATTTATGATCTGCTGCACAGTGCGGGAGTGAAGACGATTCATGAGATTTCCAGATGTAAGGATTATATGGAATATCAGACTATGTCAGAAGCAAATTTCAATCTGGTACTGCACCACGAAGCAAGATTTGCAGCAGAAGATTTTCACAACCGGCTTCAAATTCCATTTATCGAGCTTCGAAGACTTTATCAGATAGACAAGATTGAAAATCAGTATCATGCACTTGGTAATGCACTCGGTGTTGCATTTTATGATGAAAAATATAAAAAGCAGGCAGAAGATGCACTGGAAAAATTCCGGCAGAGGTGTCCGGATGCTTCTTTTGCAATCGGAGAATGCCTGAACGCTGATCCATTTGAACTATCATTAGCCTTGATACGTTACGGATTTTCTGTACCGGAAATTTATGGGACAATCACGGTGGAGAACTTCACATACATTCGTTCTCTGGCAAAAATAAGTCCAGAGACGAAAGTATTTTCCAATATGGAACCGACGATGATTTATTATGACCCGGCGAAAAGCGATGTGAATCTGGCAATCGGAAAAGATGCCTGTTATTATCATCCGGATTGTCCATATGTCATGTGGAACGGGGAAGAACAGCCATATGGATATGCAGGAGTGAGAAGATTATTCGAACAATTACTGGAGGTAGTATAGTGAGAGGACTTAGAAAATATCTGACACCATTTGCACCGGATCAGTCTGGTGCGGTGTCCGTGTTATATGAACTTGGGGGACTGATCGCAATCTGTGACGCCGGCGGCTGTACAGGAAATGTATGTGGTTTTGATGAGCCGCGCTGGTTTGAACAAAAAAGTGCCTTGTTCAGTGCGGGACTGCGTGATATGGACGCAATTCTCGGACGAGATGACCGTCTGGTGGAGAAGCTGGTGGATGCAGCTTCAAAGCTCGATGTAAAGTTTGTAGCAATCATCGGGACACCGGTTCCGGCAGTAATCGGAACGGATTACAAGGCACTTGGAAGAATGTGCGAGAAAAAATTAAATATGCCTGTTATCACCATTGATACAGATGGTATGGAATTATATGATGTGGGCGAAGAAAAAGCATGGCTGGAGCTTTTCCGGACATTTGCAGAAAAGGAAATGATTGATAAGGCAAGTGAAAGAATTAAGCCGAATCTGGATATTGAGAAAAAACAGGGAAAGATCGGGGTTCTTGGATTAACGCCGCAGGACATAAGTGACCTTCAGGCACCAAAGAAGATTCGAGAATATTACCAGGAAAAAGAAGGAAAAGAAGCAATCTGCTACTGCATGGGAGAAAATGTCTGCCGGAGCACGGATGGTCTTGATAATCATCGAACAGCAGGAGAGGTTGAAAAAAATATTGTAGTTTCCCCGGCGGCTCTGGCAGCTGCGAAATATCTGGAAAAAACATTTGGCACACCTTATGAGGTCACTTACCCAATTGTAGAAGAGCTGGTTCCGGATATGGATTATCGGAGAAAGAAAATCCTAATCGTGCATCAGCAGGTTATTGGAAATGCAATGCGTGCAGAAATCAGACGAAGATGCCAGAAAGTAAATGGTGATCCAGCTGTTGATAACAATGCAGTTATTACGGTAGCAAGCTGGTTCATGATGAAGCAGGAACTCTCCGAAGAAGGTGACATTTCACTTCGAGAAGAAGATGATTATATGGAGCTTATCAAGAAAGAGGATTACGACATTGTTTTTGCAGATCCGATGATGAAACGCATGACTGAAGATGCTTATAAAATGGCTGGAACAGGTTGTGTGGCGGATGCACATGAGACGGAAAGAAAAAGAATTTTTATAGATGCCACACATTTTGCCGTGTCAGGAAAATTGCGTGAGGAAATGAAAAAGCGGGAGGCGTAGAGATGAAAGAAACATTGACCAGACGAATCCGTGTCTACGGAATTGTTCAGGGAGTCGGTTTTCGTCCAACTGTAAGCCGTCACGCAACGACTTGTAATATCCATGGGAGCGTCAGTAACAAAGGTCCTTATGTAGAGATTTTCGCACAGGCGCCAGAAGCACAGGTGGATAGATTTGTGACCATGATCCGTGAACAGTCTCCGAAACGTGCAGCAATCTTGAAGATGAATATAGAAGACGTTGAAAATCCGGAAATTTATAAAGATTTTCAGATTGTTGAGAGCGAAAAGACGAAAGGGGAAATCTTTGTCTCTCCAGATATTGCAATCTGCGAAGAGTGCAAGGAAGAGATGTATCAGCCGGGGAACAGACGGTATCTGCATCCATTTATTAACTGTACATGCTGCGGACCGAGACTGACTATTTTAGATGCACTTCCGTATGACCGGGAACGTACCAGTATGAAAGAATTTCCAATGTGTCCGGACTGTGAACACGAATACCATGATCCAGAGGACCGCAGATTTGATGCACAGCCTGTTTGCTGCAATAATTGTGGACCACAGGTGTATCTGGCAGAAAGAAGCGAACGAGGACGAGACGCGGTTACTTACGCCAGACGCGTAATCGCGGAAGGCGGAATTGTGGCAGTCAAAGGAATCGGTGGGTTTCATTTGTGCTGTGATGCGACAAAGGAATCAGCCGTGGAACTTTTGAGGACAAGAAAAAAACGTCCGGTCAAACCATTTGCAGTGATGGCACGTAACGAAGAGGCGGTGCGCAGTGTATGTGAACTTAGCGAAGAACAGGAAAAGATACTGACCGGGCATCAAAAACCGATACTGTTGCTGGATAAAAAAGAAGGCGTAAGCAAACTTGCAAAATCGGTAGCTCCTTTTAATCCGAAGGTGGGGATAATGCTTCCTTATGCACCGGTTCAACTATTGTTATTTCAGTATGATGACGGCATTCAGATGCCGGATTTTCTCGTGATGACCAGTGGAAATATTTCCGGTGCACCAATTTGCAGAGATGACCGGGAAGCAAAAGAGGAACTGTCACATTTATGCGACTGCATACTTTCTCATGACCGGAAGATCCGTATCCGTGCAGACGATTCCGTGATGGATTTTTACCGGGAAGAACCGTATATGATCCGAAGAAGCCGGGGGTATGCACCACTCCCATATATGCTTTCAAAAGCGTGGCAAGGGCAGGTACTTGCTGTGGGCGGAGAATTGAAAAATGCATGTTGTATTGGACATGATGACCGGTTTTATCCGGCGCCGTATGTAGGAGATCTGGAAGATCTTCGAACGGTGAAAGCGCTTCAGGAGACGATCACGCGACTGACTGCTTTGCTAGAAGTAGAGCCAGAGCTTGTAGTGGCAGATCTGCATCCGAAGTACAATTCCACAATGGTGGCGCATGAAATGGAGCTGCCAATGATACAAGTGCAGCATCATTATGCGCACGTTTTATCCTGTATGGCGGAAAATGACTGCGCAGATCCAGTCATTGGCGTTTCCTTTGATGGAACCGGATATGGAACGGATGGTACTATCTGGGGCGGTGAGATTCTGTACGCAGATTATGAACATTTCGAACGAATAGGCAGTATTGAGCCATTCTGGCATGTAGGCGGAGACATTGCTTCCCAAGAAGGATTTCGTATTGCAGTCTCCATCATCGGTGGACTTGTGAGGGAGAAAGAAAACGCAAAAAATATCATAAAAGAATTGGAATTATGTACCGAACCAGAAGCAAATGTGATTCTTACTATGGCACAGCGACATTTGAATGCAATTGAGTCTACAAGTGCAGGAAGGTTGTTTGACGCAGTAAGTGCAATCTTGGGGATTCAAAAAAGCTCTACATTTGAAGGGGAAGCGTCCATGGCACTGGAATTCGCAGCAGAGGCATGGCAGAAAGAACATGAGGCAAAGAATACGGAAAATACCAAAAACGCCCAAAATGCCGAGAATGTCAAGAATGCCACAAATGCTAAGAATGGTAAGCATACAGATGTTAAGGAGCATGAACATATTTTCTTGCAGACGAATGCAATTGTCTGGCAGATGATCGAGGGCAGAAGACAAGGGGAAGATGTCGGAAAGCTTGCGTATATATTTCATCAGTTGCTTGCAATGGAGATCTGCGCTGCCTGCGAAAATGTACGAACGCAGAAGAAATGTAATCAGGTGGCGCTAAGCGGCGGCGTATTTCAGAACCGTCTATTGCTGGAACTCGTGGAAAAGGAACTTTTAAATCGAAAGTTCCAGGTATTGCGGCATCATCTGATTCCACCAAATGATGGCGGTATCGGGCTTGGCCAGGCAGTTTACGGCATGGCATATCTGAATAAAAAGAAGCAGACAGATAGTAAAAATGTAAAGTAAAAACAGATCTTGAAAGATAAAAAGAATAGATTATGGGAGGTTAAGAGCATGTGTGTTGGATTATCAGCAAAGGTAGTGCGAATAAATGAAGGCATGGCAGTGGTAGATGCTGATGGAGCAAAGAGGGAGGTTTCTGCGGAACTTCTGGATGAACTGGAGCCGGGAGATTATGTAATGGTACATGCAGGAGTTGCAATCGCGAAGATTACGGATGAAGATGAAAGTGAGACAGATCAGCTCATGGAGGATTTATTATAATGGAAGAAAAAAAGAAAACAGCCAGAGAGATCATCGAAGGCTATGATGGTCCTCCGGTGCGGATCATGGAAGTGTGCGGAACCCATACACATGAGATTTTCAGACTTGGAATCCGGAAACTTTTGCCAGAACAGGTGGAACTGATTTCGGGACCGGGGTGTCCGGTCTGTGTAACACAGGTCGGATTCATTGACGAAGCAATTTATCTGGCACTGGAAAGGCAAGTGACGATCTGTACATTTGGTGATCTGGTACGTGTACCGGGAACTAATATGAGTCTTGCCGGGGCAAGAGAAAGGGGTGCGAAAATCCGTATTGTCTATTCTCCAGTAGATGCGAAGGAGTATGCCAAAGAACATCCAAAGGAGCAGGTTACATTCCTTTCAGTCGGATTTGAGACCACCACTCCGTCTGCTTGTCTTTCTGTGAAAAAAGCAAGGGAAGAGGGCTTGACGAACTACTCGATTCTGACAGCGAATAAAACGATGCCGCAGGCATATGAAGCATTGAAGGGAAGCGCAGACATTTTCCTGTATCCGGGACATGTTAATGCAATCACCGGGACGAAGCTGTGCGAAGAACTGGCAAAAGAAGGAGTCAGCGGTGTGGTAGCAGGATTTACAGCAAAAGAACTTTTGACAGCGCTGGCAGTGGCACTGGCACGGTTTCAGGAAGGCAGGCCATTTTTTGTAAATTGTTATCCGCGTGTAGTAACAGAGAATGGAAGCCCACAGGCACAGAAGCTGGTAGAAGAGATGATGGAACCTTGTGATAGTGAATGGAGAGGGCTTGGCGTAATTAAAGGTTCAGGAATGAGACTTCAAGAGGAATGGAGCGCATTTGACGCACGGAAGAAATACAAGATTCCGCTGATTCAGGGAAAAGCAAATCCTGCATGCCGGTGCGGAGATGTTCTTCAGGGAAAATGTAAACCTTCTGATTGTAAGGTATTTGGTAAGGTCTGTACACCACAGCATCCGATCGGTGCATGCATGGTGTCAGGAGAAGGTGCATGTTCCGCGTACTATATGTACGGCGAAGCAGAGAAAATGAAATAAAAAGCTGGGAGTGATATATTATGAATAATGGAATAAAAGATCAGACAGTCACCATGGCACACGGTGCCGGAGGACGTCAGACATCAGAGTTAATCGATAACATATTTGCGGCACATTTTGCAAATCCGGATCTGACTGCGGATGATGCGGCTGTGTTAAATCCGCCAGTTGGGAAAATGGCAGTGTCTACCGATGGATTTATCGTATCACCTGCATTTTTCCCAGGAGGAAATATCGGAAAACTGTCTATTTGCGGAACAGTCAATGATCTGGCGTGTATGGGAGCAAAGCCACTGTATCTGACCTGTGCATTTGTCATTGAGGAAGGATTTCCAATGGACAAACTGGAAGAAATTGCGTCAGCAATGGAAAAAACCGCCAAAGAAGCAGGTGTTCACATCGTGTCCGGTGATACAAAGGTAGCCGGAAAAGGGCAGGTGGACGGAGTATTTATCACAACAACAGGAATGGGACAGATTGAAGATGGAGTTAAAGTCGGCGGCGAGCTTGCGAAACCCGGTGATGCGGTTATTGTAACAGGAGATATCGGACGCCATGGCTGTACAATCCTGCTTGAGAGAGAAGATTTGGGAATTGAGGCCGATATCAAGAGTGATTGTGCACCCCTTTGGAAGACGGTGGAAGCAGTGATGAACAGGACACACGATCTGCATGTTATTCGTGATGCGACACGTGGCGGCGTGGGAACTGTATTATATGAAATTGCGAAGCAGAGCCAGGTAGGTGTACAGCTTGACAGCGCCAATATTCCGGTTCAGCCGGAAGTAAGGGGTGTCTGTGGCATGTTGGGACTGGAACCATTGTATCTTGCATGTGAAGGAACTATGGTTATCATTGCACCGAAGGAAGAAGCACAGAAGATTGTGGAGACATTGCATCAGTGCCCATATTCAGAAAATGCTGCCATTATTGGTGAAATTACAGAAGAACAACCGGGAAAAGTTGTAATGATGACGGAGATTGGAACCCAGGCATTATTGCCACAGCCAGGCGGAGAATTATTGCCGAGAATCTGCTAAGATCAGATTACTTAGAAATAAGAGCAGGGAGAGAAAGTATGGAAACAAGAGTAGCAGTGATTTCTATTATTGTAGAAAACCCGGAGGCGACGGAGCAGTTGAATCAATATCTGCATGAGTCTGGAAAATATATTATTGGAAGAATGGGAATCCCGTACCGTCAAAAAGGAATCCATATTATCAGTATTGCGATTGATGCGCCGCAGGATGTGATCAGTGCGCTTTCTGGAAAAATAGGGCGTCTTAAGGGAGTGTCGGCAAAGACTGCTTACTCCAATGTCATCACCAAACCGGAGGAATTATCATGTTAAAAATTGCAGTTTATGGCAAAGGCGGTATCGGAAAATCTACGACAGTATCCAATATGGCGGTCGCACTGGCTGAAAAAGGATTATCAGTTATGCAGATTGGCTGTGACCCAAAGGCAGATTCTACGATTGCCTTGCGCGATGGAGAACCTATGCCGGCAGTATTGGATATCTATAATGAGAAAAAAGGCAATGTGACTTTGAAAGAGATTACAAGAATCGGATACAAAGGAGTTGTCTGTGTGGAGTCAGGAGGACCGACCCCGGGACTTGGCTGTGCAGGACGCGGAATTATCACTGCACTGGAGAAACTAAAAGAGACCGGAGCATATGAAGTCTACAAACCGGACGTAGTCCTTTACGATGTACTTGGCGATGTAGTGTGTGGCGGATTTTCCATGCCTATGCGGAGTGGGTATGCAGACTATGTATTTGTTGTAACTTCGGGAGAAAATATGTCCATTCATGCCGGAGCGAACATTGCAATGGCACTGGAACGCTTCCAGAATCGCGGATATGCAAAACTTGGCGGATTTATTCTGAACCGGAGAAATGTGCCAAGAGAAGAAGAAAAAGTGCAGGAACTGGCAGAAGATTTCCATAGTAGTACTATTGGGTACCTCTCCAGAAGCGAGCTTGTAATGGCGGCTGAAGAGCAGAAAAAAACGTTGATGGAGTGTTATCCTGACAGTGAGATGGCAGATGAATACCGTGCTCTGAGTGAGGCGGTTCTGGCGATATGTAAGAACTAAGCTGCCGGGGCATTTTTGAACAAAATGTGAAATGTAGTGGGAAAGAATTTAGAGAGGAAATTTATGTTAAAACGAGTAGGACAGACGGAAATGGAGAAAAACCATGTAACCCCGGAAGGAGCCATGATCAGAATAAAAGATGCGTCCTATCCGGCACCATTTCATCCGGGATTGGAGTTTAACTCTCCGGTTCATGGAAACTGGAATATTGTACACACCGGAATGTTGATGCCGGAGACCATTCAGATATATGTCTGTGCAGATAACTGTATGCGTGGTGTTGTATTGACGGCGGCCGAGATGAATGCGGCAGATCGTTTTTCATACGTGATCATCGAAGAAGACGATCTGTTGAACGGAAATCTGGAGGATATCACAATTGAAGGTGTCACAGATGTATTAAAGAAACTGGAACGAAAACCAAAAGCAGTGCTCTTATTTACCGTGTGCCTCCACCATTTTCTTGGCTGTGATCTTAAGATGGTCTATGAGGAACTTGACAGGCGTTTCCCGGAAATTGCATTTGTACGCTGCTATATGGATCCAATCATGCAAAAAACTGGTCTGACACCAGATCAGAAACTACGAAAAGCAATGTATGACCCATTAAAAGTACAAAAAGCAGATCCACATATCGTCACGTTGCTTGGACATAATTTCCCATTGGACGAAACTTCTGACATCAAACGATTCCTAAAAAAATGTGGCTTTGAACTCAGAGAGATTACGACTTGTTATACATGGGACAAGTATGAGAAACTTGGTGAAGCAAATATATTTCTTTCTATCTATCCGACAGCAAAATACGGGGCGCAGACGCTGTCAAAAAGACTGGGACGAGAACACATTTACATGCCGGCAAGTTTTAACTATGAAGAGATAAAGCAGCAGATGGAAAGATTGGCAGAGATACTGGAAAAGACACTGGTATCTAAGATAATTCAGACGTCTGAAGAACAGATAGAGACATTAAATGTGTTGATAGATGCACAAAAAGATTTCTATTACGAAAAAGAGATTGAAGCTTGCGAAGAAACTATTAAAAAAGTAAGAGAAGTTGTTGGAGACACACCAATCGTCATCGACTATCTCATGCATCCGAGACCGCTTGGACTGGCAAAATATCTTTTAGAACATGGATTTTGTGTGGAAGCTGTTTATCTGGATGGTGTAAGCCCGGAGGAAGAACAGGAATTTTACTGGCTTAGCAAACATGCGCCGGAACTGGAGCTTCGCGCGACCATTCAGCCAAAGATGCGCGTGCTTCCAAGAAATCATGAAGGAAAAATGCTGGCACTGGGACAAAAAGCAGCATGGTTCACCCAGAGCCCATATTTTGTGAATGTAGTTGAAGGCGCAGGGTGGTATGGATTTGATGGAATCCGGAAAATGGCAGAACTTATGATCCGGGCTTACAAAGAAGAAAAAGAAGTGGAGGATCTGGTTGTGCGAAAAGGATGGGGGTGCGAAAGCTGCATATGAGACAGACATACAAAATTATACCAATTTACACGGCGGATGTGTCGGGTGTCTGTTCTGCACTTTATGAACTGGGCGGTATGACAGTGATGCATGATCCGTCCGGCTGTAATTCTACTTATAATACACATGATGAGATCCGCTGGTATGACCAGGACAGCCTGATCTACATCTCGGGACTTACTGAAATCGATGCGATTATGGGAAATGATGAAAAGTTCCTGAATGATATCATGGATGCAGCACGGGAATTAAAACCGAGGTTTATTGCACTTGCCGGATCGCCGATTCCATATATGAACGGAACAGATTTTCCGGCACTGGCAGAAGTGCTGGAACAGGAACTTGGGATTCCTACATTTTCTGTACCGACCAATGGTATGCACGATTATGTATATGGTGCAGGACTAGCTCTGGAGCAGATTGCAAGGCAGTTTGTGCCTGCAAAGGCAGTTTGCGAAGAGAAAAATATACAGCCACATACGGTTAATCTTCTTGGTGTCACGCCGCTTGATTTTGGAGCATATAGCCGTGCCGGATATATGAAAAAAAATCTGGAAAAATGTGGCTGGAAGGTGTTATCAACCTGGGCGATGGGAGATGATCTTGAAGTATTGAGCCATGCACTGGAAGCAGAAGTAAATCTTGTTGTATCTTCCGTGGGATTGCGCACCGCAAAATATCTGGAAAAAGAATATAAAATGCCATATGTAGTTGGGACGCCAGTAGGAACATTTACAGAAGAAATCGTACAGGCATTGGAGAAGAAAGAACGATACCCATATAAAAGATTACATGAAGAAAATTCGGATAAGGAGCAGCCTGGAAGCGGCAAAAACGATAAAGAAGTTATGCTGATCGGTGAACCGGTCACGACAGAGTCACTGGCTTTGGCTATTGAACAGAAATATGGAATACCAGTTCATGTATTATGCCCGTTACAGGAGACGGAAGATTTATTGTTTCGGACAAGCCGGCAGGTTCTTGGAGAGGAAGACATGGAAGAAGCTTTAAAAGATGCAGATATCATAGCAGCAGATCCAATGTACCGTCCGATCTGTCCGAAAAAATGTGAGTTCTACGAACTTCCACATCTGGCATTTTCCGGAAGAATTTACAAGAAAAAGCTGGAAAAAATCGAAGATTTCTGGAAGTATTAAAATCAATGATAACTGCAGTGCATTTTATGAGCCATCTTATGTGATCGCAAGAGCATATCAGAACGGTGGGTTTTAAATGAAGGTATGTAAAAAGGAGGGAGCGTATGTCGAATATTACCGTCTGGACTAAACAGCATGAAAATGTGTTAAAAGAGTTGGAGACGACCGGTCGTTATATTGCGAAGCGGGAGTATATCAGGATGGATTTGAAAGAACAGGCTCCGGTCGTGCTGGAAGCTTATGACTGGCTGGTAAAGCACGGACCGGACAGAGAGAATAAACCGGCAGACGTGGAGTATCCGGTATGGGTGTCATTTACCAACGAAGGAACAATGATGAACAGTGAAAATACAGTAATTTTAGAGTTGTCACTGGATCCTGCAATCATTACATCAGTTAATATCGCAAAGTGGGGACATATTTTAAATTACGGATATATTCCGAAAGACGAAAATGACTTAAGACGCCACAGACAACTTCTGGATGATTATGGAATCAGTGATGTAAAAGCAGTTATTTCCCAGTTCTATCCACAGATTAAGCGTGAGATACAAAATAGCTGGGAGCGGTTGTTTGATGATACAATCCTTATGGGAAGCGATGCGAAATATGGAAATGTATGGGAGTTGAAGAGAGAATGGCTGACAGATGTAATACGATAAGACTGTATTCTTTTCAGACTGATGTTGTATATCAGGTATTGAAACGGGACGGCGTATGTTATTCAAAAGAAGAGTATGTACGAAAAAAATATAAGGAGTCTGCGAAGGTATTTATAAATGCATATGGCTGGTTTGTAAAGGAGGCGCAGCATATAGTTCCAAAACCAGAAGGAGCCGAGTATCCATACTGGGCATTCACAGATCTTTATAATGTGGATCAGACAGGAGATGGACATGTGCTGACGTTAGACGTGCCAATAGGAGAAGCAATCTTGTTCGACATGTTCGACTGGACGAAGATTATGCAGATGCATTATATCGGTGAAAATGAATCGGAAGAAGCAACATTTTCCGAAGAATTGAAAAATATGGGGATGAATGAATTTCAGATTATGACCAGTAATTTTTATCCGGAGCAGAAAGCGAGAATTCAGGAAAGCTGGAAACGTCTGTTTGGTCATCAGCAAGCAATCGAGGCGGGGGATAACAGTGGTGTTCACAGTGTGCAGGCAGGACTGTGGTGCATCAAAGATGAGTGGATTGTAAAAGAATAATCATTGTGAGTTTTCCCAAAATATGCTATAATTCCAAAAAAATCGCATAATTTGACAATTTGTGACATATCGTCTATTTTATGTAAGCAATTACTTGATGGATAAGTATAACAAAGATATTATAGCAATAAATGATGTTGGGGTCAAAAGCCCCAACTATGATGCCTACGGATTGTTCCGTGCGTTGCACTTCCACAATCCTCCCCATTATTCGCATATCGTGGGATTGTCATCCTACTTTTAGGCTCATATTGGGGCGGGGCCCAAGGTCTTTCATCCACTTATGAGCAAGCTCATGTGGATTTAGACCTTTTGCCCCTGGCATCTTTTAAATAAAGGTATGTAAAAAGGAGGGAGCGTATGTCGAATATTACCGTCTGGACCAAACAGCATGAAAATGTGTTAAAAGAGTTGGAGACGGCCGGTCGTTACATTGCGAAACAGGAGTATATCAGGATGGATTTGAAAGAACAGGCTCCGGTCGTGCTGGAAGCTTATGACTGGCTGGTAAAGCACGGACCGGACAGGGCGAATAAACTGGCAGACGTGGAGTATCCGGTATGGGTGTGCGATCCGACTTTTACATCGGGCAGACGCTCAAGTGGCTCTGGGGCATGCAAAATCGGTGCGGCTGGCGCTCCAGGTAACTGGACAGGAATGCTATGGCAGGAGTGGTACTTTTTTCGACGCTTCCAAGGAGGGAGGCGTCGCTGAGAGTATTTGGACAGAAGTGCTTAATTTAAGCAAAGCACCGGGAGATTTCTGGGTGCTTCAGATGGCAGAGGACGGATATACCGTTGAAAAGTTCGTTTACCGGGAAGGTGATTACACCGTCTGGTACACATTAGAGCCAAAATCATATACGGTCTACTATGAAGACTATATGGCTGGCAAAGAAGAATAAGATAGATGAGTAGAATAACATGTTAATTGTATTAGAAAGTATTTTATGGGTGATCCGGTTCTTTTTCGGAGCCTGTATCTTTAGTTTTTTGAATGTGGTGATTGACCGTTTGCCAAGAGCAGAAAGTGTGGTAAACGGAAGAAGTCATTGTACGAATTGTGGCAGAGTATTACATGCGTGGGAACTGATCCCGTGTGTCAGCTACATATTCCTGCGCGGACGATGTGCAGGTTGTAAAAGCCGCATTCCGGGAAGAGATTTCTTCGTGGAAGTGATTGGCGGCGCAGCATTTATCGGCTGTGGAATTCGTTATGGCTGTGGCAGTCTTGGATTGTTATCAATGCGTGGTACAGTCATGTTGAGTTATTTTGGAATACTACTTGTGGTAGCCCTTATTGATTGGGATACCCAGATTATTTATGATAGATTTCATATTTTTATATTGATATTAGCAATTGCAAATATATGGCTCGTTCCGGAGCACGGGCTTATAGACAGGCTGATCGGAGCGCTGATCATCTCTGTTCCGATGCTGCTTCTGGCACTTGCAATCCCGGGAGCATTTGGCGGTGGGGATATCAAGTTAATGGCGGTCTCCGGAGCATTTCTTGGGACAGGATCGGTAGTGTGCGCCATGTTTTTCGGGCTGCTGACAGGAGGCGCTTACGGAGCATTTATGCTAAAGAGCAAGAAATTAGGAAAAAAAGATGTATTTGCATTCGGACCATTTCTTGCATTCGGACTGGCGCTTGCGGCATTATATGGAAATCAGATCGTTACATGGTATCTGCATTTTTTATAAAGAGAGTAACGAACAGTTACTAAAGAGATAAAAATCAGGTATAGATAAACAAGAAGCCGTATCTTCAGCGGCGAGCGGGATGCATACACTGAATATGGATCTTTCCAGATTGATGCAACAGGGATATATTACAAGAGAAGAAGCAATGAAATTTACTAATAATAAAGCAGAGTTAATACAGTATATGTAAGTAAAACAAAAAACACGCTATTATGTACAGGACCGTCACAAGAGGTGATAGGTCCTTTTTTCATATAATAGGAAATTGCACATTCTTTGTTCTTCAAAAAAGAATTGAGATATTAGTAATGCTTCCGGCACCAACGCTCAAGTAGATTGATGAGCGAATAGAGAAGTGTTGCCATGAGACAGAGAAGAAGGATACTCATAAGAAGCCAATCCATCTTAAAGACCTGGCTCGCGTAGATGATCAGATATCCAAGCCCTTCTCTGGCAGCCAGAAATTCACCGATAATCACGCCTACGAGGCAGAGTCCGATGTTGACTTTCATGTTACTGATGATTGCCGGAAGAGAAAAAGGAAGTACGACTTTTAGAAGCGCGTGTCTCCGATTTCCACCCAGTGTATAGATGAGTTTCAGTTTCCCTGGATCGACGGTCATAAAACTGGTGTATAAGTTCAGAATGCTTCCAAAGATTGCTACAGACATTCCGGCGACGATAATTGTTGTTTTTGTTGCTCCAAGCCAGACAATAAGAAGTGGTGCCAGTGCAGACTTCGGCAGACTGTTCAGTACTACTAGGTAAGGATCCAGGATCTCTGATAACCGTCTGCTGAACCAGAGAAGAATGGTAACCAGAATACTGGTGGCGGTGACGAGCAGGAAGCTTAAGATTGTCTCGTATAGTGTGACATTGGTGTGCAGAAAAATGCTTTTATCCAGCACCATGCCCCAGAAACATAGTGCAATCTTTGACGGGCTGCTAAAGATGAAGGAGTCGATGATACCTACATTTGCAGTGAATTCCCAAAGAAAGAGAAAACTGAAAAGAATCAGAATCCGGGAGATACCGACAATGTATTTGTGCTTCTTTTGCTGTTTCAGATAGTTGATCTGATTTTCAGAAAGTTCATTTAAAAATTCAGTCATCTGTATTCAGCTCCTTCCATATTAAGTTGAAGTAATGTTTGAATTCCGGGGAGTTCCGGCGGTTCAAAGGAGTATCCTGTTCTAAATCAAAAATGAGTGGAACAGTCTGACGTATATTAGCCGGGCGTCCGGAAAGGACAATGATCCGGTCGGCAAGGGAGATGGCTTCTGACAGGTCGTGAGTTACAAGAACGGCTGATTTTCCTTCCTGCCGGATGATCTGACCAATATCGTCCCCGACATTTAAGCGGGTCTGATAGTCCAATGCGGAAAATGGTTCATCCAACAGTAGGAGATCTGGATCCAGAACGAGCGTACGGATCAGGGCGGCCCGCTGGCGCATGCCGCCGGAAAGTTCCGAGGGCCTTGCATTTTCAAACTGTTTTAGCCCATAGATGTCTAAAAGATTATGTGCCTTTTCCCTGGTCCTTGCAGTCAGCATATGCTGAATTTCCAGTCCTAAAATAACATTATTGTAAATGGTCCGCCATTCAAAAAGTTCATCATGTTGTAACATATAGCCTACATTTGTAGTGCTTTCGTGAAGGTATTTCCCATTGATTTTAATGAAGCCTTTTTCCGGTATGAGAAGTCCGGCAATAATAGAAAGAAGCGTTGACTTTCCGCAACCCGAAGGTCCGACGATGGCAACGAATTCTCCTTTATTCAGGATAAAGGAGATGCCATTTATGGCAGGAGTTTCTCCGTCCGGATTGTGATAAGCATAGTGAATATTCTTAAGTTCCAGTACTTGATCCATGGAAACCTCCGCAAATGATAATCCTATATCTTATCATATGTATCTTGAAAGAAAATGTGTGGTCAGTTTTATATCAAACGAAAAATGTATATTTCCGTGGTCATAAAATGGTTCATAAATATGGATTTTCCCTTGTCATCTTGTTATGAAAAAGTTATAATTGCATGTGAGTACGCAAGATAGGAACGATGAGTATGAATTATCAAAAAGAATTAGACAAGTTATTGGATACACTGACAAAAGAAGGACGTGTTCCAAGGCTTCTGTTACACAGTTGCTGTGCTCCATGCAGCAGTTATGTGTTAGAGTATCTGAGCAATTATTTTGAAATCACAGTGTTCTACTATAATCCGAATATTTATCCGGAGACAGAGTATACGAAGCGGATTCTGGAACAACAGAAACTGATCGATGATATGAATTTCAAATATCCGGTCAGCTTTGTAGCGGGAGAATATGAGAAAGAGAAATTTTACGAGATGGCCAGGGGACTTGAGGAGGTCAAAGAAGGCGGCTCCCGGTGCATGAAATGTTATGAGCTGCGTCTCAGAGAGACTGCAGAGATTGCAAAAGCAGGAGAATATGACTATTTTACAACCACGCTTAGCATCAGTCCACTGAAGAATGCAGCAAAGCTCAATGAAATCGGGCAGCGTCTGGCAAAAGAATATGGTGTGGAATATTTGATTTCAGATTTTAAGAAGAAAAATGGTTACAAGCGTTCCACAGAACTGTCAAAAATTTATGGTTTGTACAGACAGGATTACTGTGGTTGTGAATTTTCTCAGAGACAACGAAAGTAAGACACTGTTGACTTTAGATAAAAATATGGTACACTTTTATACAGTACAGTATTAAATGACGGAAAGGAAGAGATTATGGCACAATTATGGGGAGGTCGTTTCACAAAAGAGACTGACCAGTTAGTATATAAGTTCAATGCATCTATCTCATTTGACCAGAGATTTTATGAGCAGGATATCAAAGGAAGTATGGCACATGTTACCATGCTTGCAAAGCAGGGAATCTTGACCGATGCAGAAAAAGAGACAATTATTACAGGACTTCAGGGGATTCTTGATGATGTGAAATCAGGAAAACTTGAGATTACTGATAAATATGAAGATATTCACAGTTTTGTTGAGGCAAACCTGATTGACCGTGTGGGAGATGCAGGTAAGAAGCTTCATACAGGACGAAGCAGAAATGATCAGGTTGCACTGGATATGAAGCTTTATATCCGTGATGAAGTGCAGGAGACAGATACATTGATCAAGGAGATGTTAGAGGCGATTCTTGGAATTATGGAGAATAACCTTGAGACATATATGCCGGGATTCACACATTTACAGAAAGCACAGCCAATCACACTGGCTCATCACATGGGCGCGTATTTTGAGATGTTCAAAAGGGATCATGAGCGTATGAAAGACATTTATGCAAGGATGAATACATGTCCGCTTGGATCCGGAGCCCTTGCAGGAACGACTTACCCATTAGACCGTGCCTATACAGCAAAGCTTCTTGGATTTGACGGACCAACTATGAACAGTATGGATGGTGTTTCTGACAGAGATTATCTGATTGAGTATTTGTCAGCGCTTTCCATGATTATGATGCATCTGAGCCGTTTCTCAGAGGAAGTGATCATCTGGAATTCTAATGAATATAAGTTTGTTGAGATTGATGATGCTTATAGTACCGGAAGCAGTATTATGCCGCAGAAGAAGAATCCGGATATTGCAGAGCTTGTAAGAGGTAAGACTGGACGTGTCTATGCTGCACTGACCGGACTTCTTGTTACAATGAAAGGAATTCCGCTTGCATACAACAAAGATATGCAGGAAGATAAAGAACTTCCATTTGATGCAATCGATACAACAAAAGGATGCTTACAGTTATTTGCAGGCATGCTTCGTACGATGACATTTAAGAATGACCGCATGGAAGAGAGTGCAAAGCACGGATTTACAAATGCGACAGATGCAGCGGATTATCTTGTGAATCACGGAGTTCCGTTCAGAGACGCACACGGAATTGTTGGACAGCTCGTGTTACTTTGTCTGGATAAGAAGATTCCGTTGGATGATCTTCCACTTGAGGAGTATAAGAAGATTTCACCTGTATTCGAGGAAGATATCTATGAAGCAATCAGTTTAAAGACATGTGTAGAGAAACGTAATACAACTGGTGCACCGGGTGTGAAACCGATGCAGGAAGCAGTGGATAGTTATAAAAAATATATGGAAGAGTACTAGAAGGGAGACATACGAGATGGATCAGAAATTAAGAGTCGGAATATTAGGAGCAACAGGAATGGTTGGACAGCGCTTTATTGCACTTCTGGAGAACCATCCATGGTTCGAGGTTGTAACAGTTGCAGCCAGCCCGAGATCAGCAGGCAAGACATATGAAGAAGCAATCGGAGACCGCTGGAAAATGGATACACCGATGCCGGAAGGAGTTAAGAAACTGATCGTTGCGAATGTTAACGAAGTCGAGAAAGTAGCTTCTTCTGTAGACTTTGTATTTAGTGCAGTTGATATGACAAAAGACGAGATTCGCGCAATCGAGGAAGCGTATGCGAAGACAGAGACACCGGTTGTCTCCAATAATAGTGCACACCGTTGGACAAAAGATGTTCCGATGGTAGTGCCGGAGATTAACTCAGACCACTTTGAGTTGATCAATGATCAGAGAAAACGTCTTGGAACAACTCGCGGATTTATTGCAGTAAAACCAAACTGCTCTATCCAGAGTTACACACCTTGCCTTGCAGCATGGAAAGAGTTCGGACCAAAAGAAGTTGTTGCTACAACATATCAGGCAATTTCCGGAGCAGGTAAAACATTCAAAGAGTGGCCGGAGATGGTAGAGAATATTATTCCATACATCGGTGGAGAGGAAGAAAAGAGCGAGCAGGAGCCGCTTCGTGTTCTTGGAACATATGAGAACGGACAGATCACACTTGCAGATGCTCCGAAGATTACATGCCAGTGTCTGCGTGTGCCGGTTCTGAACGGACATACAGCCGCAGTATTTATCAACTTTGAGAAGAAACCTACAAAAGAGCAGCTTATTGAGAAACTGGAAAGCTTCAAAGGATTTCCGCAGGAGGCAGGACTTCCAAGTGCACCAAAGCAGTTTGTCCGCTACATGGAAGAGGATAACCGTCCACAGGTAAGATTAGACGTAGACTATGAGAACGGAATGGGTGTATCCATCGGACGTCTCAGAGAAGATTCTATGTTCGACTTTAAGTTCGTAGGACTTTCACACAATACAGTCCGCGGAGCAGCAGGCGGTGCCGTGCTTTGTGCAGAAGCTCTGACAGCAAAAGGTTATATTCAGGCAAAATAAAGTCAGAATAGAGGAGAATATAATACATGGCAAAACAGGGAGGTCAGACTCCAGGAACTTGTAGGCAGCTTTTGAAGTAGCAAAACTTCCAAAAGGCGCAAAGGTTGAGATTGAAGCTGTTGCAAAACGCTAATGAAACAAATTACATGATAAGAGATAAGAAAATGCAGTTGATAGTCAGCTGCATTTTTTGTGTCCGTCAGTAAAATTAATGATGTGGGATAATGATGCGAAAATATAATTCTTGTACATTTGCTTATGGTATGTTATACTGCTTTCACGCAGATAATGTTCTTATTATCTGCAAAAGTATCTAATAATTTCAATCATTTCGGAGCCTAAGAATGATCGGGCATAAATTCCAAAGTGATGAACAGTTGAGAAACAATATAGTGCGAAAATTGCCTCCGGATATATTTACTCCTGGCTGTTGCGTGCTATTTTGCTGGGAGGAAGGTAGAAATGAAAAAGGAAGTGTGCTATACTAAAACGAATAAGAAAAGAAGAGTAACAGGAGAGACAGGAATGAAATATGCAGATCCTTATACTCCGGGTGCAGGATTTATGCCAGGACATATTGCAGGACGAAAAGAGACACTGGAAAGAGCAGAAAAATATTTGAATACAATCGTATTAGGATATCCTCAGCAGTCCGTAATTTATTACGGATTACGTGGTGTAGGAAAGACGGTGTTGTTAAATGCGATAGAATGTAAAACGGATGATATGCCAATTTTAATGGGACATATTGAGATTGCAGAGAAAAGAAATTTTACACAGCAGATTACGAATTATTCTAAAAAATTCATTCATAAGATGAGTTTTAAAGAAACTGCGAAAGATTTTGTCAGCAGAGTGCAGGACTTATTAAAAGCATTTACAGTCACTTATAATCCGGAAGATCAGTCTTTCAAAGTTGGAATGGAAGAACGGGAGTATATTGTGACAGGAGATTTGTCGGAGGATCTGACAGATTTATTTGTTGCAATGGGAAAGATGGCTGATAAAACCGGGTACGCAATTTGTTTTTTTGTTGATGAGATTCAGTATATGAAAGAGGAGGAGATTGCGGCTCTTGTAAATGCTATCCACAGGTGTAATCAATTGCGCTTGCCTCTTATGATTTTTGGTGCCGGATTGCCTAAGATTTTGAAAACGCTTGGAAAAGTGAAATCATATTCGGAAAGACTTTTCCGTTTTGAGGAGATTGATGCATTATCAGGGCAGGATGCAAAGGATGCCATCGTAAAGCCGGCAGAGCCGCTTGGCGGAAGTTATACAGAAGAAGCTTTAAGATGGATTATCAGTGAGACGCAAGGATATCCGTATTTTATACAGGAATTATGCAGTGCTATATGGGAGCATCTGAATCCGGAACAGACGGTGATAGGTATCGATGATGTAAAAGGGGCCGTTTTAAAATTTTATGAAAATCTCGACCGCGGATTTTACAGGCTTCGCTATGACCGATGTACACCAAAAGAAAAAATGTTTATTTTTGCAATGGCGAAATGTGAGAAATTACCATGTTCGATTTCGAATGTCGCTAAAATTATGGAAACAGAAGTCTCTTCAATATCGCCTTACCGGGCACAACTCATTAATAAAAGTATGATCTATGCAACGGGATATGCGGAGATTGATTTCACAGTGCCGGGGTTCGACCAGTTTTTAAAACGTTTGAATCCGGAACTTCAATTAGATGAGGTAGAGAAAGTTCAGAAAGGGGATGCAGGTGATGAGTAAGGAGCTTTTAAATTATACACAGAACCGGGAACTTTCCTGGTTGAAATTCAATCACAGAGTATTGGAAGAAGCGCAGGATGAGTCAGTACCGCTATTGGAGCGGATGAAATTCGTGGCGATTTTTACCAGCAATCTGGATGAATTCTTTATGATTCGTGTTGGAAGTCTTTATGATATGGTGCACACAGATGCCAAGGCAAAAGACAGCCGGTCCGGCATGACAGCGCAGGAGCAGATCCATGCAATCCTGACAGAAGTTGCACCTTTATATAAAGAGCGCGATAAGACTTATGCTGAGATAAAAAAAGAATTACATCCATATGGTGTGTGTGGGCTTGATTATAAAGAGTTGGAGCCTCAGGAAAAGAAATATGTAAAGCATTATTTTAAAACTCAGATATTACCAATTCTTTCACCTCAGATCGTGGATGCGAATCATCCATTTCCGCATCTTTTGAATAAAGAATTGTATGTAACGGCAAGTTTGAAGATGGATAACAAAAGTATGATGGGAATTGTTCCGGTGCCACAGTTCGTGTCGGACATTTTGTGCCTTCCGGGACATGATATCCGATACATTCGTATGGAAAAGGTCATCCTGGAGCATCTGAACCTGGTATTTCCGAAGTACGAAGTGTCGGAAGCGAATTATATCTGTGTAACGAGAAATGCTGATGTGTCTCCGGATGACGAGGCTTTGGAAGTGACGGATGACTTCCGGTATCTTATGCAGCAGACGATTCACAAACGCCGCCGTATGGCGGTAGTCAGACTGGAGACTGCAAATAAACTGTCTGAAGAGACACAGAAATATTTCTGTGAGAAGTTTGAGATTGAGCCGAATCAGATTTTTCGAACAAAGATGCCGATGAAATTAGATTATATTTTTGGTATCAGTGGGAATTTACCGGAAGCTATGAAACGCTCTCTGACTTATACGCCATTTTCGCCACAGAACAGTGGACATGTGTCAGCAGGTAATGTGATGCGCCAGATAAAGAAAAAAGATATCCTGTTATTCTTTCCGTATGAGAGTATGGATCCGTTTTTGCGCCTTATAAAAGAAGCGTCGGTGAATCCGGATGTTATGACGATCAAGATTACGATTTATCGTCTGGCAAAGAAAGCAAGGCTGGTAGAATATCTGTGTGCGGCAGCAGAAAACGGAAAAGAAGTAACGGTTCTGATCGAACTGCGTGCAAGATTTGATGAGCAGAATAATATTGACTGGTCTGAGCGCCTGGAAGAAGCAGGGTGCCGTGTGATCTATGGATTTGACGGTTATAAGGTGCATTCAAAGATTTGTCTTATTACTTATAGAAGCCGCGGAGAAATCCAGTATATTACACAGATTGGAACTGGTAATTACAATGAAAAGACAGCGGCAATGTATACAGATTTGTCGCTCATGACAGCAAATTCGGCAATAGGGAAAGATGCGGCAGAATTCTTTAAAAATATGTCAATTGGTAATCTGGCAGGACAATATGATTATTTGATCGTATCACCGACCAGCCTGAAGCAGAAGATTCTTTATCTGATGGATGAGGAAATCAAAAAAGGTTCTAATGGGCGGATCATTATGAAAATGAATTCTGTTACGGATGTAGATTTTATACAGAAAGTATCAGAAGCATCACGTTCAGGAGTGAAAGTGGATCTGATCGTGCGGGGAATCTGTTGTATTTTGCCGGGTGTAACTGGCTATACGGACAATGTCCGTGTGATGAGTGTTGTCGGAAGATATCTGGAGCATCCGCGTATTTTCAGTTTTGGAAGTGGAAATGATCAGAAGATTTATATTGGATCAGCAGACATGATGACACGTAATACTGAGAAGCGTGTAGAAGTAGCTGCCCCGATACTGGATCAGGATATCTGCAGGCAGATCAATCACTATTTGAAAGTGATGTTAAGTGATAATGTAAAAGCAAGAGTTCTTGGAAGTGACGGAAAATACAGGCGTAAAGAGCAGAAAGAACCGTATATTGATTCACAGAATGTCTTTATGCAAGAGGCATTGCAGGCAAAACCGCCACAGGAAGTACCGGAGAAAATTGGTTTATTGAAGAGAATCGGACGGATATTCAGCAGGTAAAAAATTAATTTGCTAGTATTCTATGAGGGTGATAAGAATTCGGATGTAATTAATAAAAAAGGTAAAGTAAGGAGTTAACGTAATAAATATGGGGAAATCACTATATATAGCTGAGAAACCCAGTGTTGCACAGGAGTTTGCGAAGGCATTGAAGCTGAACACCAGAAGGCAGGACGGGTATCTGGAATCAGAGGATTCCATTGTGACCTGGTGTGTAGGACATCTGGTGACTATGAGTTATCCGGAGGAGTATGATCCTGCCTTGAAAAAATGGAGTCTTCAGACGCTGCCGTTTATACCGACAAGATTCAAATATGAAGTTATACCGTCGGTGGCGAAACAGTATAAGATTGTAGCAGGGCTTTTGAACCGACCGGATGTAGAGACTATCTATGTCTGTACCGATTCAGGACGCGAGGGAGAATATATTTACCGCCTGGTAGAACAACAGGCGCAGGTACATGGAAAAAATAGACGAAGAGTGTGGATCGATTCCCAGACAGAGGAGGAAATACTGCGAGGAATCCGCGAGGCAAAGGATTTAAGTGAGTATGACAATCTGGCAAGTGCTGCTTATCTGCGAGCCAAGGAAGATTATCTCATGGGAATCAATTTTTCCAGATTATTGACATTAAAATATGGAAATAGCATTTCTAATTATCTTGGAACGGATTACTCAGTTGTTTCTGTAGGGCGTGTAATGACTTGTGTTCTTGGAATGGTGGTAAGAAGAGAACGCGAGATCCGTGAGTTCATCGAGACACCGTTTTATCGTATTCTTGTGACAATTGGAGAACAGGGTCAGACATTTGAAGGAGAATGGCGCGCAGTAAAGGGTTCCAAGTGGTTCGAGTCATTTGATCTATATAAGGAAAATGGATTTAAAGAGCGCGAAAAGGCGCAGCAGGTCATAGATTATCTGACGCAGGAACAACCGGTAATAGGTCAGATTGCGTCCATTGAAAAGAAAAAGGAAAAGAAAAATCCACCGTTGTTATTTAACTTGGCGGAGTTGCAGAATGAATGTTCGAAACGCTTTAAAATCAGTCCGGATGAGACACTGAAAATTGCGCAGGAACTTTATGAAAAGAAATTGACGACCTATCCGAGAACCGATGCGCGTGTGCTTTCCACGGCTGTGGCAAAAGAGATACATAAGAATCTCAATGGACTTATGAAATATGAGCCGGCAGTTTTGTTTTTACAGGAGATTGTAGGATTCGGAAGTCATAAAGGTCTGGCGAAGACAAGATATGTCAATGACAAACAGATTACCGACCACTATGCTATCATTCCAACCGGGCAAGGCATGAGTGCGTTAAGTGGACTTTCCTGGACGTCACGGGCGGTTTACGATGTAATCGTAAGACGATTTTTAAGTATATTTTATCCGGCGGCGGTTTATCAGAAGGTTGCCATTACAACAAAGGTAAAAGAAGAGTCTTTCTTTGCAAGCTTTAAAGTACTGGCAGAGCCTGGCTACTTAAAAGTTGTTGGAGTTCCGGGAGAAAAGAAGGGAGAATCTGGCAGCGCTGCAGGAGCAGAAGACAGAAATGTAAGTGGAAGTGTGACTTCCGCAGAAACAGGTGATGGTTCCGGTGATAACAATTCGGGTGACAATGGTGACGGTAACGAAGATATGGCATCTTCCCAGGCATTTTTTGAAAAAATCCAAAGCCTGAAAAAAGGGATGACTCTCCCAATCCAGGGAATGGAGATTAAGGAAGGAAAGACATCTCCACCGAAACGCTATAATTCCGGTTCCCTGATCCTTGCTATGGAAAATGCAGGACAATTGATTGAAGACGAAGAGCTTCGCGCACAGATTAAAGGAAGTGGAATCGGAACCAGTGCGACCAGAGGTGAAATCCTAAAGAAGCTTTTTAACAATAAATATCTGGCACTTAATAAGAAGACACAGATTGTCACACCGACCATGCTTGGAGAAATGATCTATGATGTGGTTGACCATTCTGTACGGTCGCTTTTGAATCCGGAGCTGACAGCAAGCTGGGAGAAGGGACTGACCTATGTGGCTGACGGAGATATCACCTCTGACGAGTATATGATGAAACTGGACCGCTTTGTGTCCAGCCGCACGGAAGGCGTCAAAGGACTGAATAATCAATATCAGCTCCGCGCCTGTTATGACCGGGTTGCACCGTTTTATAAGAATGAGAAGCGGACGACGAAGTACGCAAAATCCGGGCGTGCAAAGAGTGGAACAAAGACCGGTGCAAAATCGGGCAGTAAGTCTAGTGGAAGAAAGAGTACAAAGACAGTAAATGCCAGCAAATAGGTACAATAAAAAAGATTAAAAAAAATAATAAGTAAACTGTGAGCAGGAGGAGTTTAGAAATGTTCGAAGAAATGACAGTAGCAAAGATGTATAATCTTAATGAGACAATTGCAAAGGATATCTTTGAAGGAGTGACTTACCCATGGGAAGTACTTCCGAAGATCAGAGATTTCATTGTAAAACTGGGAGAGACACTTCCGGCAGACGAGTATGATAAAGTAGGAGAAAATGTGTGGATTGCAAAATCTGCAAAAGTATTTGAATCAGCATATATCCATGGACCGGCAATCATCGGAAAAGATGCAGAGGTTCGCCACTGCGCATTTATCCGTGGCAATGCAATTGTAGGAGAGGGAGCCGTAGTCGGAAACTCTACAGAACTTAAGAATGTTATACTGTTCAATAAAGTACAGGTTCCACATTACAACTATGTTGGAGATTCCGTACTTGGATACAAAGCACATATGGGAGCAGGATCTATCACTTCCAATGTAAAATCAGACAAGAAACTGGTCGTAGTAAAATCGCCAGAAGGACAGATTGAGACCGGAATCAAGAAATTCGGAGCCATGCTCGGTGATGAAGTAGAAGTTGGCTGCGGAACAGTATTGAATCCGGGAAGTGTAGTCGGAAGCCACAGCAATATCTACCCGCTGTCCAGTGTCAGAGGATTCGTACCTGCAAACAGTATCTACAAAAAGCAGGGTGAAGTAGTAGAGAAATATTAAAAATCCGCATGTATCCAATTATATAAAAACACAGGAGAGGCTGTACACGATTGTACAGCCTCTTTCTGTGCTTTTAGAAATATCTGGCATGCGGAAGGCAGTGCCCCAAAAAACGGAAGAGGTGACAGAAAAAACAAGTTCTCTGTATTGACAATACATTTCCCGTATGGTATTGTATAGAAAGACTTTAACACTTTAAAGCGCAACGGTTTAAAGCAACGAATTCAAACGAAAGACTAGTTATTTGGAGGAATGAGAGATGTCAAAGGAAGTATTATGTATTATCTTGCTTGTCGTGTTCTTTGCGATTATGATCTATGTCGGATTTTATTCCAGAAAGCATGCGACAGATGTGAATGGTTTTGTTCTTGGAGGGCGTGGCGTTGGTCCGTGGCTGACGGCTTTTGCATTTGGAACGTCATATTTTTCAGCTGTTATTTTTGTAGGCTATGCGGGACAGTTTGGATGGAATTTTGGTCTTGCCAGTACGTGGGCAGGACTTGGAAACGCATTTATCGGGTCATTGCTTGCATGGAATGTGCTTGGGAGAAGAACACGTATTATGACACAGCATGTAGATGCTAAGACGATGCCGGATTTCTTTGGTAAGAGATTTGACAGTGTGCCACTTAAGGTAACGGCATCGGTCATTGTATTCATTTTCCTGATTCCGTACACGGCGTCCTTATACAATGGACTTTCCAGTCTCTTTGGACTTGTGTTTGATATTCCGTACTGGCTTGTTATTTTAATTATGGCGGTACTGACTGGATTCTATGTTATTTTCGGTGGATACATGGCAACGGCGATCAATGATTTTATTCAGGGAATCATTATGCTGTTTGGAATCTGCGCAGTAATCGGAGCAGTACTTGCCGACAATGGAGGATTTCAGGAGGCAACAAAGGCGTTGGCTTCTGTGACAGGCGACGCGGGCTGGCAGGGAGCATACACCGCATTTCTTGGACCGGATCCGCTGGCGCTTTTATTTGTGGTAATTCTGACTTCCCTTGGAACATGGGGGCTGCCACAGATGGTCGGTAAATTTTATGCCATTAAGAGCGAGAAAGATATACATAAAGGAACGGTTATATCCACAGTGTTTGCCATTATTGTTGCCGGAGGCTGTTATTTCCTTGGAGGATTCGGAAGACTGTATGCAGATAAAGTAACCATCAATCCAGCTACCGGAAAACCGCTGTTTGACACCATTGTGCCGACCATGTTATCTACACTTCCGGCACTTGTCATAGCGGTGGTCATTGTGCTTGTATTATCCGCATCTATGTCCACCCTTTCATCACTGGTGCTGACATCAAGTTCTACATTTACACTGGATGTGATCAAGCCTGCATCTAAGAAAGAAATGTCTGAGAAAAAGCAGGTGTTTGTTATGAGAGTGTTTATTGTATTTTTTATTTTTGTATCGGCAGTGATTGCAATCTTTAAAGATGCACATCCGGAAGTAACATTTATCGCACAGATGATGGGAGTTTCCTGGGGCGCTCTTGCAGGATCATTTTTGGCACCGTTCTTATATGGATTATACTGGAAAGGCGTGACAAAAGCTTCTGCATTTGTTTGTTTTATATGGGGGTGTGCGGTAGCAGTAATCCAGCTTGTCATTACACTTGGAGGAGTTGATGTGAGCGGCTGGGGACCGGTACTTGGATACATTTTCAAATCTTCAATCAATTCCGGTGTGATCGCTATGGTTGGTGGACTTATTCTTGTTCCGGTTGTAAGTCTCTTTACAAAGAAACAGGAGAAGAAAGTAATCGATGATCTGTTTGCATGTTATGAAGAGAAAGTTATGACGACAAGAAAAGAAGCTCTTGAGGATGAGTAAAAAATGTCAGAAAAATTGAGCCTTGAACTCAAAAAAGCATAAGGATATTAAAAAAAATCAAGGAAAGTGATTAAATATGTCACTTTCCTTTTTTTTATTCCTGTGTTAGTATGAGTGAGTCTTAAAAAAAGACAACTAATTTGATGAAAATTAATTTGGAAGGGTGATAGATATGAATAATTTTGAAAAGTACGAAAAGACTTATTTTATGCCACCGGTCGTCACATATGACTGGGTGAAGAAGACAGAGATTGAAAAACCGCCGGTATGGTGTAGTGTTGACCTGCGAGATGGTAACCAGGCGCTGATCGAGCCAATGAGTCTTGAGGAAAAGTTGGAGTTCTTCCAGATGTTAGTAGATATCGGATTTAAGGAGATTGAGGTTGGATTCCCAGCAGCATCCGATACCGAGTACAAGTTCATGAGAACGTTGATTGAGAAGAATATGATCCCAGATGATGTGACCGTTCAGGTACTGACTCAGGCAAGAGAGCATATTATTAAGAAGACATTTGAAGCTGTTAAGGGTGCGCCTCATGCGGTGATCCATCTGTACAACTCCACATCTGTTGCACAGAGAGAGCAGGTATTCAGAAAAAGCAAAGAGCAGATCAAGAAGATTGCAGTCGATGGAGCAGAATTACTTCTGAAGCTGGCAAATGAGACAGATGGTAACTTTACATTTGAATATAGCCCGGAGAGTTTCTCAGGAACAGAGGTTGATTATGCGGTCGAAGTTTGTAATGCAGTCTTAGACGTATGGAAACCAAGTGCGGACAACAAGGCAATCATCAATATTCCGACAACCGTTGAAAATGCGATTCCACATGTATTTGCATGCCAGTTAGAGTATGTAGATAAGAACCTGAAATACAGAGATAATGTTGTATTAAGTCTTCATCCACACAATGACCGTGGCTGTGGTGTTGCAACTGCGGAACTTGGAATTCTGGCAGGAGCTGACCGTATTGAAGGTACATTATTTGGAAATGGAGAGCGTACCGGTAATGTAGATATTGTGACATTAGGTTTAAATATGTTCTCTCACGGAGTGGATCCAAAGCTTGATTTTACTGATATGCACCATATTCGCGAAACTTATGAGAGACTGACAAGAATGCATGTCTATGAGCGTCAGCCGTATGCAGGCGATCTGGTATTTACAGCATTTTCAGGATCACATCAGGATGCTATTGCAAAAGGAATGGCTTGGAGAGAAGAGAAGAAGTGCGATACATGGACAGTTCCATATCTGCCGATCGATCCACAGGATGTTGGAAGAAAATACGATTCAGATGTTATCCGTATCAACAGCCAGTCTGGTAAAGGTGGTGTGAACTACATTCTGAAACAGAGCCATGGAATCAATCTTCCAAAAGAGATGCGTGAGGAAGTCGGATATCTTGTGAAAGGTATTTCTGACCGTGCACATAAAGAGCTGACTCCGGAACTTGTATATCAGATTTTCTCTGATAACTATATTAATACAAAACCGGTATTCCATATTGACGAGTGTCATTTCAAACAGGTCAATGGAATTACAGCTGAGGTTACGATCAATCATGAGAAAGAAAGCCAGGTCATCACCGCAACGGGTAATGGACGTTTGGATGCGGTCAGCAATGCAATCAAACAGTATTTCAACGTCAGCTATGAACTGAGCTTTTACGAGGAACATTCTCTGACAAAAGGATCATCCTCCAAGGCTGTTGCATATGTTGGTATAATCTGCCAAGGAAAGACATTTTGGGGTGTTGGAATTGACGCCGATATTATCAAGGCATCCATTGAGGCACTCACAGTTGCAGTTAATAAGCTGGAAGAGATTGGAAATTCCAATACATGTAAAGACGCACGTATGATTGAAATTATGAATTATATTCAGGAGAACTATATTGATATTACATTAGATGACCTTGCTGAGAAGTTCTTCTTGTCTAAACCATACATTTCCAAATACATTAAGGAGAAATCCGGCGTCACATTTGGAGAACTGGTAAAGAAAATCCGTATGAAGAAAGCAAGAGCACTTCTTAAGAGCAGCAATATGACAGTGGAAAATATTGCATTATCTGTCGGATATCAGAATGTGGAGCATTTCAATCGATTGTTCAAAAAGGCATATAATATGACTCCAATTCAATTTAGAAATGAAAAATAAACAGAATTTATAGACCTATAAAAGCGGTTTTGAGCTAATTGCCCAAACCGCTTTTTGATTTTTAACAAAAGTCATAAATAATTAACAAAATTTGTCAAATCCTTAACAAATGTGCCTTGTAGGCGTTGCCATTTTTCGGTAAAAAAGTTATAATAAATTCGGCGAAATTTTGGTATAACCATATTTTAATAAAGAAAATGGAGGGCTAAATTATGGGCAACATGGCAACAGAAAATGCAGCAGGTAATCGCATTGAACAGTTACTTGATGCAGGCAGCTTTGTTGAAATCGGCGGAGCTGTAACAGCCAGAACAACAGATTTCAACATGCAGGAAAAGAAAACTCCGGCAGACGGTGTCATTACCGGTTATGGAGTGATCGATGGTAATCTGGTATATGTGTACAGCCAGGACGCTTCAGTATTGAAGGGATCAATTGGTGAGATGCATGCCAGAAAGATTGCGAATATTTATGATATGGCAATGAAGATGGGGGCTCCTGTTATTGGACTTGTAGATTGTGCAGGTCTCAGACTTCAGGAGGCAACAGACGCACTTGAGGCATTTGGAACATTATATTTAAAACAATCACTTGCATCAGGAGTAATTCCACAGATTACAGCAATTTTCGGAACCTGTGGCGGAGGCTTGTCCTTAGTACCAGCTCTTACAGATTTTACATTTATGGAAGAAAAGAATGCGAAGTTATTCGTAAATTCTCCGAATGCGATTCCAGGAAATACAGTAGATAAATGTGATACATCTTCTGCAAAATTCCAAAGTGAAAAGACAGGTCTTGTAGATGGTGTCGGAACAGAAGAAGAGATTCTTTCAGAGATTCGTACATTAGTAAGCATTTTACCATGTAATAATGAGGAAGATGCATCATACACAGAATGTTCAGATGATCTGAATCGTGCATGTTCAGAGATTGAAAATGCAACAGAAGATACAGCAATAGCCCTTGCTGAAATCGCAGATGATCATGTATTCTTTGAGACTCAGAAGAATCATGCAAAAGACATGGTAACAGGCTTTATTCGTTTGAATGGTATGACAGTTGGTGCTGTTGCAAACAGATCTAAAGTTTATGATGAGAATGCAGAAGTTGTAGAAGAGTTTGATGGAGCACTTTCTGCAAGAGGTGCAAGAAAAGCAGCTAGATTCGTAGAGTTCTGTGATGCATTTAATATTCCGGTTCTTACACTGACGAATGTATCAGGATTTGCAGCAACTATGTGTGCAGAAAGAAGCCTTGCAAAGGCAGCAGCAAAATTAACTTATGCATTTGCAAATGCAACTGTACCAAAAGTTAACGTTGTAATCGGAAAAGCATTTGGAAGTGCTTATGTGACAATGAACAGTAAATCTCTTGGTGCTGATATGGTCTATGCATGGCCGACAGCAGAAATCGGAATGATGGAAGCAGATCTTGCAGCAAAAATTATGTATGCAGATGCTGATGCTGAGACAATCAACGAGAAAGCAAAAGAATATGCCGAGCTTCAGTCCAGTCCGGTTTCCGCAGCAAGAAGAGGTTATGTAGATACAATTATCCAGCCTGCTGACACTAGAAAATATGTCATCGGAGCATTTGAGATGTTATTTACAAAAAGAGAAGAAAGCCCGATAAAAAAGCATGGAACAGTTTAGAGAGGTGAGGCAAAGTGAAGAAAAAGATTAGCTTATTGCTCTGCCTGATGATGACCGCAATCGTATGCCTGACAGGATGTGGTAAGACACAGACTACTTTGGAATATGATGAGGCAATGATCGAGCAGGAGACAGAGTTTCTGATAAACTACTGCCAGAATGTAGACAGTGATACACTGGCACAGTGGAACGACCAGAACGAATTCAGCAAAGAGTATCAGTTCATGATGTCTGGATTGAAGTTCACACCGGACAGCTTTGATGGCGCAGTTGACAGCTGGCAGGCAGGAATCAAAGAATGCGGTGAGTATGTCGGACATGGAGATTATACATTTGAAGCGAAAGATGATGAGCTGACAGTATCTGTACCGGCACAGTTCAAAGATCGTGATGCTACGATTGAATTTGTGTTTGATAAAGATTTATACCTTGAAAGTATGACAGTCAGTGCGAAGTTCTCACTTGGAGAGATTATGGAAAAGGCAGGCTTAAATACACTGCTTGGAATGGGAACTGTATTTGCAGTACTGATCTTCATTTCATTCCTGATTTCTTTGTTTAAATACATTCCGGCAATCCAGAATGCATTTGGCAAGAAAAAAGATGAGAAGAAAGAAGAAACGAAAGCGGCTGTAAGTGAGACAGTTGAAAAAGTGGATGAAACTGATGATCTGGAATTGATCGCTGTTATTTCAGCAGCAATTGCAGCAGCAGAAGAGACAACGACAGATGGATTTGTTGTCCGCAGCATTAAGCGCCGTCCGTCAAATAAATGGAATTCATAGTGAGTAATTAGGAGGATATCAGAATGAAAAATTATACAATTACAGTGAATGGTAATGTTTATGATGTAACAGTAGAAGAGACAGGAGCAGGCGCAGCACCTGCACCAGCAGCACCGAAAGCAGCACCAAAAGCAGCTCCAAAGGCAGCACCGAAAGCGGCAGCAGGAGCAGCCGGATCTATTGAAGTAAAAGCAGGAGCAGCCGGAAAAGTATTCAAACTTGACACTACTGTAGGTCAGGCAGTGAAGAAGGGTGATGCTGTTCTTACAATCGAGGCAATGAAGATGGAAATCCCAGTTGTAGCACCGGAAGATGGAACTGTAGCAAGCATCAACGTAGCTGTTGGTGATGCAATCGAATCCGGAGCAGTATTAGCAACATTGAAATAATACTGCCGACACATATACGACTGGAGGTTAAGAAATGGAATATATAACAACAACATTAGGAAACCTCGTGCATCAGACGGCGTTTTTTAGTCTTACATGGGGCAATGTGGTCATGATTGCGGTGGCTTGTTTCTTCTTGTACCTGGCAATCAGACATGGATTTGAGCCTCTGCTTCTTGTGCCAATTGCATTTGGTATGCTGCTTGTAAATATCTATCCGGATATTATGTTGCATGCAGAGGATGCATCAAATGGAACGGGTGGACTTCTCTACTATTTCTATAAGCTGGATGAGTGGTCAATTCTTCCGTCACTGATCTTCCTTGGAGTAGGTGCGATGACAGACTTTGGACCGTTGATCGCGAATCCAAAGAGTTTCCTTCTTGGAGCAGCAGCACAGTTCGGTATTTTTGCTGCATACCTTGGAGCAATGTGCATGGGATTCTCCGACAAAGCAGCGGCAGCAATCTCAATTATTGGAGGAGCAGATGGACCGACATCTATCTTCCTCGCAGGTAAACTGCAGCAGACGGCGATCATGGGACCAATTGCAGTGGCGGCCTATTCTTATATGTCACTGGTGCCGATTATTCAGCCACCGATTATGAAATTACTTACAACGGAGAAAGAACGTAAGGTCAGAATGGAGCAGTTAAGACCTGTATCTAAACTCGAGAAGATTCTCTTCCCGATTATTGTTACAATTGTAGTCTGCGTCATTCTTCCAACAACAGCACCACTTGTAGGTATGTTGATGCTTGGTAACCTGTTCCGTGAGTCAGGCGTCGTTAGACAGTTGACAGAGACAGCATCCAATGCATTGATGTATATTGTAGTTATCCTGCTTGGTACATCAGTAGGAGCTACAACAAGTGCGGAAGCATTCCTGAACTTTGATACATTGAAAATCGTTGTGTTAGGTCTGATCGCATTTGCATTTGGTACAGCAGCCGGAGTTGTATTTGGTAAAATCATGTGTGCGGTTACACATGGAAAAGTAAACCCTCTGATTGGTTCAGCAGGAGTTTCCGCGGTTCCTATGGCTGCGCGTGTATCTCAGAAGGTCGGTGCAGAGGCAGATCCAACGAACTTCCTTCTGATGCATGCAATGGGACCGAACGTAGCTGGTGTTATCGGTACTGCCGTAGCTGCAGGTACATTCATGGCAATCTTTGGAGTAATGTAACAGTCAATATTGTAATTGACAATATATGGAGGAAATTATAATGGCAGAAATTGAAAAAAAACCAATTAAGATAACGGAAACAGTTCTGCGTGATGCGCATCAGTCTTTGATCGCTACTCGTATGACTACAGAGCAGATGCTTCCGATTGTGGAAAAGATGGACAAAGTTGGATATCATTCTGTAGAGTGCTGGGGTGGTGCTACATTTGATGCATCTCTTCGTTTCCTGAAAGAAGATCCATGGGACAGACTTCGCAAATTCCGCGATGGATTTAAAAATACAAAATTACAGATGTTATTCCGTGGGCAGAATATCCTTGGATATCGTCCATATGCTGATGATGTGGTAAGATATTTTGTGCAGAAATCTGTTGCAAATGGAATAGATATTATTCGTATTTTTGACTGCCTGAATGATCTTCGCAACCTTCAGACAGCAGTAGATGCAGCAAATGAGGAAAAAGCAGAGGCGCAGGTAGCTCTTTCTTATACACTTGGTGATGCTTATACACTGGATTACTGGGTAGAGACAGCGAAGAGAATTGAGGATATGGGAGCAAGTTCTATCTGTATCAAAGATATGGCCGGACTTCTTGTACCATACAAAGCAACAGAGCTTGTACAGGCATTGAAAGAAGCTGTAGATCTTCCAATTCAGCTTCATACCCACTATACGTCAGGAGAGGCATCTATGACTTACTTAAAGGCTGTAGAGGCAGGTGTTGATGTAATTGATACTGCAATGTCACCATTTGCACTTGGAACATCACAGCCGGCTACAGAGGTTATGGTTGAGACATTTAAGGGAACTCCTTATGACAGCGGACTGGATCAGAACTTACTGGCAGAGATTGCTGATTACTTCAGACCGATTCGTGATGAGGCTCTTGAGAGTGGACTTCTGAATCCTAAGAACTTAGGTGTTAATATTAAGACACTTCTTTATCAGGTACCGGGAGGAATGTTGTCTAACCTGACTTCCCAGTTGAAAGAACAGGGAGCGGAGGATAGATTCTACGACGTACTTGAGGAGGTCCCAAGAGTTCGTAAAGATCTTGGTGAACCGCCACTTGTAACACCATCTTCACAGATTGTAGGTACACAGGCTGTATTTAATGTGCTGATGGGAGAACGCTACAAAGTTGCAACACAGGAGACAAAAGACATCTTAAGTGGAAAATATGGTAAGACAGCAAAACCATTTAACCCAGATGTCGTAAAGAAAGTTCTTGGAGATAATCCGGAAGTTATCACTTGCCGTCCGGCAGATTTGATTCCGGATGAGCTTGACACACTCAGAAAAGAATGTGCTCAGTGGATCCAGCAGGATGAAGATGTATTATCTTATGCATTGTTCCCACAGGTAGCAACAGAGTTTTTCAAATATCGTCAGGCACAGCAGACAAAGGTCGACCAGACAATTGCTGATACTGAGAATGGAAGTTATCCAGTATAGCAGAATATAAAATAATGAAAACGGGCGGAAAGTCAAAGATGCATTTATGCGGAAGATTTTCCGCCCGTTTTATTATGCTGGCTTAAAAAAAGATATCAGAGGTGCGCAGTAGAAGTATTTAAGGCAGATTTGAGATAGAATTAAGACAGAATTAAGATAGATGATTGAGATAGATAGGATTAAAGGTTGAAGATTTCTCTTTTACATCTTATAATAGAAACGATGTAATAGAAAAGGAAGACGCTATATGGGAACACAAAATGAATTAGTGCAAAGATTAGAAGACGGATATAACAAGTTCAGTAAAGGGCAGAAAAAGCTGGCGGATTTTATCCGTGAAGATTATGATAAAGCAGCATTTATGACGGCTGCAAAAATGGGTGAAGAGGTTGGAGTCAGTGAATCGACAGTTGTAAGATTTGCAACAGCTCTTGGATATGAAGGTTATCCCCAGTTTCAAAGGGCGCTTGGCGAGATGGTCCGTACAAAACTTAATTCCATTCAACGAATGGAAGTGACGTATGGACGGATCAGTCAAGGAGAGATTCTAACATCGGTTCTACAGTCGGATATAGAGAAGATAAAGCTGACAATGGAAGGAATTGACCATGAGGCGTTTGAAATGGCTGTAGACACGATTCTGAATGCAAGGCGAGTATATGTAGTCGGAATACGAAGCTGTGCACCACTTGCAAGCTTTCTGTCTTTCTATCTCAATTTGATTTGTGATAATGTGACAGCGGTTCATACGAACAGTTCCAGTGAAATCTTCGAGCAATTGCTGCGAATTGATGAAGAAGATGTGATCATTGGGATTAGTTTTCCGAGATATTCTATGAGAACGCTTAAAGCATTGGAATTTGCAAGCAACAGAAAGGCTAAGGTAATCACGATTACGGATAGTGTACATTCGCCGATGAACCTGTATTCTTCCTGTAATTTGATTGCAAGAAGTGATATGGCTTCAATCGTAGATTCTCTTGTAGCACCACTTAGTGTGATCAATGCTCTTGTGGTGGCACTCTGCATGAAGAAGCAGAAAGAAGTAATCACTACACTGGAGGCGCTGGAAGATATCTGGGATGAGTATCAGGTCTACAGTGGAGATGAACTGAATATGGTAGGCGATACAGTCAAAATGAATGACTAGAATAAGAGGATAATATAAATGAGTCATGTTATTGTAGTAGGTGGCGGAGCAGCGGGAATGTTTGCGGCAATTGCAGCGGCAAAAAACGGACATCAAGTCACGCTGTATGAAAAAAATGAAAAACTAGGAAAGAAAATATTTATTACTGGAAAAGGAAGATGTAATATTACAAATGCCGCAGATATGGAAGAGTTGTTTGATGCAGTTGTGACGAATTCTAAGTTTTTGTATAGCAGCTTTTATGGTTATACGAATCAGAATGTGATAGATTTCTTTGAAGATGCAGGGGTGCCAGTGAAGATAGAGAGAGGAAATCGAGTGTTTCCAATCTCGGATCATTCGTCTGATGTTATCCGCGCATTGGAACGGGAAATGAAAAAAGTGGGCGTGAAAGTCTGCTTAAATACAGAAGTGAAAAGTGTAGAAGCTGAAAAAGGCAAGTTTAATAAGGTAGTATTAAAAGATACTACTACACAAACCGCAGATGCATGTATTGTTGCGACAGGTGGATTGTCTTACCGTTCCACAGGATCTACAGGTGATGGATTCCGATTTGCCGAAAACGTTGGTCATAAAGTAACACAATGCTTTCCGTCTCTTGTGCCGATGGAGACAAAAGAACCATGGATCTGTGAATTGCAGGGGCTTTCACTTCGCAATGTAGAAGCAAAGATATTGGATGGAAAGAAAGAATTATATAAAGATTTTGGAGAAATGTTGTTTACACATTTTGGTGTCAGTGGTCCATTGATTATCAGTGCCAGCAGTTATGTGGGCAAAAAATTCATGGATAAAAATGGACAGAAAAAGGAACTGACATTGGAAATTGATCTGAAACCGGCTCTTACAGAAGAACAACTGGATCAGAGAGTGCTGAGAGATTTTGAAGAGAATCATAACCGGCAATTTAAAAATGCAATCACAAAGCTGTTTCCAACTAAATTAATTCCGGTCATGCTGGAACTTGGCGGGATTGATCCGGAGAAAAAGGTTAACAGTATAGAGAAAGAAGAACGGAAACAGTTTGTTCATTTGATCAAGCATTTTCGTATGACGCTTACTGGACTTCGCGACTATCCGGAAGCGATTATTACAAAAGGCGGAGTTAATGTGAAAGAAATTGATCCTGGAACGATGGAATCAAAGCTTGTAAAAGGGTTATATTTTGCGGGAGAAGTACTGGATCTGGATGCATTGACCGGAGGTTTTAATTTGCAGATTGCCTGGTCGACCGGATATGCGGCAGGAAATGCAATCCAGTAATTAAAAGAAATATAAAGCAGATTAAGAAGGAGAAAATATGGGTTATAATGTTGCGATTGATGGCCCGGCTGGTGCAGGAAAAAGTACGATTGCCAAACGGGTTGCGAAAGAAAAAGGATATATATATGTAGATACGGGAGCAATGTATCGCGCGCTTGCTGTCTATTTTTTGGACAAAAAAATTAATCCGGAGAATCTGGATGCTATTGCCGCGGCATGTGAAGGTGCAGAAGTGAAAATACAGTATGAACAAGGTGAACAGCAAGTGTATCTGAATGGCGAAAATATTACTTCCAGGCTTCGAAATGAAGAGGTTGGAAATATGGCTTCTAAAGTATCCGCGGTTCCGGAGGTGAGGGCACATTTGCTGAATCTTCAGAAAGAACTTGCAAGAACTCAGGACGTTGTGATGGATGGAAGGGATATTGGAACCTGTGTGTTGCCTGAAGCGGATGTGAAGATTTTCCTGACAGCAAGTGTGGAGACGAGAGCGCTCCGTAGATATAAAGAACTGGAAGAAAAAGGTGTTTCATGCGATTTGGAAGAAATTAAGAAAGATATCAAAGAACGCGATGAACGCGATTGTACAAGAAAAATTGCACCTCTCAGACAGGCGGAAGATGCAGTGTTGATTGATAGCTCAGATATGACAATCGAAGAGGTTGTAAAAGCAATCACAGATAATATCGTGTGAGAAAAAGAAAAGGTGGGATGAACATGCAGGTAGAACTGGCGAAATCGGCAGGCTTCTGTTTTGGTGTACAGAGAGCTGTGGATACGGTATATAAGCAAATTGAAGAAAATTCGGCAGAGAAGATCTACACTTATGGTCCAATCATTCACAATGAAGAAGTCATCAAAGACATGGAGAAAAAGGGAGTTGAAGTAATCCTGTCAGAAGAAGAACTCAAGCAGATAAAATCAGGAATCGTGATCATCCGTTCCCACGGCGTTCCAAAGAGAATCTGTGATCTTCTGGATGAAAACGGAGTACGTTATGTAGATGCAACCTGTCCATTTGTGAAGAAAATACATAGGATCGTGGAAGAAAAAAGCCGGGACGGATATCATATTGTAATTATAGGAAACCGTGAACATCCAGAAGTTATGGGAATTGAAGGATGGGCGCAAGGCCCGGCTACGATCATTCAGACAGAAGAGGAAGCAAGGGCATTTGAACTGGTCCCGGAGAGTGAAAAAGTTTGTGTAGTAGCACAGACGACATTTAATTACAATAAATTTAAAGATTTAGTTGAAATTATTTCTGAAAAGCGTTATGATATTATTGTTTTAAATACGATTTGTAATGCAACGAAAGAGCGTCAGGAAGAGGCTTATGACATTGCAAAGCGGGTGGATGCGATGATTGTCATCGGAGACAAGAGAAGCTCAAATACCCAAAAGTTATTTGAAATCTGCAGCAATGCATGTGCGGATACGTACTATATACAGACACTTGGCGATTTGAATATGAATCAATTAAGGTCCGTGGAAACAGTAGGTATTACAGCAGGGGCATCCACGCCCAATAAAATAATTGAGGAGGTTCAAAATAATGTCAGAATTAACTTTTGAACAGATGTTGGAAGAGTCTTTAAAAACAATTAGAAACGGAGAGGTAGTAGACGGTACTGTCATCGATGTTAAACCAGATGAGATCGTTTTAAATATTGGTTACAAAGCAGATGGTATCATTACAAGAAGTGAGTACACGAACGACAGCAATGCAGATCTTACTACTATGGTATCCGTAGGTGACCCTATGACAGTGAAGGTTCTGAAAGTAAACGACGGAGAAGGACAGGTGTTGCTGACATATAAGAGATTAGCTGCCGAGAAAGGTAATGAAAGATTAAAAGAGGCTTATGAGAACCATGAAGTTCTGAAAGCTCCTGTTACACAGATCCTTGGCGGAGGTCTCAGTGTAGTAGTTGATGAAGCAAGAGTATTTATTCCTGCAAGCCTTGTGTCAGATACTTATGAGAAAGATTTGAGCAAATATCAGGACCAGGAAATTGAATTTGTGATCAGCGAGTTCAATCCAAGAAGAAACCGTGTAATCGGTGACAGAAGACAGCTTCTTGTTGCTGAGAAAGCTGAAAAACAGAAAGAGCTGTTTGAGAAGCTTCATGTTGGTGATACAGTAGAAGGTGTTGTTAAGAATGTTACTGATTTTGGAGCATTTATCGATCTAGGTGGAGTTGACGGACTTCTTCATATTTCAGAGATGTCCTGGGGACGTGTTGAGAATCCGAAGAAAGTATTTAAAGTTGGCGATGAGTTAAAGGTTCTTGTAAAAGATATTCACGATACAAAGATTGCTCTTAGCCTGAAATTCCCAGAGTCTAATCCATGGGCTAATGCTGCAGAAGATTATGCTGTTGGAACAGTAATTACAGGTAAAGTTGCAAGAATGACAGACTTCGGTGCATTTGTAGAACTTGCGCCTGGAGTAGATGCATTACTTCATGTATCTCAGATTTCAAAAGCACATGTTGACAAACCGTCAGATGTACTGAAAGTTGGAGAAGAAGTAACAGCTAAGATTGTTGATCTGAATGAAGCAGAGAAGAAGATCAGCCTTAGCATGAAAGCTCTTGAGGCAGCTGATGAAGAGACAGCTGACGCTGAGTAATAGATTATAAGATGTAAATAATAAGGGGCGGAAAGTTGTAGAACTTTCGCCCCTTTACTTTGTTAATAAAAGAACGAGCTGTATTACATAATGTACAAGAAAATCGAAGCTAACACTGGAAAAATCAGATATTTTCTAGTATAGTATAAAAAGACAAATTAGGAAGGAAGGATAAAAGGATGTCATTGTTAACATTTAAAGGTGGAGTTCATCCGAATGACGGCAAAGCTCTGGCAAAAGATAAAGCAATTGTCCAGGTACAGCCGAAAGGTGATCTGGTATATCCGATGTCACAGCATATCGGTGCACCGGCAGTACCGATTGTGGCAAAAGGTGACCATGTCCTTAGAGGACAGATGATTGCGGAAGCCGGTGGTTTTGTATCAGCGCCAATTTACGCATCAGTTTCTGGAACCGTAAAAGTTATTGAACCGCGTTTCACTCCGGCTGGCTCCAAAGTCAACAGCATTGTGATTGAAAATGACGGAGAGTATGAGGAAGTTGAGTACAGTACACCAAAGGCAGTGTCAGAGATGTCAAAAGAAGAAATTCTGAATGCAATCGGAGATGCCGGAATTGTCGGTATGGGTGGAGCTGGATTTCCAACAAAGGTAAAATTATCTCCAAAAGAACCGGATAAGATCGATTATATCATTGCCAATTGTGCGGAGTGTGAGCCTTATATTACAGCAGATTACAGACAGATTTTGGAGCATGGCGAGGAGTTAGTAGAAGGTATGAAGATAATTCTTCGACTGTTTGATAATGCAAAAGGTCTTTTTGGAGTAGAAGATAATAAACCGGACTGTATTGAAAAATTAAAAGAACTGACAAAAGATGAGCCACGTATGGAAGTGCTGAAACTCCAGACAAAGTACCCACAGGGGGGTGAGCGTCAGCTCATTTATGCAACAACTGGACGTGCGATTAATTCATCAATGCTTCCGGCTGATGCTGGTTGTGTTGTAGACAATGTTGCTACGATTTCAGCAATTTACCGTGCAGTTGCAAAAGGTGAGCCATCTATGGATAGAATTGTAACAGTCAGTGGAGATGCAGTTCATGAACCTGGCAACTTCAAAGTGCCATTTGGTATGAATCAGGCAGAATTGATTGAAGCAGCTGGAGGCTATAAGGTTGATCCGGAGAAGATTATTTCCGGAGGTCCGATGATGGGATTTTCTATGTTTACAGTGGATGTTCCGGTAACAAAGACTTCTTCATCCATTCTCTGCTTCACAAAGGATGAAGTTGCACAGTACGAGCCGACAGCATGTATTAATTGTGGAAGATGTGTGGAGGTCTGTCCAAGTCGTCTGATTCCATCAAGACTTGCAGATTATGCGGAACATCATGATGAAGAAGCATTTACGAAACACGAAGGCCTGGAATGCATGGAATGTGGATCTTGTAGTTATGTCTGCCCGGCTAAGCGTCAGTTGAAGCAGGCAATCGGTTCTATGAGAAAAACAGCACTTGCAAATCGCAAGAAGAAATAAGAAAGAATAAGAGGTGAATCAACGTGAGCGATCAAACATTAAAAATGTCATCATCACCACATATCCGTGATAATATGACAACCAGCAAGATTATGCTCATGGTAGTAATTGCACTGCTGCCTGCATCTGCGTTCGGTATATATAATTTTGGAGTTCCGGCGCTCATTATGCTCATCAGTACGACAGCATCTGCAGTACTGACAGAATATATTTATGAAAAATTAATGCACAAAAAAATTACAATCGGGGATTACAGTGCTGTTGTAACAGGACTGCTTCTGGGGCTTAATATGCCACCTACAGCACCATGGTGGATGGGTGCACTTGGAAGTGTATTTGGTATCTTGATTGTAAAACAGCTTTTTGGAGGTCTGGGACAGAACTTTATGAACCCGGCACTTGGAGCAAGATGTTTCCTTTTGATTTCTTTTACAAGTCAGATGACGACATTCGTCTATGACGGAGTAACAGGAGCAACACCACTGGCGCTTCTGAAGTCAGGGAAAGCTGTTAATTCTATGGACATGCTGATCGGAACAATTCCTGGAACAATCGGTGAGACTTCAGTGATTGCAATTATCATTGGAGCAATCTTCTTAATTTTAATGGGAATTATTGATCTTCGTATCCCTGGTACATATATTGTGACATTCGTTATCTTTATTGGTATATTTGGACATTTCCAGAATCCGGCTGTAGGATTTTTTGATGCACAGTATATTACAGCACATCTGTGTGGCGGTGGACTGATGCTTGGTGCATGGTTCATGGCAACGGATTATGTAACATGTCCGATCACGCCAAAGGGACAATACGTGTATGGAATCTTGCTTGGAATTCTGACTGGACTCTTCCGTCTGTTCGGCGGTTCCGCAGAGGGAGTTTCCTATGCGATCATTATCAGTAACTTAATTGTACCATTGATCGAGAGAGTTACTCTCCCAAAACCATTTGGTAAAGGAGGAGAGAAATAATGAATAAGATTTTGAAAAACACATTGATTCTGACTGCTATCACTTTGATTGCAGGACTTGGACTTGGTCTCGTTCATGAGATAACTCTGAATCCAATCGCCCAGGCGCAGGAAAAGGCGAAAAAAGAAGCTTGGCAGGCTGTATTTCCAGATGCAAAGCTTGATGAGTTTAAAGAGACAGATGTAGATCAGAAGGCTGCAAAGCAGGCAATCAGTGATCTTGGTGTTAATGCAACTATTGACGAAGTCTGTACAGTTGGTGATACAGGATATGTCATTACAACAACCGATAAGGACGGATATGGCGGAGATATTCAGGTTAGTGTTGGTATCCAGTCTGATGGTACTGTGACAGGTGTTTCCTTCCTTTCTATCAGTGAGACTGCAGGTCTTGGTATGAAAGCAAAAGAACCGTCTTTCTATGAACAGTATGTAGGAAAGAATCCGACAAAGTTTGCTGTGTCAAAAGATGGAGGAGACGGTGAGCAGATAGATGCTTTAAGTGGTGCAACAATCACTTCAAGAGCAGTGACCGGAGCTGTCAATGCGGCCCTTGGCTATTATCAGAATGCATTTGGACAGGGAGGTAATTAAAGATGAATAAATGTACGGAAAGAGTTTATAATGGACTGATTAAAGAGAACCCTACTTTTGTTCTGATGCTTGGTATGTGTCCGACACTTGCGGTTACGACATCTGCAATCAATGGAGTTGGTATGGGACTTTCAACAACAGTTGTACTGGTCCTTTCCAATATGTTGATTTCCATGCTACGTAAGATCATACCGGATTCAGTCAGAATGCCGGCGTTCATTGTAGTTGTTGCTTCATTTGTAACAATTGTTCAGTTCCTGTTAGAAGGATTTGTGCCGAGTCTTTATGATGCACTTGGACTTTACATTCCACTGATTGTAGTAAACTGTATCATTCTTGGACGTGCTGAGAGCTATGCTTCCAAGAACCCGGTTCTTCCTTCTGTCTTTGATGGAATTGGTATGGGACTTGGATTTACATTTGGACTTGCATGCATTGGTATTGTTCGTGAGTTCATCGGAACAGGAGCAATTTTTGGAAAACAGATTCTGCCGCTTGCAGATCTTGCAGCCGGGCAGGGCGGTTATGTCCCGGTAACAATCTTTATCCTGCCACCAGGAGCATTCCTTGTTCTTGCATTCTTGGTTGCAGGTATGAATAAAATCAGAAAAAATGCTGAAAAGAAAGGCAAGAAAATCGCAGAGCCTCAAGGATGCTGCTCAGACTGTGCCGGATGTGCCGGATGTAGCGGAAAAGTATTTCCAACAGGCGATGAAGAATAGGAGGAGTGCAGAGTATGAAGACATTATCAGAATTACTGATTATTGCAATCGGTTCAGCTATTGTAAATAACGTTGTACTCAGCCAGTTTCTTGGAATTTGTCCATTCCTTGGAGTATCCAAAAAAGTTGAGACAGCTACAGGTATGGGAGGAGCAGTTGTGTTTGTTATTACACTTTCTTCCCTGTTGACAAGTTTGATTTATAAATTTATTCTTGTTCCATTAGGATTTGAATATCTGCAGACGATTGTATTTATACTATTTATTGCAGCACTCGTTCAGTTTGTTGAGATGTTTCTGAAAAAAGCGATGCCATCACTTTATCAGGCACTTGGAGTATATCTTCCACTGATCACAACAAACTGTGCGGTTCTTGGTGTAGCACTTACAAATGTCCAGAAAGATTATACAATTTTAGAAGGCGTTGTAAATGGTGTTGGAACATCTGTTGGATTTTTGATTGCAATCGTAATTATGGCAGGTATTCGTGAGAAGATTGAGTACAATGATATTTCAGAGTCCTTCCAGGGGACGCCAATTGTCTTGCTTACAGCATGTCTTATGGCAATTGCGTTCTGTGGATTTTCAGGACTGATATAGGAGGGATAGACAATGAATATTACAGCTGTTATTATTGCTGCTGTTATCGTAGGTGGTACTGGCTTGTTCATTGGTGTATTCCTTGGACTTGCCGGAAAGAAATTTGCGGTTGAAGTAGATGAGAGAGAAGAGGCAATTCTTGGAGTGCTTCCGGGAAATAACTGTGGCGGTTGTGGATATGCTGGATGCTCCGGCCTTGCTGCAGCAATTGCAAAGGGAGAAGCGGAAGTTGGAAGCTGCCCGGTCGGAGGTGCACCAGTCGCAGCCAAGATTGGTGAGATTATGGGAGTGTCTGCAGGCGAGCAGATCCATGAAGTAGCATTTGTAAAATGTGGTGGAACATGTGAGCAGGCAGCAACAGATTACGAATATCATGGAATTGGTGACTGTGTCATGGTCAATATGATGCAGAATGGCGGGCCAAAGACTTGTACATATGGATGTCTTGGAGAAGGAACGTGTGTGAAAGCCTGTCCGTTTGATGCAATCCACATTGTTGATGGCGTTGCTGTGGTTGATAAAGAAGCTTGTAAAGCTTGTGGAAAATGTGTTGCCGCGTGTCCTCGTAAATTGATTGAGATTGTGCCATATGACATGAAACATCTTGTAAAATGTAATTCTAAAGACAAGGGTAAAGATGTCATGAAGGCATGTAAAGTTGGATGCATTGGCTGCAAGATGTGTGAAAAAGCATGCCAGTTTGATGCTGTTAAGGTTCTGGATAATGTTGCGCATATTGATCCGGAAAAATGTACCGGATGCGGTGCATGTGCGGCAAAATGTCCGAAGAAAGTTATTCTCTAGAAAGAATTAAAGTGGAAGATGGAGAAAAAACGTAATCTGAAACAAAGATTAAAAATTGGAAAAACGATATTTTTTAAAGATGTGAAACATGCAAAATGGGCGATACTTTCAGTATTCGCCTATTTTGTGTTGCTTAGGAAATTTTTTATTACAATCTGTCCAGCTGTGCTGATTACCGGACTTCCGTGTCCGGGTTGTGGCATGACGAGAGCACTTATACGTCTTTTGCATCTGGATTTTGCGGGAGCTTGGCAGATTCATCCATTTGTATATCTTTTTATGATCTTTATTCTGTGGTTCGGAATACGAAGATATATATTGGGAATTTCTGATACAAAAAAAGCATGGAAAATTCTTGCCATGCTTGGAATATTGATGATTTTGTTTTATATCTGGCGGATGCTCCGGTATTTTCCCGGAAACCCGCCGATGAGTTATTATTATGGAAATGTGTTATTGAATCTGCACCATATTATTAAAAGCTTCTTACAAATCTGAAAGATGGAAATAAGTATTTGCCGGAATTATCGAAGAAAATTCTTTGTGTAGTGAATTTCGTTGTCATTTGTAATAAACAATGCATCTACATTTTCTAACTGATCGATCAGATCGTTGGCAGTTTCATATCCCATGAGATAACATACCGTACTCAGAGCATCAGCTGTCAGGGAAGAATCAGTAATGATTGTATCGCTGTACAATGTATTCTCACATGGATAACCTGTGCGAGGATCAAGAATGTGATGGTAAATTTTTCCATCTGCCTCAAAGTAACGCTGGTAAATCCCGGTTGTAACAACAGATTTATTTGCTACTTTGATGGAAGTGATCGGTTCTCCGGTCTCGCCAAAGGGTTTCTGGATTCCGATGTTATATTTGGAGCCGTCGGTCTTGGATCCGAGCAGAAGGATATTTCCTCCCAAATCTATGACTGCATGTTTTACACCATTTTTTTTCAGATAATCTTTGATACGATCCGCAATATATCCTTTGGCAATAGCACCTACATCAACGGAAGCGTTTGGATCCAAAAGCTGGACGGTGTTATCAGATACACTGATATTTTTGTAATTTACGTGACTGAGCGCAGAGGCAATTGCATCTGCATCTGGAACAGTTCCGGAACCAGAAGTAAAATCCCATAATTGGGAAACAGATCCAATCGTGATATCAAAAGATCCATTGGATAAATCGCCGTAGTAGATACCTTTTTTGATAAGTGTCGCAGTATCAGAGGAAACATCTACCGGCATGCCTTGGGCATGATTGATATTGTAAATGTCACTGCCTTCTACATACATAGAAAACATGGTATTGTATTTTTGACAAAGACTTTTTAATCCGCTCATGACATTCTCGTTTACAGGATCCAGAATCTGGACCTTTACAACTGTATCGTAAAGTGTGTCGGAATAAGTCTGGTCTTTTGCATTCGCAGAACTGCAGCCACATAAGAGCATGGCAACTGAACTTAGAACAGCAATCATTTGTTTTAGTTTCATAATAATCTCCATTTTCAAGTATTTATAACTATGGTAATTATAACATGAAATATGAGATATGCAATGCTATTGTTCTTTCAGACACTTGACGCTAGCTGCCTCGAGTTTAAGAAAGTGATTCTGGTGAAAGAAACAATCGAACATGTGGTTGCATAGATAGAAGTACTGTGCTAAAATATCCGTAGAGAGGTAGCCAAGATGAAAAATAGATTGAAGAAAAAAGATATTGTACTAATGATCATCATTCTGGTAGTGGCGGGATCGTGTGTGTTGTTACATAGGATTATTGGAGAAAAAAGCGCAGATTACATTACTGTAAAGGTGAATGGAAAGATAGAAGGCGTATATAGTCTGGCAGATGATCAGGAGATCGTGCTGAATAATGGAAGCAATGTTTTGAAGATCAAGAATGGAGAAGCTGATATGATCCGTGCGGATTGCCCGGATCAGCTCTGCGTGAAGCAGAAGGCGGTTTCTAAGAATAAAGAAAGTATTATCTGCCTGCCGAATAAGATTATTGTGGAAGTTGACAGCCATCAGAACAGCCAGTATGATGCGGTAAGTAATTAAAGTTCAGAATTAGTGTCCGTGAAGCAGTAGTATTAAGTGCCACAGAGGATAAAGAATAAGAAAGAGCGGCCTGATATAGTAGGAGGAGACATAAAAGTGAAAAACCGCGTAGCATATTTTGGAGTATTTACAGCGCTTGCATTGATTTTTAGCTATATTGAAACTCTTGTTCCGATTTCGTTTGGAATCCCGGGAGTTAAGCTTGGGCTGGCTAATCTGATTATCGTGATTGCACTTTATAAGATACCGCTTAGGGAAGTGTATGTATTATCTATAGTACGTGTCCTTTTAAGCGGTGTTTTGTTTGGAAATTATTTTAGTATTGCGTATAGTCTGGCAGGTGGATTACTTAGTTTAACTGTGATGGCACTTTTGAAAAAGGCAGGAGGATTCAGTGTTATTGGAATCAGTATTGCAGGCGGTGTCTGTCACAATATTGGACAACTGGTTGTTGCAATGATTGTTGTTGAGACATTTGCAATGTCATATTATATGCCGGTGCTTCTTGTTGCCGGACTGATTACGGGATTTTTGATCGGTGTTGTTGCAGATCAGGTGCTTAGGAGAATAAGCGATATTATGTTTTTAGAGTAGAAGGAGCAGAGGAGGTACTATGATATCGTATATACGAGGTGAGCTAGCTGCTCAATATGAAGATAAAGTAATTGTAGATGTAGGAGGCGTAGGATATGGAATTTATATGTCAGCGCAATCTATGAGTAAGCTTCCACCGGTTGGAAGTGAAGTGAAGATACATACTTATTTGAATGTCAAGGAAGATTCAATGCAGCTGTTTGGATTTCTGACAGTAGATGATTTGAATGTATTTAAGTTACTGATCGGAGTCAGTGGAATCGGACCTAAAGGAGGTCAGGCAATTCTGTCGGTATTGTCACCAGATGATCTGAGGTTTGCAGTTATGGCTGATGATGTGAAAGCCATTTCATCCGCACCTGGGATCGGGAAAAAAACAGCGCAGAAGTTGATTGTGGAACTTAAGGATAAGTTGAGCATCGAAGATGCTCTGGAACATGCAATAACAGAAGATGGTGCTTTAAAAGCCCAGATGTCAACAGGAGGAGAGATTCAAAGCGAAGCGGTTCAGGCGCTGGTTGCATTGGGATACGGCAATACAGAAGCACTGAAAGCTGTGAAACAGGTGGAAATCACACCAGATATGCAGGTGGAAGAATTGCTTAAACGAGCATTGAAGTTCATGTTCTGATTACTGCAAGGGGAGAGATATGAGCAGGAGAATTATAACAACAGAGAATCTGGAAGAGGATGTCAAGATTGAAAGTCACCTAAGGCCCCAGCTTTTAGATGATTATATTGGACAGGAAAAAGCAAAAGAGATTTTAAAAGTATACATTACTGCGGCAAGAGAGAGGGGGGAAGCCCTGGATCATGTACTTTTTTATGGCCCTCCAGGCCTTGGTAAAACAACACTGGCCGGAATTATTGCTAATGAGATGCATGTGAATATTAAGATTACATCTGGACCGGCAATCGAAAAGCCGGGTGAGATGGCAGCAATCCTCAATAATCTGCAGGAGGGAGATGTACTTTTTGTAGATGAAATTCATCGTTTGAATCGTCAGGTGGAAGAAGTTCTTTATCCGGCTATGGAAGATTATGCGATAGATATTATGATTGGAAAGGGAGCAAGTGCCAGATCCATTCGACTGGATCTTCCGAAGTTTACATTGGTGGGAGCCACAACTCGTGTCGGCATGTTGACGGCACCGCTCAGAGACCGATTTGGTGTGATTCACCGATTGGAGTTTTATACAGTTGAAGAACTTAAGAGAATTATTGCCCGGTCAGCAAAGGTTCTTGATGTAGGGATAGATGATGCCGGAGCTACTGCACTTGCGAGACGTTCCAGGGGGACGCCGAGACTTGCAAATCGTCTTTTGAAACGTGTGAGAGATTTTGCTCAGGTGAAGTATGATGGATATATTACAGAAGATGTGGCGAATTATGCACTGGATCTTCTTGACGTAGATAAGTGTGGACTAGATCAGACAGACAGGAATCTTTTAATGACGATCATAGAAAGATTTGATGGCGGTCCTGTTGGACTGGATACTCTGGCGGCTTCTTTGAGTGAGGATTCAGGAACAATAGAGGATGTGTACGAGCCATATTTATTGAAGAATGGATTTATTCAGAGAACACCGAGAGGGCGGATCGTGACAGATCTTGCGTATGCACATTTAGGGATTTTGAAGCAAAATCATGAAAAATAGTTGGTTTTTATGACAGTTTAGTTTATAATAAATTATATTCATAAGAAATAGCAGAGTTTGTGGGAGGCTTTTATGGCATCATCAAAGAATTTTACAGAAGTTTTAATTGGAGGAAAAGTATTCACTTTAAGTGGATTTGAAAGTGAAGAATATCTGCAAAAGGTATCTACATATTTGAATCATAAGATTGACGAATGCAGCAGTAGTGAGGGATATCGTAAGCAGAGTGCAGAGACAAGAAGTGTTCTGCTGGCACTTAATATTGCGGATGATTATTTTAAAGCACGAAAACAGGGTGGTACACTGGAAAGTGATATTGAAGCGAAAGATAAAGAGATGTATGATCTGAAGCATGAACTGATATCTGTACAGATCAAATTAGAGAATGCGGATAAAGCATTGGACAAGTTAAAGGAAGAGAACAAGGAACTTCAGATGAAGATTGTTCAACTGGAGACAGAGATTAAGAATAATAAAGAGAATTAGAATATGAGAGGGGCTGTCGGATTGACGGCCCTTTTTAAAGATAAAGATACCGGAATGACAGAAAAATCATAGAAAATGACAGAGAATTAAAAACTACTGAATCCTGGTATTCTTGAATAATAATTAATTTAAGGACGAAATCAAAATGAAAAGAGAAGTTGAGATACTTGCGCCGGCGGGTTCATGGGAATGCCTGGAAGCAGCGGTCTGTGCCGGAGCAGATGCGATATATATAGGGGGGAGCCGTTTCGGGGCAAGGGCGCATGCGGATAATCTGAATGAGGAACGCATGTTGGAAGCGATTGACTATGTGCATCTGCACGGACGTAAATTATATATGACAGTCAATACGTTATTGAAAGAGCAGGAATTGGGAGAACTTGTAGATTATCTCCGCCCATATTACGAACAAGGGCTGGATGCAGTGATTGTGCAGGATATCGGGGCTATGCGCCTGATTCGGGAAGCATTTCCGGATCTTCCGCTTCATGTAAGTACTCAGGCAACTGTGACACAAACACTGAGCGCACAACTTTTTCAGAGAATGGGAGCAGAGAGAATTGTGCCGGCAAGAGAGTTGTCTCTGGAAGAAATTAAGAATATGAAAAATGCAACTGGTCTGGAGATAGAATGTTTTGTGCATGGTGCTTTGTGTTACTGCTATTCCGGACAGTGCTTAATGAGCAGTATGATTGGCGGACGGAGTGGAAACCGTGGGGAATGTGCGCAGCCATGCAGACTTCCATATCGAGTTGAAAATCGAAAATCTGCAGATCTAATGAGCCTGAAAGATCTTTGTACGATTGATATGATACCCGAACTTGTTGAGGCCGGAATTGATTCTTTTAAGATTGAAGGGCGCATGAAACAGCCGGATTATGTATATACGGTGACGCAGATGTATCGGAAATATACAGATATTTATCTGCAAAAAGGGAAAAAAGGGTTTCATGTCACAAAGGAGGACAAAGAAAAGCTGGAAAATTGTTACCGCCGAAGAGGGTACTGTGATGGGTACTACAGAAAGCAGAACGGAAAAGAGATGCTTTCTTTGAAGCGTCCTGGAAAAGAGACGGAACCGAAGAAAGAAAAAATGGATTACATATTACAGGAAAAAATTGACGGAACCCTAAATCTTGCAGAAGGCACTGCCTCAGAACTGACTGTATGGCTGCATGACAGACCGGAAATGACGGTAACTGTGACAGGAGATATGGTCCAGACTGCAAAAAATCAACCCCTTGAGGCAGAACGGATCGAAAAGCAGATACGGAAAACCGGAAATACTCCGTTTGTATTTGAAGAGGTGTATATCGATGTGTCTGGAAATCTGTTTCTGCCGATGCAGAGTCTGAATGAACTACGTAGAGCAGCGCTCTCGGATCTGGAAGTGCAGATTACAGAAGAATATCGCCGGCATATGATCTGGTCGGAGATTCAGGCAGAAGACATGTCTGATAATAAGTTTGAAAATAGCAGAAGAAATTGTGAGATTCAGATTTCAGTAGAGACAGTGGAACAGTTAAAGCTGGCTTTAGCCAGGGAATATGTTGATCGCATCTTTATATCTGATGCAATCGCATTTGATGAAACGGTTATCGACATGTTAGAAGAATACCGCTTAAACATGAGAGATAAAAAACATGAATCAAAGATCTGTCTGGCGATGCCATACATTTTCAGGGAAAGAGCAATGAATATCTACAAGGTATATTTTGAGAAGATCAGCCAGTATTATGAAGGTGTTCTTGTTCGGAACTGGGAAGCTTTAGAATGGATGAAATCAAAAGGATATAAAGGGGAGATTCTGTCAGATTATAATTTGTACGGATGGAATAACAGGGCAATAAAAGAATTGTCAGAACTTGGAATTGATCAGTATACGTCTTCCGTTGAATTGAATTTTCGGGAGCTTAGTGAACTGTCTACGGGAGGTAATCTGATTGTCTACGGGTATCAGCCTGTAATGATTACAGCGAACTGTATCAGAAGGACGACGGAGGACTGTCTTGGAAAAGATAGTATGTTATATATTACAGATCGCCTTGGAAATAAATTTCCTGTTAAAAATTACTGTAAATACTGTTATAATATAATATATAATTCAGCTCCGATTGTTCTTTTGGATCAGAAAAATGAAATCAGGAGCCTGGAACCATCTGGAATCCGTCTGAATTTTACATTAGAAAAAGAACGGGAGATGGAACAAATCTTAGAAAGTTATAAAAATGTTTTTCTGGAGGATAAAGAGATACCGATGCCAGATATCAGTTTTACCAGAGGACATTTTAAGCGGGGAGTAAAGTAGGTGAAAAATTGGTAAACATTATTGTTGAATTGTCAAAATATCTGATGATCATATTGATGACTTCATACACATTCTTGTGTTTCAGTATTTTTGGATATCAAGATCCGGATAAAAAGAAGAGTCTTTTGAGACAACAGAATGTGTTGATGTTCATGATACATATTATTGCATATTTGGTCATGTACTTGGAACAGGAGGATGTCAAGCTTCTTGCATTTTATCTGATGCAGGTAGTGCTATTTGGAACTACTATATTGCTATATACGATTATTTATCCGAGAGTGTCCAGGCTGGTCGTAAATAATATGTGCATGCTATTATGTATCGGTATGATCATGTTGACGAGACTAAGTTATTCCAATGCAGTAAAACAGTTCGTTATTGCAGCAGGTGGTGTGGCAATCAGTCTGGTAGTACCAGTCGTGATCCGAAAGGTGAAAAAGCTTTCGGAATGGAGAAAGGTTTATGCAATTATTGGTATTGTATCTCTGGCTCTTGTCGTTGTAATTGGTTCTGTGTCTTATGGAGCAAAGCTTGGTTTTCAGGTGGCAGGAATTAACGTTCAGCCGTCTGAGCTTGTGAAAATTGTATTTGTATTTTTTGTGGCTTCCAGTTTTAAACAGTCCATGGCATTTAAAGATATCGTTGTGACGACAGCACTAGCAGCGTTTCATGTATTGATTTTGGTTGCGTCAAAGGATCTTGGAGCTGCACTGATTATATTTGTAGTGTACTTGGTTATGCTGTATGTGGCAACCAGACAGCCCTTATATGTATTGGCAGGACTAGGAGCCGGAAGTGTAGCTTCAGTGGGGGCTTATTACTTGTTTAATCACGTTAAGAACCGTGTGGTCGCCTGGAAAGATCCGATTGCTTCATATAGCGGAAGCGGATATCAGGTGGCACAGTCTTTATTTGCAATTGGAACAGGAAGCTGGTTCGGTATGGGACTGTTCCAGGGACAGCCAGATACGATTCCTGTTGCATCGTCAGATTTTATCTTTTCTGCAATCTGCGAGGAGATGGGGCTGATTTTCGGATTATGCATGACGTTGGTATGTGTTAGTTGTTATGTAATGTTTTTAAACATTGCGATGCAGCTTCGCAATATGTTTTATAAACTGGTAGCACTGGGGCTTGGAACTTGTTACATTTTTCAGGTGTTCTTGAATATTGGAGGAGTAACAAAATTCATTCCATCTACTGGAGTGACACTTCCGCTTGTCAGTTACGGAGGAAGTTCTATACTCAGTACATTGATCATGTTTGCAATTATTCAGGGACTTTATATTTTAAGAGAAGACGAGGAAGAGAATCTTGAAAGAAAAAAGAAGGAAAGGTTACGAGCAGAGAGAGGCAGAGGAGAGGTTAAAAAGAGAGCGCGAAAAACGGCAGATGTCCCGCAGAGAGCGAAAAGAAGCAGACCGGCAGGACAAGCGCCGAGAAAAGAAAAAGCGCGCCCGCAACAAAGAGTTCGCTAGAGTCACATATATTTTTGTAGCACTGTTTATTGCTATGATGGGTTATATCTCTTATTTTAATGTTGTGAAAAGCAGAGATATCATCAGCAGCCCTTATAATAAGAGGCAGGATTCTTATGCGGACCGTGTGATCCGCGGAAAGATTCTGGACAGAAATGGAAATGTGCTGGCTCAGACAAATGTGGCAGAAGATGGGACAGAGACAAGAGAATATCCGTACAATAATATATTTGCTCATGTGGTCGGTTATACTGCTCAGGGAAAATCTGGTCTGGAGTCTGTTTCTAACTTTGAACTTCTGACTTCCAATGCATTTTTTGTAGACAAATTAAAAAATGAATTCCAGGATAAGAAAAACCAGGGAGATAATGTAGTAACGACACTGGATACAAATCTCCAGGAAGCAGCTTATGATGCACTTGGTTCTAATAAAGGTGCAGTAGTTGTTATGGATCCAAGTACAGGAAAGATTTTAGCTATGGTTTCAAAACCTGATTTTGATCCGAATACAGTCAGCCAAAACTGGAATGAACTCAGCACAAGTGAGGATAGTGTGCTTCTGAATCGTGCAACGCAGGGGCAGTACGCACCTGGTTCTACGTTTAAACTTGTAACAACACTGGAATTCATGCGTGAAAATGCAGATTTTGATTCCTATTCCTATAACTGTACAGGTTCTATTGAAAGTGGTGATGTTACAATTCATTGCTATGGTGGACACGTACACGGACAGGTGACTTTGAGGGATAGTCTTGCGTATTCATGTAATACTTCATTTTCCAATATCGGAAGATCACTGAATGCAGACACTTACAAGGATACTGCGCAAGAGCTTCTGTTTAATAAGAAACTTCCGTCTGTCCTGCCGTACAGCAAGAGTCAGTTTACGCTGACTTCATCGGACACGGAGGCAGAGCGGATGATGACTGCCATGGGACAGGGAAAAACACAGGTAAGCCCATATCATATGGCTTTGATCACGTCAGCAATTGCCAATGGCGGAACATTGATGAAACCATATCTGGTAGATTCTGTTACCAACAATGCAGGAAATGTGATCGAGAAGACAAAACCGGAGAAATATAAAGATCTGATGACTTCCAAAGAAGCGGCGCAGCTCAAAGATTATATGACGGCTGTTACCGATTATGGAACAGCATCTGTACTTGGTGGACAAAACTACACGGCTGCAGGAAAGACCGGAACGGCAGAATATAGCTCAGATAAGGAAAAAGATCATTCCTGGTTCGTTGGAATTGCTAATGTTGACAACCCGGAACTTGTGATCAGTGTGATTATTGAGCAGGCTGACGGTTCTGCAAAAGCAGTTAATATTGCAAAAAAAGTGTTTGATGCATATTATCAATAAAGAAGATTCTGTGATATGTGCAGGTAATAATTGTAAATAGTTGAGAAAATGGAAAGATAACATGAGATATTATCGCAGACTTTACTGGGGTGAAGACCTGAAAAAGAAAAAAGAAAAGATTATAAGAAGACTGAATACGGGAAAACTTCAAAGAGATATCTATGTACTGGTATTGCCGGAACATGGGTCGAATCAGCTTGAAATTTATAATGCAGCGCTTTTCCTTCAGCCGGATTTTCCAAATGATGATTTCTTTGTTGTAGGAATTGTAAGAGGTTACGAGGCGGCTCTGGAGCTGGTAGAAGAGATCGCCGGGAAAGTGTATGAACAAACAGGAACGGCGGATATCCGCGCATATCTGTTAGAAAGAGAACAGGAAGGCTAAGATGCGATGCTACATATTTTGATTTTGATATTAAAAATAATCGGCATAATAATCGCTGTAATACTGGGAATCCTATTGCTATTGATTGCTATTTTTCTTTTTGTGCCGGTTCATTACGAGGTACAGGGAAGGTGTGATGGTGACCTGGATTCTCTGAAGGGAAAAGTGCAAGTTACCTGGCTTTTGCAGCTTGTTCGGGCGGACATCTTGTATAAGAATGGAAAAATGAAGTGGCGGCTTAGATTTGCATGGATAAAAAGAGAAAATACAGGAGCCGGAAAGAAACAGAAAAAGGTACAGACGCTGCAGAAACAAGCTGAGAAAGCTGAGATTTCTGGAATAGAAGAAGCTGAGAAAACTGAGATTTCAGAAATAGAAGAAGAGGAGAAATCGAATCATGAGAAGAGTATTACAGAAACAGACAAGATTGAAAAGAATGAACCTGAAAAATTTACAGAAAAATCTGAAGAGAATCTGGCGACGTCGCAGACGATACGCCAAAAGAGTGCGCATGCTCCGGAATCTGAAAAATGGAAAACTGAAAAAGAAAAATCCGTGGACAGTGAAAAGAATGGAAGCTTCTATCAGAGGATTCTTTCGTGGATTCATAAGATAAAATGTACTTTTGGAAAATTGTGTGATAAAATAAAAGCATTGTCGGGAAAGAAAGAAAAGTTGGAAGAATTTCTTCGAGATGAGGTGCATAAAGGGGCATATCACAAATGTAAAAAAGAACTTTTCAGGCTTATGAAACATTTAAAGCCAAAAAAGGCAGATGTGAGGATTATTTATGGATTTGATGATCCGTATCATACCGGACAGGCTTTGGCAGTGTTTGGCGTGCTATATCCATTTGTTGGAGGATGTATAAGTGTGACACCTGATTTTGAACATCAGGTGCTGAAAGGTTCAGCATATTTAAAAGGAAAGATTTATCTGTGGCATTTTGTTCAGAGCGGCTGGAAACTGATCTGGAATAGAAATGTGCGTCAGACTTATCGTGATATTCGTAATTTAAAAATAAAATAACAGGAGGATTTTTATATGGCAGATAATAATTTTAAAGGGACTGTGGAGGCATTGTTCACAGGAATTGATGGAGTTGTTTCATCGAAGACAGTAGTAGGAGATGCAATCCATATCGGGGACACAATCATTCTTCCACTGGTGGATGTATCTTTTGCAATTGGAGCCGGAGCGTTTAATGCGGACAAGAAGGAAAAAGGAGCCGGAGGTGTTGGCGGCAAGATGACACCTTGCGCAGTTCTTGTGATCCAGAATGGACACACAAGACTGGTAAATATTAAGAACCAGGATACGATCACAAAGATTCTTGATATGGTGCCTGACATGGTCGACAAATTTACAGGAGGTAAAGATTCAAAACTTGACGAGAATGATGTGAAGGATATTCTTGACAGCGTAGATGTACAGTAGTTATCTGTAATGTCCGGTCTGTGTGAAGCATAGAATAGAGTAAGATACATTATAAGAGAAGGGTCGATAAAAAATGAAACGGGTAGTGGGATTTGCGCTGTTTGGAATAGCAATCGGACTTGTAATCGCCATGCTTTTGCCCAATACATTTGTAACTGTTCTGTGTGTCATACTATGCCTGCTGGCTGGATATAATTTGTTTTGCTGTAAATAACAAAAAAGGCAAATATAAATCTTGATTGAAAAATGTCGGAAAAATCTTGAAAATAATACTTGCTTTTGTGAGAATTATCTGCTAGTATATTATTGTTGCGAGTCTGAAAAAGACTTATTATGAGCGTTAGGAGGTGCAGTCATGGCAAAATGTGCTATTTGTGAAAAGGGTGCTCACTTTGGAAACAACGTAAGCCACTCTCATAGAAAATCCCCAAAAATGTGGAAATCTAATGTAAAATCTGTTCGTGTTAAGACAGAGAACGGAGCTACAAAGAGAATGTATGTTTGTACTTCTTGTTTGAAATCTGGCAAAGTTGAGCGAGCATAATAGTATAAAAGCTCAGATTCCAGAAATGGAATCTGGGCTTTTTTTCGTTATGTGAAAATGATGATCAGGCAGAACAGTCGAGACATGCCTGTTTTGCCTTGTAATATATAATGAAACAGAGTATAATACATATGTTAAATATACGGATATGGAGGTATCGGATATGAAAGGTTGTATGAGCACGGATCTCGGAATTATTACGATTGATCCTGAAGTGATAGCAAAATATGCAGGAACTGTAGCGGTAGAGTGTTTTGGAATCGTTGGAATGGCTGCAGTGAATATGAAGGATGGTCTGGTTCATCTGTTAAAAAAGGAGAGCCTGACTCGTGGAATTAAGGTGCGTATCTCTGAGGATAACCATGTAAGCTTGAGCTTTCATATCATTGTTGCGTATGGCGTAAGTATTTCAGCGGTTACGGATAACCTGATCAGCAATGTGAAGTATCGTGTGGAAGAGTTTTCCGGAATGCCGGTAGATAAGATTAATATCTATATCGAGGGCGTACGCGTCATTGATTAATCAAGGAGGACATAAGAAGTGGCTACAAAGACAATTGATGCAAATATGCTTGCGAAGATGTTTCTTGCAGGCGCGCAGAATATAGAAGCAAAGAAAGAATTTATCAACGAACTGAATGTATTCCCTGTTCCGGATGGAGATACGGGAACTAATATGACTTTGACAATCCTGTCAGCAGCTAAGGAAGTGACAGCGCTTGCAGATGTTGATATGAAGAACCTGGCAAAAGCAATTTCTTCCGGTTCCTTAAGAGGAGCCAGAGGTAACTCGGGAGTTATTCTTTCTCAGCTTTTAAGAGGGTTTACAAAGTCGATTCGTGATGAAAAAGAGATTGACACTGCAGCCCTTGCAGCAGCTTGCCAGAGAGCAAGAGACACAGCATACAAGGCGGTTATGAAGCCGAAGGAAGGAACAATCCTTACTGTTGCAAGTGGAATCGCAGATAAAGCAGCAGAGCTTGCTCTTGAGACAGAAGATCTTGAGGAGTTTATCCCGGCAGTTATTGAGCATGCGGATGAAGTCCTTCAGAAGACGCCGGAGATGCTCCCGGTTTTGAAAGAAGCAGGGGTAGTGGATTCTGGTGGACAGGGACTCTTAGAAGTTATCCGCGGAGCATATGATGCATTTCTTGGGAAAGAGATTGATTATAGCGCAATTGCACCGGCTGCTGGAAATAGTACAGCAGTAAAAGTCAGCGTCGAGGAAGAAAAAGAGATTAAATTTGGCTACTGTACAGAGTTTATCATTCTTCTCGAAAAGGAATTTACAGAGAACGACGAGCATGAGCTGAAAGCATACTTGTCATCAATTGGTGATTCTATCGTATGTGTAGCAGATGATGAAATCGTGAAGATCCACGTACACACGAATGATCCAGGACTTGCGATTCAGAAAGCACTGACTTATGGACAGTTATCACGCATGAAAATAGATAATATGCGTGAGGAGCATAGGGAAAAACTGATTCGTGATTCCGAGAAGCTTGCAAAAGAACAGGCAGAAGCCGAAGAAGCTAAAAAGACTGCAGAGCCGAAGAAGCCAATGGGATTTATTGCAGTATCTATCGGTGATGGAATGAACGAAATCTTCCGTGAACTTGGAGCAGATTATATCATTGAGGGTGGACAGACTATGAACCCAAGTACAGATGATATGTTAAAAGCCATTGATCAGGTCAATGCAGAGACAATTTTTATTCTTCCAAATAACAAGAATATTATTCTCGCAGCAAATCAGGCAAAAGACCTTGTGGAAGATAAAGAAATCATTGTAATCCCAACAAAGACTGTTCCACAGGGGATTACAGCAATTATTAACTTTGTTCCGGATGCAGATGCAAAGTCTAACGAAGAGACAATGCTTGATGAAATTAAGAATGTGAAAACTGGACAGGTTACTTATGCAGTCCGTGATACACACATTGATGACAAAGAGATTCATCAGGGAGACATTATGGGAATTGGTGATGCAGGAATCCTTTCTGTAGGACAGGATATTGCAGAGACTACACTGGAGATGTTAGAACAGCTTGTAGATGATGATTCGGAACTGATCAGTCTGTATTATGGACAGGATGTGACTGAGGAAGAGGCGGATGCCTTTACACAGGAAGTTGAAAAACTTTATCCAGATATAGATGTTGATGTGCACTGTGGTGGTCAGCCAATCTATTATTATGTATTAGCTGTAGAATAAGAGATATGATTGAACAGAGTAAGATTCATGAAATAAAAGGCGTCGGGGAGAAGACGGAGAAGCTGTTTGCAAAACTGGGAATTTATACAGTTGGTGACCTTCTCAGGTATTATCCGAGAAATTACGACGTGTATGAGGAGGCCGTCCCTATCGCAGAGGTAGAGGACGGTCGAACTGTTACTGTAACAGGAATGATTTTCGGGCGTGTGCAGGTGGGTGGAAGTCGGAACTTGCAGGTGACGACCATTCACGTAAAAGATCTGACGGGAACGATCAAAGCAGTCTGGTTTCGTATGCCGTTTCTTAAAAATACGCTGGCAGGTGGTGGTCAGATTACCTTGCGTGGCCGGGCTGTGAATCGGCGGGACGGACTTGTACTGGAACATCCAGAAATATTTTATCCAAGTGAAAAATATGAAGAAAAACTGCATACACTACAACCGATTTATAATCTGACAGCAGGCCTAACGAACAATGCGATTTCAAAAGCTGTTAAGCAGGTCGTAGAAAGCCTTGATCTTACAAAAGAGCATTTGCCTGAAGAAATCCGTCTGCATTATCAGTTGGCAGAATATAATTATGCCATTCGTGGTATTCATTTTCCGGAAGATAAAGAAGTCTTTTATCATGCAAGAGAACGGCTTGTATTTGAAGAGTTTTTACAGTTTATACTTGCAATCCGGAAACTAAAAGACAGCAATAGCCGCATGGATAATGAATATGTGATTCCATTGGATTTACGGACAGAGGAGTTTCAAAAAGCGTTACCATTTGAACTGACCGGGGCGCAGCAGAACGTATGGAGAGAAATCCAGCAGGACATGGCATCTGAGCATGCCATGTCAAGACTTGTGCAGGGAGATGTAGGGTCAGGTAAAACGATCGTTGCAGTATTAGCGCTTCTTAATACCGCATTAAAAGGCTATCAGGCGGCAATGATGGCACCGACAGAGGTGCTGGCAAGACAACATTATGAATCGATTACCAGTCTTTTTGAAGCATATAATATTCCGATAAAAGTAGTGCTTTTGACAGGTTCGATGACGGCAAAAGAAAAACGCAGAGCTTACGACCGGATCGAGTGCGGACTTGCGAAGATCATTGTGGGGACGCATGCACTTATTCAGGACGCAGTTTATTATGATAATCTGGCACTTGTAGTGACAGATGAACAGCATAGATTTGGGGTAAAACAAAGAGAGTCATTTGCAAAAAAAGGCGGTGTTCCGCATGTTCTTGTTATGAGTGCGACACCGATCCCGAGAACCCTTGCAATCATTTTATACGGAGATCTTGATATTTCTGTGATAGATGAACTTCCGGCGAACCGTTTGCCTATTAAGAATTGTGTGGTAGACACCAGTTACCGGCAGACGGCCTACACATTTATGAAAAAGCAGATTGCAGAAGGAAGACAGTGTTACATTATCTGCCCGATGGTAGAAGAAAGTGAAGCTATGGAGGCGGAAAATGTGACGGATTATTCCAGAATGCTGCAAGAAGAAATGGGGACTCAGATTGTAGTTGATCATCTTCATGGGAAAATGAAGCAGGCAGCAAAAGACGAGATTATGGAGCGTTTTGGACGTAATGAAATCCAGATCCTTGTGTCAACGACAGTTATTGAGGTTGGAATTGATGTGCCTAACGCAACCGTTATGATGATTGAAAATGCAGAGCGTTTCGGACTGGCGCAGCTTCATCAGCTCCGCGGTCGTGTTGGACGAGGAAAATATCAGTCTTATTGTATTTTTATGACCGGCTCAAAGGCAAAAGAAACAAAAAAACGTCTGGAAATTTTAAATAAAACGAACGATGGATTTAAAATCGCAAGCGAAGATTTAAAACTTCGCGGTCCGGGAGATTTGTTTGGAATCCGTCAAAGCGGACTTATGGATTTTGGACTGGGAGACATTTATCAGGATGCGGCAATTTTGCAGAAAGCGAACGAAGCCGCAGAATGGCTCTTAAAAAATAATCCTGAATATGTCCAGCAAATTCCAGATTATGAAGGAACTTCTAGTGTAATAATTTAAATCCTCCATATACTAACAACGTAACAAAAACAAAGTTACAAAAGGAGGAGTATAAAATGGCAAATCGTTCATCTAACAAAGCAGCAGTTCCAGAGGCAAAAGGAGCACTGGACAAATTCAAGTATGAGGTAGCAACAGAACTTGGAGTACCATTAACAGACGGTTACAATGGTGATCTGACTTCTAGACAGAATGGATCAGTTGGTGGTTATATGGTAAAAAAGATGATTGAACAGCAGGAAAAACAGATGGCCGGTAAATAATATTTAACGGTAACAGAACAAAGATGAAATGGGGATATGACAAGAAAAAGTTGTATCCCTAATTTCATGGAGTCAGTGTCAGAATTTTGCATAGAATACAGTACATCGGGGAATCGGATTGACATTTCCATGGGACAAATTTATAATGAACGAGAAACTAAGAAAAATTTACGAAAAATATAGATAAAAATAGATGAAATAGTATAAAAAAGAACTGATAAAGATAAAGAGGAATGTGATATGAGAGTAATTGCAGGAACAGCCAGACGTCTGCAGCTTAAGACACTGGATGGAATGGATACAAGACCTACAACAGACCGGATAAAAGAAACATTGTTTAATATGATTTCGGCAGAACTCTATGATAGTAATTTCCTGGATCTCTTTTCCGGAAGCGGCGGGATTGGGATTGAGGCGCTGAGCCGCGGGGCGGCAAATGCGGTATTCGTAGAGAAGAATCCAAAAGCTATGAAGTGCATACAGGAGAATCTGGAATCTACAAAATTAAAAGACCGGGCAAAGACGATGCAGATGGACGTATTTGCGGCGCTTTCGAGGCTGAATGGTGAGTGGAAGTTTGAATATATATTTATGGATCCACCGTATAATCACGAATGGGAAAAGCAAGTGCTGGAATTTCTCACTGATACGACTTTGCTGGCGGATGACGGAATTATTATCGTGGAAGCATCGAAGGAGACAGATCTGTCTTATGCAGAAGAACTGGGCTATTCTATAATAAAAGAAAAGATGTATAAGACAAATAAACACATTTTCCTGGAGAAAGAATAAGGAGCAGTTATGAAGAGAGCAATTTATCCCGGAAGTTTTGATCCGGTTACATATGGACATTTGGATATTATCAGAAGATCCGCACCGCTTGTGGACGAGCTGGTCATCGGAGTATTGAATAATAATGCAAAAACCCCGTTGTTTTCCGTAGAGGAACGTGTTAAAATGTTAAATGAGGTAACACGGGATATGACAAATGTAATCGTAGTCCCATTTGATGGGCTGCTGGTAGAATTTGCCAAAAAGATGGATGCCTGTATGATAGTTCGAGGACTCAGGGCAATCACAGATTTTGAATATGAGCTTCAGATGGCTCAGACGAACCATAAACTGGAGCCAAGTGTTGAGACAGTTTTTTTAACGACAAGCCTGGAGTATTCTTATCTGAGCTCTACTATAGTAAAAGAAGTAGCTTTCTATCATGGAGATATTTCAAAGTTTGTTCCCGATGTTGTGCGAGAAAGAATAAGGGAGAAAATGAATCAAAAAGGAGAGTGTAGATAATGAGCAGCCGTATTGAGCAGATCATTGAAGAAATCGAGGAATATATTGACAGTTGTAAGTTTCAGCCACTGTCTACATCAAAAATTATTGTAAATAAAGATCAGATGGACGAGCTCCTTCGTGAGCTTCGTATGAAGACACCAGATGAGATCAAGCGTTATCAGAAGATCATTGCAAATAAAGATGCAATCCTTGCTGATGCACAGGCAAAAGCGGACAGCATGCTGGAGGAAGCACAGATTCATACGAATGAACTGGTGAGCGAGCATGAAATTATGCAGCAGGCATACGCACAGGCGAATGAGATTGTAACTGCTGCCACAGAGCAGGCACAGGAGATTCTTGATAATGCAACAAGCGATGCGAATGAAATCCGTATCGGAGCTATGCGTTATGCAGATAATCTGATGGCAAATGCAGAAGGAATCATCGGACATACACTGGACAGTTATACAACCAAGTATGATAGTCTTGTGAATTCTCTTCAGGAGTGCTATGACATGGTTCGTAATAACCGTGCGGAGCTGGATATTCCGGATCAGCCGGCAGCAGCACAGAATGAAGATCAGGGATATGAGCAGGAAGAAGAACCAGCAGAGGATGCATTCCCGGATTTTGACCTGGACAGTGAGGAGTAGATTCTTTATCCTGTACGAAGATTTGTTTACAGATTCTCAATTAAGAGTCAGGAATTGCTACAGATGTGAGTGCAAACACAGTTTTTAGGTTGAACGTATATAAAGATAAGCAAACAGACTGGTCACCAGAGCGGTGACCAGTTTTTTTCTTGCATAGGAGTTGAGAGAAAGTCCGCTTCCATTTATCATGCTGCCTGTCTGAAAAAGTGCACACCAGCCGCCGAAAGCAGTGTGTCCCATACAGAGGCTATAATAGATAGGAAAAGACAGAGGGATGGTCTGGACGGTTATTGTTTTGTTTAAGAGAGCGCAGCCGTTAGTTAGTTCTAAAGATGGCAGAAAAAATAACTGATAAAACGGGTGTGAAATCGGGAGCTTTTGGAGTAAATTTAAAATGACGGAAAAAAGGATAATATATCCGCCGATTTTAACGATAGCCTCAGAACTATCCATAAGACAGAAATCGAGAGAACATGAAGGAATTTTTGAAATAGTAAATGGAGATGTAATGTCTGTAGTGTTCGATGATGCGAAATGTTTCTTTATGCGAAAGAAAAAAGTTAGTAGGATTGGCGTTCCATATAAGATCAGCACAGATGGGAAAATGAGTCTGGGGTTCTGAAAATATCCGAGAACAATATAATGGATGAGGAATGCAGGGCTTGTATTATTGCAAAATGACAGTAGATAAGAAGCTTCTGCTTTTGAAATCTGCCTTGCATGAAAGAGATCGGCGGTAATCTTTGCCCCCATAGGATAACCACACAGGAATCCTACAATAAAAGCGAAGGAACCTTGGGCGGAAATGCCGAACAGACGGCTTATCACAGGAGCAAGGAGTTTGTTTAAAAGTGAACAGGCACAGGAGTCAAGAAGCAGGCGCGAAATGAGAAGAAATGGGAAAAGCGTTGGCAAAACAGTAAGGAACCAAAGTAGAAGTCCGGATTTTGCGCCTTCAAATACTTCAGAAGGAAATAAAAGCATCACAAAAAAGCATAGGATCAGAAAAAACTGAAAAAAATGATTTTTCATGGAACAAGCCTCCTGCTGAGCAAAATCTTAAAACTTAATTAACCATATGGAAATATTTGATTTTTTATGACAAATGATACATAATAGAGAAAGAAATTCGTGGTTGCACAGATATGGGGTGACCACAAAAATTATTTCAAAGAGAGGGTTATAAACATGGTATTAGAAAACTTAGAACCAAAAGAAGTATTTCGATTTTTCGAGGAAATCTGCCAGGTACCTCATGGTACATTCGATACAAAGCGAATCAGTGATTACTGCGTAGCATTTGCAAAAGAAAGAGGACTTGCATGCATCCAGGATGAGACGAATAACATTATCATTTCCAAACCGGGAACGGTGGGATATGAGAACAGTGAACCGGTCATTATTCAGGGACATATGGATATGGTATGCGAGAAACGTCCGGAATCAAATCATGATTTTAAGAAAGATCCGCTTGAACTGTATGTAGAAGATGGATATGTAAAAGCAAAAGACACTACACTTGGCGGTGATGACGGTATTGCAGTTGCTATGGCACTGGCGATTTTGGACAGCAAGGATATTCCGCATCCACCAATTGAGGCTGTGTTTACGGTAGATGAAGAGATTGGAATGGGTGGAGCAGAGAATATTGACTTGTCCGTACTTAAAGGAAAGAAGCTTATTAATATTGATTCTGAAGAAGAGGGAATCCTGACAGTTGGCTGTGCAGGCGGATTCGGATATAATACTGAGATTCCAGTCACACGCGAGAATGCAGAAGGAGAGAAAATCAGTATCCGTATCCACGGACTTCTTGGAGGGCATTCCGGAGCAGAGATTCACAAACAGCGTGGAAATGGACATAAAATGATGGGAAGACTTCTGAATCACGTATCTTCGGAGACTGACATCCGCTTGATCAGCATTGCAGGAGGAACAAAGAACAATGTCATTTCAAGTGAGTGTAAGGCAGAGATCCTTGTGGCGAAAGAAGATGCTGATAAAGTAAAAGCTTCTGTTGCAGAGTTAAAAGCAACATGGGACAAGGAGTTTCTTGGAAAAGAACCGGGACTTACTGTGGATGTAGAAGAAGAAAGTGTATCTGGTGTGGCAGTTATGAACGCGGAGAGTACAAAACGTGTAATCACATATTTTATCATCTGCCCGAACGGAGTACAGTGCTATGACCGTGAACTGGAAGGACTGGTTGAAACTTCCCTGAATCTTGGTATTGTAGAAACGACTAAGGACGCTGTAAAACTTGAAAGTCTTGTAAGAAGTTCTATGGAGAGTAAGAAAGCAGATATGAAAGAAATCCTGGATACTTGTGCACAGGTTGTCGGAGCTAACGGAAAGGTGCAGGGTGGATATCCTGCATGGGAGTACAAAGTGGATTCCGAACTTCGCAAAGTAATGGTAGAGACATTCGTAGAGCAGTATGGAAAAGAACCGGTTGTATCTACCATTCACGCCGGACTGGAGTGTGGACTTTTCCTTGGAAAGAAACCAGATTTGGATTGTGTATCTATGGGACCGGATCTTTTGGATATTCATTCCTTTAATGAGAAGCTGGATATTGCCTCTACACAGAGAACATGGGAATATTTAAAAGGAATTCTTGCAAAATTAAAATAGGATAATGTGGTGTGTAGTATAAAAAAATCTACAGACATCATGGCAGTTTGAAAAATAAGAAAATATAAAGGTAGAACATATGGAGAAAGAATCTGTATGTTCTATTTTTATTTTTATTTTTACCATCTGCAGAGATGGGGGTTATTTTACATTTGATATAGTCATATAGTAGAAGAAAAATGTGCGGAAAATGAGAATAAAACTGAAATGAAGAAAAACAGGAATCTTAGAAATAAACAAGTGTATACCTGGCAGGTAAGCTTGAGGCTGTTTGCAATTCTGCTTGTGATAGCGCTACTGGATGCTGTTGGAATATCAATTTCATATACGTCCGGAAAACACATGACAGATCGAATGCTGACGTTGGATGCGCAGCAATTTCGAGATAAATTTTTTTCGGAAGAACTGCGTCAGAATAAATACCTGTCTTTAACATGCAGGCAGGCGATGCAAAATGTGGAAAAAGAGGCCTTGTATTTCCCGATTCCAGAGTCTGATTTGGATAAATCTTTGAAAGTAAGTTTTGTGGACACCTGGCATATGGAACGTAATTATGGCGGGAAGCGGGTGCATGAAGGAACAGATATTATGGCGGCTGAAAATAAACGGGGGCTTTATCCGGTGGTGAGCGTCAGTGACGGAACGGTGAAAAATAAGGGCTGGCTTGAAAAAGGGGGTTGGCGGATTGGTATCATAAGCGATAGTAGTACTTATTACTACTACGCACATCTGGACTCTTATACAAACCTGAAAATAGGAGATTATGTAAGAGCAGGAGAATTGCTTGGGTACATGGGAGACAGCGGTTATGGAGCAGAAGGAACGGTGGGACAGTTTCCCGTACATTTACATTTTGGAATTTATTTTTATGAAAATGGGAAAGAAATCAGCGTTAATCCGTATGAAGTGCTTTTATTTTTAGAAAATAAAAAATTAATCTATTCATATTTCTAGAGTTATACACCCAGATATGATATACTATATTATGTATGTTTATGCGCTGGAGGAGAAAAATTAATGAGATTGCCAGAGAATTTTGAAAAAAAGATGCGAGATCTTCTGAAAGAAGATTTTGACGATTATATTGCATGTTATGAAGAGCCGCGTTATTATGGGCTTCGTGTAAATACGAATAAAATTTCCGTAGAAGAGTTTAAAAAGATCTGTCCGTTTGAAATCGAGCCGATTCCCTGGATTGAGAATGGATTCTATTATGACGGGGAGCATGTAACTCCGTCTAAACATCCATATTATTTTGCAGGGCTTTATTATCTGCAGGAGCCAAGTGCCATGACACCGGCAAACCGGCTTCCGGTGGAACCGGGAGACAAGGTGTTAGATGTATGTGCGGCACCGGGAGGAAAGGCTACGGAGCTTGGAGCAAAGCTTCAGGGGGAAGGAGTACTTGCGGCCAATGATATTAGTAATTCCAGAGCCAAGGGACTTCTGAAAAATATTGAGGTGTTCGGTATTGGCAATGTTCTTGTTTTAAGTGAAGAGCCTGGAAAAATGGAAAGCTATTTTACAGAGTATTTTGATAAGATTCTGATTGACGCACCGTGTTCCGGAGAAGGAATGTTCCGAAAAGATAAAAAAATGGTATCTGCATGGGAGGAGCATGGGCCGGACTTTTTCTGTAATATTCAGAAGAGCATTATCTTGCAGGCTGCTCGTATGTTAAAGCAAGGCGGAATGATGCTGTACTCCACCTGTACTTTTGATTCGAAAGAAAATGAGCAGGTCATCGAACATTTACTTAAGACCTATCCGGAATTTAGAATCTTGAAGATTGCGCCATATGAAGGCTTTGTTCAGGGGATGCCGGAAGTGACAGAATCACGGGATCCGTCGCTTGCGAATACTGTCCGCATATTCCCACATAAAATGAAAGGGGAAGGACATTATCTGGCACTTGTACAAAAGGGCGAACCGTGTGACCGTGTGAAAGGTGAACTGATCGGTGGAAAAGGAAAGAAGAAATTACCAGAGGAACTGGAAGAATTTTTAAATGATGTAAAGAAAGAAATCCGTACGGATCTTCTGGATATCCACGGCGAGCGTGTCTATGTAATGCCGGCAGGACTTCCTGATCTTAAGGGACTTCGGTTCCTGCGTACCGGACTTTTACTTGGAGAACTTAAGAAAAAACGGTTTGAGCCAAGCCAGGCCTTTGCCATGACCCTCAAAAAAGATGATTATGAGAAGATTGTTGATCTGCCACTAGAAGATGATCGTGTGAGCCGTTATCTGAAAGGGGAAACACTGGATGTTGATGATTTGGTAGAGACGAAAGCAAAAGGCTGGTATCTGGTCTGCGTGGATGGTTATCCACTGGGATGGGGAAAGCTTGCTAATGGAACTTTGAAGAATAAATATCTGCCGGGATGGAGGTTGAATTCATGATCCGGTTAGACAAGTTCCTGTCTGAGATGGGCGTAGGAACCAGGCAGGAAGTGAAGCAGTATATTCGAAAAGGCAAAGTAGAGGTAGATGGCGAGATTGCAAAGCGCCCGGAACTTAAAGTGGACGAGACAAAAGCACATGTCACACTGGACGGTGAACGAATCGGATATGCCTCTTATGTATACTATATGCTGAACAAACCGGCGGGTGTAGTATCTGCAACAGAAGATAAACGCGAGAAAACAGTGATTGATCTGATCAAGGGACAGAAGCGGAAAGATCTGTTCCCGGTGGGGCGTCTGGATAAGGATACAGTGGGACTTCTTTTAATTACAAATGATGGAAATCTGGCACACCGGTTACTTTCTCCGAAACATCATGTGGATAAATGCTATTTTGCAAAAGTGCAGGGGAACGTTACAAAAGACGATGCGGAAAAATTTGCAGAAGGTGTAAATATTGGCACAGAAGATGAACCGGAGATCACGATGCCGGGAAAACTCGACATTATAAAAAGTGATGATTTATCCGAAATACGTCTGACCATCCAGGAAGGAAAGTTTCATCAAGTAAAACGCATGTTCCAGGCAGTGGGAAAAGAGGTTGTTTATCTGAAACGGGAACGTATGGGCAGCTTGATTCTGGATGATAATCTGGCAGAGGGCGAATACCGCATGCTGACCGAAGAAGAATTAAAGAATTTATTATTTTGAACGCTACAAGTGAGGTATTATAGATGTCACAGGGATTTTTACCAATATGTAAAAAGGATATGGAAGAACGGGGCTGGGAACAGTTGGACTTTGTGTACATTTCAGGGGACGCTTATGTAGACCATCCATCATTTGGACCGGCAGTTATTACAAGGCTTCTGGAAGATTATGGATACAAGGTCGGAATCATCGCACAGCCGGATTGGAAAGATAAGAACAGCATCACCGTTCTTGGCGAGCCAAGACTTGCTTTTCTTGTATCGGCAGGTAATATGGATTCTATGGTAAATCATTACTCTGTATCAAAAAGGCGTAGAAGTACAGATGCCTATACTCCAGGCGGTGTTATGGGAAAACGTCCGGATTATGCGGTGACAGTCTATGGCAACCTGATCCGCCAGGTTTATAAAAAGACACCAATCATTCTCGGAGGAATCGAGGCGAGTCTTCGAAGACTGGCACATTACGATTATTGGTCCAATAAATTAAAACGCTCCGTGCTATTGGATTCCGGGGCGGATATTATTTCATATGGAATGGGTGAGCATTCGATCATTGAGATTGCAGAGGCGTTAGATAGTGGACTTAGTATTCAAGATATTACTTACATTCCGGGAACTGTGTGTAAGGTCAAGAGTCTGGACAGTGTCTATGAACCAACAATTCTTCCATCCTATGAGCAATTGAAAGAGGACAAGCTCAATTATGCAAGAAGTTTTTATGTGCAGTATTGTAATACAGATCCGTTTTCGGGGAAATGTCTCGTAGAGCCTTACAGCGATCATCTTTATGTTGTACAGAATCCACCTGCAAAACCGCTTTCTCAGGACGAGATGGATCTGGTGTATGGCCTTCCGTATATGAGGACTTACCATCCGAGTTATGAAAAAGACGGAGGGGTTCCGGCAATCAAAGAAATCAAGTTCAGTCTGATCAGTAACCGTGGCTGTTTTGGAGGGTGCAGCTTCTGTGCCCTGACCTTTCATCAAGGAAGGATTGTGCAGACGAGAAGTCATGAGTCCTTATTAAAAGAAGCGAATGAAATGGTGAAGGACAAGGATTTTAAAGGATATATTCATGACGTTGGAGGCCCAACGGCAAACTTCCGTGCACCGTCCTGTGAAAAGCAGTTAAAATACGGCGTCTGCAAGGAAAAGCAGTGTCTGTTCCCGAAACCGTGTAAAAATATGAAGGTCGATCATCGGGATTACGTGGCACTTCTTAGAAAATTGCGTAAAATACCTGGAGTCAAGAAAGTTTTTATCCGTTCCGGAATCCGGTTCGACTACGTTATGGCAGATAAGGATGACACATTTTTAAAGGAACTGTGCCAGTATCATATCAGCGGGCAGCTTAAGGTTGCACCGGAGCATGTATCAGACGCAGTCCTGGAGAAAATGGGAAAACCGGAGAATTCTGTCTATAAGGGGTTTGTAAAACGGTATAAAAAAATGAACGAGCGTCTTGGTATGGATCAATATCTTGTGCCGTATCTAATGTCTTCTCACCCGGGGTCAACGTTAAAGGAAGCAGTCGAGCTTGCAGAACATTTGCGGGATCTTGGATATATGCCGGAGCAAGTACAGGACTTCTATCCGACACCGTCCACCATATCTACCTGTATGTACTACACAGGCGTAGACCCAAGAAATATGAAACCAGTTTATGTACCGAAGAACCCGCATGAAAAAGCAATGCAGAGAGCATTGATCCAGTACCGGGATCCGAAGAATTATGATCTGGTCATGGAGGCGCTTAGAAAATCCGGGCGCATGGATCTGGTGGGATTTGACCAGAAATGCTTGATCAAGCCAAGGAAAATCAAGTCAGACATGTCTGGAGTAAAAAGAAAGCAGAACTGCAAGAATTCAAAAAATGTAAAAAATAACAGAGGCGGAAACAATAAACGCCGAAAGAGCAGATAATAACAGCGAAAGTGATAATTGTAAACACTGCAAGAGGTGATAGGAGTATGATGAAGATAGCATTGATTACAGGAGCATCTTCCGGACTTGGAAGAGAATTTGCAAGGCAGATTCCAAAGCTTTATCAGAATCTGGATGAAATCTGGGTCGTCGCAAGACGGGCAGAACGTCTGAACGAATTGGAGATGGAATTAAAAGTTCCGGTGCGTATTTTTGACGGAGATCTGAACCAGGATTATATTTATAAAAAACTGGGAATAGCACTGGGAAAATCCCACGCCAATGTACGGATGCTCGTAAATGCGGCGGGTTATGGAAAGATTGGAACATTCTGCGAGTATGGCTGGAAGGAAGAAACCGGCATGGTAGATCTCAACTGCCGGTCACTGACAAGAATGACAGCACTTTGTCTTCCGTATATGCATTGTGGCAGCAGAATTGTGAACCTTTCATCAGCTGCAGCATTTGGACCACAGCCTGGATTTGCAGTGTATGCAGCGACAAAATCTTACGTTTACAGCCTGTCCATGGCACTTGGCAGAGAACTCAAAGGAAGCGGTATTTATGTGACTGCCGTGTGTCCGGGACCGGTGGATACAGAATTCTTTGACCATACCGGAAAAGAAGTCGCAAGTGTGAAAAAGAAATTTCGTGCCGATGCGAAAGACGTGGTCAGAAAAGCTCTGATCGACAGCGCGAGAGGCAAAAAGACTTCCGTGTATGGTCTATCCATGAAAGCTGCTTGGGTGGCATCAAAAGTTGTGCCGGACAGTGTGATCGTGGCAGTGATGGAGAAAATTGCAGAATAGGAGGTTCGCATGAAGAAAAAAGAAAAGGGACAGCCTGGTTATATTAAATGGAGAAAAGAAAAATACCTGATCGGAACGATTGCGGAGTTTGCAGTTGTCATAGCACTTGTCGTGCTTGGTTATGTGCAGACGAAGACCAAGCTGAATCTGCTCACGGTAGTTGCAGTCGTCGGGTGTCTTCCGGCATCAAAGATGCTGGTCGAATTTATTACCATTGCACCACATCAGAGTATAGAAAAAGATATTTATCAGGAAATCGAGGCGAAAGCGTCACTTTTAAAAAGAGTTTATGATCTTGTCATTACAAGTCCGGAGAAAGTGATGCCGGTTGACGCTATTGTGATTTCCGGGCATACAGTCATCGGTTATGCGTCGAATACAAAGACGGACGAGGTAACATGTGCCAGATATTTGAAGGACATGCTCAATGCAAATCATCACGAAAAAATGACGGTCAAGATATTCCACGATTACAAAGCATTTTTAAGCCGCGTGGAGGGCATGAATAATATTGTTGAGGTGGGACATACAGAGAACGGACGGGAAGACCGTGCAGTCCGGAAACTGATTTTGTCCACTTGTATGTAGAATTATGAAAGAGACGATTATCAAAGAAAATGAGTCTGGTCAGAGGCTGGACAAATATTTGAAAAAATATCTTCCCCAAGCGCCTGGAAGTTTCATTTATAAAATGCTCAGAAAGAAAAATATTACATTAAATGGGAAAAAGGTAGCAGGACAGGAGAAACTTAATACCGGAGATTCGATAAAGTTTTTTCTTGCAGAGGAGACAATCGATAAATTTACAGGAAATGCAGCAGCAAGTGAGTCTTATCCGGTAAAAAAGGATTTGGAGATTATTTATGAAGACGATAATATCCTGCTTATAAATAAACCGGCAGGCATGTTATCTCAGAAAGCGAAGAAAGAAGATGTGTCACTGGTGGAATATGTGATTGGATATCTTCTGTCAAATGGTTCTGTTACAAAAGAAGAACTTCTGACATTTCACCCTGGAATCTGCAACCGGCTGGACCGAAACACAAGCGGTATGGTCGTGGCAGGGAAAAGCCTGGCCGGGCTTCAGATTATGGGGGAAGCTTTTAAAGAAAGAACCCTTGCAAAATATTACCTCTGTCTGGTCAAAGGCTGTATTAAAGAAACTTCACATATTCGTGGATATCTGAAAAAAGATGAGAAAACGAATAAAGTTATGATTAGCCGGAAAATGTTGGAAGGGGCAGCAGCCATTGAGACAGAATATGAGCCAGTGGCTTATCAAAAAGAGCTTACGCTGTTAAAGGTTCATCTGATTACCGGTCGGACGCACCAGATCCGTGCACATCTGGCAAGTATCGGACACCCGTTAATGGGGGACTACAAATATGGAAATATATCCTGGAACCACCAGTATGAGACATATGGTGTAAAGACACAAATGCTACATTCTTATGAGCTGCATTTTCCGCAGATGCCAAAACCTTTGGAGAATCTTTCGAAAAATGTATTTCAGGCGCGTGTTCCGGGCAAATTTTATCGACTTATTAAGGAGACAGCATGGGAACATGGAACTCAAGAGGCCTTAGAGGTTCTACATTAGAAGAGATGGTCAATTGGACCAACGACCATTATCTGGAAAAGGGACTTGCCCTGATTCAGAAGATACCGACCCCCATTACACCGGTGCGCATGGACGCAGATCACAAACAGATCACACTGGCGTATTTTGAAAAACGAAGTACGGTAGATTACATTGGAGCAGTCCAGGGAATTCCAGTGTGCTTTGATGCAAAAGAATGTGTAGCTGATACATTCCCATTACATAATATCCATGAGCATCAGATTACATTTATGACTCAGTTCGAGCATCAAGATGGAATTGCGTTTATCCTGATTTATTATTCTGAACGGAACGAACTTTATTATATGCGATTTGAAGAAATGATTCGTTTCTGGAACCGGGCATGTGATGGCGGACGTAAAAGTATCCGCTACGAGGAATTAGATCCACGATTTTTTATGAAACCAAAAAACGGGTATTATATTCCTTATCTGGACTTCATAAATCTGGATTTGGAACTCCGTGAGGAAGCTTGACAAAGTGCCTGGAAATGCGTATAATGCAATAAGGTTTTAATATGGTAGCACGCTAAAGTACGGGAGGAATGATCTATGGAAAAACTACTTCATACGCCGGAGGGAGTCCGGGATATTTATAATGTTGAGTGCGGAAAGAAGCTGGCACTGGAAAATCGACTAAAAAAAACACTGCATTTATTTGGATATCATGATATTCAGACTCCGACCTTTGAATATTTTGATGTGTTCCGGAAGGAAATCGGAACAATACCGTCCAAAGATCTGTACAAATTTTTTGATAAAGAAGGCAACACGTTGGTTTTGCGACCAGATATCACACCGTCCATCGCACGTGTGGCTGCTACATTATTTGGAGAGGAAGATCTCCCGATACGGCTTTGTTACACAGGTAATACATTTATTAACCATTCCAACAATCAGGGACGATTAAGAGAAGTGACCCAGATGGGAGCTGAGCTGATTGGGGATGATTCCGTGGAGGCAGATGCAGAGATGCTTGCTATGGTCATTGAATCTATGCAGGCGATTGGACTTAAGGAATTTCAATTAAGCGTTGGACATCTTGGCTTTTTCCAAAGTCTTATTGAAGACGCTGCATTGGACGAAGAAGCACGGGAGCGGGTCGTTGAACTGATCAACAACCGCAATTACTTCGGAGTTGAGGAATATCTGGACAGTATTATGGTAAAGAGAAGCTCAAAAGAGGCATTTGCAGCTCTTGGAAATCTGGTCGGAGGCGTGGAAGTTCTTGCAAAAGCAAAGAACATTGCACCCAACTCCAGTGGAATCATGGCTGTGAAGCGGCTGGAGAAGATTTATGATATCCTCGCACTTTACGGAGTCGAGAAGTTTGTGACTTTTGATCTGAGTATGACAGGAAATTATGGATATTATACGGGAATCATCTTCCGTGGTTATACATTTGGAACCGGAGATGCGGTAGTTAAAGGCGGCCGTTATGATCATTTGCTGGAGAAGTTTGGAAAGACATCAGCATCTATCGGCTTTGCCATTGTCATCGATGAGTTGATGAATGCTCTGATCCGCCAAAAAATCCGCATTGTTTATACAAGAAAGAATGCAATTATTCTTTATGATGAAAGCCGTGCAAGAGATGCAATCCGGCTTGCAAAAGATTTTCGGGCGAAGGCAAAGCACACAGAACTGATTAAGAAATCACCGGAGAAGGGACTGGAAGACTATATCCGGTTCGGCAAGGAATATTACGCCGGAAGTCTTGTATATATTAAGAAAAGCGGTGAGATTACCATGGTAAATCTGGTGACCGGAGAACAAAAGGAAGTTAATAACAACAAATAAAATGTCTGCTTTGGCAGACTCGGATTCGAACCCCCTTGAAAATGGGTTATGAATTTGACGATAGGAGTTTTTTATATGAGATATCTGACATTTGCCCTCGGAAAAGGGCGTCTTGCCAATCAGACCCTGGAATTGTTTGAAAAGATTGGTATTACTTGCGAAGAGATGAAGGACAAGAATTCCAGAAAGCTGATTTTTACCAATGAAGAATTGAAGCTTCGTTTCTTTCTGGCAAAGGGACCAGATGTACCGACCTATGTAGAGTATGGTGCAGCTGATATTGGAGTTGTAGGAAAGGATACCATTTTGGAGGAAGGGCGTAAAGTCCACGAGGTTCTGGATCTTGGCTATGGAAAATGTAAAATGTGTGTCTGCGGATATAAGGATGCAGCGCCGCTTTTACAGCATCATGAGTTGATCCGTGTGGCAACAAAATATCCGAATATTGCAAAAGATTATTTTTATAATAAAAAGCATCAGACCGTGGAGATCATTAAACTGAACGGTTCCATTGAACTGGCACCAATTGTTGGACTTTCTGAGGTCATTGTCGATATTGTGGAGACCGGTTCCACACTTCGTGAAAATGGACTGGAAGTTCTGGAGGAAGTATGCCCTCTTTCCGCAAGAATGATTGTGAATCCAGTCAGCATGCGTATGGAAAGCGAGCGGATCAAGAATCTGTTGATGAAGCTTCGCACACAGATTTAAAATAATAAATGGGTTCTGGACAGAAAAAGCGAAAAGACATGTAAGATGATAACAGGAGCCTTGAATATAGGAGGAAGAACGGCAATGAGAATACAGAAGTTAGATGAAAACAGCAGAAAAAATCTTTTAGAAGATCTGTTAAAGAGAAGCCCGAACAATTATGGACAGTATGAGCAGGGAGTGACAGAAATTCTCGCAAATGTAAAGGCAAACGGAGATCAGGCTCTGTTTGAGTACACAAAAAAATTTGATCAGGCAGACTTAAATGCAGGAAACATCAAAGTTACAGATGCTGAGATTGAAGAGGCTTATGCACTGGTAGATCGAAAGCTTGTTGAGATTATCCGTAAATCACTTGCAAATATACGTACTTATCATGAAAAACAGCGTCAGACAAGCTGGTTTGACAGCAAACCGGACGGAACGATCCTTGGACAGAAAGTGACAGCACTTCACAGAGTAGGTGTGTATGTACCAGGTGGAAAGGCAGCGTATCCATCTTCTGTATTGATGAACATTGTACCGGCAAAGGTAGCTGGAGTTGATGAGATTATTATGGTGACACCTCCGGGAAAAGACGGAAAGGTAACACCGACTACACTGGTGGCAGCAAAAGAGGCCGGAGCAGATGCAATCTATAAAGTCGGCGGAGCACAGGCAATCGGAGCACTTGCTTATGGAACTGAGAGCATACCAAAAGTTGACAAAATCGTAGGACCTGGTAATATTTATGTGGCACTTGCAAAGAAAGCAGTTTATGGTTATGTAAGTATTGATGCCATTGCCGGACCAAGTGAGATTCTTGTTATTGCAGACGAGACTGCAAACCCAAGATTCGTGGCAGCAGACCTTCTGTCACAGGCAGAACATGATGAACTCGCCTCAGCAATCCTTGTAACAACAAGCGAAGAACTTGCCAAGAAAGTTTCTGATGAGACTGACAAGTTCATAAAAGAATTATCCCGTGGTGAGATTATTCAGAAATCTCTCGATAACTATGGATACATACTGGTTACAGAGACGATGGATGAGGCAATTGAGACAGCAAATGAGATTGCCTCCGAGCATCTTGAAATCCAGACAAAGAATCCATTTGATGTCATGACAAAAATCCGTAATGCCGGAGCTATTTTCATCGGAGAGTACGCAAGTGAGCCACTGGGAGATTATTTTGCCGGACCGAACCATGTTCTTCCGACAAATGGAACTGCAAAATTCTTCTCACCACTTTCCGTAGATGATTTTATTAAGAAATCAAGTATAATATCTTATTCTGAAAATGCACTTCGTGCGATCCACGAGGATATTGAAGCATTTGCTACAGCTGAACACTTAACTGCACATGCAAATTCAATTAAAGTTCGTTTTGAGAAATAAGGAGGCTTGAAAGATATGGCAAGAATAGCAACAAAGAAACGTACAACAAAAGAAACTGACATTGAAGTAACACTGAATCTTGATGGAACCGGGAACAATCAGATTGATACTGGAATTGGATTTTTTGATCATATGTTGGACGGAATGGCAAGACATGGGTTGTTCAATCTTACCGTAAAGGTCAATGGAGATCTGGATGTGGATTGTCATCACACCATAGAAGATACCGGAATCGTAATCGGACAGGCAATTTTGGAAGCGGTAGGAGATAAAGCCGGAATCAAGCGGTTCGGGCATATGATTCTTCCGATGGACGAGACACTGGCACTGTGTGCAGTAGATCTTTCCGGACGTCCATATTTGAAATATGATGCAGAATTTACGGTAGAGAATATCGGTGAGCTGGATACCGAAATGATCAAAGAATTCTTCTATGCCATATCTTACAGTGCAATGATGAATATTCATCTGAAAATTATGGATGGAGAGAATAATCACCATATGGCAGAAGCCCTGTTCAAGAGCTTTGGTAAGGCTCTCGACATGGCGACAATGAGAGAACCGCGTATTGATGAGGCGTGGACAACGAAAGGAAGCCTGTAAAAGGAGAGAATAAAACTTAATTATGATAAGTTACAGAAAATTAATCCCATGTATTTATATTGCAGGAGGGAAAGCGATAAAATGGTTTAATGACCGGGAAGTACTGGCAGATAATGTAGTAGAGCTCGCGAAGCACTACAGCGACCGCGGGGCAGATGAACTTCTGATTTTTGATTTATCAGATTCTGATGATGATCACGAGGCATCTTTAAATCTTCTCAGACAGATTCATAATGTGATCAGTATTCCAATGGTAGCAGGAGGCAACATCAAACGTATGGAAGATGTACAGAGAATCCTGTATTCCGGAGCTAAACGAGTGATTTTGAATTTTTCAAAACCGGACAGTGCTGAGATGATGGCAAAAGCGGCTGAACGTTTCGGAAAAGAGAAGGTTGCAGTTTCGTTAGATGATTTTGACGGATTGTTCAAGCATCAGCATTTGATTGAAGATAATTGCAGCCAACTGATTTTTATGCACAGACTGGATCTGAACTCTGTTGTGGCAGTTACAGACATTCCATGTGTCATTGTGACTGATACGATGGAAGAACTGGAATTATTTAAAATTTTAAAATCCGAAGGAGTCAAAGGTCTGTCTGGACGATATATCAGTCAGCCGGAAATGAATTTTAATGATTTTAAAGAACTCTGCGAAAAAGAAGATATTCAGATGACTTCATTTGAAAGTATTATGGAGTTCTCGCAGTTTAAGAAAAATCCACAGGGGCTTCTTCCGGTCATCGTACAGCATTACCAGACAGGAGAAGTGCTGATGCTGGCGTATATGAATGAAGAAGCATTTAACCAGACGGTTAAGACCGGGCGCATGACTTATTACAGCAGAAGCAGACAGAAGCTTTGGCTGAAAGGAGAGACAAGCGGACATTTTCAGTATGTGAAGTCACTGACAATAGATTGCGATCTGGATACGCTCCTTGCAAAAGTCGATCAGGTGGGAGCAGCTTGTCACACAGGAAATCCAACTTGTTTCTTCCAGCCTATTGTTGGAAGTGATAATAATGAGAAGAGCCCGGTACAGGTGTTCGAACATGTTTACCAGACAATTATTGACAGAAAAAATAATCCAAAGGAGGGGTCTTATACAAATTATCTCTTTGAACAGGGACAGGATAAGATCCTGAAGAAGATTGGAGAAGAAGCAACCGGCATTGTGATTGCCTCCAAAAATCCAAATCCGGAAGAATTGAAAACGGAAATGGCAGATTTCCTTTATCATGCTATGGTACTGATGGTGGAAAAAGGAATTACATGGGAAGATATTACAAATCAGTTATTGCAGAAATAGATTCCTTGCAGGTATAGGTGCATAAGTAAGTTCATAGATTTAAGAAAGCGATAAATGTTCAATAATGAATAAGGTGGAGGAAGCTATGAATGATGCAGAAAGACGCAGGCAGGAGCTTTTGGAGCAGACAAGGGCTCTGTATAATGATAGAAGGACGATACCTGCAGTACACCCAAGATATGCAAATGCATATCATTACCTGTATGGAAAGTCACAAGAGGATATAAATGAAGATACAAAAGGCGGAACATTTGGAATCCGCCTTTTTTTGTGTGCATTGATGTTTGCTGCATTTTTAACAATGGATAAACAAAAACAGGAAGTATTTCATATGAGCAGCAGTGATATAGCCAATGAAATTACAAAAGATACGGATATTCAGGAAATTTGGAAATCATTGTAACAGGTTGTAATAAGTTGTAACAAAACCTTAAGAAATTCCTAATAACTATCCCGTTGAGAAAAATGTCGAACTGAGCTATACTTAACTGAGAATAAGAAAAGGAAAAGTGGAGAAAGAATACCTATGAGTAAATTTCGAGATGAAGATGAATTTAATATAGATGAAGATCAGAGATATGCTTTTGGTGAAGACTATGATCTGGACGATGAAGACAGCGGATTAGATGACGATGAAGACTATGAAGACTATGATCTGGATGAAGATTATAATCTGGACGATGATTATATAGGTTACGGAACAGAAGCAGAAGATTCGGAGAGGTATTCTGACCATGACGAAGACGATGATTGGATTTCTCATGAGAATAGAAGAATCCATGGAAACCATTCGAAGAAAAAATCGGATGATCTGAAAGGGTATGATAGCAGAAGTGGAAGACATGAAAGCCTTAAAAACCACCGAAAGAGAAAGAAGAGGAATCAAATCCTGATTTTGGCAGCCTGTTTAGTACTTGCATGTCTGGTCTTGACCGGAATATTAAAGTTTGCCGGAGTGATTGGTGTTAAGACTGAAGTTACGCTCAAAGCAGACAAGATTGAAATACAACAGAACAGTCAGGATCCGGTAAATCTTACAGCTACGGCAACATCAGAGGACGAGAAAAAAGCTGCCAAAGTATGGCTGGATAAGAAAAAGGGTTACAGTGTTGCAGATTTCCTCAATGAACTGAGAGCTGGAAAGAATTATGAGATTTCCACAGATGCCAAGACTGATACAGAAGGAAAATACAAGATCACGATTAAGATGAATTCCGATATCCAGAAAAAGCTGGAGAATGAATGGAAACATAAAGTCAGACTGACAGTTGAAGGCGGTACATTTGTTGTGACAAATCCAACAGGAACATGGGATGGAGACAAGTTTAAGAAGTACGATGGTACATATGTAATGAATGATTTTGTGGTTTCCAAAGGTAAGACTTATTATTTTGATGCAGATGGTAATAAAGTAACCGGAAAGCAGACCATCAATAATGCAACATATTTCTTCAATAAAGACGGTGTTATGCAGACCGGATGGAAGAAAACTGATGACGGAACATATTATCTAGGGGATAATGGTGCGGCAGTCATTGGCTGGCAGACCATTGAAGATGATGATTATTATTTTGACAATAGTGGAATTATGGCGACCGGAGAAGTTCAGGTAGGTCTTGCAAAATGTACATTTTCCAAAAAAGGTAAACTGAAATCAAAAGGAGATGTCAATATTGATGCGAGTAAACCGATGGTGGCGCTTACATTTGATGACGGACCGGGAGAACGAACCGGAGAGCTTCTGGCTCAGTTAGAGAAGTATAATGCACATGCAACATTTTTTATGCAAGGAAAGAATATTCCGGGAAAAGAAGATTTTGTAAAGAAGATGAAAGAAACTGGTTGTGAATTAGGAAACCATTCTTATGACCATCCGCAGCTTACAAAGCTCAGTGCAGATAAGATCGCAAATCAGATTGGTACAACGAACGATCTGATCCAACAGGCAGCAGGATCCACGGCAACCGTCATGAGACCACCTTATGGTGCAATCAATGATACGGTAAGATCTTCTGTAGGACTGCCAATGATTTTATGGAGTATTGATACCTTGGATTGGAAGACAAGAAATGCGCAGTCAAGCATTGATACGGTTATGAATGATGTACAGGATGGAGATGTTATTCTGATGCATGATATCCATACAGAATCTATTGATGCGGCACTTGTCTTGATTCCAAAACTTGAAGAAGCAGGCTATCAGCTCGTGACAGTTTCAGAGATGGCAAAGGCAAAAGGCGTTGCATTACAGAACGGTGAGAAGTATGTTGATTTCTGGGCAAAAGATGTAGAAAAGTATAAGAGCAGCGGCTCAGCCCTGACAGATACAAGCAGCAGTTCAACATCTGATGCGAAGAGTGAAGCAACATCTGATGCAGACAGCTCAAAGAAAAGTGACAGCACTTCTTCGAAGAATAGCAGTTCTTCAAAAAAAAGCAATTCTAAAAAGAGCAGTAAGAAGAATTAAAAAAGTATATATAGAACATGAAGTATTAAAGAAAGAATCTGCAAGCCACAATCAACAGATTCTTTCTTTTTGCATTATTTGAAAATCAGATAAATTGTGCTACAATAGACCACAGAAAAAAGATAGATGCAGGAGGCGTTACATTAGATGAGAACAAGTAAGATTACAAGAGACGAGGCACTAAAATTACTGGAGAAATACAACAAAGAGCCTTTTCATATTCAACATGGACTGACTGTAGAAGGCGTGATGCGCTGGTATGCAAAAGAACTTGGATACGGTGAGGAAGAAGAATACTGGGGACAGGTCGGACTGCTCCATGATATTGATTTTGAATTGTATCCAGAACAGCATTGTATCAAAGCACCAGATTTGTTAAAAGAAGGTGGAATTGGTGAGGATATGATTTATTCTGTCTGTTCCCATGGATATGGAATCTGCTGTGATATAAAACCAGAGCATGAGATGGAAAAAGTATTATTTGCGGCCGATGAGCTGACAGGACTGATCTGGTCAGCGGCACTGATGCGTCCTTCTAAGAGCGTAATGGATATGGAGGTAAAGAGCCTGAAGAAAAAATTCAAAGATAAGAAATTTGCGGCAGGCTGTTCCAGAGACGTAATCCGTCAGGGTGCCGAGAATCTTGGCTGGGAGCTGGATGAGTTATTTGAGAAGACGATTCTTGCAATGAGAAGCTGCGAGGCAGAGATTCAGAAAGCTATGGTGGAGAGAGCGTAGCAGGTACAGGTAAAAATAATATGTAACTTTGAAAGTCATTGGATTTCGGTCTGAAAAAATCCGGAAGCTGATGTCTGCAAACTGTGAAATAAGTATGAAAATTTCCGATAAGCTTTTTATTTAAGAATAAATGGTGTATAATGTGTTATTATTCAGATGCCAGCTGAGAGTATAAAGCTATTCGCTGGCATTATGGTTGAGAAAATTTCCTCAGCATTTTATTAAATAGTTAAGAAGGTACAACTTGTGAAAACTAAAAAGACCAACATTATAAAAAAACAAGGAACAAAGACATTGGCAGGGATTCTGGCAGTTGGTATGACATTTGGCACACCGGTCTCAGTACTTGCAGACGATAATACACCGGACAGTACGATGGAACAACAGGCAGGGGTACAAAATGTACTGGCTAAAAAAGTCGATGGTTCAGAAACTTTGGTAAAAGTATCTGAAGTAGTACTTGGAATGATTCAGCGCAATGAGGTGAAGCTGGACACCGATAAGTTTCTGAAAGATGTGACGACTGGACAGAAGGTAGATCCGACAACCGGAGAACGAGTAACAGAACTGGGAACACCCGTAGAACCGAGCGAACCGGAAATACCGACAACACCGACAGAACCGAGTGAACCGGAAATACCGGAAACACCGGCAGAACCGAGTGAGCCGGAAGCACCGACAACACCGAGTGAGCCAGATGAACCGGAACCTCCTGCTGACAATATAGAAAATACAGAGACAGATCAGAATGGGCAAGCTAATCAGGAGGAAGCTGTTCAAACTGAGAATACAGAAACAGCAAGTAATGAGGATTTAATTTCCAGGCAGCAGATTGTAAAACTTCCACAGATTATTGATGATTTCAGATTTTGGACAGTTGCGAGAACTTATGCATTTGCAAAGGATGATCTGTATGTCAGAGAATCCATTCCGGAAGGAATAGATGGAACCGCCGACACATCAGATGAGTCTTTGAAAGCAGATAAAAAGGCTGCGAAAAAAGAAGCAAAAAAGTTAAATGCCATTTACGAAAAGGCAGAGCAGAATAAAAAAGCAGCAATTCACGCAGAGCCTATTACCGAACAGCAACAGACAGAAGACGATGTGACGCTAAACGAGAATGTAACAGATCAGAATGCTGAGCAGGTCCGTTACATTGGTAAACTTGATAAGAATGGTCTTCTTTACATTTTAAAAGAAGAAGAAAATGGCTGGCTTTATGTAGAGTCCGGTAATGTCAGAGGATTTGTGAAAGCATCAGAAGTTTATACCAGCAATGCAGCGCAGAAACTTTTGGAAGTTTATCAAAAAGAAGCAAAGAAAACTGCAACAGAGAATGGGGCTGAATATACTGGAATTGAAGGAACGGCAGCAATTGCCCAGACATTAGTTTCACCACTGGAAAATCAGGCATATACGTATCTGCGTGCAACGGTAAATCAAACTGTTGCAGATAAGAATTATGCGACGGTAAATGCGACGATGCTGAATGTACGTGAGGGCAAAGGTACAGAATCCAGAATCGTGGGAACGATGAATCAGGGAGCGCTTTGTTATGTGCTTGCAGATGCGGATTCTGACTGGGTATATGTGGAGTCCGCAGATGTGCGTGGATTTGTGGCAAGACAATATCTGAATACTGGAGATGAAGTAACCACACAGGTGGAGATTACAGGTGAGGATCACTATCAGACTGCAGAAGAAATTATATCGCCAGAAGAGAATCAGGCACTTTACTATACACTTACGTCTACAAAAGAAGGAACTCCGAATGGAGCAGTTCGAGAATCTATTTTGGAATATGCTTCTCAGTTTATAGGTAATCCATATGTCTGGGGAGGAACCAGTCTGACAGAAGGGGCAGACTGTTCTGGATTTGTGCAGCAGATTTATAAGGCATACGGATATGAACTTCCAAGAGTTGCACAAGATCAGAGTCAGTATGGGACACAGATTCCTGTGGAAGATGCCCAGCCGGGAGATCTGATTTTCTACGCAAAAGCAGGACATGTTTACCATGTAGTCATGTATGCTGGCGATGGAAAAACGATTGAGGCAGCCAACACGAAAGCCGGAATTATCAGTGGCACTGTCAATACGGAAAATGCAGTGTGGGCAACTCGTATATTGGAGGATAATGAGGTAGTTGTTGATGGAGGCATTGGAGAAGTCAATGCAACGACAGATATGTATGGTACATGTCTTGGGAATTTTAAGATTACATACTACTGCGCATGCGAAAAGTGTTGTAATAAAGCAGATGGAATTACAGCAACAGGAAGCCGTGTGGCAGAAGGAAGAACCATTGCAGTTGATCCAAGTGTAATTCCATACGGAACAAAAGTTATCATCGGAGGACATATATTTACAGCAGAAGACTGTGGTGGAGCGATTAAGCAGAATCACATTGATATCTATGTGAACAGCCATGAAGAAGCAGAGGCGCTTGGCGTGGCAAATGCCTCTGTATATCTGGTGAAGTAAGGATTTTTTTTGAAGATTTATTATGAATTGCAAAATGAGAGACAGTAAAGTAATGAAATCATGCTTTGCTGTCTTTTCTGAGCTAAAAACACAGGCGTTTATTTTCATATAGAGGATAATAAAAAGGAAGAAAATTATGAGCAGGGAAAACAAATACGAGATTGATATGTGTAATGGATCAATCATGGACAAGTTAATATCATTTGCATTGCCGTTGATGTTATCCAGTATGCTGCAGTTAATGTTCAATGCGGTGGATATTGTAGTCGTAGGAAGATTCAGTGGAAGCCAGTCTCTTGCGGCAGTAGGGGCAACGACAGCGCTTATTTATCTTTTTACAAACTTATTTATTGGTATTTCTCTTGGTGCAAATGTATTAGCTGCCCGATACTATGCGGCGGGAAAGCATGAAGAAATGTCCGAGACCGTTCATACAGCGATGATGTTTGCTTTGATCAGTGGAATTATTATGATTTTTGTGGGATTATTTTTTTCAAGACTTGCGCTTGAGATTATGGGTACCCCTTCAGACGTTATTGATCAGGCAACGTTGTATATGAGAATTTATTTCCTGGGTATGCCTTTTTTTATGCTTTATAATTACGGCGCAGCCATATTAAGAGCTGTCGGAGATACGAAACGGCCGCTGATATTCCTGATTATTTCCGGAGTGGTCAATGCATGCTTAAATATGTTGCTTGTTATTGTATTCCATCTGGACGTGGCAGGAGTTGCAATTGCAACGGTGACTTCACAATTTATTTCCTGTGTACTGGTAATTGGTTGTTTATACAGAACTAAGAGCAGCTACCAGTTACGATTTTCCCGCTTGAAGATACGGAAGGAATATCTGAAACCAATCTGCCAGGTTGGAATCCCGGCTGGAATTCAAAGTACTGTAATTAATTTTTCAAATGCATTGCTTCAATCTTCGGTGAATTCATTTGGTTCAACAACTATGGCCGGATATACAGCAGCAAATAATATTTTTGGATTCTTATATGTCTCTGTCAATGCAATCACACAGGCATGTATGAGCTTTACCAGTCAGAACTATGGACTGCGAAAACTGAAACGTATGGATAAAATATTGATGGATTGCCTGATTCTGACGGTTGTCGTATCGCTTGTATTAGGAGGCGGAGTTTATTTATTTGGAGCAGAGATTCTGAGATTATATACAGAAGAGGTGGAAGTAATCCGTTGTGGTATAGAAATTTTTGCATATACCACCGTGACATATTTCCTGTGCGGAATTATGGATCTTTTTCCAGGGGCACTCCGTGGTATGGATCGTTCAACAGTACCGATGATCTTATCCGTTATTGGTACAGTGGGAACAAGAATTGTATGGGTGTTCTGGTTGTTCCCGGCTCACCGTTCGCTGGCATTTCTGTTTATTTCATATCCGGCATCATGGCTTATTACAATTGCGATGCAAGTTATTTGCTTTTATTTTGTGAGGAGAAAAGTGCATGGGTAACAGATAACGTAATTCAAGAATGCCTCGGCATTCTTGTTGCGAGGTGGGAGTCATCTCCCAGCTGATATATACATCAAAATTGTATAAACAAAGAAAAAAAGGCAGGTTATTCACAAATCTGTCTTTTTTTGTTATGTGTGTTCAGCAAAGCTGGACTACACTTGCCGGTGTAAGTCCGGTCACGGTAATCGCCAGTGAGCCGTGTAGCTAAAATCGGTGCGTTATAGTAATACAGGGTGCTAAGCGAGTGGATAAAGTAACCTTGAAAAGGTGCAAGCAATCACGCAGACCGTAACATAAAGTGAATTCTGCCGTATCGTTAAAAAGGTCTCGAAAGAGAAAAAAAGGGAAGTTGTGCCTTGGGAATATAGGCGAAAACCATGGAACGTGTGAAGAAACTGGAAAACAGCACGGAAGAATCCCTTGGTATATAGGAAACGGTATGTTTGAAAGTGTAGTTCGGAACTGGAGAGACCCTACCCAACACCGAAAGGTAAAGAGAAATCGTATAAGCCTGGCGAAATCGTATTTCTGATGGAAGAGAGTCGGAAGGAAACATAGTACCGATAATGGTTGTGCAAGAAAACGCAGTTTATGATAATCCTCCATTTCTGTGATTCTAGCACCATAGAATATCACATCTGGAAGGGTGTGTCCAAGAAAAAGGGTTCACAGGGGAACGGTGATTAAGAACAGGGGCATGTCTTGTGTGGGTGTCCGTAAAACGGGTACTACACTAATTCGTGTGTCCACTGTTATGGGTACATTATAACTAGAGATTCTTAAAATCACCAGTGTGCGGATGTACTGAGAATGTGAAGTGATAACAGATTTTATCTGAGAATTGTAGAAAAATTAAAAATTGAGCAGTGACTTTTATGTAAAAATGCAGATGACTATGTTTTTTTGAAGGTCATCTGCGTTTTTTGTGTCTTGATTTATTGCAATCTATCTAGTTTACGGTCGATAGGACACTAATTATATGTTTTGTTAGGGAAGGTATTAGTGACATGGATATAGCCTTTAGCTATGGCCAGTCCAAGTACCTCTCTGGCTGTTTCAAAACTGTAGCCAAGTTTGTTTTGAAGATATTCCATACATTGTGCAGATGTTCTTTGCATGGGGGTGCCGTCTATCTCCATGAAGTGATGTATGAATTCGTGCATGTTAAACAACCTCCTTTCTTCTGCAAGATAGTATATCATGAATACAGAATAAAAGCAATAGAAAACTAATAACTAGTTATAAATAATTATAGACGGTTATTAAGATTTATTATTTACATTCCAGTTAGATTGATGTATAATGGTACTAAAATTGAAAACACATTATAGTATTCAAATTAGTGTTTTTAGAAAAGGATTTTATTTAAACATGGAAAATTATACATTTGTTCTTACTCCAGCTAATCGCAAAGCAATTCTTAATTATTGTAAATTAGAAGAAAGGTACCATATTTTTACTATTGCAGCACAAAACTGTAATAACGGTATTACGTTTTCACGTTCTAGGAAAAAGATAGCAATTCAAAAAATAGAATCGAATCAAATTGAATTAATTCTATCCTCTGATTCCGCATTACCTTCTCCTACCAGGAGTTTATCTGCCTTTAGCCGAGAATTAATTAGGCTTAATGAAGAAAGTCATTGTTTAACGGACGCTATTTACAACCATACTTTATTTCAAACTCAGTTAATAAATATGAAAAAAGATATAAATTCTACAAAGGATATTACCGAAGCGGAATTAATAGTTGCTATTACAAATCTTTTATTTAAACCATCAGACTATAATTCTATTCACAGAAGTAACACTATCAATAAGCTAAAAGAATTGATGTTTCCATTTATTCGACAATAATGAGTTTCACTAAAGCGCATTCGGATGTTAGTTTGCTATAGAATGATTGAGGAGAAGCGATTTTATTATTAAAGAAGGAGGTGCGAGTTTATGACACGACCAGAAAAAGGATTTGGAGAACGTAGTAATGATGATATTATTCGTGAGATCTTGAGAGAACATGCAAGTAGAGAAAATCCAATAGGAAGAAAAGAGATTATCAAACATGTAATAGCGATGGGATATGTAAAGGGAAAAGATAAATCAGGAAAAGATAAATCTAAAATAGAGCGCAAGGCAATTGAGGGTTTTGTGGATAGAATGGGTGCAAGAGTCTATGAAACGGAAGAAGAATGCGACGAAATTATAAGAGAATGTCGAGTGACTGAGCGAGAAGTTATATTTATTAAAAAAGGTCAGGAAGGAAGGACGATCGGATACTGGATGATGGAAACATTATCTGACACGGAATGGATGTTTCTGATGGATTCAGTACTTAATAGCAAAATCTTGACCAAGAAAGAGGCAGATAATCTTGCAAATAGAATTACATTTCTGGCTGGCAAGCGATTTTCTGATTTGACGAATTATCGTCACAGTATGGGGAATCAGCCGTATTTTGTTGGAGATGATGATATAGATGAAAAAGGTGGTTATATAGAAAGTCGTGTCTTACAGCAAGTTCGGTTAATCAGACAGGCGATTAAACAGGGGAAAAAGATAAAGTTTAATCTGTGCGTGTATGATTATGGAAACCAGAAGGTAAGGCTGGTACCATATGGAAGACATGGAAAGGTGCTGCCAGAGACACCGGAGAAGTATAAAGAGGATGTACACAGGATTTGTTCACCATTTGATATTATATTTTCTAATGGACGCTACTATATGTTGGGAGCTGATCTGGAAACGGAAAGACGTACAGACTTGAAATATAAGCTGTACAGAATTGATTTGATGACAGACGTTACAATTAATCGAGCGAAAGCTATTACAAAAGATGAGGTTGGACTTTTCGAATTAAATGATTTATTTGAATATAGAATGGAAAATCCGTATATGTTCACAGGTAAGGTCGAGAGAGTAAGAATACGTATAGATGCAGAACAATTCACACAGGTTGTGGACTGGTTCTCAGATCGCTTTAAGGTTGTAGGATACGATGCAGACGAAAATAAGTATTATGATATAGAACTCAAAGTAAATCTCGATAGTTTTACTTTTTGGGTATTGCAATACAGCGGATGTGTAGAAGTTCTTGACAGAGGGAAAAAAGGCGAGAAATCTTATAGAAACAAGATAAAAGAAACACTGAAAAAAACATTGGAAAAATATGAGGAGAATGAGAGATGAAGATAGTTAGTCTGAATATTAATAGTTTTGGAGGCGATGTAGATACATTTGAAGGTATGAAGAAAGAACTTGCAAATAGATATTATGACGGAAATGTACTAGAAGCATATAAAGAGGCTCTAAGCAGTTGGAACGATGCCATTAACAGTAGATCAATTTATAAATCAATTCTTAAAGAAATAGACGAAGTTGATGCAGATATCATTCTTTTTCAAGAGTATTATATAAATTCAGAAGCAGCAAAAAAATTTGAAGAAGAAATGAGAAAAAGAAACTATGCTTTAAAATGTAATTATATTACAGATAAAAGACCAAGACCATTATGTACAGGCGCTTTTTGCCGTGATAATAATGCGTATGAGGAAGTGAAACCACAGTTTGATTTTGAAGGTAGAGTATTTGTGTTCAAATATGAAGATTTCTATATAATTGATGCACACATGCCATTAAATCCTAAAGATGATAAAAGATACAGTGAGAACAATAAAAAACGTGCAGAGGAAGTAGAAAAACTGTGGGAGAAAATCAGAGAATATTTGAAAGATAAAAAAGATGAAAAGGTAATATTTATTGGTGATTTAAACGTATATCAAAGAGGAACTCATCAATACAAGAGTTTTGTTCCATTGTTTAAATCAGATGTAGATATGCGAGATCTTTGGTTAGAACAAGGCGGTAAAGATAATGCAATCACTTGTAAAAAAGGAACTCGTTTGGATTATGCACTGGTAACACCGGGGTTATATGAAAAATATAAATGTACGATGAGTATGATTCCTGAATCAGATGAAGAATTTGAAAAGGATTGGCATATAAGTGATCATCGAATGCTTGTTGTAGATATTGAGGAGGACGATATGAGAGAAAACGATTACAAGGATACAGAAAGAAGAATATTATGCAGTGTGATGGAAAGAATGTTTCCTGATGGAGGAGAAACCTATACTATTGAAGAAGTTAAAAGATTATTTGAAGAGGAAGGTGTACATGAAAAAAACTTTGAAGATGCATTGAGTAAATGTATAGAAGAGGGATGGATTATTGATTGCGGAAATGGCAATTATACTAGGTAAATTATAATGGAATCAAATATATTTTTAGAGAGCCAAACGGCTCTCTTTTTTTCTGAAAACAGGAAGTTGTGAAGATTTATACACAATCCAATCATGTATAAATATAACATAGCGGATGGGAATCATCCAATTCAAGAGGTTGATATCAAAGGGGGAGAATTCGCCCTCCGTTTTCTCCTCCGCTGAAAGCTTATAAGTAGAATATAATAGAATCAGGATCAAGAAAGAGAGGTTAATGTAATGATAGTTTTCGACAATTGGAAATTCAGAGAGATATTGAAAAGCATAGTAGATAAAAAGGAGCTTAATGGAGATAGGATATATTCTAAACAACAGTTATATATGCGGATAGGTGAAGCACTGCATGTATCACCGGACACAGTTAAATATTGGCAGAGAGATAAATCCAGTGGACCTGATCCTAGAACCCCAGAGCTTTTGAAAGAATTGGAGAAGTATTTGGGATATCCGACTGGTGCTTTGCAAAAGAAGATAAACATAGAGGAAGAGAAAACGGAGGATAAGAGAATGGATAAAGTAAGTGAATTTCAGAAAGAGCAGATCATGGAGATTTACGAGGCTTTAAAAAGTTTTGTAAGTGAGATGGCTATAGAGAATGAAGACGAATATTACAGAATCCGAGCGGTGATAGAGAGAAAGCAACTGGTTCTTCCGGAGACAATATTTAATGCGATATTGCAGTTTATGGACAATGTCGTTGAGGAATATGTGTTTGAAGCGGAGTATCCAGATTTTACCGAGGAAGAAGCAGAATATGAAAATGGAGTGATGAACATCAAGACAGATGCAGCGTTTAATAAGCTGATGAGTCATTTCTTAGAAAGACTCCAGGAGTTGGATGAAAAAATAGACCAATTCGCGGAACAAGAACTGCGAGCGTATCTTTTAGGATAATATTTTAGAAAGGATCGATTTATGCGGATTAAAAGCAGGGCCATATTATACAATCTCACCATAAAAGGCAGAAAGAGCCATTGGTGAGATTGTATTTCAGACATCGGATAATGGGGCTTTAATCCGCAAGGGATAGGAGAATAGTAAATCAGAATCAATAAGGAGACAACATGGGATTTAAACATTATAAATTTCAACCAAATGAGTATGTGCTTGTGATGAAGAACGGGAAAGTTATAAAGCAGGGAGTAGGATTATCATTTTTTTGTAACACGCTTAGCACAGGAATGTCGGTGGTTCCTACAGTGTCATTTGACACATTCTTTGCTTTTGATGATGTGCTGACATCTGATTTTCAGGGAATCAATATACAGGGAGATATTTCCTACATTATTCGTGATTACGAAAAAGTGGCCAGAATGATTGATTTTTCGTACACAGGTGAAGCAGGATATGAAGAGAAAAAAGTCGAAGCAAAGCAGGTGATGGGAAAGCGAATAACAAATCTGGCAAAGACATCTGCTTCTAAATTTGTAAACGCAAGAGATGTGAAGGCGGTAATTCAGGCTCAAGAAGAATTAGCGACATTTCTATCTGAAGAAATGACATCCAACGAAGCTATTAAAGAGTTAGGATTGGATGTAGTAACAGTATCAATTTTGGCTGTTTCTCCTTCATTGGAAACAAAAAGAGCCTTAGAATCGGCTACAAGAGAACAAATTCTTCAACAACAGGATAATGCGATTTATAAGAGAAGAAATGCGGCGATAGAACAGGAACGAATTGTTAAGGAAAATGAGTTGAATACAGAAATAATAGTTGCAGAGAAAGAGCATGAAAATCAAATGCTAAGGCAAAAAAATGCTTTGGAAGAAGTTGAGCTTGAAAGTAAGCTAAGAAAAGAGCAAGCGGACGCTAAAGCATACGCCAATGAAGTTGTACTTAAAGCATTGGAATCAGTGGATAAGGAAGTTCTTCTTGCCATTCTTTTATCCGGTATGGACAGTAAAACACTGATTGCAAAGGCATTTAACAGTCTTGCGGAAAACACGGATAAAATCGGAAATTTGAATATTTCGCCGGATCTTCTGGAGATACTGACATCTTCGGGTGTTGCTACAAGTAAATAAGTATATAATCTGGGTGGTTCCAATCAGGAAATTGCCCGACAATGGAGAGCAAATGGATAGAAATGCAAATAAAATTGTGATTGTGACGCAGAAGAGCCGCCTTCAAGAGCTTTTGTGCAAGTATAATACAAAGGCTCAGGCAAAGTTTTATATAGAGCATATGGGAGCAGACTTTTCTGACTATATACTGGAAGATGAGACGTATCAAAAGGCTCTTACTGATGTGAAGCAGATTGCTGATAAGTATGCAAAAATTACAGTGGTTGACAGGGAATTTATTCCAAATATGCTGTTTGGAAAAGATGATATCGTTATTGCTGTCGGAAGAGATGGTCTGGTATGTAATGCGGTGAAATATTTGAGCGGACAAAAGTTAATCGGAGTCAATCCTGATCCTGCAAGGTGGGATGGGGTCCTCCTTCCGTTTGAGGCGGGAGAATTGGAGAAGATTATCCCCCAAACGATAACTGGGGACTGTGATGTGAAAAATGTTACCATGGCAAAGGCTGTAACCAATGATGGTCAGAAAATGCTTGCTGTGAATGATTTTTTTATCGGTCCCAAATCTCATACATCAGCACGATATGACTTAACCACACGCCATACTTTGGGGCGTGTCATAACAGAATCACAGTCTTCATCCGGTATAATAGTTTCTACAGGAATTGGGCAGACCGGATGGTACAAGTCAGTAATGGCACAGGCAAAGGCTGCATGTGGATTGTTTGGTTATGATGGTAGTGGTGATTATGAAAAGATTGGATGGGATGAGAAAAAGTTAAGTTTTGTTGTTAGAGAGCCATTTCCTTCAAATACAACAGATGCCACTGTTGTATTTGGAACGATTGGTGAAGGAGATCCGTTCCGGGTATTATCTAAAATGCCTGAAAATGGAGTAATCTTCTCTGATGGAATGGAGGAAGACGCGATTGAGTTTAATTCTGGAATAGAAGTAAATATTGGAATGTCGGAATGGAAAGGGTGTCTGGTGAGATAGATGGCAGGCGGGTCCTTAATCCAATATATGCAAGAAGATGCATATGTATTATTAATTTAGTATTTTATCAGAAATAGCGAGAGGAGTGGATATATATTGAAATCAGAAGTATATGATGCGACAAGTGATATTTTGGTTAAAGATTTGGTTTTTATAGCCATAAATAAGGAAAATGGGTTAACAATAGAGGTCCCTTTTTGTTGTTTGTATCCCTATGAAGGCGAAGTTGTGGATATCTGTTTGGATAGGAGTGCATATCGTCGAGACGACAGCAAGAATTTACCTGTTGGGCTTCATGATGATAGATTCGTCTGGAGATTAAAGAGACCGGAAGAAAATTCTCCGGACATAAAACCAATCAAATTCATTTCAGCCTATCATACCAAGGAGTACTGCTTGGTGATAGAAACGACAGCAGACAGGAAAGAGTATGATTTTCATAGAGTACTTGAATATTACCCTGAGTGCAGTTTTGATAGTTTTACGATTAAAGAATATTCTATTATATTTGAACATGGACCAGAGATTAGTTATTTGGATTTTCATAAGTATATCCAGTATAAGTTTATCCAATTGATGGGATGATTGAATATGTTAGAAGGTGTTGAAAAAAACTATAAAGCAAAAAATAGAGGTACAAGATTTTTATAACTTGTTTATGTCTTGAGCGAAGCGAAAGGAATGATAAAAAATATGAATAAAAGAGATTACAAAAGTACTAATGATTATAAGAAGAGTATAGAAATTTTTAAAAATTTTGTGAGAGATATCTTAGATGGAGATATTGAGAAGTTAAGAGATTTTGATTTTACAGATTTAACAACATATGTTGGCGATATTATCGATCCAGATATGTATCTTATCACACAAGCTATATACATTATTCTTTGGGGCGATTTGTATGATTTGACTTTTGAAAAAATGGGTGTGTGGAATTGGAACAACGAACATGATTTTAGAGGTGACACCATGAATTCTTTCGGTTCTTTATTCGGCAAAGAAGATAGAAAAAAGGATAGGAGTTTCGCCTTTCGAGCAAAGTTTTACCATGCAGAGGAAAATCCGCGTTTATGGACAAAGATAAGAAAATTCTCAAAATCTTACCATTGTATAGGAAATTTTATTCTAATTCCTAATAGAGGAGCTCTGAGAAACGGTATTAACGGAGCAAGAGCCGGATATTACAACAGAGAAGAATGCGAAGGAATGAGGGATTATTTTGATTGGTTCTTAATATCAATTGCAAAATACCAACAGAAAGTAGAGAGAGGAGATATTCACTTAAGTGGATTTGAGATGCAACTTCAGATGAATCCAGAATATAACCCAGCGTTTTTGCCTATTAAAGAATGGGAAGAACAGTTTTTTTTGAAACCGTATTTTAAAAATGGCGAACCAGTGTTACTGTTCAAAACACCATTAGAAGAAAGATTAAAAGTAACAGATCCTAATGGAACGGATCCGGAAATTTCATATTATGAAGCAGATGAATACCTTGAACTTTTAGAAGACTTTCTAGATAAATCAGAGGAGGTTATAAAATATAGAACAAATAAAATTATTGAGGCTTTAAAGAAAAAGTTGTAAAAAGAACTATACGGTTAGTTTTTGGAGAGGTCTTGAAAATTGAATGAAAAACATACCAACTTACTGGAAGAGACTTAACAGTTTATTTTTTGGGATAAGATATTTGGAAAGTAAAAATACATACGAGGAGGAAAATAACCATGGTATATGCCGCATATGCAGGAACAGGAAAGAGCTGTTTTTGTCAAGAGCATCCGGAAGCAATTGATTTGATTTGTATGCCTTTCAAATACACAAATCTTTCAGAAGTATATGGAAGCATAGAATCCGACAGAAAAGGGGAACAGATAAAAGCCAATCAAGAGCTGATTTCCAGAAATAACTGGATACTGTATTATTATTGGACGATAAAAAACCTGCTTTATTATTGGCCGGAATTACCCATTATAATACCTACTATAGATGCGATATTGGAATTTCTGGAAGCAGATCGGATACCTTATACGCTTATATATCCAGAGAAAAATTTAAAGGATGAGTATGAAAAGAGATATAGAAGTCGCGGCAATACAGAAAAATTTCTGGACATATTTATTGGTCAGTGGGAATTTAGAATAGAGGGATTGGAACAGAAAAATAGTCCTTTGGCAAAGCATGTAATACTGAAGGAAGGACAGTATCTGTCTGATGTGATAAATTGTGTGAACGAATGGGATGCGTACAAAGCCAAGCAGATTGATAAATTCAAGCAAAAATTGTACCAACTGCAAAATAACACATTAAAAGGGATCACAATGAAAGAGGAAAGTTTGAATTCTTTGGATGATGAAGAGATTAGTGCCGTTTTTTGTTTGAAGCCTATCTGTGAGGATGATGTTGTTACAGATTTTGTCTGGATTTCTTCGAAAAGACAATTATGTAAATTGTTAGAACGATATAAGCATGATGATTTCCGTACAGTTCCAGAATTGATATTTTTAAAAATAAGTTATACAGGGTCTGGAGTCAGATGTATAGAGAGAATGGAAAGAGAAATAGAAGGAATTTTGCAGAGCAGTTGATTTGAAGAAAGAGAGAATTAAGAACAAAATCCGTGAGAAACAAGCTGAGTCAGTCCTTTACTTTTAGAGAAAATGCCTACAATGATAATATTTCCGAAAGGATCGATTTATGAGGATTTATAAGCTGGTTAATATAGTAGAATTCCAATATAAAAGGTAAAAGGAAGGAGAACAGGATATGGAGAATGAAAGAAAAAGGGATAGTATTTCGTATGAAGACTTTACAGAACAACACAAGAAAAGAAAAAGTATCAAGAATATGTCAGAAATCATCTCATATTTAAACCTACATAACCTATATTTTAAAGAGGATCATTCGGAAGGTATACCGAGAATAACGATGGTTTTTAAGAATTGTGACAGATGCCCTGATTATATCACAGAGGGTTGTATCTGGTTTTATGAGAATTCTATGGAAGTAAGAGTTTATTATTCAAAATTGGGTGCAGAAATATGTCAAAAGTCGAAGTACCTGCCTGAATTATATAGACTATTGAATTATATAAATGCCAGATTGTGGGTAAGCGTTTCAGATGGTCTGGAAGGTGCATTATATCAGTCTCAATATTTAACATCGCCAAGATTCTATGTTACCGAAGATGAAATGCAAGATATTACAGCAACAATGCTTATTCCATATACGCATTTTGAACTGGATAGGTTGGAGATGGAAGATTTTATTACAGCAGCGCTTCCCGGCTTGCTAGATGATTTAAGTACTCCAGTGTTTCTTTTGCTTGGAGGAAGGATAACCGTAGAAGAAGCTATAGACATGGTAAAGTTAGAGTTCCTTGGGGAAAGAGGTGGGGTATGAAATATATCAAGAATAAAAATATACAGATAACTTTTACAATAAGGGAAGATTTATACTTTCGATTCAAGATATTTTGCAAGGGAGAAAAGAAAAATCCTGCAACTGTTTTAAAGGAATTTATAAAAAAATATGTAGATGAACAAGAAAAAGAAAATTGTGTCGATTAGTGCAGATATAAATGAATAGTCTGATATCGGGTAATCAGAAAATTATAATAGAATTTGAATAAAAAATTTTGGAAAGACAGGTAATAAACGATGAATGCAGTAGTTTTATAAAGAGGAGCTGTATATTACTTAAAAACTGATGATTCAGTGGGACGGGAATTAGCAATAGGAAGACCGGTAGTGATATTGAGCAATAGCAAGAAAATAGAAAAGAATGATTGCGTAATTGTAGGTATGCTAACGAATACGGCAAGACCTGGAGCAGTAAAGGTGATGGTAAAAAGTCATTCCATATATGTATTGACAGATCAGATCAGGACGATTGATAAGAGTCGGCTGAATTCATATATGTGTACTTTGACCAAACAGGAAATGCAAAAAATAAGTGGAAAACTATTATATACATTATCATTGACTGGTCTTACAACAACATTATCAGAAACCGACCTGGAAGAAAAAATACAGGATGGTGCAATAAAAGAAGATGATAATATTCTGTATAAGGATATGTATAAAATAGCAATTGATTTGGTGGTCGCAGCCCAAATTGAAGTAGAGCAGATAAAAAAGAAATTTAAAATAGAAAAATGGGAGCACAATTATGAGTGCTAATGAACAAGTTGCTATATGAATGTGCTGGAAGTTGGTATTCTCAGAGAAAGTGGGAATTTGTTCCAGATCTTAACTGAGCTTGATGCGATATGTATACGCTTAAAATTCCTCGGTAATTTGCAGTTACTGTGTTATGGACTGTTAGAAGGCAAAGAATGGGAGGTATTTTGTTTTGAAAAGTATTGAATGTGTTATAGATAATGCAGATATGTGGATGTTTAAATTTGAACATTTAAAGAAGAATTTAGCAGGCTATACGTATAAGGATATAGTATCAAGTCAAATGAATGTAGAAGTTTTAAGCGCAAATTTTGATGTCGAACGTTCGTATGAAATCATAGGACTGTTTGAATGGTATTGGGGTGGGTGGAATTCTACTCCAAATGCGGATGATATGCAGATCGTGGCCAAAAAGTGGTATGAAAAGTATGACGCAGAGCTGATAAGAATTGCACATGATACGTTATCATTTAAATGCAGAAAACTATCAGAAAAGGAAGCACAGATTTTGATGCAGGAGATAAAAAACCTGAGCGCAGAGATTATTGACTGTAGTGCTGGTGAATGGTTAGACCATTTAATGGAAAAACAGAGCTTTACATTGTGGTGGGATTAAAAAATATATTGAGGGAGAGATGATTGAAGGTATGGATAGAAAAATCCAATAATGGATTTTGGTAGAAGCATAAAATAAACCTGAAAAGCAGTAGATGTGCTGATTTATAGACTGTTCAAAACGGTATAATCAGTCACAGATAAAAAGCTGATACTGTTTATAAAATCATGAAGGGAGCAATTAGGTTGGAGAGATAACAAAAAAATGATTGAACTTTCAAATATGCCACGCCCATCACAACTCTATCGCCAGTAGAGATTGGGCGCATGGTCGTAAGAGGAATGAATGAGCAAATACAGAGGTTATTTCAAGAGGAGTACCTGTTGGAGTTCATCCGAGCGGAGACGCAAGGATGGTGTTAGTTGACACCAAGAGTTTTTTATTCGGTCATGGCACTTTGAAAATGTCGTTGCAGACTGAAAATCATCTTAACGGATGGTTGAGTGTAGTAATACATTTGTGAACGATTTGTTGATGTTTCGATAGGCAGTCTCGATGCAGAGGAAGAACGGTTGATGCCTCACCCGAAAGGTGATGATTTCACACAGCCGAAACCGATAACACATCAAGCCGCATGGGCGCTGCTGCATGAACGCCCGGATATATGTGAAAAGCATATATGGAATCAAATCACAAGTGAGTAGCTAAAGGCAAGATATCGCAACGGCGACTAGGCTTGTGGCTGGTGAAAGCTAGACAGGTCTACATCAGTAAGGATTCTGCCTGCAGTAGAGAAATCTATATGCAGGGTCCACAGAGTATAAGGCTTATCGACGGATAAGACAAGAGGGATACCTCGACAAGATATTCTGTGCTGACATTTGTAGCTGCAAAGGTATTTTTGAGGTCCTCGGGTGACCGAGGGTATATTTGAGAGTTCAATTTTAAAAGACGTTTCTGTTTTTTATTTTAGTTGGATTGGTGGAAGAGGAAGGTGAAAAGAATTGGAGCGAAAATTTAGTTCGGATTTAGAAATACCCAAATATCTCAAATGGAAAGAAAATGATATATCTAAAGCTAATAAGAAGTCAAAACACAAGCATCAATATGAAGAATGTCTAATTAGATATAAATGGAATTGGGATGAACACAAAATTCATACATCACTTAACAGCTATTGTACTATCTGTGGGAAGATTAATGATAAAATGAAAAATTCTATTGTAATAGATTATATGCAAAAAGTAGACACACCAGTGGGGAAACGCTATAGACAGATTTCAGAAGATGTATTATATGAAACATATCATGACAGATTACCGGTATTCTTTGTAGAAGATATATGCAAAGATAAATGTGTGAATTTAGGATAAGCGGGGATTATTTATGAATACAGGAAGAAAAATTGAAACAAAAAGATTAAACTTATTGCCAGGAGTCAATATGCGTGATTCCAAGCCATTTTTGAAAATGTTACGAGAAGATGGTGATTTTCAAGGATATTGCGGAGTAAAATTTTCGGAGAAAAACCTATCTAAATTTGCAACGTATTTTGAAAGAACTGGGCAGGAAGAATGTATCTATTCCGTTTTCCAAAAAGATTCTATGGAGAAATTTATTGGTTATGTAGGCTTTCATCGTGAGCTGAATGGAGATTATGAAATAGAATTCTATATAGCTAAAAATTATAGGAGAAAAGGATATTGTGAAGAAGCTTGTAAAGCAGTAATAAAACAAATATTTGGAGAAGGACTATCGGTAGATCATAATCAGATCACGGTAGATAGATTGTATGCAACGACACTTGCAGAGAATACACCAACAGTAGAATTGTTGAAAAAGATTGGATTTCACGGAGATAATCCAGAAGATGGACCGATTTTAGTAATGCAAGGATTTTTGGATGAAGATAAGGAAATTAATATATGTTCCGTTATTAAGATGATCTATGAAGAGAAATCAATGTGTACATAACATCAATATCGTTAAAAGAGATGAAGAAAACATAGAGGTGAAAAACGTATGAAATGCGGAAAATGTAAGTTTAAAATCAATATTGGCAATACCGAAGAAACAGGAGCTGCATTCTGCTCAGGAGTATCTTCGTATTTTCCCATTAATTGTAAAGACGACTGCCATTTTTTACCAAGGAAAAAAGAATTGTATTGCAAAGACTGCTCAAGATTGGGGCGTGATACTGCCTGCATGACAGTAAGAGAAAATGATAAGGTATATAACAATGGTCAGCGATGTGGAGGATTTATTGATAAAAAAGAAGATGAATTCACAGAGATTTTACTGTTCTGAAAATCACAGGGGTGGTATGAGCGCGCCAAAATCGATAGGATGCTAGATGACTTTGAAAAGTTTTATGCTGAGATTGAAGAAATATAAAATTTGTTTTTGAGATAATTCGTTGAATTTGATTTGAGATATATTAAAAATAATGGAGAAATAATTATGGGTACAAATGAAGTGTTTGCTATATCAAATAAGCCGGGAGAAGTAACGCTGAAAGGCTTTAATTATATAAAAGATAGGTTCCCTAATGATTTTGAGGTCTGCTTGATTGTTGAAAAGGATGGTCATCTAAGCGCTGGTTGTTGGGACACAGGGTTATGGAGTACTGATCACGGGAAAATACCTGGAAGTTTCAGACAAAGTCGAGGAGGCGTTTTAGAATTTGATAGTGTGTTGGCATGGTTACCGATAGAGAAAACTGAGATAGATATAAAAGAATTATGGTGGAATCCGGAATATCGTCTCGTATCTATTATTTATGACAGTATTATGGTATTTGCAAAGGATACAGATAACTATTTAACAATGGAGTATTACGGAGGAAATGAAGGAAAAATCATTTTTTACATGGATGTACAAACTGGCAATATTTTAGAAAACGATAAAAATAGAAAAGAAGAAATATATTATCTCCAATCAACGTTGAGAGCCTGGTACAACGATATGAGAGAAAAACTGTTGGAAGGCTATCAAAATGGTAGATTCACAATTTTGCCGGAATGGGATGAGTAGGGATAAAAAAGAAGAAAAGCAAAGATATTTTGCAAAAAACTGCCGTGACTAGTATCGGTGAATTGATGATTAAATGAAAGAAGGTTGAATTAGATGAAATATTATATCAGTGATTTGCATTTGTTTCATGAAAATGCAATTAAATTTGATCATCGTCCATTTGAATCTGTACAGGAAATGCATGAAGTGGTCCTGAAAAATTGGAATGATCGGGTGACGAATGGTGATTTTGTATATCTATTAGGTGATATGAGTTTGCGAGGAAAAAACGAAGATCTGATTGCTTTTGTGGCGCGTCTAAAAGGAAGAAAGGTGCTGATAAGAGGCAACCATGATGATGTGTCTGATTACAGGTATCAACAGCTATTTACAGAAATTTGTGATTATAAAGAAATTTATGATTCAGTTGGAAAAGAAAAATATGGATTGGTATTATCTCATTATCCGATTTTTTCTTGGAAAAACATGGGACGTGGAAAAATTTTGCTGTATGGACATACACATGAAAGTGCAGAAGACCGGTTTTATCAAAACTGTCTGAGACAGATGCAGGAGAATGATTGCAGACACGTGTATGACAATAAGTTACGGGCATGTAATGTGGGATGTATGCTTCCATATATGAATTATACACCGAGGACTTTAGAAGAAATTTTGGAAGGAGTAGAAATGGAAACGAAATAAAAATATTTGGCAGCTAATCGGATTTACTTCTTTGGGAGTTTGTTGTCGTGGGTTCGACTCCCACCAGAACTTTAAAAGTTCTGTAGCTCAGTTGGTAGAGCACAGATTTAATCCGATAATATCGCCAAAAGGATGCCGACAGCTATTGTTACTTACTTTAAATTAGGTGTATTTGAGTGGCAAGATCAGTCGGCATTGATTAAAGTATAGTAGAAAGAGGTGCGGGCATGAAAGAAATATACAAAGACTATTTGTTTGAAAAGCAAATTCTTGTCAGTGATGGAGAGACAGAAGAAAAGCATGTTTTTGAAACCTTGTTTGCAATGGCACATTTATTTGGCGTAAAAATTACAAAGGGCAGGGAGCTTGTGCATTGCGGAATGGTAAAAGAACTATCAAAAAGATTTGGAGAAAATGTTCCGAAACCGTTTTATAGAGGATTCCCTCAGAGTGTCCGAAATCTTTCTACAGAGGAATTATTATTTGATCAGCTTGCACATTATTTTAATACGTACGGGCTTGGCAATTTTGAAGAGCCGGGGCATTCTGTATTTGAAAAGGATTTTGCACGTGTGGCTTTTCAGGAAGACACAAAAGTACAGGAATTTATGATACAGACAGAAGAAGATGCGAAAGATACGATACGAGCGATTGTGAAGGATTTATTGTCAGGTTCACGACCGCTTAATGAGAGGCAGTACACTCTTGTGCTTACATTTATTCGTGATCATCTTGAAAATATTCCGGATATTGTATCAAAGAACACCTGTGTAAGACTTTTAATTGACACGAAAAATCTTTCACTGGCAGACAGTTTGAATCTGTCAGATGTTATGAAAATTGTAGATGAATTGAACTATCGGTGTTATCACAATGACAATCCCCAAAAATTGAATCTTAGAAATCAAGATCGAAAGTTCTTAACGGCTCTATTGGACAGAATATTTCAAGGTGATAGGTGTGATATTCGTACGTGTTATGAAAAGAAGAAGTTATGGAATGGATTCTTACATCATATTCATTATCAGCCGAAAAACGAAGAGGCGGAAATATTTGTATATGCCATGAGAACGAAAGGTAATGAGTCTGTATACAGTGAGTTTGAAAAGCTGATGCAGGAAAACAGATATCAGCAAGCAGCAGAATTATTGCGGGAAAAGAAAGGAACATCTGCATTGCTTCGAAATATGGATTATATTATCAGCCGTATGGATCGAGAAGATGAGCAAACATTCCTTTCGGAATTCCCAGAGGATTGCAGTACATTGATTTTGCTGCAATTATTGTTTAGATATGAAGGAGTGCAGAGAAAGGACGGACGTATTTTCAAGTTTACACAGCATAATCTCATGAAGGTTCATTATGAAACACCAGAGGAGAGTAAGAAATGTCAAAGCAGGCTTACGGAAGAGCAGGTAAAAGAAGTTGGGAAAATGATTCGTTCAAAACTTTCTGAGAAACTTAGAAATCGACTTGGAAAGGTATATATTGAACCTTCCATGAAAAATTATACACTTCCATTAGCAGAAAATACTTCGCAAGGAGGATTGGGTGTTCTTTCTAAAGGAAGCAGGATTCCAATAGACAAGGGGAAAAAGCTAAGGGCATTTACCTATTGGGAGAAGGTGAACGATATTGATCTTTCGGTATTTGCACTTACAGAAGATGGTAATCGGAGAGAATTTTCCTGGAGAACGATGTCGAGACACCAGTCAGGAGCAATTACCTATTCAGGTGATGAAACAAGCGGTTATCTGGGAGGTTCTGAATACTTTGACATCAATCTTCCGGAATTCAAGGCACGGTATTCTGAATATCGATATTTGATTTTTTGCGATAACGTTTATTCTGGGAAAAACTTTAATGAATGCTTTTGTAAGGCGGGGTATATGCTGAGAGATTGGGATGATAGTGGACAAGTATATGAACCTAAGACAGTAAAATCGGCATATCTTGTGAATTGTGAGAGTACCTTTGCATATCTGTTTGGAATTGATCTTTTCACGAATGAATTTGTCTGGCTTAATGTAGCAAAAAATAGTAAATCAAGGGTGGCTGGAGATACAAATCTTTCATTCTTGACAGATTATTTTCATCTTACAGATGTTATGAATATGTATGATTTCTTTTCTATGATGGCAGAAAAAATTGTTGAAGATCCTATGGAAGCAGATGTGGTGGTAACAGATCACGAAGTAAAATGTACTGAAGAAGCCCAGATAATAAGAGAATATGATTTCGAAAAAATCCAGATGTTAATGGAAGATGCAAAATAACTGCGGAGGACGAGTATGAAATTTGAAGATAGAGTACAGTTAAAATTATCAGATTTGACAGAAGAATTATTTGAGAAAATTGTTGCCTATGGGTTTTGTGCGCCATCTGGAATGGGTGGACCAGGGTGCGTGATTATGATCGCTGAAGATGGTAGATCTTATCAATTTTACGGACCTGAGTTAAATAATCTTAACTATTATAGAGAATGGGCTTCTTTATTTCCAGTGTTAAATCAGTGTGATACAAGACAATGGAAGTTAGCAGAAAATGTGTCATGTACAAAGTTATTTGTGCGAAATGATATTTATGATTTGTTCATGGAAAATCTTCCAACTCCGGAGAAGATGAGTTGTTATCGATGGGAAGACTCTTGCATAAAAGCTACGTTACTTTTACATGCCAGGACAGAGGATGAAATAGAAAAGATCAACTGGAGATATGAATTGCGTACACCTCTTTTTGAAAAAGATGATTTGGTGGAGTTTTATTTCGATAATGGAAAGGAAAAGACAAAATGCAAAGGAGTTATTGCAGGAACAGATATTTACAGGTTACATGGGAAAATTGAAGAAATTGAATATGACATTTATGGGAAAGATTATAAAACTTTTAAAGAAAAATGCTTATATAAGCACATTGCTGAGAAATACATAAAAGAAACGCCGGAAAAACTAATAATTATTTCTGGATTTTCGGGAGTCGGCAAAGGAACAGTTATACATCAACTATTAATAGAACATCCTGAAAAGTATGTCGTGTCGGTATCGGCGACAACAAGAAAGCCACGAAAAGGCGAGGTGAATGGAAAATCCTATCACTTTATAACGCGAAAAGAATTTGAAGAACTGGTAAGTAGGGATGAATTTCTGGAATTCGCAGAGTATGCAGGAGAATATTATGGTACTCTCAAAAAAGAAGTTTATAAGAATTATTTTGAAGGAAAGAATGTGATCATTGAAATTGATTCGCAGGGGGCAAGACAGATTAGAAGACAGCAAAAAACCCAGTCGGTATTTCTGATTCCTCCATCGTTTGATGAATTGTTACACCGATTAAAAAATAGGGGGACAGAGACAGAAGAATCCATTCGTAGAAGGTTGAAGCAGGCGTTGGATGAAATAGAACATGTTGAAGAATATGGAGTTCTCCTTGTAAATGATAGTGTAGAAGGTACGACTTTTGTGATCGATGCTCTTTTTCATCCGGCTCTCAAACATGCTTGCGGATGTAACAAAAGGGAATTAAATATTGTGAAAGAGATTCGAGAAGGAATTATAAGGTACTTGTCTAATGGTAATTTATCGGACAGGGAAATTTATTGACATCCAGGATTGGGAAGGATAAGGTTTCATCGACACATTAAAAAATTAGAAGGGATGGTATTGAGATGTTTGAATTAGTCCAGTCTCAATGGATGAAAGAGTATTTTGAAGAAATTGATTTTGCATTTACAGATTTTCAGAAGGCAACCTTAATCTGGAATGCACCAGGCAGACTCAGACAGGAAATTTTAGATCCCTTGGAGGAGCTGTCAGAAAAAACGAGGGATAAAACTCTAAGAAGACAAATTAACGAACGTCTGGACTATGAAAAAAAGGCATTTGAGATATTTATCCATAATCAAACGGGAAAATATGTCTATGTTGTTGAAGACATGAAATATGAAAGCTGTGGATTTTTCATTGATTATGACAGAGCTTTGAAATATGCAAAAAAATATATGCGGACATATGAGTTGAAATGTCGGATAAGTAAGCAGTTGATTGTAGCCACAGATGCAGATGAAATTGTACGCAATCCGTGGCGAGGAAATCCCAACCTGGGTTTTGAGACGGAAGAATACTGTGCATATGACGGTACTGCGGTAGCATCCGTTACTTTAAATATGAGTGGAGAAATAGAACGATTCAGTTCTTACGAGCTTCCAGAAGAGGAAAAAATTGTAGATAGCTATCAAGTAGAACGATTCGAATATCATTTTATAAAAATGCCTTGTCCATTACAAGCTGGTACGACGGTAAAAGATATAAGGAATGGTTCCTATTATGTTCTGGCAGGGGGAGAAGCGGATTGGAATCGGTATCTGAATCGTATAGAAGAGAAAAATTGGTATGTTGATTTTTCAGATATACAGATGATTTGTTATAAACTAACAGAATCAGGAATATGGTCACATGAACATATTAATCCATTGTATCTTGAAGTAGAATTTCCAACATATATAGAAGATGATCCCAAAAGACAGGCTTTGAGATATGCAACGGAAGCGTTGGGAGATTATTTGAGTCATAAAAGCAACGGAAAAGAATTTTGCCCGGATTTGGTTCTGAAATATGCCAGAAAATATGCTGAAGTATGTAGGGAAAAAAGCTTATCAGAAAAGACGCTGGAAGAAGCCAAAAAGCCAGAAGATATTATGCTGTAGATATCGGGATAAAAAGAAAATTTATGGAATATGGAGACTGTATATTATGAGTCGAAGCGATAAACATACACCAGTTTATAAAGGTGATAAAGATCGATTTGCTAAAAAGCTGGCAAATCGAAGAATTCGGCGAAGAACAAAAAGGAATCCTTATGATAGTCTGACTGGAAAATCGAACCATTATCGGGAAGAAAATGAATCGTGGGATATATGCGATTATCGTCATTGGGGAGAGCCTATCTGGAGAGAAGAATCTTGTCTTAATCTTAGAGATTATCCGAATCTGTGGCAAAAATGTTATAGGAGAAAATAAGGAAATGCATTATGTCGTTAGTGATATTCATAATGATTATCAAAAGTTTTGTGAATTATTAAAGATGATTGAATTTTCCAAAGATGACAAGCTGTTCATCTTAGGAGATTTGTTCGACCGTTCTGATTACAATCCTAATCCAGTAGATTTATATTTTAAAGTAATGGAATTGGGAGACAATTGCTCTATGATCAGAGGTAATCATGACGAATGGTTGGCGGCATACATTTTAAAATATTATCAAATGCCGGAGTGGAAAAGAAGAAAAACAGAACCATATCAGTACAATACATTTCGATGTCTTACTCGAAGGTTGGTAGAGGTGGATATTCAGAATCTTGCAAGACAAATTTTAACTTGGCCACTTCAGCTGAGCGTTCAGGTGAATAATGAAAAATATCTGCTTGCGCATGCGATGACATCAAAGCCTGAATGTGCAGAGAATAAGTATTATTATTTAATAGGAAATGAGATGAATGCAGAGTATCTCTGTAATGGAGTAGAAGGTTATACTTCAGTATGTGGTCATAGAAACACTGTGAATCATAAGATCTGGAAAAATGAAAAAGGGAATCTTATTATGTGTGATTGTGGATGTGGTTTTAGAAACGGGAAATTGGGATGTCTATGCCTGGAAACAAAAGAAGAGTTTTATGTATGAAGCAAAGGAGAGCGTATGGCTAGAGAAGATTTGATAAAGATATTCGAAAATACAGTATGGATGTGTGATACTAATCAGAAGTTGATGGACAAGATTAAAAATTCTATGGCATATAATAAAGTGATTTCGGAGAAAAATGCAGATGATATTTTGCAGAATCTTACACATGAAACAGGAAAAGAAGCAGAGATTATCGTTTCAAAGAAAAGAAGTTTTGAGGCAGCTTCTGCATATAGAGGAAAACATATCAGTGTACTAAACTTTGCCTCAGCAACTAATCCGGGTGGCGGTGTAACAAAAGGTGCCAGTGCTCAGGAAGAATGCTTGTGCAGAGTCAGTACTTTGTATAAGTGTATATCAGCAAGTGAGATTACAGAAGCATTTCATAAAAAACATTGGCGTGCATTGAAAACAGGGGAGATGGATTCCTTTTATAATGATGATTGCATACAAACATGCAACGTGACGGTATTTAAGAGTGATACTGCCAAAACGGTTCTTTTACCGGAGAAAGACTGGTTTGATGTGGATGTGATTAGCTGTGCAGCACCAAATCTGCGACGTATGTCACAGCATGACAAACAATGGAAAAAGAACGTTACGGATCAAGAATTGCTTGATATATATAAGAAGAGAATAAATCGTGTCTTAGATATAGCGAGGTATGCAAAATCAGAAGTTGTTATTTTAGGAGCTTTTGGGTGTGGAGCATTTGCAAATCCACCAGAATTGGTTGCGAAGGCAATGCATGCGTCAATAGACGAACATAAATACGATTTTGAAACGATTGAATTGACAATTTACTGTCCGCTGAGAGATACATCAAATTATGAGGTGTTTGCAAAAGAATTTTCTGCTTGACAGAGAGAATGGCAATTATGAGATGATCTTCAAAAATTTTTTTGACGGAGGGAAAGAATATGAGATATTATGGTTTTGAGTTGAGTGCAAATTCAGAAGAGATTAAGGAAAATGCAAAAATCGAACTCAGACACTATGGATACGACAATGTACTCGAATCTATCAACTCGTATATGTATCAGAATATGAAAAATAACAGGACATTTTTAGTGTATCGGGAAGAGGACAATCTGATTTCTGCAATCTTCTCCTTCGATGAACAGAAGCTAAATTTTCAAAATGTATATGAAGGTATTCTTGAAATGTTGCGAGATATATTTGGAATAAAAAGGATTCAGGCAGATCCGTATGAAATTACGATGCATCAGTTCATGGAATGTTTTCTTGAATGTAAAAGAAGAAGATGTTTTGACTATTCTAATCAAATCATAGAATTGTCGAATCTATGGATCTATTATTATTCTTGTATAAATGATACAAGACCATTTCCTTATGATTTTAAGGAGCATATTATCTCTGAACAGGAGTGTGAAATCTGCAGTATCTACCATCGGGATTTTGTGGAGGAACTGAGAAATATAAAGGCGCATGCAAATCTATCTGAATACAGTGGAAATATGGTTCATTATGTGATATCCAGTCGTAGCGTTGAAGCAGCAGGTGAAATGACAGAAGTACTTGTTCAGAACTTACGCAAAGCGAATCGAATCAACAGCAGAAGAATGGAAATCGTCAGTGAAATAGAACCTGATTTGTTTAGGAAAAATAACCATCTTGAAGAAATTATCGAGAACAGTTATGGCGGAGTGATTGTTTTCGATTTATCTGAAAAGTTTGGGTGTGATCCGGTTGAGTATGTAATGGCGAGTCAATATCTAGAGAAACTTATAAAGAAGTATCGAAATCAATGCCTGTTTGTATTTACATATGATATGGATCATCCGGGATTTGCCTATTATCTCTTGCCAGAGTTAAAAAGATATATGATGACGATTATGTTAAGAGAAGGAACAGGGGATAGAAAAGTAGCGGTCGATTATATGCAGAGGTTGATTGAAAAATCCGAATATTCAAAATATGCAGGACAGGCACAGGAGTTCATGGCATTATTTCTCGGAAATGAATTTTCACAGACAGATGTACTGCGAGCTTATGAGCAGTTTGAAGCATGGTGTCTGAATAAAAATGTATTGAAAGCATATGATTACAATCTTTCGGAAGATTTCTTGTTGGATAGAAATGAAAATGAAAGATCTGCCTATGAAAAGTTACAGAACATGGTTGGACTGAAAATTGTAAAAAAACAGATTGACAACATTATTACAGCAGATATTGTTGAAAAAGAACGAAAAGAACGAAAAGGAAATGCTTATCAATCCAGCTCAATGCATATGATTTTTGGCGGTAACCCGGGAAGTGCCAAAACTACAGTTGCGAAATTATTTGCAGGAATTACAAAAGAAAAAGGCATTTTAAAAAGTGGTGCATTTGTTGAACATGGAGGAATGGATTTAGATGGCATGGGATGCGTAAGTGCCATACGAGAAGCTTTTATAGCAGCTAAAGGCGGTGTTTTATTTATTGATGAAGCATATGCTATGAAGAGTGACACTGCGATTACGGTGCTGCTTCAGGAAATGGAAAATCAAAGAGAAAATGTGATTGTTATTCTTGCAGGATACAATGAAAGAATGAAAGCATTCATGGAGAGGAATGAAGGGCTGAAAAGCCGAATCCCATATTGGATTGATTTCCCAGATTACACAGCTGAGGAACTTACAGAGATCTTCAAGCTGATGATCCATGAAAAAGGATTCTGCGCGACAGATGACGCAATCAAAGAAGCGCATTATATCTTTGAAAAAGTAAGAAATATTGATGATTTTGGGAATGGAAGATATGTCCGTAATCTGATGGAACGTGCAGTTAGACAACAGTCAGTAAGGTTGCTTTCAACAAGCGAAAGCGCGAGTGACATTCAAAAGGAAGAACTTTTTCAGATTACGAAGGCAGATATCCAGATGCTTGGAGAGGGAGAAAAGAAGGAAAGAAAATCAGGAGCAGCCAAAAAAGAATTAGACGAAATGGTCGGATTAGATTCTGTTAAAACAGTAATCCATAAAGCGATTGCCAAACATAAGATAAACAAGCTTTGTATGGAGAAAGGTCTTCAAAGGGATAACGCTTCTTTACATATGGTCTTTACAGGAAATCCGGGAACAGCAAAGACTACTGTAGCCAGATTGTTTGCAGAGATTATGAAAGATGAGAAAATATTATCAACAGGTGTGTTTGTAGAGGCAGGGCGTGCAGATCTTGTAGGTGAACATGTAGGCGCTACGGCACCGTTAGTTAAGAAAAAGTTTAAAGAAGCACAAGGAGGAGTACTTTTTATCGATGAAGCTTATTCGCTTTGTGATAGTTATGAAAACGGTTTCGGTGATGAGGCAATCAATACAATCGTTCAGGAGATGGAAAATCACAGGGATGATGTGATTGTAATTTTTGCCGGTTATCCGGAACCAATGAAGGAATTTCTTGACAGAAATCCAGGGATGCGTTCCAGAATTGCATTTTGTGTAGAATTTGCCGATTACACAACAGAAGAACTCTGTGAGATTACAGAATTGATGCTCGCAAAAAAACAAATAACGATTACGGAACTGGGAATGAAGAAATTAAAAAAGAATTTCGAGAGCATAAAAGAAAGCAGAGATTATGGAAATGGAAGATTTGCAAGAAAAATGTTGGAAGAAGCAGAGATGAATCTGGCAGAAAGGATATGTCAGATGAGCGAAATGGAAATTACAAAAGAAATGCTGACTACCATTAATGAAAGCGATATTCCAGATGTTCCATTGGGAGAAAGAAGACAGATAAAGAAGATTGGATTTGCATGTTAAAGGACGCCGGGAACAGGAAAAATGCAAGCGTTAGGAAAGATTTTTAGAAACGAAGGGGATGATTGACATAGCTACTTATGTTGTTTCAGATATTCATGGAGAATATGAACTGTTTATCAGATTGTTAGAAGCAATCCACTTGAAAGAGACGGATACGTTGTATGTTCTTGGAGATATTCTTGACAGAGGTCCTCATCCGATTCAGATTATTCTGAAGCTTATGGAAATGCCCAATGTGGTATGTTTGACAGGAAATCATGAGCTTATGGCGTTAGAGTGTCTGGAATTCTTAATGCAGGAAATTACAGAGATTTCTATCGAAAAAGTTGATGAAAAAATGTTAGAGAATCTTGTGACCTGGCAGCATAACGGTAGCAAGTCAACCATTGATGAGTTTCGGGCATTGAGCCGGGAAATGCAATATGAAGTGATTGAATTCATAAAAGACTTTATGATCTACGAAGAATTGAAAGTTAATGGAAGAGATTATTTGTTGGTTCATGGGGGACTTGGAAATTACTATCCGGGAAAAGAGATAGAAGAATATTCACTAAAAGAATTAATCTGGGACAGGGCTGAGTATGATATCCAATATTTTGAAGATACATATGTGGTGACAGGACATACACCGACACAGGGAATCATGGGAAATTTAAGACCGGGCTATGTATACAGAGAGAATCATCATATTGCGATTGATTGTGGTTGTAATCGAAGCGGTGGACGGTTAGCAGCAGTTTGTCTGGAGACAGGGCAGGAATATTATGCTGAGAAAAATTAGAGATAAGGTAGAAAAATAAAATGATTAATTTGCAGTATTCAAAGAAGGCATTCGAAAATTACCTGAATGATTATGACAGGAAAAACGAAAAGATAAAATTAAAGATTGTACATACTTATGGAGTGATGGAATGCAGTAAAAAAATTGCAGAAGATATGAGGCTGCCAGCAGAAGATTGCGAACTTGCACAGCTCATAGGATTATTGCATGATATTGGAAGATTTGAACAATTGAAATGTTACAACAGTTTTGAACCTGGAACAATGGATCATGCAGCATTTGGTGTGAAAATTTTATTTGAGGAGAGATTGATTCGACGTTTTGTCGAAGAAGACAAATGGGATGAAATTATCAAAAGAGCAATTGGACATCACAGTGATTACTGCTTAAAAGAAATTACGAATGAGCGAGAGTTGATGCATGCTCAAATCATACGTGATGCAGATAAACTTGACAATTGCAGAGTAAAACTCGAAACAGCAATTGAAACTCTTCTGGGAGTTACGGCAGAACAGGTAGGAATGTCGGAAATTACGCCAGAAGTTATGCAACAATTCAAAAATCATAAATCAATTCTATTAAAGACAAGAAAAACAAAGATGGATTACTGGATATCTTATCTTGCATATTTTTATGATATAAATTTTAAAGCGACATATGAAAGTATAAGAGATAACCATTATGTGGATAAAATTATAGGAAGGATTCCGTATACAAATCCAGATACTGGAAAACAGATGGAACAAATAAGAAATGAAATGAATCTATATATTCAGAACGCAATAAATGAAAATATGAGGTGCTAAGAAATGGCTTATTACATAACAGGAGATTGCCATGCACTTTTTGATAAGTTAATCTGGTTGGCAAGGTTTAATAAAAAACTTAAAAAAGAGGATGTAATCATCTTATTGGGAGATGTTGGATTGAATTATTTTGGAGTTGACAAGGATCAGGAGAATAAAAAAATACTTGCGGATTTCCCAAATTATTTTCTGTGTATACATGGAAACCATGAGGAAAGACCTTATCATATACAAACTTACAGAACACAAATCTGGCATGGCGGAGAGGTATATTACGAACCAGAATTTCCGAATATAGTATTTGCAAAAGATGGAGAAATTTATGATTTTGATGGGAAAAAGGCGATTGTAATCGGTGGCGCATATAGCCAGGATAAAGAATACCGACTTTCAACGGGCCTTCCATGGTTCCCGGACGAACAACCAGACGACAAAGTAAAAAGTCAAGTAGAAAATAAATTGAATGAAGTAGATTGGAAAATAGATTATGTGTTTTCTCATACTTGCCCGTTAGTATATAGACCGAGTCAGGAGAGCGTAATAAATTTCGAGAAGATAGATCTGTCAACAGAGGAATGGATGGATGAAATTGCAAAGAAATTAGATTATTCGCAATGGTATTTCGGACATTATCATGACAATATTCAATATACAGATGCTCAACTACTGTATGAAGAAATCAAAGAGTTAGGAGAACCGGATTCTGTTCAGAAAGTAGGAAGACCAAGGTACAGAGTAGGAGAAATGGTGTATTTTACCTTTGGAAAAGAGGACGCAAGGGAAGGATACGGAACGGTTGAATGGGTTGATAATTATGGAACATTAGGACAAGAAAAAGAAGTTTCTTATGATATTGTGGGAATTCCATGTGAATTACCGGGAGAGAAAACGTTGTTTATGCATATAAGAGAATCTAAAATACAGAGTATTGATGAGATGGAAATTGTGAAAATTGAGAGGGAGGAAGGATAAGTGCATTTTTATATTACAGGTGATACACATCGGAGCTTTGATCGTATTGAAGATTTTTGCTATGGATATGAAACCACAACAGAGGATGTGATGATTATCTTAGGTGATGCAGGGATTAATTATTGGCTGGATCTGTCCGATAAAGAATTAAAGGGACAGTTATCTGGAATGAATATTACATTTTTCTGTATTCACGGGAATCATGAAGCACGACCATGGGAGGCGGCAGATTACGAAGAAAAAATATGGAATGAAGGAATTGTATATGTGGAAGAACAGTATCCGAATATTTTGTTCGCAAAAGATGGAGAAATATATAATTTTCATGGAAAGAAAGTGATGCCAATCGGTGGTGCATACAGCGTTGACAAATATTGTAGGATACGAAACAGATTGCCATGGTTTGAATCAGAACAGCCGGATGAAATGATAAAAGAATATGTGGAACAGCAGTTGGATAAAGCCAAGTGGAATGTGGATATCGTACTCTCGCATACAGTACCGATTGAAGCGGAACCCGTGTGGGCGTTTATTCCAGGGCTTGATCAATCAGCAGTGGACAAGACAACGGAAAAATGGCTACAGAAGATTTATGACAGGTTAGATTTTACAGAGTGGTATGCGGGACATTACCATGTAGAAAGTGAGGAGTGTGGAATACGAATTATGTATGAAGATTATGATGAAATTTGTGCTGAAGGGTAAAAGAATGGTTTGCTGATTTGAAAAATATAAGTTTATAGATGAAAGGGGGATTTTTAAATGATATATCTCAGCAGTTTTAAATTAAGTGATAGAAACATAAAAAATCCCAATATATATCCATATAACGTGTTTCGTAGAAAACCGTTTATTATTGCTATGCACTCCCCATTTATGCTTGGAACGCTGGATGCAAAAATCTACAATATTGATAAAGAAGATTATAGCATTTGCGAATGGTATGAACTCGAAAATGTAAGATATTTTTATGATTTTTTCAAAAAACATGAGAAGGAATTTGAAGAATAACGTTCAAGAGTTATTCAGTAAAAGAGCGATAACCACTGAGGTTTTACATTTGAATAAAGAGGAGAGAAAAATATGGGCGAGAAACGAATGGAAAATTGTTTTGATGTAAATGATTCTTATGGAGACAAAATTTTAGGAAATTGTAATAAAGAAAAGAGAACACAGCTTCATTACTGGTATGTCGATAAGATGATACAGAATGGTAAAGAATATGTATTAGCTCATGGGAATGTATCAGGACATAAAAGATTGATTGATACGATGCATATCCATACTTCTGAAATTCAATCGATTACAATAAACAAAAATACAGAAGAACTTATTATTGCAACAAGGAATACAGAATATTATTGTCCTTTGGAATATTGCAAATGGGAACAGCAAGACGAGAATGCAGATTTGATTCCGGAATATAACTGGATTAAGAAACATTACAGGAATAAGTTGGATATACCGGAAATTGATGAAGATAAAGTACTTTTAACCTTATCCAATTTTGATAAATACTATTATCATAGTGCATATTGCAAGCTGTCTTCTGAACAGGAGTCAGTAAGTTTTCGTGCTTATCCGCATATTGGAATGCTTCAAGATAGCTTTACAATATCTGGTGATGGCTCTTTGATAAAGCTCAGTTATTTTCCGCATCCAAAGAATATTCAATTTTACTGTGAATCGACTGCTGAAATGCCATTATTTGTAGAAAATATTGGAAACGAGGTTTTATATGTTGATACTCATAGTGGATTAATTAAATTAGTGCCGGGAGAAAGAAAAGAAGTAAAAGTTGAAAATATAGAACAAGAGGAACAATCATTGTCTTTACGTGATTTATATCCAGCAGAAATCATAGAATAGTAAATTTTAAAACAGATTGACAAATCAATGATTTAAGGATTGACATTGTGAGAGGATAAGATAAGAAGAATGAAAGCAATAGAGATTAAGGGGAAAGTAAATACAGCTCTCTGCTATGCAAAAGTAGTAGAAGAGGAAGCAATCGGGCAGATTAGACGTATGTGTGATTATGCAGTGACAGAAAATTCTCAGATCTGTATTATGCCAGATGTGCATGCAGGAAAGGGATGTACGATAGGAACAACAATGACCATAGCAGATAAGGTAGTTCCAAATGTGGTTGGAGTAGATATCGGATGTGGGATGTATACGGTAAATCTTGGAAAAGATGAGGTTGATTTTGAAAAGGTGGATGAGGCAGCACACTTTATTCCATCGGGGCGTGAAGTGTGGGAAGGACGTCAGGAGAAATTTGATTTGACAGATCTGCACTGCTACAGAGAACTGAAAGATGCAAAGAGGCTTGCAAGATCTCTTGGAACACTTGGCGGAGGAAACCATTTTATTGAGATTGATGAAGCAGCAGATGGTACAAAGTATTTGATTATTCATTCTGGCAGCAGAAATCTGGGAAAACAAGTGGCTGAACTTTATCAGAAACTTGCCATTAACCTGAACTGTGGTTATGGTGAATATTTGGAAAAAAGGGATGAGATCATACGTACCTATAAGGAACAGGGCAGAAAAAGTGAGATACAAAGTGCTTTAAAGCAAATTCGTTGGCAGGTGCATGAGAGTACTGCAAGCATACCGGAAGATTTGTGTTATTTGGAAGGAAAGTATCTGGAAGACTATCTTCATGATGTGAAGATATGCCAGGTATTTGCCAGAAGAAGCAGAGAGAAAATAGCAGAGATTATTCTGAAGAGAACCGGAATGAACGGATGTGATGCTTTTCACACAATTCATAATTATATCGATACAGATGAAATGATACTTAGGAAAGGGGCAATTGCAGCACATAAGGGAGAAAGAGTGCTGATACCGATTAATATGAAGGACGGAAGCATACTGGCTATAGGAAAAGGAAATCCTGAGTGGAATTATTCTGCTCCACATGGTGCAGGCAGGATTATGTCCAGAACAAAGGCGAAAAACGAGATTAATCTGGACGAGTATAAACAGGCTATGAAGGGAATATATACAACCTCTGTAAATGAAAATACATTGGATGAGGCACCAATGGCATATAAATCTCTGGAGAGCACTATAGATGTGATTCGGGAGTCAGTAGATATTATTGATGTAATGAAACCAATATACAATTTTAAAGCATCAGAATAGCTCTAAACAGAGATTAAAGGATGGCGAAAGCCATCCTTTTTTGAAAACGATAAATATGTTTTATTTTGAAAAATCATGCATACAGAGCACTAAAGTTTATGATATTTCGAACATTAGGTTGATTTTAGATTGAAAAGAAGATATTATTAAATCTTAAGGTGTAAAATGAATATGTCTAAAAGAAAATGCAAAAATATACCACAAAATACCAGCTATCAACATAGTGTACCATCAAGTACCTTGGGGGTTGGAAAACGTTGGATTTGTTGTAAACGTCAAAAAATAGCAAAAAAGATCACAAAAAACATTACAATTGTTAACGGATTTTAACATTTTCTTACAGAAAAAAATCATAAATTTAATTTTACAAGAACCAGATAATTTTTGTGCATTGCGCACAAATAATCAAGGAGAAACAATGAGAAAACTTGCTTTAAATGATGAAATATTACTAAAAATCGAGAAACCTGCCCGTTATATCGGAGGCGAGTATAATTCGGTCATGAAAGACCCGGAAAAGGTAGATGTCAGGTTCGCTATGTGTTTTCCGGACGTCTACGAAATTGGAATGTCACATCTCGGCATCCAGATTCTTTATGACATGTTCAACCGCCGTGAGGATGTGTGGTGTGAGCGTGTCTATTCTCCGTGGGTAGATCTGGACAAGGTGATGCGCGAGGAACATATTCCTCTTTTTGCATTGGAATCTCAGGATCCAGTGAAAGAGTTTGATTTTCTCGGTATTACAATCCAGTACGAAATGTGCTATACGAATATTTTGCAGATTCTGGATCTGAGTGGAATTCCGCTTCACGCAAAAGAAAGGACGGAGGATGATCCAATTGTAATTGGCGGCGGTCCTTGCACCTATAATCCGGAACCAATTGCAGAATTTTTTGATATGTTTTATATCGGTGAAGGGGAAACGGTTTATGACCAGCTCTTAGATATTTACAAAGAAAATAAGAAAAATGGTGGAAGCAGATGGGATTATCTGGCAAAAGCTGCAGAGGTAGAAGGTATCTATGTTCCGGCGTTTTATGATGTAACATATAAAGAAGATGGCACGATTGATTCATTTGTACCGAATCATCCAAATGCAAAAGAAAAGATCAAGAAGCAGCTTGTAATGGATATGAGTGAGGCTGTCTACCCGGAGAATCCGGTCGTTCCATTTATTCGTGCGACGCAGGACCGTGTTGTACTTGAGATCCAGCGTGGCTGTATCCGAGGCTGCCGCTTCTGTCAGGCAGGAATGTTGTACCGTCCGACCAGAGAAAAAGATGTAGAGGTTTTGAAACAGTATGCTTATAAGATGTTAAAGAGCACCGGGCATGAAGAGATTTCACTTAGTTCCTTAAGTTCCAGTGATTACAGTCAGCTAAAGGAGCTTGTAAACTTCCTGATCGACGAATTCAAAGGAAAAGGGATCAATATTTCTCTGCCGTCTCTTCGAATTGATGCCTTTTCTCTGGATGTTATGGAACGTGTCCAGGATATTAAGAAAAGCAGTGTGACATTTGCACCGGAGGCTGGTTCCCAGAGAATGAGGAATGTGATTAATAAAGGACTTACGGAAGAGGATATTCTCGGTGGTGCAGGACAGGCATTTGACGGGGGCTGGAACAAGGTAAAACTTTACTTTATGCTTGGACTTCCGATGGAAACTGAAGAAGATATGAAAGAGATTGCGGTTCTGGCAGATAAAATTGCGAGACGCTACTATGAGATTCCAAAGGATCAGCGCAATGGAAAATGTCAGATCACAGCCAGTAGTTCTTTCTTTATTCCGAAACCGTTCACTCCGTTTCAGTGGGCGCCGATGTATGAAAATACAGAATATATTGCAAGAGCTGCCATTGTGAAACATGCATTTCAAGATCAGCTTAACCGTAAGAGTCTGAAGTACAACTGGCATGATGCAGAAGTGACTGTTCTGGAAGGTATCCTTGCCAGAGGCGACCGAAAGGTCGGAAAACTGATTGAGGAAGTATATCGTCTGGGAGCTATTTACGATTCCTGGAGTGATCAGTTCGACAATGATAAATGGATGCAGGCATTTGAAAATACTGGAATTGATATTGGATTTTACAATTTACGAGAACGCTATGAAGATGAAGTGTTCCCGTGGGATTTCATTGATATTGGTGTTACGAAAAAATTCTTGAGAAAAGAATGGGACAAAGCTATGAAAGGAGAAGTAACACCGAACTGCAGAATGCAGTGTTCCGGCTGTGGTGCCGCAAGATGGGGAGGAGGTGTCTGTGTTGAAGGCAAGAATTAAATTTCGAAAATACGGATGTATGAAATTTATCGGACATTTGGATGTTATGCGTTTCTTTCAAAAAGTGATGCGGCGGGCAGACATACCGATCGCGTTCAGCGGCGGATACAGTCCACATATGATCATGTCATTTGCTCAGCCACTGGGAATCGGCCTTACCAGTGACGGAGAATATCTGGATATTGAATTGACAGAGCCGATTGATTCAAAAGAAGCGGTGGCCCGAATGAATGCAGTCAGCGTAGAAGGAATCGAGATGGTAAGTATGGTGCAGATTTCCGAGGAGAAAAAGGCCAGTGGTATGACGATTACGGCAGCCTCCGATTATCAGGTGTTTTTACTGGAATCAGGAAAGAGTTCTGATGTTCGAAGAAATATTCCGTCTGAATGGAAAGAATCCTGGGAGGAGTTCTTAAGTCAGGAGCAGATTTTGGTTTGGAAGAAGACAAAGAAGAGCGAAAAAGAAGTTGATATTAAGCCGATGATTTATGGGTCAGAAATAAAGGAAGAATGTATATATCTATATCTGGCAACCGGTAGCGAACAGAACTTGAAACCAGATCTTGTAATGGAAACATTTCTGAAATATATTGGGCAGGAAGATGCACCGTTGTTCTATAATCGCCTCGATGTATATGCAAGGGATGAGGATGGAAAACTGGTGCCCCTTGAGGCACTTGGGACACCGATGGTCTGTTCTTAGTTAGAAAGAGTAGTTTGACGTGTTTTTTACAGCGAGAATGTGCCGAGGCGCATTCTTTGTTCAATAAGACAAGGAGTGATTGACTTGAGTAAAAAAGAAGTAAAGACAAATGCCATGCGTATGTTGGATCGTATGAAGATTCCATATGAATATGAAGAATATGAATGTGATGAATTTTCAGACGGTATTGAGACTGCAGATAAGTTAGGGTATGATCATAAATATGTATACAAGACACTGGTAACAACAGGAAAAAGCGGTGGGCATTATGTCTTTGTTATTCCTATCGAGGAAGAAATCGATTTTAAGAAGGCTGCAAAAGTTGTAGGTGAAAAATCACTGGAGATGCTTCATCTGAAAGAATTGACAAAGGTGACTGGATATGTGCGGGGAGGCTGTACATCAATCGGAATGAAGAAACAGTTCCCGACAGTGATCCAGGAAGATGCAAAAGAACTGGAGCATATGCATGTCAGCGGTGGAAAGCTGGGCATGCAATTGACTTTGTTGCCTGAAGATCTTGCAAAAGCCGCAAACGCACAGTTTGCTGATGTTATTCATAAAGATTAACAGAGGATTTTTTGCGAGAATGCCGAGGCATTCTTGAAAGAAGGAGAGACAATTATGGATAATTACCTAACAGAAAATATTGATACCGTAATTTTTGATATTGGAAATGTATTGATACATTTTGCGTGGGAGGACTATCTTCATGATCTTGGTTATGAAGGTGCGATGTTTGACCGTGTGGCAGATGCAGTATTTCGCAGTGATGACTGGGATAAAGGTGATTCCGGACTTTACACGACACAGGAGTGGCTTGACTCGTTTATTGAAAATGATCCGGAGATTGAGGGAGATATCCGCAAAGTGTTCGAAGGATTTGGCGCGTCCATTGTCCCGTATCCGGTAACAGAACGTTGGCTTTCGTATATTCGTGAAAAAGGAATGAAAATGTACTATCTGTCCAATTATTCTGACGAAATGTACTGTCAGTCAGAGGAGCAATTAAGCTTTTTGAAAACATTTGACGGAGGGGTATTTTCCTGGAAAGAGAAATGTATGAAGCCGGATCCAAAGATTTATGAGATACTTCTTAAGCGTTATAAAATCGTTCCGGAACAGGCACTGTTCTTTGATGACAGACTTGAAAATGTGGAAGGTGCACGAAAGGTGGGCATAAATGGAGTCGTATTTAATACAGATATTCCATTGCAGATGCTTGAAAAATAATGTAATATATCAGAAGATAGTTTTTTCATAGGATGATAAATTATTCAGCATTACTAGATTATGTTATGTGGAGGAATACAAAAAAGATGATAAAGGTCGTAAAATTCGGAGGAAGTTCACTGGCCAGTGCTGCTCAGTTCAAAAAAGTAGGAGCTATTATCCGAAAAGAAGAGACAAGACGTTATGTGGTTCCGTCAGCGCCTGGAAAGCGTCATTCTGGTGACACAAAAGTGACAGACCTTTTGTATAAATGTTACGGACAGGCAATTTTAGATGATGACAGAGAAGAGGATTTTGAAGAAATCCTGAAAGTTATCAAAGATCGATATGATTCTATTATTAATGGATTGGAGCTTACGATCTCTCTGGACGATGAATTTAAGACGATCCGGGAAAATTTCAGCAAAAAGATCGGGAGAGATTACGCTGCTTCCAGAGGAGAATATCTGAATGGTATTATCATGGCAGCTTATCTGGGATATGAATTTATTGATGCAGCTGAAGTCATTTTCTTTGATGAAGAAGGAGAATTTGACGCTGAGAAGACAAACGAAGTATTATCCGAGAGACTGGCGCATACAGAGCGGGCAGTCATTCCTGGATTCTATGGATCTAATCCGGACGGAACAATCCATACATTTTCCAGAGGAGGATCTGATATTACAGGTTCTATCGTAGCAAGAGCAGTACATGCAGATATGTATGAGAACTGGACAGACGTATCAGGTTTCCTGATTGCAGATCCGCGTATTATCAAGAATCCAAAGGCAATCGACGTGATTACTTACAGAGAGCTTCGTGAGTTGTCTTACATGGGTGCAACAGTTCTTCATGAAGACGCAATCTTCCCTGTAAGAAGAGAAGGAATTCCAATCAACATCCGGAATACGAATGCTCCGGAAGACAAGGGAACTCTGATTGTTGAAGCAACATGCCAGAAACCGAGATTTACGATCACTGGTGTGGCTGGTAAGAAGGATTTTGCCTCCATTACAGTCGAAAAAGCCATGATGAACTCAGAGGTAGGGTTCTGTCGTAAAGTTCTGACAGTATTTGAAGATAATGGAATTTCTATTGAACATATGCCATCTGGAATTGACACTATGACAATCTTCGTTCATCAGGACGAATTTGCTGAGAGAGAGCAGAAAGTGATTGCGGGAATCCATCGTGCAGTTGAACCGGATTTCCTGGAACTGGAATCAGATCTTGCGCTGATCGCGGTTGTAGGACGCGGTATGCGTGCCACAAGAGGAACTTCCGGAAGAATATTCTCAGCACTGGCACATGCAAATGTTAACGTAAAGATGATCGATCAGGGTTCCAGTGAGCTGAATATTATCATTGGTGTGAGAAATCACGATTTTGATGCAGCAATTAAAGCAATTTATGACATTTTTGTAAATACAAGAATTTAAAGGAGAAACTATGATCATAGATTTTCATACGCATATGTTTCCAGATAAAATTGCTGCAAGAACAATTGATTTCCTGTCAAAGACAGTCGGTGACATGAATCCGTTTACCGATGGAACATGGAAAGGACTAAAAGAATCTACAAAACAGGCAGGTATTGATCATTCTATCGTGCTTCCGATTGCAACCAGACCAGGTCAGTTTCATACAATCAATGAATTTGCAACACATTTTCAGGAAGGGACACTCATTTCTTTTGGAAGTCTGCATCCGGAAAGTGAGAATTATAAAGAAGAACTGAGACAGATTCAGGATATGGGCATGAAAGGAATCAAACTTCATCCGGATTATCAGGATACTTATTTTAACGATATCCGTTATAAGAGAATTATTTCCTATGCTACTGAGCTTGGACTGATAATCAGCGTGCATGCAGGTCAAGATCCGAAGTGTCCGGATAATATACACTGCACGCCGGCCATGGCAGAAGAAGTATTGAATGAAGTGGAACCAGAGAAACTGGTGCTTGCGCACATGGGTGGTAATGAGCTCTGGAGTGAGGTGGAAGAACGGCTGGTTGGAAGAAATGTTTATTTCGATACAGGTGTGATTCTTGACCGTATGCCGCAAGAACAGTTTCTTCGTATGGTACGCGAACACGGTGCAGACAGGATTGTGTTTGGAACTGATTCTCCGTGGGCAGATCAGAAAAAGTTTGTAGAGATTTTGAAGGAAATGCCTTTGGAAGAGGAAGAACGAAATCAGATTTTTGCTGGGACAGCAGTAAAATTACTGGGATTATAATTACACATTAATTGTGAACGGTTCTGCAGTTTTTGATAAGCGTTGAAAATTATTTTTGAATTTTTGGAAAAAGACTTGATTTTTGAAAAATCATATGCTAATATATACAGGTATGCCGCACAATGAGGTTTTAAAGTCTTGCAAAATTATTTTGCAGACACCGTAATTGGCGAGTAATGATAATAGGAGGTGCCATATGTACGCAATTATAGCAACAGGTGGTAAACAGTACAAAGTAGCTGAAGGCGATATCATTAAAGTAGAGAAGCTTGGTGTTGAGGCTGGAGAGACTTATACTTTCGACCAGGTGCTCGCAGTAAGCAACGACGGATTAAAGGTTGGTAATCCGACTGTTGAAGGTGCAACAGTTGAAGCTTCTGTAGTTGAGAACGGTAAAGCAAGAAAAGTTATCGTTTACAAGTATAAGAGAAAAACTGGATACCATAAGAAAAACGGTCACAGACAGCAGTACACTGCAGTTAAGATCGAGAAGATTAATGCATAATTAATTTTTGGAGATTATCCATGATTCATGTAGTCATTTATCAAAATGAGAAGGAAGAATGTACAGGATTTCAGACAGAGGGACATGCTGAATATGCAGATCCAGGACAGGATATTGTGTGTGCAGCAGCATCGGTATTGATTATCAATACGATGAATGCAATTGAACTTTATACAGAAGATGCATTTTCTGTATTTTCTGATGAAGAGACAGGCATGATTTCCTGGCATCTGGAAGGTAATCCTTCTAAAGAAGCCGGACTTCTTCTGAACACGATGATTCTCGGACTCAAAGGAATGGCTGATGACGAGAACTACGAAGAATATATTGATTTAACTTTCGAGGAGGTGTAACAACCATGATGAACTTAAATCTTCAGTTTTTTGCTCATAAAAAAGGAGTTGGTTCTACAAAGAACGGTAGAGATTCCGAGTCTAAGAGACTTGGTGCTAAGAGAGCTGACGGACAGTTTGTAAAAGCTGGTAATATCCTTTACAGACAGCGTGGAACAAAGATTCACCCAGGTCTTAACGTAGGACGTGGCGGAGATGATACATTATTCGCTCTCGTTGATGGCGTTGTAAGATTTGAAAGAAAAGGAAGAGATAAGAAACAGGTTTCTATCTATCCAGTAGCATAATTAAGAATGAGCAAAAGATGCTGCAATATAACTGATGCTAGTTGTTAGTTATGTGCAGCATCTTTTTTCTTTATCATAAAACAGCATTTTATTATAAAAAAGGAGAAAGAACATGTTTGCAGACAGAGCGACAATATCGATCAGATCCGGAAAAGGTGGCGATGGACACGTCAGTTTCCGAAGAGAATTATATGTTCCCAACGGCGGACCGGACGGCGGTGACGGTGGTCGTGGCGGAGATGTAATCTTTGAAGTGGACGAAGGATTGAATACTCTTCAGGATTACAGACACCGCAGAAAATATGCAGCGAAAGACGGTGAACCAGGCGGAAAGAAGAGATGCCATGGTAAAGACGCTGATGATATCGTATTGAAAGTTCCTGAAGGGACTGTCATCAAAGAGGCTGAGTCAGGCAAGGTCATTGCCGATATGTCTGGAGACAACAGACGTCAGGTCATCTTAAAAGGTGGAAAAGGAGGCCTTGGAAATCAGCATTTTGCGACAGCGACTATGCAGATTCCTAAGTATGCACAGCCTGGACAGCCGGCAAAAGAGCTGATGGTAAAACTTGAGCTTAAGGTAATCGCTGACGTTGGACTGGTAGGTTTCCCGAATGTCGGAAAATCTACACTTCTTTCCAGAGTAACCAATGCACAGCCGAAAATTGCAAATTATCACTTTACAACACTCAATCCGAACCTTGGAGTTGTTGATCTTGAAGGCGCAAATGGATTTGTTATCGCAGATATTCCGGGACTTATTGAGGGAGCATCTGAAGGTATCGGACTTGGACATGAGTTTTTGAGACATATTGAGCGTACAAAGATGATGATTCATGTTGTAGATGCAGCAGGAAGTGAAGGGCGTGATCCAGTGGATGATATTCATAAGATCAATGCAGAACTACATGCATACAATGCAGAGATTGCAAGCCGTCCACAAGTCATTGCAGCGAATAAAATAGACCTGATTTACGATGATGGTGAGTCAGAAAATCCGGTAGAACGTTTGAAAAAAGAATTTGAACCACAGGGAATCAAAGTATTTCCAATTTCTGGTGTTACAGGAGCAGGAATCAAAGAGCTTCTTTATTATGTTTCTACTGAGATCGAGAAGCTGGATGTTGCGCCAATTATCTTCGAGCCTGAGTACTTCCCAGATGAAGAACTTATTAATCTGGATCTTCCATATACAGTTGAGAAAGAAGACGATATGTATATAGTAGAAGGACCAAAGATTGAGAAGATGCTTGGTTACACGAACCTGGATTCGGAAAAAGGATTTGCGTTCTTCCAGAAGTTCTTAAAGGATACAGGAATTCTGGAGCAGCTTGAAGAACTTGGAATAGAAGAAGGAGATACTGTGAAAATGTATGGCCTTCAGTTCGATTATTACAAATAAAATAGAAAGGAAATTAAAATCACGTTATGACAACGAAGCAGAGAGCATATTTAAAGGGTCTGGCTATGACTATGGATCCAATCTTTCAGATTGGAAAAAGCAGTATGACACCAGAATTTACAAAAGCAATCGCTGAGGCACTGGAAGCAAGAGAACTGATTAAGATTAGTGTTCTGAAGAACTGTGCAGACGATCCAAAAGAATTGGCAAGTATGCTGGCAGAGCGTACACATTCTCAGGTTGTTCAGGTGATCGGCAAAAAAATTGTTCTTTATAAAGAAGGAAAAGATAAGAATAAGAAGATTGTCCTTCCGTAAATGATATCAGAAGAAGCAGTAACAAAAAAATGTATGGTATCAGTGAGGTGATATCTATGAAGATAGGAATTATGGGAGGTACATTTGATCCGATCCACAATGGACATTTACATCTTGCCCGGACTGCACTTACGCAGTTCGATCTGGATCAGATCTGGTTTATGCCAAATGGAATGCCTCCGCATAAAAAACAGTCTTCTATTGAGTCAGATATTCATGAAAGAATTGCCATGACCCGGATTGCAATAAAAGCTAATAAGCAGTTTTATCTGCAGGAATATGAAGCGAAGCGGGAAAAAGTATCTTACTCCTATAAAACGATGGAACATTTTCGGAAAATGTATCCGGACGATGAATTTTATTTTATCATAGGAGCAGATTCCCTTTTTTCAATCGAAACATGGAAACACCCGGAAAGGCTTTTTAAGGCATGTATTATTCTTGCAGCGTGCAGAGATGAGGCGGCGACCAAAGAGTCCTTAAATGGACAGATACAGATGCTTAAAGGAAAATATGGAGCATATATAAAGTTCCTTGCAATGCCTTTAGAACACGTATCGTCTCATGAAATCAGAAAACTTATAGAATCAGGAGAACCTGTGTCAGAATACATTCCGGCAGAAGTCGAAGCTTACATCAGAAAGGAAGGACTGTATGGATCAGGAAATCGAAAAAATCAGTAAAAAATTAATGAAAGAACTGGATGAAGACCGCTATCGCCATACACAGGGGGTAATGTATACTTCAGCAGCACTGGCAATGCGTTATGGCGCAGATTTGAAAAAGGCCTTACTTGCCGGACTTTTACATGATTGCGCAAAATGCATTCCAGGACATACAAAGATAAAAATGTGCGAAAAATACAATCTGGAGATTTCAGAAATCGAACGAAAGAATCCAAGTCTCTTGCATGCAAAATTAGGTGCTTATCTGGCGAAAGATAAGTATGATATAGAAGATGAAGAGATTCTTATGGCAATTCGTTCTCATACGACAGGACGTCCGGGAATGAGTCTTTTAGAAAAGATTGTATATATTGCAGATTATATGGAGCCGGGGCGCAAAGAGCTGCCAAATATGATGGATGTGAGACATTTGGCATTTGAAGATATTGATAAGTGTCTGTATCGTATTTTGCGAGATTCCCTGGTGTATCTGAAAGCGCAGGACATGCCAATTGATCAGACAACCGAAGAGACTTATCAATATTACAATGAACTTTATTCCAAACATTAATAATTAATAGCAGATATGCGATGGGCGATGGCGTCCACGATAGGTGGCGGGCAACAAAATCACTCGCATTCCTGCGAATTTAAAATAACAGGAGGAAACAGAATGAATCAGGCACTGGAAATGGCACGCGTAGCATATCAGGCACTGGATGAGAAAAAGGGTGAAGATATTCGTGTGATTGATATATCTGGGATATCTGTCATTGGAGATTATTTTGTTATAACAAACGGAACCAGTGACAGTCAGGTACGTGCACTTGTTGACAATGTAGAAGAGAAGATGCATAAAGCCGGATATGAGTTGAAAGAGCAGGAAGGTAATAACAGCGGTACATGGGTACTTCTGGATTACGGTGATATCATCATTCATATTTTTGACAGAGAAAACCGTCCATTCTATAATCTAGAGAGAATCTGGAGTGATGGAAAAGACGTTGAGATGAATGAATTATCTTAATAAATGAATTTAGATGATGCCAGGATTGTGGGAGTGCAACGCACGGAACAATCCGTAGGCATCATAGTTGGGGCTTTTGACCCCAACATCATTTAGATACAACAGAAGAGTGGAATATAAAAAACGGTATGGCGCAGTGATATGTACCGTTTTTATAATAAAGATACCAGGGTTCCAATATGAGCATAAAAGTGGAGTGAAAGCAGGATGTGAAAATGAAATCCTATGAGTTACTATGGAAAAGCACTTGTGCAATGAAATACACAAGTGCTGAAGCCGTACTAAAAATATGAAAATTATTTAAAGAATCTAAATACACCAATCACCTTGCCAAGAATCTGGCAGTCTCTTACGATGATCGGATCCATAAAGTCGTTCTCCGGTTGAAGTCTGATAAATCCCTCTTCTTTATAAAAAGTCTTTACAGTTGCACCATCATCGATCAATGCAACAACCATATCTCCGTTATCTGCTGTCTGCTGTTGTTCTACCAGTACCATATCCCCGTTAAGAATACCGGCATTGACCATACTCTCACCGCAAACAGTCAGCATGAAGGTCTGATTATTCGGCATGAATTCCATCGGAATAGGAAAGTAGTTTTCGATATTCTGCTGTGCCAGAAGAGGTTCTCCGGCTGCTACACGACCGATTAGCGGAACATTGACCATCTCACGTCTGTTAAAATTAAAAGACTCATCTAAAATCTCAATTGCCCTCGGTTTTGTCGGGTCACGCTTAATATATCCATTCTTCTCCAATGTCTCAAGATGAGAATGGACAGAAGAAGTAGATTTTAGATGAACAGCTTCACATATGTCACGTACTGCAGGTGGAAATCCACGTTCCAGTATCTGTGATTTGATATAATCTAAAATCTCTTGTTGTTTTGGAGTAATCTTACCCTGTGCCATAATTATAATAACCTCCCGTATATTCACACCAGCTCTTTTAGATAGTTATAGTTTAGCAGTATATGACAGAGCAATAAGCCCTTTTGTAAAACTATATAAGAACTGTACAAAATTGTTTCATTAACGTTCGTTGGCTTGATATAGAGCCTCTAATTTGATGGTTATATTTTATCACAGGGCATATTAAAAAGCAAACAAATGTTTAGAAAATATGTTCGGATTTTTATAAAAAGATATTGACATCCAAACAACTGTTCGATATAATACAATCACGAACAAAAGTTCGAGAACATTCATTCGATACTACAAAAAGATATAGTTACAATTTAGAATTTCATGTTAGGGAAGCAAAAAAGAGGAGTGTAAAAGTTATGAGAATGGGTAACGAATATGCAGTAGAAAGAACAATGGGAAGAACAGAATCAGGAAAGTGTCAATCGAAAACGCATAAGACATACAGAGACACATTAACACTTTGGATTGTAGCATTTATTATGATTGCTGGATTAAGTATTGCACTTGGAAGCAATCTGGTATCCGCCCACGATAAGAGTGAACAGCCAGAACAGAAATTTTACAAGAGCATTGAGATCAAAGAAGGTGATACGTTATGGGGAATCGCTAAAGAATACAGAGGTGATGACTACGATTCTATTTATGACTATATTGATGAAGTAATGTCTATTAATGGACTTACATCAGATCAGATCCACGCAGGACAATACCTTACAGTAGCTTATTATGACACACAGGCAAGATAATTAGTCTGTTGTGTAAATAATATAGCGTTTAAGATATATTTTATTACTCAGATATATAAGAATGTTATTCTCTTATATATAAACACTCACCCATGGACAGGGCATAAGATTAGAGATAGTTTTATGCCCTGTCTTTATACTAAGAAGAGAATTGACAATAGAATTACAAGAAGTTATCATAAATATATTAGACGTAAATAAAATAGTTAATTTCATTATAGGGAGGCATAGACGTGAGTGAAAAATTGAAATTTAGTTTGCTGATATGTTTTTTCTTTTTATTAATGATAATTTCAATATGTCTTATTATAAAACGTTGGAATCGATATAGTACATTTTCAAACGGAACATATAAAAATGCAGGGCAAAAATTAATTTTCGAAATTTTCTTTTCGAAGGAGGAAGCAATACAAAGATTATATAGTCCTGCTGAAAGTGATACTTTGGATTATGAATTTTGGAACGATAATGGAGAGTATTATATAAAAGTAAAAGGTATTAAACGTTTTCAGCAAATGAACGGAGTTTTAACGGCTGCTTTTAAAGTGGATTTTATACAACAGAACGGTAAGAATTATATGGTTGTAGACCACATTAATAATATGCAACTTTTATATTCGGCTGGATACGAAGCAGAATTATTTGAATTTATGACTAAAAAACTAAACTGTGTTCCTGTTTCAGAAGAAATTATAAAAGTAGATTGTTATAATTAATTTTAGATTTAGATTTTTTAGCAATATAACATATATATATAGGAGGAACCAAATGGAATATTTAACATTTGTGGAAGAATTAAAAAAACATATACTAAAGAATGAAAAATGGAACATTTCCGAAGAAAATTATAAATTTTATCCCGACGGATATAACGCTGAAAGTGATATCGAAAAAGAGTTTATACGAAATACAAATGTAAAATATAATCGTGTGGAATCGGACACGTTAATCGGTGACTTTCTTAATTTAACTGTAACATTAGAGGGCAGGACAGATACTTATTGCCGATTCTCTGTCAAAGAGTTATATAATGAATATCAGGAATATGGCTGGGAGAGAGTTGATTTTATTATCAGTGAAAATATTAAGCTGGCATCATTTTACAGTCCGGATGAGATTATGAAGAATATTACAGATTATGAGTTTATTCGTAATCGTCTGATTGTCCGGCCAATAAATTTTACCGATAATAAATATGAATTAAAGGATTGTGTATACAAGAAGATTGGTGATATTGCACTTGTATTATATGTATTGCTTTATGACGATGAGAAAATGGGATTAGGCACTGTGAAAGCCCAAAAAGCATTTATTGATAAGTGGGAGAAGGATTATGGGGAGATATGGGAAGATGCATTACGGAATACGAATGTCTGGGCACCGCCGCGTATGTACATGCGTGCAGAAGATTTAATTGATCCACCATATACTCAGGGAGCGTTTATGGCATTTGGATATAAGTTTGAAAAGATAAATCCGTTATTTGCACCGACAATTACGACAGTGAAAAAGAAAAATGGAGCAATTGCAATGTTTTATCCTGGAGTATTAGAGAAACTGGCAGAAATTTGTGGCGGAAGTTATTATGTATCATTTACAAGTATTCACGATGTACGAATTCACCCTGTATCAACAGTGCAGCCGAGACGGATTCTTCGCTCTTTAAAAGATGTAAATAAAATGTTTAATCAAGCGAGTGATATTCTGAGCCGTCAAATATTTGTTTATGATAACGAGAAGAAAGAATTAAAACCTATGGAAATGTAACTTTGAAATATTTTCAGTTGGCAATCCACCTGTAAATGTTCCAATGTTAATTAGATAATATAAATAAAAGGGAGGTCCTAGTTATGCCATTACCAAAAGAACAACATAAATATACAGTTGATGATATTTTGGCTTTACCAGATGGTCAGCGTGCAGAATTAATAGACGGACAGATTTGTGATATGGGAACACCGACAAAAACACATCAAGATATACTTGGATATTTATTTTTTAGTGTACAGAGCCATATCATGAATAATAAAGGTTCTTGTCAGGCAATGTTGGCACCATTTTCCATTTTTTTGAATAACGATGATAGAAATTATGTCGAACCGGATTTATCTGTAATATGCAATCCATCAATTCTTGATGAAAAAGGGTGTCATGGAGCACCGGATTGGATAATTGAAATTGTATCTCCGAGTAGTGAACGGATGGATTATGTTGTAAAAACATTCAAATATCGGACTGCTGGAGTTCGAGAGTATTGGGTTATAGACAAAACCTTGCAAAAAGTAACAGTTTTTGATTTTGAAAATGACAATATGTTTGAATATGATTTTACACAGAAAATTCCCGTTTTGATTTATGATGGCGAATTGGAAATTGATTTATCCAGATTTATTTAGCTATGATTTAGGAGGCTAAAGTTCATTCTAGAGTTATTTAACATATATGTTCACATTAGTAAAATCAATCTATACGACAAACACCGATTTTTCCAAAAGATATAGATATGAAGATGAAGTTATGGTATAATTTACGTAGATTTTTATATGAAATAAAGGATATTCCAATATTCAAAAGATCATATAGACACATAACGTAATTAATACGAGGGGAAATTATTATGGCAGACAAAACAATAACTAAATCATCAACTATGACCAGCGATTATTACAAGCAGACACAGATAGACCAGACACTGAGACTTAGAGAAGTCTTAAAGACTTTGCCGCCATTCGCGAAGGATTATTTTCGGGCTATGGAGCCCAAATCGTCTGCAAAGACGAGAATCAATTATGCATATGATATCCGGGTGTTCTTTCATTTTTTATTAGAAAATAATCCGATTTACAAGAATTATACGATGGATCAGTTCCGGGTTCAGGATCTGGAGTGTATTGAGCCTGTTGATATTGAAGAATATATGGAATATCTGAAGGTTTATAAGCGTGAGGACAACGAAATGATTACCAACGGTGAACGTGGGTTAAAACGTAAAATGTCAGCGCTTAGAAGCTTTTATTCGTATTACTTTAAGCATCAGTACATTGCCACGAATCCGACGCTTTTAGTAGATATGCCAAAGCTTCATGACAAGGCGATTATACGTTTGGATATTGATGAGGTGGCAATGCTTTTGGATTATGTGGAATCTGCAGGTGAACATCTGACTGGACAGGCACTTGCATATTATCAGAAAACAAAGAATCGTGATCTGGCGATTCTTACACTTCTTCTCGGTACTGGAATCCGTGTTTCAGAGTGTGTAGGTTTAAATCTTACAGATGTAGATTTTAAGAATAATGGAATTACGGTTACGCGAAAAGGCGGAAGCCAGATGGTTGTTTATTTTGGTGATGAGGTTGCGGATGCACTTGAGAATTACATTGAAGCTGACAGGAAAGTCATTACTCCCCTCTCCGGCCATGAAGAAGCCTTATTTTTGTCAACGCAAAGAAAGCGTATGGGGGTTCAGGCAATTGAGAATATGGTGAAGAAATATGCCCGTCAGGTAACTCCGAATAAAAAAATCACACCTCATAAGCTTCGTAGTACCTATGGCACGTCGCTATATAAGGAAACAGGTGATATTTATCTTGTGGCAGATGTCCTGGGGCATAAAGATGTTAATACGACCAAAAAACATTATGCAGCTATTGATGAAGACAGACGCCGTATGGCGGCTTCGGCAGTGAAATTAAGAGAATAAATTTTAAAAATTAAAATTTTTTTGATTTTTGATGTAAGAAAATAGTATTCAAACAAAAAACTAAAACAGTTGAATAAAAAATAAGAAAGCAGAATCTATTTCTCACTGAGAAAATGTTCCGCTTTCTTATTTTTTATTGTTATATAAGACTGAAGTTAAAAGGTTTCAACTATGATACCCGGGATTTTTTTATTTAGTATATCTTTTTATTAAATTTCTGATCATCTTTGATTTCAATCAGTTTAAGAATAGCGTCAACAGTACCTTCAATACCGAGTTTGGAACTATCCAGACAGAACTGATAGCTGTTTGCATCTCCCCAGCGTTTGTTTGTATAATAATTATAATAGCTGCTACGCTGTTTATCTGTCTTACGGATCATATCTTTTGCCTTTGCATCTGTCAGATCAAAATCACGTGCGATACGGCGGATACGGGCATCCATATTTGCATGAATAAATACGCTTAAAAGCTCAGGATTATCTTCTAATGCATAATCTGCACATCTTCCGACAAGAACACAAGGTCCAGCTTTTGCAATCTTTTTTATCGCATCAAATTGTGCAAGAAAAACCTTATGATTTAATGGCATATCCGTATAACTTCCGGATGAATAACCAAAGGAATATGTATCCATTACCAGAGAATACAGAAAGCTGTTTGTTGGTTTTTCATCATGGCTTTCAAAAATCTCCTGGCATATTCCGCTTTCTTTTGCTGCAAAATCCAGCATATCTTTGTCGTAACATTTAATACCTAATTTTTCAGCTAATTTATGACCTATCTCGCATCCTCCACTACCAAATTCACGTCCGATTGTAATAATTGTATTTGTCATATTTATCACGCTCCTTTAAATATATAGATATTATACTATAAATTGCGCGAAATGTATAGAAAATTTAATCTAATTTCTCTAATAAATTCAAAAAATAATCAGGTAAAGGAGCATTTACTTCAATATATTCATTAGTACGTGGGTGGATAAATCCAAGTGTTCTAGCATGCAGGGTCTGCCCTACGAGCTTGGAAAATGGACATTTTTTGGGGCCATATACCTGATCACCGAGAAGTGGGTGTCCAATACTTGCCATGTGTACGCGAATTTGATGTGTACGCCCGGTTTCAAGCTTACATTGGATATAAGTGTAGTCGCCAAAGCGTTTCAGCACTTTGTAATGGGTAATGGCATTTCTTGCATTTTTAGCATGGATGCTCATTTTCTTACGATCTGTTGGATGACGTCCGATAGGCGCATTTACAGTTCCTTCTTCTTCTTTGATATTTCCATGTACAATGGCTTCGTAAATTCGATTAATAGAGTGTTCTTTTAATTGCACAGCAAGGCTCTGGTGAGCCATGTCATTTTTACAGATGATCAGAGAACCGGTTGTATCCATATCAATGCGGTGTACGATTCCAGGACGGGAAGTGCCGTTGATACCGGAGAGCTCATTACCACAATGATACATTAAAGCATTGACCAATGTTCCACTGTAATGCCCAGGGGCAGGATGGACTACCATTTGTTTTGGCTTATTGACGACAATTACATCTTCATCTTCATATAAAATGTCCAGAGGAATGTTTTCTGGCTCGATATCGGGTTCTTTTGCCTCTGGGATACATACTTCTACCCTGTCACCTAAAACAAGCCTGTAATTGGCTTTTACAGGCTTGTTGTTGACTTTAATATATTGTTCTTTAATTAATTTTTGAAGATATGATCTAGATCGTTCCGGCATCTCCTCAGCAAGATAACGGTCAATACGGTCTCCTTCTTCATTTTCAACTGTGAAATATTCTGTCAAGGTCTTCCTCCTTATAATAAAACAACAATAAAAAAGCAAGTATAAATGTTCCGACTGTTACATAGATATCAGCTACATTGAAAACTGGAAAGTCGATCAGTTTAAAATAAAAGAAATCCACGACATACCCTAGTTTTAACCGATCAATAAAATTGCCAATTGCACCAGAGAAAATAAATACGGCACAAATTCGTAATGGCAGTAGTTTTTTTGTCATTGGGACATGCAGATAGAACCAGATAATAAATACTGAAATGATCAGTACAATGATAAAAAAGAAAATCTGTTTATTCTGCAGAATGCCAAATGCTGCTCCGTGATTCTCTAGGTATTCAAACTGAAACACATTTTTGATCAGAATAAAAGGATCCTGCCCTTTTAGATGATCCACAGCTAAAGTTTTTGTGAACTGATCGAACCATACACCAACTAATACAAGTAATATTGCTGAAATATAATGTCTGCCACGTGATTTTATTGAATCCATAATTTATAAAAGTCCTTTCTGATTCGAAGTTTCAAAAATACTGTCATATTCCGGATATTTTAAATATATTTTCTAAGCGAAATCATGTAACGTCCTTTTTTTGTCTCGGACAGAATTCCTGCATAAGCGATTCGTCCAAGTCCACGGACGGAAATTAAATCGCCTTCATTTAGATGATAGCCATTATTCGTGATCAGTTTACCGTTTACAAACACTTTTGCAGCTTCGATATATGTGGTCAGCTTACTCCGGGAAAGTGGGTATGCGACCGAAAGCACAGTGTCAAGGCGCACGGAAGGAACTGTTCCTTTCAATTCCTCAAAATGAGGTTCATAGGAAATATCTGAAAGTTCTCTGCGTTCCACGGTGATAGTTGTATGCCTGATTCGTGTGAGATTTTTCATAATATAGTCTGAAATCTCCTCTTTTACAAAAACAATAGCACCATCGTCTGTTTGAATAATATCACCGATCTTGGTACGACTGGTTCCAAGATTCATAATAGCCCCCAGATAATCACGATGTGTCAGATCTTCTGCAAAACGCTTGTTCACCGGACAGATCTTAAGAGCCTGCATTGGGTAACCGTAGTCATAATAAAGAGCATCAGGTAGAAATGCAACCATCTGACGCTCTGCTAACTCATAACCTCCATACGTTTCGAACCTCGCTTTAAACTGATCTTTCGGGGTCCTGTGCAGGATATTCAATTCATTCAAATTCAGAAAATCTGAAAATGTAACAATATCACGACTGAATGCAAGATTAGATAATTCAATCAGCCGTTTTTCCAATAATTGTTCCTCTTTATTCATAAACACTCACTATTATAAATACTCTGAAAAACTTTTAATTAAAATCTTGTACGCATTGAAGATGTGTCAAGAGAAGTGTTCAGTAAATCCTGTAAATCTCCGGAAATGTCAACATTAGTAGGTGTGACAAGGAAGATGTAATTGGATATCTTCTGAAGATTTCCACTGATTGCATATGTAGCACCAGATGTAAAATCAATGATTCTCTGAGCAACTTCAAGATCCAGTCCTTCCAGATTCAGAATAACAGTACGTCCGCTTAATAATGTTTCTGTGATCTCTCTGGCATCTTCTACAGATGTCGGTTTAATAACACAGACTTCCATGCTTACACCTGTGCGACGTGCTGGCTGACGCATCGGAGTTACTTTATTATTAGAACGGGCCGGACGCTGCTGAGACTTGGCAGGAAGCTCGTAATCGTCTTCGTCGCTTTCATCATGAGTCTTTTCTCTACGGAAGATACTCTTTTTTGGCTTTTCTTCGTATTCATCATCATATTCGTCATCATCAAAGAAGTCATCTTCATCATACTCATCATCATCACTTAACTTCATGATGTCCAAAAACTTATCTAATACTCCCATTTTGTAATATCTCCTATCTTACGTTTGTTTGAGCATAATTACGGGCACCAAAAATGGCTGTTCCCACACGAACCATTGTTGCACCTTCTTCAATTGCAACTTCATAATCATTGGTCATACCCATGGAAAGTATACTCATAGACATATTATGGGCGTTTTTACGCGCTATGTCAACAGATAATTTCCTTAATTCTGCGAAAATTGGTCTATTTTCTTCTGGATTATCAACAAATGGAGCGCTTGTCATGAGTCCCATAAACTGAATATGTGAAAAATCAGAAGCTTTTTCAACAAAATCATCTAATTCTTCCGGAAGAAATCCGAATTTGCTCTCTTCTCTTCCTACATTTACTTCAATCAGGACTTTTGCAATTACATGTTTCTTAGCTGCTTCTTTTTCAATCGCTTCGGCAAGTCTCAAACTGTCAACAGAATGAATCAAATCCACTTTATCAATGATGTATTTGATCTTGTTGCGCTGAAGATGACCGATCATATGCCAGTGAATATCAGCAGGAAGTACTTCCGACTTATCCATGATTTCCTGAACTTTATTTTCACCGAAAAGACGGATTCCAAGATCATAAGCTTCCTGGACCATTTCTGCCGGTTTGGTTTTACTGACTGCGATCAGAGTAACTTCTGAGCGGTCACGCCCACTTCTTTCACATGCAGCCTGAATTTTCTGTTCTACATTTTCCAGATTTTCTTTTAACATTTTTATCAGCTCCTTAATAAACAATATCATTTTCTCTTACATCTTTGCCAACAAGTGCAATATGGTCATAATTAGCCAGACCATAGGAATTTCCAGATTCAACGATATAGTATTCATCACTTTCACACAGTATATAGATTTGTTTAAATACAGCATATCCTTTATTGATATTATAGACTCCCTGTAAAGATTTTGTTTTCTTAAGCTTGTATGTTTCAGTTGAATCAGGTTTTATTAAAGTTGTATTTTTATCAAATGCATTTGGATCCAGATAAACCATGCCAGTTTCTGTATCTCGATAATAGACATCAACTTTTTTAAACTGGGCATCGTCAGAATCGTTATTGATTAAAACACCAGTTTCTTTACTGTTGCCGCCTTGTGTCAGATAATTTTCCGGTACAAGATAAAAGTCTTTTTTTGTCACAGAGGACTTTGGAATTTTAAGTCCGGATTCATCTTCTAAAATTAATTCAATATCCAGATAACGGTCTTTCGCATAGCGGACCATGGAAGTATGAAATGTAAGGATACCAAGGTTTGTGTTTTTGGCACTGTATACTTGAAAAGAGGCACGTTCTTTCACCTGATCTTTTGTGAACTGAACCTTTACGCTTTTCGTATCAGCCAGATTTTTAGCTGTTTTATCATCCAGTGGAATGACCAGTGACCAGTCATCATCTTTCACAAGTTTATAGATAGCTTCTCCGGAATTTACCTTTGAATTGTTTTTTATGTTTACGGAATTATAGTTCTTTTTTGAAAGCATATCAGCAGTGACATCACTGACGGTCAGATTCTCATATCCATCTGTAGAATAAAGAATCACACCGTCGGACTGAGCATTGAATACCTGAAGCCCGTCAGTACCTGCCTGTACCATCTCATCTAATTGTGCCTGACGACTTTGATTAGATTTGCTTTCCAGAACAGAGGAAATTTCATCTCTTAAAGAATAAACCTCGTTGAAACTGCTGCCATTGTAATTTTCACTAAAGGACTGGGTCTTTAAATAGATGGAATCTCGTTCTTCGGCAGTCAGTTCCTGCGAATCTGTAGAAACTGTGTCATTAAATTCTAATTGTTTCGGAGAAAGAGAATATACTTTTGTTTTTGCACCAACTTTGCTGGCTTCTGACACAAAATAGTTAATATAACCTGACTGCTCGGCAGTCACGACCTCTTCATTGCGGATTGCCAGTCCGGTATAAGCATTATCTTTTAAAATGCTGCCCTCTCTGACTTCATATGCCGAAATATGCTTACTTGTCAGGTACATAAGAACCGTGACAAGCAGATATATGAATACCACTCCAAAGATGACAATTCCGATATTAATATTCCATTTTTTCCGAAATGCAGTAATGTTTGTAGTATGATTTTCTGCCAACGTCGGCCTCCTTTTAATGATTCAAGATTCTTAGACAAGTCGTAATATTTAGATCTGCAAAGCAGACAAAGTACTATAAATTATCAGAGCCATCTAAAGATCTTAAAGCTGCTCCATGTAAATAATGATACATTTTTCCCTGGTAGCTGTCTGTTTTCTGCATCGTGTTAAGTAGTTCATCTTTTAGTTTCCACCAGCTTGTGCCCCAGTTACAAAAAACGGCATCATTTTCGGGGATACGACTGAAAAGCCGTTCCACAGCAATTTCTGGATTAAGGTATTCCAAAAATGTAATTGCACGTGTGATATAGTCTTCTTTTGAACACAGAGTTATTGTACCATTTTCATAAGCTTCACACAACCTTGTGTTTTTAGCAATATAGAGAGAATGGAGTTTGACTGTGCTGACCTGAAGTGCAGACAGTATCTTTGCAGATTCAATAGCATCAATCAAATCATCACCTGGCAAGTTGAGAATAACATGTGCACAGGTGTCAAAGTGATAATCTCGGATTATCCACATAGCATCAATAAATTCGGCTAATGTATGTCCGCGATGTATATTTCTTAATGTATGGTAATTTACAGTCTGAAGTCCAAGTTCCAAAGTAATCTCTACTTGAAATTCTGAACGGATTTTTTCAAGAATTTTCAAATAATCAGAGCGGATACAGTCCGGTCTGGTCGAAATGGAAATTTCTACAACATCCGGAAAGCTTGCGCCTTCCCGCATATATTTTTCAAATCTGTCAATGGGTAAAAATGTATTCGTGTAGTTTTGAAAATAAGCAATAAATTTATGTGCATGATATTTTTTTTCAATCTTTTCTCGAGTCAGAGTTAATTGTTCTCTCACAGATAATTGAGGATTTAAAGCTTCAAATCCTGTTCCCTGTTCCGCACAGAAATCGCAGCCACATGCTCCGTTTAAACGGTTTGGGCAGGTAACAGGAAGATTGACAGGAAGTTTATAAACCTTTTCATGATATTTATTTTTTAAATAATCTGAATAAGTGTAATACATAAATATGGTCCTTTTGCATAAATCCTTGAACTTTGTACATAATATAGGTAGTACAAAAAAGGAGGAATCTATATGAAATGGTTTGACAATACAGCTCTTACAATTGTAATTATCGGGGCTGTCAACTGGTTGCTCGTTGGGATATTCCGGTTTGATCTGGTAGCTTTCTTATTTGGAAATCTGTCCTGGTTATCCAGGATTATCTATACAATCGTAGGTATCTGTGGACTTTACCTGATCAGCTTGTACGGTCGCATGAAAGATATGACAGATGTCTGCTCATAAAGCAGGCTAAGAACAAACCAAGGGGTATCCCTATGAGGATGCCCCTTTTGATATACCTTTTTAGTGCAACTAAATTTTACTGAGCATAGATGTCATATCCTGATAAAGAAGAGGCTTTGATCCGGCTCCCATAATAATGGAAATGTAGGGATTTCCAGAACTGTCCTTTGTAAGGAGAATTAGGCAGTTTCCGGCTCCTTTTGTTGTACCGGTCTTGCCGCCGATGATCGTGACATTATCAGGAGGAGTCGCTTCTCCTTTTGCATAATAGTTGGTAGGCTCCCATTTCACATCTCGCTTTGTTCCATCTGCACCGGTAATATGTGCAGTATAGGAACTGCTGTTAATGATCTTTACAAAATCATCATGTTTGATACATTCATTAAAAATCAGATAGAGATCATAAGCAGTCGTATAATGGTTATCGTCATGAAGACCACTTGGATTCACAAAATGACTGTTTGTTGCCATGAGTTTTTTTGCTTCAGCATTCATCATCTCTGCAAACTTTTCTGTACTGCCTGCAATGTGGTCAGCAATGGCAACGGCATTGTCGTTGCCGGAATATAAAAGCAGACCGTTCAACAGATCTTCCAGTGTGAGCTGATCTCCTGCTTTGATGCCACATGTCTGTTCATCTGCTGCAAATTTACCAGAATCAGCTTCATCAGCCACTGTGACCGTATCAGATAAATTTCCATTCTCCAAAGCAACCAGGGCGGTCAGGATCTTCGTTGTGCTTGCAGGATAGATTTTCTTATGAATATTATAAGCACAATCTGTTTCGGCGTTATTCACGTCAAAAAGCCCTACTGCATGTACGGACTCCGGTTCAAAGCCAAGTGGATTGCCAGTAGCAGAAGCATTTTCGGAAACTGAGTCAGAACCAGTATCGGAAGATTTAACAGATAACGGAATGTCTTCAGATGCTGTACACAGATTTTCGGCAAATAGCTGCCCCCGATACAAAGTTTTTGTATAATTGGAAGTTTCATATTCCTGTACCAGAGATTCTGTTTTGTTGCTGCCTTTATAGATATTGACAGCTGCAATACACTGTATCATAAGAATAACAGACAGGCATGCGACCCATCTGTTTCTTATTTGTTTTTTTCTTTTATTTCGTTTATTTCTTGCTCTTCTGCTTTTGGAAGAGTTATCTGTACATTTCACGCCAGTCTAAATCTCCTCTGTCAATTGCTAAAATAATCAGTTCAGCTGTTGCAAGATTTGTTGCCATTGGGATATTATAAGTATCGCAAAGGCGGAATAAATCATTGACCTCCGGCTCATGAGGTTTTGGGTTCATAGGTTCTCTTAAAAAAATTAATGCATCAATATCATTCTGAGCAATCTGAGCTCCGAGCTGTTCCTTTCCACCAAGTGGACCAGCCAGATATTTGTGAACATTCAGATTCGTTACCTCTTCGATGAGTCTTCCAGTTGTACCGGTAGCATAAAGTTCGTGTTTACTCAGAATTCCACGGTAAGCAATACAGAAATTCTGCATCAGTGTTTTCTTTGAATCATGAGCGACAAGACCTATATTCATTGCGTTCACTCCTTTATTGATATTTTTTTTGTTGCAGTCCGACATTTAAGACAAATCCAATACCGATATATAAACTTACAAGTGATGTCAGACCATAACTGATAAATGGCAACGGTACTCCGGTATTCGGAAGCATATTCGTTGCTACACTTATATTAATAAAACTTTGGAATCCAATCAGACCTCCAACGCCACTACATATGATCTTTCCAGCGAGATCCCGCGATCGCATTCCAATCAATATACATTGTATCACAACAAGTAGTAATAACGCAATAATAATACAACATCCAACAAACCCAAGTTCCTCACCAATAATGGCGAAGATAAAATCCGTCTGTGGCTCTGAGATATAGTTACCATTTTTTACAGAGGTAGTAGTATTGTTATTCAGACCTTTTCCGGTAAGCTGACCAGATCCGATTGCCATCTCAGAGTTATTCTGCTGATATGCTTCATCACTGGCATACTTTTCAGGCTCCAGGAAAGCAAGAATACGCTTTTGCTGATAGTCTTTCAAAAATGGCTGGTTTGGCTGGACGGCGATACTTAAAAAGATAATAGCCACTGGAACTAATATAAGAAGTACAGTTCCGATAAATTTGTAACTCAGTCCGCCAACATAGATCAACAGGCAGATGACAAGTGCAGTGCAGATCGTAGTAGAAAGGTTCGGCTCTACCAAAATTAAAGCAAGTGGAATTCCGGCAAGCACTGCATATTTAATCAATGTGACTGCATCGTTAATATCATCTTTGTGATCCATAAGAAATCTTGCAAAAAACAAAATTAAAAGAATTTTTGCTAGTTCTGATGGCTGAAAAGTTGTAAATCCCAAGTCAATCCAACGCTTTGCGCCGTTGGCTGTGTGTCCGAAGACAAGTACAGATAACAAACTTAATATTGCGACTGCGTATATAATCCAGTAAAAATTAAGAATCCATATATAATCGATCAAAGATACAATAATCATAAGAACGAATCCTACACAGACACCAAAAATCTGTTTGTTCTGAACAGATGCCTTCGCACTGCCTACAACCATAACGCCAATTACGGATAATGCAAATACAAGCAGAACAAGGCTGAACTTGTAATCTCTGAGTTTATAAGGTTTTGTTAATCTTGGTAATCTCACGTTTCTTCTCCTACATATGAAATGAAAATATGTGTTCTGTATATTTCAACATGAAAGTTATCTTCTGTAAGTTCCAGATATTTGGATAATGTCTGGAATAAATCTCTGGAAATGTTCTCATATTCTGCCGGAGAACAGCTTATGCGGTCTGACACGATCAGCAGTTTCAATCTGCTTTTCGCAACAGACACAGAAGATTTTTTTAACATGCTGTATGTACCCTCCTATTTTTTATGAAAGACACCGGACAGTTTTGAAAATAGTCCTTGATGTCCGGAAAGATTCAAGAAAGGTACTTCAAGGCCGAGAATACGCTTGCATATATTTGTATAGGCTTTTCCGGCCAGGGAATCCAGGCTGATGACCGGTTCCCCCTGATTCGTGGCAACAACAACCTGCTCATCATCTGGAATGGCTCCGATCAGTGGAATGGAGAGAATTTCAGTCACATCATCAATGGACATCATATCCCCTCGTCTTACCATATCCATTCGGATGCGATTAACGATTAGCGAACTATTGCGAATCTGATTTTTTTCCAACAGTCCAATGATGCGGTCAGCATCACGGATTGCGGAAACCTCCGGTGTTGTGACAACAAGAGCACGATCAGCTCCGGCTATTGCATTTTGGAATCCCTGTTCGATTCCGGCCGGGCAGTCTAAAAGTACATAATCAAATTCATCTTTCAATTCTGAAGTCAGCTTTTTCATCTGTTCCGGTGAAATTGCTGATTTATCTTTTGTCTGGGCAGATGGAAGCAGATAGAGATTTTCATATCTGCGATCCCGGATTGCTGCCTGTTTCAATCGACAGGTTCCTTCAATCACATCGACCAGATTATAGACAATCTGATTTTCCAGTCCCATAACTACGTCAAGGTTGCGAAGACCAAGATCGGTATCAATGACAATGACTTTCTTTCCTAACCAAGAGAGTCCCGCACCAATATTTGCTGTTGTAGTGGTCTTACCTACACCGCCTTTTCCTGATGTAATAACAATTACTTCGCCCATGAATAACTTCCTCCTGTCAATGGCTTTGTTTCATGCTTTTAAATATTCTTTTCGCTATGTGTTTAATGAACCATTTTGTCTTTTGAAAGGCAAGCTGCTCCTAGCCTTCATTTGAAGCATTTGAACCAATGCTTGAAGCTGTTCCGGTTATCAATTCATTTTCCGGAGTGAGCTGGTAATAATATTTCATAACGTCTCTGGCTACTTCTGCTGCATAAGTAGAACTATAACCATTGGCGATACGAGTTGCAAAAGCAACTTCCGGTGAATCGCTTGGCGCAAATCCTATGAAAAGCGCATGGTCCGGATGCGTTTTACTCTGCTGAGCTGTTCCGGTCTTACCGGATAACTGGAATCCGCTCCTGTTAATATCCGAAAATGTACTACTATGAGATACAAGTACTACATTACGCATTCCTTCGTGTACAGCATCCCATGTGCTCGCAGAAATATCTGACAGAGTATTATCGATTTTTGGCTGTGATTCTTCAATGACATTGCCTTTGACATCAGTGGTCTTGTTCAGGAGTGTCAGATCAAAAAGTGTTCCTTTATTTGCAATCGTAGTAACATAGCGGGCAAGCTGACTTGTCGTGTAGTTGTTGGTACCCTGTCCAATTGCAGATGGTACAGAAGAATCATCGGAAATTTGTGGATCAGCCTCTGGAATTTCCATTCCGGAAGTGGTTCCAAGTCCAAACATCTGAGCATATTTTGAAAGCTTCTGGAGTCCAAGTTCACTGGAATAGTAAGCATTCGTTGCATCACCTTGATTATTATCCTGGCTGATGGAATTGATTCCGTTGTCTTTCAGACTTAATCTGTAACCGACTTCATAAAAGAAACTGTTACAAGAGTTCTCAATTGCACCTGACACATCCAGACTGCCATGTGCATTTGGGTAAATCCAGCATTTTGGATTTGGTTCAATCTTTTCATAAATACCATGGCACGGAAGATGGGAATCTGTACTGATAACACCTTCGGTAAGTCCGGCTATAGCAGACAAAGGTTTGTAAGTAGATCCCGGTGCGGTCTTTTCCTGTGTCGCATTATTGTAGAATGGACGGGAACTTGCTGTTACAAGCTGATTGTAATAAGTTGAGTCCATATTGTTTGCAAGTCGGTTATTGTCATATCCCGGATAAGATACACATGCCAGAACCTGACCTGTGGAAGTATCTGTCATGACAAAAGAACCTGTACATGGTTCCAGACCGAGCTGTCCAGGTGTAATCTCCAGTGTCTGGATCTTTCCACGCATAAAGTCATAAGCTGTTGTTGCGCCACTTGCGAGTGCATTATATTGAGATTCATCGTAATTAAGTATATTCTGCTCGTAGAGAATCATACAAAGTTCACGACCAGTAATGGATCCGGCTTTGATCATGTATTTGTAGATCAGCTTGTCAAAACTGTTATCTGATTGTAAATGTTCATTTAAGTATGAAATAATTGCCTGAAAAGTTTCCGAGGAATCCGAATATTTACCCCCATTGCTTGTATAATTTTGAAGCTTTGAGGTATCAATCCAGTTCTGAGAAACAGCATAATTTAAAAATGTGTAAACATTGATGGTCTCATCTGTTTTCCATGCTTTATAGGTTTCATCATTTTTGTCGATGACACTGGAATTTAAAATGCCGGTATTATTTGTCAATATGTCTGTAACAATATAACTCAGATAAGCCTGCATTTCCTTAGAATCATCTTTGTATGCAGCTGCATTAGGATCTGCAAGTGTACTGGAAAGACTTGCCAGAACCTGCTCTTTGTATCCGGAAAATGTATTATAAACTTCTTGTTCGGTTGATTTCGCATCATTCTCACTGAAATGAGTCATATTTACAACATCATTGGCAATGAGTGCGTTATAAACATCGCCAATCGGAATCATAACGTCACTTCCGTCACTGACAGAATTCCGATCAAAATCCAAAGTGTTTTGGATTTTGGAAAGAAGAATTCCGGCAAGCTCCTGTTCCAGAATATTATAGGCTGCTTTTTGAAGATTAGCATCCAAAGACAGATATACATCATTGCCAGCTTTTGGTTCTGTAGACTGAACGGTGTCCAGAACTTTACCAACGTTATTTACATATAATTTCACTTCACCCTTTTTGCCGCGAAGTGTGGAATCCAGGACTTTTTCAAGTCCGGATTTTCCGACAGTATCCGTTTTGGAATAAATTTCCTGATCCTCTTTACTAAGTGCATCATATTCGTCTGTTGAAATCTGTCCGGTATAGCCAATTAGATTTGCAAAACATTTACTGTCTGTATATCGGCGTAAGGATTCTTCTTCAATATTAACGCCCTGCAGAGAATCACTGTTTTCCATAATATCAGCCACAGTCTGGTCACTGACATCGGATGCAATCGTAGTAGAGATATATTTCTGATAACTGTTCAGAGACATTGCATAACGTACATTGACCAGTTTCAAAATCATAGTCTTGTCCAGCTTTTTCTCGTTGATACCATAACCGTAAGTTTTATCGGTACATAAGTAATGCATGATGTCGGCAGCAGACTGGGACTTTTGCTTGTCCGATAATTCATCAATGGTTTTTTTGCCGTATACATCTGCGATGAAACGCAGGCGCTGGGTATCACTTTCTGCTACAAAAGAGTATTCACTATTGGCATCCAGAATAATACCAAAATCATTGATGACGGAATCACCATTACTTTCCACAATATTAATAACTTTCGTTACAATTTGATTTAAAGCTTTATTTTTTTCGGATTTTTTATCATAGTCTCCATTATCCTGAATGGTAACAGAATAAGCCAGTTCATTGTAGGCAAGCAGAACACCGTTGCGGTCATAAATATTGCCGCGGGTTCCTTCGACCTCTTTTGTTTTTTGAATCTGAAGTTCATATTTGTCGGTATAGTTCTGTCCTTTCACAATCTGCAGATAAAATACTCGTTGAAGTAATACTGCTGACAAGACGCAGAACATGATAATTGCAATAAATGTTCTTGATTTTACGATATCACTTATGCCGGATTTGATCCGGTTCCACAAATTATACAAATCGGCTTGCACTCCTTTGCTCTTCTGCTTCTAGTTTTTTGTTAATGTGTAAGATGATCTGATATACGATCAAAGTTGCTAAAATAGTGTATACAAGTTCTGGCAGGATAATATGAATCAGATAGGTTCCGAAACTAAAGTCACCTTTCAGGATATATCCACAAAAGCAGATAATGCCACCGTAAATTAGTTCACTGCCACTGATAAGTACTAAAGGCAGTTTAATATCTTCATCATAAAACAAACGTTCAAATGTTCCGTTTAAATATCCAATCACAGTATATAAAAGTATATAAAATCCAATTGTGTTTCCCCAGAAAACGTCTGTCAAAAGTCCACAGATCACACCAACAGCCATACCTTCTTTACGTCCTCGCATAAATCCGAAAGATGCTGTTACGATTATAAAAAGATTTGGCTGCACGCAGGCAAAAGCCAGTGATGGAAAAATGGTACTTTGCAAGAGAAAACACAGGATAATAATTGCCAGTGTTATGAGCTTTCGTTTCATAGATCACTACTCTCCCTTTGCTGTGTCGGAAGCAGACTCATCGTCTGCCCCGTTCGTCATATCTTCTTTTGTCTTTGTGAGAACAAGGACTTCCTGAATTTTACTAAAATCTACCGCAGGTGTGATATAACCGGAACGAGTCAGGTTATTGGAATCCACATTGATCTCACTGATATATCCGATAAAGAGACCTTGAACAAAGCGGTCACTTACATAGGAAGTAACAACCTGTTCACCGACCTTTATGTCATTGTCATTATTAGCCAGCTTTTCAAAACGAAGACGTCCATCGTCCATTAATTTCAAATCTCCACGCACGATGCAGGTATCTGAAGTAGAGAGAATCATAGCACTTACGTTGCTGGAATTGTCAATGATTGAACGTACTCTCGCATAGTGGGGACCAACTTCTGTGACAAGTCCTACCAGCCCGCTCCCGGCCAGTACGTTACAGTTCACTTTGATGCCGTCTGCACTTCCTTTGTCTATAGTAAAATCACTGAACCAGTTCGTTCCGTTGTTCGCAATGACATGTGCACCGATTTTTTCGTAATCAGAGTAGTTCTGATCCAGTTTGTACAGATCGCGCAGACGTTCTAATTCGTATTCGTCCTGGCGAAGTCTTGTATTATCAATAGTCAGTTCATCTACTTTGGACTGCAAAGTTTCATTTTGCTTTTTCATATCCTGAAGTGTCTCAAAGTTATCAGAAAGATCACTTAACCATCTTCCAACATAGCTGATACCTTTCTGCATTGGAACAACTGTATAATCACCGATAAATCGAAGCGGCCCCCCGCCGTCTGTCACCTGATCGATTCCCAAAAGAATCACACAGATGACTGCAATGATTGCCAACCAGTATTTACTTGGAATTGAGGATTGGTTTTTTATCTTCATATTATCTCATCCACCTATAACTTTCGTCTAACATTGAGTATGCTAATTTACTGAGATCCTTGGAAAGCATGATTTTCTTTAACCCATTAACTGCACAAATGCCCGGCTTTTCAGCAACAGTTGTGTGGATTTTAGTCATACTTTCTACATAAGCATCCAGACCGCTCATATTCGCAATTCCACCAGTCAGATAAATCCCATTCTGGTAAATAGCTTTCCGGATCTCCGGCGGTGTACGGTCCAACATAGAGCGGACGGCTTTCATACATTCCAGAAGAGTATCTTTAAATGCGGCTCTTACAAGTGTGATGGAAATGGTCTTTCGCATAGGGAGTCCGGTGATCAGATCCCTTCCTGCCACAGAGAAAGCGGTCTCAGAATCGCCGTTAAAAACATCGAACTGCTGTCTTAATATTTCTGCCGTTCTACTTCCAATCAAAAAATCATGACTGTTCCGTACAAGATTCACAATTTCCTGATCCAGTGTTGTACCGCCAAGCTTTAACAGGCGGTTAAAGACGATACCACCTTCGGTGAGGACGGATAATTCGGTTGTCTCACCACCGAAATTAATAATCATAACACCCGTTGTATTTTGTACATCAATACCAAGACCGACTGCATCGGCAATGGAACGTTCTACGATATTAACTTCTCGTGCCTTTGCATTTGAGTGGATCACAAGATCAAAAAAGGCTTTTTTCTGTACCTCAGTTACATCAGTTGGTACCGCGATCACATATTCTGCACCCCGGCTGAAATGTCGGTTCTTTTTTAGAATATTCTGAAGTAGGTTCTGCATATCATTGAAACGGGAAATAACGCCGTCACGCATTGGAAATGCAACTTCAATATCCGGTGGAGTCTTTTCATACATCTGATAAGCATCTTCACCGATTGCAATAATTTCTTTTTTATCCTGAACTGCAAGCACATTCTTTTCTTTCCAGATGGTATCTTGCTTTTTGTCATAGACTTTGATTTCGTAGGATCCCAGATCCAGTCCATAGGTGTTCCTTGCCATATGATTCAAATCCTTTCTACAGCATTCCTTCTTCGCGAAAACTCACATAACAATTATTCCCAATGATGATGTGATCTAAAAGCTCGATCCCGATTAGAGCTCCCGCATCCTGAATGCGCCTTGTAATGAGCCGGTCTTCCCTGCTTGGTGTCGGCTCACCACTTGGATGATTATGTAAAATAATAACAAATACAGCATTCTTTTGTAATGCTTCAATAAATAATTCTCTTGGCGTAATTAAGGAAGCATTCACCGTTCCTTTTGATATATTCGTTTCGCCAATGAGTTTTGATTTGGAATTCAGCATGAGCAGTTTCATGATTTCCTGCTTTTCATGCCGGAGATCTTCCATGTAGTACCTTGCAATCGAATCCGGATTTTCAAAACTTAATAATTCCCCGGCAGAGGCTTTGGAAAGTCTCTTCGCAAGCTCTGAGATACAGGATAGCTGGACTGCTTTCACGCGTCCGACACCGTGAATTTTCTTCAATCGCTCAATACTGAACTGATGAATACCGAGAATTCCGCTTTCGCCGTTGTGATAAAGAATACGGCTGGCAAGCTCGAGAGCGTTCTCCCCTCTCGTACCGGTCCGAAGCAGCACAGCTAAAAGTTCTGTATCACTCAGAGCACCGGCGCCGAGCTTTTCGCATTTTTCATAAGGCCTGTCGGCACTCGGTATCTCTTTCATGGTAACTTTTTGATTCATATATTCCTTTAGATTCGATGATTCTCTTCGGTAGACTATAAGAAGCGGTAAATGATAATTGCAATCACAACGCCTATAATGCTGGCAATTGTAATCTTGATCGTAAGACCAAATGTAATGACCAGAAGTCCCAGATTGACTACAATCGGTGTATCAAGCCCGAACGTCTGCCCATAGCCAAGCCAGCTAAGTGCCGGCACCCCTTCTGCCAGCATGCCAATAAAGCCTCCAAGGACGATCCCTGTTAATAACAACAGAAAAAGTGCCCAGGAGTTCTTTCCGCCTGCTCCCTTCATATGTACTCCTCCTCATGTTTCTTCTATCTGAAAACTCCATACATTTTAGCACATTTCTGAAAATGTGTATAGACTTATACCCTTAAAAAATTCTTAAACATTCTTAGGATTGTCGAAAGCCATGTATTTTTGACTGACAGCTTCTGCCACTTTCAGTCCATCCATGGCGGCTGATGTAATACCGCCTGCATATCCTGCACCTTCCCCGCATGGATAAAGTCCTTTTACAGAACTTTGCAAGGTCTCGTCACGCAGAATACGGACTGGTGAAGAGGTACGGCTTTCTACACCGGAGAGGACTGCATCATCGCGGTCGTAGCCTGGGATTTTCTTTCCAAATTCCGTAATTCCCTCTTCCAGGCATCTCGCAATAAACTCAGGGAAAATGCTCCTTACATTGCCCCAGCTATAAGCACCTTTCATCTGTGGGGCTATAGCACCTGCACTGGAAGATGGCACATTTTTCTTAAAGTCACCAAAAAGCTGGACCGGAATCTTCCCTTGCCCTTCAGCAAATGCAGCCTCTTCTAATTGGCGCTGAAAAGCCAGACCTCCGAGGATGCCTTTTTCTGGGAAATCTTCCGGTGAGACGGTTACGATTACTGCACTATTGGCATTTTTGCCATTTCGCCCGCTATAGCTCATGCCGTTTACTGCAAGTCGGTTCTCTTCAGATGAAGCATTTACTACATAACCGCCTGGACACATGCAGAAAGTATAGACACCTCTGCCCTCTTTTGTCTTAGCTGTTAATTTATATGCAGCAGCAGGAAGGCTCTCGGGTGCATTTTTACCATATTGAGATTCGTCAATCATATCTTGTGAATGTTCTACGCGTACGCCTACAGCGAATGGTTTTGGCTCCATTTTTATATCTGAGAGATTTAAAAGCCCAAAAGTGTCTCTGGCGCTGTGACCAATGGCAAGTACTGCAACGTCCGTCAGTAAATCTTCTCCGATGTTTGTTCTGGTATCTTCCAGATGAAGCATCGCAAGTGCCGGCTCATCTGAAAAATCAATGCTGCGTTTTGTACGGATTCCTGTCACTTTTGTATGAAAACGAACTTCACCACCCATAGAGATGATTGCCTCACGTATATTTTTAACGACCTTTGCCAGAATATCAGTTCCGATATGTGGCTTTGCATCATAAAGAATGGATTCCGGTGCCCCATATTTCACAAAAAGACGCAGGACTTCCTTTCCTCTGTTATGGGTATCGTGCACAAGCGTATTTAACTTTCCATCCGAAAATGTACCTGCACCGCCTTCGCCGAACTGGACATTAGACTCAGGATTTAGTTTGCCTGTTTCCCAGAAATCTTGTACGTCTTTCTGGCGCTCTTCCATAGAAGCACCACGTTCTAAAAGAATTGGACGGTATCCCATACGTGCAAGCGCATAACCACAGAACAGACCGGCCGGTCCGGTCCCGATTACAACAGGTCTGTAAGTCAGTACATGTGTTCCGGCCGGAGTGCAATGATAGCTATCATTTTCTTCTTTTATTGTAATATTTTTATTCCGGTTCTTTTTAATGATCCGCTTTTCATTCTGAACGTTTGCTGCAATCGTGTAAACATAAAAAAGATTTGGTTTCTTTCTGGCATCCAGAGATTTTTTTTCAATATGCCAGGTCAGAAGATCTGAGCTGGAAATTTTTAATGTTGTATATATTTTCTTTTCAAGGTCACTTTTTTTATGAGTAACCGGAAGCTTTAACTGACTGATTCTGATCATGTTTTCCTCCTTGTACATGTAATCGATAACGAAAAAACCAAAGCCATTTTAGCTTTCGCGAAAAATGGCCTTGGTTTAGTATAGCTCATATTTATGTTTCAGACAAGTATACGATTAAAGTTTCCAGATATCCCGGTTATATTCGGCAATGGTCCGGTCAGAAGAAAAATATCCGGCTTTTGCAGTATTTATTAACATTTTTTCAGCCCAGTTCATACGATCCTCGTAGTCAGCCATTACGTTCTCTTTCACAGCAATGTATTCTTTTAAATCGAGCAAAGTCATAAACCAGTCTTTACTGATCAAATCTTTGTATAACCGGCACAGGTTTTCCGGGTCACCGATACGTATCATTTCTTTGCTGATAATAAAATCAACGAGATTTTGTATCAGTGGATCATTGTCGTAATATTGGTCAGAATGATATCCGGATGTCTCATATAATTGAATCACTTCCTGACTAGATTTACCAAAAATATAAATGTTATCTTTTCCGACCAGATTACAGATTTCAACATTGGCGCCATCCATAGTTCCAAGTGTCACAGCTCCGTTCAGCATGAATTTCATATTGCCGGTTCCACTTGCTTCTTTTGATGCAAGCGAAATCTGTTCAGAAATATCACAGGCAGGAATTAGATGAGATGCCTCTGTAACATTATAATTTTCAACCATAATCACTTTTAAATAAGGTGATACCTCAGGATCTGATAACGTAAGCTTTTGGAGGCAAAGGATCAGATGGATGATATCTTTTGCAAGTGTATAAGCAGGTGCAGCTTTTGCCCCAAAGATCATGGTGATCGGCCTCTGTGGAAGCTGGCCGGATTTGATCTGTTTATATTTATAAATGGCATAAAGCGCATTTAACTGCTGTCTTTTGTATTCGTGCAGTCTTTTGATCTGAATATCAAAAATGGAATTCGGATCAATGTCCAAATCTTGCTTTTCTTTTAAATGCATACATAGTTTTTGCTTATTCTTCTGCTTGATCTTAAGAAAATGATTCAATACCTTAGTATCGTTCTGATACTCAAGAAGTTTTTCAAGGTTCGAAGAATCTTTCTTCCAGGAATCACCGATTAGACTGCTGATATATTCCGAAAGTTCCAAATTACAGTGCATCAACCAGCGGCGGAATGTAATACCATTTGTTTTATTATTAAATTTTTCCGGATAAATCTGATAAAAAGCTTTTAATTCGGAGTTTTTTAAAATATCTGTGTGGAGGGCTGCAACTCCGTTTACACTAAAGCCATAGTGAATGTCCATGTGAGCCATATGCACACGGTCTTGCGAATCAATGATCGCAACAGACTCATCTTTATATTTTTCTTTTGCTTTAGCGTCTAATTTTTCAATAATCGGAACCAGTTGCGGCACGACCTCATTCAGATAATCGAGCGGCCATTTTTCCAAAGCTTCTGCCAGAATCGTGTGATTTGTATAGGCACATGTTCTGGATACGAGATCAGTTGCAGTATCAAAGTCAATGCCTTGCTCCATAAGAAGCCGGATAAGTTCCGGGATGATCATAGATGGATGGGTATCATTGATCTGAATGACAACATGTTCAGGAAGCGAAGTAAGTTCAAAATTCTGTTCTTTTAGTTCTTTTAAAATAAGCTTTGCACCACAGCAGACCATAAAATACTGCTGATAAATACGGAGCAGATGTCCGGCTTTATCACTGTCATCCGGGTATAAGAATAAAGTCAGGTTTTTGGCAATATTTTCTTTGTTAAAATGAATGCCATCTGTCACAAGTGATTCATCAATGGAGTCTGCGTCAAAAAGATGTAGTTTGTTGATTCCGTTACCATATCCGGGAATGTCAATATCATACATGGACGCCTGTAAAGTAAAAGAACCAAACTGAACCGGAAAATGTACATCTGTTTTTATAAGCCAGTTTTCTTTTTCAATCCATGGATTTTTCAACTCTTTTTGCTTTTTGTTTTCAAAAACCTGTCGGAAGAGACCGTAATGATAATTCAGACCAATTCCCGCTCCCGGAAGTCCAAGTGTTGCTATAGAATCAAGAAAACAAGCAGCCAGGCGGCCGAGTCCGCCATTTCCAAGTGATGGCTCCGGTTCGATTTCTTCAATTTCCTCCAGAGATTTTCCGTTTTCATGTAAAAGCTTCTTTATATCATCGTAGATTCCAAGATTGATCAAATTGTTGGAAAGAAGTTTTCCAATCAAAAATTCTGCCGAAATGTAGTAAATCTTTTTTGTCCCTTGATTTGCTGTTTTCTCTTTGCATAATTCTTTTGTCAGATGAAGCAGTGCATAATAAACACTTTTATGATCAGCTGCTTCAATAGATGTCTGAAGCTGGTCTTCCAAATATTTTTTGTAATTCATTGTTACTCTCCTTTTTGTTGTAAACTGCGCGCGCATAATTGAGTAATTTTTTTGATTTTTGCTGCTAGATTATCCGTGAAGCTGTCTTCGTCTGAACGCCAGATCCAGTTTCCGCCTAATGTAGAAGGGGTATTTATGCGTGCTTCGCAGCCAAGACCTAAGTAGTCCTGAACAGGAATAATACATGTATCTGCCACACTTCTCATAGCGAGCCGAATATAATCCCAATGAATGTCTGCTTCCGGAGTAAATCGATTTCCAATATATTCCAAAGCCATTTCTTTATCTTCTTCTTTTAAAGCTTGATACCATCCTTGAAGCGTATCATTATCATGGGTACCGGTGTATACAACACAGTTTGGATGATAATTGTGTGGAAGATAATCACTGTCTTCCCTGGAATCAAAAGCAAATTGAAGAACTTTCATACCTGGGTACCCACTATCTTTTAAAAGTTGTTTTACGGAATCTGTCAAAAATCCAAGATCCTCAGCAATAATTGGAAGATCACCAAGTTCTTGTTTTATTTTGTGAAATAAATCCATACCAGGTCCCTTTTCCCAGTGCCCGTTTTCAGCAGTTGGATCACCATAAGGAATGCTGTAATATTCATCAAAGCCCCGGAAATGGTCAATTCGCATAATATCATATAGTCTAAAACAACCTCGGATCCGGTTTACCCACCAGGAAAATCCGGTTTCTTTGTGATAATCCCACCGATATAAAGGATTTCCCCAAAGCTGTCCGGTAGCAGAAAAACCATCTGGAGGACATCCGGCTACTGCTGTTGGCTGTCCACTTTCATCTAATTGAAACAACTCTGGGTGTGCCCACACATCTGCACTGTCATAAGCAACATAAATTGGGATATCTCCAATAATCTGAATCCCTTTTTGATTTGCATATTCTTTTAACATGTTCCATTGTTTGTAGAATTCGTATTGTAGAAACTGATAAAAATGAATTTCATCTGTAAGTAAGTCCTGATAATGCGAAATTGCATTTGGTCTGCGAAGACGGATATTTTCCTCCCATAGATTCCAGCCAGCTCCATGAAAATAATCTTTTACAGACATATAAAGAGCATAGTCTGAAAGCCATTCATTTTGTTCGTTCAGAAAATCCACGTAATCAGAAGAATTCATGATCTGCTGTTCTTTTGCATGTTCATAAGCTACCTTTAAGATATGAAATCGGTTCTGATAAAGCATGCCATAATCTATCTGATTCGGATTATTACCAAAATCTGCCTGCCTGCATATGTCGTCTTCAAGCAGTCCTTCCCGGGCCAGTGTTTCAAGATCAATAAAATAAGGATTTCCGGCAAAAGTCGAAAATGACTGGTAAGGAGAATCCCCATAACTGGTCGGGCCAAGTGGCAGAATCTGCCACAGTGACTGGCCGCTTTTTTGCAGCCAGTCGACAAATTTATAAGCTTCCTTTGAAAATGATCCGATTCCGTATGCACCAGGAAGTGCAGATACCGGCATTAAAATTCCACTTTGTCTCATGATATAAACTCCTTTTTTCAGGCATGTACCTAACCTTTAACGGCTCCTGCTGCCACACCCTTGATAATATGTTTCTGACAGGACAGATAAAAGATGATGACAGGGATAACTGCAAGAATCAAAGCAGCCATAACAGCACCCATATCAACACGGCCGTAGCTTCCCTTCATATACTGGATTGCGATAGAAATTGTCTTATATTTGTTCAGATCCAGTACCAGATAAGGAAGTAGGAAGTCATTCCAGATCCACATTGTCTCAAGAATACCAACAGAGATGTAGGTCGGTTTCATGATCGGAAGTACTACACTGAAAAATGTACGGATTGGTGTGCAGCCGTCTATCATTGCTGCTTCCTCTATCTCGATTGGAATTGATTTGACAAATCCACAGAACATAAATACTGCAAGACCTGCACCAAAGCCCAGATAAATAATAATGATACCCCAAGGAGTACGAAGTCCGGTACGGTCAGCAACCAGTGACAGGGTGAACATAACCATCTGGAAAGGTACGACCATTGAAAATACGCATAAAAGGTAAAGCATTTTTGTAAATTTAGATTTGACTCTTGTAATGTACCATGCACACATAGAAGTACATACAAGAATTACAAGAACAGATCCAACAGTAATAAATACTGTCCAGCCAACTGCACTTAGAAGATTATATTTATCAATTGCAGTCATGTAGTTTTCAAGTCCGGCCATCGTTTTTCCATCCGGAAGCTGGAATGGCTGCTTATTAATATAAACCTTCTTTTTAAAAGAATTCATAAGTACGATTAAAATAGGCAGTATATAGACAATTCCTACAATTGTAAATATACCGGTTCCGGCTGTGCTAAGAGCACTTCTTTCCTTTTTCATTTATTGCTGCACCTCCTTGGAACGAGTCATATGTAACTGAATCATACTAATTGCAACGACAAGAACAAAGAACAGGACGGCTTTTGCCTGTCCGACACCTTCCCATCCAGTACGTCCGTAAAACGTGTTAAAGATGTTCAGTGCCATCATCTCAGACATCTTGGAAGGTTCACCGGCTGTCAGTGATAAGTTCTGGTCAAATAATTTAAATCCGTTTGTCAGTGATAAGAACATACAAATGGTAATGGATGGCATCATCATTGGAATCGTGACTTTGAATAATTTTGTCCATTTTCCGGCACCATCGATCTGTGCCGCTTCTATAACATCACCCGGAATAGATTGAAGACCTGCAATATAGATGATCATCATATAACCAATCTGCTGCCAACTTACAAGAATGATCAGTCCCCAGAATCCGTACCATTCGTTTAATGCAAGTGCAGTTCCGTATTTTTCAAGAATACCATTAAAAATTAACTGCCAGATATAACCAAGAACAATTCCACCAATCAGGTTCGGCATAAAGAAAATAGTACGGAAAATATTAGTACCACGCATATTCTTGGTAAGTGCACTTGCCAGAGCGAAAGCAACGGCATTAATAATAATTAAAGATGCAACTGCAAACAATGCAGTGTACCAGAAAGAATGACGGAATACCGTGTCTTCAAAAGCCTTTTTGTAGTTGGAAAATCCGATGAATTTCGCATCTGTTACCGTTGTGAATTTACAGAATGAAAGCCAGATTCCCATGATAAAAGGAATGATAAAGCCCAAGATAAACGCACAGAATGTAGGAAGTACGAATATGGGCATATAGCGTTTTACAGCCTTTTGCATAAAAGGCGCCCCCTTTCCTTAAAAGCGGCGGGAGAATTGACCCTGCCCGCCGCATGAACATATCACGATTAATATTTGATATTTCTTATTTGGAAGCTGCTGCTTCAGTTGCCCAGCCGTCTACAAAAGCACTTACAACTTTTGCCCAGTTCGCATCTGTCTGATCTGCTGCATATGCAGTTAATGCAGAACCAACACCATTCTTCCACTCCTCAGAAGGCATTGTTGAGAAGTTCCATGAAACAGGAGTTTTGCCATCTTCCAGATATTTGTTTGCTTCATTTACAAGTACGTTATCAGAATCAAGATTTGCTTTGAATGGAATCGTGAATCCCATTTCTTTGCAAAGACCATTAACGCCTGTATCAGATGTTACACACCAGTTCATGAAGTCTAAAGTAGCCTGAATGTCATCTTTTGAAGCTTTGGAGTTTACACACCAGTAGTTCTCTGTACCAGTACAGATTCCCTGATTCTCCTCTCCGTCTACACCAATGTAGATAGGAAGAATTCCAAGATTATCATCACCAATATCTTTGATGTTGTTGTATTCCCATGTACCGTTCTGATAGAATACGGCCTCTTCTGTTACGAAATCTGCAGTTGCATCATCAGCTGTCTTTGTAGAAAGAGCAGTTGGCTCGCAAGTTGCGTTGTTGATGTACAGATCCCAGATCTGACGATAGTTGTCAAGGTATGTACCTTTGATTGCATCTGTATTATCAATACCGTCTTCTTTATACTCATAGTAGATTGGAAGGTTTGCCAGATGAGTTTTAAATCTCCAGTCAGAAGAACCGTCCATACCTGCTGATGTAAATGCAGAGAATCCAAGTTTGTCTTTATTTGCTGTAATGTCTTCCACAACTTTCTTGAAGCTGTCAAAGTTTGTGATATCTGATGCGGAGTAACCTGCTTTTTTAAGAAGCTCTTTGTTGTAAATGATACCGTAACTCTCAACAACGTAAGCAATACCTGCCATCTTATCTCCGTCCATCAGAGCAAAGTCATCATCTGTCAGCTCTTTTGCTATATCAGAATCTTTCAGATCATAGCAATAATCTTTCCAGCTTGCAAGTCCTACCGGACCATTTACCTGGAATAATGTAGGAGCATCTGTTTTTGCCATCTCGGATTTTAATGTTTTTTCGTATTCACCGGATGCAGCAGTGAGTACAGTTACCGGAACTCCCGTTTCATCTGTGTATTGCTCCGCAAGTTCCTGCCATTGCTCATCTTGCTCTGGCTTGAAATTCAGATAATATACCTTTCCTTTTGCATCAGACTTTGCAGTTTTTTTGCCCGATGAGCTGCCGCAGCCAGTTACCATTCCGATAGTCATTGCTGCAACAAGTAAAATTGATACAACTTTACGCATTTTCATAATTGTTCCCTCGCCTTTCTGAGAATCTTTTTTGTTCTCTTGATTTACTCATATTTTAGCAGGAAATTTGCGTAAAACTGTATCAATAAAAAAACCTCTAATATAAAAAATTAAACTTTCCGTTATTGTTCTTCTTCAAATTGTCGTATGCTGTCATCTGCATAATTTAGAAAATCTTCCGGGGTAATACGTCCTTCCGCAAGCTGAGGCAGGTATTTGGAGAGAGTATTTTCCTGGAAAACGGAATTCCATTTGACCTGGTAATTCGGAACAAATGTCGGGGAATTCGAAAATGCCTTCAGGTAGTCGCGTTCCACCTGGCTTATGTATTTTTCCTCCATTGAAAACATCTTTTCTTTTTCCAGAAGATTAAATTCTGTCCGGAATTTAAAAAATGCAAGTGCTCCTTCTTTTACTTCTTCACTGCATCCAGACGTCAGTGCCCAGCCAAATGTTTCCGGAGAAGAAACCAGTGTATTTCCAGGGAAAGAAGAAAAACGAACACACTGTTCCCATCCGTCAGGGATCTGGTCGATCATCCAATATCCATTTGGAACCATAGCTGCTTTCCCGGTAAAAAAGTTATTGTATGCCGTGTCAAAATCATTATACAGGGCATTCGATGTTGTATAGGAAAACAGCCGTTTTAAAGTATTTGCCAATTCCAGCCCGGAAGCATTCTGGTAGGTGTCCGGATAGATCAGACTCATAAATTCAGCACCTTCTTCCGATGAAGAAGCGACTGCTGCACTTGCCAGTAACATAGGTGCCCATCCCGTTCCATCTGTATGTAGTGCCAGTGGCGTGATACCTGCGTTTGTAAGTTTGTCACAACACGCCCAGAACTCATCCCATGTTGTTGGAAAGGAATCAATGCCGGCTTTGTTAAACAATTCCTGATTCCAGAATATGCCGCAGCAGGAAAAAGCCGCAGTTGAAATTGGTGCAAGATAAATATTTCCGTCTGCGTAAGTGCAGCCTTCCTGTACAACAGGTTCGATCATGGAAGACCACTCTTCGTCTGCATCAATATATGGAGTCAGATCCGCAATTCGGTTTTCTGCAATCATTTTCTGATAAAAAGAAGGAAGCATTCGAAGATCTGTAATAATATCTGGAAGTTCATCGGTTGCATTCAATCGTTTCAGGTTTTGACGATAGTCAGCTTCTGTCTCTACGATCCAGTCAACATCCAGTTCATAGGTTCCTTTGTATTTTTTATTAAATGCTTCCACTACTTTCTGTTCATTTTTCGTTCCGGTAGATGGATCCACGGTCAGAATAATGGATATTTTTACTGGTTCTTTGGATTCTTCTGCCAGTTTTTTTTCAGATGTTTTACAACCGGTCAGCAGGCAGATCATAAGTAGAAGTATAAACATACTTCGGATTGTTTTTTTGATATGTTGCTTTTTCATGATTCCTGCTCACCTCCTTTTGGCACTTTTATCGTACAAGTTGTACTTGCATCGGTTGTTTCGTAGTAATATGTAATTTTATCACCGTATTTTAACCGCAGTCTAGTCAGTATATTAAATACACCGTATCCATGTTTTTTGTCAGGAAATGCCTCTTTGATCTGAGAAATAGGTAAATGCGTAAGTCCGTTGATCTTTTCTACCATATCTTTATTCATTGGCATGCCGGTATTATAGACAGATAGCACCAGAACATCATTTTCTTCTGTAATCCGTATCCGTATATAGCCCCCCTCATAGATTTCACTGAATCCATATTTTACTGCATTTTCTACTAATGGCTGAAGAATCAGCTTCAGGATTTTATTTTCTTTTGCATTGACCTGACAGTCAATTTCATACTCAAACAGATCTACGTTTCGGATCTGCTGGATTTCCATGTAGCTTTTCACATTTTCCAGCTCATCTTCTACGGATACAATCTCACTTCCTTTACTGAGGCAGAGGCGCAGGTACTTTGAAAGAGCCTGAATCATACGCATGGTCGTTTCCTCTTTGTTCATACGCGCAAGCATATAGATGGTATCCAGTGTATTATACAGAAAATGTGGATTGATCTGACTGATCAGCATATTTAATTCACTGGTGCGCAGTTCTTTTTCCTGTAATTTAATTTCATTGACAAGTTGTTCAATATTGCCAAGCATTTCATTGTAAGAATGTCCAATCTGATCTAATTCCGTGTTTGTGTGAAGTTCCGGCATATGTGTATAATCTCCACCGTCAAATCCAGTCATATATGTGGTGATTTCCTGGACCGGTCTGGTGAACCGATTAGAGAACAAGATACTGAGTAATAGGGCTAATACTACAATAATCAGGTAAATCAGAACCAATACAATTAAAATCTGGGTGGTCTGACTTGTAACAACTTCATTTGGCACATACGTAAAGATGGAAAACGAACAGTCCTTTTGATAGTAAGCAGACAGATAACCACCCGTTACATCCTCTCCATTGAGAATAATTCCCGTATCAGAGGATTTTTTACATGCGCTTATCAAAGTTTTCGTCACATTGTCCGGCAAGGCAGTGTTTTTCTGATTCAGAGCATAAATATTTCCATTCTGATCCATTATTCCGGTTAGAATGGAAGAATCTGCCTTTTCGGAATCCATCGTTACGATATGATTCAAAAAGGAAGGATTCATTTTCAGAATAATAATTCCCGGTTCACTTGGATAGTCCAGAGAATGAACATATCGGGTGATGAACAAGGAATCTTCTTTTCCGTTAAAGAGTGTATCTTTTGCAATGAACCAGACTGTTTTTGCGTACTCTGTACCAAGTTTCTTCTGAAACACAGTGTTTTTAATGTCAAAAGCATCTACATAACTATAGGATCTGGTATATATGTTTCCTTTATTATCCATATAACAATAATCTTGAATAGAATCCAGATCCAGATATGAGAAATATTTGCCAACGGCATTCTTTTCATTATCAGTCAGTTCTTCTGCGTTCAGACTTTTTTGAATCGTTTCATTAAGAATAGCTTCTGCAGTCACTTCTTTCGATTTCGTATAAAGATTATCCAGTAAAATTCCCATCTTCTCGTCTGCAAACTCGTATTTTTCTATAATATTATTTTTTAAAGTATGGTGCATATAACTCCATACTCCGATCATAGATAATAAAAGTGCAAGAAGAAGTAATATAAGCGTAGATTTTAAATATTTTTTCTGGATACCTGAACTTAAATATTTTTGCTTCATACTTCGTATTCCTTTTTATACTCACTTGGCAGTTTTCCGGTATATTGCTTGAATAATTGTGAAAAATAAGAAGGATTGCTGATACCAACTTCTTCACAGATTGTTCGGATACTGGTATTTCCTTCTTCCAGCATTCTTTTTGCTTTATCCATACGTTTTTTGACCAGGTACTGTTTAAAAGTCATATGGAAGGTGCTTTTAAAGATACGTCCAAAGTAAACCGGGTTTAAATATACATGAGCTGCTGTTGCAATGATTGACAAGTCTTCCTCTTGAAGATGTTCTTCGATATAAGCGACAGCTTCTGCCATATATTCTTTAAAATAACCCGTTTCATTTTTTCCGGCTTCTTCCTGACGCAGTTCTATTGCACGACATAAAATTTTGTAGCAGACATCTACTGCTTTTACAGCCGGCAGATGATTCAGGTTAGAATAATAATTTGCAAATTGATTTTTCATATCCTCGTTCATACCATAGGTGTCCTGAAGCATGAACTGTACTCGGAGCATAACTTTATGAAGGTACTGGCATTGCCGTGCTTCTTCTTTTGGAAGATGGTAAATAAAATCAATAAATGTTTCTTTTAGTTCCACAAAATCATTTTTCCGTATGCTGTTCATAATCCGGATTTCCCTGTCTTCAGAGAACTGCTTCGAATCGTCTTCCTGTTCTTCTAAATCTTCTGGAATTGTAAACGCACTGGCACCGGAAGCACTGGCAATTCCAAATAATTTTTGTGCTTCTTCATAGCTTTTCCTGATTCCGGATATTCCTTTATATGGCTTGGAAATAGAAGCGATGACCGGACATTTTTCTTCATTCTTTGCCTGTTCTAATAAAGTTTTGATCTGCCTTACTGCATTTTTTTGCTGAGTTTTTATAATGAAAACATAATTGCCGTCTTCCCCTTCAAATTTCCAGTACGAAAAATGTTCAAAAACATGTGCTTCTATTTCCTGAATTACTGCATATCTGGATGCTTCATAATCTAAAGAATTTGTAATTTTATAAATTAAATCAATATCGGCGCACACTGTGATAAAAAAATCATGATTATCCGGCAAATCATGAAGTACAGAGAATACTTCTGTAATCTTTTCCTCCGGGATCAGATTCTGAACATATTTTTGTATTACGACCTGCAGAAAACTGTCACCGTCTTTTAAAAGGAGTTGTTCCCAGCTTTCGTATTTTTCTTCACTGCGTAGCTGTTTGATACATGTGTTATAGGCTCCGGTCATTGTGGAGCGAAGCTGTTCATCATCAATTGGTTTTAAAAGATATGCGTAGGCGCCAAGATCACAGGCATGTTTTGCATATTCAAAATCACGGTATGCACTAAGTACTACAAAAAGACATGAGATCTGTTCTTTTTGAATTTCTTCCATAACCATAAGTCCTGTCATTTGCTTCATTCGAATATCGGTTAGAACGACATGTGGCTGTTCACGTCTGATGACTTCCAGTGCCTGAACTCCACTTTTGGCAGATCCGACAACCTCAAATCCCATGCTCTCCCAGTCATAGGTATCTAAAAGTCCCTGTAATAAAATTGGTTCATCGTCCACAATTACCAGTTTTAGTAATTCCATTCTTTTTCCTCACTTTTTTTATGAATCGGCCGAATTTATCTGATTGTGCATCAACATGTTTTATTTATACTTCTTAAAGCAATTGTTATAGATCAGATGCCGCATGTTTTCCTGCCAGATAACCGGTAGCCCATGCCCACTGTAGATTATAACCGCCACAAATTCCATCAACGTCAAGAAGTTCTCCGGCAAGATAGAGATCTTTTGTAATACAGGACTGCATCGTCTCCATATCTACTTCTTTTAAGCTGACACCGCCTGCGCTAACTTGAGCATTGTCAAACCCGTTGGTATCAGAAATGTTTAACCTGCAAGACTTTATGACCTCACACAGTCTTGTAAGTTCTGCTCTTTTGATCATATTTAGTTTCGCAGAAAAACGGATGCCTGAGATTCGGAGTATTTCCGGAATTAGTTTTGTGTGAAGAATTCCGGTCAGAAGGTCTTCCGGTTTTGCCTTTTGGTTCTCGCTCAGGTGCTGAAGCTTTTTGCTAAATAGTTCTCTAAGTGAAGCTTCCTCTAATTCCGGCAGAAAGTCAATCATAACCTGCGCATTTTTCTTTTCATATAAAGCCCTGGAAATATAGCGGCTGACTTGAAATACAGGAATTCCGGATATGCCATAATTGGTAATCTGAAGTTCACCGGTATCTGAGGCAGCCATACGCCCATTGATCAAGGCTGTTACTTTTGCATCTGTCCTGACTCCTGAAGCTTTTTGAAAGGCAAAATCCTTTACTTTTAACTGCACCAGTGCCGGAACAACCGGCACAACAGAATGCCCCAGTGATTTGACAAGGGTATAACCGCTGCCATCAGAGCCGAGTTTCGAAGAAGCCTTTCCGCCGGCTGATAAAATGATGCGGTCAGCTTGAATTTTTTCGCTGCCGGTCTCAATCTGGAATCCTTTTTTTGTCCGGCATATGGATGTCACTGCGTTCTCACGTCTGATGTCTGCGCCCAGCTCTTTTAAACGATTATCCAGAACAGAACGGACGACAGATGCCTGATCACATCTTGGATAAATGTATCCATTTCTGGATTTCATCAGAAGTCCCAGATTTTCGAAAAAACGAATTGTATCCGAATATCCAAAGGCTTTTAGAACAGAAGAAATCAATTGCGGCTCATCACTTCGGAAATAATCCAAAGACATGTTTTTATTTGTCAGATTACAGCGCCCATTTCCGGTAGACAAAATTTTCTTTCCAAGAATATCCTTCTGATCAAAGATAATGACATGAATGTCTGGATTTGTCTCAAGGGCGGTGATGCCCGCCAACATACCGGAAGCACCGCCTCCGACAATTGCAAGTGTTTTCATATCTGAACTCCTTAACTTTATATTATAACTTTGTTACAAGGCCTTCTCTTACCAGATACTCTAAAGACATTAATATTCCAAGCTTTGCATGCTGCCATGTAAGTCCGCCCTGGAAATACACTGCATATGGCTCTTTGATCGGGCCATCGGCACTCAGTTCGATAGAGGATCCCTGAACAAATGCTCCGGCTGCCATAATCACATCACTGTCATATCCTGGCATCGGCCATGGTTCTGGTGTGACATAGGAATCAACCGGGGCAGCAGCCTGGATTCCCTTACAGAATGCGATGACACCTTCCGGTGTTCCAAGTTCTACTGCCTGAATAATATCGTGGCGGCTCTCCGTACCATTTGGAATGACACTGTAACCTAATTTTTCGTAGATGTTTGCTGCAAAGATGGCTCCTTTTAAAGCACCTGCTGTCACAGTCGGTGCCAGGAAAAGTCCCTGGAAGAAGGACTGCATGACACCGAGAGATGCACCAACTTCCTTTCCAAGTCCTGGAGAAGTCAGGCGGTATCCACAATTATCAATCAGATCTTTTCGTCCTGCGATATATCCGCCAATTGGCGCAAGTCCACCGCCCGGGTTCTTGATCAGGGAACCAACGACCATATCTGCACCCACATCACTTGGCTCAATCGTCTCTACAAATTCACCGTAACAGTTATCGACCATACAGATAACGTCTGGTTTGATACTCTTTACAAATGCGATCAGTTCTCCAATCTGTGAGACGGAAAAGCTTGGTCTTGTCTGATATCCTTTGGAACGCTGGATTGTTACAAGCTTTGTCTTTTCATTGATTGCTTTTTTGATATTGTCATAGTCAAATGCACCGCCTTCCAGAAGATCTACCTGGCGATAGGAAATTCCGTACTCCGCAAGAGAACCATTCGATGGGCGGATTCCAATGACTTCTTCCAATGTGTCATAAGGTTTTCCGACTGGAGATAGAAGCTCATCGCCCGGGCGCAGATTTGCAGCCAATGCCAGTGCCAGTGCGTGAGTTCCGCATGTGATCTGCGGTCTTACAAGAGCACTTTCTGTATGAAAAATCTCTGCGTACACTTCTTCCAGTGTGTCACGTCCCGGGTCGTCATAACCGTATCCGCTGGCGTATTTGAAACAGCCGGCATTGACTTTACATTTCTGCATTGCATGCACGACTTTCAACTGATTGTACTCTGCCACTTTGTCGATGGCATCAAAACGTTCTTTTAAAGTTCCTTCAATCTGGCTTCCGAAATCGTAAACTTCTTTGCGGATTCCCATTTCCAGATACATATCTTCTATATTTAACATGATTGTTCCTCCAAAATATCTTTTTTAATAGATTCGAGCATCACTTCCAGAATCTTATCTTCATCATAATTGTAATCTTTTTTATTAATCCATGTCACATGCTTCTCTCGCTTGAACCATGTAATCTGACGTTTTGCAAAATGTCTTGTATCTCGTTTGATTTTGTAAATGGCATCTTCTAATGTGCATGCTCCGTCCAGATAGTCCAGAATTTCTTTATATCCAAGTCCCTGCATAGAAACCATACTGCGGTCATAGCCACGCGCTTTTAAAGCCTTAACTTCCGCGACAAGCCCCTCTTCTATCATCTGGTCGACTCGTAGATCTATACGGCGGTACAGGTTCTTGCGGTCATCATTTAAGATAAAATATACAAATTGATAGGGCGACTCTTTTTGCCGCTCTGTTTCATTGTGTTCAGAAATTTTCATTCCGGTTTTCTGATAAAATTCCAATGCCCGAATGACCCGCTTTATATTATTTGCATGGATAGTATCTGCTGATTTTGGGTCCACTTCGCGAAGTTTTTCATGAAGTGCCTCTGCGCCATGTTCTTCTGCAAATGTTTCCAATTCTGCGCGGAGCGAGGTGTCATTATCATTATCTGTAAAATCAATATCATAAAGTAGTGCCTGAATATAAAATCCGGTTCCGCCTACTACGATTGGAATATGCCCGGCAGCATAGATCTTTTTCATAGCTTCTTTTGCCATCTGTTGAAAACGGACAACATGAAATTCATCGTCTGGTTCCAGTTCATCTACTAAGTAATGTGGAATATGCTGCATTTCTTCCGGACGGATTTTTGCGGAACCAATATCCATATATTTGTAGACCTGCATGGAATCTGCAGAAATAATCTCACCACCGATTGCTTTTGCAAGACCAATGGAAGCCTTTGTTTTACCGACTGCAGTAGGTCCGGTGAGAATGATTAAAGGTTGTTTTTGCATGATATATCATCCCTTACATTTTTCATATTCGATATTAAACAATACGTTTGAATTTCTTTTCCAGTTCGCGCCTTGACATGGCGATAATGGTGGGTCTCCCATGTGGACAGTGATAAGGATTGTCCAGTGACAGAAGTTCCGTGATCAATGTGTCTACTTCTGCAGCGCTCAATCGCATATTTCCTTTGACAGCTGCCTTACAGGACATAGATGCAATCTTTTCGTCAATCAGATTAGATGGCGCATTTCGGTTGATTTCATCAGACAGACTGTCAATCATCTCCATGAGCAGTTCTTTTTTTGCAATACTGAACAGATTGTCCGGTACAGCGCGGACTGCATAGGAATCCTGTCCGAATTCTTCTATCTCAAAACCAATCCGCGTGAACTGATCCATATAAAGCCTGAGAAGTTCTGCCTCCTGCATAGACAGATTCAGTACGATTGGCGGACTAATAAGCTGAGAAGTAAACTCCCGTGTCTTCATGCCCTTCAATGTCTGTTCATACAGAACTCTCTCATGAGCTGCATGCTGGTCGATAATATATAAGTTATCATGAAATTCTACCAGCCAGTAAGTATCAAAGACCTGGCCGATAATCTTATGTTCAGCTTTTGCCTGTGGCTCCAGAAGTTTTTCTTCAAAGAAATTGAGCTGCTGTGGTTTTTCCGCAGGAACTTGTCTTGCAGTATAATTTGGCATCTCTGCAATCTGAGAGCCTTGTGCCTGCATATTTTGTTGTGGTTCATATGAGCTTTGTGCCTGCACACTTTTCTGCGGTTTATAGGAGTCTTGCACCAGTATATCTTTCTGCGGTTTATAGGAATACGGCACTGGTACATTTTTCTGTAGGTCACAGGCATCTGTATTGGAAGAAGCAGGTGTTGTTTCTTGCTTGTTTTCGTGCAGCGCTTCATGGTAAGAATATACTCTCTTCTTCATCTCATTCATAAAGTATTGCAGCTTTTCATCTTCATTTTGTGGTGACTGCAAAGAGGTTCGCAGCTTTTCGGTATGTTCTGCCTCACTTTTTTTCGGCAGATCCTTCTTCGACTCTTTCGGTTCTTCTGGAAAATTACTTTTACAATCTTTCGGTTCTTCTGGAATTTTTATATCATCCAATGTCACTTCGGGAATCAGCTCCCGTTCATGTAGTCCGTCATCGACAGCTGCAAACAGGGTATTATAAATCTCCTGCTGATTATTAAAACGGACATCCATTTTGGTCGGATGCACATTAACATCTACATGTTCTGTGTTTACGTCCAGGTAAAGCACGACAAATGGGTATTTGTGCTGCATAGTAAAATCTTTATATCCGTCTTCAATTGCCTTGGAGATGATACTGCTCTTAATGTATCTTCCATCTACGAAATAATTTTCAAAATTACGGTTGCCACGGGAAATCAAGGGCTTTCCAAGATATCCGGTAATGTGGATTCCTTTTCTTTCAAAATCTACTTCAATCAGATTCGATGCAATCTCCCGTCCGTATATATGATAGATGACATCCTTCAAATTTCCGTTGCCGGAAGTATGAAGTTTAACCTGACCGTTGTTGATAAAACGGAAGGAAACTTCCGGATGAGACAACGCCAGTCTTGTGACCAGGTCTCCGACGTGACTTGCCTCTGTCATAGCAGTTTTTAAAAACTTTCTTCTGGCAGGTGTGTTGTAGAAAAGCTGTCGGATCAAAAATGTCGTGCCATCCGGGGCACCGGCATCTTCAAGTGATTCTTCCTTTCCACCGGCAATCTTATATCGCACGCCAAATTCTGCTTCCTTTGTCTTGGTCAGAAGCTCTACCTGAGAGACCGCTGCAATACTGGAAAGTGCTTCGCCACGGAAACCAAGAGATGAAATGTGTGCAAGATCCTCTGCACTTCGGATCTTACTTGTAGAATGGCGTAAAAATGCAGCACGGACATCTTCTTTATCAATTCCGATTCCGTTGTCAGCGATTCGCATAAATGTAATGCCACCTTCCTTGATCTCGACAGTTACAGCAGTCGCACCGGCATCAATTGCATTCTCAGCAAGCTCTTTGACTACGGATGCCGGACGTTCTATGACTTCCCCGGCGGCAATTTTATCAATTGTAATCTGGTCTAATACCTGTATCTTACTCATGGTCTACCACCTGTTTTTTAATTTGTTCTGAAGCTGATAAAGGGTATTGAGTGCTTCAATTGGTGTCAGGTTTCCAAGATCAAGCTCTTTTAACTCTTTTAATACGTCATCATCTTTCACTGTATCGAACAATGACATCTGAGCCAGATCCACGTCATCATATTTTTTTGCCTTAGGTTTTGGGGCACCCAGAACAGCAATATCTTTGATCCGGCTTGTAATATCCGTCTGAACCAGTTCTTCTACAATTTCCTTTGCCCGGTCAGTAACAGACTCCGGCACCCCTGCAAGCTTCGCTACCTGGATACCATAACTTTTGTCCGCACCACCTTTGACAATTTTTCTAAGGAAAATGATATCGTCGCCGTTCTCTTTAACAGCAATGCAATAGTTATTCACGTTATCTATTTTGCCTTCCAGCTCGGTCAGCTCATGGTAATGTGTGGCAAATAAAGTTTTAGCACCAAGAAGTTTGCTGTTACTGATATGTTCGATGACTGCCCAGGCAATGCTGAGCCCATCAAATGTACTCGTTCCACGACCAATTTCGTCAAGTATTAAAAGACTCTTGCTAGTGGCATTTCTTAAAATATTTGCGACTTCCGTCATCTCAACCATAAATGTACTCTGACCACTTGCCAGATCATCAGAAGCTCCTACACGGGTAAAAATACGGTCTACCAGACCGATGTCGGCTTTGGCGGCAGGAACAAAAGAGCCAATCTGAGCCATCAGGACAATCAGGGCTGTCTGGCGCATGTAGGTAGACTTTCCGGCCATGTTCGGCCCGGTTATAATTGCAATCCGGTCTTTTTTATCGTTCAGATATGTATCATTGGAAATGAACATATCATTTGGAATCATTTTCTCAACTACCGGGTGACGGCCCTCTTTGATGTCAATGACACCTTTTTCATTTATCTTCGGACGCACATAATTATTTTGCTCTGCAACAAGAGCCAGAGAAGCCAATGTATCAATCTGGGCGATCACTTTGGCAGTTTTCTGGACACGGACAACATCTTTGGCTACACGGCTTCGGATATCACTGTAAAGCTCATACTCCAGAGAATAAAGCTTATCTTCCGCACCGAGAATCGTATCCTCCAGTTCTTTTAATTCCGGAATAATATAACGCTCTGCATTGGCAAGGGTCTGCTTTCTTGTATAATAATCCGGAACCAGATCTTTAAAAGAATTGGTTACTTCCAGATAGTAGCCGAATACTTTATTGTATTTAATCTTTAGATTTTTGATGCCGGTTTTCTCACGCTCGTCACTTTCCAGTTTTGCAAGCCAGTCTTTCCCGTCAGACTTAGCCGAGCGGAGCTTATCGACTTCCGGATTATACCCGTCGCGGATAATACCGCCTTCCTTCATGGCAAGCGGCGGATCTTCTTTGATTGCATCTTTGATCAGTGTGCACAGATCTTCCAGCGTATCTAAATCTTCATAAAGTTCTTTCAAAAGCGGACTTGTCATCTCACTTAAAATATATTTGATATGAGGCAGCATAGAAAGAGAACTTTCAAATGCGATCATATCTCTCGGGTTCGCAGACTGATATGTAATCTTGCTGACCAGACGCTCAAGATCGTAGATTGGCGACAGATATTCTCGGATCTCTTCTCTTGAAATCGCGTTATCTAAAAGCTCATTGAGAGCATCCAGACGTTTTTCAATATCATTTTTCTGAACCAGTGGCTGTTCAATATATTTCCGGAGATTTCTGGCACCCATGGCGGTTTTTGTCTTATCCAGTACCCAGAGAAGGCTCCCCCTCTTCTGCTTCTCTCTTAAAGTCTCACAAAGTTCAAGATTCCGTCTTGTAGAACTGTCAAGGAGCATATATTTTCCTGCAGCATATGGAATCAGACGTGACATATGGGAAAGAGATGTCTTCTGTGTCTCTTTCAGATAAATCAAAAGAGCTCCGGAGGCAATGATCCCGCAGTCATAATCTGCAAGACCAAGACCAGTCAATGATCCGACTTTGAAATGTTCTTTTAATGTATCCTGACAGATCGCATCATCAAAATACCATGGAACCAGTGAATAAATGGTAATTCCAAGGCGGTTCTTCAAATCTTCGATGTTCATGCCACTCATGAAAAATGCTTCATTACAGATAAGCTCCGATGGCATAAGTTTATAGATTTCGTCAAACAGTTTTTCTTCTGTATTAATCTCCGTAACAAAATAATCGCCGGTCGTAACATCAGCGACAGACAACCCAAAACGATCTTCCATGTAAACAACACACATAATGTAGTTGTTCTTTGTCTCGTCTAATGCCTGCATATCCAGGTTCGTTCCAGGTGTGGCAATCCGGACAACCTCACGTTTGACGATTCCTTTTGCAGTTGCCGGATCTTCCATCTGTTCGCAGATGGCGACCTTGTAGCCTTTAGATACGAGCCGGTTCAGATAACCGTCCACCGCATGAAACGGGACACCGCACATCGGTGCACGTTCTTCCAGTCCACAGTTTTTTCCGGTAAGGGTGATATCCAGTTCTTTTGATGCTACCAGCGCATCATCAAAGAACATCTCATAGAAATCTCCCAGTCTATAAAATAAAATGCAGTCTTTGTATTCTTCTTTTGTTTTCATATACTGCTGCATCATAGGTGTTAATTCAGCCACTTTTTTATCTCCTCTTGTGTAATACTTGTGAATTCAGGAATGCCATTGGCAATCTCGAAACTTCGGCATCTTTATATTATAACATCTCAGCCTGTTTCATGAAAGTCGAAATTTTAGACAAACAGGAAAAGATTAGTTATCACTACCTGCCACATGTTTATCAAATATCAAAACGGATGATGTAACACTACCAAATGCGGTAATGTGGTATTGGTTCTCTATAGAACCAATGGAGCAGATATCCGGACAGAAGGATACCCATAGTACATAAAAAAGAAAAAATAAGCGCAAAGGGAAGACAAATCTGCCCCCATAACTGCAATGGCATATCCGAATAATCCCAAACTGCCAGGTGATACCATTTGTTTACGATAATTCCAGTGATAAATTCCATACTCACAACAAAGATCGTACAACGTGTAATCTGTCTTGGCAGAGCATCCTGCCATTCTGTCAGCCGTCCCTGCCATGTAAAAAACTGCATACACAGTCCGCCAAGCATGAACATACTTATATGTGAAAAACCGCGAAATAAGACTTCAATCCCATAATAAATACATCCTCCGACAGCCCATAGTACAAGATATTCACTTATATTTTTTAAATAAATGTTTTTCTTTGATAAGCTATTCTTCATATAAAAACGCCCTCACTATCTGTTCTTACAAAATAGTGTGAGCGTTTTCTACTCGTTTTATCAATATCATCACTGGTATATTTTTCTATACCTGTTCTCCAATATAATAGAAGCCTTTACATTGATCCAGCTTCACATTGACATAATCGCCGATCATAGATGCATCTCCCTGAAAATGAACAAGAATATTATTGCTGAGTCGTCCGGTCACCATATGGTCATCATGGTCACTGACAGATTCAACCAGCACTTCCTGAATGGTTCCTTCGTGTACAGCACATACCTCTGCTGCAATTGTCTGAACTTCTTTCAGGAGACGGTCAAAACGATCTTTTACAACTTCCTCCGGAACCTGATCTTCCATTGTGGCAGCAGGCGTTCCGGTTCTCTTGGAGTAGATAAATGTAAACGCACTGTCGTATCGCACTTTTCTTACGATATCTAAAGTTTCCAGGAAGTCCTCTTCTGTCTCACCAGGAAATCCGACAATAATATCTGTTGTCAGAGAGATATCCGGCACAGCGGCACGGATTTTATCTACCAGTTCCAGATACTGTTCTTTTGTATAATGGCGGTTCATTTTCTTTAAAATACGACTGCTTCCGGATTGTACGGGAAGATGAAGGTGTTTACAGATTTTTTTACTCTTACCCATCACTTCAATCAATTCATCAGAAAGATCTTTCGGGTGGGAAGTCATAAAACGGATTCGATGAAGTCCCTCGATCTGCTCGATTTTTTGTAGTAGTTCTGCAAAGGACAACGGTTCTTCCAAGTTCTTTCCGTAAGAATTTACATTTTGTCCAAGAAGCATAACTTCTGTGACACCATCAGCTACAAGACGTTCGATTTCCCGTACAATTGCTTCTGGTTTACGACTTCTCTCACGTCCTCTTACATATGGCACGATACAGTAACTACAAAAATTATTGCAGCCAAACATAATGTTGACTCCGGATTTAAAGGAATATTTCCTGTCGTTTGGAAGATCTTCGACAATCTTATCAGTATCTTTCCAGATATCAATGACCATGCGGCCACTTTCGTAAACTGCAGTAATTAGTTCCGCAAATTTATAAATGTTATGTGTGCCGAAAATAAGATCTACGAAGCGATAGCTTGTACGAAGTTTTTCTACAACTTCCGGTTCCTGCATCATACAGCCGCACAAGGCAATCTTCATATGTGGATTTTTCTTTTTATGTGACTTTAACTGACCAAGGCGTCCGTAAACTCTCGTATTCGCATTTTCCCGGACAGTGCATGTATTAAAGATTACAAAATCTGCCTCTTCTTCAGACGCTTCTTCGTAGCCTATTTCAAGTAGAATTCCACGTAATTTTTCCGAATCGCGCGCATTCATCTGACACCCAAAGGTTGTGACGCAGAAAGTCATCGGCCTTCCTGCTTCTTCTGCTTCTTTTCTTACGTATTCTTTCGCTTTTTCTATGAAATAATATTGTCTTTCCGGTTCCTTATGCGGTGCAGGATCAGACAAATTGATTCCTGATGTTATCGTATTCATAATCAATCCCTTTCAACGTATCTGTAATAGATGTTTTCGTGATTTCGCGGTCTTCGCATAGCGCGTCCAGCGATGGATATTTATCTCTGAGTTCTGTATTGATCACGCTAAGAAGCATGACTGGATCTTTTGGTAATTCCATATATAATATTATCCTTCCTGATAAATGTTTGTTTCTGTCACAAGAAGCTGTGGCTTAATATCTTGTTTCTCTGACGGGACTTCAAATAAGACTTGCATATCAAAAGCCAGTGCCAGTGTATGAAGCTGAGGATGTGACTCCAGATATCGGTCATAATAACCGCCTCCATAGCCGACACGATTGCGGTTTGTATCAAAGGCAACTCCTGGCATGATCATAAGTCCGTCGTCTGCCGATGCAGGTATTCCGGCATCGGGTTCGAGAATACCATAAGCACCAGGTTTTAATTCATCAAAAGAAGTAATTTCATAAAAATCCATTGTTTCGCCGTGAACTTTCGGAACCCAGACAGTTTTTCCGAGTTTCCAGGCTTCCAGCATAAGTGGCCGAGTCCCCACTTCCCCTCCGAAATCTATATAACAATAAATATCTGTTGCTTCCCGGAATACATCCAGTTCGCATGTCTTACGACAGATTTCAGCCGTCTGTGACTGCCAGATCATAGGATCCAGTTCTTTGCGTTGCTTACGGATAATCTGCCTAATGGACTTTTTTGTTTCCATATTTTTCACCTAGATTCGTAATACTTCCATCTGCCTCTTTGACAGAAATGTTGTCAAGCTGTCCCCTAAGATTACGGCGGACGCTGTCAATATATTCTTTTCTTAAGATAAGCTGTTCTTTTAATTCTGCATCACTTAATCCGACCTCTTTGGATTTGTGATAGAGTTCATTAATACGGGCAATTTTGCTTTCGTCCATGTGCTTTCGTTCCTTTCTTAATAAAGACGTCATCTATTTATCTTACACTATCCGGAACAAGAAGTCTACAGAAAAATCAACGATACATTTGTACATTCGTTGTATATTTACGATATTTCTGTTGTATACATTAACTGGAATAATTTTCGAGAAAGCCATAAAGCTCAGCGGTACTTTCAATGTACTTTCCATTTCTGATTTCCTGTCTTAAAAGTTCTGGAAGTTCATCATAATGAATGTCTGTATACTCATAAGGTGTTTTCTTATCGCTGAAATACACAACAATGTATCCGTTCACTTCCATCAGATAATAGCAGTCATTTTTGGAAGCCTTGCTGCCGGTCGTGACAGAAGATGAATCTTCATTTTCCATGGTCTGCTGCTCTTCTATTTTTAGTTTTTCAGCTCTCGCCTTTGCTTTTTGATAACTGAACTGATATGCAAATGTCATGGCGATGATCAGGCATGCACAACAACTTAAAAAGCCAATACTGTACTTACTTTTCATGGAAATATCTCCTTTTTAAGTACAGTATTGACTTTATTATTTACTTCTATTCATGATCCGTGTCATGCAGCATTAAGAACAGCCTAGGAACGGAATAAATGAGCTTTCTTGCATATTTTGACTAACATTGGTCCCTTTGGCATGGAAGATAGCTCTTTTTCTGTTACACCGCCAAGAAGTACAAGCGCAACACCGTAAACTGCAACAGCAACACACAATGCAATGACAGTTGCAATTCTTGTTCCTACGAACAATTCAAATAACAAATGTACAACAAGTGTAACGATCCCCATAATGATCGAGGCAATTGCCGGTATGACAAATGTTTTCTTCTGCTCCTGAACATATCCGATTCGTTCTCTCAATGCGTGTGCATTTAAAATACAGGTAGAAAGAGAAAAAACAATCTTGCTCAAAACAACTGCATAAATGCCCCATTTGAAAACAACCATCATAAGGAACAGGGAAATGATATGTATAACAAGAGAGATGGCGGCACTCTTTACCGGTACCATCATATTATCGAGTCCCTGAAGCACTGCATTCGTTACAGTAGAAAGATTGTAAAATACAACAGAGATTGCTCCCATCTGTAATAATACACCGCCAAGAGTATTATTCTCTGTAAAGAATAATAAATCCAGAAGTGGTTTTGCCAGTACGATAAATCCGGCTGCACATGGAATCGCAATAATCATATTAAAACGCGTAAAAATATCAATCTTTTCATGAACCTGTCTGCGGTTTCCGGTCTTTGCTGTAAGTACAATGCTTGGAATCAAGGAAGATCCAAAGGCACTGGAAATCGCAAGAGGCACATTCATCAGTGTATCGTATTTTCCGGTTACAATACCAAGAAGGGCCGCATATTCGCTTTCTTTATGCCCCTGAATAGACATAATTGTCCCAAACATAGCATTATCTACAACACCACAAAGATTGTAGACCGTTGCACTTAAAATAACAGGTGCAATCGTTAATAGAAGCACTTTAAAAACTCTCTTATAACTTTCAGTTTTATTTCTACGATCACGCTCCATCTGACGGCGGAATTTCTTCCGGAAAGCTAAAAATAAGAAAAATAAAAATAATAACGCAGCAAGTGCTCCCATCACGGTACCTAGTGTACCGCCAGATGCTGCATAAGCCGCACCATAAGAATCATTATTTTTCTGGGCAGCAACTTCTTTACCAACCTTAAGGAGCATGTAAGCACCGACTACGCTGACAACTGCATTGACAATCTGTTCGATGATCTGGGAAACAGCTGTCGGAACCATGGATCCATTTCCCTGGAAAAATCCACGGAATACACCAAGGATTGCCACGATCAGAATGCACGGAGCCAGTACTCGCAAAGCTAACGCACTCATTTTCATTGCCATCAGATTCGATGCGATAAAATCAGCGCCAAAGAATATGATGGCACCGACGATACCGCCTGCTGCAATTGCAAATGTCATGGCACCCCGAAAGACGCGATATGCATTTTTATATTGTCCTGTTGCAAGTCTTGCAGAGACAAGCTTGGATACTGCAAGGGGCAGACTGTAAGAAGTCAGTGTAAGTGCAATCGCGTAAATCTGAAATGCGACTCCGTAGTAGCCCATACCTTTATCACCCAGTATATTTACGAGGGGAATTCGGTACACTGCTCCGATAATTTTAGTTATGACTCCGGCTATAGCCAGAATGGAACCCTGAACGAGAAAGTTCTTCCCGGTTTCACTTTTGTTTTCACTCATAATTTACTCCATGTTAACGTAATATATTTAGCTCATTTAAAATTTCACGCTGAAGAGTCTCCATTTCAATACGTTCCTCTTCTTCCATATGATCATAACCGGAAAGATGAAGGACCGAGTGTGCAATCAGGAAAGCGTATTCACGTTTGACGGAATGACCGTATTCTTCAGCCTGTGCGATGACTTTTTCTTTGGAAATCACAATATCTCCAAGCAGAAGCTCACCTGTCTCCGGATCGAAGCAGTCTTCTTCGCTTTCAAAATGAGAGAAGTCTCCCGGAGTTTCATATTCCAGCATCGGGAAAGAAAGTACATCTGTTGCACGATCAATGTTACGAAAATCCCGGTTCATCTCATGAATCTCATCGTTCATAGTGAGTAAGAGATTGACCTGAACTTCATATGGACAATGAATATATTCCAATGCGCCATTTATGACTTCACGGGCAAGCGCCTGGCAATCAAAAGGGAGCTTTAATGCTCCTTCTTCTTCGTAAAATAATGTCATGATTTTCTCCTTTTCTCTCGGCTGCGATTTCTTGATTTGTTCTGTGTCTTTGTCTCGTATTCTTCGTAAGCTTTTACAATTTTCTGGACAAGCGGATGGCGGACAACATCTTTGCTTGTAAGACGGCATACTCCAATGTCATTGATCTTGCCGACAACACGGACAGCTACATCAAGTCCGGAAGTCTGACCACTTGGCAAATCCTTTTGTGTCTCATCACCGGTAATTACAACTTTTGAGCCAAATCCAATTCTTGTTAAAAACATCTTCATCTGCGCCGGAGTTGTGTTCTGAGCCTCGTCCAGAATGATAAATGCATTGTCTAATGTACGACCACGCATGTATGCAAGTGGTGCAACTTCAATCAGCCCTTTTTCAGAATTTTTTAAAAAGCTTTCTGCTCCCATAATCTGATAAAGAGCATCATAAAGCGGACGCAGATAAGGATCGATCTTGCTTTGCAGATCTCCCGGAAGAAATCCAAGCTTTTCTCCCGCCTCAATGGCAGGCCTTGTCAAAATGATTCTTCCAACTTCATTATTTTTAAATGCAGTGATTGCCATAGCCATGGCCAGGTATGTCTTTCCTGTTCCGGCAGGACCTAGTCCAAAGACAATCATTTTTTTCCGAATTTCATCTACATACTGTTTTTGCCCAAGTGTCTTTGGTTTTATCGGCTTCCCCTGTAAGGTGTGACAGATAATATCTTTATCAATTTCCAAGACATTATCTTCACTGTCTTCCATGACAAGTGCAAGCGTATAATTCACATTTTGTTCTGAAATCGTGTTACCTCGACGGGATAATTCAAGAAGCTGTGAGAGTACATTTCTTGCGCGCTCTACAGCATTGCTGTCCCCCATGATCTTGACAACACCATCTCTGGAAATCAGTGTCACATGAAGGGAGCGCTCAATCTTTTTTGCAAAAGCATCAAATTGCCCGAATACATTTGCTTCATGCTCAGCCGGGATTTCAAGAACAGTTTCCATAATTCCCATATATCTTATTCTCCTAATTGTTCAATTTGTTCTTCCGGATCATTCGGAAGCTGCGGAATCTCAGATTGTCGGGACTGTCCGGTATTGCAGATGATGGTCAGTGTACCAGATATAGCTCCCTCTTTTGACCCTGTGTCTATTTTAACATCATTCTGAATAATTTCTACCCCCTTTTTATCTAAATCTTCACAATATCTTAAGAAATATCTGTTCAATTTGTCTTGAAGCTGTTGATCTGTATATTTTTTCATAACAGGTTTATAAGGGGTCAGACCTACAACGCCGATATATACCGGCAGATAAAAATGATCTAGAAGTTTCAGCCGTGACTCCATTGTGCTTTTTGAATAGTGTTCATACGGAGACCAGATGAAAAATGGTGACAGACGATATTTACCAATGCGAAAATACAGATAGAACAAACGGGGGAACTTTACACTTGTTTTTTTTACGTATTTTCTGGGCAAAGTATTCTCGTAATGAATCTGAGTCTGGATGAAAATATCAGCATCTGAATGACAGGACTCATATCCTGTGATCTCTTTTGCATCATTAAGAATAGGAATCTGACCGGAAACAAGAATATCACCGGGATTTACAGATGTTCCCTCCCGCACCATAGGAATACCTTTTCGAGTGATAATGCGTACAATAGTCCCTGTGCAATCTGAAACAAGGTCCGTCCCAGCATCAGAATTTGGATATATATCCTCTTTTATATCTGTTTTATTATCTGTTTTATTATCTATTTTAGCATCTTCGTTTTCTTTGATTTGAATGATCAGTCTGGTTCCCTCTATAGATGCAGATACCCAGATGATGTCGTCAAATCCTTTCCGAATATCTTTTACAATACGGTCGCAATCAATGTTTCCGCGCCGTATGCCGGTATTCACATGATTCTCCTTTAGAAATGTTCTTATGACTTCTTCGGTCTGTGTATGTGTGCCAAGGATTTCAATATCCCAGATATAACCAGACATTATCAATAGCAAAACGGTGGCAGCAAGTATGCCAGCAAAGAAAAGCTTGCGTCTTCGATGGTCAAACAGATAAAAAGGAAGTCCATATTTTTTTACAATCGTAATTTTTGTGGAAGTTTTATGAGAAATGTGACGCAGCTTTTTGAAATCTTTTACCCATAGATTCATTTCGTAAGAGCCATCGCTGGCTGATAAATCCCAGATTTTTATTTTTCGGTAATTGCATGCGTTAATAAAACGTTCCATACGATGACCAGTAATCCGGATTCTTACATATCCTCGAATATATTGATATATTTTTAAAAGCAATGAATGAATCCTCCACCTTATGTCTGATATTCAATATTCTGAATTTTCCCCGTAATTTTCATATCATCATTTGTATAAGAATCAACTTGAAGGTGCTTTCCGGTAATTCGTATCTGACCGATTTTTGTCTGAACTCTAACGAGTTGATCTGTATATTCAATCAGTCCCCGATAATTTTCAATTCGCATTTCAGAATGTCCCAGAATTTCAACATTAGGCATTCCAAGAACAACATCTTCTGGAAATTTGGATGCTTTGGCAGCTTTTCTTTTGCTATTTTCCAAATCTATACTCATAAAACTCCATTTTTCAGTTTATGAAAATATCGTTTGTAATAATGTATGAATGAAGGTATGTCTTTCATTACTGAAGTAAAAAAGAAACACACAGCTTTAAAATATCATAAGCTATATGTTTCTTTTATCAAATTATAAATTGGTATTATTTAAAATGCTCCAAGACGTTTTCTGGCATTCTCTACACGCTCAGCAGTCGGAGGATCAATTCCTTCTAATGGATACTCCATACCAAGTTCTTTCCATTTGTATGCACCAAGTGTATGATATGGTAGAACTTCTACGCGTTCTACATTATGAAGAGTCAGAATGAATTCATGCAGTCTGTCCAGATATTCATCTTTGTCGCTGCGCTTAGGAACAAGAACATGTCTGATCCAGACAGGCTTCTTCATATCAGACAGATAAGTTGCCAGATCTAAGATGTTTTTATTCGTATGCCCTGTCAGACGTATATGCTCCTTTTCATCAATGTGTTTGATGTCAAGCAAAATGAGATCGGTATATTGCATTAATTCATTAAATTTGCTAAAGAAAGGTTCTTCTCTTGTGAAAGGATTACCACTTGTATCTAGTGTTGTATGAATTCCATTTTCCTTTGCTTTTTTAAAAAGTTCAGTCAGAAAATCAATTTGAAGAAGCGGTTCACCACCACTGACAGTAATGCCACCTTCATTCCCCCAGTAAGAACGATATCTGAGGGCTTTTTTGATCAGGTCATCCGTAGAAGTCAGTGTACCTGTTTTCATATTCCATGTATCCGGGTTATGACAGAACTGACAACGCATGGGACATCCTGCAGTAAAAATGACAAAGCGAACTCCTGGTCCATCTACAGAACCAAAACTTTCTGTGGAATGAATGTATCCTTCCATAATAACAATCTCCTATCTATATATTTTTAAAAATGTATTTTCAATAATGGTTTATTATTTTGAAAATTTACATAATTAATTATAAGACCCCGCGAAGAGCATTGTCAAACACGAGGTCTTATATGTGTGAAAATTACATTTCTTTATGGCATGTTCTGGAAATTACATCTAACTGCTGCTCGCGAGTCAGGTCGATGAATTTTACAGCGTATCCAGATACACGGATTGTAAAGTTTGCGTACTCTGGTTTCTCTGGATGCTCCATAGCATCGATCAGTTTCTCTGTACCAAATACATTGACATTCAGATGATGAGCTCCCTGATCAAAGTATCCATCTAATACGTGTGCAAGGTTCACACTTCTCTCTTCATCATTGTGTCCAAGTGCTCCTGGGCTGATTGTCTGTGTATTAGAAATTCCATCTAATGCAAGTTCATATGGAAGCTTAGCAACAGAGTTCAAGGAAGCAAGAAGTCCTGCTTTTTCTGCACCGTATGATGGGTTAGCTCCTGGAGATAATGGCTCTCCTGCTTTTCTTCCATCTGGAAGAGATCCTGTAGCCTTACCATATACAACGTTTGATGTAATTGTAAGGATAGATGTTGTCGGTGTAGAATCTCTGTAAGTATGGCATTTGCTCAGTTTGTGCATGAATTTCTTCAGAAGCCAAACTGCAATGTCATCTGCACGGTCATCATCATTACCATATCTTGGGAAGTCTCCCTCAATTTCAAAGTCAACGGCAATTCCGTCCTCGTCACGGATTGGTTTAACCTTTGCGTATTTGATAGCGCTTAAGGAATCTACTACATGTGAGAATCCTGCGATACCTGTAGCGAATGAACGTTTTACATCTGTATCGATGAGGGACATCTGCGCTGCTTCATAGTAATATTTATCATGCATGTAGTGGATCATGTTCAGTGTATCAACATACAACTTGGACAACCACTCCATCATCTCGTCATATTTAGCAAGTACTTCATCAATGTCAAGGTACTCCGATGTGATTGGCTGATAGTTTGGTCCAACCTGTGCTTTTGTCTTCTCATCAACACCACCGTTGATTGCGTACATTAAGCATTTTGCAAGGTTGGCACGAGCTCCGAAGAACTGCATCTCTTTACCAGTCTCTGTGGCAGATACGCAGCAGCAAATGCTGTAGTCATCACCCCATACCGGACGCATTACATCGTCATTTTCATACTGGATAGAACTTGTCTCAACAGAAATGCGAGCAGCAAATTTCTTGAAGTTCTCTGGCAGTCTTGAAGAATAAAGAACTGTTAAGTTCGGCTCTGGAGAAGGACCCATGTTCTTTAATGTGTGAAGGAAACGATAATCGTTCTTTGTTACCATAGAACGTCCATCTTGTCCAAGTCCGGCTACTTCCAGAGTTGCCCATGTCGGATCTCCTGAGAACAGTTCGTTGTAAGAAGGAATTCTTGCGAATTTAACCATACGGAACTTCATTACAAGGTGATCAATCAATTCCTGAGCTTCTTTCTCTGTAAGCTTACCGTTTTTAATATCACGATCAATATATATATCAAGGAAAGTAGACACACGTCCAACACTCATAGCAGCACCGTTCTGAGTCTTGATTGCTGCAAGATAACCAAAGTATAACCACTGTACAGCCTCTTTTGCATCTTTTGCAGGCTGTGAAATGTCATAACCGTAAGCAGCAGCCATTTCTTTCATATCACGAAGTGCTCTCATCTGATCAGCAAGCTCTTCACGAAGACGGAAGTCTGTACCTTTCATGCCGTGTCTTGCGTAACGCTCAAAATCATACTGTTTTTTCTCAAGAAGAAAATCAATTCCGTACAGAGCTACACGACGATAATCACCAACGATACGTCCACGTCCGTAAGTATCCGGAAGTCCTGTAATGATTTTGTTATGACGAGCTTTTTTCATCTCTGGTGTGTAGATATCGAAAACTCCCTGGTTGTGTGTTTTATGATATTTAGTAAAGATTTCATGAAGTTTTGGGTTTGGCTCATATCCATAAGTTGTACAAGCCTGCTCTGCCATCTTAATTCCACCGTAAGGCATGAATGCTCTCTTAAGAGGCTTGTCTGTCTGAAGACCTACAACCTGCTCAAGGTCTTTCATACTCTCATCGATATACCCTGGGCCATATGCTGTCAGTCCGGATACTACATCTGTTTCCATATCAAGAACGCCACCTTTTGCACGTTCTTCTTTCTGAAGCTCCTGAAGTCTTCCCCACAATTTGTTGGTTGCTTCAGTTGGTCCTTCCAGGAAAGAGTCATCTCCTTCATATGGAGTGTAGTTATCCTGGATAAAACTTCTAACATCTACAGAATGCGTCCAGTTTCTTCCTTTAAATCCTGCCCACTGTTCGTACTGTGCCATATCTTTACGTCTCCTTTTCCTAAATATGTATTTCTTTTTACGGGCACAGTATAGCATCGGTTTTTTTCGATTGCAAGTATTTAAATGAGTACAATTAATCAAAAAGCGCTTGTACTTGATTTTGTGCAATTTCACCGAGAAATTGCATTTTAGAGAGTACAATTCATGTGTTTTGTATGTAATTTTATACAAAAAATATTTGTTAAACTATTGACAAATTCAAATAAAAGTAATACGGCTATCCTCAAAATATATGATATCATAATTTAGATTTTTCCCTGATATCTGCATATGTAAATGATAAAAATGCTGTTCAGATATAAGAAAAAGAAGCATGAAACACCTTAAATGGATTCTCATACTTCTTTTTTCTTACGACAAATACCTTTTTAATAGTATCATAAATTCAACTGATACAACTTTAAACTTGTATTCTTGCCGCTGCATCATCGCTAATTGCGATTCTTTTGTGTTTATTCCCGATAATCAGACCACCATTGAACTTTTCAAAGACCCGGATTTCACTGCCCTCCTCAATCTGACAGTTACGGATGATATTCAAAACCTCCGGGAGACCGAACATCCATTTGATGGTATATACTTTACCGGGTGCTGCTGTTGACAAAGCCTGCATACTCGCACCTTCTTCGCTTTTTTCTTATTGTAGACCGAGGAATAAATGTTAGTCAACAGCAACACTATGCATAGATTTATATTACATGAAGTCCTTTTAAGGAAACATCAAGAATCGGTGCAGAATGGGTCAGTGCTCCACTGGAAATATAATCCACACCAAGTCCGGACAGTTTTTCAATATTTTCCTTTGTAACATTTCCGGAACATTCTGTCTCGGCACGTCCATCAATGATTAATAAAGCTTCTTTCATCTCGTCATAAGACATGTTGTCTAACATAATGATGTCTGCACCTGCTTCTACTGCTTCCTTTACCATGTCAAGATTTTCTACTTCTACCTCGATTTTCCGAACAAACGGTGCATAATCCTTTGCCATCTGTATTGCTTTTGTGACGCTTCCGGCTGCACCAATATGATTATCCTTCAAAAGGACGCCATCAGATAGATTATAGCGGTGATTATATCCGCCTCCGACGCGAACTGCATATTTTTCGAAAATACGCATATTCGGAGTTGTTTTTCTTGTATCCAAAAGTTTCGTTTTAGTTCCGGCAAGCAATTTTGCAACAGAATTCGTGTATGTGGCAATTCCACTCATGCGTTGCAGATAATTCAGTGCCACTCTTTCTCCAGATAACAGTACACGGATATCGCCTGTAACAACACCCAGAAGTTCCCCGCTTTTTACTGCGTCGCCATCTTTTTTATAAAATTCAATCTTTGTATTAGCATCCAGCAATTCGAATACTCGTTTAAATACTTCCAGTCCTGCAATAATACCGTCCTGTTTGCAGATAAGATTTACTTCTCCCTGCACTGCTTTTTTCATTACAGAATTGGTAGTAACATCTTCACTGGATATATCTTCTCTTAAGGCTTCTTCTATGAGATGATCAGCCTGTAGTTTCATTGTAATTGTATTCATGACTCTTTGAAAATCTCCTTTTTTATAGCATTTTATTACTGTTTTATGCGGTTGCCTTATTCATCTGTTTTTCAGACATGATTTTCCTGGCAGCTCTTTTAGCAAATACAAGACTCTCCAAAAGAGAATTGCTTGCAAGTCGGTTCTTTCCATGAACACCGTTGCAACTTGTCTCTCCTACTGCATATAAATTTGGCATAGATGTATGACTATCGGAGTCAACCCAGATTCCCCCCATAAAGTAATGCTGAGCCGGCACGACTGGAATCCACTCTTTTGTCGCATCATAACCTTCTTCCAGGCAATGCTGGTAGATATTCGGAAAATGACTTAGGATTATTTCCTTTGGAATCTTTTCTAATGACAGCCACACATGATCTGTCCCATCCTTCTTCATCTGTTCCTGAATGGCTTTTGTGACAACATCTCTTGGGAGCAGTTCATCTATAAATCGATTTCCGTTTTTATCATACAGAAGAGCGCCTTCACCACGCACAGATTCGGAAATCAAAAATCTGCGTCCCGGCTTTTTAGAATAAAGTGTTGTTGGATGGATCTGTACATAATCTAAATGTTCCAGTCTGATGCCATGCTTTTTTGCAATATCAATGGCATCTCCAGTTAAATGCGGAAAGTTTGTAGAATGCTTATAACGGCCTCCGATACCACCGCTTGCAAAAATAGTCTGATCAGCGTGGATATAAATCTTTTTATGATCAGATGTTTCAGCCTCAATCCCGGCACATGCCCCTTTGGAAATAAGGATGTCAGTCATCGTCGTATATTCCATAATCTGGATATTTTTACGTGTCTTTATCTGTGCAAGAAGCTTACTTGTGATTTCTTTACCAGTAATATCTTCATGAAACAGAATTCGAGGTCTGGAATGGGCGCCTTCTCTTGTGTACAGAAGTTTACCATCTTCCTTTGCAAAATCCACACCATACCCGATCAGATCATGAATTACATCCTGTGAACCACGGATCATAATATCTACAGACTCTTTCCTGTTTTCATAATGACCAGCCCGCATTGTGTCTTCGAAATAACTGTCATAATCATCGTCATCATGTAACACACAGATTCCTCCTTGTGCGAGAAATGAATCGCTGCTTTCAAGATCTGATTTTGTAATCATAATAATGGATAAATCTTCGGACAGATTCAAGGCTGAAAAGCAGCCGCCTACGCCTGTGCCGACAATGACCACATCGGCTTGCAAATTATTTTTCTTACTTTTACTTACATTTTTCATATTATCTGTTTGATTCATATTCAAATGCCTACTTTCCAAGCTCTAACATACGTTCCAGAGGTTTTTTTGAATTTTCACGAAGGTTGTCACTGACATGAACTTCGTTCTTGCCGGTCTTTAATACATGAAGCACTTTTTCCAAAGTATTCTTTTTCATGTTCGGACATACCGGAACAGTCTTCGGATAGTAAAAATGTTTATCCGGATTATTCTGAACGAGTTTATAGTGTACACCCTCTTCTGTACAGATGATAAATTCATTACATGGACTTTCCGTTGCATATTTAATAATTCCTGAAGTACTTCCTATATAATCGGATAATTTTAATACTTCTGTATTACATTCCGGGTGAGATAACACCAGTGCATCCGGGTGTTCTTCTTTTGCTTCGCGGACTTCATCAGCTTCCATACGCTCATGTGTCGGACAGAATCCTTCATTATAGATAAAATGCTTCTCCGGAACTTGATCTGCTACAAAATGAGCCAGATTCCGGTCCGGAATAAAGTAGATATTCTTATTCGGTAACGCTTTTACTATCTTGACAGCATTTGCTGACGTTACACATACATCGGAATATTCTTTTAAAGCTGCTGTAGAATTAATATAGCAGACCACTGCTACATCTTTATACTCTTCGCGGACTTTTTTAATGGATTCTACATCTGCCATATGTGCCATCGGGCAGTCAGCAGTCGGATCCGGCATCAGAACAGTTTTGTCCGGATTTAAGATCTTTGCGCTCTCGTCCATAAAAGAAACGCCGCAAAATACAATCGTACTCTCAGAAAGTTCTGTTGCAACACGGCTTAGATAGAAAGAATCTCCTATATAATCTGCAATATCCTGAACTTCAGGTCTGACATAATAATGAGCTAGGATCACTGCATTTTTTTCTTGTTTTAATTTTTGTATTTCTTCTACAATTGTCATATGTTTTTCCTCCCATATGATCTGAAATTTCATTGCAGACAATTATAACACATGTTTTTACATGTGACAAGACAGTAAATAATTATTGACAAACAAGAAATAAAGACTATACTAAAGCTGAACATAATATTCTATATATGTATAATTAAAATATCAAACATACATAATTTATATGGCTGAAGAAAATATTTATACTAAACTGACGATATGGTCAGTTCAGTGAAGAAAGAAGTGATTTATATGCAAGTGATCCACAAAAATCACATGGAAATTTTATGGCATGATTATGCAGAAGCAATTGATGATATCCCGATTACAAGTGCTGGAATTATTGAAAAATCTTCTGTGATCGGACGGACAGGTCTTATGCTTCTGTCATGTGGAACCGGAGCCTGGCGTGTCAGACAATCTATGAATACACTCGCAGAACAGTTAGGGTTGACTTGTACTGCAGACATCGGATTAATGTCTATTGAATACACCTGTTTCGATGGAGAGGAATGTTACTCTCAGTCCTTATGTCTTACAAACACAGGAGTAAATACATCAAAACTGAATCGTCTGGAACAGTTTATTAATAAATTTTCATCCGAAGGTGTATACATGACTGGTGAGGAATTACATTCTCATCTGGATCAGATTGAAAAAATACATGGTCTCTACTCTCCGACCGCACTTGGTTTTGCAGCCGCACTTGCCTGTGGCGCATTTACCTTTTTACTTGGAGGCGGACCGGTAGAAATGTTTTGTGCATTTGCAGGTGCCGGTATCGGGAATTTTGTCCGATGCAAACTGGGGAAGCATCATTTTACACTATTTTTATGTATCTTCGCTTCTGTAACATCAGCCTGTCTGGTCTATGCGGGATTATTTGAAGTGATGAAACTGATACTCGGGGTGTCAGAACAACATGAAGCAGGATATATTTGTTCTATGTTATTTATCATTCCAGGATTCCCATTCATTACCAGCGGTATTGACCTTGCAAAATTGGATATGAGATCAGGTCTGGAACGATTAACTTATGCAATCATTATTATCACTGTTGCAACAATGACTGCCTGGATTATGGCACTTGTCTTAAAATTGCAGCCGGTGGATTTTCTAACATTAAATTTGCAAGTCCCGGTACAAATTCTCTTCCGACTGGCAGCAAGCTTTTGTGGAGTTTTCGGATTCTCTGTTATGTTTAACAGTCCAAGAAAACTGGCAGCTACAGCGGGATGTATCGGAGCAGTTGCCAATACTCTTCGTCTGGAAATGGTGGACCTTGCAAATATGCCCCCAGCTGCTGCTGCATTTATCGGCGCGCTTGTTGCAGGAATTCTTGCTTCTATGATTAAAAATGTTGCGGGATTTCCAAGAATATCCGTAACGGTACCTTCCATAGTAATTATGGTACCTGGCCTTTATTTGTACCGTGCTATTTATAATCTGGGAATCATGTCCCTGCATACATCAGCAGAGTGGTTCGCTGCCGCATTTATGATCATACTTGCATTGCCGCTTGGATTGATTTTTGCAAGGATTTTGACAGATAAAACATTTCGTTATTGCACGTAAATTCAAAGATTCGACTCTCAATTATATAAGTTCACTTGTCACTTATATAATTGGGAGTCTTCTCAACTGAACTAAAAGAGGAACCGTTCATTTTCAAGTGAATAGTTCCTCTTTCTTATAGATTATATGACAAATTATTCTTTATATTGATAAACAATCTTCTTCGCTGTCTCAATATGTTTTTCCAGTCGTTCTGAAAAATGTGTAAATGGAAGAAAAATTCCAAGTTCATCAAAATGCTCGCCTTTTTCTTCAAGACGTTCTTGTCCATAATAAACAATGGATTTTGGCAATTCTTCCTGCAATTGCATAACCAGATCCATAACGGCGACATAAGACTGAGCTTCAGTCTCTTTCATTTTGATAGTATCCGGCAGTTCATATACAAGCAAAACACCTAACTGCTCTCCCATTCGATAATCTTTTACTTCCATAGTCACTTCATCATAACAATGCCTTTTTCGATATCCTTCTGCCAGATACATTTTCACATCATCATTTTGTGCGTAGACTTTTTGGAATTTATGATATATTTTGTCAGGTACAGCTTTCTTGCAATCATTTAACAGATTGCCGGATCCATCCGTTAAAATATAAGGATTGGTATGTCCGTCAGCATTAAAACGAAACGGAACAAGGTATGCATTTCTAAGAAGATCGAACATGCTGTGCTGACAGATTGCCAGAAGAAAAGCGGTCAGATCTTTATTCTTATAAGCGTCAAATAAAGCTTTTGCAAATTTCTCCGGCGGCAATACTTCTCCTGAATATTCGCCGTCAGATTCTACTGATTCATAAAATGTTTCCATCAACCGTTCGCATGCCTGCGAATTTTCCAGAATTTTGTCAAATAAGTATTCTGCTTTTTCTTCTCTTGGAAATATGGTTGCCATTTTTATTCATCTCTTTTCTTATTGATTTTTTATCTGCTATATATTATAGTTGTCTTACGTCAAAATGTAAAAGATATATTTAGTATCATGGATATATCAATTTGGAATGAGAGGACTAGATATGATTACTTACGATTATTACCGCATATTTTATTTTGTAGCACGTTATAAGAGCTTTACAAAAGCAGCAAAAATGCTTGGCAACAATCAGCCCAATATTACACGCTGCATGAATATCCTGGAGCAAGAATTAAAATGCACTCTTTTCCTACGGTCTAACCGTGGTATTTCGTTAACACCAGAGGGAAAGAAATTATATGAGCATGTAGCAATTGCATATGAACAGTTACAGATTGGCGAAGAAGAAATCCGTCAGAATGGTGAACTGGAGAATGGATTAGTATCCATCGGTGCCAGCGAAAACGCGCTGAGACTGGTACTACTTTCAAGACTTGAAAAATTTCATGAACAATATCCGCATGTCAGACTTCGTATTTCGAATCATTCAACGCCACAGGCAATTCAGGCATTAAGAAGTGATATTGTGGATTTTGCTGCGGTGACAACACCACTTGACATCAAAAGTCCACTGGAGAAAATACCTCTTGCCTCTTACCGCGAAATACTAATCGGAGGGAGAAAATACAAAAAGCTTGCAGAACATACCCAGAAGCTTGAAGATATTGCTTCTCTTCCATTTATTAGTCTTGATGAAAATAGCAGTACAAGAGAATTATATAACAGTTTTTTTCTGGAACAGGGACTTTCCTTTGCACCGGATATGGAGACCGCGACAACCGATCAGATGCTTCCTTTGATCACTCATAACCTTGGAATCGGTTTTTATCCTAAGAAAATGGCTGAACTAGCTTTGACCAAAGGTGATGTATATCAGATTCCGTTGGAAGAAAAACTGCCCCTTCGGAGAATTTATTTAGTCACGAATGGCAGCACTGCAAAGAGTACTGCCGTTCGTAAGATGATCAAGTTCATTCAAGAATATCATAAAATATAACAATTTATTTGTTAACGCATCTGCATTCCTGCTTTTAAGAGCCGGAACATTCGTCTTGCTGCACCAAGATATAATTCTTCAGCATGATTTAAAGCATCAGACAGAGGCATAATATTATTTACCGTTGTGATAATAGATTCAATTCCATAATCGAAGATATCTTCTGCACCGCTTCCCATACTTCCGACAATCGCTACAGCTGGTATATGGCGCTTTTTGCAGTGTACACCAACTCCCTGCATGACTTTGCCAAATACAGACTGCCAGTCTGTAGCACCTTCTCCGGTTACGACAATATCGACATCTTTCAGATGTTCATCGAAATCCACAAGATCAAGTACCGTCTCAATTCCAGATTTCAATGTTCCGTTTAAAAATACCATAAGAGCGGTCCCGAGACCACCAGCTGCTCCGGACCCCGGTATATTATCCATATCCAGATCAAATTGCTCTTTAATAATGTCCCGGTAATTACACATACCAGCTTCCAGATCATTTTGAATCTCGGGGGTTGCACCTTTCTGTCTGCCAAATGTATAAGTAGCTCCGTCTTTTCCGCAAAGCGGATTTGTGACATCACACATTACTGTGAATTTACATTCTTTTATCAATGGATTCAGTCCAGAAAGATCTATCTTTCTAATTTTCATCAAATCCTCGCCGCACCCCTTTAATTCCTGATTATTCTCATCTAAAAATTTTCCACCCAGAGCGCGTATACAGCCGATTCCACCATCGTTTGTAGCAGAGCCGCCGATGGCTATGGATATATCCCGGAATCCTCTTCTAAGAGCATCTGCAATCATTTCTCCAGTTCCATAAGATGTAGTATAGCGTGGATTTCTTTTCTCTTCTGGAACGAGAGGCAGTCCGGAAGCTGCAGCCATTTCCATTACTGCACGATTTTCATCCAGCATGCCATAATTACTTGTAATATCCTCCCAGAGAGGTCCATGAACTTGCACAGGTAATTTTTTTCCATTTGTAGCCGCAAGTACTGCCGCTGTTGTACCTTCGCCACCGTCTGCAACGACAATGCTGTCACATTGACAGTCCGGAAATATCTCCCGGGCTGCTTTTGCCAAAAGTTCTGCTGTCTTTTGCGAAGATAAACTCCCTTTAAATGAATCTGAAGCAAATAAAAATTTCATAAGCTTCCTCCTGTAATTACCTCTTTATAAAATAAAAAGATTTTTATTTTTTTAATACAAGTGCTACAAATACAATTGGATCTGTTCCGTGATTCTTAATTCCATGTCCGTCTCCATCTTTGCAAAATGTAACATCGCCGGTTTTGATCTCGTATTCTATATCGTTGTCCATATAAGTCGCACTGCCGGAAAGTACATAATAAGTCTCAGTTTCTCCATGATGCTCATGATAACCAAGTTCACAGCCTGGCTCAATGGTTACCTGAGAAAATATACGGCAATGCTCTCCTCGTTCTTCTTCATTTAAAAGAGCCTCCATAAGCACATGACCTGCTCCGCCATTTACCTGTTCTTTTTTTGCAATCTTACGTTCGCCTGCTCTTGTCATTGTTCTAGAACCTCCTGAATTCAATTTTAGTATTATAAGTATATCATAGCATATCTTGTGCAGAATAACTTAGTGAATCACAGAAAAATGAAAGAATAATTAAAAAGTGTTTGCTATTGTATTCCTGTCAAGTCGTGATATAATGTAAAAGACTTATAAGAGTTTAGAAAGGACAGAAAAATGAAATTTATATATCCAGCAGTATTTCATGAAGAAAAAGATGGAAAATACAAGGGCTATTTCCCTGATTTAGAATGTTGTTACGGAGAAGGTGACACGATAGATGATGCCATAGATGATGCCAATGAGGCCGCCAGAAACTGGCTGAGTCTGGAACTTACAGAAGAAGATCCATTCATCCCGTATGTATCTGACGAGGAAGATATTGACTTAAAAGAAGGGGAATTTATTCGTAACATTTCTGTAAATATCCGGTTTTACGAGGGCTGGGACGAATAATATCCAGCTATTTTTTACGGAAGCTATTTTTTGACTGGAGACATTTATGAAAATTACTTTAATTACCGTTGGAAAAATAAAAGAAAAGTATTTAAAAGATGCTATTGCAGAATACAGTAAGAGGCTCGGCCGTTATTGTAAGCTTGAGATTGTCGAAGTTGCTGACGAAAAGACGCCGGATCACGCAAGCGAGACTGTTGAAAATGCAATCCGGGATAAAGAAGGCGAACGCATTTTGAAATATGTCAAAGAAGATTCATATGTAATTACATTGGAAATTCGCGGCAAAATGCTGACCTCTGAAGAACTTTCCGAAAAAGTCGACACGCTTGGCGTTCAAGGCATCAGCCATATTATTTTTATTATAGGCGGCTCTATTGGTCTTGGCAAAGAAGTTTTAAAACGCTCAGACTATGCACTCAGCTTTTCAAAAATGACGTTTCCTCACCAATTAATGCGTGTGATCTTATTGGAACAGATATATCGCAGTTATCGAATTATAAATCATGAACCCTATCACAAGTAAATGAGATTTTTTACATTCCGTTATCAATCGTCATAACTAGTATAAGTTTATGAATTAAAAGAATAAAGGAGAACATGTTACTTTATCGAACATGTTCTCCTTTTATTCATCTTCATGCTTTCTAGCCCAAAGCTACATCTAATATCATCATTAATACAAACCCCAGTGCAAATCCTATCGTCCCGACATTGCTATGGGTTCCTTCAGATGATTCCGGAATTAACTCTTCCACTACAACATAAATCATAGCACCTGCTGCAAATGCAAGTAGATATGGCAATACAGGTGTAATTTTAGATGCAAGCAGAATTGTTATTCCACCCCCAATTGGTTCTACAATCCCAGAAAGCATGCCATATAAAAAAGCTTTTATCCGCCCTTTTTCACTTCTGACAGGCAGTGAAACAATAAAGCCTTCTGGTACATTTTGAATTGCTATGCCGATAGACAGTGCAAATGCTCCGGCAAGTGTCACTTTTGAATTATTCATAAGAAGTCCTGCAAATACTGCGCCACCAGATATTCCTTCCGGAATATTGTGAATTGTAACTGCCAAGATCAGCATCGTCGATTTCTTTAATGAAGCTTTAGGACCTTCTGATTCTTCACTCCCAAGATGCAGATGTGGAATGAGGCGGTCCAATGCAAGAAGAAATACAATGCCGACAAGAAAGCCAACAGCAGCCGGTAAAAATGCCAGTTGTCCCAGATGATCAGACATTTCCATAGCTGGAATTAAAAGTGACCATACAGAGGCCGCAACCATAACTCCCGCTGCAAAACCAAGTAAAGACTTTTGAATCACAGGTTTTAATTCATTTTTTATAAATAATACGCATAATGCCCCAAGAGTTGTTCCGATGAACGGTATCATTAGTCCCCAGAAAATTGTCATGTATCAAACACTCCTTTTTATTATCTATTAGTATTATATTCAGAATCTCGATATCCTAGAATAACAGTATTAAATTAATCTACGGAGGTTAGTCTGAACTAATTCTGATATTATTTTATACAAAAGACTTAGAAGTGTCAATAAAAAAGTCAACTTCATAAATTAAGGGCACCCCTTTTATGAAAAAAGGGACACCCTTAATCAATGATGGGGACGTAGTATTTTAAAGTTTTACTACGTCCCCAATATGAACTATTTGTTGCTTAATAATTCATGAATTCCCTTTGCTCCGGCTTTTCCGGCACCCATAGCAAGGATTACTGTTGCTGCTCCTGTTACAGCATCTCCGCCAGCGAATACGCATGCTTTTGATGTCTGTCCATTTTCTTCTTCTGCAACGATACATTTTCTCTTGTTTGTCTCAAGACCTTTTGTTGTAGAAGCGATCAATGGGTTTGGAGATGTTCCAAGAGACATGATAACTGTATCAAGTTCAATCTCGTACTCTGATCCTGGAATTTCTTCCGGACGTCGTCTTCCTGATGCATCAGGCTCTCCAAGCTGCATCTTAACAACCTTCATTCCTTTTACCCAGTCATTCTCATCTGCAAGAATTTCTTTTGGATTTGTAAGAAGATCAAAGATAACGCCCTCTTCTTTTGCATGATGTACTTCTTCAACTCTGGCTGGAAGTTCTTCCTCGCCACGACGGTAGATTACATGTACTTCTGCTCCAAGACGAAGTGCTGTTCTGGCAGCATCCATTGCTACGTTACCGCCACCGACAACTGCAACTTTCTTACCTGCTGCAATCGGTGTATCATAAGAATCATCGAAAGCTTTCATAAGGTTGCTTCTTGTCAGATACTCGTTTGCAGAGAATACTCCGTTTGATGCCTCTCCCGGAATTCCCATGAACATCGGAAGACCTGCTCCGGAACCGATGAATACAGCTTCAAAGTTTTCCTCTTCCATCAACTGATCGATTGTTGTTGATTTACCGATTACTACGTTTGGCTCAAAATGTACACCTAATTCTTTTACTTTTTCGATTTCTTTCTTTACGACTTTCTCTTTTGGAAGACGGAACTCTGGAATACCATATACAAGTACTCCGCCAAGCTCATGAAGTGCCTCAAATACTGTTACTTCATAACCAAGCTTTGCAAGGTCTCCGGCGCATGTAAGTCCGGACGGACCAGAACCGATAACTGCAACTTTATGTCCATTTGTCTTCTCAGGTTTTGCAGGTTTAATGTCATGCTCAAGAGCGTAATCAGCAACGAATCTTTCAAGTTTACCGATTGAAATCGGGTCACCTTTGATTCCACGGATACATTTGCTCTCGCACTGGGACTCCTGTGGACATACACGGCCACAGATAGCAGGAAGTGCTGAGGACTCTCCGATTACTTTATAAGCTTCCTCAATATTACCTTCTTTTACATGACTAATAAATCCTGGAATATTGATAGATACAGGACAGCCCTGAATACATCTTGCATTCTTACAGTTGATACAGCGCTGTGCCTCTTCCATTGCTTCTTCTTTGTTATATCCATAACATACTTCTTCGAAGTTTGTTGCTCTTACTTTTGGATCCTGTTCTCTTACAGGAACTCTCTCTAATACATTTGCCATTATTTGTCACCTCCGCAGTTTCCGCATCCACCATGATGAGTGTCACCTTCCTGTAATTTCAGCATTGCACGACCTTCTTCTGTCTTGTAAAGCTGCTGTCTCTTCATAGCGTTATCAAAATCAACGAGATGTCCGTCAAACTCTGGTCCGTCTACGCATGCGAATTTCACTTCGTCTCCAACGATCAGACGGCAGGCACCGCACATTCCTGTACCATCAACCATGATTGGGTTCATGCTGACAACTGTCGGGATCTCCAGTTTCTTTGTAAGGAGACAGACAAATTTCATCATGATCATTGGACCGATTGCAATACATACATCATATTTGTTTCCATTATTTACAAGTTCTTCGACCATTGTTGTAACCATTCCGGCATGTCCGTAGGAACCATCATCTGTACATGGGTAATAGTTACCAGATACAGCTTCCATAGCATCTTCAAGGATCAGCATATCTTTTGTCTTTGCTCCGACAATAACATCTGCTGCTACGCCGTGTTCATGTAACCATTTTACCTGTGGATATACAGGAGCAGCTCCAACTCCACCTGCTACGAATAAGATTTTTTTCTTTTTCAAGTCTTCTATGTCTTCTTCAACGAGCTCTGAAGCACAGCCAAGAGGTCCAGTGAAATCACGGAATGAATCCCCGGCCTTTAAGTCAGCCATCTTTACAGTAGATGCTCCGACTTCCTGGAATACGATTGTAATAGTACCTGCTTCTCTGTCATAGTCACAGATTGTAAGTGGGATACGTTCTCCCTTATCGTCCATCTTAACGATAACGAACTGTCCAGGCTGGCAGTGTCTTGCAACACGTGGTGCCTCAACATCCATAAGATAAATCTTGTCAGCTAATTTTTCAGCTTTTAATATCTTATACATCTTGCTTCCTCCTAATTCTAACCCCCATTGAAATACCGGGAATAATAATAATCATCTATATAATGATACAACATTGTTATGAAAATATCAAGTAACTTGCTGTGAATTTAATTTCTAAATAAATTCTGAAAACCGCACCAAAAACGGCAAATATTATTATAATACCTGCCGTTTCATCATTATTTTATTAAAATTATTTTTTTAACATTGTTGTTAATTAAAAATCAACTTCTGTTCCATAATAAATACATGTAAACAGTCTTTCCATTGTAGCTGGATCAATTGTTCTTGGATTAGAACCTGTACAGGCATCTCCAACAGCATTTTCAGAGATTGTAGCAATTTTTTCTTTAAATTCATCTTCTTTGATTCCGAAATCCTTTAATGTAGCCGGAATATTTAAGATAACATTGAATTCATTGATCTTCTCACAAAGACTGTTGATGAGTGCTTTTTCAGATGCTCCACCAAGTCCTACAAATCTTGCAATTTCAGCATATCTCTTAGCTGCTACAGGATCTTTTGCATTATATTTGATTACATATGGAAGATACATTGCATTTGCAAGACCATGTGTAATATGTCCTGTAGAGAATGCAGCTCCTGTTTTATGAGCCATAGAATGTACGATTCCAAGTAATGCATTAGAGAATGCCATTCCAGCCAGACACTGTGCATCGTGCATTTTTGCTCTTGCTTCCATATTGCATCTGTAGGATGCCGGAAGATAATCAAATACCATCTCGATTGCTTTGAGTGCAAGCGGATCTGTATATGGACAGTTCAATGTAGATACATATGCCTCAATCGCATGTGTCAAGGCATCCATACCTGTGTAAGCAACCTGCTTTACAGGAAGTTCAGCTACAAGAGCCGGGTCAACAATTGCAACATCTGGCGTGATGTTAAAATCTGCCAGAGGGTACTTGATTCCTTTTGCATAATCTGTGATAACAGAAAATGCTGTTACTTCAGTTGCAGTTCCGGAGGTTGAAGGAATTGCTGCAAATTTTGCTTTCTGTCTTAATTCCGGGAAACTGAATGGTGTAATCAGATCTTCAAATGTTATTTCCGGATACTCATAGAAAGCCCACATAGCTTTTGCTGCATCAATCGGTGATCCACCACCCATAGCTACGATCCAGTCAGGCTCGAATTCCTGCATAGCCTTTGCACCTTTCATTACAGTTTCAACAGACGGGTCTGGTTCTACACCTTCGAAAAGAGCAACTTCCATTCCAGCTTCTTTCAAGTAGTCTTCAACTTTTGCAAGGAATCCCTGGCGTTTCATTGCGCCGCCACCGACAACAACGATTGCCTTTTTACCTTTTAAGTTCTTCAGCTCTTCTAAAGCTCCTTCTCCATGATAAATGTCTCTTGGTAATGTAAATCTTGCCATGATTTTTCTCCTCCATAAAATAATTGCGTTAAATTTTTATCACAGTTGCATTATAGCATTGATAATAATTTAACGCAATATTTTTCTGGTAATTTTTTCTTTTTTTACATAATAAGATAACAATTATTGGTTATCATACATATAATTTCTAGTGGTAATACCACTCATACGCCCCTTTCCATTGACAAGTACGACTTTAAAAAGAGTTTCTCCCTTTGGCATGTCGATTGGCCCGGTATATTTTGTAGATGCTGTTGTCGGGTCTGTACCGTCTGTCGTGTAATATGCAGTATATCCCTCCGGTACTTTTACTTCAATCTGAACTGCTTCATCGTACTGTCCTGTTGACGGGGAGACCGCCGGTGCATCTTCTACAGGGAATTCTACCGTGTAAGTCTTCTTACCGATTGCACTCGGCACCCCTTTTTTGTTGACAGCAATTGCTTTTATGGTTGTCTCACCCTCGCTGATCTGTATGCCTTCACTAGTGTACTTCGTACTTGTCAGATCAGGATCTGTACCATCCGTTGTATAGTAGATTGTATCTTTATCTGCAGTCAGAAGTAATTTTTGGACATCATCATAAGTCGTAGAATCCTCCAGACTGAACTTTGGTTCATCTACAACATAATCGCTTAATTTCTCCAACATGGAATCATTGACAGAATCCAAAAGTTCTGGAATTTCCATGTTCTGATCTGATTTCAAATAAAAATCCATACATGCTTTATAAAGTTCAACATTACCAGATTGCTTGCTAACTGCTTCTTCAAATAATGTTGTACCTTCATCTGTCTTATCCTGTGACTGATAAACATCTGCAAGACCTGTGTAAGCATCTGCTTTTTTAGTATTTTTGGAAATTGCCTGTTTATAATAAGCTTCTGCAGTGGTATAATCTTTTGACTGCGCGGCTTTTTGTGCTTTTTTCATAATCCCGTTATAGGAATTCTGATATACAACATAGAATCCGGCACCTGCTAATACTACGATTGCAGCCATAATAAGCAGGACGATTCGTCTTTTTCTGCGCAAAGCTTTCTTTCTTGCTGCTTTTGCGCTCTGCCGTTTTCTTCTTTCCTTTTCAGTTAGCATCTGCCCCGTAGTATTCCCGGTCATTCTTCTTCCAGTCATAGCCGCTGTTGTTCGTGATGCACTTCTTCCTGTATTTCTGCCAGCAGATTGTCCTGTCCTGTTATTATTTCTGCGTTTTTGATTTATATATTGATCGAGCTCCGATCCCTGCTCATTGCCATCTAATTGGATCTGAGCCGTTAACATTTCTTCAAGTGGATTGTAATCTGGTACAATCTGTACCTCTCGCCCACATTTTTTACAATATAATTCCCCTTCTGGTATTTCTGCCTTACAATACCTGCATTTCATTGTCTATACTGACCTCCTCTGATTATTCAGTAGTATTTATATTTTGTATGTATTGTTCAAATTCTTCTGGTGTCATGAGGATTTTGCGCGGTTTTGTTCCCTCTTCGCCACCGACAATCCCCGCTTCACACAATTGATCCATAATACGTGCTGCACGGTTAAAGCCAATCTTGAACGCTCTCTGCAGCATCCCTATGGAAGCCTTGTCCTTATCAATGATAAGACGACCTGCGTCTATAAAATAGGCATCTCGCCCATTACTTTCATCGGCACCTGGTCCGTTTGAAGATACCATGCCAATATTGGATGTATTTACATGATTGACAACTTCTTCATCGTAATTGGCATTGCCATTTTTGTCAATTAAATAATCAACAACTTTCTGCACCTCTTTATCCGATACAAAAGCTCCCTGGACTCGTACCGGTTTCTGATAACCGGATGGATAAAAGAGCATATCTCCTTTTCCAAGTAATTTTTCAGCGCCATTCATATCAATGATGGTTCTGGAATCAACTCCAGAAGTTACAGAAAACGCGATTCTTGACGGCATGTTTGCTTTAATCAATCCTGTGATAACATTGACAGACGGACGCTGTGTTGCAATGACCAGATGAATTCCTGCTGCTCTTGCAAGCTGTGCCAGCCGGCAAATTGCTTCTTCAACTTCGCCAGGAGCAACCATCATAAGATCTGCAAGCTCGTCTACAATAATGACAATCTGCGACATCTTATGTCCTTTTGCTTCATCTGCATGATCCGGCATAGATTCAATCTTCGCATTATATCCTTTGATATCACGTACATTCAATGACGCAAATGCCTGATAACGCCTTGTCATCTCAGCTACTGCCCAGTTCAAAGCACCAGCTGCCTTTTTCGGGTCTGTCACCACGTCAATCATCAGATGTGGAATGCCTTTGTAAACACTTAATTCTACAACTTTAGGATCGATCATAATTAATTTGACTTCATCCGGAGTTGCTTTATAAAGGATGCTCATGATCAATGTATTAATACAGACAGACTTACCGGAACCTGTAGCACCTGCGATCAGCACATGTGGCATCTTTGCTATATCTGTAACGACAACCTTACCTCCGATATCTTTTCCAACTGCAAACGATATTTTAGAGGTACTGTCTTTAAATTCTTTGGACGCTAGAAGATTCCCAAGCATGACTGTAGAATTTTCCTTATTCGGAACTTCAATTCCTACAGCTGCTTTTCCCGGAATCGGTGCCTCGATTCGAATATCTGCGGCGGCCAGGTTCAGCTTGATATCGTCTGCCAGTCCGACAATCTTACTTACTTTCACACCCATTTCCGGCTGAAGCTCATAACGCGTGACAGCGGGACCACAGCTTACATTTGTAACTGTTACATTTACTCCAAAATTCGACAGAATCTCCTGAAGCTTCATAGCAGTTTCCCGAAGCTTTGCATCCGATTCCTGACGTCCTTCACTACCACGATTCAGAAGTGATACCGGTGGCATTTTATATGCTTTTGTTCTTACAGCCGCTGTTGTCTTCGCAGCTTCTGCTGCAACACGCGCAACTTCATCGGCAACCGGAGCTGCTCCCATCTTACTTTTACGCACAGAACTTCCCGAAGAAGAGTCTGTCGGATTCTTGTCTGCCTGTGTAAAATCAAAGGCTTCCTCCGTCACATCTGATTCTTCCGGAATATCTTCTATTGGAATATCAGGAGCCCTGTTGATCACAAAATCCGGCTGTTTTTTTGTTTTATCTTCTTCCGGTATCATTTCCGGATTACTCTTTATTTCCTTCATCTCCGGTGACTGGAACTTATCAGAAAGTCTGGTTGCCAGAGAAACTCCCGTTACGCGGTGATCCGATCGTTTTTCGTTAGGGTTTGTGTTTTTGGCAGCTTTTTGTTCCTGCTCACGCATCTTAGCACGCTTAACTTTACGTTCTTCTGAAATTTTACGTCTTCTTTTGGCATCTTCTCTTGCGCGGCCATAGGCCTGATCACCTTTTGCTTTTACTCCCTTTAAAGCAGATTTACCAGTAATGATCACTCCACAGATAATCATACAGATTATTACAATTACATATGTACCTGCCACTCCGACTGCGGGTATAAGAAGGTTTGCAATAAAGCTTCCAAGTCTTCCGCCCATCTCATGGATCAGGTCTAAAAGTGTACAGGTAAGGATCATAAAAACCAGCACAAGCGCAGATTTTATATATGCGATTCTATTTTCTTTATTTGATATTAAAAATGATACGATTCCAAACAGTAAAAATGGGACAAGATAGGCAACGATCCCAAAGCCGTGCTTTAGAGCTCCGGATACATGATAGCCAATGTTTCCGCCAAATCCGAAATTACTGATCAATAGCAAAATACTGACTGCCAGAGTAACCCAGACAAAGATTTCCTCCCCTAAAAAACTTTGTTCGGTCTTTTTTTTCTTTGTCTGCTTTCTGCCAGTTTTCTTTTTTGACTTTGCAGCCATATTTTTTACTCCCCCTTATGCGTAAAACATATCACACTATAGTATACATGAATGATTATTTTTCGTCAATCATCTGGTGAAGTTTCCTTAATGCATGGCTCATTCCTCCAACTTCATCAATCAGACCTTCCCTGACCGCATCTTCTCCTTCCAGAAGTGTGCCGACATCTTTGACAAGTTCCGTCGGATTAAGCATCAGTTCTTCGATACGTTCTTCGTTCATATGGGAATGAGCTGCAAGAAACCCTGTAATGCGTTTTTGAGTCCGGATCATATTTTGGAGACTTTGCTGTACTCCAATAAACATGCCATTTGATCTGACCGGATGTATGATCATAGTTCCGCTCGGGACGATAAATGAGTAATCTGCCGCCACTGCCAGCGGTCCTCCGATAGAATGGCTGCCTCCAAGGACTAGAGAAACTGTCGGTTTACTAATAGAAGCAATCATCTCTGCAATAGATAGTCCTGCTTCCACATCCCCACCCATTGTATTTAAAAGAATCAGAAGCCCATCAATCTCTTCGCTGTCTTCTACTTCAGCCAGCATCGGCAAAAGATGTTCGTATTTTGTCGCTTTTGTATTCCCGGATACCGCTTCATGACCTTCAATCTCTCCAATAATTGTCAAAAGACGTACATTATGTTTCCGGTTATTAGAGTCAAGTTTCATGCTGCCGGTTTCTTTCATTTCATTTCTTTTTTCCTCAGTTGTTTCTTTTTCCATAAAAAATACCTCCATACTTTTTTCTTAGTATGGAGGTATTTGAATACTTTTATACCTGTTCAAGTGCCTGACTTAAATCAGCAATAATATCATCAATATTTTCAATTCCAACACTGAAACGGATCAGATCCGGCTGTACTCCAGCTTCTTTTAACTCCTGATCATTCATCTGACGGTGTGTGTGACTTGCCGGATGGAGAACACAGCTTCTTGCATCGGCTACATGAGTCACGATTGCAATCATCTTCAGGCTGTCCATCATGCGGACTGCTTCCTCTCTTCCACCCTTCAGACCAAAAGTAATGACTCCACAAGTTCCGTTTGGCATATATTTCTTAGCAAGTGCATAATGTTTATCACCTTCTAGCATCGGACAACTTACCCACGCTACTTTTTCATGTGCCTGCAGATATTTTGCAGCTGCCAGAGCATTTTCACAATGACGCTCCACACGTAATGGAAGCGTTTCAAGTCCAAGATTCAGAATAAATGAATTCTGAGGTGATGGAATGGAACCTAAATCTCTCATTAACTGAGAAGTCGCCTTTGTAATATAAGCAGCTTTTCCAAATTTCTCTGTGTATACGATTCCGTGATATGTCTCATCCGGAGTTGTAAGTCCCGGAAATTTATCTGCATGGGCAGCCCAGTCAAAGTTACCACTGTCAACGATAGCTCCTCCGACACATGTGGCATGTCCATCCATGTATTTTGTAGTAGAATGTGTTACGATATCTGCACCCCACTCGAACGGACGGCAGTTGACCGGTGTTGCAAATGTATTATCCACAATAAACGGTACGCCATGTGCATGAGCAGCCGCTGCAAATTTCTCGAGATCTAAAACTACAAGAGCCGGATTGGCAATGGTTTCACCAAATACAGCTTTTGTATTCTCTTTGAATGCGGCATTTAACTCTTCTGTCGTACATTCCGGATCAACAAATGTTGCATCAATGCCCATCTTTTTGATTGTATGGGCATACAAGTTATAGGTACCGCCATATAATGCAGAAGCACATACAATATGATCTCCTTCTTCACAGATATTCATAATGGCATAGAAGTTCGCTGCCTGACCAGAAGATGTCAGCATTGCTGCAACTCCGCCTTCCAAATCGCAGATTTTTGCTGCCACTGCATCATTGGTTGGATTCTGCAGTCTTGTATAAAAATATCCGGATTCCTCCAATGCGAACAGACGACCCATCTGATCGCTGCTATTGTATTTAAATGTTGTACTCTGATAAATCGGAAGTACACGCGGCTCTCCATTGCCCGGCTCATAACCGGACTGGATGCATTTTGTTTCAATCTTGTAATTACTCATAAGTTTATCCCCTTTTTATGTTTTACTCGTCCCAGTTATGATAAACATCCTGAACATCATCATCATCATCAAGCATATCCAGAGTCTTCTGAATATTTGCAATGTCCTTCTCATCTGTCAGTTCGACATATGTCTGAGGAATCATTGTAACCTCTGCACCTGCCATTGGAATTCCAGCTTCTTCAAGAGCCTGACGTACAGCACTGAAATCTTCCGGTGTTGTAAAGATCTCAAAGCTGTCTTCTTCCTCTGAGAAGTCCTCTGCTCCGGCATCAAGTGCGGTCATCATGAGTTCATCAGAATCCCCGTCGAACTCTTCCTTATCTACAATGATCTGACCTTTTTTATCAAACATAAAGGATACACATCCAGGTGTTCCTACATTTCCCTTACCTTTTGTAAATGCATTCTTTACATTCGTAGCTGTACGGTTTCTGTTATCTGTCAGAGCCTCTACGATGATAGCAGTTCCGTTCGGACCATATCCTTCATATGTAATATGCTCGTAGTTTGCTGCATTGGCATCCCCTTCGGCTTTTTTGATATTTCTGTCGATGGTATCATTCGGCATATTGTTAGCTTTTGCTTTTGCAATAACATCACGCAGACGGCTGTTGTTAGCCGGATCAGCGCTTCCACCTTCTTTTACGGCAACTGCAAGTTCTTTTCCGATTTTCGTAAAGATCTTACCCTTTGCTGCATCATTTTTCTCTTTCTTATGTTTAATATTGGCAAATTTTGAATGTCCTGACATTTCTATTCCTCTTTTCTATCTGTTTTCACACGTTCTTTATTCTATCACGCCATCGGAAGTTTTTCAATCTTTACTCTTTGAATTGTGTTATCATTCACTTCCAGAACGGTAAATCGGTAGTTCTTATATACTACAATGCACTCTTCGCCTTCATTCGGGATACGTTCCAGCTTGTCGATCATAAAGCCATTGAGTGTTCCATACTCTTCCGTGTCAAATGTAACATGCAAAAGGTCTCCCAGTTTTTCCAGCTCCAGCATACCGCTCGCGATATAGGAACTGGCAGAAAGTACAATGATCAATTCTTCTTCCACGTCATGCTCGTCCATAATATTTCCGACAATTTCTTCCAGTATATCTTCCAGTGTCACAAGACCGGAAGTCTGCCCATATTCATCCATAACAATTACGATGTGGTTTTTCTTTGCCTGCATCTCCTTAAAAAGGCGGTCAATATTCTTAGACTCCGGTATAAAATCTACAGGTCTTATGTAAGAATGTAATTCTTTGACCGGAACATTTCTGTAATTGTTTTTCAAATAGCATGTCATGGCCTCACGCAAATGCATAAAACCGATGATCTCATCAATACTTCCTCTGTAAATCGGAAATCTTGAATAATTCGTCTCCAGCATAAAATGCAGTGCATCTTCCAGAGATTCCTCCTCATCTATCGCCACAATATTCTTCCTGTGAGTCATGATATCCCGGGCGTTCTTATCCATGTATCGGAACACATTACGGATCAGCTTATCCGCGGTCCCCTGTCTGGCCTCGTCCATAATTCTACTTTCTTTCACTCCTTTGATTATGTATGAAGCTCAAAACTGACTTTGATTGCTTCATCTACTTTGTACATCATTTCTTTATCCAGGTGACAAACCATGTCCTTTAAGCGCTGTTTGTCTATGGTTCGGATCTGTTCTAATAATACCACAGAATTCTTTACAATCTGATATTTTCTTGCATCTATCTCTACATGAGTCGGCAGCTTCGCCTTATTCATACGGGAAGTAATCGCCGCACATATGACAGTCGGGCTGTGACGGTTTCCTACGTCATTCTGAATGATCAGCACCGGACGAATCCCTCCCTGTTCTGAGCCGACCACCGGACTCAAATCTGCATAATAGATATCACCACGTCTTACCTGCACAATGTCCACACTCCGATTTTACTATGATACTACAAGTATTTCCAGCTTTTTCGGAAGTATTCTTATATTTTCATTCAAGAATAAAGCAAAATCCATTCACAGGCATCTCAGTCTGGGCTTTTACCCTTTCTTACTATTACACATCAAAATAATCGACCTGTTCTATGACCTGCCCATTCTGAATGTATTCTCTTGGAATTCTCTTTCCGAGATCACAGACAAATTCATAGTTAAATCTTCCAGACAGATCACTTAAAGTCTCCACCGGAAGAAATTCATCACCATCTTTACCGACCAGTGTTACTTTATCACCAAATTTTACATCTGGAATATCTGTCACATCGACCATAAATTGGTCCATACAAACTCTTCCGCGGATTGGTGCTTTTTTGCCATGAATCAGTACATAACCTTTGTTAGAAAGACTTCTGGGATATCCATCTCCGTAGCCGACCGGAATGGTCGCAAGAGAAGTCTCTTTTTCTGTCACATAGGTTCCGCCATAGCTGACCGGAGTTCCTTCCGGAACTGTCTTTACATAAGAGACATGACTGATCAGTTCCATGGCCGGTCTTAACGGAACATTCTTTTTTTCTACCTCCTCGGAAGGATACAATCCATAAATGGATATTCCGGCACGTACCAGATCCATGTTCGCTTTCTTAATATCAATGATACCGGCACTATTTGAGCAGTGGTAAATCGGAAATGTGACACCTCGCTTTTTAAGTTCATCACGCATATAGTTGTATTTTCCAATCTGAACATCTGTATATGCTTTGTCTGTTTCATCTGCTTTTGCAAAATGTGTGAACATTCCTTCTAATTTAAGTCCCGGCATTTTGGAAATTTCTTCAATTGCATCTACACTGTCTTCATGAATCTGGAAACCAAGTCTTGACATTCCGGTATCCAGCTTAATATGAATATATGCATCTTTTGCCATTTTGACCGCAAGATTCGAAACTCCTTTTGCCATTTCTACTGTGTAAGTGGTCATCCGGACTTCATTTTCAATCATTGCTTCCCACTGATCCGGGAAAATGCATCCAAGCACAAGAATTGGTTTTTTTATTTCATTTTTTCTCAAGACGACAGCTTCGTCCAGTGTTGCAACCGCGTAGCCCCAGATATAGTCTACCGGTTCCAGTAACCGGGCAATCTGGACTGCACCATGTCCGTATCCATCTGTTTTGATAACTGCGATCATCTGTACTCCATCTTTGATATTTGCTTTCATCATCTGGAAATTATAAAAAATTGCATCCAGATCCACTCGTTCACATACTCTGCTGTATTGTTTCATAATCTAGTTTTCCTCCTGTATCGTCATGGCTGTTCCTGCCTTTTGTGCAAGTTCCCTTGCGAGAAGACTGTATGCGCCTTGTTCCTTCTCTATAATCTCACCAGCTCTTCCGTGAATATAAACACCGAGAAGCGCTGCTTCCCATTCAGAAAGTCCCTGTGCGAGATACGATGCGATAATGCCTGCCAGCACATCCCCGGATCCGGCTTTTGCCATAGCCGCACAGCCGGATAGATTTACCGCTACCCGCTCTCTCGGCTTTGCAATGGTTGTTCTGGAATCCTTCAGTACACAGGTAACGTCATATTCTTTAACAAATGTACGAAGTGCTGCAATACGATCTTTTTTTACTTCAGCAATCTTCAAACCGCTGATCCGTTCAAATTCTTTCATGTGCGGTGTAAAGATAAAATGTTCACAATCTGCACCACACAGATAATCCATATGTTCAGACAAAATATTGAGTCCGTCTGCATCTATGACACAAGGTTTCTTTGTATATGCAATGGTTTCTTTTAAAATCTTCCTTGCAGTCTTCTTTGTTCCAAGTCCGGAACCTATAGCTACGACATCTGCCCAGTCGATCAAGCGATGTAGTTCATTGACATCATATTTTTCATAAGTTGTAATAATCGCTTCCGGGATCTGGCTCTGTAAGATCACGAGATTCTCTTTAGCAGTATAGATCTGCACCAGCCCGGTACCTGTCCTGTAAGCTGCAAGTGCGCCAAGATATGCAGCACCTGACATACCTTTGCTTCCGGTGATCATAAGAAGCTTTCCGTAAGTTCCTTTATTGGAGTCCGCATTTCGTTTCGGAAGAAGTGCTGCATAATCACTGCCCTCCAGTGTACAAACTGTTTCCTCATCTCTTTCCAGTGGAAGTGATACAATTCCGATATCCTCGGATACACAGATTCCTGCATAACTTCTTCCCGGATCAAGTACAAGACCAACTTTCGTCTCCTGAATTGTCACAGTATAGTCTGCACGCACTGCAGTTCCTAATACATTTCCTGTAGTTGCGCAAATTCCGGAAGGAATATCCACGGACATACGGACTGCATCAGACTGATTCACACACTCTATAATCTGTGCATATCTGCCTCCAACCTCCCGGCAAAGTCCAACTCCAAAAATTGCATCGATAATTAAAGTATACGGTTCACTTTCAAATGCTTCTTGCTCAAACTGCTCCTTAAACTGTGCCCCTGTATTTTTCAACTGTTCTATCTGATGGGCAGTCTCTGGTGTGCAGTGATTTCTGTTTCCGACCAGAACTGCTGTTACGTCACACCCTTCCCATGCAAACATTCTGGCAATCGCAAAGCCGTCCCCGCCATTATTTCCAGAACCACAGAGGACACATATTTTATTTAAATTAATTTTCCAGTCTTTAATGTGATCTACACATGCTCTGGCAGCCCGTTCCATAAGTTCCAGGGATGGGATTTTAAGTTCATTTATCGTAAATGAATCTGCCGTTTTCATCTGTTTAGCATCTGGCAAATATCTCATAGTTTTGATTCCTCCTGATAGAAAGAAACGTGCAAAGCCAGGATGCTATCTGAACAAACCTGTCTTTACACGTTATCTCCTTAATTATGTTCTTCCTTGTAGCGGCATATATTATATGACAGCCTCATCAGACTCTCGGATAAATGTACATTCTCAACAATCACACTTTCCGGGAGATTCAGATCTGTATGTGCAAAATTCCATATTCCGTGAACATTGTGTTCTGCCAGAAATTTTGCAACTTTGATTGACTCATCCTTTGGAATCGTCAATGCTGCAATATCGATACTGTTCTCATCTACAAATTTCGGAAGCTCGTCCATCATCTGAATTGGAACACCACGAACTTCCTGCCCGTCAAGCTCCGGATTGATATCAAACAATCCTTTTAAGATAAATCCACGCTTTTCAAATGACGCATAGTTCGCAAGTGCACGCCCCAAATTACCAGCACCAATAATAATAATATTATGATCCTGTTCCAATCCAAGAATTTTTCCGATTTCTGAGTACAGATATTTTACATTATAGCCATATCCCTGTTGTCCGAATCCGCCAAAATTGTTAAGATCCTGACGAATCTGGGAAGCTGTGACTTTCATTCTTTTACTAAGCTCATTGGAAGAGATTCGTTCTACTCCCTGCTCGATTAGCTCCCCAAGGTATCTATAATATCTGGGTAATCTACGGATAACTGCCTGTGAAATTCCCCTGTTTTGCATGATCCGTACCTCCTTCCTTCAAAAATTTCTACTCATTATTATAGGCAATCGTTAGTATAATGTCAAACTTTTTAGTTGTTTTTTGTAGTATTTTCGTTATAATAGTATAAGATGATGCCAAAATTATGCGGTCGCAGCGCCGGACGCAGCCCTGCGGCATCTTTATTTCTCAAAATCACAGGATTTTTATCAAGGAGGATAGGATGATACTTGCATGTCACAATATCGAAAAAGCCTTTGGAGAAGAAGTAATTGTCTCCGGCGGCTCCTTTCATATAGAAGACCACGAAAAAGCAGCTCTCGTAGGACCGAACGGTGCCGGAAAGACAACACTTCTTAAGATGATCGTTGGTGAGATACAGGCGGACGGCGGCAATGTTGTTCTGACACGCGGCAAGACGATGGGATATCTGGCACAGCATCAGGATATGAATAATGACCATACGATCTATCAAGAGGTGCGCACAGCAAAAGCCGATATTCTCGACATGGAGCGGCAGATTCGTGAGATCGAACAGGAAATGAAGCATTTAAGCGGAGAACGTCTGGAAGAACGTATGAATACATACCAGCGGCTTACAGCAGCATTCGAACGTGAAAATGGATACGCCTGCGAAAGTGAGATCACTGGTGTTTTAAAAGGACTGGGATTTACAGAAGAAGAATTCGCAAAACCGGTCGCAACTTTATCCGGAGGTCAGAAAACCCGTGTTTCTCTCGGAAAACTGCTCCTCACAAAGCCAGATATTCTGCTTTTGGACGAGCCAACCAACCATTTGGATTTAAATTCCATCTCATGGCTGGAAACTTATCTTCTGAATTATCCCGGTGCAGTACTGATTGTCTCTCATGACCGGTATTTCCTGAACCGGGTTGTAACAAAAGTCGTCGAGATTGAACTTGGCAAGCTTACCACTTTCATGGGCAATTATACAGATTACGCCCAAAAAAAAGAAATGCTCCGTGAAGCCAGAATGAAAGAGTATCTGAACCAGCAGCAGGAAATTAAGCATCAGGAAGCGGTCATTGAAAAGCTCCGCTCCTTCAACCGCGAAAAATCCATCAAGCGTGCAGAAAGCCGTGAAAAGATGCTGGATAAGATGACCCCGGTTGAAAAACCGATGGAACTACATACAGATATGCATTTAACACTGGAACCTTCCTGTGTCAGCGGTAATGATGTCTTAAGTGTCGAGCATTTAAGCAAAGCATTTCCACCACAGATTTTATTTGAAGATGTCAGCTTCGAAATCAAGCGTGGGGAACATGTCGCGATCATCGGAGATAATGGAACCGGAAAAACAACAATCCTTAAGATTTTAAATCAGGTACTCAAAGCTGATTCTGGAAGTTTCCGTCTCGGTTCTAATGTAAAGATTGGTTACTACGATCAGGAACATCACGTTCTGCATATGGAAAAAACTATTTTCCAGGAGATTTCCGATGACTATCCTAATCTTAATAACACGCAGATCCGTAAAGTGCTGGCAGCATTTTTATTTACCGGAGATGATGTATTTAAACTTATTGGTGACTTAAGCGGTGGCGAACGTGGACGCGTGTCCCTTGCAAAGCTGATGCTTTCTGAAGCGAACTTCCTGATTCTCGATGAGCCGACCAACCATCTGGATATTACATCAAAAGAAATTCTGGAACATGCACTGAATAATTACACAGGAACGGTTCTTTATGTTTCACACGACCGTTACTTTATCAATCAGACTGCAACACGTATCATGGATCTTGTTAATCATACGTTTGTAAATTATATTGGAAATTATGATTATTATCTTGAGAAAAAAGAAGAACTGACAGCCGCATATTCCAATACGTCTCGCTTAGAAAATAATTCCTCTTCTGCAACTACTGACTTGGCCTCTGATTCAAAGTTAAGCTGGCAGGAACAAAAAGAAGCTCAGGCAAAAGAACGGAAACGCGCCAATGAATTCAAAAAGACAGAAGAACGGATTGGTGTTCTGGAAGATAGAAGTGCTGAAATTGATATTCTAATGGCGCAGGAGGAAGTTTATACGAATTCAGTAAAATGTCAGGAACTTGCAAAAGAACGTGCAGAAATTGACGCTGAACTTGAAACTTTATATGAAAAATGGGAAGAGCTGGCCGAATAAGCCAGCTCATTTTTCTACTCTTCAAAAACACGTTTGATACTATCATAATGCAGGAAGATTCCTTCGTCAGCCAGAGCCTTGATCTCATCAGCTGTTGCAATCTTATATCCTGCAGTCTCTTCTGTCTGAAGATGCAGGTCTTCTTCTTTAAAATCCTTTTCAAAACGATAGACATCTACAAAATAATTGTCGCCTTCTCCAGGATTTTCTCTGTGATAGGTAAACATATAACCGCCCACACAGCCATTTACATCCAATCCTGTTTCTTCCAGTACCTCACGACGTACCGCTTCCTCGGAGCTTTCACCTGCCTGTGCAGCGCCTCCGGAAACTTCCCACCAGCCTGGTGCCCATGCCTTTGTCAGAACGCGGCGGGTAATCAGATATTTTCCATCTGGACGGCGGATCACACCTAACACTGTCAAGTGATACTCATCCTCTTTCAGGCACCAGTCATTGCGCTTCATTTTTCGCCCGGTCAGCTGTTTGTTTTTATCATAAATATCCCAGTATTCCATGCATTTCAACTCTTTCTATACTAACTTTTCAGCAATCGCTTTAATAAAGTCTTCACTGTTTAACACTGTTGGATTCGGAAGTGTTGTGATAAGAGCCAGATCTTTTGTCATCTTTCCTTCCTCAATTGTATCAATCGTTGCCTTCTCTAATTTATCTGCAAAATCCATCAGCTCCTGATTTTGATCCAGTTCACCACGTTTACGAAGAGCTCCGCTCCATGCAAAGATTGTTGCAACAGAGTTAGTAGAAGTTTCTTCACCTTTCAAATGCTTGTAATAATGACGCTGTACTGTACCGTGAGCAGCTTCATACTCGTAATATCCTTCCGGTGATACAAGCACGGATGTCATCATGGCAAGAGAACCAAATGCAGAAGAAATCATATCGCTCATAACATCTCCATCATAGTTCTTGCATGCCCAGATGTAGCCTCCTTCAGATTTCATAACACGCGCTACAGCATCATCGATCAATGTGTAGAAATATTCGATACCGGCTTCATCGAATTTTTCTTTATATTCTGCATCAAAGATTTCCTGGAAAATGTCTTTGAATGTGTGGTCATATTTCTTAGAAATTGTATCTTTTGTTGCGAACCAGAGATCCTGCTTTGTGTCTAATGCGTAATTGAAGCAGCTTCTGGCAAAGCTCTCGATAGAATCACAGAGGTTATGGATTCCCTGAGCAACCCCTGGTCCGTCATATTTGTGGACAAGTTCTTTGATCTGTGTTCCATCATCTCCTGTATACACAAGCTCTACCTTTCCAGGTCCAGGAACTTTGATTTCTGTATTTTTATATACATCACCATAAGCATGTCTTGCAATGGTGATTGGCTTTTTCCAATTTTTAACGCATGGCTCGATTCCTTTTACAACGATCGGTGCACGGAATACAGTTCCATCTAAAATTGCCCGGATGGTACCATTCGGGCTTTTCCACATTTCCTTCAGATTATATTCTGGCATACGCGCAGCATTCGGTGTAATTGTTGCACATTTTACTGCTACTTTGTACTTCTTTGTTGCTTCTGCGGAATCAAATGTAACCTGATCATTCGTCTCATTACGATGTTCAAGTCCAAGATCATAATAATCTGTATTTAACTCAATAAATGGATTCAGAAGATGTTTTTTGATCATCTTCCAGAGAATTCTTGTCATCTCATCTCCGTCCATCTCTACAATTGGTGTTGTCATTTTAATTTTCGCCATGTCTTTGTCCTCCTGCCACTATATAAACTTTACTTATATGATTCTTACAATTTGAAACATTAATCTTCAATTTCGATATGAAGATTTTCCATTACATGCATGATGTGCAGATTTGCAAGTCTTTCCGCTTCATCAGCATCCCCTTTTTTGATTGCTTCCAAAATTGCCTTGTGCTCCTCGATGGACTTCTCAGCCCGGTTTTTTGCGCCTACAGACAACATACGTGCCATCTTTACATATTTGTGAAAGTCCGATAACGTATGTTCCATAATCCGGCTGTTGGATGCTTCATATAGAACATGATGGAATTTACCGTCAAGATCTGACACCTGAACAACTTTGTCCTTATCCTTTTTCAAATGAAACTCAGATAAAAGAACAATTTCTTCCAGCTGCTCAATCTGTTCTGGAGTGATATGCTCTGTCGCCCATCTGGCGCACATACCTTCCAATATAGAACGAATCATGTAAATATCCTGAACGTCTTTCGGCGTAATACCTGTTACATAGGCTCCTTTATTAGGAATAATCTTTACAAGTCCTTCCAGTTCCAGTTGCCTAAGTGCCTCACGGACCGGAGTCCTGCTGACTCCCATCTCCTCACCGATTGTAATCTCCCTAAGTTCATCACAATCCTTATAGACACCGGATAAAATATCCTCCCTCAATTTTTCAAATACCCTTCCTCTAAGAGAACGGTCCTGATACTCTTCCATAATTTTAACCTTCTTCGTGACCTTCTGGAATCTTTCTGACACTAAAAAGTCACCTTTCTTTTTATATAATGCACTTCGTGTATAATTGTATACAATCCAATCTCATATGTCAAGAGACAAAACAAAAATCCTTCAAAAATCCCATAGCAAAAAGAGAAAACCCGAAACTTTTTTTGAATCTTGCTCTTTCTGGTTTTCTCTTCTATGCTATTTTTATTCAAGAATGCCTCGGCATTCTTGCTGCAAGGTGCGCGTCATGCAATTGCATGACATACTTCTACTGCGCACCTCTGCAATCCTGCCGGAGGCTATATCAGCTGGGGGATTGACTCCCAGCTAATATAATTTTGCACCGATCTCTCTTGGCCGGAATCCTTTTTCTTCCAGAGCTTTCATAATCTGGTTCTTATGCTCTGTACCGTAAGCTTCCATTGTAATACGAAGCTCCACGGCAGCATTACGGTTGGTGCTAACGAACTGGTTATGTTCCAGTTTAATAACATTTCCCTGGGCGTCAGCAATCGTCTGAGCAACAAGCGCAAGCTGTCCCGGTTTATCCGGAAGTAATACAGATGCCGAAAAGATACGGTCTCTCTGAATCAGTCCATGCTGTACAATGGAAGACATTGTGATAACATCCATGTTGCCTCCACTTAAAATTGCAACCGCCTTCTTTCCTTTCAAATCTAACTGCTTGAGTGCTGCAACTGTCAGCAGTCCGGAATTCTCAACAATCATTTTATGATTTTCGACCATATCGAGGAAAGCTCCGACAAGCTCATCATCTTCTACAGTCAGCATCTGGTCGATGTTCTTCTTTGCATACTCAAAAATGCGGTCTCCGACACGTTTTACTGCAGTACCGTCTGCTATGGTATTTGCACTGTCCAATGTAACCGGCTCGCCAGAAGCAAGTGCCATTGTCATACTTGGCGCAGCAGCAGGCTCAACACCGATCACCTTAATCTTTGGATTCAACATTTTTGCAAGTGTAGATACACCTGTAATCAATCCGCCGCCGCCAACTGGCGCAAGAATATAATCGACGGTCGGAAGCTCCTGCACAATTTCCATTGCAATACTTCCCTGACCTGCTACGATGTCCAGATCATCAAACGGATGCACAAATGTACTTCCGCGCTCCTGGGCCAGTTTTTCGGCATACGCACAGGAATCATCATAGACATCTCCGTAAAGAATCACCTCTGCGCCGTAGCTTTTTGTACGATTTACTTTGATCAATGGTGTTACTGTTGGCATAACGATTGTAGCCTTGCATCCGAATTTCTGTGCTGCGTATGCAACACCCTGTGCATGGTTTCCGGCTGATGCAGCCACCAGTCCTTTTGCTCTTGCCTCTTCAGACATTGTGCTGATCTTATAATATGCGCCACGCACTTTATAAGCTCCCGTATACTGCATATTTTCCGGCTTCAGATAAACCTTACCGCCCGTCTGCTGGCTTAAGTTTTCACTGTATACCAGTTTCGTCGGAAGAGTTACGTTTTTTACAATTTCGCTTGCCTCTTCAAATTTTTCTAATGTTAACATACTTCATGCTCTCCTTTTACATCAAACAATGCATTTACAAATGTATCAGAATTAAATTTCTGCAGATCGTCAATCGTCTCGCCGACACCGATATATTTTACCGGAATACCAAGTTCCGCCTGGATTGCAACTGCAATACCACCTTTTGCAGTTCCATCCATTTTTGTCAGGATAACACCGGTAATATCAGCAACTTCATTAAATTCCTTTGCCTGAGCAAGTGCATTCTGACCTGTTGTGGCATCTAGCACTACCAGTGTCTCACGATATGCGTCCGGAAATTCACGGTCAATGATTTTATTCATTTTACGAAGCTCTTCCATCAGGTTCTTCTTATTGTGAAGCCGTCCGGCAGTATCAATCAAAAGTACATCGGCATGTCTTGCCTTGGCAGCTGCAACTGCGTCATAGACAACGGCTGCAGGATCAGAACCTTCCTGGCCTCCGATCAATTCTGCTTGTGCACGGTTCGCCCACTCTTTCAACTGCTCTCCCGCTGCAGCACGAAATGTATCTGCGGCAGCCAGCACAACTTTTTTATTCTGACTGCGGAGTTTTCCAGCTAATTTACCAATCGTAGTTGTCTTTCCGACACCATTCACTCCAATGACCATGACCACCGAAGTTCTCTCTTCAAATTCATAAGCAGCTTCTCCGACGTCCATCTGCTCTTTGATGCTGTCAATCAGGATTTGTCTGCATTCAACAGGTTCTTTGATATGCTGGGTTTTTACCTTTTCTCTTAATTTGTCCAGAATATCATAAGTTGCCTGAACTCCGAGATCGCCCATGATGAGGACTTCCTCCAGTTCTTCATAAAAGTCCTCATCAATATGTGTAAATCCGTTAAAAATACTGTCCATGCCGGACACAATATTATCTCTTGTCTTTGTGAGACCATCGACAAGTCGTCTGAAAAAACCTTTCTTTTCTTCTGCCATACTTTTACTCCTTTCAAGGCCGGCCCCCTGCCATTCAAGAATGCCGAGGCATTCTTGCTGCGAGGTGCGCGTCATGCAATTGCATGACATACTTCTACGTTCTATCTTACCTGCACTTTCTCTAATCGTCCAGTTCATCTTCCAGAAGACTGACGGACACAAGTGTCGAAATTCCTTTTTCCTGCATGGTGATTCCGTACAGACGGTCTGCCGCAGTCATTGTACCTCGTCTGTGCGTAATGACAATGAACTGTGTATTCTTTGTAAGCTTATGCAGATACTGTGCAAAACGGTCAACATTGCTATCGTCCAGTGCTGCTTCAATCTCGTCAAGCAGACAGAACGGGGACGGCTTGAGATTCTGAATTGCAAATAATAATGAGATTGCTGTCAGAGCCTTCTCTCCACCAGATAACTGCATCATATTCTGCAGTTTCTTTCCAGGCGGCTGAGCAATAATACGAATTCCTGCTTCCAGAACATCTTCATCGTCCATCAGTTCCAATGTACCTTTTCCACCTCCGAACAATTGCTTAAATACGTGGTCGAATTCCTGACAAATGTGTGCGAACTGCTCTGTGAACTGCTTTCGCATCGCTTCGTCCAATTCTGCGATAATTTTTTCCAGTGTTGCTTCTGCTTCCACGAGATCATCATGCTGCGTCTTTAAGAACTCATATCGCTCCGATACATTTTTATAGTCCTCAATGGCATTGACATTAACATTTCCCAAAGCGCGTATTTCTCCTTTTAATTCCTGAATACGCTTTTTCATCTTCGCAACATCCGTTAAATTTTCATTCCTAAGCTCCATCGCACGATTATAAGTGAGTTCATACTCTTCCCACATATAATTGATCTGCTTCTCGGCAGCTTCTTCATAACTGTTCTTCTGGCTCTCCAGACGGAAGATTTCTTTATCCAGATCAGAAATCTGCCTGGAGAGATCTTCACGCTTCTGTAAGAAATCTTTATGGCGCTGGTTCAGATCTTCACGTGTCTTCTTCGCCTTTTCAATCTCATCCTGAATTTCCACAAATAATTCTCCGGAATTCTCAATCGTCTGGCGCAGTTCCTGAATCTGAGATTCTTTTTCCTCGATTTCTTTGCTCGTACCGCCTTTACTTGCTTCCAGCCCCTTCAACTCTTCGCGGAATTTTTGCATCTCTTCCTGAATACGTTCTGCATTTTCCATTACGAACAGAACCTTTTGTTCTGTAGCAGCACAGGATAAATGTGCATTTTCCGAAGCCTGCTGCTGTAATATTTCCTGATGTTTCAGATCATCTAACTTTGTCTGCCCTTCTTCAATCTGTTTATTCAGGTCACGTTCTAACTGTTCAGACGTATCCAGCTCTACATTGATGGACTGCTGATTATCCATGATATCACTGATCTCCTGATCCAGTTGCTGTGTCTCTTTCTGAATTTCCAGCGCAGTCTGATTCGCTGCTTCAATCTTGCTCTTTGCCTGATCGGCATTCATCTTCGCTGTATTTTGGCGGACATATGCTTTCTGTAGTAAATCTTTGATCTGTTCGATTTTATCATAGTAACCGGAACGATTGTTTTTCAACTCCGCGATCTCCTGCTCTGTCTTTGCTACATCAGCACGGAGTCTTTGGACAGCCTGCTCCAACTCTTCTATCTCACGGCGTCTGCTTAAAAGGTTGCTGGAATTCTTGAATGCTCCACCAGTCATAGAACCGCCCGGATTGATCAGATCACCTTCCAGCGTTACAATTCGAATAGACTGCCTGTATTTTCTTGCAATGGCAAGTCCGTGATCAATATGATCGACAACCAGTGTTCTGCCAAGCAGAGAGCCTGCCAGTTCCAGGTACTTGTCTTCCACCATAACAAGAGTGTCTGCAAGACCGATAACTCCTGCTTCCTTCAATGCCTGTGGCTGAGCGATTCCTCCATGGGAACGGATCTGCGTCAGTGGGAGAAATGTTGCACGACCGAATTTATTCTTTTTCAAAAATTCAATCATACGTTTTGCTGTCTGTTCGTTATCTGTAACAATATTCTGGATACTGCCGCCAAGAGCCGTCTCAATGGCTGTCTCATATTTTTTCTCTACTTTAATAATATCTGCAACAACACCTAACAGCCCTTTTTCATGACTGCGGTTATCCATAACACGCTTAATACTGTTACCGTATCCGTCATAGCGTTCAGTCATATTTCTAAGAGACTCCAGGCGTGAATGCTCTCTGTGGTAAGCGCTCTGACTTGCACGGATCTGCTCATTTTTTTCATTTAGAGACTTTTGAAGTTCCTGAATCTGTGATTCATAGTTCTTCTTCTCTTCTGCAAAGGAAATAATCTGATCTGATACTTCTTTTAATTCCGCATAAAATGTCTCATATTGTTCTTTCTGAAGACCGGCTTCACTTTGCGCACCAAAATATCTCTGGTTCAGTCCGGATTTCCGCACCTGGATCTGTTCCATCATAGTATCGAACTTCTGGATCTGAGCTTTTGTGGATGCACGGTTTCCGAGAATTTCCCGAATATCATTCTGGTTCTTTTCAATATCAGAACTAAGACTTGCAATACGGATCTGAAGCTTGTTCAGATTCTCTTTTTCAAGTGTTTCTGCTTTTCGGCCGGAATCTAATTCTGCCTGGAGTCTTGTCTGATCCGAAATCAGAGTACCAAGCTGTTCCTCACGCTCGGAAAGTTCCCGTTCAATGGACTGAGCACGATTCGCGTAATGCTCATCGTTCATTCTGGCACTGTGGATCTGCTCCTTCAAAAGAGCAATCTGATTCTCCAACTGTTGTTTTAACATGCTTGTCTCAGTAAGCTTGCGATTATAAGTCTCAATAGACGCGTCCATCGTATCGACTTGTTCTTCAATACTTTCATATTCCTGCTTTGTATCTTCATACAAGCGGTTCGCTTCTCCCATCTGAGCCTTTGTCAGATTATCTTTTGCTTCCACATCCCGGATCTGCTCTTTCAGGCGGTCTGCTTCTAACAGGAACATATTGATATCATAAGTCTTCAGTTCTTCTTTTTTCTTCAGATATTCTCTTGCTTTCTCAGACTGCCGTTCCAATGGGCCGACCTGCTTCTCAAGCTCCGAAAGAATATCATTGACACGGATCAGATTCTGCTGTTCCTCTTCCAGCTTCTTCACAGACATACTCTTACGTCTTTTGAATTTTACAATACCGGCAGCCTCATCAAACAACTCTCGCCGCTCTTCCGGTTTACCACTTAAGATCTTGTCAATCTGTCCCTGTCCGATAATGGAGTATCCTTCTTTACCGATACCTGTATCATAAAATAATTCATTAATATCTTTCAGCCTGCATGCACTGCCATTGATCAGATATTCACTTTCACCAGAACGGTATAACTTTCTTGTTACCGTAACTTCTTCGAAATCAATCGCAAGTTTATGATCTGAATTATCCAATGTGATTGCTACAGACGCATAGCTTAACGGTTTACGGTTCTCTGTACCGGAAAAGATAACATCTTGCATTGTGCCGCCTCGAAGCTGCTTGACACGCTGTTCACCAAGTACCCACCGCACCGCATCGGCTACATTACTCTTACCACTTCCATTTGGTCCGACAATTCCTGTAATACCGTTGTGAAAATCGAATTTTATCTTATTTGCAAAGGACTTAAACCCCTGCACTTCTATGCTTTTTAAATACATACAACACCTACTTTATATTCTTTTTGTGGAGCATCAGAATGGTCTTGTAGGCAGCTTCCTGTTCTGCGCTCTTTTTTGTACGTCCTTTTCCGATTCCATAGACCTGTTCTCCGATCTGAAGTTCGACCTGGAAAGTTTTATCGTGATCTGGTCCCTCTTCCCCAACCAGATGGTAAGAAAGTTCTTCTTTAAAATGTGCCTGCACAATTTCCTGCAGGATAGTCTTGCTATCATAAAAGAGCTTTTTATTCTCCAGGTCTTTTAAAATGAATCGGTTGATAAACTCTTTTGCATTAGCAAAACCACCGTCTACATAGATTGCACCAATCAGTGCCTCCATAGCATCAGAAGTAACAGATTCTCTCTTCCTTCCTCCTGTTGCATCCTCTCCTTTTCCAAGAAGCAGATATTCTCCAAGTTCAATCTCCCGTGCACAAAATGCGAGTGCCGGTTCGCAGACCATGCTGGCGCGGGTCTTTGTTAATTCTCCTTCCGGAGTTGTCGGATGTTCAAAAAATAAAAATTCACTGGACACAAGTTCCAGTACTGCATCACCCAGGAATTCCAGGCGCTCATTACATTCATACTTCGGAAGATGCTCTTCATTCACATAGGAGCTGTGACTCATCGCCTTCTTAAGAAGCGCAAAATCCTGAAATGTATATCCGATTCTATGTTCTAGTTCTTTTAAATTTCTCTTCATTCTCATTCTCCTATAGTCAGAAAGAGAGAAAGCCCTTTTTTCCGGACTTTCTCACTTATAATATCTTAGTTGTTTCCAGTTGCATTCTGGATCTGCTCAACAGCATCTCCTACCGTCACGATCTTCTCAGCATCTTCATCACTGATTTCAAGTTCAAACTCATCCTCTATAGCTGTAACAATCTGGAATACATCCAAGGAATCTGCGTCCAGATCATCCTTGAATGTAGAATCCATTGTAATTTTGTCCTCGTCAACATCACAGACCTCTGCAATAATTTTTTTCAGTTTTTCAAACTCCATAATTACGTCTCCTTTTGCTTGTTTGTTCATTCTATTATTCAGCGGCAGCTTCTTCCGCCTGAATACTTGCTTTGATTTTCTCACTGATATTCTGTTGTTTAAATGTGACACACTGAATGATCGTATTCGTCACTTCTTTTGCTTTCGCACTTCCATGGGTCTTAACTACAAGACCGTTCAGTCCCAGAAGCGGAGCTCCACCGTACTCTGTAGCATCGAATGTCTTCAAAGTCGTCTTAAGCGCCGGTTTTACAAGCAACGCGCCAATCTTGCTTCGAAGAGTGGACATCATACCGCCTTTGATCTTATCGACAAGAACAGCCCCCAGTCCTTCATAAAGCTTTAAGATCACATTTCCCACAAATGCTTCACAGACAATTACATCTGCCTGGCCATGTGGAATCTCTCTCGCCTCCACACTTCCGATAAAATTAATTCCCGGAAGTTCTTTTAACTGTGGAAATGTGTCTTTGACTAGTGCATTGCCCTTCTCTTCTTCCGCACCGATATTCACGATACCTACTTTCGGATCCTTTATACCAAGAACATTCTCCATATAGATGGACCCCATCTTGGCAAACTGAAGAAGATGTGCCGGTCTGGCGTCTACATTCGCACCACAGTCAATCAAAAGAGAAACTCCTTTTTCCGTTGGAATAAGCGGAGCTAATGGCGCACGGTCAACACCTTTGATTCTGCCAACGATCACCTGTCCGCCCACAAGAATCGCTCCTGAACTTCCTGCAGATACAAAAGCATCTGCTTTTCCCTCTTTTACAAGCTTCATCCCGACTACGATGGAAGAATCTTTCTTCCTGCGTATAGCATGTACCGGCGGCTCTGCTGTCTCGATCACTTCTGTCGCATTCACAATCTCGATCTGCTCTGGATTGTAGGTCTTGCCTTCCAGACCTTTTCTTATGACGTCTTCAATACCGACCAGAATGACTTTTACATTCTTTTCCTTGGAAATGGCATCAATTGCGCCGTCAATCATTGCAGCCGGAGCATTATCTCCACCCATAGCATCCAGTACTACTGTTGTAATTTCTGACATGATATTTCCTCCTGTCTCTACTGGTAATATTCTACTAAACATCACCGGAAAAATCAACACGTATCTTTACAACATGACAATCAATGCAGCTGTGATCAGTCCGATACTGATCAGCATCGAAATGGAATTAATTGTACTGGAAAGCTCATAATCTTCTCCCAGAGCATCTGTATAAGCCGGGCAGGCGCTGGCAATCGGGCTTAAAAATGCAAGAACAAGCGCTTGTCTGATCTGCAGTGGGAATGGCAGATAGAAAAAAGCAATCGCAGCAAATGATATGGTCACTGCATAACGCGTGAACAAAATCCGGATCACATGACTGATTCCATCTTTTTTAATATTCAGTTTGAATCCGACCCCAATCATCAGCATCGCCGTAAATGCATTGGCATTGGAGCCAATCTGTGTAACCGACAATACAAGTCTGGGAATCGGAATCCCTAGAATCAGAACGATCAACATCCCAAAATAAACAAGAAACGGAGTGGATCTACTCAATGCCCGCCCCATAGTCTTCAGCGAATTTTTTAACTGCGTTTTGGTATCTGTCTCTGTCCCCGGCATTCTATGTATAGAGTTTTTAAATACTTCCGCAACTGCCTTTGCCCCACCGTTACAATAAAAAGCATTTCCCATATCAAATAATGTGATGCCAAGAAGACTGAGCGGCTCTAAAAAGCTCTGTGCAAACGGCAGGCAGAAATTTCCAATATTGTATCCTGACAAATTCAAAATATTAAACGGAATATTCTCTTTTTTTCCTGTCATTCTCGATGTAAAAAACGCAATAAACATCATAAGAATTCCAACAAAAAGACTTAGTACTGTCACTGTTAAAAGCGAAATCTGAAAATCTACTTTTGAAAATGAATAGATAATTGCACATGGCAACGTGATATTTAACAAAATTTTTGCAAGTGTACGGAAATCCTGTTCATGAAAAAATCCGACTTTCTTCAGAAAAACTCCAAGTGCAATAATAAGCAGATACGCTGCTGCGCGGTATAAAATGTCATTCATAATCTGTCCCTCTACTTCTATTTTACTCAGGTTTTACTATACCACAGAATTTCATTTTATCAATCCTTAACTTCCAATCTTATATAGTTACCGTTCATAGTACCTGTGCTCAGTAACCTTATATCCACCCACAGTAATCCCAATCACGAATCTTGTTGTCATATAAAATGGCACAAAAAAAAACAGCTTTAAGCTGCTACGAAGTTAAATCAATAAAATTTATA